>Ga0102590_1000247_pt1 | contig 140013 bp, 115 predicted proteins | sample AraplaMF_Col_mMF_FD_76859 | JGI IMG/M metagenome (GOLD analysis project Ga0102590, IMG submission 76859) | Arabidopsis root microbial communities from the University of North Carolina, USA - plate scrape MF_Col_mMF | ecosystem: Host-associated > Plants > Roots > Endosphere | place: USA... | reverse complement strand
CGCTGGCCGATCTTCGCCGCCACATGCGCCATGGCTCCGTCGTCAGCTCCGTGGAAATCGGTACTGCCGAACACGAGGGGACGAAACGGGTGTCGCTTCGGCTCGGCAACAGGCTTTGGCAAGCCGTCCTGAACGACGAAAATGAAGTGCAGCAAGAGCAGATGACCGTTCTTCGGGGTAAATCCTCCGGACGGCATCCGCGCTGACCCCGTCCTTATGCATGATCCGTGACGCCGGTTTGCTGCACCGCTCGGCCCTGTTCGCGGGGACCGAAGGAACGATCCCTTGCGGCCGCCGAGCAGCACGTGGAAGTCTACGCCGGCCGTCGGCAGATTGACCATGACCATGCCCGGCTGAAAGCCCCTTGTTCAGTGCAGTCCGAGATAGGCTTCGCGGACGTCTTGGTTGTCGAGCAGGGCGGCGCTGTCGCCGGAGAGGTGGATACGGCCGTTGACCATGACATAGGCTCGCTGCGAAAGCTTCAGTGCATGGTTGGCATTCTGCTCGACGAGAAATATCGTTTTGCCCATTGCGGCGATTTCCCGCAAAACCTCGAAAACGCGCTTGACGATCAGCGGCGCCAAGCCGAGTGACGGTTCGTCGAACAGGATCAGTTCCGGCCGCGCCATCATGGCGCGGGCGATGGCGAGCATCTGCTGTTCGCCGCCCGACATGGTGCCGGCGGTCTGATTTCGACGCTCCTTGAGGCGCGGGAAGAGCTCGAACATGGTGTTCCGGTCTTCTTCGAAGTGGGCCATGCCGATCGGCGTCGTGCCCATCTTCATATTCTCTTCGACCGACATCTCCTGGTAGATCTGCCGACCTTCCGGAACAAGCGCTATGCCGCGCCTGGAAATCCTGCTGGTCGGCATCTGCGAGATGTCTTCGCCACGATGCAGGATCTTGCCCGATGAGGCGCGCGGCGCCCCGAAGATAGAAGAAAGCAGCGTGGTCTTGCCGGCGCCGTTTGCGCCGATCAGGCTGACGATCTCACCGGCTGAGATATGGACGTTCACCGCCTTCAGCGCTTCCACCGGGCCGTAATGGGCATGAACGCCGGCGAATTCGAGAAGCGGTACCTGCGTGTCGGACGACTGACTCATGCTGGTACCTCTTCTTCGCTGACACCGAGATAAGCGGCGACGACGGCCGGATCGTTGGCGACATGCTCAGGCGTGCCGTCGGAGATCACCTCGCCATGATCGAGCACGACGATGTGGTTCGAAATGCGCATGACGAGACCCATGTCGTGCTCGATGACGAGAACCGTCTGCTTGTGATCGGCACAAAGCCGTTGGATGACCTCGGCTAGATCCAGCGTTTCGGAAGGGTTGAGGCCGGCAGCCGGTTCGTCGAGGCATATGAGGCTCGGGCCCGTGCACATGGCGCGGGCGATCTCGACGCGGCGCTGCCGGCCGTAAGGCAGTTCGCCGGCCAGGCGGTTGGCGTCTTCTGCAAGCTTCATCTGCCCCAGCCAGTGATAGGCCCGGTCGACAGCCTCTGCCTCGGCCTTGCGGAACGCCCGGGTCCGGAAAACGCCACTGAGGATGTTGTTGCGGGTGGCGAGGTGTTGGGCGATCAGAAGGTTCTCGATGACCGACATTTCCTTGAACAGGCGGATGTTCTGGAACGTCCTGGCAATCCCGGCGCGCGTCACGAGATGCGAGCCGCCGGTCATCGGTTTGGTCACCAACTGGCCGATATCCGTCGGACCATCGCGTCCATTCAGCATGATGCGGCCTTCGCTGGAGCGATAGAATCCGGTGATGCAGTTGAACATCGTCGTCTTGCCGGCGCCGTTGGGACCGATCAGGGCGGTGACCGCGCCGCGCTCGACCGAGAAGCTGACGTCCCGGTTGGCGACGATGCCGCCGAAACGCATGGTGACATTCTGTACTTCGAGGATGGGTCCGTTCATCGTCCCGCCTCCGCCTTGTCCTCAAAGGACAATTCGCTGCCGATGCCTTCTTTCATCGAGCTCGGAAAGAATGCCGGGCGCTTGATGCGGACCAGGCCGCGCGGTTTCCAGATCATCATCACCACCATCAGGATACCGAAGACCAGAACGCGGTATTCGGCGAACTCACGCAGAAGCTCCGGAAGAATGGTGAGAACGAGTGCGGCCGAGATGACGCCCGCCGTCGATCCGAGGCCGCCAAGGACGACGATGGCGAGGATCAGCGCGGATTCGAAGAAGGTGAAAGAGGTCGGGTTCACGAAACCCTGTTGTGCGGCGAAGAAGACGCCGGCGAGGCCGCCCGTGGAGGCGCCGAGCATGAAGGCCGTGAGCTTTGTGAAGACGTGATTGACGCCGAGCGAACGGCAGGCGATCTCGTCTTCCCGCAGCGCTTCCCACATGCGGCCAAGAGGGATGACGCGCAGTCGCTCCACGGCGTAGATGACGAAGCAGACGACAAGAAACAGCACGAAATAGAGAAACCAGAACCGGTAGTCCGCGCTGTAGGCGATGCCCAGATATTCATGAATGGGAACGCCACCCTGTTTGGCGGTACGTGTGAATTCGAGGCCGAGGAAGGTGGGTGCCGGAACCGGGGCGCCATTCGGCCCGCCGGTGAATTCCAGCCAGTTGTTCAGCACGAGACGAATGATCTCGCCGAATCCGAGCGTCACGATGGCAAGATAGTCGCCATGCATCTTCAGAACGGGAAAGGCGAGGACCATGCCGAAGAGGCCGGCCAGGAATGGGGCAAGGATGAGCGCGCCCCAGAACCCGATGCCGAGATATTGCGATCCGAGCGCCAGGAGATAGGCGCCCACGGCGTAGAAGGCGACGTAGCCGAGGTCGAGCAGGCCCGCAAGCCCGACGACGATGTTAAGCCCCAGGCCGAGCAGGCAATATATCAGGGCGAGGATCGCGATACCCAGGAAGTACTTGTCCGCGAAAAGCGGCAGACTCAGCCCGGCGACAAACAACAGGGAAAGGACCAGCAGCGGCGACCTTTCCTTGCCGGTCATGACGGTCACACCCGCGCCGTTGCCGGCCATGCGCCGGGTGAGTTTTCGGCCGAGGCTGCTGATCTGGAACAGCGAGAGTGCTAGACGTCCTGCCGTGACGACGGCCGCCAGCAGTACCGCGCGCATCAGTTCGTTGGTGAATGAAAATCCCTCGAGCACCAGCCCCGAGATCGGGCCGAACAGGATGAGGGAGACTGTAAAAGTGAGAAGCGCTTGCTTGAAGAGTGCGCGAAGGCGGTTGGATTCCATGGTTCTTGCTCCTCCTCAGACTTTCTGGATTTCCGGCCGGCCAAGCAGGCCATAGGGTCGGAAAAACAGGAGGGTGATGAGCAATGCGAAAGCGAAGACGTCCTTGTAGTCGGTGCTGACATAGCCGGCGAACAGCGCCTCGGTCAGCCCGAGGACGATGCCGCCGAGCACGGCGCCGGGCAGCGAGCCGATCCCGCCGAGCACCGCGGCCGTAAAGGCCTTGATGCCCATGACGAAGCCGATGAAGAAATTGAAGGAGCCGTAGTTGAAGGTGACGAGCGTTCCGCCGACGGCGGCAGTGGCCGCACCCATGACGAAGACCGTCGAAATGATCCGGTCGGTATTGACCCCGAGTATCGCGGAGATCCGGATATTCTGCTGGGTGGCGCGGCATTCGCGGCCGATTCTGGTGTAGTTGATCACATAGGTCAGCACCCCCATGGCGATCAGCGACGCGAACAGGATCACCGTCTGCATATAGGTGATCTGCGCGAAGTGGGTATCGTTGCCGATGCGAAACGCCCCCTGGATCAGCGTCGGCACACCCTGGTCGCGCGCGCCCTGGGCGATCTGGACGTAGCTCTGCAGCATCAGCGAGATGCCGATGGCCGATATCAGCGGAGCAAGCTTGGTCGAGCCGCGAAGCGGTCGATAGGCGACGCGCTCGATCACCCAGCCATAGACGGCCGTGATTGCGCAGCTGATCACCAGCACTGAAATCAAGGCGAAGGGAACTGACTGAACGCCGAAATAGCCAAGGACGGCAAGCGTGATGGCGGCGATATAGGCCGATACCATATAGACGTCGCCATGGGCAAAGTTGATCATCCGGATGACGCCGTAGACCATGGTGTATCCGACCGCGATCAGGCCGTAGATCGTCCCCAGCGTGATGCCATTGAACAATTGTTGAACCAGGATGTAAAAGTCCATGGTGAACCCCTCTTATGGTTTTCGGGGATGGATAAGCCGGCCGAACCTAAAGCGCGTCGCGATCTTTCAGCGTCTCTGATCGCGCTTTAGGTCTCTATTTTTCCGCATGTCGCTAGTGCAAAACCGCTGCACACTTTTGCGCGACAAGCTTTAGGTCCGGCCGGCTCGGGCAAAATGCCTTACTTCACCAAGACAGGGGTTCCCTTGTTGTCGAAGTTGTAGAAAACGAACTTGAAGTCCTTGATGTCGCCCTTGGCGTCCCAGGTGATCTTGCCGATGGCGGAATCGACGGTGTTGCTGCGGAGATAGTCGGCCTGGGCCTTCAGCTCGTCGCCGGCCTTCAGCGCGGCAACGACGGCCTGCGCATTGGCATAGCCATAGAGCACGTAGTTTGCCGGCGTGATGTTGGCTTTCTTCAGCGCGTCCTGGACGCCCTGCGTGGAGGGATCCGCCAGCGGATCCGGTGTTGCCGAATAATAGACGTTCTTGAGGTTCTCAGCGCCGCCGGCTGCCGCGACGAGTTCCGTCTGGGCGAACGCGTCACCGCTGACGATGACCACGTCGACACCCTGCTCCTTGAGCTGGCGGATCAGTGGGCCGCCTTCGGGAATGAGACCGCCGAAGTACACGGCGTTGGCGCCGGAGCTCTTGATCTTGGTGACGAGCGCATTGAAGTCACGTTCGCCACGGGTCAGGCCTTCGTACATCACAGGCTTGATTCCGCGCGCTTCGATCGTCTTCTTGACGGCGTCCACCAGGCCCTGGCCATAGGTGTCCTTGTCATGGATGAGGGCGATCTTGTCCCGCTTCAGCGTATCCAGAATGAAGCTGCCGGCGACGACGGCCTGCTGGTCGTCACGGCCGCAGCCACGAAACAGATTGTCGAAACCGCGATCGGTCACGGTCGGATTGGTCGAGGACGGCGTCATTTCGAGGATGCCGGCATCATTGTAGATTTCGGAGGCGGGAATCGTGTTGGACGAGCAGAAATGCCCGATCACCGCCTGGACCTTGTCCTGGTCGACGAAACGATTGGCGACGGCAACGGCCTGCTTCGGTTCGCAGGCGTCGTCACCCTTCACCAGTTCAATCTTCTTGCCGTTGATGCCGCCCGACGCGTTGACGTCGGTGACGTAGGCGGACACGCCGCTGAATACCTGCTCGCCAAAGGTCGCATTGGCGCCGGTAAAGGGGCCGGCGACGCCGATCTTGATCGTGTCGGCCGCCAAAGCGTTGGAAAACAGCAAGGCGGAGGCGACGGCGGTGGCGCTAAGAAGTGTCGATATGGATTTCATGTGTTTTTCCCTCTGGTTGAAGCTCTTCGATTTTTAGTCGTTCTCGACGCGGTTTAAGTCCGCGTTCATGCTTCGCCGTGAAGGTGAAGCTATTATTTTTGTTAGGTAAATTCTCTTTGTCTCAGCCGCTGCGAAGAGCGATTTTCGAGGTTTCCGGTCCTTTTCTTAATTGACACTTATATGATAAGTGACATATACGAAGACCGTCAAGCGGAAATGTTGCGGCATCGCTTGCAACAGTGAAGAATGGCAGGATCGATGATCGCGCAAGCGCGGCCTCGAACGTTAAGAAAGCGGGGAACAAGACGGTGAGCAGCACGCCACGAAACTGCCGGGTGGGCGTCGATATCGGCGGCACCTTTACGGATATCGCTCTCGACCTCGACGGGACGCTTCACTCGACGAAGATCCTGACGGACTATACGGCGCCGGAGAGGGCGATCCTCAAGGGTGTGAAGGCCGTCGCCGACATGGCGGGCATCGCTCTTTCAGAGATCGGCATCCTCATTCACGGCACGACGCTTGCCACCAACGCGCTGATCGAGCGGCGCGGCGCCAATACCGCCTTCGTGACGACGGAAGGTTTTCGCGACGTGCTCGAGATGCGCACCGAGAACCGTTTCGAGCAATATGATCTCAATATTTCCCTGCCGCCGGCTCTCATCGCGCGCGCCGACCGCTTCGTCGTGCGTGAGCGTATCGATGCGGCGGGCAAGGTTCTGCTTGATCTGGACAATGCTTCGGTTGCAGCCGTCGTCGAGAAGGTCGCGGCAGGCGGCTATGAAAGTGTCGCGATCGGCTTCATTCATGCCTATGCCAATGGCGCACACGAGATCGCCGTCCGCGACGCGATCCTGAAGCGCCTTCCTGGCCTCTCCGTTTCGATCTCGTCGGAGGTTTCTCCGCAAATGCGCGAATTCGAGCGCTTCAACACGGTCTGTGCCAATGCCTACGTCAAGCCGGCGATCAAATCCTATCTCGACCGTCTCGTCGTGTCGCTGAAGGATATCGGCGTCCGCTGCCCGGTCTTCATGATCCACTCCGGCGGTGGGATCGTCTCGGTGGAGAGCGCCTCCGAATTTCCGGTGCGCCTCGTCGAATCCGGTCCGGCGGGCGGCGCGATCTTCGCAGCCGACATCGCCCGTCAATACGGTCTCGACACGGTTCTTTCCTTCGACATGGGCGGCACGACTGCCAAGATCTGCCTGATCGAAAATCAGGTACCGAAGACGGCCAAGACTTTCGAGGTCGCGCGCACCTATCGGTTCCGCAAGGGATCCGGCATGCCGATTTCCATCCCCGTCGTCGAGATGGTCGAAATCGGCGCAGGCGGCGGTTCGATCGCTTCGGTCGACGCAATGCGCCAGATCCGCGTCGGCCCGCATTCGGCAGCCTCCGAGCCGGGCCCAGCCTGTTATCAGCGCGGCGGCAAGAACCCCACCGTGACCGATGCGGACCTGATCCTCGGCAAGCTCGATCCCACCAATTTCGCGGGCGGCGCGATCCCGCTTTCCGTCGAGGCGAGCCGCCAGGCGATGAGCGACGATATCGGCGCGGTCATCGGCCTCGACCCGGAGGCTTCCGCTTACGGCACGTGCGAAATGGTCGACGAGAACATGGCCAATGCCGGCCGCGTCCACACCGTCGAGAACGGCAAGAACATTTCTGATTTCACCATGATCACCTTCGGTGGCGCAGGACCGCTGCATGCCGCACGCCTCTGCGAAAAGATGGGGATCTCGACCTTCCTCGTTCCGCCGGGCGCCGGCGTCGGTTCCGCGATCGGCTTCCTCAAGGCGCCGTTCGGCTACGAATCCGTCCGCAGCGCCGTCTTCAGCCTGTCGAATTTCGAATATTTAGAGGCCAACCGCCTGCTGCAAGCCATGAAGGCCGAAGCACTCGGCTTTGTCGAAGGCGGGCTCGACACCGGCTCCCCGGTGATCGAGCGCACGCTGTTCATGCGCTATGCCGGGCAGGGCTGGGATATCCCGGTCCCGCTTGCCGACGACAATTTCGACCCTGCGAGCGCCGAGACGATCGCGGCCTCTTTCGAAAAGGAATATGAGCGCTTCTTCGGCCGCGCCATCGAGGGTCTCGATATCGAGATCGTCAGCTGGTCGGTCAAGGCGAGTTCGCCGCTCCCGCCGGTCGAACGCATTCCCTCCGTCGCCGAAGGCAATATCGTGCAGCCGGGCAAGACCCGACGCCTGTTCGAGGCCTCGCAAGGCGCCTATCTCGAAGCCGGCATTCACGAGCGCACCGGCCTGAAGTCCGGCGACGTGATTAAGGGCCCGGCCGTCATCGTCGAGCGTGAGACCTCAACCGTTCTCACTTCCTCCTTCAAGGCCATCGTTCAGCACGACGGCTGCCTTCTCGCAACCCGGATCTGAGGATAGTCACATGAACCAATCCATGATCGATATCCATATGCAGGTTATGTGGAACCGGCTGATCTCTGTCGTTGAAGAGCAGGCGCAGACCCTGATCCGCACGGCCTTCTCCACCTCCGTGCGCGAGGCGGGCGATCTGTCGGCCGGCGTCTTCGACCTGGAAGGCCGTATGCTGGCGCAGGCGGTTACCGGCACGCCCGGCCACGTCAACGCCATGGCGGAATCCGTCGCGCATTTCATTCGCGACATCGGGCCGGACAATATCTTTGAAGGCGACGTCTACATCACCAATGATCCCTGGAAGGGAACGGGCCACTTGCACGACATCACCGTCGTCACGCCCTCCTTCCATCACGGCAAGCTGGTCGGTTATTTCGCCTCGACCGCGCATGTCGTCGATGTCGGCGGCCGCGGTTTCGGCCCGGATGCCCGCGAAGTTTATGAAGAGGGCCTCTTCATCCCGATCATGAAATTCTTCGAGCGCGGCGAGCTGAACCGGACGCTGATCCATATCGTCCGAAACAATGTTCGCGAAAACGACAAGGTCGTCGGTGACTTCTATGCGCTCGCCGCCTGCAACGAAACGGGCCAGCGCCGGCTGGTCGACATGCTGACGGAATTCAATCTCCCTGATCTGTCGACGATCGGCGGCTTCATCCTGAAGCACAGCCGCGAGGCAACGCTGGAGCGGCTGAAGAACCTTCCGCATGGCTCCTGGAACTATAGCCTCGATCTCGACGGCTATGATGAGCCGGTGCATCTCGCCGCCAAGCTGAGCATCGGCCCCGAGGGGATCGTGGTCGATTTCGACGGCACCTCAGGCATGAGCAAGTTCGGCATCAATGTGCCGCTCGTCTATGCCAAGGCCTATGCCTGCTACGGCATCAAATGCGTCGTGGCGCCGGAAATTCCAAATAACGCTGCCTCGCTTGCACCTTTCGAGGTGGTGGCGCCGGAAGGTTGCATCCTCAATGCCAAGCGGCCGGCGCCGGTCGCTGTCCGCCACGTTCTCGGCCATTTTGTCCCGGATCTCGTGCTGGGCGCGCTGCATCAGGCGCTTCCAGGCCAGGTGCCTGCGGAAGGTGCCAGCGCACTCTGGAACCTGCATATGAGCGTGCGCCCCGTCTCCGATCAGATCGGCGGCAAGGGCGCAGAAATCCTGATGTTCAATTCCGGCGGCACCGGCGCACGCGCCGCTCTCGATGGCTTGAACGCCACCGCCTTTCCGAGCGGCGTGCACACCATGCCGATCGAGGCGACGGAGAATGTCGGCCCCGTCATCATCTGGCGCAAGGAATTGCGCGAGGGGTCGGGAGGTGCCGGCGCGCAACGCGGCGGTCTCGGCCAGATGATCGAGATCGAAGCGGCCGAAGGCTTCAGCTTCCGCTTCTCCGCCATGTTCGACAGGCTTGGCCACCCCGCCCGCGGCCGCGAAGGCGGACTGAGCGGCACGGCCGGCGCAGTCGCGCTCGACGACGGTACGGTTCTCAAGGGCAAGGGGCTGCAATTCGTGCCGGAAGGCAGGCGCCTGGTTCTGTCGCTTCCGGGCGGCGGCGGTTACGGCGATCCGGCACATCGCCCGGCTGAGGCGATCGAGCACGACCTGAAGCATGGATACATCACCGAAGAACAGGCTGAAGCCTACGGCAGGAGCCGGACTAAGGGAGGCAAGGCATGAACATGATTGCATTCGAAAGCACACGCGTCGCGACGATCAAATCCTCGCCGTCCATGGCGGTGTCGGTCGCCGCCAAGGCGATGCGGGCCAAAGGAGAGCATGTCGTCGACCTGTCGCTCGGCGAGCCAGATTTCGACACTCCTGATCATATCGTTCAGGCGGCGATCGAGGCCATGCGCAAGGGGCTTACCCGCTATACCGCGCCGGACGGACTGGTGGAGCTACGCGAAGCGATCGTCGCCAAGTTCAAACGCGAGAACGGCCTCGACTACGCCATGGATGAGATCTCCATCGGCAACGGCGCCAAGCAGATCCTCTTCAATGCATTCCTGGCCACGCTGGAGCCCGGCGACGAGGTGGTCGTGCCGGCGCCTTACTGGGTCTCCTACACCGACATCGTCGTCCTGCATGGCGGCATTCCGAAGATCGTGCCTTGCGGTGTCGAGGATGCCTTCAAGATCACAGCTGCGCGGCTGGAAGCAGCTATCACGCCGAAGACGCGTTGGTTCCTGTTCAATTCTCCGTCCAATCCGACGGGGGCGATCTATACGGCGGACGAACTGAGGGCGCTTGGTGCGGTGCTGGCGCGGCATCCCCACGTGGCGATCATGTCGGATGAGATCTACGAACATATCGTCTGCGGCGACGTGCCCTTCACGTCGTTCGTCGTCGCGTGCCCGGAGCTGAAGGACCGCACGCTCATCATCAACGGCGTATCCAAGGCCTATGCCATGACAGGATGGCGGCTCGGCTATGCGGCCGGCCCGCGGGAACTGACCAGGGCCTTGAACAAGCTTCAGTCCCAGAGCACGACCTGCCCGTCCTCGATCACCCAGTTTGCGGCCGCCGCAGCGCTCAACGGTCCCCAGGATTTCGTCACGACGGCGGTTGCCGAATACAAGGCGCGCGGCGAACTGGTCGCTAGGGGTTTCAGCGCGATACCCGGTCTTGATGTGCGGGCTCCGGACGGGGCCTTCTACCTCTTTCCCAAATGCGCCCACTATATCGGCAAGACGGCGCCCGACGGCGCCAGGATTTCCAACGATACGGACCTGGCCTCCTATCTCCTCAGGGAAGGCAAGGTCGCCACCGTTCCCGGTGCGGCTTTCGGTGTCGAACCCTATATTCGCCTTTCCTTCGCGACATCGCGCGACAATCTTGCCATCGCCATCGAGCGCACCGCCGATGCACTGGCCAAACTTCGCTAAAGGGAAAATTCGATGACCGATTATCAGCGCACGCTTCTGACCGGCGCGGCCGGCGCTCTGGGAACCCAGCTGCGCGAGTCAGGAACAAGGCTTGGCAAGATCCTCAGGCTGTCTGCACGCAAGCCCTGCGAGAACCTCGAGCCGCACGAGGAGGATTTCCCGGCGGACCTTTCCGATTTCGACGCTGTTTCGAAAGCCGTGGAGGGCTGCGACGCCATCATTCATATGGGTGGTCAAGGGCTGGAGGCTCCCTGGAACACCATCCTCAACGCCAACATCGTCGGCAGCTACAACATCTATGAGGCGGCCCGGCAGCATGGCGTCAAGCGCATCGTCTATGCCAGCTCCGTTCACGCCATCGGCTTTTACGAGCGCACCGAGACGATCGACGGCGATGTTCCGACCCGTCCTGATAGTCTCTATGGCGTGTCGAAGACCTTCGTCGAAAACCTCGGCCGTTACTATTTCGACAAGTTCGGGATCGAGACCGTGAGCCTGCGTATCGGCTCGTCTTTCCCCGAGCCAACAGACCGGCGCCATCTCATCACCTGGCTTTCCTATCGCGATTGCCGCCAGCTCGTCGAAAAGAGCCTGTCGGCCGAACGCGTCGGCTTCATGGTCGCCTATGGCATGTCCAACAACAGCCGGGCGTTCTGGGACAACCGCACGGCGGCATCGCTCGGATACAGGCCGGAAGACAGCGCCGACGATTACGCGGACAAGGTTTTCGAGAATACGAAACAGGGCGATCCCAACGATCCGGCGGTGCGCTTCCAGGGCGGCAGCTTTGCCGCCGCCGGCCACTATGAAGACGAGAAGAAGTGAGACGCCCTGATGCAAGCTTCCAAGTCGTCCTATGACGTGGTGATCGTCGGCGGTGCAGTGGTCGGCAGTTCGACGGCATATTTTCTGGCGACCAACCCCGACTTCCACGGATCGGTCCTGGTGATCGAGAAGGACTGGACCTATCAGCGATCGGCGACGGCACTGTCTTCCAGCTCCATCCGCCATCAGTTCTCGAATGCGATCAATGTCAAAGTCTCGCAGTTCGGGACGGAGTTCATCCGCCACTTCAAGGAAAACGTCGCCATCGACGACGACACGCCCGAGATTGGTTTTCACGAGGCCGGTTATCTGTTCCTCGCCGAGGACGATCGCGGCGATCAGGTTCTCCGGCGCAACCACGAGACCCAGGTCTCGTGCGGCGCGGAGGTGACGCTGCTCGATCCGGATGGTCTCGGCCGCCGGTTTCCCTGGCTGAACCTCGAAGGATTGACGCTCGGCAGCACCGGCGAGCGGGGCGAGGGCTGGTTCGACAGTGTCGGTCTGCTGCAGGGCTTTCGCAAGAAGGCGCGCTCGCTCGGCGTCGAATACATCGAAGACGAAGTCGTCGCCATCAACCGAGAGGGAGACCGCATCGTTTCCGTGTCGACGAAGAGCGGCCAGACGATTGCCTGTGGCACGATGGTCAACACCTCAGGCACCAACGGCAAAAAAGTCGCTGGGATGGCTGGGCTCGACGTCCCCGTGGAGCCACGCCGACGCTCGCTGTTCGTCGTCGATTGCCGAACGCCCCTGGAAGGAAAGGTGGGGCTGACGATCGACCCCACCGGCGTTTTCTTCCGGCCCGAGGGCAAGTTCTATCTGATGGGCACCTATCCCAAACATGACCCTGAGGTGGATCCGAACGATTTCGACGTCATGCATGACGAATTCGACGAGGAAATCTGGCCGATCCTGGCGAACCGGGTGCCGGCCTTTGAGGCGATCAAGGTCGTCAATTCCTGGGCCGGCCACTACGACTATTGCACCCTCGATCACAATGTCGTCCTCGGACCGCATACTGAGGTCAGCAATTTCCTCTTCGCAAACGGCTTCTCGGGGCACGGTCTCCAGCAGTCGCCGGCCATGGGACGGGGTCTCTCGGAACTGATTACCTATGGCGGCTTCAAGACCCTTGATCTTTCGCCATTCGGCTACGAGCGGGTAGTCGCACAGCGCCCTTTCCTCGAAGACGCCGTCATTTAACGAACAGCAGAGGGGCTCCCGATGAGAAACGAAACATCCAAGCGCAGCGGCGGCCAGGCGCTCGTCGATGCCTTGCGCATCCATGGTGTCGAGCGCGTGTTCGGCGTGCCGGGCGAAAGCTATCTTGCTGCCCTCGACGCCTTTCACGACGTGGAAGACGCCATCGAATTCATCGTCTGCCGGCAGGAAGGCGGCGCCGCCTACATGGCGGAAGCCTACGGCAAGATGACCGGCAGGCCCGGGATCTGCTTCGTGACCCGCGGGCCGGGCGCGACGAACGCGTCCGTGGGCGTGCACACCGCTTTCCAGGATTCGACACCGATGATCCTGTTCATCGGGCAGGTGGCGCGCGATCAGATGGAGCGCGAAGCCTTCCAGGAAATCGATTATCGCCGCATGTTCGGCCAGATGGCGAAGTGGGTCGTCGAGATCGAGGATGCCGCCCGCATCCCTGAGCTCATCAGCCAGGCATTCCACCGAGCCGTCAACGGCCGGCCAGGACCGGTGGTCGTCGCTCTTCCGGAAGACATGCTGACCGATATGGTCGATGTCGCCGACACCCCGCCCTACAAGCGAGTTGAGGGCTTTGCCGGCCCGCCGCAATTCGAGGAATTGCTCGGCCTTCTCTCCGAGGCGAAACGCCCGATGGTTGTCGTTGGCGGCGGCGGCTGGACGCAGCAGGCCGTTGCCGACCTGAAGGCGTTTTCGGAAGCCTTCGGCCTGCCTGTCGCAGCTTCCTTCCGCTGCCAGGATCTGTTCGACAATACGCACGAAAACTATGCCGGCGACCTCGGTCTTGCCGCAGGGCCGAAGCTGATCCGCCATGTGAAGGATTGCGACCTTCTGATCTCCATCGGCGCCCGTCTCGGGGAGATGACCACTGGCGCCTATACGCTGATCGACATTCCGGTCCCGAAGCAGTTGCTCGTTCACATTCATCCGAGCGCGGAGGAGCTGGGGCGCGTTTATCACGCGCGATTGCCGATCAATGCCAGCGTCGCGGGTTTCCTCTCGCAGGCGGCAAAGCTGAAGCCGCGGGCTGCGCCGGTGTGGAAGGACTGGACCAGGACGGCCCATGCCGACTATCTCGAAAATCTCGCGCATCCTGAGGTGCCCGGTCCGGTGCAGATGGGCGATATCATGGAATGGCTGCGCGGCCATCTCAAGCCGGACGCCATTCTGACCACCGGCGCCGGCAATTATTCCGCCTGGGCGCATCGCTTCTATCAGTATCGCACCTTCCGCACCCAGCTCGGACCGACAAATGGTTCCATGGGCTACGGCGTGCCGGCGGCGATCGCCGCCAAGATCACCGATCCCGCGCGCACGGTCGTTGCCTTTGCCGGCGACGGATGTTTCCTGATGAACGGTCAGGAACTCGCAACCGCCATGCAGTATGACGCTCGCGTCATCTTTCTGGTCATCAACAACGGCATGTATGGCACGATCCGCATGCACCAGGAGCGTGAGTATCCCGGCCGCGTCTCCGGCACCCGCCTGACGAACCCTGACTTTGCCTCGCTGGCGCGATCCTATGGCCTCCACGGTGAGACGGTGGAAAAGACCGAGGACTTCGCCGGCGCCTTCCAACGCTGCGAGGCATCCGGCAAGCCGGGTCTCATCGAAATCCGGATCGACCCGGAAGCGCTGACGCCGAAAATGAGCCTGACGCAAATTCGCGACCAGGCGATCGCCCAGGGAAAGTGATCGCAGGAAAAGGCGCCGCCTCAAAAAGCTGGGCGGTCAAGTCGCTTGAGGGGCGTGGACAAGGATCATCCCCAACGGCCAGCCAGCGGCGCTGATCCTTGATCCTTTCGGTCGTGGAAAACGGTAAGATAGGAGCGCAGGAAACGTCGCAGCAAGCGGATCATCCTTTCCTTCCCCTGACTTAATTCTCCGTTTCGCTGCTCGTCGGCTCATTGAGCATCGTGCGGTATCGATGGAGGCTTTCCTCCAGATGGACGATCAGCGCGGCCTTCGCAGCCTTGGCATCACCCTGGGTGATGGCGGCCAGGATCGCGGCATGTTCCTTGTTGATCTTCTTCAGGTAGGTGCTGTAGCCGCGCGCCGATTGGCGATGCTTGAGCACGAGGTCGAAATTGATGCTCTCTATCACTGCTTCCAGAAAACTCGGGAAGTGAGGATTGCGGGTGGCGCGGGCGATCGCAAGGTGAAATTCGAAATCGGCGCGTGCTTCCACCTCGGCATCGTCCGTCACCAGGTTTTCGAGGTTGTCGTAGGCGCGGGCAATTTCAGCCAGCGCCTCCGGCGTGCGCCTCGACGCTGCAAGGGCGACGGATTGTATCTCGACGCCGAGCCGCAATTCCAGGATCTGCATCGCGGAGCGAATGTCCTCGATGCGGCTGATTTCGAAATTGAGGGTCTTTGCGTCCTTGTCGCTCACGTAGACGCCGGCACCCTGTCGCGCGGTCACACGTCCGCCAACCTTGAGAGAGGTGAGCGCCTCGCGAATGACGGTTCGGGACACGCCGAACTCTTCGCACAGCTGGGCACTTGACGGAATTTTCTCGCCGGGAGCATAAAGACCGGAGTCGATCCGTTCCATCAGCTTCGCAACGACGATTTCCGCGAGATTGCCTCGTTGCGTGATGATTGACACTGGTTTGCTCCGATTTTCACGATCAAATTTAGCACATATCACATATCATGCCACGTCTGATTGCGGAATGTCGGCTCTTTCAGACATTATCTTATCGATGACCTGAAAGGGGTGCGGGAGGCGCTTGTTGTCGATTTCCTTCACCTGCGAGCGGCATGAATATCCGGTGGCCATGAGACTGTCGGTGTCGCCGGCGGCATCGACCTCCGGCTTCCAGCTCATCGCATAGAGGCGCTCGGAGATCGGTCGATTGCGGGCCTCGTGGCCAAAGGTGCCGGCCATTCCGCAACAACCCGTTTCTGCTGCCTGAAGGTCGATGCCGAGGCTGCCGAACACCTGTTTCCATTGCGCAATGGAGGCGGGCGCATTGGTGCGTTCGGTGCAATGGGCCATCAATCGGAAGCTCCTGCCTTTGATGGCGGAGGGGGAAGCGGCAAGCCGGTCGAGCTTGGCGACCAGCCATTCCTGCGGAAGGAGAATGGTTGCCTTCAGCACCCCCTTGTATTCGCTGCGGAACGCAAGCGTCATCGACGGATCGAGCCCCACAAGCGCCACGCCCGCGTCATTCAACTGCTGAAGATAGTGCGCGGTCCGCCCGGCCGCAGCCTCGAAACGTCCGAGGTAGCCATGAACGTGCAGGGCTTTGCCATTGACGTGGGACGCGGCGAGGAACGGCGAAAGTCCCATTTTCCGCGCAAGCCCGATCGCGGCGAGAGCGACCTCAGGATCGAAATAGGCGGTAAACGCATCGGCGACGAAGATGACGCTCTGCTCCCTCTCACCCGGCGACAAGGCCTCGATCCGCCGAAGGGTCGCAAGCGGCACGCCAAGGCGGGCGGCCTCCTTCGCCAGAGAGAGCCGCGGCAGGTGGGGCAGGGACGTCAGCCCGGCAACGCGCATCATCATCCTGCCGGCGCGCGTGCCGACGACCAGGTTGTAGGCAGGTCGTATCCGGTGGACCAGGGGCAGGGTGGTCTCGATGGCCGCGACCAGCGGATCCTTCAGCGGACGGAGGTAGCGTCCGTAATAAAGCTCCAGGAATTTGGAGCGGAAGGCTGGGACGCTGACTTTCACGGGACATTGCCCCGCACAGGCCTTGCAGGCCAGACAGGTATCCATCGAAGCGCGGACCTCATGGGAAAAGTCGTCCCGATTTTGAGGATTCAGCGAGTTGAAGACACGCCGCGCGAAGCTCGCGAGTGGAACGCTCTGTCGCAGGCGTTTTGCCTCATGGCGGGGATCGATGCCCTTCTCGGCAAGCAGCCTCAGCCATTCCCGCATCAGAGCGGCGCGGCCCTTGGGCGAAAAACGCCGATCGCGTGTCGCCTTGTAGGAGGGGCACATGGGGCTCGTTTCGTCGAAATCGAAACAGGCGCCGTTGCCGTTGCAATAGGCGGCGTTGTCGAAGGCTGCGCGGATCTCGTTGCCGATGATGCGGTCGACGTCTCCCCGCAGCGGAACCTTGTCGATCTTCAGCAGCGCCTGGTCCGAAGGGGTTGCGATCTTGCCCGGGTTGAGACGGTTTTCCGGATCGAAAGCCCGTTTGATCTCCTGCAGGCTGGGATAGAGGTCGCCGAAGAATGCAGGCACATATTCGGAACGTACCCCCTTGCCGTGCTCCCCCCAGAGCACGCCGCCATATCTACGCGTCAGCGCCACGACGGCGTCGCTGACCTTCCGGACCAGCCGGACATGGTCATCGCGGGTGAGATCGAGGGCAGGCCGCACGTGCAGGACGCCGGCATCGACATGGCCGAACATGCCGTAGGAAAGGCCCGCGCCATCAAGCAATGCGCGGAATTCGCGGATATAGGCCGCGAGGTTTTCCGGTGGCACGGCGGTGTCCTCGACGAAGGCGACAGGCCTGACCGGTCCGTCCACATTGCCGAGCAGGCCGACCGCCCGTTTGCGCATCGACCAGATCGCCTCGACATCGGCATGATCCCGCGCGATCGTATAACCCAGGTGACGGGCATTCGCGCCCGTGGCAAGCGCGGCGGTCACCTCGGCCAGTTTGCGTTCGAGTTCAGCCTCATCGTCGGCGAGCACTTCGGCGATATTGATGCCGTTCGTGGTTCCGCCTGCATTGTCGGGAAAAAAGCGGGCAATGCCCGTCCAAACGATGTCGCCCCTGGCGAGCCCGAGAACTTTCTCATCGACCGTTTCCACCGAGGCGACCTTGAGTGCCACAAGCGTGCGGGCATCCTCCAATGCGGTGTTGAAGTCCCCGTAGCGAATGTTGATCAATGCCGCATGGGCGGGGATTGGCAGAAGGTTGAGTTCGGCTTCGGCGATCATCGCCAGCGTTCCCTCCGAGCCGCAGAGGATGGCATTGAGGTCGAAGCGTCCGTCGTCCCGCCGGATGTGAGCGAGGTCGTAACCGGTCATATAGCGGTTGAGTTTCGGAAAAATCTCGGCGATCCGGTCGCGTTTTTCGCGCGCGATGCGGTCGACCGTCCTGTGGATCTCGCCGACACGGTCCTGGCGCCCGGCGATCTCCGCGAGTGCCTCCGCATCGAGCGGACGCGACCACCAGTCGGTGCCATCGGCAAGGACGATGCGCAATCCGAGCACATGGTTGCTGGTCTTGCCGTAGAGGCATGAACCCTGGCCGCAGGCATCGGTGGAGACCATGCCGCCGATGGTGGCGCGATTGGAGGTGGAGAGTTCCGGCGCAAAAAACAGGCCGTAGGGCTTCAACGCCTGGTTCAACTGATCCTTGACCACGCCCGCCTGGACCCGCGCAATTCTCCTGATAGGGTCGATCTCAAGAATGGAATTCATGTGTCGCGAGCAGTCGACGACGATGCCTGAGGTGAGGGATTGACCGTTCGTGCCGGTTCCGCCGCCGCGCGGCGCGACAGTGATCCCGCGAAAGGCCGGTTCCGACAGCACGGCCGCCGTGACCTGCAGATCCTCGATGCCCTTGGGGAAAAGGATACCGGTCGGCTCGATCTGATAGATGGAATTGTCGGTCGAAAAAACGGTCCGGCTCGCCGCGCCGGTTTCGATGTCGCCATCGAACCCTGCCTCGATGAGCCGCTGGAAGAATCCCCCAGCGGGAAGGGGTATTGAACCGTTCGGCCGGAGGCGTGGAATCATTTCGAGACCTTCAGAATGCACTTGAGCTTTGTCGAAGTTGGCATATAAGTGATAACATACAATGCTAGCGGCGTAACTGAAAATACTGAGGTGGAACTTTGAAGAACCAGACCGCAATCATCGTCGGCGGCGCTTCCGGGCTCGGATTGACGACGGCCAAGCTGATGATCTCGCATGGGGCGACCAGGATTGGGCTCATCGATCGCAACGAGCAGCTGCTCGGCGTCTCGGCCGATGCGCTTCGCGCTCTGGGCGCCGAGGTGGAAACGGCGGTTGCCGACATTTCCCGGGCGGAAACGGCTCATCGCGGGTTCAATGAGATCGCCGGCAAGCTCGGTCGGATTCACGTGCTCGTCAACAGCGCCGCCATCTATCCGAGACGCCCTATCCTCGAGATCACCGACGAGGAATGGGACCTCGAAAATGGGATCAACGTGAAGGGTACCTATCATATGATGGTGGCCGCCGTTCTTCATATGCGCCAGCACGTGAACGCGCCCGAGGTTACCGGGCGGATCGTCAACGTGACCTCGGTCGATGCTTTCAAGGCTCATCCCCAGAATGCGCATTATGCCGCAACCAAGGCGGCTGTCGTCAGTCTGACGAAATCCTTTGCCCAGGAATGCGCCAAGGACCAGATCCTTGTCAATTCCGTCGCTCCTGCCGGCTTCGCGACGGATCGCGCCAAGGAACTGGGCTTCCTTCCGGAACTGGCCAAGGCCAGCGCGCTTGGCCGCGCGGCCGAGCCGGTCGAAATGGCGGAGTGGATCGTCATGATGGCATCGAGCCGCAACACCTATGCCACCGGCGAAAACGTCGTCGTCAGCGGAGGCTACATTTATGTCTGAGCCGCTGCCCTATCAGGTCGCCGTGGTCACCGGTGCGACGAGCGGCATCGGTCGCGCCACCGTCGGCAAACTACGCGAGATGGGGCTGACGGTTTATGCCGTTGGCCGAAACGCAGAGGCGCTCGAGGAACTCGCGCGAGAAAGCGGGGCGAAGCCGGTCCGTGCCGATGTGCGCGATACCGCCGAAATCGTCAAGCAGCTTCACGGAACAGACGTCGACATCCTGGTCAACAATGCCGGCATTCTCTCGACACGGGCGACATTCAGCGAGATCGAACCGTCCGAGATCGATGCCATGATCGACATCAATCTCAAAGCCCCGATGCATCTGACCCGCGCATTCCTGCCTGCTATGGTCGAGCGAAAGCGCGGCCACCTGATCTATATCGGTTCGAGCGGCGGCCAGGCACCCTATCCGAACATGGCGGCCTACGGCCCGTCGAAGGCCGGGCTCAGCCTGTTTTGCGACAATCTGCGCTGCGACCTGCTCGGGACCTCGGTTCGCGTGACCGAGGTGGTGCCGGGTCGAGTCCAGACGGAGCTTTATCGAACCGCAATGGCAGGCAACCAGGCGCGGACGCTGCTCTATGACGGCTACCGTCCGATACAACCCTCTCACATCGCCTCGATCATCTCGAACGCCATCGAGCTTCCCGTCTTCGTCGACGTCGCCAGGATAGAGGTCTTCCCGACGGACCAGGCGACCGGCGGCGGCAGCATGGTCAAATTCCCGGAGCAGTAGGCGGGTGCTCGCTCGCTTCGAAGAGGCCGCGGGCCGCCTCGACCATCGACTGCAGGTGATCGGGGTCGCGCACGCCCTGTCGGTAGAGCTCGATGAGGATGCTCGCCATTCGTTCGGCTTCGTCGCTGTCCCTTGCCACCCCGTAATCGGCGCTGAGCCTGTCGAAGACGCGCTGGCAGGTTTCAAGATCGCGGGAGTCCAGCGGCACCTGCGATCGGTTTTTGATCGTTTGAACCATCTCTATTCCCTCGGATGAGGCCCGCCCGGCGAGGCCGGCGGGCCGGCAAACGCCTTAGAAGTCCATGCCGGGGCCGGCGGGCATTGGCGGCGGCGCGTCCTTCTTGGGCTTCTCGGCGATCATGGCTTCCGTCGTGACGAGGAGGCCGGCGATGGAGGCCGCATCCTGCAGCGCGGTGCGAACCACCTTGGCCGGATCGATGACGCCCTGTGCATAAAGGTCGCCATATTCGCCCGTCTGAGCGTTCCATCCGTAGGAGAACTCGCTTTTCTCGCGCAGCTTGCCGACAATGACCGAGCCTTCCGCTCCGGCGTTTTCGGCGATCTGGCGAGCCGGCGCCTCGACTGCGCGGCGAACGATGTCGACACCGACGCGCTGGTCACCATTGGCGGTCTTGACGGCGTCGAGCGCCTTGACGGCGCGCAGCAGCGCCACACCGCCGCCCGGCAGAATGCCTTCCTCGACCGCCGCGCGGGTTGCATGAAGCGCGTCGTCGACGCGATCCTTCTTCTCCTTCACTTCGACTTCCGTCGAGCCGCCAACGCGGATGACGGCAACGCCGCCAGCGAGCTTGGCAAGACGTTCCTGCAGCTTCTCGCGGTCGTAGTCGGAGGTGGTTTCTTCGATCTGAGCCTTGATCTGGGCCACACGACCTTCGATGTCCGTCTTGGCGCCCGAACCGTCGACGATTGTGGTGTTCTCCTTCTCGATCGATACCTTCTTGGCACGGCCGAGCATGTCGAGCGTGACGGATTCGAGCTTGATGCCGAGATCTTCGGAGATGACGGTGCCGGCGGTCAGGATGGCGATGTCTTCAAGCATGGCCTTGCGGCGATCGCCGAAGCCGGGCGCCTTGACGGCGGCGATCTTCAGGCCGCCGCGCAGCTTGTTGACGACGAGCGTTGCGAGGGCTTCGCCTTCGACGTCTTCAGCGATGATGAGCAGCGGCTTGCTGGACTGGACGACGGCTTCGAGAACCGGCAGCATCGATTGCAGGTTCGAGAGCTTCTTCTCGTGGATGAGGATATAAGGGTCTTCGAACTCCACCCGCATCTTGTCGGCATTAGTCACGAAGTAGGGGCTGAGATAGCCGCGATCGAACTGCATGCCTTCGACAACTTCGAGTTCGGTTTCGGCGGTCTTGGCTTCTTCGACGGTGATGACGCCATCATTGCCGACCTTTTCCATGGCTTCCGCCAAAAAGCGGCCGATTTCGGCATCTCCATTGGCGGAGATCGTGCCGACCTGGGCAATTTCGGAATTGTTGGAGATCTTGCGGGCGTTGGCCTTCAGTTCCGCGACGATGGCGGCGACCGCAAGATCGATGCCGCGTTTCAGGTCCATCGGGTTCATGCCCGACGTAACCGCCTTGGCGCCCTCCTTGACGATTGCCTGGGCCAGCACCGTTGCGGTGGTGGTGCCGTCGCCGGCAATGTCGCTGGTCTTCGAAGCAACTTCACGGACCATCTGGGCGCCCATGTTTTCGAACTTGTCTTCGAGTTCGATTTCCTTGGCGACCGAAACCCCGTCCTTGGTGATGCGTGGGGCGCCGAACGACTTCTCGATCACGACGTTACGGCCTTTCGGGCCGAGGGTCGCCTTCACGGCGTTGGCCAGAATGTCGACGCCACGCAGCATCTTCTCGCGGGCTTCGGTGCTGAATTTGATTTCTTTAGCAGCCATGTCCTCACTCCTTCATAGGCAGCCAGAGCAATTCCAGGAAAAGTGCGTAGCGGTTTTTCCGTTCGGAATTGCGTCAGAAATAAAAACTTGGAGCGGTTCTGCGTTTCCAGATGCGCTCCTGCCCTGCATTGACTGATGTCCGCAGGGATCTCATGCGGCCTGCTTCTTTTCGCCCTGGGCTTCGATGATGCCCATCACGTCGCTTTCCTTCATGATCAGCAGGTCTTCGCCGTTGATCTTGATCTCGGTACCGGACCATTTGCCGAATAGGATGCGATCGCCGGGCTTGACGTCGAGCGCCTGTATCTGGCCGGCGTCGTTGCGTGCGCCGGGGCCGACGGCGATGACCTCGCCTTCCTGCGGTTTTTCCTTGGCGGTGTCGGGAATGATGATGCCGCCCTTGGTCTTTTCCTCTGAATCGACCCGGCGGACGAGAATGCGGTCATGAAGCGGTCGGAACGACATGTCTTCCTCCATCGACAAACAATGATGACGTTGTTCCCTTAGAGCATGATGCCGAAAAGTGTGCGCGGTTTTCGGACGACATCATGCTCTAACTATATAGCGTAGAACAGGATTCAGATTTTAGGCCGAGCAGGCCTAAAATCATCCTGTTCTGGCCGGACCGGATGACCAATCCGGGCGGGTGCGCAGCGCGCGAGCCGCGAGCCCTGCGAGAATGATTTGGTTCGACGGTTTTGCAATTCAAGAGGGATGGAAGAAAAATTAGCACTCCCTGCCCGTGAGTGCCAACGCCTGACAGGGAACAGAAAATCGGCTCCCGCGTTCGAATGATGAAGGCGATGGCGCCGTACCCGAGGCGAGTTCGAGCTATACTGAACTTGAATCCGGATTTCGGCGTTCCCAACTCTTTGGTGATCGAGGCTTAATGAGCTCGAGCAGCGTCCCACGTCTTTTGGAGTGAGTGACATGGAAGAGAAGTCCAATATAATCAAAGACCTCAGTATCGAAGAACGCGAGGAAATCCTCGTCGATATCGCTCGAACGCTGGAGGACACGGCGCGTGAGGCCTATGTCGAAGGCAATACGCATTTTGCCGCACTTTCCAACAACATGGCCGAAGCGATCCGCGTCAATGCCGATGAACTCGCCCGTGACGATCCAGAAAATGCCGAGCTCGTATTTCAGCAGGCAACGGCGATGATCTCGCAATTCGAGGCCGTGCACCCCTATCGGATGGTGAGTATGGCCGTTCATTGATTGCCGCCCGGACGGTGCGGCTCGATCGCCCGCTCAAATCAATCGCAACCCACGCGGAACTCTCACTGCTTGCAAAGGTTATTGGATCACAACATCGAGAGGTGATCTATGATGACTTCCAGATCCAACGTGCCGCCCGAGAGCGGGACAGATGACGCTCGTTCCGCCGATACGGAGCGAGCCGAGACCGATCGCAAGCGAGCATTGGAAAATGCCCGGCGCAACGTGAGTTCGACATCAGATCGCGATAGCGGCACTGAAACCCCAAGCCTGAAGCTTGCGAAAGAATATCTCAGCCTTGGCGGCCACCGTCGGTCCATGATCGACGACAACATCACCGATGTTCGCCAATGGGACGAGGATCCACCCGAGGCCGAGCGGTTCTGGAAGGAACGGGTGGAGACGCTTTCGAAGGGCAAGCGCAAACAGGTGGAGGATTTTCTTCCAACCGTCAACACGCCGTGAAAGCGACTGGGCCCGTTCCTCGGATGGCTCATCAAATGCCCCTGGAGGCGATCATGGCTATAGACAAGCACGAGCAGATCCGTCGCCGTGCCTACGAGATCTGGGAGGCCGAGGGCCGCCCGGATGGCGCCGACGAGCGCCATTGGCTTCAAGCCTGCGACGAACTTGCCGGCGAGGATGAGCATGAGACGCTGCAGAACCTGCTCGATGAAGACGATAGGGATGATGCAGCGCTGCTTCAACGCGCCGGTGAGAGCGGCGATCTCGATCGGCGGCCGGCGAGGCCTGTCCAGGCCGCCGTGGCTCCCGTCCCTGACATCGAGATGACGACGGGCGAAAAGCCTTCCCGACGGAAGATTAGGAAGACCGAGGGACCGTGACCGCCATGCAGCATCTCGACCATGCCATCCAGATTGCTCTTACGGCCCATGAAGGTAAGGCGGACAAAACCGGCCGGCCGTTCTTCGAGCACTGCCAGCGGGTAGCCCTTCTGGTTTCCGGTGACGAGACTCGAACGGTCGCCTATCTTCATGACGTCGTCGAGAAGGGAAGCGGCTGGACGCTCGACAGGCTGAGGGAAGAAGGCTTTCCGCCGGCGATCATCTCGGCGGTGAATGCTCTGACAAGGCGGCCGGACGAGCCGGATGACGACTTCGTCAAACGTGCGGCATCAAACCCGCTGGCCTTGCCCGTCAAACGGGCCGATCTCGAAGATAATCTCCGGCAGGCCGAACAAGCTGGCAAGAAAACGGAAAAATACCAGCGCGGCCTGGATCTTCTGCGCGACATCAGGAACGGACAATAGGAGTTCGGACAAATTTGCGCAGTTCGCCTGCAACTGCCACCAAGGTTGGCAATCGGCGCAAGAGCGCACTGCTCGGCTTCCATGTCATGTCCCGAGCGCGACTGCAACCTGGCTCCGCTTGCAGCGGCGGAGGTCGTTGGCTCTATTTCATGCTTTGTTGGTAAACCACACGGTCGGCGCGCCGAGCACGCCTCCCGTGCGCATCGCCGTCTTCAGCTCGTCCAGCTTGCTGAACGTTTGCGCCGCTTCAAGCGTGGCAAACTCGTGGGTGACGGTAATATCGTTCGGATTGTCGATGGCTCGATAAACGGCTTGCGCCGTCACCCCATTGGCCTTCTGCACCGGCGAAAACGCATCATATATCTTGCGCCAGGCGGCGTAATCGGAGACCTCGTGCCTTACGAATAACGTCGTCATATCATCCTCCCGCGTTGCATTTCCAGGTTTGGTTGAGACGCGTTTTACGATTGTACGAGGAACACCATGGTCTCGGGCAAGACACCATCATTCGCCATGGCATCGGCCGCTGCCTTGGTCTGCATGAAGGCCATCAACTTTTCCATATCAGCAACGTCCATGACCAAACCAACGCGATTAGACGTTTGAGGGTCTGTAAACGTGCGAATGTTCGTGACGCCAATCGGTTCCAATACCTGCTTGCGGATGGGTGAAGCGAGCCAGTGCTTCGTGTCTTTGACATTGTGATGGACCATTATGGTAGGCATTGCATCCTCCTCTGGCCTTGAAAAATGAAAGGCCAGTACATCACTACGCTTTGCTAAACTTTAGTTCAACAATATTGCGATGAGGGGGTGTTTTGCTATTTCTACCGAAGATATAAATATAATTATTTGGAGTAATCCGAAAATATTACGGTTGGCCACCGGTTTTGGCGCGTGTTATTTTTCCGGCAATGGCTTTTGACTACCGATGAAGGGCGAAGGCCGGCACCCGCGCGCCTTTCTCGCGAAAGAGCCGCTCCACCTCGTCGAGGCGGGGGGTGGCAGGCGGGTTATCGAGCGCTTTTGCCCAATTCTCGCGACTGGGCAGGGCCATTGCCGCAGTTGCGAGCACGGTGGTTCCGGGGCCGATTTCGCCGCGCAGCTGCGGCAGCAGGGTCTTGGCGTGGATGAGATTGGTGTTTGGGATCGGGCTCATCGCATGGCCGGCCCTCGGATTGGGCGATAGATCCACGATGGCGCTAACGTCGGTCTGCCCGTACCAGACCGCCCGGCCGTCGCTTGCATCGGAGCGGTCGGCATTGAAATCCGCGCGTTCGATCGCAAAACCGCCCTCGATGGTGCTGAGTGCGCGCGGCGTGGCGATGCGGTGCAGGCGGATGTGCCACGGGTTTTCGGGAAGCAGCCAGGTTTCGATCGTGACGTCGTTCCAGGGGCGCCAGCGCGAATAGAGCAGGTCGCCTGTTATCAGCGCTTCTTCGAGGGTTTCCCGCATGCGGAAATGGACGCCGTCGTCCGAGAGGCCGAGCATGCCGTCGAAGCTTGCGGCGGAGAAATTCCGGGCGTCGGCTTCGATGTTGAAGGCGTAGCGCGTGGAATAGACGAATTTCGAATATTTCTCGTTTGCGCCGAGCATCTTGTCGTGCTGCTGCCCCGAGGAGAGCACGACCACATTTCCCGGCGTGTGCATGGCGACCATTCCCGCTTGTTTCAGCGCAATCGGCTCCGGAAATTCCGGCTGCGGTGCCTCCTCGGCGGTCCAGAACGGATGATCCTCTGCAAGGGTGAGCGGCAGGAAGAATTTCAGCGCCCAATAGGGCGACCCTGGCGAGTTGTAGCTCTCGCTCATGAAGAGGTTCGGATAGCCGTAGCCGACGGAGAGAACGCCGTCGCGCTCGGCAATCGGCATCGCCGACCACCAGCGGATATGGCGCATGTAATAGCCCTTGATCTCAGCCCAGGGCAGCGCTTCGACGCCGGCAAAGGCAAGCGCGCCCCAAAAGCCGCCCGCCGCGAAGCGGTAGGTCTGGCTGCGGCCGAAGGCAAGCGCCGCGCCATCGGGGCCGAACCAGTGGCGGATATCCCCGGCAAAGGTCTGGGCGCGACCCCGGAAGCGGTCCTTGCGCGCCTCGTCGCCTCGCGCCAGCACCGCATAGATCAGGCCGTAGAAATGCATGGCGAAGGGAATGTAATGATCGACCCGCCGGACCGGGCCGTCGCGATACCAGCCTTCCCCGAGGTCGAAAGCCTCCAACTCGTCGAGATAGGCGAGGGTTTTCCGGTGATCGAAGGCCACGCTTACGCGTTCCAGCCCGAGATCGATGAGCACACGAAAGAATTTCCAGTTGTTGTCGATGAATTCCAGCTCGCGCGCTCTGAGAAGATAGGCAGCGACCGTCTTCTTCTCGCTATCGCCAAGCGGTTCCCAGATATGCTCGGGGACAAGCGCCAGGGCGAAGCCGACGGCGGCGAGCTCGACCAGCCGCTGATTGCGGTCGGTAAGATCGCCCCAATATTCGGGATGAGCAGGATTGGTGCCGTTTGCGAGCCCGCGCCGATAGAGCTCCCAATGCGGGAACGCGCCGCCGCCGGCAGCGAGCGGAACAATTCCCCAGAGCGGCCGTGCAAATCCTTCCAGATCCGCCGCCGCCCGGTCGAAGATCGCGCCGGCTGCACCGAGGCGCACACGGGCGCCGCCTTCGGAAAAATACGGCAGCAGCGGCTCGAACAGATCGATGACGGCCTTGGAGAGGTCGTCGCGTGTCTTCAGGGGATTGCCGAAAAGCGGATTGGCCCGGGCGGGATCATATATCATTGTCAGCTCGAAATTCATGAAAAACAGGATCGGCCGCGGGCAGATATTGCCCGCGGCCGTCGATATTTCTTGACGCTTACTTGATGGCCTTCACGCCTTCGGTCATTTCCTTCAACCCGTCGTCGACGGAGGTGTTGTCGGTCATGATCGCGTCATGCACACGGTTGAGCACCACCTCGATCTTGGCGGCGTTCGGGTTGACCGCCATCTCAAGGTAGGTTTTCAACGGCTTCAGCGCCTCCTTGCTGGCCGCATCCTCAGGAAAGCCGGGCGTTGCCGCGATCTTGGCGCTGACGTCATCCGTCTTGAGCGCGGGGAAGGTGCCCGTCGACGCGATGACATCAGCGCCCTCAGGACCGGTGACGAACTTGATGAAATCGAGAGCTGCATCCTTGTGGTCGGAATTGGCGTTGACCGCCAGCCCGGAGATCTGCGCGGCCGTTGTCCCGGCCGCGACGCCGTCGGGATGCGGGAACTTGACGATGCCCCAGTTCTTGCTCTTCGATTCACCCGATTTCACCTTGGTGATCTGGGTGCCGACGAACCAGGTTCCCATCGGCAGCATGCCGATCGTGCCGTTGAAGAAGAGCGCCGAATAATGCGTGTTTGACGTCTTCAGGAAGGCGTAGGAGGGAATCGCGCCATCCTTCTGCAGGGTGAGCGCCCTCTGGTACCATGGCTTCAGGAACTCGTAGTCGCCGTCGACCAGCGTGTGTTTTCCGTCGAGGACGCCGGGCAACTGAACGGTCGACCGCCAGGTATGCAGGAGCGCGCCGTAGGTCTTGTTGGTGCCCATGCCGCCCGTAAGCTTCTCGGCGGTCGCGTCGAATTGCGCCCAGGTCATGTCATTGGTGGGGTAGGGGACGCCTGCTTTGTCGAATATGTCCTTGTTGTAATAGACGATCCAGAAGTCGGAGCGGAACGGCAGCGAATAGACCTTGCCGTCGATGGTCAGTTCCTCGATCAGGCCGCCATAGGGAGCCGGGTCGATCTTCTGATCCTTCACGAAGCTGCTGAGATCGGCGATGTTGCCGGCGCGCACCAGGTTGGTGTAGCCCGGCACGTCCTTGATGGTGACGATGTCGATATCCTTGGAGCCGCCGGTCAGCTGCGTCGAGATCATCTGCTGATAGTCCTGCGAGCCGAGGTCCATCGGCTCGAACTTCACGTTGGGGTGTTTGGCCTGATAGGCCTCGATCAGCGGCTTGTAATAGGCGGTCTTGTCCCAGTCCCACAAAGCCCATTTGAGCGTCACAGCGTCCTCAGCAAGCGCTGCGCCGGCAGTCGTTGCGGCCAAGGTGAAACCTGCCAAGGCAAGTCTCATCGTCCTCCCGAATTTATCCAAATACATTCCCGTTCTCCTTCCCTGGATCATCTCTGGATCAGTTGTTTTATGAAGCGTCTCGTGCATGCGGTTCGCGGTGCGGCTGCGTTGCGTTTGGCAGGTCTAGAACCGTCACCGCCGCCCGATGGACGCCGAATGCGACGGCGAACATTCCGAGTGAAAAATTGAAGGTTGCCGGCATGAACACCGAAACCGGATAGAAGAGGATATGCGCCAGCCACAGGCTGGCGGCGAAGGCGAGCGCGGCTAGCGCCGGGAGCGGGCGGATGACCGAGGCGAGCGCGGCGAGGCGCAGCAGCCTAGAAGCCGGCAGATCGCGCATCACCATGAGAACGATGAGATGGCAGGCGAGGACCGCGATGAAAGCGGTGGCGACGAGGGCGATCGTCAGTGGTGCGCTCAGCAACAGATTGTCGCGTGCGCCGGCGGCATAGGTGACGATCGCATGGATGCCGATTGCGAGCGCGCCGCACAACGCCAGGCCCCAGGCGGTGGCGCGCCAGAAGTAGCGCAGAAAGGCTTCCGTGAAGTCCCGCAGCAGATAGGTGTTGCGATCTTCCACCAAGGCTACCGAGACCCGGGCCATGGCGGCGAGGGCTGCCGGCAGCGTCACGACGAAGAGGCCGGCCAGGATGAAGAGGATGTTCAGCTTGACCATCTCCCACCATTCGCGGACGAGGATCTCGGCGAACAGAGCAAGGCCGGTCCTCTTCGGCGCATCCTTCGCAATGCCCGGTCCCTCCCTCGTCCACATGTCCCGCAACCACTGCATAGCCGTCTCCCGCAGGCGCCTCAGTATAGAATCGAGCGTTCCGTTTCCTTGTCGAACAGCTGCGCATTGGTCATATCGGCGACCAGCGTCGCCTCCTCGCCGATATCAGGCCGGTAGCGCGGCGAGACGCGGGCGATGAGATTGCGCCCGCCTGCCACCATGTTCAAATGCACTTCCGAGCCCATGGGCTCGGCAAGTTCGACGACCGCCTTGAGGGGCGCCAGGTTCTCCGGTGCGATGTCGGCCGGCGGCAGCTCGTGGAAATTCTCCGGACGGATGCCAAGCACCAGTTCGCGGCCCTCGTAGGGGGCGATCCTGCCCTTGTCGAAATGGGCAGGCAGCGGCAGTTCCCGGCCGTCGAAGACGGCGATATAGCCGTCGTCCCGGCGCAGAATGGTCGAGGGCAGCATGTTCATCTGCGGCGCGCCGATGAAGCCGGCGACGAACATGTTGACGGGACGGTCGTAGAGGTTCTGCGGCGTATCCACCTGCTGGATATGCCCGTCCTTCATGACGACGATCCGGTCCGCCATGGTCATGGCCTCCACCTGATCGTGAGTGACGTAGATGAAGGTGGCGTTGAGGCGCTTGTGCAGCTTGGTGATTTCCGAACGCATCGTGCCGCGCAGCTTGGCATCGAGATTGGAAAGCGGCTCGTCGAGAAGGAAGACCGCCGGATTGCGCACCATGGCGCGGCCAAGCGCGACGCGCTGGCGCTGCCCGCCCGAAAGCGCCTTCGGCTTGCGGTTCAGGAGATGAGAGATGTCGAGGATCCTCGCGGCGTCCTGCACCTGGGCATCGATGAAGTCGCGCGATACCTTCCTGAGCTGCAGGCCGAACGCCATGTTCTTGTAGACGGTCATGTGCGGGTAGAGCGCATAGTTCTGGAAGACCATGGCGATATCCCGATCCTTGGAAGGGACGTCGTTCATGACGTCGCCACCGATCTTGAGCTCTCCTCCCGATATCTCCTCGAGGCCGGCAATCATCCGCAGCGTCGTCGATTTACCGCAGCCGGAGGGGCCGACCAGGATGATGAATTCCTTGTCAGCGATTTCGAGGTCGATGTCGTGGACGACGGTGAGCGCGCCGTAGGATTTGTTCAGCTCTTTAAGCGAAATGCTGGCCATCGGGTCCTCCTGAATTCACCAATAAGAAGACCAGCTGCGCGAAAGGCGCGTCAAAGCTTCCATGTAATAATAATCTCCCCAGGAGACGCATTCATCGACACCCTCGCCGCGGCAGGTGTTGAACGGCGATTTCTTCGAATAGGTGGCGTGCAGCACCAGGCCGTTGGAGACGGCTGGGTCCTTGACCGCGTAGTGATCGGCAAGGCTCTTCATCATGCGGCGCGCCAGGGTGCGATAGCGTGCGGCCGGTTCCGGCTCGACGAGATCGGCCATTTCCAGAAGGCCGCAGGCGGTGATCGACGCCGACGAGCTGTCGCGCGGCTCGCCGTCGCCGTCCGAAAAGACGAGATCCCAATAGGGCACCATGTCGGCCGGCAGCCGGTTGAGATAGAAGGCGAGCAGCCGGTCGAAGGTTTGGCAGTATTCCTCGATCCGCTCATAGCGATAGGAGAGCGCCATGCCCGAGATGGCCCAGGCCTGTCCGCGCGCCCAGGCGCTGTCGTCCCTGTAACCTTGCTTGGTGGCGCCGCGCACCGGCGCTCCCGTGACCGGGTCCATGTAGAAGGTGTGATAGGTGGAATCGTCCGGCCGAACCGAATTGGCGAGCGTGGTGCGGGCGTGAATGAGAGCGATCTCGCGATATTTCGGATCGCCGGTCTCGCGGCTTGCCCAGTAGAGAAGCGGCAGGTTCAGCAAGCAGTCGATGATGTAGCGGTATTCTTCCGCCACCCCCTTGCGGCCCCAGGCCTGGATGAACTGGCCGACAGGCTGGAAACGCTCGATCAACTGGTCGGCTGCCAGGATGGCGGCCCTGCGGCCATCCTCGTCTCCGACAAGCTTCCAGGCGGCGATGCAGGAGGGCGAATAGAGAAAGCCCATGTCGTGATGATCCGTCTCGATGCGGTTCACGATCCGATGCAGGAACGACTGGACCTGGATCTGCGCGGCATCGCGGAAAACGGCCTCGCCGCTGTGCTCGAAAGCGAGCCACAGCTCGCCGGGCCAGAAACCCGCGGTCCATTGGTCGTTCGCCACCGCAGGATAGAAATTTCCGACGCTTGAATGGTTCTGCGAGGCATGGGTGAAGGTGGGAAGGTTGCGCCTGATCTGCCCGACGGCAAGGTCGAGCGCGGCTTCGACCTCCTGGTCGGTGATCGGCTGCGGGGCGACGGACGAGACGGCGTTCATGGATTTAACCCTTCAGTCCCGTCGAGGCGATGCCCTCGACGAAGAAGCGCTGGAGAGAGAGGAAGACGACGAGAACCGGAATGAGGGCGACGACGGAGGCTGCCATGATGAGCCCGTATTCGGCCGAATATTGCGAGATGAACATGCGAAGGCCGATCTGGACGGTCTTCAGCTCGGTCTTGGTCAGGTAGATCATCGGCCCGAGAAAATCGTTCCAGGTGGTGACGAAGGTGAAGATCGTCAGTGTCGAGAGCGCGGGCTTCGACAGCGGCAGCATGATGCGCGCCCAGATCTGGTACTCGTTCATGCCGTCGATGCGGGCCGCCTCGCAGAGCTCGGTCGGGATCGACATGTAGAACTGCCGCATCAGGAAGACACCGAAGGCGGTGAAAGCCTGCAGGCAGATCAGCGCCAGATGGGTGTTGTTGAGGCCGAATTCGCGCATCAGCAGGAATTGCGGCACCATATAGACCTGCCAGGGCATGGCGATGGTGGCGATGTAGCCGAGGAACAGGGTGTTCTTGTAGGGGAAATTCAGCTTGGCGAAGGCGTAGGCGGCAAAGCTGGAGGTCAAAAGTTGCAGCAGCGTGACGATGATCGTCAGCTTCGAGGTGTTGTAGATGAAGAGCGCAAGCGGGATCTTCGTCCAGATATCGACGTAGTTATGCCATTGCGGCTCAGACGGTACCCACTCGATCGGGAAGGCGAAGACGTCGCGGCTGAGCTTCAGGGACGCCGACAGCATCCAGGCGAAGGGCAGCAGCATGATGAGCGTGACGGCGATGACCATGGCGTAGATCGCGACCGATTTGAGGGTCACCTTGCGTCCTGCGATCCTCATTCACCATCCTCCCTCTGGCGCCGGAACTGGAAGACGGTGACGGCGAGCACGAGGAAGAACAGAACGAGCGCAACCATGCTGGAATAGCCGAGATCCCAGGAAATGAAGGCCTCGTTATAGATGTGGTAGACGAGGACGAGCGTCGAGGTGCCGGGTCCGCCCTGGGTGATCATGTAGATCTGGTCGAACACCTTGAAGGACTGGATCGTCAGCATGACGGTGACGAAGAAGGTCGTCGGCCCGAGCTGCGGGACGGTGACATGGATGAACTTCTGCCAGGAATTGGCGCCATCGAGATCGGCGGCCTCATAGAGCTCCGAATTGATGCCCTGCAGGCCGGCCAGATAGATGACCATGTAATAGCCCATGTTCTTCCAGATGCCGAAAAGGATCACCGTCACCATCGCCCAGTGGCGATCGGCCGCCCATCCCGGCATGTTCTTGGGATCGAGGCCGAGCGTGTAGAGGATCATGTTCACCGGTCCCATCTCGGGATTGAAGATCATGTTCCAGACGACCGCGACGGCCACCAGCGAGGCGACATAGGGGAAGAACATCGCCGTGCGGAAGAAATCGCGCCCCGCGATCTTCTGGTTGAGAAGTACGGCCAGGCCAAGCGCGCATATGAGCGTCGCCGGCACGGAAGCGACCGTATAGATGACCGTGTTCCAGAATGCCGCGATAAAGGCCTTGTCATCGAAGAGCCGCCAGAAATTGTCGAGGCCGGCGAAGGTGATCGCATTCGAACCGTCCCAATGCATGAAGGCAAGCACGAAGGCGAACAGGATCGGGCCGAGCGTGAAGACGGCAAAGCCGAGGAAGTTCGGCGCGATGAAGGAATAGGCGACGAGCGCGTTGCGGATCCTGCGCTGGCGCTTGGACAGGACCGCGACCTTCCGACCGGAGGTTGCCAGGGCGCCATCCGTCGCGATGACCGAATTCGATAGGGACACCGATGCCTCCTCTTCCTCCCGCAACGACATAGCACATATCCGGTATTGGTCAAACAAGTTCTGAACAGGTCATACGAATTTTATGGAAAGCGCAAAATACATATGATAGGTGAGCATGCAGACCAAACGGCCATCGATGCTTTTCCGGTACGGGGAGAGACATGTTCAGCGAGATTTCAGGGGAGCTGCCGGATGTGCTGGGCGATTTCTCGCCCGGGGCGGTCTGCTCCGATCGCGCCAGATGGGGCGCTGTGCCGCAAGCGGTACGGGATCTGATCATTCGCGAGGCCGAAGAGACGCTTGCGCGCGCCTGGCCGCTGATTGCGGCCTCGGATTACCGGGAGTTCACCGCAACGGGCAACCGCGCGCGCTTCGAGGAGCTTTATTTCACGCGGCGGCGGATGCTCAACAATCTGGTGCTCGGCGAACTCATCGAAGGCAAGGCGCGGTTCCTGCCGAAGGTCGTCGACGGCATCTTCCTGATTGCGGAGGAGAGCGGCTGGCAGCTTCCGGCGCATAACGCCTATGAACGAAGCGGCGCGCGGCTGCCGCTTCCCGACAATTCGCAGCCCGTCGTCGATCTCTTCGCCGCCGAAACGGCGGCGCTGCTTGCCACCATCGTTGCATTGCTTCGCGACGAGCTCGACGGCATCAGCCCCGAGATTACGGCACGCGTGGAACGCGAGATCGAAACCCGCATCCTTTCGCCCTATCTCGGCCGGCATTTCTGGTGGATGGGCCGCGGTCAGGAGCGGATGAACAACTGGACGGCGTGGATAAGCCAGAACGTCCTGTTGACGGTCTTCTCCCTGAAAACCGATCAGCCCACGCGCCACGCCGTCGTCAGAAAGGCGCTCGGCAGCCTCGACGCCTTCCTGAAGGACTATGCCGAGGACGGGGCCTGCGAGGAGGGCGTGCTCTACTACCGCCACGCCGCACTCTGCCTGCATGGCGCGTTGACCATCCTGGATACGGTGGCGCCCGGCCTGTTCGCCGGGGTCTGGCAGCAGCCGAAGATCCGCAACATGGCCGAATATATTGCCCATATGCATGTGGCCGGCCGCTACTATTTCAACTTCGCGGATTCCTCCGCGGTGGTTGAACCCTGCAGCGCGCGGGAATACCTGTTCGGACAGGCGGTCGGCTCTGAGATGCTGGCTGAGTTCGCTGCATCCGACAGGGCCGCTACCGATAATCCGCACCTGCCCGGGGAATGGAACCTCTGGTATCGCGTGCAGGAACTGCTGGCCGGCCCGATGATTCCCGCTGCCGCGCCGCCGCATCCTGCGTCCGGGCGCGATATCTTCTATCCCGGCATCGGCCTGTTCATCGCCCGCGACCGGCAGTTTTCGCTTGCCGTCAAGGGCGGCAACAATGGCGAGGGCCACAATCATAACGATGTCGGAAGTGTCACGCTTTACAAGAACGGACATCCGTTCCTGATCGATGTCGGCGTCGAGACCTATACCGCAAAGACCTTTTCGGCGCGGCGCTACGAGATATGGACGATGCAGTCGGCTTTCCACAACCTGCCGACATTCGCAGGCGTCATGCAGTCGGCCGGCGAAGCCTTTGGCGCGCGCGATGTCGAGGTCGGGTTTGACGAACGGAGCGCGCGCATATCGCTCGATATATCAGGCGCCTATTCCCCCGAGGCGCAGCTGCACAGCTACCGGCGCGTCGTTTCCCTGCTGCGCGGCCGCCACGTCGAGATCGTCGACACCTATGACGGGGGCAAGCCGGCGGTCCTGTCGTTGATGACATGCGTAGTGCCGACCGTCGGCCCCGACGGGATCGATCTGGCCGACCTCGGAAGCATTTTCGTCGATGGAGCCGGCGAGATCGAAATCGATGAAATCGTCGTGGAGGACGCGCGGCTGAGATCGGCCTGGCCCGAGAAAATCTATCGGCTGCGCGTGCCGCTCGCCGGCAGGCTCCTGAGTTTGCGGATCGTCTAGAACAGGATGATTTAGGCCGGGTCGGCCTGAAATCTGAACCCTGTTCTAAATTAAAGAGTTAGAGCATGATGTCGTCCGAAAACCGCTCACACTTTTCGGCATCATGCTCTGGGGAGGACGAGCATGGAATTGACGCTGAAGATCGTGGATGCCGATGGGGCGGTGCTGGCCAGTTCCGCAGGCCGGGACGAGACGTTCCTGGTCTATCGCCAGAGCTATCGCGAAGGCGATCGCGTGGTCGTGGAGGTCTCCGAGCCCGGACATGTCTTCCTCTCCCTTGATGGCGCGATCCAACCCGGCCTGGTCTATATGAAGGAATGTGCCTATTCGCTCGCTGTGCCCTTCGGCGACAAACGCAAGCCCTATTCCCCGAATGCCTTCAGGGGCGATATCCACCGGCTATCAGCGCGAAGCACGCGGTCGGACGAGATCATTCACCGGCGCAATCTCGCTCTCAACCCCTGGGACGATCACGCCAATGGGACGCTGTTTCCGCATGCGCGCGCCAATGTCGAAACCCGGGGCGAAGCGGTCTTTGCCGCGCGCAACGCGATCGACGGCGAAAAGGCCAACGATGATCACGGCTTCTGGCCCTATACGAGCTGGGGCATCAATCGCGATCCGCAAGCGGCACTGACTGTGGAATTCGGCAGGCTGGTCAGGGTCGACGAGATCGTTTTCTATCTCCGGGCCGACTTCCCGCATGATTCCTGGTGGGAAAAAGCCAGCGTCACCTTCTCGAACGGCAAGACCTCCTGTTTTCCCTTGGTGAAATCGGGCGTCGCTCAAGCCTTTCCGATAGAGCCCTGCATCGTCGAATGGGTGGAACTGCACGGTCTGATCAAGGCCGAGGACGCCTCGCCCTATCCGGCGCTGACCCAGATCGAAATCTGGGGAATCGAGGCGCCGGGCGCCGGAGACCAGGACGTCCCGGTTGCGGTCGAAAGAGATTCCGGGAGCGCTCATGGGCGCCTGAAAACTTCCGTTCCTGTCAGCGTTCGTCTTGACGACGCGGAGACCGATCGCAGGTGATACCATCTCCTTCTGCTTCGGTCGGGAACAGAGGCCAAGCATCCGCGGTGGAAACTGTGTCACGCTTGTCAGACCGTTTGCACGTGCTAGGAAGGTCAGATGAGACTGCTTGTGGTGGAGGACAACAAGGATCTGGCGGCCTGGCTGGGTAAAGCCCTGCGACAGGCGCAATACGCTGTCGACATTGCCCATGACGGCGAGGACGCGGAGCATATGCTCAAGGTGGCGGAGTATTCGGCGATGATCCTCGATCTGGCGCTGCCCAAGCTTGACGGATTGACGCTGTTGAAGCGATTGCGGCAGTCCGGAAACAAGCTGCCGGTCATCATCTTGACCGCGAATGCGAGCCTGGACGGCCGTGTTGCAGGGCTTGACAGCGGCGCCGACGACTATCTCGCCAAACCCTTCGAAATCGTCGAGCTCGAAGCGAGGATTCGTGCGGTGGTCCGCCGCGGCCAGGACCGGGCATCATCCGAGATTACCGTCGGCAACCTGCGCTTCTCCGGCGGGACGCGGCAGTTTTTCGTCGCAGGCGAGCCGCTGCAACTGACGCCGCGTGAATATGCCGTGCTTGAGCAACTCGTCATGAAGCTTGGCAACACAGTCTCGAAAGCCGCCCTTTCCGAAAGCGTGTTCGGTTTCGACGACGAGGCGGATCCGAGCGCCATCGAAATCTACGTCCACAGGCTGCGAAAGAAGCTCGAGGGCAGTTCGGTTCAGATTGCCACGTTGCGCGGGCTTGGCTATCTCCTCAGACATGTCCAGTAGCCTCGTCACAAAGGTCGGAGCGACGATCGCACGGCTCAGCCAGAGCCTGAGGGTGCAACTGCTCTGCTGGGTGCTGCTGACCCTGTTCGGCGCGATCGGCTTCAATCTTTACGACAGCTTCTGGACGGCTGACGCCACAGCAAAGCTGGTGACGGATCGAACACTTCTGGCATCGGCGCGCGTCATTGCCGAAGCCGTCCGCGTCGACGAGGGCGGCAATGTTCAGGTGGACGTGCCGCCTTCCGCGCTGGAGATGTTTGATACGGGCTTCGGCGACCGAGTGTCTTATCAGGTGATCACCGCATGGGGCAGTCTGGTCAGCGGCTTTCCCGACCTGCCGTTGCCGGCCGTCCAGCGCACCGGTGAGGATCGCACGTTCCACGGTGCCGATGTGCGCGTCATGATGCTCGACCATCCTGTCGTCGGCCTTCCCGATGACGGCGCGATCTCCGTGACCGTCGCCGTTACGCATAACAGCCAGTATGCGATGCGAAGGCAATTGTGGCTCTCAGACTTTTCGAAGCAGTTCGTACTCGTCTTCGTCGCAAGCCTGGTGACCATCCTCGGCCTGCAGCGGGGCCTGGCCCCTGCGCTGAGGCTGCGGGACGCCCTGCGCCAGCGCGGGCGCAACCGTCTCGATCCGCTGTCGCCGGAGATGGTACAGAGCGAGCTGCAGCCGCTCGTTCACGCCCTGAACGACTACATGGAGCGTGTCCAGAACCAGATGGCCGCGCAGCGACGGTTCGTATCGAATGCGGCGCATCAACTGCGAACCCCCCTGGCGCTGATTTCGACGCAGGCGAGCGTGGCGGCCCGCGAAGCCGATGCGGCCCGCCGCGACGAGGCGCTTTTCGCCCTTCGCAGCAGCACGAAGCAGATTTCGCGTCTCGCCAGCCAGCTTCTTACCTTGTCGCGCGCCGAGCCCGGAAGCCGGCGCCCGCGCAGCGATGCGACCGACCTTACGAAGGCTGCCCGCGAGATCCTGGAAGCGCATGCCGAAGAGGCGCTCAAGCGCAACATCGACGTCGGCCTGGAAGCCGTCCGCCCGGTCATTGTCGACGGCGACGCGACGATGTTGCGCGAGATGTTGGTCAACCTCATAGACAATGCGATCCGCTATACCCGCCCGAATGGGCAGGTGACCGTCGCGGTCGGGGAGGCGGACGGCAACGCCGTCGTGACCGTCGAGGACAACGGGCCGGGTATTCCGAGCGGGGAGCGCGAACAGGTTTTCGAACGCTTCTACCGGATCATGGGGACCGAAGCCGAGGGGAGTGGTCTGGGGCTTGCGATCGTTCGGGAGGTCGTCGAAGGCGCTGGAGGTTCAGTCTCGCTCGATGACGCGGAAGGCGGTGGGCTCGTCGTGACGGTGCGGCTGCCGCTCGCTTAGACCTAAGTGCATCAAAGAAGGCCGGGCATCGCGCCCGGCCTTCTGTCGATCTGCCTTGGGAGGAGGTCGATTTGATCACTGGGTATCGAGGTGCTGCTGCGGACGCCATTTCGCCAGGCGGTTCTCGATCAATGTCATGATGTATTCGGCAAAAAGCGTGACGACCATAACGAGGAGGATTGCCGCGAACATGCCGGCGGCGTCGAACGTCCCCTTGGCAATCGAGATGAGCTGGCCGATACCGAAGCGGGCGCCGACGAATTCGCCGACGATTGCGCCGATGATCGCGAAACCGAAGGACACGTGCAGACTGGCGAAGATCCAACTCATGGCCGATGGGATGACCACGGTGCGGGTGACCTGCCAGTCCGAGGCGCCGAGGATACGCGCGTTGGCGATCATATTGCGGTCGGCCTCGCGCACGCCCTGGAAGGCGTTTGCAAACACCACGAAGAATACCATGATGAAGGCGAGAGCAACCTTGGAGGGCAGGCCGAGACCCATGATCATGATGAAGATGGGGGCGAGAACGACGCGCGGTATCGAGTTGATCGCCTTGATGTAGACGGAGAAAATGTCCGACAGGAAGCGGTTGCGGCCAAGACCAATGCCGACGAAGACGCCGGTGATCGAACCCGCGAAGAAGCCGATCAGGGCCTCCTCCATCGTCACCCAAAGATTATACCAGAGTGAACCCTCCGTGGTGCCTTCGGTTGCCCATTCGTAGAGGCGCTGAACGACGCCGCTTGGGCTCGAATAGAAGAACGGATCGATCCATTGCATGTTGGAAGACAGCTCCCACATGCCGATCACGAAGACCAGGATGGCGATCTGCCAGAAGCGCACCAGCGTCTTGCGCCGGCGCATCGCCTTCAGCGCCGATGCCTCGATTTCCGTGTCCGACGTGCCCGGCCGAAACATGGTGGCCGAACCGGCCTCAAGTGTGGTGTGTGCCATGATATCCTCCCTCAGGCCGCTTCGCTTGCGCGGCGGTAGCTGGTCTCGACCTCTTCGCGCAGGTCCTCCCAGATCGTCTTGCAGTAGTCGATGAAGCTCTGCTCGTAGCGGATTTCCGATACGACGCGCGGGCGGGGGAGATCGATCGTGTAGACCGACTTTACCGTCGCAGGGCCGGCGGTCAGGACGTAGACCTTGTCGGCAAGGGCGACAGCCTCTTCGAGGTCGTGTGTCACGAACACCACCGAGGCCTTGCGCTCCGCCCAGAGTTTCAAGAGCTCTTCGTGCATGACCGTGCGGGTCTGCACGTCGAGAGCCGAAAACGGCTCGTCCATCAGCAGGATTTCCGGCTCGTTGATGAATGTCTGGGCCAGGGAGGCGCGCTTGCGCATACCGCCAGAAAGCTGGTGGGGATAGTGATGGAGAAATTTCGAAAGGCCGACGCGGGCCAGCCAGTCGCGTGCGCTCTTTTCCGCTTCAGTGCGCGACTTGCCCCGAAACAGCGGGCCGGCCATGACGTTGTCGATCACGTTCTTCCAGGGAAAGAGTGCGTCGGTCTGGAACGCGAAGCCGACACGCGGGTCAATGCCGGTGATCGGCCCGCCCATCAGCCGGACTTCACCGGCGCTCGGGCGTGCGAGACCCGTCACAAGATTGAGCGTCGTCGATTTACCGCAGCCGGTAGGGCCGACGACGGCGACGAACTCTCCGCGGGCGACCGTCATGTTGAAATCGCGCAAGGCCGTAAGGGACTTGCCGGTCGGCGAGACGAAGCGGCGGCTGACGTTGATCAGCTCAATCGCCGGGATCTGGTTCTTGTCATGTTGCATGATGATACCTGAGGCGTGCTTTGGGCGCGCGCACGCAATGCCCATGGATCGATCGGAAGGCGCTTCCGGTTGGGACCGGAAGCGACGCGACGCCTTACTTGACGTTCTTGACGAACTCCGTCGTGTAGGTCTTGGAAAGGTCGATCTGCTTGCCCTTGACGTTCTTGGAGAACTCCGAGAGCACGGCAAGCACGGTCTTCGGACCGTCTTCCGGCATGACGCCATCCGATGTGAACATGCCCTTGCCGTCGTCGAGAGCCTTGATGTAACCGTCCTTGTCGCCGACGTAGAAGTCTTTCGGCATCTTGTCCGCGATCTCGGCAGCTGAATGCGTGTTGATGTAGCGCAGCGTCTTGACGAAGGCGTTGGCGAGCTTCTGCGCTTCTTCCTTGTGTGCATCGACCCAGGAGGCTTCCATGTAGAGCGAGGCGGCCGGATAGGTGCCACCAAGCGCCTTACGGGTCGACTCGACCGTGCGCATGTCGACGAGCACGCTCGCCTCGCCGGTCTTGATCATGCGCGAGATCGTCGGCTCTGTCGTCATGCCGGCCTGGATCTGGTCCTGTTGCATGGCGGCGATGAAGGTGCCGCCGGCGCCGACTGGAACCGTCACGACGTCGCCGGGCTTCAGGCCGGCCTTCGAGGCCATGAAGAGGGTCAGGAAGTTCGTGGACGAGCCGAGACCAGTGACGCCGAGGCTCTTGCCCTTGAAGTCGGCCGGCGACTTGATGTCAGGGTGCTTGCTCGAAACCATCTCGACTTCGCCCGGCGCCTGGCTGAACTGGACGATGGATTCGACGAATTTGCCTTTGGCCTGCAGGTCCACACAATGGTCGTAGAAGCCGACCACGCCCTGGACGGCGCCGGCCAGAAGCTGGTTTTCGGCATCGACGCCGGCAGCTTCATTCAGCAGTTCGACGTCGAGACCCTCGTCCTTGAAGTATCCCAGCGATTCGGCAAGCTTGGCGGGCAGATAGATCTGCTTCTCATAACCGCCGACCATGATGGTGATCTTATCGGCCGCATGTGCGGCGCTGGTAGCCAAAGATGCTGCGGCGAGAAGCGTCGAAAAAGCGACGGTGTGAAAAAGGCTGCGTGAAGAACGCATGGAAATCTCCTCCTGTGGTTTGCTAGCATCGTCGTCTCGCCACTTTGACCGTGTCTCCTCCACGATGCCGCCCCTTCCTATGACGTCGAAGCTTTCAACTAGCTTTCAGTCACGGATGGGTAAGCAGCCCGTGGAATTCCGTCCATGCATCCCCCGTCGTGGCAAGCGCTTCAACGTGAAAATTGGGAGAGAATATGTCCGCGACCGTCATCGCGATCTGGTGACCGGTGGTGAGCAGCCTATGAACCTGCCGGCAGCCTTGCCCGCGCCGCGCTCGGCGGGCCGTCATTCAAACGGTTCCAGGCGCGGCGGAGCTGCCGCGCCGAGCCGAAGCCGGCGCGCATCGCGACGGCCTCCATGTCCAACCGCGAACCGGCGAGCATCTCGCGGGCAAGAGCCACGCGCATGCGGTTGACGAAATCCGTAACGCTCATGCCCGTCTGCTCGTTGAACAGCCGTGAAAGGTTGCGCGGGCTGGCGCCGCTGAGGCGGGCGAGGGACGCCACCGACCAGTCCTGAGTGGGGTTGGCGACCACCGCATCCTGTGCACGGTGAATGACCGGGTGAATATGGTTGCGACCTTCAAGCCAGGGCGAAAGCTGCGGATCCGAGCCGCCGCGCCTGAGATAGACGACAAGATATCGCGCCACCGCAAGCGCGCAGGCATGCCCCGCCGCTTCGGCGACGATATGCAACATCAGATCTATGCCGGCGGTGATGCCGGCACTCGTGAGGCGGTCTCCGTCCTCGACATAGAGCCGGTTGTCCCGGACGCGCGCGGTGGGCGCGAGGCTGATCAGATCTTCCATACAGCCGTGATGGGTGGTGCATTCGCGACCGTCGAGCATTCCGGCCTCGGCAGCGAGCAATGCGCCCGAGCAGATCGAAGCCAGTCGAATTCCCGGACGGATGGCCCGCTTCAGCCATGCGATAATGGCAGCCTGGTCAGCGCGTTCCTGTTTGTCCCACGGACGACTGTTTGCCATCGGGGCGTCGGCGCTGCCGGCAATGACGACAAGCGCGCTATCGGGCAAGCGTTCCGGCAATGCGACGACACCCGTAACGGCAAGACCGATCGAACTGCCGACCGTCGCTGATGGGCCGATATAGGTGACGGTAAAGCGGACTGTGCGCTGTTCGAGGTTCGCCTTGCGCAGCACTTCGATCGGGCCGGCCACGTCGAGCAACAGCACGCGCGGCGGCACGACGACGAAGACCGGGATATCGAAGGGCTGCGCGGCGTCCGTCATGCGGCGAGTGACTTTTCGCGCCCCGCCAATGCCTGTTCGACGGTCGCGATCCGAGCGAAACGGCCCGAGAGGACCAGTTCGGTCCGGTCCCGGATTTCCCTTGCGCTCCAAGTGCGTCCCGTTGCGTCGGTCATCGGGAAGGTCAGGGTCGCTTCGCCGACATAGTCGACCTGATAGCCGAGATCGGAGGCGTGGCGGGTGGTGGTCTCGCAGCACTGTTCCGTGCGAATGCCGGAGACGAGGATACGACGGACGCCGTTCTCGGTCAGCCACACGTCGAGACCGGAACCGACCAGGGCGCTGTGGCGCCCCTTCCTGAACGTCGCCTTGGGAGTGATCCTGAGCGGGGCGAGTGTGCTGACGAATCCGGATGCTTCCGAAAACGGCCCGTTTTCATCGACATGGAAGATCTGGATGATGGGTATTCCATCGGCTTCCGCGCCGTCGATCAGAGCCTGCTGACGATCGATGTAGGCGGATGCCAGGTTTTCATCCCAGTAATCGCGTTGTCTGAAGGACTCCTGGGCGTCGATAACGAGAAGGACAGTATCATGACCGGACATTTTTTGCTCCATGGCGGTTGATCATGAAGCCATATTCGGCAATTTGATGGCACGAGAAAATGCGCGCACCGGACAAATATCGGACAATTCGCGCCAATCGCTGCGGACGCTTCCAGACAGTTCCGGGATCAACTATCAGCTCGTAAAGCTTCGCAGATCCTTCAGCAGGTTGCGGTACCTTGCCTGGCTGCCGACCAGGTGCTCACGCATGGCGTTGCGGGCAGCCTGATCGTCCCTGTCGGAGATGGCGATGACGATCGCTTCGTGCTCCCTGTGTATCAGCTTTCGGTAGGCGGTCTGCTCGGCTGTCCTTGTTTCCGGGACCAGCCGCGACTGCGGGATGATCGCCGAGCCCTGGGACTCCAGGAACTGCCGGAAGAGCGGGTTGTTCGTGGCTTCGGCGATGGCGGCATGGAGTTCGAGATCCGCCTCGCGAATGGAGTGATCGCTCTCGATGCACAGGAGGATTTTCCGGTGGCATTCGAAAATCGCCTCCTCCTGCGCGGGCGAGCGGCGCAAGGCCGCAAGGCCCGCCGCTTCGATTTCGACAGGCGTTCTGATCTCGAGCACTTCCAGATCGGAAACAACGCGGGCCTTGTCGGCTTTCCCAGCGGAGAGAACCGGATCGGCGCCGAGGACGAAGATACCCGCTCCCTGTCGCACCTCGACAAGCCCGTCGGAGCGAAGCGCGGCCACGGCCTCGCGCACGACGGTGCGGCTGACGCTGTGCGTTTCGGTCAGTTCATGCTCACTCGGAAGCTTGTCGCCGGCCGAATACTGGCCGCTCAATATGGCTTGCCGGAGGCTTTCGCCGACCTGTGAGACCAGCGACCCGGAGCCTTTGCTGCGATCCTTCATCTGCATAGCCACGCACGCCCCCGCATCGGCTTTGATCCGCATGCCGTTCAAGCGCGGCATTGCGAAATTCACAATTCATCACACATGTATGACAAATTTTTCCGACTTTCAATGGATAAGGGCCGGCCAGTGAAAATCCGGCACTGCGCTTACATCTCTCGATGCGGCTTTGGCATATGCGTGAGGACCGGTGGAAGCACTCACAACCGCCTGGTCGATTCCCCGCGTACGAATCTCGGCGTCAGGATGAAGTCCTCAGGCGGCGCGGCGGCACCCTCCGGGCTTGCTATTCTTGCCAGCAGACGCTGTGCCGCCAATTCCCCGAGCTTCTGCGCATCCTGCACCACCATCGTGATGCGAGGCGTGATGACATTGCTCCAGGGCACGTCATCGACCATCGCCAGCGATACGTCGTCAGGGCAACGGAAACCCATCTCCTGCATCACCTGCAGTGCTGCGAGGCCCGTCATGTTATTGGCGCCGATGATGGCGGTCGGCCGGTCGCGGCGGGTCAAGAGCCGCATCGCCTGTGCATGGCCGCCGGTCCTGGTGTAGCCGCCTTCGACCACCAGCGAAGGATCGATGTCGACGCCGGCGCCGGCCATCGTGTTCATGAAGCCCTTCAGGCGCTCGTCGGCGGTGTGCAGGCCGCTCGGCCCGGAGATGAAGCCGATGCGCCTATGGCCGAGCTGCAGCAGATGTTCCGTCAGGATGGTGGTGGTCAGCGGATTGTCGGAACCGACAAAATCACGCTCGGCGCCCTCCACTTTCTGGTCGAACATCACGATCGGGGTTTTGAAGTCGCGCAGGAACGTGGCGTACTCCTCGCCGCGCCCATTTGCCGCCAGCGCAATGCCGGCGATCTTCTGCGCCTCCAGCCGCTCCAGCAGCGCCCGTTCAAGATCGGCCCTGCCGGAGGAGTCGGCGATCAGGACGAAATAGCCGTGGTCGAGCGCCTGGTGCTCGATCTCTCGACGGATGTCGCCGAAGAACATGTTGCCGAGATTGGCCGAAACGAAACCGATCAGCGAACTGCGTCCGCGCGCCAGCGTCTGGGCCACCGGGTCGATGCGGTAACCGGTCGATTTTATCGCCTGCTGGATGCGGTCAAGCGTCTCGGCGCCGACCCGCTTCGGGCTGTTGAGCGCCAGCGAGACGGTCGAGATTGAAACCCCCGCAAGGCGCGCGACATCTCGTATGGTGGTCATAGCTATCGAACCGGTTCTAATGTCTTGTTATGTCCGATTTTATTGGTCGGCGCAACATGCATGCCTCAAATCGGTTGTTTTGCAGGGATCGCTTTTCTGGTCTTGTGATCGCGAATTTCGGCTTGACAGATATTGGATCAGGCGAGATGATCATTTACCGAACCGGTTCGATATGATGTTGAACCGGAAAACAGGGAGGAGGAACCTGTGATGAGTTCGGAACGCCAGCCGGAAAATCCGGCATCGGGAGGGGCGGACAAACACGCCTGGTTCAGCCAGGATCGCCTGGGCATGTTCATCCATTGGGGCCTCTATGCCTTGGGAGCCCGGCACGAGTGGTTGAAGAACCGCGAAGAGCTGACCGACGACCACTACCAGCGCTATTTCGACAATTTCGATCCCGATCTCTACGATCCCAAGGAGTGGGCGCGGCGGGCACGTCTTGCCGGCATGAAATATGTCGTGGTGACGACCAAGCACCACGAGGGTTTCTGCCTCTGGGACAGCAAGGTGACGGACTACAAGGCGACGAACACGCCCTGTGGCAAAGATCTGCTCACGCCGCTGGTCGACGCCTTCCGTGCCGAGGGGCTGAAGATTGGCTTCTACTATTCGCTGCTTGACTGGCACCATCCCGATTTCCCGATCGACGTTCACCATCCGCTACGCAACCATCCCGACGCCAAGGCGCTGAACGCTGGCCGAAACATAGCCAACTACGCTGCCTATATGCGCGAACAGGTGCGCGAGCTTCTGACCGGCTTCGGCCGCATCGACATCATCTGGTTCGATTTCAGCTATCCCGGGCGCGAATATCGCGGCCTGCCCGGCAAGGGGCGCGCCGACTGGGAGAGCGAGCGCCTGGTCGATCTGGTGCGCGGGCTGCAGCCTGAAATCATTGTCAACAACCGCCTCGACCTGCCGCCCGGCAATCTGCCAGACGTGACGACGCCGGAGCAATATACACCGCGCGTGGCCCCCGCCATCGCCAGCCAGGGGGTACTCTGGGAAGCCTGCCACACCTTCAGCGGCTCTTGGGGTTATCACCGCGACGAAGATACCTGGAAGAGCCCGGAACAGATCATCCAGCTGCTGATCGATTCCGTCGCGCTCGGCGGCAACCTGCTGATGAATGTCGGTCCGACCGGCCGCGGCACGCTCGATGCACGCGCCATTGGCGCGCTCGAGGTCTATCAGAACTGGATGGAAGTCAACGCGCTCTCTATCTACGGGGCAGGGCCATCCGGCCATCCGGTGCCGGCCGGCTGTCGTTATACCCAGCGCGGCAACCGCCTTTATCTGCATGTTTACAACTGGCCTTACCGCCACATCCACATCGAAGGTCTCGCTGACAGGATCGCCTATGCGCAGTTCCTGCATGACGCCAGCGAGGTGCACTGGCTGAGCCATGCCAAAGATGTGGATTCCAATATCGGCGTGACGGTGCCGGAAGGCATGATCACGCTCGAACTGCCGGTCCGGCGCCCGGACGTTACCGTGCCGGTGATCGAGATCGTCCTGAAGGCGTGAGCTCGATCGCACTCGCGTGTCCTTTGCGTTCATGGAGGGAGGAGAAACCCATGAAGGTTCTGAAGAAAACGCTTTTGCTTGCCGCTATCGGCAGCAGTCTTTTTGCCACCGCCGACGCATCGGCCGAACAGGTCAACCTGACCTGGCAGATGTGGACCGGCTCCGAAACCGACACCAAGAGCTGGCAACACCTGGCAGAGATGGTGACCGCCAAGTATCCCGACATCAAGGTGACGCTGACGACGACGGGCTGGGTCGATTATTGGACGAGGCTGCCGGTGCTGGCGGCATCGGGACAGCTCGCCGACATCGTTTCCATGCAGTCGCTGCGCATGCCGAATTTCTATTCGCTGCTCGAGCCCCTGAATGACCGGATCGAGGCTGACAAATTCGACGTCGGCGCCTTTACCCCCTCGATCATTGGCGGCATGTCCGTCGAAAAGCAGCTTTACGGCCTGCCCTACGATGTCGGTCCGTGGGTCATCTATTATAACCAGGACGCGCTCGAAGCCGCCGGCGTTCCGCTGCCAAAGCCGGGCTGGACGCTTGCCGAGTTCACCGATGCCGCCAAGAAGCTGACGAAGGACGGCAAGTACGGCTTCGGCATCACCCCGACCAACTATTCGGTCCTGGCCGCGGCCTGGGGCGATAAATACGTCAACGATGCCGGCGAGCTTGACTTGACCAGTGCGAGTGCAGTTGCCGCCGCCGAGAGAGTGGTCGGTTTCGCCGCCAAGGATAAGATCGCGCCGCTGGTTCCCTCGGGTGGCGCGGATCCGGGTGATGTCATCCAGGGGCGGTTCAATTCGGGCAATGTCGCCATGTATATCGACGGCCCTTGGTCGATCATCGGCATGAAGGATCAGGCCAAGTTCAAGATCGGCCTCACCACCCTGCCGCGCGATGAGGGCGAACTTTCCGCCGTCACCGCAGGCTCCGGTTTCGGCATCGCCACGACGAGCAAGAACAAGGATGCTGCCTGGAAGGCGATCCAGGTGCTGACCAGCCCGGAAGCCTTATCCTATCTCGCCGAGCAGGGCCGTGCCCTGCCGGCGCGCACGGCGTCGCAATCCGCTTGGTACAAGGTGGCGGCCAAGGACATAACCAATGGCGGCGAGGCCATCGACTATTCCCTGGCGCACTCCGTGCCCTACGTGATCACCAACAACTGGGCGGCGGTGGAAAACCTGTTCAACCAGTATTTCCCGCCGGCTTTCGCCGGCAGCGCCGATGCCAAGCAGACGATGGAGTCCATCCAGAGCCTTGCACAGCAATAGAGCCAGCGCGTCCGACAGGACGCGCGGTCGCTTTGAAATCTGCGCATGATCCTATCGGAAAATCGATTCCGATTTTCGGGTCATGCGCCAGCTCGCGCTGCGGCAGGTCCTGCCGCGCATGGAGGAAGACATGTCGCAAAGCGCTGTTGCCGCAGTTCCCTTGCAGCCCGGTCAGCCACGGCGCTTCCTGAAGCCGGAGACGCAGACAGCCATGCTGTTCCTGCTGCCGAGCTTCCTCGGCTTCATGGTCTTCATGGCGCTGCCGATCCTGGCGTCGCTGGCGCTCAGCTTTACCAATTGGCAGCTGATCTCGACGCCATCCTTCGTCGGCTTTCAGAATTATATCAGGCTCTTCACTGTCGATCCGGCCTTCTACACCGTATTGAGCAACACGCTGTTCTTCGCCGTCGAGTATCTGGCGCTGAATATAATCGTCTCGCTGACGCTCGCGGTCTGGATATCGAGCCTGAAGCGCGGCAAGGCGATCTTCCGGGTGATCTTCTTCCTGCCGACCTTCACGCCCACCATCGCCGCATCGGTGGTATGGCTGCTGATCTTCACGCCGGACGGGCTGGCCGACAGCATCATCCGCGCGCTCGGCCTCGGTCTGCCGAATTTCCTGTTGAGCTCGAGCTGGGCCATGCAGGCGGTCGTGCTCGTCACCCTGTGGGCGAATGTCGGCTACAACGTTGTGATGTTCAACGCCGCGCTCGACCTCGTGCCGAAGCATTACCTCGAGGCGGCGACGATCGACGGTGCCAATGCCTGGCAGCGCTTCTGGCGTATCCGCCTGCCGCTCATATCGCCGACCATCTTCTTTGGCACCGTGATGACGGCGATCACCTCGCTGCAGGTCTTCGATGAGATATTCGCGATGACGCGCGGCGGCCCGGGCTCGGCGACGGCCACGCTCGGTTTCGCCATCTACCAGAAGGGCTTCACCAACTTCCAGATGGGCTATGCCTCCGCATTGGCCTGGGTGATGTTCGTCATGATCATGGCGCTCACCATCCTGCAATTCCACATGCAGCGCAAATGGGTGCATTATGACGATTGATCCGACCTCACGGCATCCGCATTCCGTGTCCCAGCATCGTCACCGCATATTGCGGCGCGTCGGCACCTTCGTCAGCTACACGGCACTTTCGCTGATCGCGCTGCTTTTCCTCTTCCCCTTCTTCTGGATGGTGTCGAACGCGGTGCGCTCCAATGCCGAGGTGATGGCCGTGCCGGTCCGCATCTTCCCCGAGGAGTATCGTTGGGGAACATTCGTCGAAGCCCTGGTTTCCCTGCCGTTCGGAACCTTCCTGTTGAATTCCTTCGTGGTCGCCTGCGGCGTCACGGCGATCGTGATTGCAGTATCCTGCCTGTCCGCCTACGCTTTTGCCCGGCTGAAGTTTCCCGGCCGGGAGGGGCTGCTGCTCACCTATCTCAGTACGCTGATGATCCCGCAGGTGATGCTGGTCATCCCGCTGTTTCTCATCGTCAGCAAGTTCGGCTGGATAAACACCTATCACGGCATGATCCTGCCGGTCGCCTTCAGCTCCTTCGGCACCTTTCTGCTGCGGCAGTTCATCCTCGGCATTCCCAAGGATCTCGACGAGGCGGCGATGATGGACGGGGCTTCGCGCCTGCGCATCCTCGTCACAGTCATCGTTCCGCTTGCCATGCCGGCCATCGGCCTCTTGTCGCTGTTCACCTTCATCGCGCAGTGGAAGAGCTTCCTCTGGCCGTTGATCGCCACCAGCGGCGTTGAAAAAGCCACGCTGCCGCTCGGGCTCACCCTGTTCCAGACACAGCAAGGCACCGCGTGGAACTACATCATGGCGGGCGCGACGATCTCCATGCTGCCGGGCGTCGTCCTGGCCATCGTGCTGCAGAGGGTGATCTACAAGGGTATCGCCGTCAGCTCCGGCTTTGGTGGACGCTAATAGTTAAAAAACAAAGATTTAAGCGCATCGCATCAAGTTTGTTGTGATGCCCTTCAAGTCCGCTCGGTTGCCGCCCAAGAAGGCGCTCGTGCCGTCGCAAACATATCATCGCGCTTAACTTTTGCTTCCGGCCGAAAAGTAAAATTTAACCAAAATTTGAAATAACGCATTTCATATACGAATTGTGCAGGGGAATTCATGAAAACGGCCACGCTTGCATCCATCGCCTTGGCGATATCGATCTCTGCTGCCCATGCCCAGACGATCGGGGTTTCGATGTCCGATCTCGACAAATTCAGAACGGTGCTTCTGAACGGCGTCGTCTCGCATGGGCAGACGATATCCGGCCTCAAGCTCGTCACCGAGAATGCCAAGGGCGACAACGAAGTCCAGAAGCAGCAGGTGCAGAAGCTCATTGCCGACAAGGTCGACGCGATCATCCTTGCGGTCTCCGATGGCGACCTCGGGCCGCAAATGACCAAGATGGCGGCAGATGCCGGTATTCCACTGATCTATATCAACAACGTTCCTTCCAACCTGTTGGACCTGCCGGACAATCAGGTGGTGGTCGCCTCCAACGAGAAGGAGTCCGGAACGCTGGAGACCAAGCAGGTCTGCGCGCTCCTCAAAGGCAAAGGCCGCGTCGTCGTGCTGATGGGCGAACCCTTCCACGCGGCGGCCCGCGCCCGCACCCAGGACATCTCCGACGTCATCGCCACGCCGGACTGCAAGGGCCTTCAGATCGTCGAGCGGCAGGCCGCCTATTGGTCGCGCGATTATGCCGACCAGCAGATGCAGGAATGGCTGTCGGCCGGCGTCAAGTTCGATGCGGTCATCGCCAATAATGACGAGATGGCGCTCGGCGCGATCCGGGCCATGAAGAAAGCCGGCATGCCGATGAAGGATGTCGTCGTCGCCGGCGTCGATGCGACCGACGACGCGCTCGCCGCGATGGTGGCCGGCGATCTCGACGTCACCATTCTCCAGAGCGCCGTCGGGCAGGGCGCTGCCGCTGTCGATGCCGCCGTCAAGCTTATTCGCAAAGAGAAGGTGCCGCGCGAAAACAACGTTCCCTTCGAACTCGTCACACCTGAGAACATTGCCACCTATCTGCCGAAGAGCCAGTGAGCATAAGAGGACTATGATGTTGCATATCTGGAATAAATTCGGCATTCGCGCGCAGATCACCTCCGGCTTCGTGCCGCTGATCCTGTTGATGAGCCTGCTCACGGTCAGCGCGATCTCGGGCATGAACGGGCTCGCCTCCATCTTCGCGTCCTATCGCGCCACGGCTGGTCAAAGTCTCGCCATCTCGGACTACAGCGACCAGCTGAACGAGATTCAGATGTCGGCGGAAGCCTTCCGCTCCACGCCGACGCAGGATGTCGTCGACCGCTTCCGCGCCGGTGTGAAAGCGTTCGACGCCGACGACCCGCGTTTTGCCGGTAACAAGGACCTGCAGTCCGGCCTTGCGGCGATCCGCCAAGACATTGCCGCCTACGGCAAGGCTTTCGAACAGATCGTCTCCCTTCAGGCCAGGCGTGACGCCTTGATTTCCAAGGTCACCGAATTCGGCCCCTGGACCAGCATCGCGCTCAACGACGTCGTGCGCAGCGCCTGGCGCCAGAACGATGTGGCCCTGTTGCAGATGACGGCGGCGACGCTGGAGGCTTTGAACCGCAGCCTCTATTTCTCCGAGCGCTTCGTGCATTCCAACGATTTTGCGGCCTATGACACCGCGCAGGCGGCACTCGCCGAAGCGGTCACGCTCAACGAAGCCGCCGCCAAGGCCGCGAAGAACGAACTGCAGAAGAAGCGCCTGATGGGCGCCGGCCAGCTCATGCAGAACTACACCGCCCGTCTCGGCGACATGAAGGACGTCTTGCAGGCCTCCGGCAATATTCGCCAGACGCAGCTCAGCGTGCTCGCTCCGAAAATATCAGGCGGCTTCAAGGACCTGCAGGCCACCGTCACGGGCGCGCAGAAGACGCTGGACGGTTCTGTAGACGCGACGGTTGCCTCTGCGACCAGCACGACGCTGGTCATCAGCGGGCTGTTGATCGTGATCGGTCTCGTCCTTTCCTATTTCGTCGGCCGGCTGATTTCCTCTGCGGTCCGTAACATGGCGCAGTCCATGGAGCAGCTTGCCCGCGGCGAGGAAGGGATCGTGATAACGGGCGTTGAGCACCGCCACGAACTGGGGGCCATGGCGCGTTCGCTGAAGGTTTTCCAGGAAACGGGGCGCGCCAAGCTGATCGCGGAAGCCAATGCCGAACGCGCTCGTCTTGCCGCCGAGGAAGAGCGGCTCCGCCAGGAGGCCGAGCGGCTCAGCGATGCGCAGGTGATGGAGCATGCCTTCCGCCAGATTTCCGTCGGGTTGGACGCGCTTTCCAAGGGCGATCTCACCGTCCGCGTCGGCGAAGTCGACCATCGCTATGTGAGGATCCGGGATCATTTCAACAATTCGGTCGCGAGCCTCGAAGAGGCGGTCGACTCGGTCATTCGCGCCGTCGCCACCATCCGGTCCGGCCTTGCGGAAATCTCCACGGCGTCCAACGATCTCGCCCGCCGCACCGAGCAGCAGGCAGCCTCGCTGGAGGAGACCGTCGCGGCGCTGGGTGACGTGACCCGCGGCGTCAACGGAACGGCGGAGGGCGCAAGCCGCGCGCAGGGTGTCGTGGCAACGGCCCGCACCAATGCCGAAAAGGGCGGCGAGATCGTTGCCCGCGCCATCGACGCGATGACGGAAATTCAAAATTCGTCGTCGAAGATCGGCAACATCATCAGCGTCATCGACGAGATCGCCTTCCAGACCAACCTGCTGGCGCTGAACGCCGGCGTGGAAGCGGCGCGCGCCGGCGAGGCAGGCAAGGGCTTTGCCGTCGTCGCCCAGGAAGTCCGCGAGCTCGCCCAGCGCTCCGCCAACGCGGCAAGGGAGATCAAGCAGCTGATCTCCACCTCCTCGGCGCAGGTCAAGACCGGCGTCCAGCTGGTGGGTGAATCCGGCCTCTCGCTCGAACAGATCGTCGAGCAGGTCACCGCCATGAATGCGACCGTGGCCGAGATCGCCGTTGCCGCCCGCGAGCAGGCGACGAGCCTGCGCGAGGTCTCGGCCGCCGGCGACCAGATGGACAAGGTGACGCAGCAGAACGCCGCAATGGTCGAAGAGACCACGGCGGCCGCCCAGAGCCTGACACATGAAACCGAAAGCCTCGCCGAGCTGCTGCGGCGGTTCAGGACGGGCAGCGGCCGGGCGGCGGAACATCGCCACTACGCGATGGCATCCTGACGTTCGGATGCAGGCAAGCAAACGCCGCCGCCTCGAAAGGGCGGCGGTGAGCGAATGTCTGGCGTCGCTTCAGTGGCTTCCGGATGCCGGACCGGCGGAGTGGCCGGCAATGCTCTTGCGAACGTGACGAACCGCTGTCCAGACGGCAAAGAGCACGAGCGGGATGGCGCCGAGAACGGCGAGCTTCGCCACGTGGGGATCGACACCCAGTTCGGAAATACTTTCGAGGCAGATCTTCGCCAGGCCGACGGTGTAATAGGTGATGGCGATGACGGAGAAGCCTTCGACCGCCTGCTGGATATGCACCTGGATGCGAGCCCGTTCTTCCATCGACGTCAACAACGATGCGTTCTGATCTTCGAGCTGAACCTGCACGGTGGTTCTAAGGAGGTCTCCGGCAAGGCTGACGCGTTCGGCCAGTTCATCGAGGCGGCGTTCGGCGGCTTCGACCGAGCGGACGGCTGGTTGAAAGCGCCGATCGATAAAGGTGCCGAGCCGCTGGCGCTGTTCGACACGTTCCTCACGAAGCTCCGACACTCTGCTCGCGACAATTTCGGCATAGGCTTTCGTCGCGCCGAAGCGGTGGCGGGCGAGCGCCGAGAAGTTGAGAACGTCCGAAGAGAGCCTGGTCACCTCGGAAAGCAGTGCCTTGTCGACCTTGATCGCACTCTGCATATGCGCGATCAGCAGGTCGAGGCGTCGGTCGAAGACGGAGAGCTTCGAGACCGTCTCGCGGGCCATCGGCAACGCCAGCAGCGCCATCATCCGGTATGTCTCGATCTCCAGGAAACGCCTGACCATGCGGCCGGTGCGATAGGCATTGAGGTTGCGGTTGAAGAACAGAAATTCGACGAAACCGCTATCGGTCAGCCGGAAGTTCGAATGCACTTCCGCGTCGCCGCCGCCGACCTGAGAGGCGACATAGTCGAGCCTCGGTTTTTCCGGACGCTGCCCGTCCTTCTCGTCCCGCACCAGCACGCGAACGGCCGCGATGATCTTCCCGTTGATCTGGCGGCAGCAGGCCTGAAAGGCTTCAGGCGGATTGCTGCCGGGTTCGGCCGACGCGGGAACGACGAAGGTCAGGGTGAGGAACTCGGTATGCGCCTCCCACTTCAGCCGGCCGTCGCCGATGCGGCCGATGCCGTGGTTGCCCTCGCGGGTCGTGGAGACATCCTCCAGCCCCGGCAGGGAATTCGGTATCTGAGGAGGGGCATTTTCTCCGACGATGGCGACGTGCCACACATCCGTGTCGCCATCGAAGTAAAGCGACGGCCGCGCGTGGAGCTCGTTGTGAAGTTCCCTTCGCAGCGGATGCTCGGAGCCCATCGGCATGGAAATGCACCTCTATAAGGTAGACAGTCGCTGGGTCGCCGGACGTAACCGGGTTGCCGGCATGTGTGAGTTGACCATGGCGCCCGCGAGCCGGCGAAGGCTGACAACGCCTATAGCCTCTCCCGAACCGGATGTCACGACGCCTTCGCCAGCGGAGGCGCCATGCACGAAACGAAAAAGCCACGGCCCTGTTGCGAGGCCGTGGCTGCAGCATGCGCGCATTGTGCGGGACAACGCGTGACCGGTTACTTGGCGGCGAGCGCCTCGTTGACCTTGTCGACGTCGGCACTCATTGCCTTGAAGGTCTCGTCGAGGGAGAGTTCGCCGACGATCAGCTGGCTCATCCTCTGAACGATGAGCTGATAGATGGCGGAGGATCCCTTGAGACGTTCCAGGTCCCGGGCTGCCTGCGGCACGCTATTGCGGCTTCCGAGGAAGACGGCCATCGCCTCCTTGGCATTCTTGCTCTCGAGCTTGTATTGCGGGTCCTTGATGTCGGCGCCCGTCAGGATGACGTAGTTTTCAGCGATTTCACGCTGGACCTTTTCAGAGCCAAGGAATTCGATGAACGCGGCAACGGCCTCCGGAGACTTGGTGCGCTTGAAGCCGACGATCGCGGTGCCACCCGGCATCGCATAGCAGCCGGCATCGCCGCACGGCGCGCTGATCGCCGTCCAGTCGAAGGCGTCGCCGATCTTCTTCTGGAACGGATTGACCATCCAGTTGCCGGCGAGATAGGTCACGACGTTGCCGTTGACGAACTCGTCACCCATGTTCTTGTACTGGGTTCCGCCGGCAGCACCCCACATTTCCTTCGGGAAGGAGCCGTCCTTCGTCCAGCCGTAGAGATCCGTGACATAGCGCTTGGCGGCATCGTCGGGGAAGAAAAACTTGCCGTCCTTAACGTAGTTCGAGCCGTAGGAGAATGCCGCGCCGGAAAAGCGATGGCCCGAGCGATCCATCGTGAAGGGGATCTGAGCGCCGGTCGCCTTGGCAACACGCGCCGAGGCTTCGACGATGTCCTTCAGCGTGGCGGTGGGCTTCGGAAGCGGTTCGCCGGCCTGTTCGAACAGCGTCTTGTTGACGAAGGGCAGGTTGAAGGTCTGCGACGCGATATAGCCGTTGATCGACTGCGGATCGTTGACGCCGGGGAAGCGAAGTGTGTTCAGGCTGTCGCCGTGCAGCTTGGCGAAGCCATCCGGGTCCTTCATGTAGGGACGCATGTCGAGGTAATAAGGGGCAAGCTGCCAGTCGGTGATCTTGGCGATGTCAGGGCCTTCGCCGACGGCAAGCTGTACCGGCAGCTGCTTGGCGACCGCATCATAGCCCGAAGAGACGAAATTGACCTTGATGTCTGGATGCGCCGTCTCGAATTCCTTGCTGAGCGCTTCCATCCGCTCGACGTAAGCCTGGTCGTCGTCGGTGAACAGAAAGGTGATTGTCTTGGTTTCCGCCATGGCCGCGCCGGACCATGCGAAAGAAGCGGTAGCCAGCGCCACTGCGAAGGCACCTGAAAGATAGGTTTTCATTTTCATCCTCCCATGAAAACATTTTCATCAATCGCGGCCTCGGCCATCGATAAATCAATTTCATATACTTGACATTCGTTCCGTCAAGCTATTTTCTGCGGCAATAGCGATGTTTTTGAGCAATATGCAAAAATAGCGCGCACAAAAACCTAATGAAAATATTTTCATAGGATTGCGGAGGAGGCGGTCTGTGAAAACGGAATGCATCAAGCAGCCGGACGATATGGCGCCAGCATACAGCGTGGCTGAGAGGCAAACGATCACGGCATGGGCCGTTTCCGGCCTCATCGCCAGCTATTTTCCCGGCGAGCCCGCGCCGGCCGAAGACCGCGTGAACTATCGTTTCATCAACGGTTTCGTCGATGTCGGCGACCTGCCCTGCCGCAAGGCCTTCTGGTCCACCATGGTGGGGCGGCCGCTCTCGCCCGACACCTCCTGGCCGACCGAAAGCCTCAATCTTCCCGGCTCGAACCGCCGCGTCGAGTTCACCGGCTTCTGGCATGTGCCGACGCATCTCAGGCGATGGCTGAAGGGCACGTTCAGGACGGAGACTGCGCGAACGCTAAATCTCAGACTGAAGACCTGCGGCGGCGTTCGCATATGGGTCAACGGGCAGGAGGTGGTGCGCTTCGAACCCTTCAAGCGCAATCTCGAGAGCGCGACCGACATAAGCCTGTCCCTTGAAACTGGCGACAACCAGATTCTCGTTCACACCGAAGACCTGGCCGAGCGCGACACGACGTGGTTTTTCGAGCTCGAGATGCTGGACGAGGAGCCACTCTGCGTATTGTTGCCCGTATCGCTGGATCAGAATGAGGTCCGCGAGCTGGAGGCCCTTGCCCGTGGCGTCCGCCCGGCCCGCGACGTCTTCGTCAATCAGCCGCTGGAGATCATATTCGGCACCGCGCCCGAACGCGACTTGCCTGTCGAGATCAAGGTCATCGGCCATGGTCACGAACGGCCCGTTCTCGCGCACTCACGATTGACGCTGCGCGCCCATCAGAGCAGCCTCACGGCCGACGATGTCTGCGGCATTGCGGACGGTTATCACGGCGTCCACATGACGATCGGCTCCGGCACGGGCTCGGTCACCCGCGTCATCGATGCTGCCTTCATGAGCAGCATTTCACCGTTGCCATCAGAGGCATCGCTCGCCGCCCGCAAGCGGCAGGCGCTCGAATACAGCGCCCGCTTCGGCGCAAACCGCGTCGGGCGCCTCATTGCGATGATGGAAACCGGTCACCACGACCAGGAAAGCTTCGATCGCATCATCGACGCGACACTCGCCTCCATCGATGCGCGGGAGGATTGCTCGGATTTCATCATGGTGCCGCTCTTGTGGCTACTCGGTGCCTATGCCGACCGGATGTCCGATGCCGTGGTCGCTCGCATTCGGCATTCCGTTCGTTCCTACCGTTACTGGGTCGACGAGCCGGGCAACGACGCGATGTGGTTCTGGAGTGAGAACCATGTGCTCTGCTTTCACACGAGCCAGCTGCTGGCGGGACTTCTTCTGCCCGACGAGGTGTTTTCAGCCTCGGGCCGGACGGGGCGGCAGCAGGCGGAAATCGCCGGCGAGCGGCTCGGGCGCTGGTTCGACAGCGTCGAAGCCCATGGATTGGCGGAGTGGAACTCGGCGGCCTATTACCCGATCGACTTCATTGGCCTGCTGGCACTGGAGCGCTGGGCCGAGATGGCGATGTCAGCGCGCGCCCGCGCCCAGATCGATCTCATCTTCCGCATGATCGCCCTGCATTCGCTCGCAGGCGTTCCGGCCGGATCGCAGGGGCGCGCTTACGACAAGGAGTTGCGTGCCGGCCCGCTGACCGAGCTTGCGCCCTTCGCCCAGGTCGCCTTTGGAACCGGTTGGTTGAACAACGGCGTTGCGGCATTGACCATGTTCTGCGCCGGCGGCTACGAGCCGCCCGCCGATCTGGCCGAGCTTGCCGCGCTCTCGCGCGCAAGAAGCGTCGAGGCGCGTTACAGCCAGGGCCTCGAGAGCGGAAAACTCGTGCTGTTCAAGAACGAGGCGGCGCAGCTTTCGACGGTCGTCGATCATAAGACCGGCCAGAAGGGGCATCAGCAACATGTCCTCGACATCCGGCTGGCCGGCCACCCGATGGCGAGGCTGTGGATCAACCATCCCGGCGAGGACGATCCCTGGGGCAATCAAAGGCCATCCTATTGGGCCGGCAATGGCATCCTGCCGCGCGTTGCCCAGCATTGCGACGTCGCCCTGCTGGTCGAGGACACAAGCGACGCACGCCATGCATGGACGCACGCCTATATCGGCCGCGACGGCCTGGACGATCTCATCATCGAAGACAAGTGGCTCATCGCGCGATCGGGCAGGGGATTTTCCGCCCTCTGGGCGTCGAACGGGCTGGAGCTGATCACCGACGGCCCGACCGCCGGCCGCGAGGCACGCTCCCACGGACCGCTTTGCGGCTGGGCTGGTATCGTCGGATGCGGCGATGGCGACGCTTTCAAGGCATTCACCGAACGCCTGTGCCGGACGACGGTTTCCTTCGATCCCGGGCTTCGGCGCCTCTCCCTGACGCCGCCGAGTGGCCCGGCGATCTGCCTGTCCTATGCCGACGGTCTTTCGATCGGCGGCGAGGCGAGGCCCTTCACCCACGATCAGCCGCACCCGATCCTCACACACGACAGTGCTGCCTCCGGCGCCGGCACTGACGGACCCTTCTACTCTTGAAACATAGGTCTCCAGCATGAACACAACATCTGTCGATAACGCCGCGCTCCTGACGACGATCGATCGCGTGGCAACGGCTTTCAGCCGGCTCAGGGGCATCAAGGAAGGTCTCGTGACCGGAAATTCCGCCTCCGGAATCCAATTCGACGAATGGGACTGGGAAGTTGGCGTCGGTCTCTACGGCTTCCTGCGGCGCGCCATTTCCACCAATGATCAGAAAGCGCTGCAGGAACTGGTGACCTGGTATGCCGGACAGATCGAACGCGGCTTGCCGCCGCGCCAGATCAACAGCACGGCGCCGATGCTGCCGCTAGCGATCCTCGTCCAGCATGTCGACCGTCCGGATTTTCGCGCTCTCGTCGAGGACTGGGCCGAATGGCTCGTCAAGGAACTGCCAAAGACCGAAGACGGCGGCTTTCAGCACGTCGTCAAGGAGCGCCTCAACGACGGCGAATTGTGGGACGATACGCTGTTCATGGCCTGCCTGTTTCTCGCCCGGGCCGGCGTGCTCTGCGAACGCAGTGAATGGATCGACGAGGCCGTCTATCAGTTCGTGATCCACACCCGTTACCTTTCCGATCCGGTCAGCGGGCTCTGGTATCATGGCTGGACCTTCAACGGGCGGCACAATTTCGCCAATGCGTTCTGGGCGCGCGGCAATGCCTGGATCACGGTCGCCATCCCCGAGCTCTTCGATCTCGTTCCGACGCTCGGCGAGAAGGACCGGCGTTTTCTGTCGAACGTCCTCGTCAGCCAGGTGCGCTCCTTGAAAGCATACCAGCGGCCAGATGGCATGTTCACCACGCTTCTGGACGATCCGTCTTCGCCGTTGGAAACCTCAGCCACGGCAGGCATTGCCTATGGCATATTGCGCGCCATCGATGCCGGCATTCTCGACAAGGACGACAGGGCCCATGCGGAGCGCGCTCTTGCGGCGGTGTTGGCGCAGATCGACGAAGAAGGCGTGGTCCACGGCGTCTCGGACGGCACGCCGATGGGCCATGACCTCGATTTCTACAGGCGCATCCCCAACGTGCCGACGCCTTATGGCCAGGCGCTGACCATGCTGCTCCTGACGGAAGTCTTTCTCGAGAACGGCGAGCGCCAATGAGCCCCGTGTCCCTTGTCGCGATCGAGCCGGCAGAGGGCGACGATACGGTCCGCCTGCAGGCGGCCATCGACGGCTTGTCGGCTTCGGGCGGCGGACGCGTGGAGCTCATGGCCGGCATCCATGTCTGCCGCGGGCTCCAGCTCAAATCCGGCGTCGACCTTCATCTGGCCGCCGGAGCGATCCTGCGTCCCGTTCCGGATTATGCCGCCTACACGCATACGACCGTTTCGGTGATTGCCGAAAAGTCGGACCGTGGCATGATCGTCGCGAGCGGTGCGCGGCGGATCAGCCTGACGGGAGCGGGTCGCATCGAAGCCGGTTGCGACAGCTTCATTGTGGGGGACGACGAGACCGTTGGAACCTTCATCCCGGCCGAATTTCGGCCCCGTGTCGTCGTCTTCGAAGGCTGCGACGAGGTCGAGATCAGCTCCATCCATATCAGCCGCTCGCCGATGTGGACGTTGCACTTCGTCACCTGCACCGATGTCGCCGTCACGAACGTGACCATCGACAACGACCGCCGCCTTCCCAACACCGATGGCATCGTGCTGGATGCCTGCCGCGGCGCCGTCATCGAGGACTGCCGGATATCGACGGCCGACGATGGCATATGCCTGAAGACGAGCATCGGTCCCGACCGTGTCGCCATCGGGCGATGTGAAAACATTCTCGTCCGCCGTTGCTCCGTTCAGAGCCTCAGCTGCGCGCTGAAGATCGGCACGGAAACGCATGGCGACGTTACCAACGTCGTGTTCGAGGATTGCAGCGTCTCTTCCTCCAACAGGGCGCTCGGCGTCTTTTCCCGCGACGGCGGCAGGATATCCAACGTCAGGTTTTCGAGAATTGCGGTAGAGTGCCGCGAGACCCCCGATGGTTTCTGGGGCTCGGGGGAGGCGCTGACGGTCAATGTTGTCGACCGTGTCACGGAACGCACGGCGGGCGCCATCGAAAATCTCATCGTCGAGGACATAACCGGGCGGATGGAGGGGGCGATCACAGTCATTTCGACCTCGTCGGCCGGCATCGGCAACGCATCGCTGGCACGCATCGCCTTGGACCAGCAGCCTGGGCAACTCGGCACTGCGCGGTCCTACGACCTGCGTCCGACAAACGCGGACCTTTCCCCGAAAGCCGATGGCGGCGGCCGTGCTAATGCCTGGACCCGCGGGTCGGACGGCCGGGTGATCGGTCTTGAGCACTATCCGGGAGGAATGCCGGCCGTCTACGTGGCGGGGGTCACCGGGATCTTGATGAACGAGGTGCGGGTCACAAGGCCGACACCGCTGCCGCAAGGCTGGAACAAAAACGACGCCGTCTTCGAAACGGCGGCACCTGATGGGAGTGGGGCATGGCAGAACTGAAGCTTTCCAACGTCAACAAGTCGTATGGCTCGGTCAAAGTCCTGCATGACGTCGAACTCGATATCAAGGACGGCGAGTTCGTCGTCTTCGTCGGTCCGTCGGGATGCGGCAAGTCTACCCTGCTGCGCGTCATCGCCGGCCTCGAAGAGGTGACCTCAGGCGCAATCGCGATCGGGGCGCGCGACGTCAGCGCGCTCTCGCCGGCCGAGCGCAAGATCGCGATGGTCTTCCAGTCCTACGCGCTCTATCCGCATATGAGCGTTCGCAAGAATCTCGCTTTCGGCCTGGAGAACCTGAAGTTCAAACGCGCCGAGATCGAGGCGCGGATTGCCGAGGCTGCCAGGATGCTGGCGATCGAACCCTATCTGGACCGGCGTCCGAAGCAGCTTTCGGGCGGCCAGCGCCAGCGCGTGGCGATCGGCCGGGCCATCGTGCGCGAACCTGACATTTTCCTCTTCGACGAGCCGCTGTCCAATCTCGACGCGGCGCTGCGCGTCCAGACCCGCGCCGAGATCACCAAGCTCCACCGCGACATCAAGACGACGATGATCTACGTCACGCATGACCAGGTCGAGGCGATGACGATGGCCGACAAGATCGTCGTGCTGCGCGCCGGGCGGGTCGAGCAGGTTGGGGCACCGCTGGACCTGTTCGACAGCCCGCGCAATCTCTTCGTCGCGGGCTTCCTCGGCTCGCCGCGCATGAACATCATCAAGGGCAAGGTATCAGGCATCGACGAAAGCGGCGTCACCATCGATGTCGGCAATGGCGGCAAGATCGTCAGCGACGTCGATCCTACCGGCATTGCTGTCGGCCAGGCCGTTCTCGCCGGCATCCGGCCCGCGCATTTTTCACGCTCCAGCGAGCAGGGCCTGCCGTTCATCGTCCAGTATCACGAGGGCCTCGGCACCGAGACCTATGTCTATGGCAAACTTGCAGGACAGGACGAGCAGATCATCATTCATGAGGCCGGCCATTTCGCGCCGGCGCCTGGGGATCACATCCTGATCGACGCCGTGCCGGGGCGGGTTCATCTGTTCGATCCCGAAAGCGGCCTGGCTTTTGCCCGGCGGCCCGGACAGGGGAGGCGCTGAACATGGCGGCGCTCAAGGCAGGTGTATTGCTGTCCCAGGCAGGCGAAGCGGCGATGAGGGTGGTCGAAGCGCCGATGAATGCGATCGAGCGCATCTTCGGCCGCAAGCGCATGCCATGGCTGTTCCTGGCGCCGAACCTCGTTCTGTTCGCCATCTTCACGTTCCTTCCGATCGCGATTGCGATTGGTTACGCCTTCACCGGCGGCACCAATCTTTTCGTGTCGGAGCGCCCCTTCGTCGGCTTGGACAATTTCCGCACGCTGCTTTCCTGCGGCAATTATCTGCAGCCGGGAACCTGCCAGGAATCGCTGTTCTGGACGGCCGTGTGGAACACGCTCTGGTTCGTGGCGTGCAATGTTGTCGCCACATTGCTGGTGGCGCTGATCACGGCGCTGATCCTCAATCGGGCGATCGTCGCGCGTGGTTTCTTCAGGGCGATGTTCTTCTATCCCGTCTTGCTGTCTCCCGTCGTCATCGGCCTCATCTGGAAATGGTTCCTCGATCGCAACGGGCTGCTGAACGCCTTCTTCCAGATGATCGGCGTTCCCCCTGAAATCTTCCTGCTCGATGTCGGCTGGTCGCGCTTCTTCGTCGTCGTGGTGTCGGTCTGGTTTCATATGGGTTTTTACACCCTCATCCTCTTGGCCGGCCTCCAGGCCATTCCGAAGGAGCTCTACGAGGCTGCCTCCATCGATGCCGCCTCGCCACGCCGCACGCTTTTTAGGATCACGCTTCCCCTGCTGGCGCCGAACCTGCTGGTCGTGTTCATTCTGTTGATGATCAAATCCGTCCAGATCTTCGACGAGGCCTGGGTTTTGACCAATGGCGGCGGTCCGGGCACGGCCAACAGCTTCATCGTCCAATATATCTACCAGATGGCGTTCGGCAGCGATCTTCGCCTCTTCGGTCTCGCATCCGCGGCATCGGTTCTCATGGGGCTGGTGCTTCTGGTTCTCACCCTCATACAGCTGCGCATCGGCAAGCGAATGGAGTCCTGAGATGAACCCGATCAGCTTTTTCACGCGCACACGCCGGGCCGGACGCATCGATATAACCGACATATTGTCATGGGTCTGGCTGATCGGCGGAACCTTTGTGGTGTTGCTTCCGGTCCTCTGGGCGGGCCTCTCCTCGCTGAAGCCGGCCGCCGAGATCACCCGGTTTCCGCCGACGCTGCTTCCCCGGGCCGCCGTCGAACAGACCGTGCCCGGCTTCGACAAGCCGCTCAGCCTCTGGCAGGTTACCGTCGACGGCCAGCAGCGTGAAATGGCCATGGTCCGCCGCATCGGCCTCAAGGCCCAGATGGTCGACCCCGCAAATCCGGGACCACCCGTCAGCGTCGACGTCAAGGGGATGACGCCGGTGCAGAAGCTGACGGTCGCCACGCAGAATTACACCGATCCGCTGACGCGCTTCAACTTCCTGACCTTCCTCAAGAATTCGGTGTTCGTCACCTTCGTCGCAACGCTCCTGACGCTGATCGTCAACGCCATGGCGGCCTTCGCCCTATCGAAATACAAATTTGCTGGTGATACGACGGTCTTCGTCATCATCATTTCGACTTTGATGATTCCGCTCGCTGTCGTCATGGTGCCGGCCTATCTCGTCATCGTCGGGGTCGGGCTTGCCGACAATCTCTGGGGCGTCATCCTGCCGACGGTCGCCTCTCCGACCGCCGTCTTCCTGCTGCGGCAATATATGCTGACCATACCCGACGAGCTGATAGAGGCGGCGCGCGTCGATGCGGCGAGCGAATTCTGCATCTTCTGGCGCATCATCCTGCCGCTGACGGCACCGGCTCTCGCGGTGCTGGCGATCTTTTCGGTGCTCTGGCGGTGGAACGATTTCCTCTGGCCGCTCATCGTCCTCAATAGCCGCGAGAATTTCACCCTGCAGGTCGGTCTGAACGCGTTCCAGGGCGAGTTCTCGGTGCAGTGGCACTATATCCTGGCGATGACGTTCCTCAGCCTGCTGCCTGTCACCGTCGTCTTCCTGTTCCTGCAGAAATACATCACCACGGGCATCGCCGGAACAGGCATGAAATGAACGGTGCTGGCGTGGAGAAAGACCTCCTCGCAGCCGCCGAAGAACCATACTGTCTTCCTCCCGGCTGAGGCGCGTCGCATTGAACTTGTTTCATGCGGCGCGCTTCGGTCTTTGTCTTGGACATGCTCTCAAGCGGTCGTCGATTGTTGAGTGACATGCACCCTTGCCTGGGCAGTAAAGTTCACACCTATTCGTCTGAACCGCTCCAATTTTGTTTAGGCAAATACCAGGGATTCAGCACAATTCCCGGGACCCAAACATCTAGCGCGGCGGCGCGATGCTGCCGCGCAGGACGAGATGACATCCGAGTTCCAGGCGATGGGCGGGCCGCTGCGGATCGTTGGCAATCAGCCTCTGTTCGATGAGCGCCAGGGCGGCGGCACCGAGCCTGTCGGTGGGAACGCTGATTGTCGAAAGCGGCGGACGGCTGAATTCGCCGGGGACGATGTCGTCGAAGCCCAGGACGGAGATCGCTCCGGGCACGCGTATGTCGCGATCGGCCAATGCCTTCAGGCAGCCGAGCGCCAGGTTGTCGGCGGCGCAGAAGACGGCGGTCGCCCCTTTCATCGTGGGATCGCGGTCGAGCAGCGTGTTGATGGCAGCCTCGCCGTGCCTGGGCTCATATCCCTCGGCCTCGACGATCATGTCGTCCGGTACGGGAAGCTGGGCGGCGAAATAGGCGTCGGTAAAGCCGTCATATCGGCGCTGGATCGTTGTGCGGCCCTTCCAGGTCAGGTGCAGGATGCGGCGATGCCCGAGTGCGAGCAGGTGCTCGATGCCGAGCCTTGCCCCGAAGCGATTTTCGGGGGTGACCGTATCGACCAGCATGGCCGGGTCTTCGCCGTTGACGATGACGACGGGCATATCAGGGGAGGCGAGGCTTCGGATGAGTTCCGGCTGATCATCGTTCAGAACCACGATGCCGTCGGCGCGCTCGGAGAGGGCGATCTGCCTGACCTGGGCGCCGTCGATGCGACGGCCGGTGCTGACAAAGGGCACGATCCTGATGCCGCGGCGCTCGCACTCCCTGCGAAGGCCGTTGAGGATCGTCCAGCTCACCAGGTTGAGGTCGCTCTCCGGCGCGGCATCGTCGGGAATGGCGAGAAGCAGGACGCGTAAGGTCGCGATCGTTGCCTTCTTCCTCCGGCGGTCGAGGTAACCCAGGCGTTTTGCCGAATCCAGAACCCTCTCGCGCACCTCGATTGTCAGCGGTGCGGTTCCGTTCAGTGCGTGCGAGGCCGTGCTCAGCGATACGTCAGCATCGCGCGCGACATCCTTGAGATTGACTTTGCGTTCCACTTTTTCCGTCACGAATTGAGGTCATACCTTCGAAGGCATGGCTAACTCGATGTTTTTACATAAAAACTTGAGAAAAGCTACGTGCCTTGCGCGGTATTTTTCGTCATTCGGCGATCAGTTCTTGGCAAGCAGGCCGTTGAGCAACAGGTCGAAATAGGCCCGCAGGAAGGCCTCCTTGTTGGGAGTGGGCACGCGGCGGTCGTCGAATATCAGCCGCAGAACTGTCGTCGTCAGGATGGGGGCGACGACGATTTCGGAGAATTCCACCGGAATTTCGCGAAACTCCCCCGACGCCACACCCTCCAGAATGAGAGCGTCGACCTTGGCGATGATCGGCTCAATGAACTGATCGTGGTGGCGGTCGATCAGGTCGGGGAACCGGTGTCCTTCGGCAATGACGAGCCGCGTCAGCTCGCGTGTCGTGCGATCCTCGGCGATTTGGTCGTAGAGCAGGCCGAGAATGGACAGCAGCCGGTCGGTGGCGCTGCCGCTGAGGCTTGCGGTGATCCCCAGCAGCTCCTGAAACGGCACGGAGAAGTGGTTGATCATGGCTTCGAAAAGCTTCTCCTTCGTCTCGAAGTAGACGTACACCGTACCCTTGGTGACGCCGACCCTGTCGGCGATGTCTTCGACGCGCGTGCCGGTGAAACCGCTTCTCACGAACTCCTCGAAGGCGGCATCCAGGATCTGGATGGGCCGCAGCGCTTTCTGTTCCGCGCGCGTGATCTTCTTCTGATTCTGAGCTGCCATTTGCCTCGCCTCCCGTGTTGCGCACGCCCTCGTTCCTGCGGCACAAAGTTTCATTGACTAATGCGTCAGTCAATTATATAGGAGCTGCCGTTGAGAGCAAGAGGTCAACTATGAGAACCATTCTGGTCGCCACAGCGATCGTATGCGCCATCGGTCTCGGATCATGCAGCGATGAGCGCGGACCGACTGAGCCAACCCCACGGCAGGTCGGCGTTGTCGTCGCCAAGCCTGAGCCGTTGGTCCAAGGTGGCGCAATCACCGGAGATGTCCGCGCCCGTGTCCAGACCGATCTGTCCTTCCGCGTCAGCGGCAAGATCATCGAGCGGCTGGTGGAGGTCGGGCAGTCCGTGAAGGCGGGGCAACTCCTCGCGCGCATCGATCCGGAAGAGCAGAAGGCTGACCTGGATGTGGCGGCAGCCAATCTTCAGTCGGCTGAGGCGCAACAGACCCAGGCGCAGCTCGCATACGACCGCCAGCAGAGCCTGTTTCGAACGCAGGTGACGACGCGTGCGGCACTCGACCAGGCGCAGGAGGCACTTCTGACCGCGCAGGCATCGACGAAGTCGGCGCAGGCGCTTTTCGAAACCGCCCAGGATACCCTGTCTTATACGGAGCTGAAGGCGGATGCCGACGGGGTGATCACCGCGCGCAACGCCGAGGTCGGGCAGGTGGCGCAGGCCGCCCAGGTCGTCTTCACCCTTGCCCATGACGGCGACCGGGATGCCGTCTTTGAGGTGGTCGAAAGCGCGTTCCTGCGCCCGATCGACGGCGACGGGACCGTGACCCTTCTGTCGAACCCGACGCAGAAGATCGCGGCGAAGGTTCGCGAGATTTCGCCGACGATCGATTCTTCCACCGGAACCATCAAGGTCAAGGTCGCGATATCGAGCGACGCTCCGATCCCTCTCGGCGCTCCCGTCGTCGGAAGATTCAATTACGTCTCGCAGGACGTCATCCAGCTTCCCTGGTCGGCCATGACGTCCAAGGGCGGCAAGCCTGCCATCTGGATCGTCGATCCCGCATCCTCTGCAGTTTCGGCAAGGGCAGTGGATGTCGCTGGCTACGAGACCGGCAGCTTCATCGTGAAGTCGGGCGTGTCGGAAGGAGATGTCGTGGTGACCGACGGGACCAAGTTCCTCAGGGCGGGTGAAATCGTGTCTTATGTCAAGGAAGCTTCCAAGTGAGTATTCGTTTCAACATAGTCGCACTGATGGTGGGCACGGCCCTGATTTCCTCTTGCGCACCGCAGGAGGAAAGCAAGGACGAAGCGCCCCGTCCCGTGCTGTCGATGACAGTCAAGCAGATGGCCGCTACGAGCCTAGGCCTGACCGGTACGATCGAGCCGACGATCGAGACCGAACTCGGCTTCCGGATTCTCGGACGGATGATCGCCCGCAACGTCAATGTCGGAGATCTCGTCAAGAAGGATGATGTCGTTGCCGCGATCGATCCGCTGGCGCTGGAGCTTGCCGTGCGCAACGCGCAGTCGGACGTGGAAAATAGCGACGCCCAGCTCAGAAACGCGGTGACGACGGAGCAGCGCCAGCGCGCGCTGCTGGAGTCGCGCTCCGGCACCGAAGCCTCACTCGAGGAGGCCGAGCAGGCAAGGCGAACCGCCGCAGCCGCCGTCGCCAAGGCGCAGGCCAATCTCGACAAGGCGAGGGAGCAGCTCGGCTATGCGCAGCTGCGGGCGGAATTCGATGGCGTGGTGACGGCGACCTCGGCCGAGGTCGGCCAGGTGGTGTCGGCCGGCCAAACGGTCGTGACCATCGCCCGGCCGGACAAGCGCGACGCTGTGGTCGACGTGCCCCAGGCCGCCGCCCAGAAACTGAAAATCGGCGCGCCCTTCGAAGTGACGCTGCAGCTCGCCCCGACGATCCGCACGTCGGGCGTCGTGCGCGAGATCGCCCCGGAGGCGGAGACCGCTACCCGCACGAGCAGAACCAAGATCGCGCTCGCTGATCCGCCCGAGGCCTTCAGACTCGGCTCGGTCGTCACTGCTTCTGCAACCATCGCTGCAGATCCTGAGATCGTGCTGCCTTCCTCGGCAATCCTTGCCGGCAGCGACGGCCCGAGCGTCTGGATCGTCGATGCTCCCGCCAGGAAGGTATCGCTCCGCCGCGTGAAGATCGACGGCGACGTCGAAGACGGCGGCACCGTTCGCGTCACCGAAGGGCTCGTCCCCGGAGAAAGGGTAGTCGTGGCAGGCGTGCATAAACTTGAAGATGGCCAGGCCATCAGGATCGACCAGGAGATCAGCCAGTGAAGTCCTTCAATCTTTCCGACTGGGCGCTCGAACACCGTTCGCTCGTCTGGTACTTCATGATCGTCTTCATTCTCGCAGGCGCCTTCTCCTACGTGAAACTCGGCCGCGAGGAAGATCCGAACTTCACGATCAAGACGATGGTGATCACCGCGCAGTGGCCCGGCGCCTCCGCCGATGAGGTGACGCGGCAGGTGACCGACAGGATCGAGAAAAAGCTCCAGGAACTGGAATCGCTCGACTACACGAAGAGCGAGACCGTTGCCGGCCAGACGACCGTCTTCGTCGAGCTGCTGCCGACCACCAAGGCAAAGGATGTCGCGCCGACCTGGCTGCGCATCCGCAACATGATCGCCGACATCAAGGGCGATTTTCCCACGGGGGTCGTCGGTCCTTTCTTCAACGATCGCTTCGGCGACGTCTTCGGAAACATCTACGCCTTCACCAGCGATGGGCTTACCCAGCGCCAGCTTCGCGATCTGGTGGAAGATGCCCGTTCCAAGGTTCTGACCGTGCCCAACGTTGGCAAGGTCGATGTGGTCGGCGCTCAGGACGAGGCGATCTACCTTGAATTCTCTACACGCCAGATCGCAGCGCTCGGGATCGACCAGCAGTCGGTCATCCAGACCCTGCAGGCTCAGAATGCCGTCACGCAGTCCGGCTTCGTTGACGCCGGGCCGGAGCGCATCGCATTGCGGGTCAGCGGACAATTCACCTCCGAGGACAGCCTGAGATCGATCAATCTCCGAATAAACGACCGCTTCTTTCCGCTGAGCGACGTCGCCACGATCAAACGCGGCTACGTGGATCCGCCCTCGGCGCTATTCCGCTTCGACGGCCAGCCGGCGATCGGGCTTGCCATCGGCATGAAGCAGGGCGCCAATCTTCTGGAGTTCGGCGAGGGGCTCGACGCACAGATGAAACGTGTCGTCGCTGATCTTCCGATCGGCGTGGACGTCCACCGCGTTTCCGATCAGCCGGCCGTGGTCGACGAAGCGGTGTCCGGATTTACCCGCGCGCTGTTCGAAGCGATCGTCATCGTGCTGATCATCAGCTTCATCAGCCTTGGTCTTCGCGCCGGCATGGTGGTGGCGATCTCCATTCCGCTCGTCCTGGCGATCACCTTCGTGGTGATGGAATATTCCGGCATTTCGCTTCAGCGCATCTCGCTCGGCGCGCTCATCATCGCGCTCGGGCTGCTTGTCGACGACGCCATGATCGCCGTCGAGATGATGGTGGCCCGTCTGGAGGCGGGCGACGATCTGAGGAAAGCCGCCACCCACGTCTATACATCGACCGCCTTCCCGATGCTGACGGGAACGCTCGTCACCGTTGCCGGCTTCATTCCGGTTGGTCTCAACAACAGTGCTGCCGGTGAATTCACCTTCACGCTTTTCGTGGTCATCGCAGTTTCGCTGATCGTTTCCTGGGTGGTGGCGGTGCTGTTCACGCCGCTTCTCGGCGTCACGATCCTGCCGAAGACGATGAAATCGCATCACGAGAAGAAGGGCCGCTTCGCTTCCATCTTCTCCTGGCTTCTGGGGCTGGCAATGCGCTGGCGCTGGGTCACCATCATCCTCACGGTCGGCGTCTTCGGGCTTTCCATTGGCGGCATGGGGCTGGTGCAGCAGCAGTTCTTCCCGAACTCGGACAGGACCGAGCTCGTCATCGACTGGAACCTCCCCCACAACAGCTCGATTGCCGAAACCAACAGGCAGATGGCCAGGTTCGAAAAGGAGATGCTGGCCGACAACAAGGATATCGATCATTGGACGACCTATGTCGGCCAGGGTGCGCCACGCTTCATCTTGTCCTTTGACGTGCAGACGCCCGACGTGTCGTTCGGACAGACGATCATCGTCACCAAAGGGCTGGACGTGCGCGACAAGGTGCGGGCGGAACTGCAGGACTATCTGACGAAAACCTTCCCCGGCACCGACGCCTTCGTCAAGCTTCTCGACATCGGTCCGCCGGTGGGCAAGCCGGTCCAGTACCGGGTCACCGGCCCCGATATTCAAAAGGTCCGCGATCTCTCGCAGCAGTTTGCCGGCGTCATGGGATCACACCCGCTTCTGGCAAACCTGGTCCTGGACTGGAACGAGCCGTCCCGCGTGGTGAAGGTCGATGTCCTGCAGGACAAGGCGCGCCAGCTCGGCGTATCCTCCGAAGACATTGCCACCGCCCTCAACGGCATCGTCGAAGGCTCGACAGCCACCCAGGTTCGAGACGACATCTACCTGGTCAACGTCATCGGCCGCGCCAGGGCATCCGAGCGCGACTCCATCCAGACGCTTGAGAATCTGCAGCTCTCCACCTCCAACGGCAAGGTCGTGCCTCTCTCCGCCGTGGCGAATTTCCGCTACGAGCTCGAGCAGCCGACGATCTGGCGTCGCGACAGGCAACCCACCATAACGGTCAAGGCAGCCGTCGTCGGTCCGACGCAACCGGCCACGATCGTCGACCAGCTCAAGCCCAAGGTGGAAGAGTTCCAGAAAAACCTTCCGGTGGGATACAAGGTGGAAGTGGGCGGCGCGGTCGAATCCAGCGCCGAGGCTCAGGGGCCGATCGCGGCGGTTGCTCCGCTGATGCTGTTTGCGATGGCGACGATCCTGATGATCCAGCTGCAAAGCTTCAGCCGCCTCTTCCTGGTGTTCGCCGTCGCGCCGACGGCCCTGATCGGCGTGGTCGCGGCGCTCTTGCTGAGCAATGCTCCTATGGGCTTCGTCGCGATCCTCGGCGTGCTGGCGCTCATCGGCATCCTGATCCGCAACTCCGTCATTCTGGTCGTCCAGATCGAGCATCTGCGCAGTGAAGGAATGGCGCCCTGGCAGGCCGTCATCGAGGCCACCGAACACCGCATGCGGCCGATCATGCTGACGGCCGCGGCGGCCACGCTGGCGCTGATCCCGATCTCGCGCGAGATCTTCTGGGGCCCGATGGCCTACGCCATGATGGGCGGCATCGTCGTCGGAACGGCGCTCACCCTGCTGTTCCTGCCTGCGCTCTACGTCGCGTGGTTCAGGATCCGGCGGGATGAAGGCGTCGTCCAGGCCGATGCCGTGGCAGAGGCGTGAGCACGGGCTTCGACGTCCATCGCATGCGGCCGTCGCGGCGGCCGCTGCAGGTCCTGGCTTCCAAGGAGAGAACTCGATGACGGGCCAGCGGTTGAATGAGTTTCCGTTGGGGGCCAAGACGATGCTGGCCGCGATCGGCCTGGCGATGCTTGCCGGTTGCGCTACACGACCGTCGCCTGATGTGTTGAACCCGGTCCATCTGCCGGTTCATCTCAATGCATCGCTTCAATCCGATGAAGCCGCCTCGAGCCGTGTAAACGTGCTCGCTGCGACAAACAGGAACCCCGATACCGCGCGCGGCGGGTTCGGGAGCGCCTGGGCTGACAATCTCACCTACGAGCAATATGCGTTTTCGGTCCCTCCCAACCGGAAGGACACTGCGATCACATATCCGACCTCGAGGCCGGATCCCGAACGCCAATTTGTCGTCATCCAGCGCAAGCAGCTTCCAAGGGACGCATTCGTAGAGGAGGCGCTCCGCTCCACGCAGTCCGATGGCACCGTCGGCATCTTCGTCCATGGCTACAATTATAGTTATCAAGAGGCGTTGTTTCGCACCGCCCAGATCGCCGCGGACGCCAATATTCCGGGCTCTCCGATTCTGTTTTCCTGGCCATCGGCCGCCGCCGTCGCCGGCTATGTCGCCGACCGCGATGCGGCGCTGTCCTCGCGCAGCGACCTGGACTCGCTTGTCACCTCGCTCTCGGCTTCAGGAAAGGTGAAACGCATCATCCTTTTCGGACATAGCATGGGAGGATTCCTGGTCATGGAGACCGTGCGCCAGCTCAAACTGCAGCATCGTGACGACGTCATCGATAAACTGGCGGTGATCCTGGCCGCCCCTGACATTGACATCGATGTTTTCCGGTCCCAGCTGAAGGATATCGGGCGGATGCCGATCCCGATATCTCTTCTCGTTTCGAAGGACGACCGGGCGCTGGTGGCCTCGAGCTTCATAGCGGGAGAGCGGGCGCGCGTCGGACGTCTCGATATCGACGATCCCGTCATCAGGGAGGCTGCCTTGAAGGAAAGGCTTCGGGTCATCGACATTACGTCGATCCACGCGTCCGACGGGCTGGGGCACGACCGCTACGCATCGCTTGCCAAGTTCGGCGCGCAGCTTGCCTCCTTCGAAAGCGGGAGACGGTCGAGCGCCGGCGACGTTGGCGCCTATGTCTTCGATGCCGCCGGCGCAGCAGTCGCAAGTCCCTTTCGGCTGGCCGGACGTGTTGTCGGCTCGCAATGATGAGAACTGGTGTCTCAGGCAGGCGCACATGGCTAATCCTGAGGCATCGTCAAGAGATGTGTACAATGTGACTATTAAATTGTCAGCTGCACAAATGAAGAGCAGACTTCCGCCTGTGGTCGATTTGGCCTCAAGGATAGGGGAGGGCATTCATGAGCGTACGAAATCCGTCTCCCTCGTTATACAACGAGGATCTTGCACCCGCCGAGGAGCGTAAATGGGGTGCATTCAGCATCTTTAACGTCTGGACATCAGACGTCCACAGCCTTTGGGGTTACTATCTGGCGGCGAGCTTGTTCCTGCTGTGCGGCAGCTTCGTCAATTTCGTCATCGCCATCGGCATCGGATCTCTGGTCATCTTCTTTTTGATGAGCCTGGTCGGCAATGCCGGCGTGCGCACCGGCGTACCCTTTCCGGTCCTGGCGCGCGCCTCCTTCGGCACGTTTGGGGCGAATGTTCCGGCACTGGTCCGGGCGGTGGTCGCCTGCTTCTGGTACGGGGCGCAGACCGCCGCCGCATCCGGCGCCATCGTCGCCTTGCTGATCCGCAACGACAACCTGCTCGCCTTTCACCAGAACAGCCACTTCCTCGGCCACTCGACCCTCGAGGTCATCTGCTACGTCATCGTCTGGGCGCTGCAGCTACTGATCATTCAGCGTGGGATGGAAACGGTTCGCAAGTTCCAGGATTGGGCCGGTCCGGCCGTCTGGATCATGATGCTGGTGCTCGCAGTCTATCTGGTCGCCAAATCAGGCACCTTCTCCTTCGGGTCCGAAATCCCGCGCGACGTGCTGATCGAAAAGACCAAGGATGCAGGCGTGCCGGGTGAGCCTGGTTCGATTGCAGCGCTTGCCGCCGTGGCCGCCACATGGATCACCTATTTCGCGGCTCTCTACCTAAATTTCTGCGATTTCTCGCGCTACGCAACGAATGAAAAGGCTCTCAGGAAAGGCAACCTCTGGGGGCTTCCGATCAACCTTCTGGCGTTCTGCCTGGTCGCAGGTGTTACGACCACCGCCGCCTTTACGGTCTACGGAGAGGTGCTGCTGCATCCGGAACAAATATCGGCGAAATTCGACAGCTGGTTCCTGGCGCTGCTGGCCGCGCTGACATTCGCGATCGCAACGCTCGGCATCAACGTCGTGGCGAACTTCGTGTCGCCGGCCTTCGACTTCGCCAATGTATTCCCGCGCCAGATCAACTTCAAACGCGGCGGATATATCGCCGCCCTGATCGCTCTCGTGCTTTACCCGTTTGCTCCCTGGGAGACGGGTGCGGCGCATTTCGTCAATTTCATCGGATCGACGATGGGGCCGATCTTCGGCATCATGATGGTGGATTACTATCTCATCCGGAGAAGCCAACTGAACGTCGAAGCGCTCTATCATGAGAATGGCGAGTTCCGGTTCCAGAACGGATGGCATGGCAATGCCTTCATCGCATTTGCGGTTGGCGTGCTCTTCTCATCGATCCTGCCGACCTTCACCACCATCCTGCCGGACTGGTGGGGAACCTACGGCTGGTTCTTCGGCGTCGCCATCGGCGGGGCGATCTATTTCGTGTTGAGAATGGGCGCGCGGCGCAATCCGGCCTTCGCGTCATGATCGAATGAAAGCGCCCGGCAATCGCCGGGCGCCTTTTCATGTCTGGTTTTCTGCTGCCGCCTGGTTCAACGGCGAGCCGCAACCGCATGCACGGCTGCACGAGCAGCGGGCTGCGCCATCGTTCTCGCCGTCGACCGAAGGGCCGAGGAATGGCTGGTGGCCACATCGTCGAGCTTGAACTGGGCGATGAGCTCGCGAAGCTTCTGGGCTTCCTGCGCGAGCGAATCGGATGCCGCCGTCGACTGTTGCACCATGGTTGCGTTCTGTTGCGTGGTCTGGTCCATCCGGTTGACCGCGACGTTGACTTCGCTGAGGCCGATGGACTGCTCCTTCGCTGAGGTGGCGATCGAATCCATATGGTGATTGATCTGGGTAATGAAGCCGCCGATGGTCTTCAAGGCCTGGCCGGTATCGCGCACCAGCTTGACCCCGCCTTCCACCTCCTTCGAGGAGTTCTGGATCAGGCCCTTGATTTCCTTGGCCGCACTTGCCGAGCGCTGGGCGAGTTCGCGCACTTCCTGGGCGACGACGGCGAAGCCCTTGCCGGCCTCGCCGGCTCTCGCCGCTTCCACGCCGGCATTCAATGCGAGTAGGTTGGTCTGGAATGCGATTTCGTCGATGACGCTGATGATATTGGAGATCTGCTGCGACGACGTCTCGATGCGTCCCATCGCCTCTTCGGCGTGGGAAACGACTTCCGCGGAGAGCCCGGCGCTGCGATTTGCCTCCGTGGCCACCGTGCGCGTCTCCTCGGTTCGCTTGCTGGAGTTCGACACGTTCGCCGTGATCTCTTCCAGCGCGGCCGCCGTCTCTTCGAGCGAGGCGGCCTGCTGCTCCGTGCGCTTTGCAAGATCGCTCGCCCCGGAAGAAATTTCCCGCGTGCCTTCGTCGATCGTGCCGATGCTGTCGGATATTGCTCTCAGCGTCGCGCCAAGCTGGTTGACGGACTGGTTGAAGTCATGGCGTAGCGCCTCGAAGTCGGGGGCGAAGGTCTCGCTGAGCTGGAAGGCGAGGTCGCCTGCGGCCAGCCGCTTCAAACCGGCGGCGAGACCCGAGGTAGCGATGCGCAGCCGTTCCGAGGCGTCAGCCTCCGCCTGCTGCTGGGCGGCAAGGCGGTCGGCCTCCGCCCTGTTGCGGTTTTCGTCGGCTTCCATTGCCATTCGCTTGTTGGTGATCGCGGCCTGGCGGAAGATCTCCACCGCTCCCGCCATCGATCCGATTTCGTCGGCGCGGTTGGCGAACGGAATCTCTGAACCGGTGTCTCCCTCGGCCAGCCGCCGCATCGAGGCGGTGATGCCGGTAATCGGATTGGCGATGCCCGTCAGAACGAAGACGACGGCGCCGAGAACGAGCAATCCCGCAAAGCCGATCGCGGCAAACAGCTCGAATTCTATCGAGGCGAAGGTCTCCTTGCTGAGTTCGGCGGCCTTGTTGCTGCCGCTGACGTTCAGTTCGACCAGGGCCGCAGTTGCTTCTTTGAGCTTATCCGAATGCGAGCGCATCTCTCCACCCAGATATTGCCCGGCTTCCTCGGTCTTGTTGGCCCGGGAGAGGACGAGCAGTTGCGAGCTGCTGGCGATGTAGCCACCAACGCTCTCCTTGATCGTCTTGATCAGTTCGCGCTCGTGGTCGGACGAAGCCAGCGGGAGATAGGCGTCTACCGCTTTGCCAACTGTATCCTCAGCGACTTTAATGGCCTCTTCGCGCGTTTTCTTTTCTGCATCCGACTGCGCGATGATGTGATCACGATAGGCGAGGCGCAAATTCGTCATGGCGAGATTGATCGCTTGCGACGCCTGCACGCTCGGCAGCCAGTTGGTCGCAATTTCTTCGGTGGAGCCGTTCGTATTTCGAAGACCGTCGACCGCGAGATAAGCGACAAGCCCGAAAAGAAGAGCTATGCCGCTGAAAATCAACAGCAAACTCGATTTTATGTTTGGACGACGCATTGAAAGCCCCCATCGAACATCCGGTTTCATATCGGATTGGCCAAGGACTTTTTTATCCAAAAAAATTTAACGATTTGTTCCATATGTAAAAACGCCGTTTACCAGTTTTCCGGAAAACTGCTGCCGCCTTCGCGCTCCGGCTCCCGCTAAAGCAGCAAAATGCCTATCGATGCTGCGGCACGGATGACAGGAGCCAGAGATGATGAAGCGCATATTTTCCGCCCTTCTTGCATTGATTCTTCCGGTGCAGGCAGCCGTTTCGCAACCCGCTGACGAGGCGGGGGGCACGCAAAGCCCGGTCTATCGCCCAGCTTCAGTCGGAAGGCGTGCCGATCATCGATCATCTGCCGACCATCGAGCCCGAGAGCGAGAGCACTCGCCGAAATACAAAGGCTGTCGTTCAGCGCACGATTGCGCTAGCGATCGTTGCCGTGAAAGGCGAGACCGGCGACCACGAAATGGGTCAGGCTCTCATCCGGCAGTTCGACGCCGCAAGTTTTTTCACCCCGAAAGAACGGGTCTTCATGGACGATCCCGATCCCTCGGATCAGGACCGGACCAACTTCGCCTGGCGCTACGAGGGCGTGCACGTCATGTTATGGGCGCTCGGGATCACTTCCGATCTTGAACGCCCCGACCATATTTGCGACGTGCCATTCATTGCCAACACACTTCGCGAACTGGGAACCGACGGCCTGATGCGTCGTGCCAAGCTGCGTCCGCAGAAAGAACTGCTCGACGCTGCCGATCTCATTTACCGCTACGATTGGGCCGCAGTGAACTCGCGGCTGAAGGGAGAGGAGCCACCTGCCGGATTGGACAAGGGCGTGGTTTACGAACGGCATTATGCCCTCAACTGGCTGACCGGCTACATGGATCAGGATTGGGACGATATTTCCACGGACACATGACGCCGCCCGGCGCCCGGCCACGACGAAGGCGCCTGGTCAGACCACGCATCAACGCGGATGATGCATGTTTTACGAAATAGCATTATGATCGGCTGAGCGCCTGACTGGCGGAGGGGCTGGCCGCGGATTTGTGATCCGCGCGGAATGGAGGACGGCAGGATTTGGAACGGCTAAAGGACCTGGACAGTATTTCCACGCAATCAGGTGGCGGTTCCACATCGCCTCCGTATGAACGGCCCGGCGTCGTGGCTGCTGCCGTTTACCAGCATGGGCAACGCATTCGCGACATCAGGATAGAAGAGGCCGGCGAATGGCGAAGCAGGGAGAATGCCATCGTCTGGATCGGCCTGCACGAGCCGGATGAAGTGCTGCTGCACCAGGTCCAGGCCGAGTTCAATCTCCATCCGCTGGCGATCGAGGATGCAGCGCAGCCCCACCAGCGCCCGAAGCTGGAGATTTATGGGGACGCGATGTTCATCGTCGCCCGGACCGCCCACATGAAGGATGACGAAATCATCTTCGGCGAAACGCATTTGTTCGTCGGTCGCGGTTATGTCGTCTCCGTTCGCCACGGGGACTCGTCCTCGTATCTCGCGGTGCGGCAGCGATGCGAGGCCACGCCGACAGCGCTTGCCCACGGCGAGAATTATATTCTCTATTCCATCCTCGATTTCATCGTCGACAATTATATGCCGGTGATCGAGGTCGTGCAGGAGGAGGTCGAGAAGCTCGAGGATCTGGTGCTGCGCGAACAGCTGGCAAAGTCTGACATCGAGCGCCTTTACCTGTTGCGGCGCAAGCTGCTGCGGCTCCGCAATGCCGTGGTGCCGCTGGTAGACGTCTGTCGGCGATACGAGCACATCGATCTTCCCGGCATGGATCCGACGCTCCAGTCGCTGTTTCGCGATGTGACGGATCACGTGCGCCGGGTTCAGGAAGATATCGATGCGCTACGCGAGGTTCTCGCCTTTGCCTTCGAGGCCAGCGTGATGATTGGCCAGACGGAGCAGACGGCGATCGCCCGCCAGCTCGCCGCATGGGCGGCGATCCTGGCCGTTCCCACCGCGATCGCCGGTATCTACGGGATGAATTTCAGCGATATGCCCGAACTGAAATTCCAATATGGCTATTTCGTCGTGCTTGGTGTTATCGCCTTCTTGTGCCTGTTTCTCTTCAGTTTCTTCCGTCGGAGGAAGTGGCTCTAGATATGAAGCCTGGCGAAGGCGTCAGCACAGAGCTTCGAGCAGTCGATCCCGATGGCTTCTGATATAGTCGATATCGCTTAGATAGAGCCGGGCATCTCCTGTGGCGACGTCCTCCGCGAATGTCGCCTCTCCAGCCGAGGCGTTCGCCAGCATGAAATCGACCAGCGCCTGAAGCCGCCTGCAGATCATCTCTGGGAGCTGGAGCCGTTCGTCCACCGTCGCCCCATATGCCTCACAGAAGAGTTCCGCTCGCCGCAGCTGTTCGTCGAGGTTGAATGCCACATGTGGGTTGGCGGGATCGGATAGGGGCGCCCAGCGGTAAACCGAGTAGGCCAAATCCCAAAGGCGCGACGCGGGATGGGCGGCGTCGAAATCGATGATGCCGACAGCCGCCTGACCTGCCGTGGCGACATTGTAGGGCGCATAATCTCCGTGGCATACGATCTCGCGCGGCTCCTGTGGCGGCAACATCCATGTCTGGACCTCGCGATCCGATTCCAGAAATCCTTGAGATGCCGAATGAAAGTCGCGCAGAAGCCTGGCTGCGGAAAGCAGCATGGGCTCCGATCCGACAAATTGGTCGCTCAAATCTTCGCAGACGCGCCCGGCGACATAACTGATGACCTCCTGGTTCCCCGTTATTTCAATGGGATCCGGCGCTCCCGAAAAGCCTCTGCTCCTCAGATGGCGCAAAAACCGGTGCACCGTCGGCGTCCACGCGCCGGAAGGCCTGATCACGGTATCGCCATCACGCCAGATCTGCCCGGTTCGACCGCCCTCCAACAGTTTCATTTTCCGGTCTCTTCGATATGGGCCTGAACCGTCGCGCCAAGGTTTGTCTCATGGCAGTTCCGGTAGAACGCCACCACGTCGGAAGGCATTCCGTCGGGAATGGCAACGAAGTCTTCAAGCCGCAGGCCGATCGAGCTGCCGAGTTGTGGATCGGCTAGCTGGCTCGCGCTCAAACTGCCGATACGATCGGCCAGGGCTTGGAAATAGGCGAGGTTCGCATCCACCATCGAAGGGGAGTACGTCCGGCCGTGCGCAGGGATGATCAGCTTTGCATCCAGGTCACGTATTCGCTCGAGCGAGGAACGGATAAGGCGGAGATCATCAGCACTTTTGCTCCAGACTTCGGGAACGGGATGCTCCACCGCGTCGACGGCCAGGCAGATGCGAAGTTCGGGAATCCATACGGCGATATGATCGGGCGTGTGACCCGGCGTATGAATGAGTTCCAGCGTCAGATCGCCGCCGTTGAGGGTCATCGAGCCGGAGAACGTAATGTCGGGACCGATGAGGTCGACGTTCCGAAACCTCGAATCCTGGCTTGCCTTGTCCCTCAGGACCTCGCGTGTGGAAGGGTCACGTAAACGGTCGAGCGCTGCGGCATGCGCGATAATCGGAGCGCGCCCCGCAACGGCGGCATTCCCCCAGAAATGATCCCAATCCATGTGCGAATTGATGACGATCATCGGGCGAGCTTTCGTCTGTTCCTCGAGCAGGCCCAGCGCCATCAGGCAGAGTTCGGGCGTTCCGAGCGTATCGATCAGCACATTGAACCTCTCGGTCTGGACGAACACGGCATCAACTTCGTCCCCCGCCCTGACGATCACGATTCGATCATCGAGTTCGGGATATGAACACAATTCCATCGATGGATTCACGTCTGGTCGCCTTTATTGCAAATCGCAGTGATTCATTCGGATACATCAAGTCCCGTTCGAGCGCCTGCTGAACGGTGCGGGGCGGCGGGGCTTCCCGTCAGACTTGGCTTGCGCTCTACCGGAACATGGACATCCCAACGTCTCATCACGCTGTTCGGCACCGCGACCGTGCATATCACCATCACGCTCAGTTTCGAGCGGCCAAGGCTCTTCGGCGTCCACTGTGTTTCGAGCGGCACCGCACAGCGGGGAACCAGAATCTTCAGGTTGGGCTCCAGCACGTCCCATTGCTGATGCCCCTTGGCGTTCTCGTGCGAAATGAAGCGCCTGGCCTCCTCGCGGATTTCGAACAGGCCATGCGTGTGCTCGGTGGAGCGATCGGTTTCGATGCTCCAGGAGGCTAGGCACAGCGCGCAGGCCGACAGGGCGGCGGTGAGGAGTGTCGATCGAAGCAGTGAGCCGTCAGCGGCCAAATTGGTCATCCTCCCGGGGAGGGGAAGACTACCGAAATGCGGTACGCCTTCAAGGGTTCTCGTCAGAAACAAGCGCCTTTGATGCTCGAACGAAACGCGTCCGATCGATCCCGCTTCAATGCGGCCCACGAGGTCCAGCGCATCGCGAATTGGCAGTTTCGGTGGAACAACCGCCGCCAACAGAAGTTTGCCTGTAAAGCAACTCGAGCGGCGGCCGATGTTATCCTCTCCAAAACAGGGTGTGTTGAGCACCCCACCCCGGATCTATTATGTCAATCCACTCCTTCTTCAGGGTATCGATGCGTGGCGCGAAGTTTTCGACCATGCAGCGGATACGGGTTTCGACCGTGTGCTGACGGCGCCTCTTTTCGACCGGGGCGGGGAGCGCAGCGTCTTTGCCTCCCGGGACCTAGGCCGCCTCGATCCTCAACTGTCGCTCGGAAGCGCAGTCGAGGAGGGGGTGGGACGCTTGGCGGAGGCCGCTCGTAAGAGCGGCGTCGCCTTGATGATGGACCTGATGCTCGACGGTAAGGCCCGGGATCCCAAGGCGGGCTTTCACCCTGTCGATCCGAGGCGCTCGCCATTGGACCCGGCGGAACCGATGACTGCGATGGGGGCGGAGTCTCTATCCCGGCTGTTGGAAGAATGGACCGAACGGCTGCGAGGACTGACTGGTCTCGGCCTCTCCGGCTACAGGGCGCTCGGGATCGATCGCATTGCGCCGGCGGTTTTCAAATCACTGATTTCGGCGGTGCGCGAGAAGGCGGACGCGCAATTCCTCGCCTGGACGCCCGGCACTGACTTTGGAGCCAGGGCCGCGGTCAAGGATACAGGCTTCGACGGATGTTTTTCATCGATGGCTTGGTGGGATTTCGATGAGAGATGGTTCATCGAAGAACACCGCGTCCAGAAGGAGCTTGGCTGGCAGATCGCTTTTCCGGAACCACCCTTCACCAGGCGGATCGCCCACGGAACCGAAAGCCGCGAAATCCTCGAACGGCGCGCTATAAGGGCTCTGCGCCTGGCTGCTTCACTCGGCGGCGGCCTGATGGTTCCGATGGGCTTCGAATATGGCGCAGTCACGCCGCTCGATCCGACCCATGGGAATGGAGCGGGCTTGCGGAGGATGCGCCATGACCTTGCCTTCGATATTTCCTCCGAAATTCGCCTTGCGAACACCGAGATCGGCAAGAAACCCCATGCGCCGACCTCATCGCTTCGGCTCATCCGCAACGCCAACGGACCGGTCTCAGCGCTGCTGCAGGCCGAGGTGGAAGACCTTCGCAGCACTGAGAATGTGCGGTTCATCCTGCTCAACAGGGACCTTCGGAAAAGTGCGCCCGCTCCGGTGAGCGCACTGCGCGAAGCGGCCTCCGGTTTTCTTCCCGCCGCGGCCGACGGCACGGCACTGCGGCTGCGGGCAGGGGAGACCCTGGTGGTCGAAGGCAAGGCGCCGGCGCCGATCACATCCCGGCCGATCCTCGACGTCGCGCAGGCGATAGCATCACCGCGGCTCGCCATCGAAAGCATCACGCCGCAAGTCGATGGCGGGCGCTTTCCCGTCAAGCGGGTGGTCGGCGACATCGTCACCGTCGACGCGGATATATTCGCCGACGGCCACGACCCGATCGCCGCGGTCCTGCTCTGGCGGCCGCTCGATGCGGCGGACTGGAATGAGACGGAAATGCAATTGGTCGAAAACGACCGCTGGCGCGCCGAATTTCTGCTGGAACGCATCGGACGCTATGAATTTGCCGTCGAGGCATGGAAGAACCCGTTTGCGATTTTCCGCTACGAACTGACGAAGAAGAACGATGCCAGGCTGGATCTGAAGCTCGAACTGCAGGAGGGGTTGAACCTCGTCCGCTCGGCCGAGATGCATGCCGGCCCAACGCTCAATGCCGAATTGAGGGCCCTCGGCGACAATCTCGAAAGGGCGTCCGATGCCGAGCGCACGGCGATCCTGCTCGATGCCGGAACATCCGAATTGATGAACAAGGCCGACAGGCGGCCGTTTCGCCTTCGCTCGACGGCAAGCGCCGTCGATGCCGAACGCAAGGAGGCTGCCTTTGCCAGCTGGTACCAGATCTTCCCGCGCTCGCAGAGCGGCGATCCGGACCGACACGGCACCTTCGACGACGTCATCCCGCGACTGCCCGCGATCCGCGACATGGGTTTCGACGTGCTCTATTTCCCGCCGATTCATCCGATCGGTTCGACCAACCGGAAAGGCCGCAACAACAGCCTGAAAGCCGGGCCGGGCGACCCCGGAAGCCCCTATGCCATCGGCTCCGAGGACGGCGGCCATGACGCCATCCATCCCGAGCTTGGCGAGTTCGAGGATTTCCGCCGGTTGGTCGAGGCGGCAGGGCGGTATGGCCTGGAGATCGCTCTCGACCTTGCGATTCAGGCGTCGCCGGATCACCCTTGGTTGAAGGAGCATCCCGGCTGGTTCGACTGGCGTCCCGACGGCACGATCAAATATGCCGAAAACCCGCCGAAGAAATACGAGGACATCGTCAACGTCGATTTCTACACGAAGGATGCCCTGCCTTCGCTTTGGGTGGAGCTCAGGGATGTCGTCCAGCTTTGGGTGGACCAGGGCGTCAAGCTGTTTCGCGTCGACAATCCGCACACGAAGCCCTTTCCGTTCTGGGAATGGCTGATCGGCGATATCAGGGCCCGTCATCCCGATGTCGTCTTCCTCTCGGAAGCCTTCACCAAGCCGAAGGTCATGTACCGGCTGGCAAAGATCGGCTTCTCCCAGTCCTATACCTACTTCACCTGGCGCAATGCCAAATGGGAACTCGAGCAATATATGCGGGAGCTGACCGAGACCGCGCCGAAGGAATTCTTCCGCCCGCATTTCTTCGTCAACACCCATGATATCAATCCGGATTTCCTGCAGAACGCACCGCGCCCGGCCTTCCTGATCCGCGCAGCACTTGCCGCCACTCTTTCGGGATTGTGGGGCGTCTATAATGGTTTCGAACTTTGCGAGGGGCGACCCGATGCCAAGCGCAAGGAATATGCCGACAGCGAAAAGTACGAAATCCGGGCCTGGGACTACGACCGGCCGGGCAATATCATTGCCGAAGTCAGGACGCTCAACCGCATCCGGACCGAAAACACCGCGCTGCATTCGCATCTCGGGCTGACGCTGCTGAATGCGCGAAATGACAATATCTTGTTCTTCGAGAAGGCAAGCCGCGCCCGCGACAACGTCCTGCTGATCGCCATCAGCCTCGACCCCCATAATTTCCAGCAAAGCGACGTCGAGCTGCCGCTCTGGCACTGGTCGCTCGGAGACGACGGCACGCTGGATGCGGAAGATCTGATCGGCGGCCATCGTTTCAAGTGGACCGGCAAATGGCAGAGCATCAGGCTCAATCCTGAGATCCTGCCCTATGCGATCTGGCGCATTCGCTCAAGGGAGGCATGAATGGACACGATGAATGCAGATAGCGCGCCGCAGCCGCTCTGGTACAAGGATGCGATCATCTACCAGCTGCACATCAAGTCGTTCTACGATGGCAATGGCGACGGGGTCGGCGACTTCGCCGGCCTGCACCAGAAGCTCGATCATATCGCAGCGCTCGGCGTCAATGCCATCTGGCTCCTGCCTTTCTTTCCCTCTCCGCGCCGCGACGACGGCTACGACATCGCCGACTATGGCAATGTCAGCCCCGATTACGGGACGATGGAGGATTTCCGAGCCTTCGTCGACGCCGCCCACCAGCGCAATATTCGCGTCATCATCGAACTCGTCATCAACCACACCTCCGACCAGCATCCCTGGTTCCAGCGCGCGCGCCAGGCGCCGGCGGGATCGCCGGAGCGCGACTTTTACGTCTGGTCGGATACCGATCAGAAATTTCCGGAAACGCGCATCATTTTCATCGATACGGAAAAATCCAACTGGACATGGGACGCGGTGGCCGGCGCCTATTACTGGCACCGCTTCTATTCCCATCAACCCGACCTGAATTTCGACAGCCCTCTTGTCATGGAGGAGTTGCTGAGGGTTATGCGCTTCTGGCTGGAAACCGGCATCGACGGGTTTCGTCTCGATGCGATCCCCTACCTCGTCGAGCGCGAGGGGACGATCAACGAAAACCTGCCGGAAACCCACGGGATCCTCAAACGCATACGCGCCGCGCTCGATGCCACTCATCCCGGCGTGATGCTGCTTGCCGAGGCCAATCAATGGCCGGAGGACACGCGCGAATATTTCGGAGAGGGCGACGAATGCCACATGGCCTTCCACTTCCCGCTAATGCCGCGCATGTATATGGCGATCGCCAAGGAGGATCGGTTTCCGATCACCGACATCCTGCGCCAGACGCCGGAGATTCCAGACAACTGCCAATGGGCGATCTTCCTTCGCAACCACGACGAGCTGACGCTCGAAATGGTGACCGACGCCGAGCGGGATTATCTCTGGGAGACCTATGCATCCGACAAACGTGCCCGCATCAATCTCGGCATCAGACGGCGCCTGGCGCCATTAATGGAGCGCGACCGCCGGCGGATCGAGCTGATGAACGCGCTTCTTCTCTCGATGCCGGGAACGCCGGTGATCTATTACGGTGACGAGATTGGCATGGGCGACAATATCTATCTCGGCGACCGGGATGGAGTGAGGACGCCGATGCAATGGTCTCCGGACCGCAATGGCGGTTTCTCCAGGGCAGATCCGGCGCGTCTCGTCCTGCCGCCCGTCGCCGACCCGCTCTACGGTTTCGAGGCCGTCAACGTCGAGGCGCAGAGTACGGACGCGCATTCGCTGCTCAACTGGACGCGCAGAATGTTGGCGTTGCGCGGCAGGCATCCGGCCTTCGGGCGTGGCACGCTGCGGTTCCTTTCACCGGAAAATCGCAAGATCCTTGCCTATCTCAGGGAGTATGAAGGCGAGGTTCTGCTCTGTGTTGCAAGTCTCTCGCGGCTGCCCCAGGCCGTCGAACTCGACTTGTCGAGCTTCGAGGGGCGCGTGCCCATTGAACTGACCGGCATGTCGCCGTTTCCGCCGATCGGCCAGTTGACCTATCTGCTGACCTTGCCGCCCTACGGTTTCTTCTGGTTCCAGCTGACGGCTGATGCCGACCCGCCGGCGTGGCGCACCGCACCGCCGGAACAGCTTCCCGATCTGTTGACGATGGTCATCCGGCGTAGCCTGCTCGACCTCGTGGATGAACCGGGTCATGCGCGCATTCTGAGCGGCGAAATCCTGCCCGCCTATCTCTCCAAGCGGCGATGGTTCGGGGCAAAGGACCAGGCGCTTCAGGCCGCCCGACTGATCTCCGCGACACCAATCCCATTCGCCGACGGCGTCGTCCTCGGCGAGTTGGAGGTCGAGCTGCCGAACCACAGCGAATCCTATCAACTGCCGCTCGCGGTCGCCTGGGACGATGCGCATCCTTCCGCGCTTGCCCAGCAGCTTGCGCTTGGGAGGATTCGCCAAGGGAGACGCGTCGGTTTCCTCACAGACGGATTTGCCGCGGAGGCAATGGCGCGTGGCATTTTGCACGGACTTCGCGACCGCTCGCGCACCACCGGCCGGACTGGCACGCTCGAATTCATTGGGACAGAACGGCTCGACAGTCTCGAGATTTCAGACGAGCTGCCGGTGCATTGGCTATCGGCTGAACAGTCCAACAGCTCGCTGCTGGTCGGCGACGTAGCGATGATCAAACTGATCAGGCACATCTTCCCGGGCATCCATCCGGAAGTCGAGATGACGCGCTATCTCACCCGCGCCGGCTATGACCACACGGCGCCCCTGCTCGGAGAGGTCGCGCATACCGATTCCAGCGGACGCCGTTCCACCTTGATCATCGTCCAGGGCGCGATCCGCAATCAGGGCGACGCCTGGAACTGGATGCTGAACAATCTGCGCCGCGGGGCCGACGAACTCGTGCTGAACGATCCGGCGGTCCAACCAGACGATGACGTCTTCCGGTCGCTGATCAGTTTCGTCGCGATGGTCGGTCTCAGGCTCGGCGAATTGCATGTCGTGCTCGCTGCGAAGACCGGGGACGAGGCCTTCAGCCCGGTGGTATCAGGCGACAGCGAGGTCGAGGCGATGAGGAAGGCCGTTGCCGGGGAGCTCGCCTATGCGATGTCGAAGCTCGAGGAACGCGACGAGAATGCCGACCCCGCAATCGACCTGCTCGCAAGGCCGCTTCTCGAGCGTCGTTCCGAACTCGCAGAGCTCGCCGGGACGCTGGCGGAGAGCGCCCGCAATACGCTGATGACACGCACGCATGGCGACTTCCATCTTGGCCAGATCCTCGTCAGCGAGGGTGATGCCGTCATCATCGACTTCGAGGGCGAGCCTGCGAAAAACCTAGCCGAGCGCCGCGCCAAGACGAACCCGCTGCGCGATGTCGCCGGGCTTTTGAGATCGCTGAGCTACCTCGTGGCCACCGCCCAGCTCGACAACGACGCGGTCATCGAACACGACAACGAGGTCCGCCGCGAGGCGATCGCCCGCTTCGGGCGCCATGCCGAGGAGGCCTTTCTCGATGCTTATTCGCAGGCGGTTTCCGTATCGAAGGAGCTTGACATGCCACCCCACCAAAGACGCCGGGTTCTCGATGCCTTTCTACTCGAAAAGGCCGCCTACGAGATCGCCTATGAAGCCCGCAACAGACCGAAATGGCTTCCGATCCCGCTATTCGGCCTTACCGAAATCGTAGCGCGTCTGACGGGAGTCAAGGCATGAATGTTGAGCGCTCGGAACTTCTGGCGGGCATCGGACAGGATGCGCTATGGGCCCTGATCGAGGGGCGCCATGGCGATCCCTTTTCGATCCTCGGTCCCCACCAAAGCGGCGGCATGACGATCATGCGGGTGTATCTGCCCGGAGCGGAAGCGGTCGATCTCATCGATGCGACGAGCGGCCGGGTGGTGGCGCCGTTCAGCATCGCCCACTCGTCCGGCCTGTTTGCGGCGGTGGCGGCCTCGAGGACGGGATACCGGCTGCGGATCACATGGCCGGATGCAGTTCAAATCACCGAGGACCCCTACAGTTTCGGTCTGCTGCTCGGAGAGCTTGACCTCCATCTGATATCGGAGGGCACCCACTACAGTCTGAGCCGGACGCTCGGCGCAGTTGATATGTCGATCGACGGGATATCGGGCGTTCGTTTCGCCGTCTGGGCCCCGAATGCGCGCCGCGTCTCGGTTGTCGGCGACTTCAACGCCTGGGATGGCAGGCGCAATCCGATGCGGCTGAGACCGTCGGCGGGCGTCTGGGAGCTGTTCGTTCCGCGCCTCGCCCCCGGTGAAAGATATAAGTTTGAGATCATCGATGCCGAGGGGACTTGCTTGCCGCAGAAGGCCGATCCGGTCGCGAGGGCGAGCGAGGCGGCTCCGTCCACCGCCTCCATCGTCGCATCGTCGACGCCGTTTCGATGGACCGATGACGGCTGGATGAAGGGCCGGTCCCGCCAAGACAGGCTGGAGGGCGCTTTCTCGGTCTATGAGGTGCACGCCGGCTCCTGGCTTCGCGATCTAAAGGACGGCAACAGGTCGCTCGACTGGGTTGAACTCAGCCAGCGGCTGGTTCCCTATGTCAGCGACATGGGCTTTACCCATATCGAGCTGCTGCCGATCATGGAGCATCCGTTCGGCGGGTCCTGGGGTTATCAGCCGCTCGGGCTATTCGCGCCCACCGGCCGATACGGGACGCCTGAAGATTTCGCCTATTTCATCGACCGATGCCATGGCGCCGGGCTCGGTGTCATCCTCGATTGGGTGCCGGCCCATTTTCCCACAGACGTCTGGGGGCTTGCCCGCTTCGACGGCAGCGCGCTCTACGAGCACGAAGATCCGCGCGAAGGCTTTCACCGCGACTGGAACACGCTGATCTACAATCTCGGCCGCAACGAGGTGAAAGGGTTCCTGATCGCCAGCGCGCTGGAATGGCTCGAGCGCTACCATATCGACGGTTTGCGGGTCGACGCCGTTGCCTCGATGCTTTACCGCGACTACAGCCGCAACGAGGGCGAATGGATCCCCAACCAATATGGCGGCCGCGAGAATCTGGAAGCGGTCGAATTCTTCAAGCACCTGAACAGCATCATTCACGAGCGCTGCCCGCACGCGATGACGATCGCCGAGGAATCGACGGCCTGGCCCGGCGTGACGAAGCCGCCCGAGCAGGGAGGGCTGGGGTTCGACATCAAATGGAACATGGGCTGGATGCATGACAGCCTGAGCTACATCGAGAAGGATCCGATTTACCGGAGCTACGCGCATGGCACGATGACCTTCGGCATGATCTATGCCTATTCCGAACACTTCATTCTGCCGATTTCACATGACGAGGTCGTCTACGGAAAGGGCTCGCTGCTGACGAAGATGCCGGGCGACGAATGGCAGAAATTCGCTAATCTGCGCAGCTATCTCGCCTTCATGTGGGGTCATCCCGGCAAGAAGCTTTTGTTCATGGGGAGCGAAGTCGCACAGCCGGGCGAGTGGAACCATGATGGATCGGTGACCTGGGATGTGCTGGACCGGCCCCAGCATGTGGGGATCCAGCGGCTGGTGAAGGATCTGAACGGCCTCTACGGCGACGAGCCGGCATTGCAATTCGGCGACTTTCATCCCGAGGGCTTCGAATGGGCGGCAGCCGACGACGCCGTCAATTCCGTTCTCGGGATGCTGCGTTATGCACCCGATCGCGCTTCGTCGGTCCTGGTCATGTCGAATTTCACGCCGGTGCCGCGTTACGGCTACAGGGTCGGCGTGCCCAGCGACGGTGTGTGGATCGAGCGGATGACGACGGATGCGCGGGAATATGGCGGCTCGGGCCTTGTCAACGGCGCGGTGTCGACCGAACCGGTGCCCGCCCACGGCAGGCCCGTCTCTCTGTCGCTGACGCTGCCGCCGCTGTCGACGATCTTTCTGCAGGGGCCGTCGCCTTGACGGCGGTCACGTCGATGGCGGTTCCACCGTCATCTGAGACGACCGTAGATGGTCATCTCGGTGACAGTTTCACCGTCACCTGAGATAATGGATATGCGGGCGCGAGTGATAGGGAGAGGCTTCGACACGGGCCTCGACGGAAAAGACATTCCTTAGAAGATCCTCGCTCAACACGTCCTGGGGCGCGCCGGAGGCGACGATCCTGCCATGCTGCATGATGATCAGCTGGTCGCAGAACATGGCAGCATGATTGAGATCGTGCAGGGCGACGATGCTGGTGATCGGCAGGCCGGAGACGAGCCGCATCAGGCCGATCTGATGCTGGATATCGAGATGGTTCGTGGGTTCGTCGAGGATCAGCTCCTGGGGCGACTGGGCGAGCGCCCTTGCGATATGGGTGCGCTGCTTCTCGCCGCCCGACAGGCTTTGCCAGCGATCGTCGCGTTTCTCCGCCATGCCGGCGCGCGCCAGCGCGGCTTCGACCGCCTCGTCGTCGGTCTTCGTCCAGCCTGAAAACATCGACCGGTGCGGGAACCGGCCGAGCTTGACGACGTCGACGACCCTGAGATTGGCATTTGTGGTGGCGTGTTGCTCGACGAAGGCGATCCGTCGGGCGACCGAGCGGCGGCTGATCGTGGCGATGTCGCTCCGGTCGAGCGTGATGCGGCCGGAATGCGGCCGCTTCAGGCCGGCGAGAAGCCGCAGGAGCGAGGTCTTGCCCGAGCCGTTCGGCCCGAGCAGGCCGAGCATCTTGCCCGGCGGCGCGTCCAGGGAAACGCCGTCGAGAATGGTCTTCCTGCCAATCTTCCAGATGAGGTTGTCGGCCTTGATGCTCATGATGCGCGCTGGAACCGGTAGAGGATGATCGAGAAGAAGGGGACGCCCACCAGGGCGGTGACGACGCCGATTGGCAGGATCTGGTTTGGAATGAGGGCGCGCGCGGCGATGTCGGCGAGCACCATGAAGATCGCCCCTGTTATGGCGCAAGCCGGCAGGAGGCGGACATGCAGCGGCCCGACGACAAAGCGCGCGACATGCGGCACGACAAGGCCGACGAAGCCGATCGACCCCACCATGCTGACGATCGTCGCCGTCATCATTGCCGTCAGCGCAAAGAGCGCCATCCGCGCGCGGCCGACATTGACGCCGAGTGATGATGCCGCCTCGTCGCCGAAAGCGAAGGCGTCGAGCACGCGGGCGTAAAACAGGCAGCCGACGAGGCCGACGCCGACAACGATCGAGACCAGCGCGAATTCCGGCCAGCGCACGCCGCCGAAGCTGCCGAGCAGCCAGAACATGACGTCGCGGGCCTGCTGGGCGTTGGCCGATGTCGTGACGATGTAAGACGTCGTGGCGTTGAAAAGCTGCGAAGCGGCGACACCGGCGAGGATGGTGCGATCGGCGCCGCCGCGCGTGCCGTTGGACAGGAGGGCGACGAAGAAGAAGGCCGCGAAGGCGCCGGCAAAGGCGCCGGCGGAAAGCGAGACCGCGCCGGCGCCGACGCCTAAGATGACGATCGCGACGGCGCCTGTGGAGGCGCCGGCCGAGATGCCGAGAACATAGGGTTCGGCAAGCGGATTGCGCAGCAGCGACTGCATGATCGCGCCCGACAGCGCAAGGCCCGCGCCGCAGAAGGCGGCAACGAGCGCCCGGCTGAGACGATAATCCCAGATGACAGTCTCGTGGATGCGGTTCAGTTCGACCGCCGTCCATCCTAGCCGGTTGGTGACGGCCGAAAACGTGGTGGCAAGCGGGATCGGAAGATCGCCGATCCCGACGCTGACGCCAATGGCGATAGCGATGAGGCAGAAAGAGGCCAGGAGCACTGCGAGGACGGCTCCCAGCTGCCGGAAGATACGGCTCGCTTCCGTCACTTCAACAGACCGAGAGCCTTCAGCTGGCCGGCCACCTGCTCAGCGCCGTAGACCGTGCGGACGGTCGGGTTCATGGCCTGGCCGTCCATGATCACGATCGCCTTGTTCTTGACGGCAGGGATCTGGCTGACGGCCGGATCGGTGTTCAGGAAATTGATCTTGGCCTCCGGCTTATCGAGCTCCCAACGGTTGCGGTCGAGACTGGCGACGACAATGACGTCGGGATTGGAGGCGATGATGCCTTCCCAGCCGAGTGTCGGCCATTCCGCTTCCGCTGATATCGCGTTGTGTCCGCCGAGCAGATCGGCGATGAAGCCGGACGCGCTGTTCTTGCCGCCGAGATAGGCGTCGGCTGACGGGCTGGGGCTCGAGAACCAGAAGACGTAGGAAAGGTTCTTGCCGTCCTTTGAAACGCTGGAGCGAAGCTTGGCTTCGCGCGCCTTGAAGTCGGCGATCAGCGCCTGGCCGCGATCGGCGACATCGAAAATCGCAGAGAGTTCGTCGATCTCCCTGTAGAGAAGGTCCATGTTCCACAGCTCGGCGCGGCTGCCGTACTGGTCTTTGACGTCCTTGGTGCTGAGGCAGGTGCTGGGAGAAAGATAGCTCGCGACGCCGACCTTGTCGAAATCCTCGCGCTTGGCGACCTTGCTGTTCGGCCCGACCAGGCTTGGCAGAGCCGCCGCCACGAAGTCGGGATTTTCGGCGAGGATCGATTCGAAGGTCGGCATCTCGACGGTCAGAAGCTTGACCTTGGCATTGGCTTCGGCGAGCTGCGGCAGAACCTTGCTCGGCCAGAAGGCCGTGCCGGCCATCTTGTCCTGAAGCCCGAGCAGCAGCAGGATTTCAGCGCTGTTCTGGCCGAGGCCGATCGCCCGTTCGGGCGCCTTCTGGAAAGTCACCTGCGCGCCGCAGTTTTCCAGGGTCAGCGGGTAGGTCGTCGAAGCGGCCAAAGACGGATTTGCGGCAAGGCCGATCATGGTTGAGAGGCCGCAGGCGGCCAGAAGCGATTTGAGGCTAGTCACGAAGAAATTCCCGGTGCGTGAGTATGCGGCCGTATAGCCTCAGAAACGGCCAGAAAACAAGACCAAATAAATCAACTTATCGCAAAATTGACAACGCATTGCTGCGGGAACAACGTGCCACCGCCCGTCGAACAGCCGCGTTCGCCGTCTAAACGGGGCCGACCGGTGACAGCGACTTGCCGTAGACCTCAAGGATCGCGGCGATCTCCTTGAGGATGCCGGAGAGCGGAAGCGTGCCTTTTCTGTCGAACGCCATATCGCTGCGTTCGAAAAGGGCGAGGCAGATCTCGCTCGAATCATGGCGCGATTGGTAGGCAAGGCCATCCGGCCGGTCGGCATGGTCCCAAAGCGCGTCGGTCCAAAGGCCGCATGGTCCGTAGGGGCCGGTGGAGATGGCATTATCAGTGCCGAGTCCCTGCAGGCCGGTTCCGTGCATGCGCACGATCCTCAGTGGTCTGATACAGCTGAGTTCACTGATGGCGCGTGTGGTGATTTCGGTCATGGACACCATCAACCGCTGGGGATTGCGCAGGATCGTTTCCGCAAGCGCTGCCCTGCGGCTCATCCCGACATAGAGAATTCCGAAACGTCCGCTGGCGCTGTCGAAACGATTGGTGGCGGCAATCCCTGGGCCGGGTCCAAAGAAGATGGGATCGAGATGCGTCCGATGGACCCTATGGAGAAGCTGCCCGGCCGGAATGAGGTCGATCGGCAACGACGAATGGGCGAGCCAAGGCGGCGGGGGCAGTGCAGCTCCCGACGGCCCTCTACCTGCATTTGCCGGCATCAGGCAAAGCCGTCGGAGGTTTCAATCCGGATCAGACGCCGGACTGCTTCACGATCGCCGTCGCGGAGCGCCTGCAGAGCTGTCCGACCACCGAGAACCGTATCGGAAGCAAGCAGAAAATCCAATGCGATCCAGGGACCGGGGGCGGCAAAACCACGCACGACATCGGAGATCCCCGCGATCACCTCACCTTGATCCAACTGGCAGAGCGGATAGCGCCAGTCGCTGCCTTCGCGCACGGCAAGCAGCGTGCCGGCTCGCCGCCTTTTGTCGACGGCCTGTCTGCTGATGCCGAGGATCCGTCCGGCGTCCTCGGCTGACATCGTCCCGCCGGCCCGTTCGACGAGATTTTGCCGATGCTCGACGTTGCGAGCCAACGCCGGAACCAGCGGATCGAGATCGTTTATCGCCGCGCCCACCATATCCGAGCGGCTGAGAAGCTGCGCCAACGATCCGGCGTCGGTCGGGGCTGAAAGCGCATCGGCCAGATCCTTTGCCGGCACGTTTGCAGAAATGCGCTCCAGCGCCGAAGTCGCGCGTCTCAGAAACGCGGTCCTGATGGAATTCGGCTCTTCCTGTGCTGTGACGGGAGTGGATGCGTTGCGGGCCATGGAGCGGCTCCTTGGTTGACAAGGTATTTATACGGCTCATGCCGATATGAAGTCAACCACATGTAGAGACCACGCGCATTACTAAGCTTCCAGAAAGCCCCGATCGCCCGAGAGAGAGCATACGCGTTCTCGTGAGCGAAGCCTTCGACATTGTTCAGGTCATCTTTCCTACAAGCTTGGCATAGTCCGAAAACGTCAACCGTTCGCCTCTCCTGCCTGCCTCTTCGGCAAGCTGCAGCACACGGATGGGGAACAATATCGCGGCGCGGTTGGCATCCGACAGTTCATGGTCGTCGTCCTCCTCGACGGCCTTCTTGGCTTTCGAGAGCGCGGCATTGAGTTCTCCGCTGGTCAGCAGTTCCTTCTCGACGATCGCATCACATATCGACGCCATTGCCATGATGAGGCCCTTGAGCTGGAGGTTAGCCGTATTCATGAGAACTCCAAGGGAACGAGGGACCTATGATGGTGACGCTCCGGCGCCTCGCCGATTGCGTCGATGAATTGTTACGTCAGTCCGATTGAACCGGTCGGATGGTGTCGACGGCGATGGCGCCGTCGAGGACCCCACGCGTAACATCGCCCCTGTGCCGCTCGATCTCAATGACGGTGTAAAGCTTGTCGTCGCGAAAGGCGCTGGCATTGACCGTTGTGACATCTTCGGCGGGAGCCGCATCCACTTCCATGAAATCGAGCTCACGAGCCGCAGCGACGATCCTGGCGTCGCCGGCCGTTCTGGCAGCGACGACGACGGTACCATGTCCGGGGGAGTTGTCCCATCTCGGATCGTCGGGTGCCGCGATCGGCTCCAACCGGTAGATGTTGAGCATCTCGCCGCCAGCGTCGGGCGACGCTTGCGCATTCTGGATTTGCGCCTGGCTCTCGACCGACTTCCCGAAGGTGGTCTGGCTGGTCGCGTTGTTGATCTCTTCCTTGCCTGTCCTTGAGACGTTCGACATATCGCTCTCCATTGTCAGGACGGAAACGACAGCCGGCAGCCAAGTGTTCCCCCACGCACGAAAAACCGCAAATTCCACTGAGACGATGTCCGGCGCGCACTTTGGATATCTGCAACTATCAGGCTCATTTTGGGCGCTGAATCATGTTAGGATCGACGCGGGACGGCCATACCATTTTCCCAGTCGAGCACTAAATTACCAGTCGTCGAAGAGGGGGATTCTCGTGAACAACCAAACCAGCGAATTCGCGCGCGACAATGCCGCGGCAGATAACCTCAATGGTCAGGTCCACAAAGCAATGGCGTTGGACGAGGCCAGTGCCCTTCTGGAGGTGCTGGTTGCGGTAAGACGGGGCGACTTTTCGGTGCGGATGCGGTCGGATCTGACCGGTGTCACCGGCAAGGTCGCCGACGCTCTCAATGACATCATCGCCGCCAATCAGCGGATGGCCCAGCAGCTCGAACATGTCGGGCAGGTGGTCGGCAGGGACGGGCGAACGAGCACGCGCGTGCGCTTCGGCCTGTCGGACGGTTCCTGGTCCGAAATGGAAGGATCGATCAACGGTCTGATCGACGACCTTCTATGGCCGACGACAGCTGTCACGCGCACGATCACTGCGGTCGCCAAGGGAGATCTTCTGCAGACCGTGCCGCTCGATGTCGACGGGCGGGCGCTCAAAGGTGAGTTCCTACGCTCGGCCGATATCGTCAATACGATGATCAAGCAGCTGAGCGTCTTCACATCGGAAGTGACGCGCGTCGCGCGCGAGGTCGGCACGGACGGAAAACTCGGCGGCCAAGCGCAGGTGCCGGAGGTGACGGGCGTCTGGAAGGACCTCACCGAAAGCGTGAACTCGATGGCGTCGAACCTGACGGCGCAGGTGCGCAACATCGCGGAAGTGACGATCGCCGTTGCGAATGGCGATCTTTCCAAGAAGATCACCGTCGACGTGCGCGGCGAGATCCTGCAGCTGAAGGAGGCGATCAACACCATGGTCGACCAGCTCAGGTCCTTCGCCTCGGAAGTAACGCGCGTCGCGCGCGAGGTCGGCACCGAAGGCAAGCTCGGCGGACAGGCGCTGGTGCCAGGCGTCGCCGGAACCTGGAAAGACCTCACCGATTCCGTCAACGCCATGTGCGGCAACCTGACGGCTCAGGTCCGCAACATCGCCCAGGTGACGACGGCCGTGGCGCGCGGCGACCTGTCGCGCAAGATCACGGTCGACGTCTCCGGCGAAATCCTGGAGCTCAAGGAGACCATCAACACGATGGTCGACCAGCTGAACGGCTTCGCCGGCGAGGTGACGCGTGTGGCGCGTGAAGTCGGCACCGAAGGTCGGCTCGGCGGCCAGGCGCAAGTGCCCGGTGTGGCGGGCACCTGGAAGGACCTGACCGACAACGTCAATTCCATGGCCTCGAACCTCACGGCGCAGGTGCGCAATATCGCCGAAGTCTCGACCGCGATCGCCAATGGCGACCTGTCGAAGAAGATCACGGTCACGGTGTCGGGGGAAATCCTCGAGCTGAAGGAGACGATCAACACGATGGTCGATCAGCTCAATGCCTTTGCTTCCGAAGTGACCCGTGTGGCCCGCGAAGTGGGCACGGAGGGCCGGCTTGGCGGCCAGGCCAATGTGCGCGGCGTCGCCGGCACCTGGAAGGATCTTACCGAGAACGTCAACTCGATGGGCGGCAACCTGACGGCGCAGGTGCGCAATATCGCGGAGGTCTCGACCGCCATCGCCAATGGCGACCTGTCGAAGAAGATCACCGTCGACGTGAAGGGGGAGATCCTCGAGCTGAAGGAAACCATCAATACGATGGTCGATCAGCTGAATGCCTTTGCCTCGGAAGTCACCCGCGTCGCCCGCGAAGTGGGCACGGAGGGCCGGCTCGGCGGCCAGGCCAATGTGCGCGGCGTCGCCGGCACCTGGAAGGACCTGACCGACAGCGTCAATTCGATGGCGTCCAACCTCACCGGGCAGGTGCGCAACATCGCCGAAGTCGCGACCGCCGTCGCCCAGGGAGACCTGTCCAAGAAGATCACCGTCACCGTGTCTGGCGAAATCCTCGAACTGAAGGAGACCATCAACACGATGGTCGACCAGCTCAACGGCTTTGCCGGCGAGGTGACGCGCGTGGCGCGCGAGGTCGGCACCGAAGGCCGGCTCGGCGGCCAGGCGAACGTGCTCGGCGTCGCGGGCACCTGGAAGGATCTGACGGACAGCGTCAATTCCATGGCGGGCAACCTAACGGCGCAGGTGCGCAACATCGCCGAAGTCTCGACCGCGATTGCCAATGGCGACTTGTCGAAGAAGATCACGGTGTCAGTCTCGGGTGAAATCCTCGAGCTCAAGGAAACGCTGAACACCATGGTCGATCAGCTGAACCGCTTTGCTTCCGAAGTCACGCGCGTTGCCCGTGAAGTCGGCACCGAGGGCAAGCTCGGTGGCCAGGCGCAGGTGCCGGGTGTCGCGGGTACCTGGAAAGACCTCACCGAAAACGTCAACTCCATGGCCTCCAACCTTACCGGCCAGGTTCGAAACATCGCCGAAGTCACGACGGCCGTGGCGCGCGGCGACCTGTCGCGCAAGATCACCGTCGACGTGAAGGGGGAAATCCTCGAACTGAAGAACACCATCAACACGATGGTAGACCAGCTCAACGCCTTCGCCGGCGAAGTGACGCGCGTCGCCCGCGAAGTCGGCACCGAAGGCAAGCTTGGCGGCCAGGCGCAGGTCTCAGGCGTCGCCGGCACCTGGAAGGACCTGACCGACAGCGTCAACTCCATGGCGGGCAACCTGACGGCGCAGGTGCGCAATATCGCCGAGGTGGCCACCGCAATCGCCAATGGCGACCTGTCCCGCAAGATCACCGTCGACGTGCGCGGCGAAATCCTGCTCCTGAAGGATACGTTGAATACCATGGTCGATCAGCTTCGCTCCTTTGCCGGCGAAGTGACGCGTGTCGCCCGTGAAGTCGGCACCGATGGCAGGCTCGGCGGCCAGGCCGTCGTTCCAGGCGTCGCCGGCACCTGGAAGGACCTGACCGATAACGTCAACCTGCTCGCCGCCAATCTGACGACCCAGGTTCGAAACATCGCCGAAGTCACGACAGCCGTGGCGCGTGGCGACCTGTCGCGCAAGATCACCGTCGACGTGAAGGGGGAAATCCTCGAACTGAAGAACACCATCAATACGATGGTGGACCAGCTCAACGCCTTCGCCGGCGAAGTGACGCGTGTGGCCCGCGAAGTCGGCACCGAAGGCAAGCTCGGCGGCCAGGCGCAGGTGCCGGGCGTCGCCGGCACCTGGAAAGACTTGACCGACACCGTCAACGTCATGGCCGCCAACCTGACCGAGCAGGTCCGCGGCATCGTCAAGGTGGTGACGGCGGTGGCGAACGGCGACCTCGAGCAAAATCTCACCGTCGCATCCAAGGGCGAGGTGGCAGCCCTTGCCGAAACCATCAACAATATGACCAACACGCTTGCGACCTTTGCCGATCAGGTGACCACGGTGGCGCGCGAGGTGGGCGTGGAAGGCCGCCTCGGCGGTCAGGCGAATGTTCCGGGCACCGCGGGAACCTGGAAGGACTTGACCGGCAACGTCAACCTGCTGGCAGCCAACCTGACGACGCAGGTGCGCGCCATCGCCGAGGTGGCGACCGCCGTCACCAAGGGTGACCTGACGCGCTCGATCAAGGTCGACGCGCGCGGCGAAGTGGCTGAGCTCAAGGATAACATCAACACGATGATCGACAACCTCAGGCTCACCACCGAGCGCAACACCGAGCAGGACTGGCTGAAGACCAATCTGGCGCGCTTCACCAACATGCTGCAGGGGCAGCGCGACCTGACGCTGGTCGGCAAGATGCTGCTGTCGGAGCTCGCGCCTCTGGTCGGTGCCCATCAAGGGGTTATCTACCAGGTGGATGCCGACGAGCGGCAGCCGATCTTGTCGCTGCTCTCCGTCTACGCGAAAGGGGGCGAGGCCGCGCACCCGGCACGTCTCGAGTTCGGCCAGGGACTTGTCGGCCAGTGCGCCAGCGACGCTCGCCGCATCCTGGTCACCGACCTTCCCGACAATGTCGTTCCAATAAGCTCCGGCGTGTTCACGACCCTGCCGAGAAGCGCCATCGTGCTGCCGGTGCATTTCGAGGGGCAGGTGAAAGCAGTGATCGAGCTGGCCTCCGCCGGCGAATTCACCGAGTTGCAGCTGTCGTTCCTCGACCAGCTGACGACATCGATCGGCATCGTCCTCAACTCGATCGAAGCGACCATGCAGACCGAAGGCCTGCTCAAGCAGTCCCAGCAGCTTGCCGCCGAGCTGCAGACGCAGCAGCGCGAACTGCAGCAGACCAACGAGCAACTCGGCCAGAAGGCGCAGCAGCTGGAGGAACGCAACGTCGAAGTCGAGGCGAAGAACCAGGAGATCGAGCAGGCCCGGCGCGCGCTGGAGGAAAAGGCAACCGAGCTCGCGCTGACATCGAAGTACAAATCCGAATTCCTCGCCAACATGTCGCATGAGCTGCGCACGCCTTTGAATTCGATCCTCATCCTCGGCCAGCAGCTGGGAGAAAATCCGGATGGCAACCTGTCGGGCAAACAGGTCGAGTTCGCAAAGACGATCCACGGCGCGGGAACCGATCTGTTGAACCTCATCAGCGACATCCTCGACCTGTCGAAGATCGAGTCCGGAACGGTCTCGGTCGATGCCGAGGAGATTTTTGTCAGCAACCTGCTGGAGATGATGGCGCGGCCATTCCGGCACGAGGCCGAAAACCGGAACCTGTCGTTCTCGGTCGACGTCGGCGCCGATGTCGCGAAGAGCCTCATCACGGATTCGAAGCGACTGCAGCAGATCCTCAAGAACCTGCTGTCGAATGCCTTCAAGTTCACCGCGCAGGGGGGCGTGACGCTTCGCGTCGCTTCGGCAACGAGCGGCTGGTCGTCCGATCACCCCTCGTTGAAGCATGCGCCTTCTGTCATCGCCTTCGAAGTCGTCGACACCGGCATCGGCATACCGCCTGAAAAACAGCGCATCATTTTCGAGGCCTTCCAGCAGGCGGATGCCTCGACAAGCCGCAAATATGGCGGCACCGGCCTCGGCCTGGCGATCAGCCGCGAACTGGCAAACCTCTTGGGCGGCGAGATCCAGCTGCGCAGCACCCCGGGTGTCGGCAGCACCTTCGTTCTCTACCTGCCGCTCACCTATGTGGGCGCCGGCGCGGTTGCGCCGAAGTCGGTTCCGCCGGCAAATGTCGTGGAATTTGCCGAAGCGGCAGCAAACCGCCGCGCCGACAAGCCGACCGAACATGTCGAAGATGATCGCCACCAGATAGCGGCCGGCGACTCGGTGCTGCTCGTCGTCGAGGACGACGCGCATTACGCCCGCGTCCTGGTGGATCTCGCCCGCGACAACGGATTCAAGGTTCTGGTGGCGATGCGCGGCAGCGATGCGCTCGCACTTGCGCAAGACTACAGGCCGGCGGCGATCTCGCTCGACATCTTCCTGCCCGACATGCTCGGCTGGACGGTGCTGAGCCAGCTCAAGCAGAATCCGCAGACGCGGCATATTCCGGTCCAGATCATCAGCCTCGACGAGGATCGCCAGCATGGGCTGACCCGCGGCGCCTTCGCTTTCATGAGCAAGCCGACGACGCCGGAAGGCCTCGGCAAGGCGCTGTCGCGATTGAAGGCCTATGCGCAGCCGCGTCGCAAGCATCTGCTGCTCGTCGAAGACAACGAGGCCGAGCGTCTGAGCGTCACCGCCCTTCTCGGACACGACGACATCGATATCACCAGCGTCGGCTCGGGATCGGAGGCTCTCGCCGCTCTTCGGCAGAATGCCGCCGACTGCGTGGTGCTCGACCTTTCCTTGCCCGATATGTCCGGCTTCGAGGTGCTGGAGCAAATACGCGACGACGCCGAGATCGGCGAGGTGCCGGTGGTCGTGTTCACCGGCCGGGAGCTTTCCGCTGAGGAAGACGCGACGCTGCACAGCATGGCCCGGAGCGTCGTGGTGAAAGGGGTCGAGTCGCCCGAGCGTCTGCTGGATGAGACAGCCTTGTTTCTGCACCGGGTCGTCGCCGACCTGCCGGCGGCAAAGCAGGCGACGCTGCAGGACCTGCACAGCTCGGACGAGGATCTGGTCGGCGAGACTGTGCTGCTCGTCGACGACGACGCCCGCAACATCTTCGCGCTGAGCAGCGTCCTCGAACGCCGGGGAATGAAGGTCCTGACTGCGACGACCGGCAGCGAAGCCATCGACGTCATCAACAACGAACCCTCTGTGGCGATCGTGCTGATGGACATCATGATGCCCGGAATGGACGGCTACGAGACGATGCAGGTCATCCGTTCGGAACCCCGGTTCCGACGGCTGCCGATCCTGGCGCTGACGGCCAAGGCGATGAAGGGCGACCGCGAGAAATGCCTGGAAGCGGGCGCGTCCGACTACCTGGCGAAGCCGGTCAATACCGAACAGCTGTTGTCGGCTCTTCGCATGTGGCTGCATCGCTGAGGATCTCGCCATGAACCCCGTCAACATCCTCCTCGTCGACGACCAACCGGCAAAGCTCCTGAGTTACGAGGTCATACTCGAAGAGCTCCAAGAAAACCTCATCAAGGCGCAATCCGCACGCGAAGCCTTCGAGCACCTGTTGCGCACCGAAATCGCAGTGATCCTCGTCGATGTCTGCATGCCCGAACAGGATGGGTTCGAGCTCGTCAGCATGATCCGGCAGCATCCGCGCTATCAGAACACGCCGATCATCTTCGTTTCCGCCGTCATGCTGGCGGAACCTGATCGGCTGCGCGGCTATGCGGTGGGCGCGGTCGACTATGTCTCCGTCCCGATCGTCCCCGAAGTGCTGAGAGCCAAGGTTCGGGTCTTTGCCGATCTCTACAGGAAGACGAGGGAACTCGAACGCCTGAACGCCGAGCTGGAGGCCCGCGTTCACCAGCGCACCGCCGAACTCGAGGCCTCGGCAGCGCAGTTGCGTGAGCTCAACGAGGAGCTCGAGCATCGGATCGATCAACGGACACGGGAGCGCGAAGAGGCGCTCGCACAGCTGTTCGAGGCGCAGAAGCTCGACACGATCGGTCACTTGACGGGTGGCGTGGCCCACGACTTCAATAACCTCCTGATGGCAGTTCTCGGCAGCCTGAATCTTCTGAAGAAACGGCTTCCGGCCGATGAACGCAGCGAACGCCTAGTGACGAACGCGATTCAAGCGGCCGAGCGCGGCACCGCGCTGACCCAGCGCCTGCTTGCCTTCGCACGCCGCCAGGAGCTCAAGCCACAGGCGGTCGACTTCCTCCGGCTGTTCGAAAACGTCGAGGATCTTCTCGCCAAGGCGGTGGGGCCGCGCATCGAAATCCACAAGAGCATCCCGGCGGATCTCGCCCCTCTTCTGGTCGACAGCAACCAGTTGGAACTGGCGCTGCTCAACTTGTTTGTCAATGCCCGGGATGCGCTCGAAAGCGGCGGAGCCGTGACGGTGGCCGCGGCGGCAGCCGAAGAAGCCCTGCCGACCAGCCTCGCAGGCGGAAATTACATCAGGATATCGGTGTCGGACGATGGCGAGGGGATGGACGAGGCAACGGTCTCGCGTGCCGCCGAACCGTTTTTCACCACCAAGGGGGTCGGCAAGGGCACCGGTCTCGGCCTGTCGATGGTGCATGGCCTGGCAGCGCAATCCGGCGGCTCGATCCAGATATCGAGCGTCAGGGGCAAGGGCACGACCGTTTCCCTGTGGCTCCCCGTCGCCGAGACATTCGTCAAGGTGCAGCCGGTCGTCGAGCCTCCTGCGACGGAGCCTTTGAAACCGGCGTCGCGGCCGCTCGCCATTCTCGTCGTCGACGACGACGCCCTTGTCAGGACGGGAACCGTGGCAATGCTGGAGGATCTCGGGCATCTGCCACAAGAGGCGTCTTCCGCTTCCCAGGCTTTGGAATTCTTTGCTGACGGACAGGGTTGTGATCTCGTCATCACCGATCATGCCATGCCGGGGATGACGGGCGCCGAGCTTGCGCGTCACCTTCGCTCCTCCTTTCCAGGCCTGCCCATCATCCTTGCCTCGGGCTATGCCGAGTTTTCCGAAGACCATGGCCTCGGCCGGATGCTGCGGATGAAGAAGCCATTCACACAGGAACAGCTTCAGGCGGCGATGGACCAAGCGCTCGGGTAAAATCGCGGCGGCCTGACGATCAAAGCGTAAACATGCCGAGGCGACCGGCGCGGCCATGCTGGTGACAGCGACCGCTTTCGCGCGTCCGCTTGCGGACGAAACTTTTTCCTCCCGCAAAAGTTACCCAAATCCCATCCCAATTTCATCGAAGGCTTTCTCTTGACCAAAATGACATTCGGACCGGCATTCACCGAAGGGGGCATTCTATTCCGCCTCTGGGCTCCCCTGCATGAAAGCGTGTCGTTGAAGATCGAAGGCGCTGATCCGTGGCCGATGCAGGCGACTGAGGACGGCTGGCACCGCTGCACGGTCGCGCAAGCCCATACCGGTACGCTTTATCGCTTTGTCCTGCCGGACGGTTCCGAAGTTCCCGATCCCGCCTCGCGGTTCCAGCCACAGGATGTGCGCGGGCCGAGCGAAGTGGTCGACCTTTCCACCTATCGCTGGACGACGAGCGACTGGACGGGTCGGCCATGGGAAGAGATGGTCATCTACGAGATGCATATCGGCTGCTTCACGCCGGAGGGTACTTTCAAGGCCGCGATCGAGCGGCTCGACCATCTGCAAGCGCTGGGCGTTACGGCGCTGCAGATCATGCCGCTTAGTGAATTTCCCGGCCGTTACAGCTGGGGCTATGACGGTGTGCTTCCCTATGCTCCGGACAGCAGCTACGGCCGGCCGCAAGATTTCATGGCGCTGGTTGACGCAGCACACCTGCGCGGCATCTCGGTTTTCCTGGACGTGGTCTACAACCACTTCGGGCCTGACGGCAATTTTATCCCCGCCTATGCGCCGCTCTTTACCGAGCACCACAAGACGCCCTGGGGCAACGGCATCAACTACGACGGCGACGGATCAGAGATGATCCGCGAATTCATCATCCAGAACGCCATCTATTGGATCACCGAGTTCAGGCTCGACGGTTTCCGCTTCGATGCCGTCCACGCCATCAAGGACAACAGCGCAGAGCATCTGCTTCACGCGCTCGCCCGCCGGGTCAAGGCCGCCGCCGGCGACCGGCTTGTCCATCTGATCGTCGAAAACGAGGAAAACGACAGCGATCTGTTGAAGCGTGGCGAAAACGGAGAAGTGAGGTTGTTCACCGCCCAATGGAACGATGACGTGCACCATGTGCTGCACATCACTGCTACGGGCGAAACCTTCGGCTACTATGCCGATTACGTCGGTGACGCCGGTAAGCTCGGCCGGGCGCTGGCGGAAGGTTTCGTGTTTCAGGGGGAACATATGCCCTACCGCGGCGGAAGCCGCGGCAGGCCGAGCGGTCATCTGCCGCCCACCGCTTTTATCTCCTTCATCCAGAACCATGACCAGATCGGCAACAGGGCGCTGGGGGACCGGGTTCTGGCTTCGAGCCCGGCTGATGTCGTCAAGGCTGTGGCTGCGATCTACCTGCTGGCGCCCGAGATCCCGATGCTGTTCATGGGCGAGGAATGGGGCGCTACAGAACCTTTTCCCTTCTTCTGCGATTTCGACGAGGACCTGAACGAGAAGGTCAGGAAAGGCCGTCGTGAGGAGCTCTCCCGTCTGCCGGGCTTCGACGCCGACGACCTTCTCGACCCGACGGCGCCATCGACCTTCGCGGCTGCCAAGTTGGACTGGTCGAAACTCGCCTCCTCCGATGTCTTCGATTTTTACAGGACGCTTCTCGACCTCCGACACCGGAGGATCGTGCCGTTGCTCAAAGGCGCCGGCGCCGGAAACGCGGTCTATCGCTCGGCGGGAAGCGCGCTTGCGGTGGATTGGACCCTGGCGCAAAACCGGCGTCTGTATCTGCGCGCCAACCTCGGTACCGAGGCGGCGACGCTCGTCTCGCAGCAGGACGACGGCGAGACGATCTTCCGTCTCGGCGGTAGCGATGGCGGCAATCTCGCGCCCTGGACGGTGATCTGGAGCATCGGCGAGGCGTGACGGCGTGCTGACAGGAAGGCGATCGAACGATGAAATCTGCTGAGCTCGACAAGCTCGCCCGCCGGCACGGTATCAGCCTGACCAGGCCCAGTCCCGACAATCGGGAGGTAGCGATCTCAGGCGAGACCAAGCGCAAGATCCTCTCGGCATTGAAGATCGACTTGCCGGGAGCGGTCGATCCCGAGACCGGGGCGCCACGGCGGGAGCCTAAGCCGGCGGCTGAGAAGATCGCCAGGTCATTTCTGCCGGAGTTCCTTTCCAGCACGCGGGTCTGGGGTGTGAGCCTGCAGCTTTACGAACTCCGTTCGGGACGCAACTGGGGCATAGGAGACTTCGAGGATCTGGCCGATATGGCGGATCTCCTGGGATCGCTGGGCGGTGATTTCATCGGCCTCACCCCGCTTCACGCACCGTTTCTCGCCGATCCCGAGCGTTGCAGCCCCTATGAGCCATCGAACCGCCAGCATCTCAATCCGCTCTATATCGCGGTTGACCGGCTGCCGGGTTTTGCCTGTAGTCCGGAACTCGAACGGCAATTGGCACGCCTTCGCCAAACCGATCTCGTCGATTACGCCGGCGTCGCACAGATCAAGCTTAGGGTCCTGCGCGATCTCTGGCCGGCCTGGCGACAGTGCGATACCTATGATCCGGCCGATTTCGACGCTTTTATCGCGCAAGGCGGTAACAGCCTGCGGCTGCACGCGCTTTTCGAATGCCTCTCTCTTTCAATGGTCGAGCGCGGGGCAGGCGCCGGCTGGCAACGGTGGCCGGCCGATTTCCAGCGCTTCGACAGCGCCGCTGTCGCCGAATTCGAGCGCGGACACGCGGAGGATGTCCGCTTCCACATGTGGCTGCAGTGGCTCGCCCACCGCCAGCTGATGCAGGCGGCGGACCGGGCCGGGAAGGCCGGCCTACGGATCGGGCTCTATCTCGATCTTGCCGTCGGGGAGGCGGTCGATGGCTCGGCGACATGGAGTGAGCCGGATATCTATGTCTCCAAGGCCACGATCGGCAGCCCTCCTGATCCCTTCGCCATAGATGGGCAGGACTGGCACCTTGCCGGATACCTGCCTTCCGCGATCGCCGCAGGCGAGATGTCGCCTTTCCGGCGTATGCTAAGTGCTGCCATGCGATATGCCGGCGCCATCCGCATCGACCACGCCGCAGCGCTTCGCCGCATCTTCCTGGTGCCATTGGGCAGCAGGCCGGACGGCGGCGCCTATGTCCGCTATCCCGCGGATCGGTTGCTGCAGATCCTCACCGACGTATCCGCCGAGCATCGGTGCCTCGTCATCGGAGAAGACCTGGGACTGATCCCCAAGGGATTGCAGGACGACCTGGCCGCGGCCCACATTCTCTCCTACCGCATCCTTTCCTATGAACAGGATGAGAAGGGCTTCAAGCCGGCGGACGTCTATCCAGTCCTGGCTTTGGCCTGCATTTCGACGCACGACCACCAGACCCTTGCCGGCTGGTGGCGCGGCGCCGACATTCAGGCCCGGTGCGAGCACGGCATCGTGCCGCCCGATCTCACCGAGGCACATCTCGAAGACCGCAAGCGCGAGCGGAGGAACCTGAAAGCGGCGCTGAAGGCTGCCGGCCTCGACCTGCCGGCCAGGCTTTCCCAAGCGCGGGCAAGCGAGCAGACGCTGAGGGAATTGACGGTCGGCGCCTACCGCTTCATCGCCAGAACGCCCTCGCTTCTCGCCGCGGTCCGTCTCGCCGATCTCACCGACGAAAAAAGGCCAACCAATGTGCCAGGCACCAGCGACAGCTATCCGAACTGGAAGCCGAAGCTATCGGTTTTGCTCGCGGATCTGATGTCGAGCCCGCTGCTGAAGAGCGTGACGGCGGCAATGCGGGAGGAAAGGCCGCGGGAGTGACCGATGCCGGGCGGCCGTCAGCTCCGTCATTGTCGTTCGATCGGGCTCGTCGCGCATGTGGAAATCGATCGAGGAGGGAACGAATAGGAAGCCGGCGAATTTTGAAGGAATAGGGACAGGCATTGCCGAGATGAGGACCTGTCCGCTTTCGCCGCTTCAGTTGCGGCGACCAATATTGATGGAAAACAAGACCATGACGAGCGCATTCATTCTTATCGCATTGGCTCTCATCATCATCTACGCCGGTCCGACATTGCTGTTCATCTGCGTCGGATATGCCGATTATATGCTGGAGCGGCGAAGGCATATGGTGGCGTTGAAGCACGCCGTGAAGCGTCGCAGCGACGAGTTTTAGTTGGACGTTGCTCGGCTTTCCCAGGGGATCCAGAGGCAGGTCGGCAAAACCCGCCTCCGGCAGCCGGCGCTTCGTGAAGCGTCTCTGCTATTCGTTAGTCGTTCGCCGTGACCTTGACGCCGAGCACGGAAGGAATGGTGTTCGGTGCGCCCATGGCCGCGCCGATGATCATCGGGACGGGAACCGGCTTTTCCGGTGCGGCGCTGATTGTCAGGCTTTTCGGTCCGTCGAGATAGGCGTTGACGGCAGCCGACACCTGGTTTTGCAGCTCGGGCATGTTGAGCTGTGCCATCATCATCGGCACGAGACCTTTCAGCGATTGCGCCAGCTGGTCGCCCGTGACGCCCTGCTGCGAGCCGGCATAATCGAGCGCCTTCTTGGTGATCGAGGCATCGTCGAAGCGGATTGAGGCACTGTTGATCGTCAGCTGCTGCATCAGCCCCAACATCGCAAGGCCCACGGCCTGGTTGGCCTCTTCCTTGTTCGGATTGGCCTCGGCGGTCTTCACCGCCTCCTGCAGCGACTTGATGAACCCCAGCGTGTAACCGGAGAAGTCGACGGCGAAATTCAGCCGGCCGATATTCTTGAAGTCGAAAGCATATTCGTCGACAGCGACCTTGCCGCTTTCGATTTCCCAGATGCCCTTCATCGTCACCGTGCCGTCGAGCGTCGTCAGGCCCAGTTTCTCGATGGCTTCCTTCGCATTCGCATCCTCGACCTGCGACAGGTCGGCCTTGAGACCGGCGACATTGGCGTCATAGGAAAAGCCGCCATCCTGGCGTCCCAGGTTCGACTCGATGCTCTCGATCGCAAGCACGTCCTTGCCCTTGATGTTGAGAGCGATCGGTCCGGTGCTAACCGTTTCATAGAGGAGGATGTCGTTCAGCGTATCGCCCGTCGCATTGGCGGGGATCGTGAGGCCGGTGATCTGGATCTCCTTTGCGGAAAAACGTCCTTCCTCCTGGCTGATATCGATATCCGGGAAGGAGACGGTCTTGGCGTGATAGCCACCGCCTTCGATTTCCTCAACACCCTCGAAGGTGAGATCGCCGATCTTCAAAGTATCGCCGGGCAGGCTCGAAGATCCTACCTGGACACCGGTCGCCGTTACCGTGTCGCCATCGGCGTCCGCCTTCTCGAAGGTGATGACCGTACCGCCGGCACTGGTTGCGGCATTGAGCTTCTTCATCATGTCGGTGCCATCAAGGGCAAGCGCCGGGCCGGCCAACGTCAGAAACGCGGTGCTTGCCATCATCAGGTGGAGATTACGCATATGCTTCATGGAGATGTCCTTATGTAGAAAATAGATGCGAGGATTTCGAAATTCCCAGATGTGCCACCTTCCACTCTCAGATCGGAAAGGCGGGGGACACGAAGAGCGCCGCTGGATATCACGGCTTTCATCTGGTCAGCTAATTTGGGGGTGGTGCAGTTAGGATCAGCCGGAACGCTCGGACTGAAAAAATATAGTCATCCTTCCGCCGGCGACGGGCGGCAGTATTTTCTCTAGCAGGGGTAGCGTTTCGACTCATCCGCTACACAGAAAGTGTATTTCCTCGATTCTTGCAACCCTTCAAACTCGGATGCCAAACCGGGAAGTGTTCGACTGGATTTAGTGCGCATTTCGAACGCCCGCGGAAACGGCCAGTCCGGCTGAATGCCACCTTCCAGTGTCCCTATGCCTGCGACACTCGCCCGCGCAACAAATAGGCGAGCGAAAAGATGACCAGGAAGGGGTAGACGAGCACGATCAGCGGCAGACCGGCAGCCAGCGCATCGTCTTGAACATAGATGTTGAGGACTCCGGCTCCGAGCACCAAAGGATAGAGTGGAGCAAACCTGTCGAACCACATCCTGAAAGGCCCCGCCAGGAGCAGAACGAACGCCGGCAGAATAAAAATGCCGAGATTTCTCGCAACATTCAGGAACTCAGGACCAAACGGTTCGGTGAAGGAATAAAGTCGGCCGACTTGGCGGGCCGCCCACAGAGCAGCGATTGTAGCCCCTACATATCCTGCTGGTCTTGCCAACATGGCCGAACTTCCCTTTTGTTCACACTCCCTCGTCGATGCGGCCCGTTCCTGTGACCATATCCGCGCGCCTACAGCGCCGCGCGTCTTTTCAGTATGCACTGACGTTCATGGGTGCATATTGTCAGCGGCGCCAACGCATTCAAGAATTATCGTGCGGCAAACGCCGGCCTCCTGCCGCATGACAGGTTGCGCGCGCCAGGCCCGTAGGCGATCCGGAATTCGATGTCCTTGTAAAAATAGGTCCTGGCTTTTCGTCTCAGGCGGTTCCTGTCCAACGCGTCTGCCGTTACGACAACGAGCGCGGCAAGCCGTTTGAATTGCCATGGCGGCGAACCTCGCTCCTTCTCGACCACCTCGACATGGTAATAAGGATCGTGATCGGTGGGCTCCGGATGTTTATGGGCGGTGGCCCAACGAACGGTCCGTGGTGAGACGGAGAGAATGACGGTGAAAACATCTGGTGGTTCCACCGCTCCGGCACACGCGAAGACCGGTGCGCCCAAAATGGTTGCGACAGCCAGAAGGATAGCTCCAGGACTTATTCGCATGTTCTGGAACAATGTCTGTCGTCCCCTGTTACATTGACGATGAAAACGAGTGCCGCGCGAAAGACGAAGCAGCTGGAGGGCTCGATGAAGCGGAGCATAGGATTTGGGCTGGTTTTTGCCGTTGTGCTGACCGGCTGCACGACCAGCGCAGGCAGTTATTCGTCGGCGGGACTGGCCCCCATTCCCGGCAGCATCACGTATAATGGCCAGCCTCGCACGAAGTTGACGAAATCGCCCGTGGGTTCTTCCTTCCCGCATGATTTCACAGATCAATGGGGACGCCAGGTCGAGGAGATCTACATCATCCGGCCCGACAGGAGCTTGCTGATCGCCGAGCGCCACTACCGGCCGGTCTTCGCCCTCGACGATGACTAGACAGGATGACTTTAGGCCCGGTTGGCTAGTCTGAATCCTGTTTTAAATTCAATAGTTAGAGCATGATGTCGCCCGAAAATCGCTGACATTTTTCGGCGTCATGCTCTAGGAAGGAGAAATGATCATGCCGCGCCGCAAGAGCACTGAGACGACGACCCTCGATAGCAGAGGAGCCAAGATCGGCGAGCCGGTTCCGAAAGCCGTCATCGATAGGAACACAGCCTCCGTCGGCGTTCCCCGGCAGCCTGATCATGACCTGGGCGAAGAACTGAGCGTGCTGCGAAAGCAGATCGGCGCGCTTCAGGAACAAGTCCTCGATGCTGCCCGGTCGGCAAAAGGAAGTGCCGGCAGAGCAATGCGTCAGACGGAAGCGGCGGTGAAGCTCTACCCGGCCTCGACGCTCCTCCTCGTCGCGGTGATCGCCGGCGCGCTCGCATTCGCCGGACGTCGCGCCGCACTACCGCGCCATCGGCCCCAACCCGCACTGCGTGAGTTGAGGGATCTCTACGACTCGATCCGAGGCCGCGTCTGACAAGATTTCAGGATTGTCAGCGTCACGATTATGGCCGACGCTTCGTTATCGAAGCGAGGGGACATTCATGTTGGATATCATCATACGCAGCGCTCTTGATGTCGTTGGGCGCACTGAGCGCCTCGTCGAAGCAATGAGGCGACTGCTGCAGAGTGACGACCTCGACGAAGTCGAGGTCTATGAGCTCGACTATGAGATCGAGCGGCTCGGGGACGTGGTTTTCAATGTGGACGAGGCCGTTCGATCGCTGGCGCGCACGGTTGAATGCTGGTCGCAAACCGCTCTCGCACACGAGATCCGTAGGACATTGCATTGACGGCCGATTCTGCGTGTCACGCTGATGTCACGCGACCGTCGCAGCAATATGTGCTTGATTGGCGCAGTTAGGCTCAGACCAGGGCAGGGTCGAGCCAAAATTGCTTTTTCGTTGGGGCATCGCAATGAGCTTGAACACTTCGGGGGAGGAATCTCAACCCCATGAATTCATCTTTCCGGTTCACACCCGGACGATCGCAGAGATCAGATACGATAGTCTGAGCCGCGTCATGACGGTGGTCTATCACGATGGCCACTCGTGCACGACTTCCGGCATACAGGGCCCGGCGATGCTGAGAATCCTCGCCCAGCGTCCGTTGGAGCGCTCTCCGTTTCTGTTGAAGACGGTCATCTGAGGCGGAAAGACGTCGTCAGTCGTTGCCGGTATGGCGGGGCAGGGCATCGGTTTGTTAAATCAGCATGGTCGTGCATCCATTTCCGCTGGGCCGCGTTCATCCACAATAGCCGGACCTATGGAGGGAACGCCGATGACCTTTCCACCGCCGAAGACCGAATCTCCTGCGAAGCGTTTCGAAGAGGCGACCGTAGCCGCGCGCGACGCGTTGGAAAGGCTGATTGCAGCCGCCAATGAAGCCGGATGGGGCACCGAGGAGATAACCGCGGCACTCCTTAAGGCCGCGCAGTTTCTGAGCGATGCCAACAAGAGAGAGCCAGATCCGGCCGACGACCCCTCAATCAGCGATGCGCCTGCCAGGGAGCAGATTGGTCACGGCGAGCTCTATGACTAGTGTAGACGGTGTTCCCAGGCCACGTCTTCGAACGGTTAGTTCACAGGCTAGAAACTTGTGAAGTTTCGTAAATGTGGACAATAACTGATCTTATACCGTGGGCGTTTGCGCTGCCTCCCGCTCTTTGGGAATTACGGAATGTGTGGAGACGGCATGGCTGGATTTTGGGAGCCTGTGCAGGCTTAATCGTCTTCGGCGGCATATTCGTCTGGATTTATGTTGTCCAGCAGTCAGTTCACAATATGAACTATGGAGCGCTAGGTGTTGTGCAAGCGCTCGGTTTGCTGCTTGGACCACTAGCTGCCGCAATCGTTATCACCAAAAGGACGAGCTTGGCTGCTGGGGTTTTTGCTGGGGTAGCCGTTGGATTCTGCGTTTACGTCGCCACTGCCACCATTGGAATTGCCATCTACGGCGAGTGAAGCCAGGTGGTTCTACTGGGCTGCGGGTTCGAGCTTTGCGGTATAGGCCCACGGTAACACTAGCCGTGTTCCAGACTTGCTAGGTCGTATTAACCCGTTCGCAATATGAGCCATGCGGGCGGTAGGAGGCGAATTGCAAGTCTATCGTCAGCGCATGAGCAGCGCGACCAAACCAACCCGGGAGTTTACCCCGAGCTTGGAATAGATGTTTCTGAGGTGGGTTCTGACCGTTTCGTAGCTGATGTGATCGGCTATGGCCACCTCCTTTGGCGAATGGCCGGAGGCAATGCTTGAGGCGATCCGAATCTCCGTCGCAGTCAGTTTGTAGGCTTCCATTAAGAAGTCTCGCCGCTCATTGAGTGGCGTGGCCACCATCGGCTCGACAATGACGGCCACGGTCGGCCCCTCCAAGAACTCAGTGAATGCATCGGACTGGAGCCGAAGGAGTGTGATGCGATAACTAGCCTTGTCCTTCCCCTTTGCGATCGCCGTATGCGGCCTTGTTTGCACACCCTTTCTGGACGTCAGGAAATCGAGAACGGCAGTCGACTTCTCGCATTGAAGTTCGAGCTTGCCGCTTGGGGCGACATGCATCGGAAAGCCAGCCGCCATTAAGGCTTCTGCGCTCTTATTCCATTGGCGTGCTCGCCCATCCTCCGAAACGTAGATCAGTCCGACGCCGATGCTATCAAACAGGGTTTGCGTTGTCTGTCTTTCCGGGGCGAGAAGATCGCGCTTCCGGATGAAGTCGAAAGCCCTTTTCAAATGCGGAGCGAGTAGCGTGTAGCGCCCGGCTGCTTCTTTGTTGAAATCGGGGTCTGCTGACGACGTGCAGGTCGATAGGACGAAGGTGCGGGTTTCCTCCCGAATGATGGAGACACCGATGCTCGTCTCGCATTGGGCCTGCCCCTTCAGCCAATCATTGTAGAATTCCGATTTGAGCAAGTCCTCGCGTGGAAAGATTTCGTCTCCGCAGACACCCTGACCGACGGGCACAAAGCTCAATCTCGGAATCCAGGGGTTCACTGCGGCAAAGTGGCTGCTGAACTGGTCGACCTCGGTCCTCGAGAACCCCGACACGTAAGGAACATGGGCCACAGGCGAGGCCAGATCGTGGTAATGGAGGGCAGCCTTTCCATTCGGCGAAGTTTGCGCCACGCGATCCAGAAAATCCTGCCAATCGCACTCACCGAATAGACTTCCATAGATCAAATCTATCAGCTCAGATGAAGCGTCTTTTGACTGGAGCATGATCTTTCTGAAAATCCCACAGCGAGTATTTCCGGTATTAAATAACGTTGCTCAGGCAAAGACAACAGCAACCCCATGTAATATCAAATCGGCGGCCATGGGCATTCGTGACCAATCGCAATGCCGTACTACTCGCTCCTTCGCAAGCGATGCAGGTATGGCCAACTCCATAGTTCTCACCGGTCGATAGTTGCGACGGAGCCGCGCACGACGAGGCTCGTGCTGACGCGCAGGCGTTCGACGGCAAGCGGGGCGCGTTCGATACGGGCGATGAGCCGCTCGCCGGCGAGCTTGCCCATCTCATAGACGCGTTGGTCGACGATGGTGATCGGCGGAACGGTAACGCTGGTCCAGTCGGCGTCGAGAAACGAAATCATCGAGACGTCCTTGGGGATCGACAGGCCAAGCGACTGCAGCGACTTGAAGATGCGCAAGCCGACGAGGCTGTCTGAAGCCAGCAGTGCCGTTGGCGGCGATCCCTCCGAGAGCAGGCGTTTGATCACGCTGTCCGTCTGTTGCTGGTTCGTGGCGCCGAGCCTGATATAATGAAGAGGGTTCGGCAAACCCGCCTCGGTCAGGACGCTGACAAAACCCTCCACGCGTTCGCGGACGGCGGAATTCGAGATCCGCCCAATATCGGTGAGCCCACCATCCTCGGCATCCATGGCAGAGACGTAGGCGAGGCGGCGATGTCCTTGCGCGATCAGATAGCGGGTGGCGGTGATGGCCGCATCCCTGTCGTCGCCGGTCACGGCGTCGACATCGAGTTCCGGGATAGCCCGGTCGAACAGGACCAGCGGCACGCCGGCGCGGCGGACGTGCTGCAGATGTTCGATGCTGTCGCAGCGGGCTGGCGTGACGATCAGGCCATCGACACGTTTGCCGATCAGGAGGTCGACGGCCGATTTTTCCGCATCGAGCTCTTCGCCCGAATTCGCGATGATGACGTTGAATCCAGCAAGACGGGCCGCGTCGCTGATGCCGCGTACCGCCAGACTGAAGAAAGCGTTCTCGATATCGCCGACCACGACCCCGATGATGCCGGACCTTCCGGTGCTCATGCTCCGGGCGAGCTCGTTCGGGCGGTATTCGAGGGCGGCGGCCGCCGCCATGACCTGATCTGTGATCTTGGCGCTGACCACGCCGTAGCCGCCGAGCACACGGGCGGCCGTCGCCTTCGAGACCTTTGCGGCCTTCGCGACGTCGGCGACCGTAACTGCACGTTTCGAATGAGCGGAATCTTCCATGAGCCGAGGACTACAAGAGTTGTTGACGACCGGTCAATTGACGGATATCAAATATGTTGTGAGACCGGTCTCTTTATACAGGAGACCGGTATCTTGTCCAGAAATCTCTATCGCAATGTGCGGTGGGGCAGGGCGACCCGACGATGCCGACAAGAGCATTCCTTTCAGAGCGGAGAACGAACATGAAACCTTTTGAATCATTCGTGGCCAACCTCGCCCCATTGCGGGCTGGCCTTTTGACATGCCTTCTTGCGATGGGCGCAGGCTCTGCGGCCGCCGCCGACAATCCCTATAACCTCATCGAGCCCGGGGTGATCAGCGTCGGGACGATGGGCGATTCCAAGCCCTATACGTTTGCGACGGCGGACGGCCAGTTCACCGGTTTCGATATCGAGCTGTTTCTCAACGTCGTCTCCCGCCTCGGCTTTCAAAAAGACAAGGTGACGTTCACGGGCCAGGAATTTTCAGCACTCCTGCCGTCGGTCGCAAATGAACGGTTCGACGTTGCCGTTGCGGCGATCGGGACAACCGAAGCCCGCAAGAAGACTGTCGATTTTTCCGACGGCTATCTTGCCGGTTATCTCTCTGTCCTGACCCCGGATGCCGGTATCAAGGATGCCGATGGCCTCAAGGGCAAGCGTCTCGGCGTCGTGCAGGGGACCTTGCAGGAAGTCTATGCAGCCAAGAATTTCGGGGGGACTGATCTGGTGAAATTCCCCGACAACAATTCTGCCGTGGCCGCGCTCAACAACGGAACGGTCGATGCGCATTTTCTCGACTACGAGGCCGCCAAGCAATATGGCGAGCGCTATCCCGCTCTGAAGGTTGCCGTGAATATCCCGTCCTTCGATGCGCCTGCTGGCTTCGTGGTCCGAAAGGGAAATGATGCCTTTCGCACGGCGCTGGACGGCGCGCTTCACGATGCGATGCAGGACGGTACCTGGAAGACCCTTTATGAAAAATGGTTCCCCGGCTCACCGATGCCGGAACAGTATCTTCCCAAGAAGTGACGCCGCAAGCCGTCCGCTCATGGCGGGCGGCTTACCAAGGCTCTGCCGGACGGCGGCGTCTGCGCCGGGTAAGAATTCATGGGGATCTGAATGAACTGGCTTGAAAATCTGCGCCGCAGCTTCCTGGACTGGGATGCCATGGCGGAAGTTCTGCCGAGCATGATCAGCGTCGGCCTGAAGAATACGCTGATCCTGGCCGCCGCCTCGACCGTACTCGGTGTCGTCATCGGCATGACTCTCGCCGTGATGGGCATCTCGCAGTCACGCTGGCTGCGGCTGCCGGCACGCATCTACACCGATGTTTTCCGCGGGCTGCCGGCGATCGTCACGATCCTGATCATCGGCCAGGGTTTTGCCCGGATCGGGCGTGAGATCTTCGGTCCATCGCCATTTCCGCTCGGCATCCTGGCGCTCAGCCTGATTGCCGGAGCCTATATCGGCGAAATCTTCCGATCGGGCATTCAAAGCGTCGAGCGCGGCCAGATGGAAGCCTGCCGGGCGCTCAGCATGAGCCATGGGCAGGGCATGCGGCTGATCGTCATCCCGCAAGGCATCAGGCGCGTTCTGCCGGCGCTGGTCAATCAATTCATCGGAAACGTCAAGGATTCCAGCCTTGTCTACTTCCTGGGATTGCTCGCCTCCGAGCGGGAGATATTCCGTGTCGGGCAGGATCAGGCTGTCGTCACGGGCAATCTGTCACCACTGCTGCTGGCGGGTGTCTTCTACCTCGTCATCACGGTGCCGCTGACCCACTTCGTCAATTATATCGATGCGAGACTGCGGCTCGGAAAACAAGGCCGCGGCTCGGGTGCTGCGAGCGGATTAATCGAGGTGAGCGAGCTGCAGGCCGCCACCGGCCCTCGTCCCACAGTCAAGGCGTCGGAGGAGAGTACGCCGCACTTCAAAGGCGGCGCCCTGAACATCCGGGACCTCACCATGGCCTATGGCGATCTCGACGTGCTGAAGGGGGTCGATCTCGACATCGCCGCCGGTACCGTCACCTGCATCATCGGCCCTTCCGGCTCGGGCAAATCGACGCTGCTGCGCTGCATGAACAGGCTTGTCGAACCGAAGAGTGGTGACATCCTGCTCGATGGCGAGAGCATCCTGGCGATGAAGCCGGAGAGGCTGCGCCAGCGGGTGGGGATGGTGTTCCAGCACTTCAACCTGTTTCCCGACCACACGGCACTCGAGAACGTCATGCTTTCGCTGACCAAGATCAAGAAGATGCCGAGGCAGGAGGCGCGGCGCATCGCCGAGGCACGTCTGGCCGATGTCGGTCTTGCAGGGCGTAAGGATCATCGGCCCGCAGGTCTGTCGGGTGGGCAACAACAGCGCGTCGCCATCGCACGCGCGCTGGCCATGGATCCGGAGGTCATGCTGTTTGACGAAGTGACGAGTGCGCTCGATCCCGAACTGGTGAAGGGCGTGCTCGACCTGATGGCCGCCCTCGGCCGCCAGGGCATGACGATGGCCGTGGTGACGCATGAGATGGGATTTGCGCGCAGGGTGGCCGACCAGGTCGTCTTCATGGATGAGGGCCGCATCGTCGAGGCCGGCTGCCCGAAGCAGATCTTCGACAATCCCCGAAGCGAGCGGCTGAAGCGCTTCCTTGCGGAAGTTCTCTGAAGCGCCCGAGGCAACGCATGGTGCCCCGGTCGTCCTCACACCGGCTGCGCCGGATTTCACCCGCTGTAGCAAGAGCAGAAAACAAGGTTATCGACATGAATGCTTCCACCAAACCCTTGAAGGTCGTCGTCATCGGTGGCGGGATCTTTGGCGTCTCGACATCAGTCCATCTGGCGCGGCTCGGGATCCGCACCGTGCTCATTAACGACGGTCCGCTTGCCAACGGCGCCTCCGGCCGTTCGCTTGCCTGGCTCAACTCGGCGCGTAAACGCGCCGATGCCTATCACCGGCTGCGTCTGGCCGGCATAGATCGGTATCGCACGCTGGCCGCCCGATATCCCAATGCGCCGTGGCTGCGCTTCGACGGCGGCCTGACCTGGGATGCGGACGATGGTAGCAACGAGATCGCCGAGATCTTCGACCATGAGCGCGATCTCGGCTATCACGCGCAATGGCTCGCCCCGGCAAGGATTGCCGCGGCGACGCCGGGTGTCGATGCAAGTGTGGTGACTCGGCAAGGTGCGATCTTCAATCCCGGGGAGGGCTGGGTCGATCTTCCATCCTTGATCAACACGCTCGTGGAAGAGTTCCGCTCACTGGGCGGTGAGATTGTTACCGATGCCGGTCGCGCGACGGTCGATATCGAAGGCGGGCGTGTCCGTGGCGTGATCACGGCCGACGGCATGCGCCGCGATGCGGATGCCGTGCTGCTTGCTGCGGGCGGTGACGTTCCCGCGATCGTGGCTGAGATCGGCCAGCATATCGGCGATGCAACGCCTGTCGCCCTTCTCGTCCGGACCAAGGCAATCCGCCATCCGCTGAAGGCTGTGCTCAACACACCTCGCATTGCCATCCGTCCGACGCCCAGCGGCGGCTTCGCGCTCGATTCCGCCTGGTCCGAGGAAGAAGTGAGCGTGAAACCCGATGGCAGCTACGAAGTCAGGCAATCGACGCTGGAGGGGCTGCTGCGCGAGGCCTCAAGGGTTCTCGAAGGCAATCCGCAACTGGAAATCGAAGATTATGGGGTCGGCCCGAAGCCCATTCCGGGCGATGGTGAGCCGGTCTTCGGCGAGTTGCCGTCAATCCCTGGTTATTTCGTTGCCTTCAGCCATAGCGGTGCCACCCTCGGCCTGATTGCCGGCGAACTGCTGGCGGATGAGATCATTACTGGACGCCGCCATCCACTGCTGGCGGACTTTCGGCCGGAGCGTTTCAGCGCGTCGCGACGGTGAAGGTCGCGATGCGGAAACTTGAGCCGCTCGCCAAGCGGATGACCGTTCTATGCCGCGGCGGTTCGACGAAGCGCGCCCGTTTGCTCCAATTGGAACTGATCGATCAACTGGAGGAGTATCCTCGTCTCGTCGGCAAGTTCCTTCGTCGCCGCGCTGGTTTCCTCGACCATGGCCGCATTCTGCTGCGTCATCTGGTCCATCCTGTTGACGGAAGAATTCACTTCATGGAGGGCGTTGTACTGCTCTCTGCTCGAGCGAGCGATCACGTCCATCTGCTCGGAGGCGGTGACCACTTTCGCCGAAATACTTTCGAGGACTTCGCTCGTCTCGCGGACGACACGCGCTCCGTTGGTAATCTCCGTCTGCGAACGTCCGATGAGCTGTTTGATCCTTTGGCCGGCCTCCGCGGAGCGTTGAGCCAGATCGCGCACTTCCTGGGCCACGACCGCAAAGCCTTTTCCGGCCTCGCCGGCGCGGGCCGCTTCGATGCCGGCATTCAGGGCAAGTAGGTTCGTTTGGAACGCGATTTCATCGATGACGCCGATGATTTGAACGATCTCGTCGGATGCCGCTTCGATCTTGCCCATCGCGTCGATGGCGCTTGCAACGACCTGGGATGACGAATCGGCCACCTGTTTGGTGTCCGTGATGATCTGGTGGGCATCATCGGCGCAGGCCGCCGACGAACGAACCGTAGTAGTGATCTCTTCGATAGCTGCGGCTATCTCTTCGAGTGCGACGGCCTGTTGTTCGGTGCGCCGCGCAAGATCGTTCGCGGCAAGATCCATCTGACCGGCGTTCCCTTCGATCATCCGGGTGTTGGTGCGGATCTGGTCGATCGTTTCCTGTAGCCGGAGGAGCGACGAGTTGAAATCGTTACGAAGCTGCTCCAATCGGCCGAAGAAGGGGGTTGCGATCGTCTGAGAAATGTCGCCCCGTGCCAGACGTCCGAGACCTTCCGCCAGCGCCGTAACCGCGAAGTCTATCTGCTCTTCGACCGTGCGTTTTTCTTCATCATTGCGATGTCGCTCCTCCTCGGCCCTCGATCGCTCGACCTCGCTACGCTCCTCGATCTCGACTTTGGCGATGGCATTATTCTTGAATACGCCCAGGGCGCGGGCCATATCGCCGATTTCATCGGCTCGGCTGTCACCGACGATGGATGTTTCGAGTTTGCCGTCCGCCAAGCGCCTCATAGCCGAGGTGATCTGATTGATCGGCCCCTTGAGCGTAACGGTCAGCCCGACGCCTGCGAGGATTGCGATCACCACGCCGAGGATCGTCGTTCCCAGGGACATCGAATTGGCATCCGCGCGTTCCTCAGCAGCATTCTGCCGCTGCATTTCGGCGAATGCAGTCAACTGAGACCACATCCGGTCCACGTCGGCCGCGGCCAAATGGAATTCGTCCTGGCGCTGCGCGCTGATGCGAACGAGGTCGGTGGCAGCCTTCTGCATTTTGTCCAGCGCCGGCAGAAGCTTGGCTTTGAGATTATCGAACTGCGCGACACCGCCGGCATTGGAAATCAGCGTGTCCAGGCCCTTTCTGACAGCCGCGATTTCCTGCGAAAGCCGCTGGAGATTGGCGTCCGTTGGCGCCAAGGTCAGTTTCGCCATAACGATCTGAATCACGTAAGCCGAGGTCGTGAGTTTCTGGCCGTCTCTCTGGCTGGTTTTGGCGCGCTCGACCGTTTTGGCGGTCTCGGCCGCCTTATCCGTTACCGCCTTCACGCGCCGTGAGGCGACCTCCTGCAATTCGGGCAGCCTGCCGACGATATGGCTCGTCGCATTCCTGAGACCGGCTGTACTCTCCTCGGTCTGGCTGGAGGCTTCGACAAGCGGCTTCAACGAAGCAATGGCATCGTCAATCGCCTTTTTGGCTTCCGGTGCCTCGCCGCCAAGCGCCATTCCCACGATGCGCTGCTGCCGGGCGAGTTCCTCCATATCGGGGCCGCCGATAGGGGCGGCGGCTTGAGCCTTGTCGTTTAGCGATTGGGCGAAGGAGGCGAAGTCCGAAATGCGCTGTGCATCGCCCAGTGTATTGCGGGCTTCATCTTCCTGCATGTCGGCGGCGCGCTGGAGGACCTTGGAGCCTTCAACGATATCCGTCTGGGACGACACGACGATGCTCTGCGCCTTCTGGAGATCGGTAAAGAGCGCCGACCGAGTTTCCTGAAGTTGCCACAGTGTATCCATGCGGGCCGAAATTCCGTCGATGGAAGACAGCGCTTGCTCCAGTTCCTGCTGACCGCTGCGATCCGCGGCGAGCTTGTCGATGCCGGATTTCAGAAGAACGCGCTGATCGGCAAGTTTGCGGGTAACAACATCGCGGTTTTCTTGCGTGGCACTGGCGAGGAATTCGCCCATCGCGGCCGACAAATCGCGAAATCCGCTCAACGACTGCAGAACGGAATTGGAAATATCCATCCGCCCCTGAAGCAAGCTCGACGCATAAAAACCGGTCGCACCCACGGCCATGATGCTGAAGACGAAGGGAACGATGAACACCATCACCTGCGTCTGGATGCGAACACGTGACAACAGCCTTCCCAACATGAGTCCCTCCTCGGCTCACAGCGTCTCGTTGCGGCGCCTTGGCGCAGGGCTGTTGCAGATCGCCTCCCTTCGAGTGAAATCCTCCTTCCGCCTGAGGCGGCAGCCACGGGTTTGCTCGCAACCAACGGCTGCTCGCCCCTTCCTCTTGACCTTCCGAAATTCCTATATCCGTCGGAAGGAAATGGCTTGAAGCAGAACAATCAATCTCGGGTGAAGATACCGGTCCCCTCGAACCGGCTCTGCACATAATCCCTGCCAGACGCATGACGCATCAGTGGAATAAATATTTCATACTGCACGACTCGTGAAATATTCGTTTCAATATTCGCCGAAACCAGCATTTTGTCCAGCCCGACGGCGGGCAGCCGATGCATCCTTCTGAGCCGTCGGGCGTTCTATCGCCAGGAACAACTGGAGACGCATCATGTTCAAGGACGAACACGGGGACATCGGCACAGACAAGGGTATGCGCGACGGTGTGGAAACCGCACCGGCCTCCTTCGAAGAGGCGAACATCAACCCTGATCTCATCAGACGCGAGGGTTTTGCCAGCGAGGCCGAGTATCGGGCGTATATTGCCACGCTCGGTGGTCATGCCCCGGTTGAAGGCACCGTCGAGGAACCTCTCCTGGTCTCCGATGGTCATGCCCTCGAAGGCCGGCTGCGAGAACTGAGAGAAGAGATCGAAAACCTTCGCGCTCGTCTTCACGTGATCCAACATCAGGCCGCGACCGTCGTTACGGAGAACGTCCGATGGGCCGATGCAAGTGCTCATGCGCAGCTCGGCAATCAGCCCTGGCTCAAGCTGGCAGCCGCAATGGCGGCGACCTTCGTCGTCACGAGGGGCATCAGGCGACTGCCTCTGGGTGCCGTGGCGACGACGGCGTTGCCGTTGGTGGCGGCGGCGATGAACCGGAAGTTCGCCCGGTGAAAATCGTCAGCAGCAATGACTGATCAGGCGAAACCGATTTCGGCAAACAGAGGGAGGTGGTCAGAGGCAACCCTTGTCAGGCGGTTTTGCAGGACCGCCGCTTGCTTGACGATGAGATCGTCGCTGACGAAGATGTGGTCGATGCGCATCAGCGGGTAACGGGAGGGAAAGGTCGCTCTTGCCGCGGCGCCGCCTGCGAGCTGGGCGTCCTTCAATGACCGGGTGGCAAGTCGGTAAGTCGCTGATGACGGAATGGCGTTGAAATCGCCGCAGAGAATGGTGGGAAGAGGCTGGTCCGCCGTGCCGCGCAGCCAGCCTGAGTTCAGCAGCGTCGTCATCTGCCGGACGCGCTCGCGGCCGCGAAGGCCGAGATGGGTGTTGACGACCAGCAGTTTTCTGTCGCCGACCAGTATTTCGACGGATAAGGCGCCGCGCTGTTCGCCGATGGACGGCAGCGGGCCGGCCTTGACCGCGCCTGTCGGCAGCGAGGTGATGATCGCATCGCCATACTGCTCCTCGGCAATCGACAGGGCCGGATGGAAATGCGCCTGCATCTTCAGAAGCGAGGCGATCGCGTGGGCCTGGTCGACGCCGCCGGTCCTGCGCCTGAGGACATCGACCTCCTGAAGCGCGACGATATCGGCCTCAGCTTCAGCGATGACGGAAGCGATGCGGCCGGGATCGAGCTTCCGGTCACTGCCGATGCAACTGTGGACGTTATAGGTCAGGAGTCTGATTGATTTATCCGGCATAGGCCCGCTGAAAGCTCGTTCCCCCGGGGAACATAGAACTTGTTCTCCGGGGGAACACAGAACTCGTTTGATCGTTCCAGATGATCGAGCCGTGGCGCTCGCATCTCGGAAATGGACAATCGATGAGCTTGAAAAGCATAATATGGAATGGACTGCTCGTTGCCGCCCTTTGTCTCGCGGTCTTTCTCCTCTATCGGATCTTCGAGCAGTATAGTCTGGGAGAGATCGTCCAATCGGTCCGCAGCATACCTCTTTCGACCTTTTGCACAGCACTGCTCTTCGCGGCGGCATCCTATCTGTGCCTCGGCTGCTTCGATCTCCTGGCGATCCGCTCGCTCGGCAAATCCTTGCCTTATTCCAGGATTGCGCTGGCTTCGTTCATCAGCCTCTCGCTCGGCCACAATATCGGCTTTGCCGGGCTGAGCAGCGGCGCCTTCCGTTATCGTTTCTATTCGCGCTGGGGACTGACGGCGGAGGACGTGGCGAAGATCATCCTGTTTTGCGGTGTCACGGTGGGGCTCGGGCTGATCACGCTGGGTGGTCTTGCGATGATCGTCAATCCCGGCGATGCCGGACGCCTGCTGCGCATCGATCCGGCAAGCGTCCGCATCTTCGGTGCGCTGGCGCTGGTTGTGCCGGTCGTCTATGCGGGCCTGGCGTTCTTCATCCGCGGCACATTGCGGCTGTGGCGCTGGTCGTTTCAGCTGCCGCGATTTTCGATCGCGGTCGCGCAGGTCGGGGTCGGGACGGTCAACTTCATGCTCGTGTCCGCCTGTCTGCACCAGATGCTCTCTGCCTTAGGCGACGTCGCCTTCTTCAGGTCGGTGACGGCTTACGTCCTCGCCAATTCGGCTATTCTCGCAACGCATGTTCCGGGCGGTCTGGGCGTCCTCGAGGCAACCGTCTCCTATGCCGTGCCGAAGGAGGCCTCGATCGGCGCGCTGATTGCGTTCCGCTGTGCCTATTTCTTCATTCCGCTGATGCTCGGCACAACGCTTCTCGTCATTAGCGAGGTGATCTTCCGCTGGAGATCACGCGGGGCGGATGAGGAGGCGGACGAGCGCGCCGAGGCCCAGTCGGTCTAGAGGGGCGAAGGGCCGAACCGGGTCGAAGAGCGCGGTGCCTGAAATCGGCGAAATGCTGCCCGGCAGCTCGACGGTGAATTCCCGCAAGCCCCGAGGGCCATCATTGAGCGCGTCGACCGCCTCGATCAACGAGCCGCTTTGCATAAAGGCTGCGGCAAAGCTTTCCGGGGTGGTTCCGAGATATTCCGAAAGCAGGCGATTGCGCAGATCCGCGATCGCGCGGCGATGCTCGTTGTTGCCGGCCTCGAACAGCATGTCGCATTCGCAATCCAGTCCTTCCGAGCGATTGTTGAGGTTGGAGGAGCCGATGCGGACCAGCTCGTCATCGGCGATCATCAGTTTTGAATGGACGAGCACCTCGACCTCGCCATTCTCTCCGGGCGTGACTGGCTCGGGTACGATTGGCCCGGGCACGACGGCATAATAGACGCGCAGGCGGTCCGCACGATCGGCGCGTTTCAGGCGGCGGATGACCCGGTCGCGATTGCCGCCCATGACAAGCTTTTCGATCAGCCCGTGAGAGCTGCGCGTGCAGATGATGACGACTTCAGGCCCGTCTTCCTCCTGCAGTCGCGCGGCAATGGCGTCGGCGACGCGGAAGGAGGCGAGATATTGCGCCTCGATGTAAAGCTGCCGCCGAACCCGGGCGATGACGTCCAATGTCATGGCGATGCCGTCACTGATGCCGGGGCGAAGTGCGGTCGACGGCTCCGTCAGCGCGAAGCTGACCGCGATCTCCCTCATCGAAACGGCGAGATCCTCCGGCCAGGCGAAAGGGACGTCTTCGGCCAACGACAGGTGGTTTTCGCCGGTAGCGTTTTCCCAGCGCTGCCTGACGATATCGCCGATCAGCCTTGCGGCGTCGCCGGTGACCATTGCCTGAACGTCATGCAGCGGATCGTAGGAAACGCCCTTGGGGTCACGTCGCAATTTATCCTTGGCGCGGTGGAGCCAGGTGTCCCACCGGCGCGACGTCAGGTCTATGCCGCCGATGAAGGCGACGGCATCGTCGATACAGACGAGTTTCTGATGGTGACAACCGCGCAATGTTGGCTGAGGCTCGAAGCGTAAATCGATCCGCCCATTTCTGGGAAAGTTTTTCTTCCGCAGCACCCGCAGGGACTTGTCAGAATAGACGGGGCCGAGCGCCCAGATGAGGATGCGTATTTCGAGCTCCGGATTTACCGCTGCCAGGGCATGCAACAGGTCGGCCAGCGTTTCGTCGGACTTCTCGGGTTCCAACCGGATGTTCGGATTGAAATCCCACCCGACGATCCAGATGGTGCGCCGCGCCTGCCGCAACGTGCGCGCCAGCTCGGCGAAATAGCTGTTGCCGTTGATCAGGAAGGCCGCCTTGGCAGCACTCCCTTTCAGGCGCAAGGCGCTGCCCTCCTGTTCTTGGCGGTCGCCCGGCCGTTGTGATTTTGTCTGGGGTAAGCTCGGGTTATTGAAGATGGTTTCGAATGTCGTCATGATTGCCTCGGCCTCTAACTGGAGCACAAACGCCCGGAATTTGCCTGGGTTCCCCGATGGCGTCGGACGACGGCCGCCTGCGATGCAGAATGCAAGGAAACGAGATGTCACAACGAGCAGGCAGCGCCGATCTTCCCCTTCATGGGGGACGCGTGCCGCATTGGCTGGGCGACCGGATGACGCGGTTGGGAACACTGATCACCGAGGCGATCGTCCATCACTACGGCCGCGACGAATTCCTGCGCAGGCTCGCGCATCCCTTCTGGTTCCAGTCCTTCGGCTCGGTCATGGGCATGGACTGGCATTCTTCCGGTATCACGACCAGCGTTCTAGGCGCGCTGAAGCGCGGGCTGAAGCCGCGCGCCGGCGAGCTCGGCCTGCATGTCTGCGGTGGTCGTGGCGCGCATTCTCGCAAGACGCCGCAGGAGCTCGTCTCGATCGGCGAGCGTGTCGGCCTCGACGGGGAGGGGCTCGCGACCACGAGCCGTCTCATCGCCAAGGTCGACAGCGCCGCCCTTCAGGACGGGTTCGACCTCTATCTGCACGGGTTCATCGTCGCCGATGACGGCCATTGGGTGGTTGTTCAGCAAGGCATGAACGGCGACAAGCGTCAGGCCCGGCGGTATCACTGGCTGTCCGAAGGGCTGGAGAGCTTCGTCGACTCGCCGCATGCGGCAATCGAGGGACGGAGCCAGGGCGAGATCGTCAATCTTGCCGACAGGCGCGCCGAACGCTCGCGGCGCGGTCAGCTCGATCTGCTGGCGACCCTCGGTCCCGACCGGATCATCCGTGAAGCCGCCGCACTGCTGCGTGTCGAAGCGCCGGCGCCCGAACCCGCCGAACAGCCGATGCTGCCGCACCTGATCATGCCTGCCCATCACGATGTCCGCGAGAGTGACGTCAACATGCGGCGCCTGCACGGAAATCTGGCCGCCGCCGCGGACCGCGGGCCAGCGGATTTCCAAGAGTTGCTGCTCGTCCCCGGCGTCGGTGCCCGCACGGTGAACGCTCTGGCGATGGTGGCGGAAGTCGTGCACGGCGCGCCCTGCCGTTTTTCCGATCCGGCGCGCTTCTCGATCGCCCATGGCGGCAAGGACCGCCATCCCTTTCCCGTCCCGCTCAAGGTTTATGACGAGACGATCGCCGTGATGAAATCGGCGGTGCAGAAGGGCAGGCTGGGTCGCGAGGAGGAGTTGCAGGCGCTCAAGCGCCTGGACGACCAATCCAGGCAGCTGGAGCGCTACGTGACGGGTCCCGACCTCAAGGAAATCATCGCCGGCGAATTTCGCCAATCCGCCGATTTCGGCGGCCGGAGCGTCTTCGGCTGGGAGGAGCCGTCCGCGGAGTAGGGCAGCCTTTATGCCATTACCTTAACTCGCTGAGCCAGGCAGGACGACCTCGCCGTTTTCCTCACCATCCCAGTACCGGATGGAGGACGCTGAAACCTTGATGAGAACGATCCCAGGAGTGTCCACTCCGTCGGGAAACCACCGCTCGAGATCGGGGATCCAATGTTCTTCGAGTGCCGCCTTATCCCGTACCAGCGACGCGACGCCCTCGACAGCAATGAAAATCCCCGGCTTGCCGAGGAGGCTGGGAGGCGCCGTGAACGTCAGCGAGACGCTGTCGACGCCTTCGATCTCCGTGATTTTCCTGCTGTCTTCATAGGAAAAGAACCAGGAATCCCCATCATATTCGACGTCGCCGTTATTGCTCATCGGTCGGGCCGAGATGCGGCCCGACCCGGCGTTCGTCGACAGCATGCAGAAATCGATCTTCTTCAGTTGCGAGGATAGGTCTTCGAGGGTCATGGATGCCATTGCGATCTCCGATGTTTGAATGCTCGGGAGTAGCGTGCAAGCGTCCAGATTGTTCCGTGGAAAGTCCACGGAAGCTAAGGATACGCAGCGCTATAGCTTCAATGGCCGTCGGGCGGGACGGCTTCAGCCGGAACCGTCTCTTTCAGATTCTTTCGGTGGAAGATGAACAGTCCTGCAACGACGATGATCGCGGCACCGATGATGATCTGCATATCGGGAACATCGTTGAAGAAGAGGTAGCCGAGGACGATTGCCCAGAGCAGCAGCGTATATTGAAGCGGCGCGAGCAGCGATGCCGGTGCGAGCTTCAGCGAGCGCGTGATGAGCAGATGCGCGCAGGAGGCGACGATCCCGAGCAGCAGCATGCCGGACCAATCGACGAGCGTTGCCGGCTGCCAGTGGCCAATGCTCAAGACGATACCGATCGCGAGGGCCGCAATCGTCTGCCATGTCACCAGGGTGGTATCGCTGGTCGAGCGCAGATAGCGGCTCATCACCAGAGACAGCGCAAAGGCAAAGCTGCCTACAAGACCGAAGAGCGATGGAAGCGACAGCATCGCCGTGGATGGACGCAGCGCGATGACGACGCCTGCAAAGCCGATCAGAACAGCCAGCCAACGGCGCCAACCGATCTTTTCTCCGAGAAAGAAATGCGAGAGCGCCGCGATATAGATCGGTCCCGCCATATAGAAGGTCATCACATCTGCGAGCGGCAGATAGGCGACGGCAGCATAAAACAGCGCGACATCGCAAGTCGCCATCAAAACACGTATGAACTGGAGGCCTTTCTGCTCGACGCGAAACAGGGCCATCGGCCCTTGCCGGAGGATCATTGGTCCGAGCACGATGAAAGCGCCGACCGAGCGGATCACCAGCACCTGGCCGACGGCAAAGCTCGCGACCAGCCATTTGCCCATTGCATCGTTCAGTGCAAAGAGCAGATCGCCGAGCAGCATCAGCACGACGCCTGTTATGATCAGGTTTCCGGCGTTGGCGACACCCGTCTGGGTCTTCATCTGTGGCATCCTCGCAAAAACGGCCGCGCATGCGCGGCCGAATGCGGCTTCTGCCTTAACACTGCCGATGTCAATGGTCAGTTTGAAGCGATTGCACTCGAATTGGGCAGAGAGATGTCTCTTTAGGCACTTGTGCCCACTTGTCGGCAGGTTCTGGATGCAGGCCTGCCGACAATCTGGCCGTCAATCAGCCTTTTTTCGATACAGCAACGTCATGAGTGCGAGCATGCATCCCAAGGCTGCTACCGATGCGAAGATGTAGAAGTTCCACTGCGGAGCCAGGCCTGCACCCAGAACCGCACCGCCGATGGCCGGTCCTATCATGCCTCCGATACGGCCGATGCCGAGCGAGAAGCCAAGGCCGGTTCCACGGATTTCGACCGGATAGAGGTTTCCAACGAGAACGTTGGCGAGGATCTGCGTGCCGATCGTTCCCGTACCTGCAAGTGCGACGAGACCATAGACCTGGAGGCCCTGATCCACCTGCGTCAGCAACCAGATCGAGCAGGCTCCGAGGAGAAACATACCTGCCACGACTATCTTGACGTTTCCGCGGTCGGCAATCCTTGCGCCAATCAGGAGGCCGACTGCGGCTCCGAGATTGAGCGTTACCGAGAAGAGCAGGGCAGAACCGAGGTCATAGCCCATCTTGTTCATGATGGTCGGAAGCCAGTTGACCATGCCGAATGTGAGCAGAAGCGAACAGAAGTGGATGCCCCATGCGTTCAATGTCGGCAGCAGGCGACCTTCGGAAAACAGCGACCGGATGCCGACCTGGCGTGACGCAACAGGCCTGGCGACGGGATCGGGCAGCCCGTACTGGTTTGCAATCTGATTGGCTTCGGTCTGGCGGTTTTTCGTTGCCAGCCATTCAGGGGATTCGGGGATGAGGCGGATGAAGAAGGGCAGAAGCAGGATCGGTGCGCCGCCGATGATCATCAGTGGACGCCATCCGTATGTCTGCACCAGCAGCATTCCGAGGATACCCGAGATGATGCCGCCAGCCAGATAACCGAGAAGAGCAATCGAGTAGGCTATTGCCTTCCGCTTCGGCGGAGAAAACTCGATGATTAAAGCGGTTACCGTGGGAAAAAGAGCTCCAAGGCCCAGACCGGCGAGAAAGCGTGTTCCCTCGAAAATGAGAAAGCTCGGCGCAAGACCGCTGCCGATCATCATAACGGAGAAGCTCAGCAGGCTGCCTATGATGACCTTGCGGCGACCTATCCTGTCGGCGAGCGTTCCGGCGACGAGAGCGCCCAGCAGCATGCCGAACAGGGTGATGGAGGCAGCGCGTCCCACCAGGCCGGGCGTCAGGCCCCAGCTGGCTTCGCCGAGCAATGCCGGCGCGACCGCGCCATAAACGATCAGGTCATAGCCGTCGAACAGGATCAGCAGACCGCAAAGAGCGATGATGATATTCGGGCTGCGAACATGTTCCTTGATAATAGCGAGATCTTGTATGGCCAATTTTCCCTCCCCATACATTTGAGTACAGGAAGTACGCTCCTGCCAGCGGCAGGTCCGCGTCGATCCATGTACAAATCCTCCTGGATCGTTGCCGGCGTGGTTCCTCCCAGCGCCAGACTCGCCCGTGAGAGGGCGATGTCAAGACAACGATGACACGCTATTAAATACTTGCGAATAAAATATTTGCAACTGCAAACTTTTCAGTTCGCAACTTTTCCTTTTCCGGATATTGCCGGTAGGTTGCTGTGCATGCGGCGCAGCGCCTTCTTCAGGGCTGCGACCTCTTCGTCCGACATGTCCTGCACCGCGGTGCGTTCAAGTTCCACGGCAAGCGGCATAAGCCTTTCCGTCATCGCCTCGCCCTGCGGGGTCAGCCTTACGATGACGATACGGCCGTTATCTTCCGGACGTGTTCGCGACACCAGCTTGCGCTTGGCCAATGTGCCGACGAGGCGCGAAAGCGTCGAAATCTCGACAGAGACGACGTCGGCGAGATCCCCCAGGGTGCTCTCCCGGCGTTCCTTGAGCATGGCCAGGACCCGGTACATCGCCACGCTGAGATTGTCTTCGGCGATTCTCTGCGCGAATACCTCGGCTATCCGCACGCCGGCACGATTGAGAAGATAGGGAACGGAATCGGTAAGTTTGTACATGTCTCTGTCTGCTGGCGGGATTCGGCTTGCTGAGGGCTCCCTCCGACATGCACCTAAATTACCGGGATGACAACACGATTGGCTTTCTGCTGCCGAAAACGGCTGGGTAGATCAAGCATTTTCCCGCCTAATTTCGAAATTTGCATTGACAATAGTTGCAAATGCAATAATTTGGACACCAAGGAGACACGGGAGGAAATCATGTCTGCCACTGCTGCCCTCGGCATAGCGCCGGCCCCCGCACCGATCAGCGATGCGTTTCGATCGACCATGCGCCGTTTCCCGGCGACGGTGACGGTCATTTCCGCCTGTCGCAACGGTGCCGATCATGGAATGACGGCAACTGCCGTCACATCACTTTCGATGGATCCGCCATCTCTCATCATCTGCCTGAACAATCGCACCTACCTGCACGACATGCTGCTCGAGGTGCCGGAATTCGCCGTCAGCGTTCTGACCGACAGGCAGGCAGCCGTATCGGAAGGGTTCAGCGGCAAGATTGCGCCTGAGCGTCGCTTCGATGCTGCCGATTGGGTTCGCCATGAGCGCGGCATGATGGTGCTGGGCTCCGCTCATGCCTCGGTCGTCTGCCGCCGTATGGGCGCGGTTCCCTATGGAACGCACACGATCTTCATAGGGCAGGTGGTGGATACACGCCATTCCGACGACACGACCGCTCTGATGTACGAGAACTCGAAATATTGCGCGCCACAGCACGCGCTTCCTGCATCCCAGAACTGAAGGTAGTTCCATGAAAAATACAGCTGCCCTGTTTCCCGCCTCGGCGCGGGTTGAGAACGCATGTCTTGCAGATCGTATCGCCCCGGTGTTGGACGAGATCCGTGCCGGCGCGCGCGACACGGAAAAATCCGGCCGCGTGCCGGCACGCAATATCGATCTGCTGCGCTCCGCCGGCTATTTCGATATCGTCAAGCCTGCCCGTTTCGGTGGCGACGAAGGATCGTTTGCCGAGCTTGTCGATGCAAATATCCAACTGTCGTCGGCCTGTGCCTCCACCGGTTGGGTTGCCGGCCTCCTTTCGGCGCATCAATGGCTCCTCGCCATGTTCGATGAAAGGGTTCAGCAGGACGTGTGGGGCAGCAATCCGGATGCGCTGCTCTGCGGCTCTTATGCGCCGGTCCGCATGGCGGAACGCGTCGAGGGTGGTTTCCGGTTATCCGGCGATTGGGCCTTTGCGAGCGGATGCGAAAATGCCCAGTGGGCGCTCTGTGCGGCGATCATTCCGCCAAACGGCGAGGGGGAGCGCCCTATGCCGGCATTCCTTCTGGTTCCCGCCAGCGATTATGCCATTGCCGAGACCTGGGACGTTGTCGGCCTCGCGGGCACCGGCTCAAAAAGCCTGATCCTCAAGGATGTCTTCGTTCCGGAATACCGCATGCTGAGCTTTCCGGATGCGACCTCCGGCAGAACGCCGGGCGGACGTGGCTACAAGGGTATCGGCCTTTTCAACATTCCACTGCTCATGGGGGTTCCGTTCTGCCTCGGCAGCGCAGCCGTCGGTGCGGCCAAGGGCGCATTGGAGAGCTATATCGACCATATGGGGGCCCGTGTGACACGTGGTGCAGTGGCCGGTGGCAACAACAAGATCGCGGAATTTCCGACGATCCAGCTTCGCGTGGCGGAAGCCTCCGCATCCGTGGATGCCGCCCGCGAAATCATTCTGCGCGATATTGCCCGGGCGCAGCAACTGGCCCAGGCCCGCGAGGATGGCACCGGCGAGATCACCGAGGACGATCGGATTCTCGCCCGTCGTAGCCAGTCCTTTGCGGTCAGCCTGGCCCTTCGGGCCGTGGAAGCACTCAATGCATCGACAGGCGGCCTCGGCCTCCAGATGTCCAATCCTGTCCAGCGGGCATGGCGCGATGCAAATGCCGTCGGGCGCCATATTTCCATGAACTGGGATGCCGTGGGCACCATGGTCGGCCAGCAGTTGCTCGGTCTACCGCTCAAGGGACAATTCTGATCCGCCATCCCCATTGTTTCGACTTAAGACAGGAAAGAGAGCATATCGTGCAAGGCAAGATCGCGCTTGAAGAACATTTCGCCATTCCCGAGACGCTACAGGATTCGGCTGGATTCGTGCCGGGCGACTACTGGACGGAACTGTCCGCCCGTCTTCTGGATATCCAGGACAAGCGTTTGCGGCTGATGGATGCCCACGGCATTGAGAAAATGATCCTGTCGCTGAACGCTCCAGCCGTGCAGGCGATCCCGGACAAGGCAAAGGCCCTGGAGATTTCCCGGCGCGCCAACGACTTTCTGGCGGAGCAATGCGTCAAGAACCCGAACCGTTTCCTGGGATTTGCAGCTTTGCCCCTGCAGGATCCAGATGCGGCCGCGCAGGAATTGCAGCGCTGCGTGACAACGATGGGTTTCGTCGGCGCACTGGTCAATGGCTTCTCGCAGGAAGGCGACGGAACGACGCCGCTCTACTACGACCTGCCGCAATATCGTCCGTTCTGGGCCGAAGTCGAAAAACTCAACGTTCCCTTCTATCTGCATCCGCGCAACCCGCTGCCGCAGGATAGCCGGATCTATGCCGGCCATTCCTGGCTGATGGGTCCGACATGGGCGTTCGCGCAGGAGACCGCTGTTCATGCGCTACGCTTGATGGGATCCGGCCTGTTTGACGAACATCCGGCTTTGCGCATCATCGTTGGTCACATGGGCGAGGGGCTGCCGTACATGATGTGGCGCATCGACAACCGGAATGCGTGGGTCAAGGTGGAAAAGAATTATCCGGCCAAACGCCCGATTGCCGATTATTTCAACGAGAATTTCTACATCACGACGTCGGGGAACTTCCGCACGCAATCGCTTATCGATGCTATGCTGGAAATCGGCGCGGACCGAATTCTGTTCTCGACAGACTGGCCATTCGAGAACGTCGACCATGCTGCAAACTGGTTCGACAGCACGACCATCTCCGAGGCCGACCGTCTGAAGATCGGTCGCACCAACGCGGTTTCGCTATTCAAACTCGATCGATAGCATGGTTGCACCTTTCAGATACACGGCCAGCGCGGCCCAGGTCTTCTTCGGGAGCGGCTCGTTGAACCGTCTCGCCGAGGCGATTGCAGGGCAGGGCGGCAAGCGCGCCCTGATCCTTTCGACCCCGCACCAGAAAGCGGAGGCCGAACGCATCGCTGCTACCCTCGGTCCGCTTGCGGCGGGACTATTCCACGATGCGACGATGCATACGCCGGTCGATGTGACCGAGCGCGCGATTGCGGCATACAACTTGGCCGGCGCCGATTGCGTGGTCGCAATCGGCGGCGGATCTACGATCGGTCTCGGCAAGGCGATCGCCTATCGCAACGACGCGCCACAAATCGTGGTGGCGACGACCTATGCGGGATCGGAGGTTACACCGATCCTCGGCCAGACAGAAAACGGGCAGAAGACGACGGTCCGCGGGCCTGGCATCCTGCCCGAAGTGGTGATCTACGACCCAGAATTGACATTGGGATTGCCGGTCAACATCAGCGTCAGCAGCGGGCTCAATGCAATGGCGCATGCGGTCGAAGGTCTCTATGCACAGGATCGCAATCCAATTTCGTCAATGATGGCGGTCGAGGGCCTGCGCGCGCTGAAGCAGGCTTTACCTCAAATCGTCAATGCCCCTGGGGACATCGAGCCGCGAAGCGAAGCGCTTTACGGTTCCTGGCTGTGCGGCACGGTGCTCGGAGCGGTAGGCATGGCCCTGCATCACAAGCTCTGCCATACGCTAGGCGGTAGCTTCGATCTGCCGCATGCGGAAACCCATGCGGTCATTCTTCCCCATTCTGCCGCCTACAATGCGGAGGCCGCAGCGGATGCGTTAGAACCCGCTACCGATCTTTTTGGCGGCTCGCTGGGCGGCGGTCTTTATGATTTTGCCGCTTCGATCGGCGCCCCCTTGGCGCTACGCGATCTGGGTATGAAGGAAGCCGATCTGGACCCTGCGGCGGAACTCGCCGCCCAGAACCCCTACTGGAACCCGCGCCCGATCGAACGGGAAGCGATCCGGGTTTTGTTGCAGAGCGCCTGGGAGGGCGCGCGGCCGCGTTAACGCTTTGGAGGATGGCCACGTGCCTGAATATTTCAGCGAAGAGAGATCCGCGGAGGCCGTCAACTCGCGGATGGGGCGGGACATTAATCCGCGTCTGGCCGAAATCATGGCGTCGCTTGTCAGGCACCTGCATGCCTTTGCCAAGGATATCAGCCTGACCCAGGAGGAATGGGAGTTGGCCATCGGCTTTCTGACCCGAACCGGCCATCTCTGTCATGACGAGCGACAGGAGTTCATCCTGCTCAGCGATACGCTGGGTTTGTCGATGCTGGTGGATGCAATCAACAACCGGCGTCCGCCGGGCGCCACGGAAAATACCGTGTTCGGGCCGTTCCATGTCGAAGGCGCGCCCATACGGCAGATGGGTGAAAACATCTCTCTCGACGGCAAGGGCGAGAGCTGTCTCTTCATCGGGCGAGTGCTGGATCTTAACGGCAATCCGATCGAGGGAGCCCAGATCGATGTATGGTCGGATAATTCCGATGGCTTCTACGATGTCCAGCAGCCGGACATCCAGCCGAAGTGGAACAACCGGGGTATCTTCGTCACTGGCGCAGATGGCACCTATAGTTTCGTCGGCATAAAGCCGGTTTCCTATCCGATTCCGGATGACGGCCCGGTCGGCCAGATGCTGACGTCACTCGGCCGCCATCCCTACCGTCCTGCCCATACCCATTACCTGATCACGGCTTCAGGTTATCAGAAGCTCGTAACCCACACCTTTGTCGGCGACGATCCCTATCTGGGATCCGATACGGTGTTTGGGGTGAAAAACAGCCTGGTTGCGCCTTTCGACCGTGTCGATCGTACGACGGTCTGGCGTTCCGATTTCGATTTCGTGCTGACGCCAGTGGAGAATAGAGAATGATCGTTGCCCGCTATGCAGTATCCGACCCCGGCAAGGCTGCCGAACGTTCCCGATTGATCGACGAACACAAGGCCTATCTGCGGGGCGCGGCGATCCGCATCCTGCTTTCCGGACCCTCTGCACCGTCGGCGGAGGGCAAGGGTTCTACCGCCTTGGTGATCGCGGAAGTCGAAACGCTCGCCGAGTTCGAGGCGTTCAGCGCAGGAGATCCCTTCGTCCGCTCCGGTGTTTACGGCAGCGTCGATATACACGAATGGCGGCCTACTTTTGGGGTTCTTCTAGAGAGTTTCTGATCAGCGTTTCGACCTGCCGAAGGCGATGAAATGCAGAACTTGCGGAGCCGAGACAACCGTCCATCAAAGGCTCCGGCGGTCTTGGTCTTTACCCTTCAGATTCTTGCCAAAACGGCTGCGCGTGCGAGGAAGGTCCGCTTCGGCCTTCGAGCGACCGTCTTCAGGCAAATCGAATGCAGCGACATCAATGCCGCTTCTCGGTGTCTTCGAGCGCCGGAAGGCGGCATCAATCGCCATTCAGAACGTTGATACCTGAAATATATTTCACAGTATGAATTATATTGACAGCGCTCTGCCGTTGCGATTATCTGCCCATACCGGATTTCGAGGAGGAACTCCGGTCTTCAATGGATCATCGGCAGCCGCTGAGGCGCCGCCGGATATTTGGGAGGGGCTTCGGCCTCGAGGAGGAAACTTGCGCAATTTTCTAAGCACGACCGCATTGGCGGTCCTTGCATCGACGCTTCTCGCCGGCGTGGCCAGCGCGGACACGGAAAATCCGTTCCGCTGCAAGCCGGGTGAAAAATACGTCATGAATGTCATGGTGTCGGGCGTCGAATATTGGTTCCCGGTCTATGAAATGTTCAAGCAGGCCGGCCAGCAGCTCGGCTGCGAGACCGCCTATACCGGCACGCCGGAATATGACGTCAACAAGCAGATCGCCACTTTCGACCAGGCGCTGGCCCAGAACCCGGCCGGTATCCTCGTTCATCCGATGAACTCCGATCCGTTCATCGAGCCGATCAACCGGGCGATCGACCAGGGCACGGCGGTCGTGACCTTCGCAGCCGATGCACCGCTCTCCAAGCGCATCTCGTTCGTCACGTCGGACAATACCCGCGAAGGCACTTATGCGGCCGACGCGATTGCCGAAAAGATGGGTGGCAAGGGTGAATATGCCGTTCTCGAAAATCCGGGCCAGGACAACCACGACAAGCGTATCGCCGCCTTCATCGCCCGTATGGAGGAAAAATATCCTGATATGAAGCTGGTCGGCCGCGCTGCGTCCAACCAGGACCCGAACAAGGCCTATCAGGGCCTGATGAGCTTGGTGCAGGCCCATCCGAATATTGGGGCCGTCTTCATGCCGGAAGCGAATTCGGCCATCGGCGCTTCGCAGGCCAACAAGGAAAGCGGCGGCAAGATCCTCGTGATGTGCGCCGACGTCAATGCCAACATTCTCGACATGATCAAGGCGGGCGAAGTGTTCGGTTCGATCAATCCGAACCAGGGCATGCAGGGTTACATGGGCTTCATGCTTCTGTGGCTTGCCAAGCATCCGGAACTCATCGACCCGATGAACGACGCCAAGCGCGCCGGCTTCAATCCGATGAGCATTCCGTTCGTCGACAACGGCCTGTCGATCGTCACGGCTGATAATGCCGACGACTTCTACTGGGACAAGTACCTGAAGCGGCGGGGCACCAAAGGCATCGAGGAGTAAGCCTTTGTGCCGGCTGTCCGGGGGGCAGGAAACTCCGGACAGCCACCGCGAGCGTGAGGAGGAGACGATGATGGCATCGGTGCCGGTCCTGGAAATCCGCAATGTCAGCAAGCACTTCGGGGCGGTGAAGGCGTTGACGGATGTGAGCTTCAGCCTGGAGAAGGGCGAGGTTCATGCGCTTTGCGGCGAAAACGGCGCGGGCAAGTCGACGCTGATGAACATCATTGCCGGCGTGCTGCAGCCGACCGAGGGCGACGTTCTCGTCGATGGCGCGCCGGTAAAGGTGACGTCGCCGGCCGTGGCGCAATCGCTCGGGCTTGGCCTCGTGCATCAGGAAATCGCGCTCTGCCCCGATGCGACGGTGGCCGAGAACATGTTCATGGCAGCGACCAACCGCCGCCGCTCGCCTTTCATGAATTATGGCCGGCTGGAGCGGGATGCGCAGGTCGTGATGAATCGTCTGGCACCAATCGACGTGCGCCGCAAAGTCGGCGATTTGTCGATTTCCAGCCAGCAGCTTGTCGAGATCGCCAAGGCACTGACGCTCGATTGTCGCGTGCTTATCTTCGACGAACCGACGGCGGCTTTGACGGAATCGGAGACCCAGATCCTGTTCGAAATCATCCGCGACCTCAAGGCGCAGGGTATTTCGATCATCTATATCAGCCACCGCATGGCCGAAATCTTCAGCCTGTGCGACCGGGTCACCGTCTTTCGCGATGGCCGCTATGTCTCGACGGAAATGGTGGCGGAATTGACGCCGGATGATGTGGTGCGCCGCATGGTCGGACGCGAGATCACCCAGCTCTATCCGGAAAAGCAGGCGCCGTCGGAGCGGACCGACGAGATCATTTTGAGCGTCCGCGATCTCGGCGACGGTAGCCGCTTCACGGATGTGAGCTTCGAACTGCGCAAGGGTGAAATTCTCGGCATCGGCGGGCTCATCGGCTCGGGCCGCACCGAGATAGCCGAAGGCATTTGCGGATTGCGGCCGGTAATCGACGGCGAGGTGCAATTGCATGGACAGCGGCTGCGGGCGCGGTCCTATGCGCAGGCAGCGCAGGCGGGCGTCGTCTACCTGTCGGAAGACCGGAAAGGCTCCGGCATTTTTCTCGATCTTTCCATTGCCCAGAACATTGCCGTTCTCGATTTGAAATCGCTGACCGGACCACTGGGACTGTTGAATTCCAAGGCCGAGGCGGATCGTGCCCACAACCTGGCCCGGCGGCTCGGCGTGCGGATGGGTGGCATCGACATGCCGGTCTCGTCGCTGTCCGGCGGAAACCAGCAGAAGGTGGCGATTGCCAAGCAGCTGGCGGTCGATCCCAAGGTCATCCTGATGGACGAGCCGACCCGCGGCATCGATGTCGGCGCTAAGTCGGAAATCCACCGGCTGCTGCGTGATCTCGCGCGCTCCGGCATCGGCATCGTCGTCATCTCGTCGGAACTGCCGGAACTTCTCGGTCTATGCGACCGGGTGCTGGTCATCCACGAAGGCACCGTTGCAGGCGAGGTCGAGGGCGAGACGATGACGGAAGAAGCGATCATGCGGCTCGCCTCGGGTATCGGCGGTCACAACAATTCAAAGGCATCAGAGCATGCCGCGTAGGGAAAAAGCAGGGGCAGGAGACAGGGTCATGGCGGACGCTACATTGGCAACGGCACATCAGGCACGCGCGCCCGGCTGGAAACGGCTGGGGACGATGCGCGAGGCGGGACTGATCGCGATCATCCTGGCGCTCTGCATCGTCATGAGTTTTGCCTCGCCGCATTTTCTGACGCTCGGCAACTTCCGGGCGATGCTGATGTCGTTCTCGGTGGAAGGGATCGTCGTTGTCGGCATGACCATTCTGTTGATTGTCGGCGGCATCGACCTGTCGGTCGGCTCGGTCGTCTGCTTCTCGATGGTGCTGTCGGGCTCGCTGTTCCTGATGGGGCTCGATCCATGGAGCGCATCCCTGATCGGGATCATCGCCAGCGGCCTGATCGGCTGTGTCATGGGCTTCTTCGTCACGGTCGTCGGGCTCAACCACTTCATCACCTCGCTTGCGGCCATGGTCATCGTGCGTGGTATCTGCCTGATCATCACCAAGGGCACGCCGCTGTCGCTGTTCACCTTGCCGCCCTCGTTCAAGGCGGTCGGGCAGGGCACATTCTATGGCGTCCCCTATGTGATCCTGATTTTTGTTGCGGTCGTCGTGCTGTTCGACTTCCTGCTGCGCCGGGCAACCGCCTTCCGCAAGGTGTTCTACACCGGCAGCAACGAGAAGGCGGCGCTCTATTCCGGCATCAAGACCAACCAGGTGAAGTTCTGGGTGACGGTGCTCTGCGCCACGCTGTCCGGCGTTGCCGGGGTGATCTACATGTCCCGCTTCGGTGCCGCGACCCCGACCTTTGGCGTCGGCATGGAGCTCAACATCATCGCCGCCGCGGTGATCGGCGGTGCGTCGCTGAATGGCGGTTCCGGCACGATCCTTGGGGCTATTCTCGGCATTGCCCTTCTGTCGGTCGTAACGAGCTCGTTGATCTTGCTTGACGTGTCCGTCTATTGGCAAGACATGATCAAAGGCTGCATTCTGCTTGCCGCCGTCTCGATCGACCATTTCCTGCACAAGCGGAAGGCTGCCTGATATGCCG
>Ga0102590_1000246_pt1 | contig 140393 bp, 124 predicted proteins | sample AraplaMF_Col_mMF_FD_76859 | JGI IMG/M metagenome (GOLD analysis project Ga0102590, IMG submission 76859) | Arabidopsis root microbial communities from the University of North Carolina, USA - plate scrape MF_Col_mMF | ecosystem: Host-associated > Plants > Roots > Endosphere | place: USA... | reverse complement strand
TACCGTTGGCGCTGATGACGTGGTGGTGGACGTTCGGCGCCTTCTCCAGCTTCCCCTACTCGGATATCGGCGCCGACGTTCACTGGATGAAGACGGCGCAGGAATACGCCGATAGCGGCGTCGTCAATCCCTACGCCTCGCAGTCCTACGTCGACCTCCGCTCTGCTCTGGCGGGCGCATTGGCCGGCACCTGCGGGCTCGATCTCCTGCATTTCGGGTGGACCTACCGCTACGTCTCGATCCTGTTCTTCCTTCTCGCTTTCTACGCCTTCGCGCAGGGCGTCTATTCGGAACCGTGGCGGAAATGGATCGCTTTCTTCTTCGCCGGGGCCGGCAACGGCATCGGACTGCTGACCAATGGCAGCCTGGCGGTTGCGGGCAGCGTGGTCTTTCTCGGTGTCCTTCTCCGCAAGTCCGGACAAGACGAGAAGGAGGATCTCCGGGCGGGTTCGGTCGCGCTACTGGTCCTGAGCGCGGTGACCTCGCTTTTCCTCGCCTTCATGCTCAACAACAACGCCCTGCTGCTTGCGCTCCTTGCGGTCGGGCTCTTGCTGCTCAGGCTTCAAGGCAAGGCCCGCCGGTCCGGAAGCCTCCTTTTTATCGGTTGCGTCTGGCCCGCGACGCTGCTGCTGGCACACCGGGGGTCCTATCTGCACATCCCGGCCGTCCTTGGCGCCTGGCTTGGCTACCTGCTGATCCTGCACGAGATGTCGCGCCGGCCTGCACGGACCCTTAGCCTTCTCCGCGCGCTCTCCATCGTGCTGCCGTTGGCCCTGGGCGCAATCGTCGCCTCCGTCGTGGCGATGCGCCTCGGCTATCTGCCGGCGGCAAACGCCAACGCCATATTCTCCCACGTCACCGGGCTGGTGCTTGGGCGAACGATTCAAAGCGGCGACGAGCTGTTCTTGGGTGCCGGCCCGGAGGTCGCCGTAATCGAGCTCGGCCGGGCCGTCGGCCCGCTGTTCGCCGTCTGCATCGCGATGGCCATGGCCTGGTGGTGGATCAATCGCGCGACCGCTTCCCCGGACACGGTTTCCGATCCGGCTCAAACCGCTCGCGTGTCGAAGCTGCTGTGGTCGTGGACCATCGGCTGCGGCCTTGCCCTTGCCGCGCTTTCGGGCTTTCCGTTCCTGTACCGCACCACCATGATCGTCCTGTCCCTGCTGGCGATCACGGCGACCGAAGCGGTCTCCCAGCTGCTCATCGACCCTTCCCCCGCGTCCTTCCGCCGGCGCGCGTCTGCGGCATTCACGTTCACACTGCTCGCCGCCGGCCTCGTGCTGACGGTCTATACTTTCACCTGGCGGCCTGACCTGTCCTCCTCGCGGTATCAGGATTTCATCCGGCCGGCCGAACTCGCGGGACTGGCTCTCCTCGTGGCGCTGGTACCGCTGACGCTCATCCGGTCCAGGCGGGTTCATGTCTGCGCGCTTGCGGCCGTCTTCGGATTGGGCGTCATCCTCGATCGCGCCGGCCTCACCGGCATGTCGAAGAGTTACAGCTATGGCGCTCTTCCCGCCGGGGCCACCGCCGTCACCCACTACAATGCCAGCGATCTCGACGCCGCGCGCTGGCTGCACGACAACCTGAAAAAGGGCATCCTGCTGTCCGATCCTTACACGCTCGGGCTGATCCAGGCCCTGACCGGCGCCCCGGCGGCCTACATGTTCTCGAATCTGGATACGGTGAACGAAGCGCTTGCCAAGCGGATGCGCACCGTCGTCTCCGCGATTGTCGAGCCGGGCGACGGTGCCCTCCGGCTCGCCGAAGCCTGCACGACCATCCGGCCGCTGCTACAGGACATCAATCAGGAAACGTATTTCCAGATGGGGAGGAGCGACGCGCTGAGTGGAATTTTGCGGCCCGTCCGCACCACGAAAGCGCCCGAAGCGGCCGCGCCGCAGGCGACAGCCCCGCAGGTTTCGGATGCCACCGAGGACGCGGATCGAGACGTGGTCCAGAACTTCCTGGGCTCCGGCCAGGACACATGGCAGCTCGTCGCCGTCATCAATCCCCGCACGATCGCGTGGATCGATCTCGGCGCGGGCGAGCGGCTCCCGTATTTTCCGCCGTCAAAGCAGCTGGAATCCGAATTCATCAAGTCGCTTCGCGCAGGGCCATTCCAGGCACTTTATGCCAACAAGCAGACCGCGGTCGTTCGCATTCCGTGCGAGCGATGATTTTTGGCTGCGCCGCGACGGCGAATGCGCATCTGGCGCGGACACCGGTGGCGCGGTATGGACATTGAGAATGACGCTCAATTTTCACCGACCGTTCGATCGATGCCGCAAGACACCCCCTCCATGCTGAGACAGGCCGTCATCCTCGTCGGCGGGCTCGGCACCCGGCTCGGCGAGCGTACCAGGCTGGTTCCGAAGCCGATGCTCGAGGTCGGCGGGCGGCCGTTTCTCGACACGCTGATCGACGAGCTCGTGCGCTACGGCGTGTTCGACGAAATCGTCCTGCTTGCGGGCCACAAGGCGGAGATCGTCGAGACGCACTACGCCGCGGCCGCGAGGGGGCAGACTCGCATCATCGTGTCGCGCGAGACCGAGCCGCTCGGCACCGGCGGTGCGCTCGTGCATGCGCGCGAGCTGCTGCACGACCGCTTCCTGCTGCTCAACGGCGACTCGCTGTTCGACTTCAACCTGCTCGACCTGATCGCGCGGGCGCAGGGCGGGCGCGTTCACATGGCGCTGCGTGACGGCGTCGTCGGCGACCGCTACGGGCGCGTCGCCCTGGACGGCGAATTCGTACGGGATTTCATCGCTCCCGGTGCGGGCGCCACGGGACCGGTCAATGCCGGCATCTACGTCGTCGACAAATCCGTTCTCGCCGACATCGCCAAACTTCCCGCTTCGCTCGAGCAGGACGTGTTTCCCGGCCTCGCCGCGCGCGGCGACCTGCGCGGCACGGCCTATCGCGGCTATTTCATCGACATCGGCATCCCCGACGATTTCGCGCGCGCCGATCGCGAACTGCGCGAGAAGCTGCGGCGTCCCGCCGTGTTCTTCGATCGCGACGGCGTGCTCAACCACGATTCCGGCTACACGTTCGAGACGCACAAGCTGGAATGGATCGAGGGCGCGCGCCAGGCGGTGAAGGCGGTCAACGACGCCGGCTATTTCGCCTTCGTCATCACCAACCAATCCGGCGTCGCGCGCGGCTATTACGAGGAGCATCACGTCGCCACGCTGCACCGCTGGATGGCGGACCGGATGGCGGAGGTCGGCGCGCATATCGACGCCTTCGAATATTGCCCCGATCATCCCGACGGAACCGTCGCCCGCTATTGCCGCGTCAGCGACCGCCGCAAGCCGGCGCCGGGCATGATCACCGACCTCGCGCAGCGCTTTCCGGTCGACATGACGCGCAGCATGGTGATCGGCGACAAGGACAGCGACATCGAGGCCGCGCGGGCGGCCGGCCTTCCCGGCCATTTGTTCGAGGGCGGCAATCTCGAAGCGTTCGTGCGAGGGCGCCTGAACCCGGCCGGCAAGGCATAGGCGACCTTACAAAAACTGCTGCATCCCCGGGCATTTGGCGTCTATCGGGCGCTGCTCTGTTGCGTGCGACCGCCAGTGTGCTATAGCGCCATCTTGTTGCGAATACTGGCTTAATCGCCTTCTGAGGTCCGGCATGGCAGATCTGAGGGACGCCCGCGTCCTCGTTACCGGCAGCGACGGCTTCATCGGATCGCACGTCGTCGAGGAGCTGGTGAAAGCCGGGGCCCGCGTCAAGGCGGTCGTCTACTACAACTCCTTCAATTCCTGGGGCTGGCTGGACACGGTTCCCGCCGACATCATGAAGAGCGTCGAGGTGGTCGCCGGCGACATCCGCGATCCGCATTTCATGATCGCGGCCGCCAGCGGCTGCACCGACGTGCTGCACCTGGCAGCGCTGATCGCGATCCCCTTCTCCTATGCCGCGCCCGATTCCTACGTCGAGACCAATGTGCGCGGCACCGTCAACGTGCTGCAGGCGGCGCGGATGGCCGGCGTGCGGCGCTTCGTGCAGACCTCGACCAGCGAGGTTTACGGCACGGCGCAGGTCGTGCCGATCAAGGAGAACCATCCGCTGGTCGGCCAGTCGCCCTACTCGGCCTCGAAGATCGCCTCCGACCAGATGGCGCTGTCGTTCCAGGCCTCGTTCGACATGCCGGTCGTCGTCATCCGGCCGTTCAACACCTATGGCCCCCGGCAATCGGCACGCGCGGTGATCCCGACCATCATCAGCCAGATCGCGACCGGCAAGCGCCGCATCCGTCTCGGCGCGGTCAGCCCGACGCGCGACTTCTCCTTCGTCACCGACACCGCGCGCGGCCTGATCGCAGGCCTCACCGCGCCGGCCGAGCAATGCGTCGGCCAGACCATCAATCTCGGCAGCGGCTTCGAGATCTCGGTCGGCGCGACCGTCGAGATGATCGCCGACGTGATGGGCGTGAAGATCGAGATCGAGACCGACGAAGCGCGCCTGCGTCCGGCCAACAGCGAGGTCGAGCGGCTATGGGCCGACAATTCCAAGGCGCGCCAGCAGCTCGGCTGGAGCCCGGAGTTCGGCGGGATCGACGGTATGCGCCAGGGTATCGTGAAGACGGTCAACTGGTTCACCAATCCCGTCAATCTCAGCCGCTACAAGGCGGACGTGTACAATGTCTGAGGCAACGGTGAAACCGGCCGCAACCGAAGCGCTCACATTCGATCCAAAGGCCGTGGTCGACGCGGTCCGGCGCGCCGCGGGCACGCCCAACGGCATTCTCGGCCTGCACGAGCCGGTGTTTGCCGGCAACGAGGTGTCCTATCTCGAAGAGTGCATCAAGAGCACCTTCGTCTCTTCGGTCGGCCCGTTCGTCGACCGCTTCGAGCGCATGCTGGAGGAGGTGACGGGCGCAAGGCGCGCGGTCGCCGTGGTCAACGGCACCGCGGCGCTGCATGCCTGCTTCCGCCTCGCCGGCGTCGAGCCGGGCGACGAGGTGATGTCGCCGGCGCTGACCTTCATCGCGACCACCAACGCGATCGCCTATTGCGGGGCGGTGCCGCATTTCATCGACAGCTCGCTCACGACGCTCGGCATGGACCCGCGCGCCCTCGCCACGCGGCTCGAGGCGATCGCCGAGCGGACGCCGAAGGGCACGGTCAATCGCGAGACCGGACGCCGCATCGCCGCGATCTCGCCGATGCACACGTTCGGCCATCCCGTCGCGCTCGACGAGATCGCCGCGATCGCAAGCCACTGGAACATTGCGCTGGTGGAGGATGCCGCGGAATCGCTGGGCTCGACCTACAAGGGCCATGCGGTCGGATCGCAGGCACGGCTCGCGGCGCTGAGCTTCAACGGCAACAAGATCGTCACCACCGGCGGCGGCGGCGCCATCCTCACCAATGACGAGGAGCTGGGGCGCCGCGCCAAGCATCTCACCACCACCGCGAAGCTGCCGCACAAATGGGCCTTCGTGCACGACGAGATCGGCTTCAACTACCGCCTGCCCAATCTGAACGCCGCGCTCGGCTGCGCCCAGCTCGAGCAGCTCGACGGCTTCCTCGCGAGCAAGCGCCGGCTGGCTGCGGCCTATGAGCGCGTCTTTGCGGATGTGCCCGGCGTGCGCTTCTCGCGCGAGCCCGAGGGCACCACGAGCAATTACTGGCTGAACGCGATCCTGATCGACGAAGCCTATGCCGGTCGGCGCGACGAGGTTCTCACTGTGCTGAACGAAGCCGGCTTCGGCGCGCGCCCGGCCTGGACCCTGATGCACCGCCTGCCGATGTTCGCGCAGAGCCCGCGCGGCGATCTCGCCACCGCCGAATCCATCGAGCGCCGCCTGATCAACCTGCCCAGCAGCGCCAGCATCAGGGCCCGCGATGAATAGCGGCGCGCGAAAGATCTGCTTCGTCACCGGCAGCCGGGCCGACTTCGGACTGCTGGTCTGGCCGATGCGCGCGATCCGCGAGACCTCGGGCCTGACACTGCAGCTCATCGCCACCGGCATGCATCTCGCGCCGGAGTTCGGCTACACCTTCAATGCCATCCGCGACGAGGGCTTCGAGGTCGACGAGCGCGTCGAGACGCTGCTTGCCAGCGACACCGGCGCGGGCGTTGCTAAATCGGTCGGCCTTGGCGTGATCGGATTTGCGGACGCCTTCGCACGGCTGCAACCCGATCTCGTTGTGCTGCTCGGTGACCGCTTCGAGATGTTCGCGGCCGCGCAGGCCGCGATGTTCATGCGGCTGCCGATGGCACATCTGTTCGGCGGCGACGTCACCGAAGGCGCGGTCGACGAGTCCATTCGCCACGCCATCACCAAGATGTCGCATCTGCATTTTGCCAGCAACACGGGATCGGCGCGGCGGCTGAGCCAGCTCGGCGAGGACCCGTCCCGAATCCACACCATCGGCTCGGTCGGCATCGACGCGATCAAGCATCTCGACCTGATGGACCGCGACAGCATCGGCCGCGCGGTCGGCCTGCCGCTCGGCGAGCACAATGCGCTCGTCACGTTCCATCCGGTCACGGTCGAGGCCGGCCGTTCGATCGCCGAGCTCGACGAGCTGTTCGCGGCGCTGTCGACGCTCGATCCGGAATTCCGCCTCATCTTCACGCTCGCCAATGCCGATGCCGAGGGGCGCGCGCTGAACGAGCGCACCAAGGCCTTCGCGGCGGGCCGTCCGAACACGATCGCGGTCGCCTCGCTCGGTCAGCTCCGTTATCTCAGCCTGATGAGCCAGGTGGACCTCGTGATCGGCAACTCGTCGAGCGGCATCCTCGAAGCGCCCTCATTCGGCGTTCCCACGGTCGATGTTGGCGACCGCCAGAAGGGGCGCGAGCGCGCGGCTTCGGTGTTTCACACGGCCTCCGAGCGCGGCGCGATCGGCGCCGCGATCGCGCAGGCGCTCCGGCGCGGCCGCCAGGCCACCGTCAATCCCTATGGCGACGGCGAGTCCAGCCGGCGATTTGCCGACATCATTGCCGGCATCCCGGATTTCAGGCAGCTTCTGACGAAGGGCTTCTACGAACCTCCCGCAAGCGGAGCGCGGCCATGACGCACACGCTGGTCATCGCGGAAGCCGGCGTCAATCACGACGGCAGCCTTGAGAAGGCGCTGGCGCTGGTCGATGCGGCCGCGGATGCCGGGGCCGACATCGTCAAGTTCCAGACGTTTGACGCCAAGGCGGTCGCTGGTAGCGCGGCGAAGAAGGCCGCCTATCAGCAGCGTACGACGGATGTCGCCGAGACCCAGCTTGCCATGCTGCAACGGCTGGAACTGCCGCAGGCTGCGCATCACACGCTGATCGTGCGCGCGGCCGAACGCGGCATTGAGTTCCTCTCGACGCCGTTCGACGACGCCTCGCTCGGCTTCCTGCTGTCGCTGAAGCTGCCGCGCATCAAGATCGGATCTGGCGATCTCACCAACGCACCATTGCTGCACGCGGCGGCAAGGGCCGGGGCGCCCCTGATCCTGTCGACGGGCATGGCGAGCCTCAGCGAGGTCGAGGAAGCGCTCGGCGTATTGGCCCACGGCTATGCGCAGCGCAACGATCCTGCCGGTGTCGCCTCGTTCCGCGCGGCATGGCGCGATCCGGCCGCGCGCGCCGCGCTGACGCGCCACGTCAGCCTGCTGCATTGCACGACCGAATATCCCTGCCCCATCGCGGATGTGAACCTCGCCGCGATGGCGACGATGCGATCGGCGTTCCAGCTTCCGGTCGGCTATTCAGATCATACCGACGGGTTCGAGGTTTCGGTCGCCGCAGTCGCGCTCGGCGCAACCATCATCGAGAAGCACCTGACGCTCGATCGCAAGGCGCCGGGACCGGACCACGCGGCCTCGCTGGAACCGGATGATTTCAAGCGGATGGTGAGCGCCATTCGCAATGTCGAGGCCGCGCTCGGCGACGGCGTGAAGACGCCGAGAGGGTCCGAGGTCAGGAACGTGCCGGTGGCGCGCAAGAGCATCGTGGCGGCGCGCGCACTGAAGGCCGGCGAGATCATCGGCCCGGCCGACATCACCACAAAGCGGCCGGGCGCCGGGCGGCCGCCGATCGACTATTGGTCCCTGATCGGAACTGCGGCACCGCGGGCGCTCGAGCCTGACGACCCGGTTTGACCGGCCCGTCGCCATCGGGGAAACCGCCGGCGATTCTCCTTGGCGAGCACTGATTTCGGCGACCGGGCCACGGCCCTTCGAACCGCCGGACCGGGCCCGAAAACGCGAGAATTAACAAGGACAACGCGCGGTCCCCTGGCGGGGTTGACGCCGCCTCTCGCAGCCGCGATATAGCAGGCTCAGCCGTGGGCAGCTCCCCGATATCTAGCGTATACGAGGCAGATTGCCATGAAATCCTGGCGTAAGGCCGTCGTTGGAACGCAGGCGACCGTAGGCGAGGCCATTGCCGCGATCGAGAGCGGGAGCATCCAGATTGCGCTGGTGCTCGACGACCAGAACCGCCTGCTTGGCGTGGTCACCGACGGTGACGTCAGGCGCGGCCTGCTGCGCGGCATCCCGCTCACCGGCCTCGCTACCGACATCATGAACCGCACGCCGGTATCGGCTCCGGCGACGCTCTCCCGCGACGACCGCCTGCATGTGATGCGGCACAAGTCGATCAAGCAGCTCCCGCTTGTCGACGAAGGCGGCCATCTGGTCGTGGTCGAGACGCTCGATGAGCTGCTCGAGCCGCGCCACTATGCCAATCCGGTCCTGATCATGGCGGGCGGGCTCGGCGAGCGCCTCGGCGCGCTGACGCGCGACGTTCCCAAGCCCATGCTCAATGTGGGCGGCAGGCCGCTGCTCGAGACGATCGTCCGTAACGTCGTGCAGCAGGGGTTCCACAACATCTACATCTCGGTCAATTACAAGGCCGAGACGATCAAGGGCCACTTCGGCGACGGCGCCGCCTTCGGTGCCAACATCCAGTACGTGCACGAGACCGAACGCCTGGGCACCGCCGGCGCGCTCGGGCTGTTTGCCACCCCGCCGGATCTGCCGATGATCGTCACCAACGGCGACATCCTCACCACGATCAACTACGGCGCGCTGCTCGACTTCCATAACGGAACGCCGGCGGAAGCGACGATGGCCGTCCGCGAGCACAAGGTGCACGTTCCCTATGGCGTCGTGTCCACGTCCGAAGGCTTTCTCCAGACCATTCGCGAGAAGCCGACCGAAAGCTGGTTCGTCAGTGCCGGCATCTATGTGATCGGAAGCTCCGTCTTTCGCCATGTCGCCCCCGGCATCAGGATCGACATGCCGGCCGTGCTGGAGCGCGTGATCGCTGGCGAGGGACGCGTTGCGGTCTATCCGATCCGCGAATACTGGCTCGACATCGGCCGCCTGGAGGATTTCGAGCAGGCTCATGCGGAGTTTCATGAGGTCTTTCCGTGACCTCGAAAACCGCTGTCGTGATCGGCCTCGGCTCGATCGGCACAAGGCACGCGCGGATCCTGCGTGATCTTGGCCTCACTGTTGCGACCGTGAGCCGCCGGGAGGGCGGCGACTATGGCTCGATCGCGCAGGCCGTCGCCGGCGCGCATCCGGATTACGCGGTCATTGCCAGTGAAACCGCACGCCATGCCGGCGACCTGCAGGAGCTCGCACAGGCCGGCTTCCGCGGCGCCGTCCTTGTCGAGAAACCGCTGTTCGCGACGCCGGCGGCGCCAGCGAAATATCCGTTCGCCCATGTCAGCGTCGGATACAATCTGCGCTTCCATCCGGTCATGAAGGCGCTGGTCGATACGTTGGGCGGCCGCGAGGTGATCACGGTCGCCGCCTACGTGGGGCAGGACATCAGGGACTGGCGGCCCGGCCGCGACCATCGCACCACCGCATCCGCGACGACGGGCGCCGGCGGCGGCGTGCTGCGGGATCTCAGCCACGAGCTCGATTATCTCCTGTGGCTGTTCGGGCCGTGGCACCGCGTCGCGGCGCTCGGCGGCGCGTCCGGCGCACGCGACATCGACGTCGACGACCATCTCGACCTGCTGCTCGACATGCAGCGGGCGCCGTCGGTCCACGTCCACATGGATTATCTCGATCGCCAGGGCATCCGCCGCATCCGCGTCAATGTCGACGACGACACCATCGAGGCCGATCTCGTCGGCAGCCGCTTGGTGGTCAACGGCAAGGCAACGGACATCCCCAGCGAGCGCGACCAGAGCTATCGCGACATGCATGTCGCGGCGATGCGGGGCGCGAGCCCGGTCTGCTCCCTGCCCGAGGCGCTCGGCGTCATGCATCTGATCGACGCCAGCGAGCGCGCGCTGCGCAGCAAGACCTGGGTGTCGCCATGAGCCTGGTCTGCACCATCTGCGCGCGAGGCGGCTCGAAGGGGGTCGTCGGCAAGAATGCGCGCGATCTCCTCGGCAAGCCCGTGCTCGCGTGGAGCATCGCGCAGGCGCGCGAGACTGGCCTGTTCGATGCCATCGCCTTCAGCAGCGATTCCGACGCGCTGCTCGAGGCGGCACTGAAGGCCGGCGCCGATATTGCGGTCAAGCGTCCCGACGAGATGGCGACCGATACTGCGCCGAAGCTGCCGGCGATCCGCCATTGTCTCGAGCAGGCCATCGCGCAGACCGGCAAGACGCCGGAGATCTTCGTCGACCTCGACGTCACCTCGCCGCTCAGGCTCGCCTCCGACATCAGCGGTGCGGTGACCCTGCTGCGCGACAGCGGCGCCCGCAACGTCATCACCGGAGCGCCGGCGCGGCGGTCGCCCTATTTCAACCTGGTCGAGCAGCGCAGCGACGGCAGCGTCGGCCTGTCAAAATCCGCCAATCCTCCGATCACGCGCCGGCAGGATGCGCCCCGCTGCTTCGACATGAACGCCTCGATCTATGTCTGGCGCGTCGCGCCGTTCCTCGAGCAGCCCGCGGTCTTCTACCCGGACACGCGCCTGTTCGAGATGCCGGAAGAGCGCTCGATCGACATCGATTCCGATCTCGATTTCTCATTGGTGGAACTGCTGCTGCGCCAGCGACTGGGCTGAGGGGGCTTACGCGATGACCACGAGCTTCAAGGCTTTGTTCGATCTGACCGGCCGCACCGCCGTGGTAACCGGTGGATGCGGCATTCTCGGGCGTCACTTTGCCAATGGTCTTGCCGAGTTCGGCGCCAATGTCGCCATCGTCGATCTCGACCAGGCCGCGACCGATGAGGCGGCCGCCGACCTCGCCTCTCGCCACTCCGTCCGCGCCAAGGGCTATGGCTGCGACATCACCCGGCCCGACTCCGTGCACGCCACGGCCGATACGATCGAAGCCGATCTCGGGCCGGTCTCGATCCTGCTCAACAACGCCGCCAGCAAGACCCGCGACCTCGACGCCTTCTTCGCCCCGGTCGAGCAATTCTCGCAGGACACCTGGCGGGAGATCATGGCGGTCAATCTCGACGGCATGTTCACCGTCGCACAGGTGTTCGGCGGCCGGATGGCCGAGCGCAGCTATGGCGCCATCGTGCAGACCGCCTCGATCTACGGACTGATGGCCCCGGACCAGCGCATCTACGAAGGCTCCGAATATATGGGGCGCGCCATCAACACGCCCGCGGTCTACACGGCCTCGAAGGCCGGGGTCATCGGCCTGACCAAGCACCTGGCGACCTACTGGGCGGCGAAGGGCGTTCGCGTCAACACGCTGACCCCGGGCGGCGTCGAGAGCGGACAGAACGAAACCTTCAAGCAGCGTTACGGCGCCCGCATTCCGCTCGGCCGCATGGCCCGTGCCGACGAAATGGTGGGGACCATGCTATTTCTGGTGTCGGATGCCGCCTCCTACGTCACCGGTCAGAACATCGCCGTCGATGGCGGCCTGAGCGCCTGGTAGCGACACGGCAATGATCAAGCGCCTGATCCAGAATACGGTGATTTCGGCGCTTGCCTTCGGCGTGGCCGCGTTGCTTGGCCTTCTGGTCATCCCGCTGATCATCCAGACCTGGGGCGTGACCGAGTTCGGCCTGATCGTCATCTCGCGATTGCTGCTGCCCAGCGGCATGATGGCGGTGCTGGACCTCGGTCTGTCCGAGGTCGCCACGCAAGTCGTCGCGCGCGCGCGCGAACATCGAAATTGGACAATGGTAAGCCGCCAGATCGCCTTTCTCGGAGCGGTCTCCGTCGCGCTCACCCTGGGCCTGAGCGCGGCGATCTGGCTGACGACGCCCTTGCTCGTCATCGTCATGAAAGTCGATGCCGAGCATCTGGAGACTTTCACCCGGATCATGCACTACACGGCGCTGGCGAATTTGATCTTTGTTCCGGCTCTGGTCTGGGAAGGCATCGTCAAAGGCTTCGAGCGCTACAATCTGCTGCGCGCCGCGGAGGTCACGTCAACCGCGGCCTATGTCGGACTGACATTCGTCGCCGCTTCAGCAGCGGCGGGCTTTGAAGTGGTCGCCTACATCTATCTCGCTACGCTGGTGGCCCGCGCTATCGTCATCGGAATTGCTGCCTTCGTCGCTCTTCGACACAAGCACGTTCAGTTGCTGCCGTGGACGCGAGACATCCGTCAGGACATTCTCCATCGCTGCGTGCTGCTCCTGCAAGGCAAGCTGATGGGCGGCATCTCCGGCCCCCTGCAGCCGTTCCTGATCGGCTTGCTGTTCGGCCCGAAGGCTGTCGGCACCTACGACGCGCTGGTGCGGTTGTCGCGGGTCTCCAAGATCGTCGTAAGCCTCCTGACATCCGCCCTGCTTCCTGTTGCCAGCCGCCTCGACGAGCGCGGCAGCGAGACATCGTTCCAGCGTCTCGGCGACCTCGGCCTGGTCATGATGCCGATGTTCGTGGTGCCGCCGCTTGCTGCGACAGCGATCCTCTCGCCCGATATCATGAACCTCTGGATTGGCTCTCTTCTGGCTCCTTACGCGTTCTGGATGGGCCTGAGCTTTCTGGTTCCGATCTGTGCGCAATATGTTGCGATGGGTAGCCTGATCTTCCTGACGCGCCCCGAGGTGCAGGCTCGGCTCAACAGGCTGATGGCCATTCAGCTCCTGATCTGGGCGGCCGTCTCCGTCGCGACGTTGCATCTGTTCGCGGAACGCGCCCTGATTCTCGGCCAGGTGGTTGGCAGCATCGCCGTCCTCCCCTGGCAGCTCAATGAATTGCGCAGCGCACTCGCGCTCGACCGCAATCGCTTCGTCAGAGCGATTGGAACCCAGCTCTTGATCCTGGCGCTGGCCAGCATTTTACTGGGGACAATTGCAGGTTACATTCGCTTTGACAGCGTGCTAAAGCTCGCGCTCGGTTCCATGGTTTTCTGCCTGATCACCTGGGTGCTCCAGTACTTCCTGGTGCTCGAGAAGAGGCACCGGACCGTATTTCCGGTGGTCGGACAATTGATGGGACTGACATCCAAAAGCAGCTGAATGAACATCCACGCGACAGACACGAAAGCCGTCCCCACAGGTTTCGCTCCGGCATCGTTGCCGGACAGGGCGGCGACTTATGCGGTCGACGCGGCAAGGAGCATCGGCCGCCTCGCGATGCGCCGTGTGAAGCGCACGGCCGACGTCGTCGATTCCGAATACAACCTCCTGCATTGGCAGCGGACCCTTTCGGAAAAGAGCTGGACGACCGCGGCGAGCATCGCCGACTTCCTCGCGACGAAGAATTCAGCGCAGGACCTCCGCAAGGTCGACAACCAGATCTGCAGGGTCGCCGCCGACGACTACTATCGCTATCGCGCCCGAGCGCTCGGCGACCTGCTCGCCCGGCACATGGGCGGGGCCACGGAGATCGTCGAGCTCGGCGCCGGCTGCGGCATCAACCTGTTGTCGCTTCACCTCAACCATCCCGATTGGCGGCTGCACGGCTTCGACATCGCACCGAACGGCATCGCCGCCGGCCGCGAGATCGCCGCGCATTATGGCCTGTCCGACCGGATGTCGTTCGACAGGATCGACCTCACCGACGGCAACGACCCGAACTACCCCGCGATCGCGGGCCAGGTCGTCTTCACCTATTTCTGCATCGAGCAGATTCCCTATGACGTCCGAAAGGTCGTGGACAACATCATCGCGGCGAAGCCGAAGCGCGTCATCAACATCGAGCCGACGACCGAGCTGCTGAACCTCGCAAGCCCACGGGATATCGTCAGCTTCCTCTACATCCGCTCGGTCGACTACCAGACGCAGCTGTTCTCGATCCTCGACGATTACGAGCGACAGGGTCGCGTCCGCATTCTGGCGCGGGAGCGGATGCCGTTCGCGCCGACGATCCACAATGATGGTTTTTTGTATTGCTGGGAGCCCACATGACAGCCATCGACTCGACGGCCGATCGGCCCGCCCCGAAGAAGCAGAAGATCAACCAGTTCCGCCGCCTGCTGTGGCACATCAACCGGACCGATCTCGGCTGGGTCACCAAGGCGGCCCTGACGACCCTGCAACCGGGCGCGCGTGCACGGCGGGTCGCGCTGCTCGATCAGCTTCCCTCGAAGGCGGAATGGAGCGAGGCAAGCCGCATGCTCGACCGCGACGGCTACGTCGACGTCTCCACGCTGATGGACCGCGGCCTCGCGGAAGCCGTCGCGACGGTCGCGGACAACAAGATGAGCCGGCTGAACGAGGTCTCGGACAAGCAGCAGCTCGGCCACAAATCCTTCTGGGTCAGCCTCCTCGACGAGGATCTTGTCAACGGCGCATTCGCGACCGACCATCCGTTCGTCCGCTATGCGCTGCAGCCCGCCGCGCTGCGCATCATCGGCGACTACATGCATGATCTGCCGCAGCTCTCCGACGTGCTGCTGACCCTGTCGCAGCCGACGCCGAACCAGGCGCTGAGCTATTCCCAGCTCTGGCATCTCGATCACGACGACAAGCGCGTCTGCAAGCTCTTCATCTACCTGACCGACGTCCGCGACACCGCCGACGGTCCATTCACGTTCATTCCGGCAGGCCCGTCCAGGCCGTTCCGCAACACGCTGAAGAGCCACATGAACGACGCGACAGTGTTCGCCAAGACCGGTCCCGATGCGGTCAAGGAGATGATCGCGCCCCGTCTGTCGTGCTTCATCGTCAACACCGCGCGCTGCCTGCACATGGGAAGCCGGATCCAGTCGGATCACAGCCGCCTGCTCTACACTGCGACCTACATCCAACAGCCGCGCATCTATCCCGAACCGCGCCCGCGTTTCCGGGCGGCCGGAGCCCTCACGGACCTCGAGCGCGCCGTGATGCGGCTCTGACACGGACCTGCCGGGAGCTGACATCTTGCGCATAGGCCTGGTGGTCGATCACCCCAAGCGTGACCTGCCGGGGGCCGTCATGCTGGGTTATCAGCTCGCGCGGCGCGGCGTCTCCGTCGTGCTCGTGCCGATGTACGAGCAGGCCGTCGACGTGCCGCGGCTCGGGCTCGATGCGCTGGTCGTCAATTATGCACGCCCCGTCAATCTCGATCTGATGCGCAGCTTCGCCAAGGCCGGCCTTGCGCTCTACGTGCTCGACACCGAAGGCGGCGTGCTCGCCGAGAAGGGCGGCAACTCGCCGCCGGCGATGGCCGCACACATCAAGGGCAGCGGCTACGCCGAGATCCTCACAGGCTATTTCTTCTGGGGCAGCCGGTTGCACGACGCCTTCGTGGCGGCGGGAACCATGAAGCCGGAGCAGCTTCACCTCACCGGATGCCCGCGCTTCGATTTCGCGGCTCCCCGCTGGCGCGCGCTGCTCGACGGCGAGCCGAGCGGCTATGTGCTCGTCAATGCCAACTTCCCGCTGGTCAATTCGCGCTTCACCGGCAAGCCGGGCGGCGAGCGCGAGGCGATGGTGCGGGCCGGGTGGGACGGCGCCTATGTCGACCGCTTCATCACGGACCTGAAGCAGGTCTTCGCGAACTATCTTGCCGAGATCGACCGGCTCGCCGCCGCAAGGCCCGACCGCGCCATTCTCGTGCGGCCGCATCCCTTCGAGAGCGAGGATGTCTATCGCAACGCGCTCGCGCACCACGCCAACGTCCTGATCGACGGCACCGGCAGCGTGCTCGACCGCATCCGCAATGCGGCAGCGGTCGTGCATCTCAACTGCGGCACCGCCGTCGAATCCGTGCTGCTCGGCAAGCTGCCGCTGCAGCTTGAATATCTGAACACACCCGTCACCGCCGGCCATGCCGCGCTGCCTGCGCGCGTGAGCCGGCCGGTCAATTCGTTCGACGAGCTGCTCGGCACGCTCGACCATACCGAGCGCGAGACCGAAACCTTCGATTTCGCACGCGTTCATGCCGCCGATATCGAGGCGTTCTTCCACCTCAACGACGGACAGGCCGCCGAACGCGTCGCCGATGTCCTGACCCGCAGCGCGCCTTCGCGCCGGCCCTATGTGTCGTTGCTGGCCACCGTGAAGGGCACCCGCGACAAGCCGAGCATCGGCCAGATCGTCAAGGGCGCCGCAAGCGCCGTGCTCGGATCGGCCGTCACCGAGCGGCTGCGCAGCCGGTTCAATCCGGCCCGGCGCGACAAGCGGATCGAGCCGGCCTTCGTCGGGTCCCTGCTGCAGCGGATCGCAACGCATGACGGCGCCAAACCGGCGCAATTCACCGCTACGCGCGCGCACTGCGCGACGACGGGCTTACCGCTCGCGAGCATAGCCATCGAACCCGCCCGATAGACCATGGCCACATCCGCAAGAACCATCCTCATCACCACGCTCGCCGAATACCAGACCCGGTTCTGGATTCCGGTCGCGCAACGGCTGCGCGCCGCGGGCGACGACGTCGAGCTGCTCGCCTTCGACGACCGCAGCGCCGAGATGTCGGCCGCCGAAGGCGTGCCGGTCACGAACATGTATCGCGAGGGTCTCAAGACCGGCCCCTCGCCCGACGACCGCGGCGCCTTCGACGCGCGCGTCGCCGCCTACGGCCTCGACGGGACCAATTTCCTGTTCAGCCACGAGCGCTTCACCTTCGGCATCCGCGACACCGCGGCGTTGCGCCGGCGGTTCATGATCTATGCCAATGCGATGGAGGCGGTGCTCGACCGGCTGGAACAGCAGGGCAAGCGCGTCGAGCTGGTGCAGGAGCTCGGCGGCTTTCTCTCCGTCCTCGCGAGCTTTTACGCGGCGAAGCGCCGCAACATCCGCAACTGGTTCATCGAGCCGTCGTTCTTTCGCGGCCGCATGTACTTCACGCCCGATACGCTCGGCGCGCCCGACGTAATGCCGACGCCGGCCGACGCCGTGTCGTCGGAGGTGCGCGCCTATCTCGACGAGACGCTGACGCAGCGCGCGATCGTCATCCCCAAAAAGGATCAGCATCATTATTCGGCGGCCTTCAAGAAGGTCGTGAACCTGCGCAACGCCCGCCGCCTTACCGAAAAACTGTGGGACCAGTTCGCGCTTGGCAAGCACCAGGAGTTCGGGCACAATCTGCGCCACGCCCGCGTGCACGCTGCGATGGCGCTCAATGCGACGCGGCTGCGCAGGCTCTACAAGCCGATCCCCGAGGCGCCCTTCGTCTACTATCCGTTCCACGTTCCCGCCGACATGGCGCTGACGCTGCGCTCGCCGGACTATCTCGATCAGGTCGCGACCGTCGACTTCCTGGCACGGACGATCCCGGACTCGCATGTGCTGGTGGTGAAGGAACATCCCGCGCAGATCGGAGCGATCTCGGCCGACCGCCTGTTCGAGCTGGCGCGCCGGTTCGACAATGTCGTGCTGCTGCCGCCGCAGACCAACAATTACACCGTCCTCAACCGCGCCGATGCGGTCATCTCCGTCAACAGCAAGTCGGGCGCCGAAGCGCTGCTGCTCGGCAAGCCGGTGGTCGTGATGGGCGATGCGTTCTACCGCTCCTGCCCACTGGTCTACGCGGTCGACCGTCTCGCCGACGTGCCGGCGCGGCTGCGCGAGGCGCTGGCCGCCGGGGCGTTCGATCCGGCCAGCGGCGCGCCATACTTCGAGTCGGCCTGGCGCAAATCATATCCGGGCGAGCTCTATATCGGCGATGCCAAGCTGCTCGACACGTTCGCGGCCTCCTTGCGCGCCGCGATCGGCGCGCCGGCCAGCGCGAATTGAACGGAGCCGTCATGCCGCTCGTCTCGATCATCACCCCATCCTGGAACGTCGAAGGCCTGATCGAGGAGACCGTCCGCTCGGTGCAGAGCCAGAGCTTTGCCGATTGGGAGCTCCTGATCGCCGACGACTGCTCGACCGACAGGACGCCTCAAATCATTGCTGGGATCGGCGAGCGCGATCCGCGCGTCAAGCTGATCCGGCAGGCGAAGAACGGCGGTCCCGCGCTGGCGCGCCAGGCCGCGATCGACCGGGCGCAAGGCCGCTATCTCGCCTTCCTCGACAGCGACGATCTGTGGCTGCCTGCAAAGCTGGAGCGGCAGCTCGCCTTCGCGCAGGAGAACAAGGCCGCCCTCAGCTATACCGCGTTCCGCCGCATCAACGAGACCAACACCGTCACCGGACGGCTGATCGAGGTGCCGGCCTCGCTCAGCTATGGGCAGCTCCTGAAGAACACCGCGATCGCGACGCTGACCGCAATGGTCGACCGCGAGATATCAGGCCCCATTGCGATGCAGAACGAGGGCTATGACGATTTCTGCCTGTGGCTCTCGATCCTCAAGCGCGGCCACATCGCGCATGGCCTCAACGAGGACCTCGCGCGCTACCGCGTCAGGGGCTCCTCGGTCTCCAGCCGCCCGATGCGCTCCGCCAAATGGGTCTGGCAGATCTACCGCAACGTCGAGCACCTCTCCCTGCCGCGATCGGCCTGGTGCTTCGGCCATTGGGGCGCACGGGCCTGGCTGAAGCGGCGGGAGTTCTAGGCGCATCGCCGGCGACCGGCCGAAAAGTGCGAAAACAACCCCATGCACAGTAGAGGTACTTAAATACCTAAATTCAAACCCTACTTGGCTATTGGCGAGTCCGGCCGTTGCCGATACCACTCAGCCCGCTCCTGCCGCGGACAATCTGGAACCGATCATGCCGTTTGAAAGCTACAAGAACAGCCGCATCCTCGTGACCGGAGGCGCCGGCTTCATCGGATCGCACATCTGCGAGCGGCTGCTCGACGCCGGCGCAGAAGTCGTCTCAGCGGACAATTATTTCACCGGCAGCCGGCGCAACATCGCCCACCTGATCGCAAATCCGCTGTTCGAGGCGGTCAGGCACGACGTCACCTTTCCGCTCTACATCGAGGTCGACGCGATCTTCAACCTGGCCTGCCCGGCCTCTCCGATCCACTACCAGCGCGACCCCGTGCAGACCACCAAGACCTCGGTGCACGGCGCCATCAACATGCTGGGCCTTGCCAAGCGGCTCAAGGCGCGGATCTTCCAGGCCTCCACCAGCGAGGTCTATGGCGATCCGCTGATCCACCCCCAGACCGAGGACTATTGGGGTAACGTCAACCCGATCGGCATCCGCTCCTGCTACGACGAGGGCAAGCGCTGCGCCGAGACGCTGTTCTTCGACTATTGGCGCCAGCACGGCCTGCCGATCAAGGTCGCCCGTATCTTCAACACCTACGGCCCGCGCATGCAGCCAAATGACGGCCGCGTGGTGTCCTCCTTCATCGTCCAGGCGCTGAAAGGCGAGCCGATCACCGTGTTCGGCGACGGCGGCCAGACCCGCTCGTTCTGCTATGTCGACGACCTCGTCGAGGCCATCCTGCGCCTGATGGTGACGAACGAAGACATCACCGGGCCGATCAACATCGGCAACAATTCCGAGTTCACCATCCGCGAACTGGCCGAGAAGGTCATCGCGCTCACGGGCTCGCGCTCCAAGCTGGAGTTCAAGCCGCTGCCGCAGGACGATCCACGCCAACGTCAGCCCGACCTCACCAAGGCCAAGGCCGCGCTGAACTGGGAACCGAAGGTCGCGCTCGAGGACGGCTTGAAGGAGACCATCGCCTACTTCAAGCACTCGCTCGAGATTGCCTGAGCCCGCTCGCAACTCCCCTCGTCCGCAGCGAGCCTGTCCGCCATGAGCGCACCGTCCGGCATGATCAGCGACCTCCGGTCACGGCTGGATTCGAAAACCGCGCTGACGATTCTGGTGCTGCTGCACAGCGCCCTTACCTGCCTGTCGCTGATCAAGGTCGCGACGTTCCAGTATTATATCAGCTTCAGCATGGACCGCCTCTGGATCGCGGTCCTCGTGGCGGCCGGCTTCTCCGTGGTTTCGTTGCTGTTCGTCGTCGCCCGCTTCAGCTTCGGCTATTTCGTAGGCTTCTATTTCTACACGATGATCCTGGGTTTCCTCTGGATCGAAGTGTTCTCGCATTACAGCTACGAACAATTATCCGCCGGCATCTCGGCGGCGCTTGCGCTGGTGCTGTTCCTGCTGCCGGTGCTGTTCATCGAGGCGCCGCTGCGACAGCGTATCGCGCTGTCGACCGCTCTTTTCGGGCACCTGCTGACGTTGATCCTGGCCGTCTCGGTGACCACCATCGCCGTGGCGGCGACCTACAATTTTCGCCTGGTCTCGGTCACCCACATCTACGACTATCGCGACTCCATCGAATTTCCAGCAGCGGTGCGATATCTCACCGGCTGGGTCTCGAGCACGTTGCTGCCGTTCGCCTTCGCCTGCTACTGGCTGCTTGGCCATCGCTGGCGCGCCGGCCTGGTCCTGATCCTGCTGCTGTTGTTCTACCCCATCACGCTGACGAAGTTCGCCTTCTTCACGCCCGCCTGGTTGATCGCCGTAGCCGTGCTCTCACGCCTTCTGGAGGCGAGAACGGCGGTCATCACATCGATCTTCGTCCCGATGCTGGTTGGCCTCATCCTGATCGTCGTGACCGGCGCGCCCCTCAACAGCATCCCCGGCAGGTATTTCGACATCGTCAACATCCGGATGATCGCGACCGCATCCAGCGCACTCGACATCTACAACAATTTCTTCTCGAGCCACCCGCTGACCTGGTTCTGCCAGATCTCCGTCCTCAAGCCGCTGATGCAATGTCCCTACGAGGCGCAGCTGTCCATCGTCATGCAGGACGCCTACGACCTCGGCAAATTGAATGCGTCACTGTTTGCGACCGAAGGGATCGCGTCTGTCGGACTCTATCTCGCGCCTCTGGCCGCGCTGGCATCGGGCTTCGTGCTGGCGCTCGGCAACCGTGCGTCTGCCGGCCTGCCGCCCCGCTTCATCCTGATTTCCGCCGGCGTGCTGCCGCACGCCCTGCTCAACGTGCCGCTCTCAGTCGCCATGATCACTCACGGCGCCGCTCTGCTCTTTGCGCTCTGGTATGTGGTGCCTCGGAGTCTCTTTGCGGAGCAGCGCGCCTCGGACGGGGAGCGCTCCCAATTCAGCACGGCTGGCTAGCGGGCCGCTGGCTCCATCGCATCCCGCGTCAGCCGGATGAAATCCGCAACGAACGCCTCGACGCGCGGCTCGAGATTTGGCGACAAATGACGGACCGTCGCGGGCGCCGCCGTTTGCGCAAGCTCTGACATTTGACCGGCCAGCGCCTCGGCGTCGCGGATGCCGAAATATCGCGCGCCTCCCTCGGTCTGCTCGCGATGAACGTCGATATCGGATAGGATCATTGGAACGCCGAACGATTTGGCTTCCTCGACCGTCGTGCTCCACCCCTCGCACTCCGAAGGATTGATGAGAGCGATCGACGCGCGCAGCAGCGCATAGACGTGATCCAGCGGAATCATCCCGAGGTGCCTGAAATTCGCGTCGAGACCGCGCGACCTGACCTCCTTCATGGTCCTTTCGAAGAGATCCGGCTCGCGGGCGTCCTGCGTATTTCCGGACGCCGCGACAACGACATCCAGCCCGCGGCGTTTCAGGAGATCAAGCGCCGCGACGACGACCCGGTGATTCTTGTGCCGCCAGAACTGGTTCGGCAGATAGAAATAGCGCGGCGGCAGCTTGTAACCTGCGATCACGTCGGACGGGTTCGTGGCCAGCAGGCTCGATGGCGGCTCGGTCGCGAACCGGACCACGGAGACGCCGTTCTTCAGGCCCGGATAAAACCGCTTGAGATCGGCAAGCGCGCTGGCGCTGCTCACCATGATGTGCCGGCCGGACGCGATCTGGACCCGAAAACCGAGATCGCGTCGCCAGTAGGCGCCCCTGGAGAAAAGGTGCGGGAGCAGGCGGTGCTGGAAGTCCGGAAACCAGGCGATCGCAGGGAACGGCAGGCGCCAGCCGAAGAAGCGCGCGGATTCGAACACCATGTCGATCCTTCGAATGCTGAATTCGGCAACGGCGGGGCCGTCCAGACCAAAGGCCATCGCACGGGCAAGACCGGTCGCACGGGCAAGACCGGCTCCGGCATGATCGAACACCGGCGAGCGTACGATTTCGACCGCGGGAATGCTGGCGAGAGTAGCGATCTCATCGGCATCATCAGCCGTTCCCGCGAACAGCACAGGCGTCACCGCTCCGGGCGCGTATCTGTTGAGCGCCTCGAACAGGTTGCGTTGATAGTTGTGGCCTCCCGCCCATAGGCGGCGCGGAATGTTGGTGAACGCGATCCGCAGCGGCTCGCGCTCAGGCACGAGCTTGGTCCTTGAACCATGCGACGTAGTCGGCGAGACCTCGCTCCAGCGGAATGCGCCAATCGAAACTCATGTCGAGCACGCGCCCGTTGTCGGCCAGCAGGCTGGTCGGATCGCCCGGCCGCGCGACGCCCGAAAACTGCAGGGCCGTTTTGCCGCCCCAATGCCCGATCAGGCCTTCGGCAATGCCGGCAACACTGACGCCGCGCCCCGAGCCGCCGTTGATTACGTCGAAATCGTCCCGCCACGCCCCCTCCGCGACGCGCGCCAGCAGGCGAACGACGTCGCGAACGTCGGTCCAGTCCCTGATCTCGGCTCCTGTTCCTCCGAGCGTCAGCATGCTCTGCTCGCTGTGCAGCCGCGAGCAGATGTCCCAGAGAAGCTGCTTGCGGAGGTTTGGACCGTAGACCGAGAACAACCGCACGACGGCGCAGCGAATGCCGAAGCTCTGGACGTAACTCTGGCACAGTTGCTCCATCATCAGCTTGTGATGGCCGTAGGGCGACATCGGCGTCAGCACCGCGCTCTCGGGGATCGGCCCGGCGTGCTCGGCGCCGTAGACGGCAGCGCTCGACACGACGATCAACCGGCTCTCGGGCGCGAAGCTTCGAAGCCACTCCAGCAGGCGCGCCGTGCTGGCCACGGTGCGCGAAAAATCTTCGAACGGGCGCTCCATCGACAGCCCGACCGACGATCCGCCGGCGAGGTGGAAGACACGCGACGGCACTCCGTGCGCGACCGCGAGCGCGTTCAGGTTAGCGGCGTCGACCTCACCATTGATCCAGGTCTGCAGTCCGAGCGCGCGCGCATCAGCCGGATCGAGGGCGCCATGGCCGACGCCATGCACCGCATGTCCGCTGCCCGCCAACTCGCGGACGAGATGGCGGCCGATGAACCCGTTCGCGCCTGTGATCCAGATCGACATGGCTACCTGATGTGCGGGCGGTTGGTCTGTGGACACATTGCAATTTCAATTGTCATGGGGGTCCCTTATCGCTCGGCCGGCGACAACTCCCTGATAACAGTGGCAGGATTACCCGCTACGATGGAATACGCCGGCACGTCCTTGGTGACCACGGCTCCGGCGGCGACGATCCCTCCCTCACCGATCGTCACGCCGCGCATGACCATCGCGCAAGCGCCGATCCACGCATCGTCGCAAATCTTGATCGGACGATCGTCGAGCGAGAGCTTGCGCGGGTGGCCCAAGGTGAAAATCTGCTTCGCCTGCTCGTGCCGCTCGGAAGCACGGATCGGATGCGAGAGATTGTCGAATATGTTCACCGAATGCGAGATCAGGACGCGATTTCCGATCTCGATCGAGGCGCCCGACCAGATACGCGTACCAACGCCGACGTAACACCACTCTCCGATCGTGATGCGCCCGCCGTGACCGAGGATCATCAATTCTCCCCGGACGTGAGAATGACTGCCGATGACGATCTTCTCGCTATCGCCCAGCGCATTCCTGATCCGCGCGCTGTGAGCCAGGAACGCCTCAGGGTGCAAGCGGCAGGTCGCCCGGCCGATCAGGCGCTGGACGATATAGTGCCAATTGATGCCATCGATGGCACGTGCGCAACGGCGCACGAGCGTGGAAAGGCCGGACATCAGCGCACCCTCTCACGTCGCAGGATCGAACGTGTCCGGATTCTCAAGTGACACCTCCAACGGAGCCAGCCTCCGTCCTCCACTGGATCAGCAAGTTGGAATTCACGCGCGCGAGACGAATGCTGTAGCATGGCTACAGGCGCCCTACGAGATCGACGAACGCATTCCACTGCACGTCCTTGCCATAAATGTCACGCATGCGCGCCCGCCCCAGCGCGGCGATCTCGGCCGACCGGGGCCAATCCTTAAGACCGCGCGAGATGACGTCAGCGGCCTGGTCCGGGGTCCCGTAGGTCTCGATCGTGACGCCGTCCTGCATGCCCTCCGGATATCGTCCGGCGTCGGACACGAGCAGTGCACCGCATCCCATGGCCTCGAAGCAGCGCATATTGCCGCGATCCTCGCCGGCCATGTCGATCGCGCCATTGAGCACGATCTTGGATGAGCCGATCAGTTCATAGAGATCCCTCCCGAATACCGGAGGTCTTGCGATGGCCGCGATGGCATCGGGACGCCTGTGACGCCCCAGTGGCAGCAATCGTCCGATCGGGCTCTCGGCGAGCCTCGTCAGGCGCGATGCGTCGAGACACAGCACGATGTTGTGGCTGTCTGCGAGGTGCGCGACCCGCTCCAAAGTTCTGGCCCGCGCGCGATGATGTCGCGAATAGCCACCGACGAACACGACGTCGATCGGACGTTCGCCGTGACCATATTCGTCCATCACCGGATCATGCGCCGGACGGAACAATTCGCCCCGGCATCCCTTGCCGCGCCAGAAGTCGAGGATCGAAGGAAAGTTGCCAAGCACGGCGCCATAGGCCGTGAAATCGGCATTTCCCGAAGGCGCCGCACGCCAGCACAGCGTCGTCTTCACGCAGCCCGGCAGTTTGGCAATGAATGTGCTGGGGTACCGTACCGGGTCGAGATTGTAGAACACCTCAGTGGCGTGATGCTCGATCTGCGCGAGCAGGATGGCCTCGAGCGTCGGCTCGCCCGACATACCCTGCTCGCGCGCCCAGCGGCGCTGCAGGACCTCGTCGTCGCCATTGGTGAAGAAGGCTTCCGGCGATCCATCGAGTACGGGTTGCAGGAAATGCGCCGCGCCAAAACGATCGTTGAGAAACACCTGACGCCGCGCGTCGAAGCTGAGCGCCCTTGCCGCGAGTTGGTTGAACCGCGGCAGATAGGACGGGTAGAAGCAGCTATTCTGGAACAGACGCATCGGCTACGCGTACCTCGCCAACATCCATTTCATGTTCAGGTACGGCCAGATCCGCCCGACCTTCTCCCAATCCCAGGACTTCGACGCCGTCAAGCGGCTGACCGCTCCGCGCAAGGCCGCTTCATCCACCAGTTCGGCAAACGCCGGCACCTTGCGGTCGAGCAGGTCGGCGGCCCAGCCGGCCAGCGGCCCGTTCAACCACTCCGGCATCGGCGAATTGAAACCGACCTTGCGACGCGCAGTGCGGATCGACTCCGGCATCAGGCCCTCCATCGCCCGCCGGGCAACAGCCTTGGTATAGCCGTCCGCCGACTTGCTGCTTTCCGGAAGCGCCATGGTGTAGGTGACGAGACGCCAGTCCATGAAGGGCATGCGGACCTCGACACCGTGGGCCATCGAGAGACGATCGAAATTACGCAGGATGGTGGGCAGCACGGTGCTGTGAAACATGCGATAGAGCCGCCGGTTCAGGCCGCCCCATTCACGCGGCAGCACATCGTCCTCGCCGACCAGCGGAAGCGGGCTCGGAAGTTCACGCAGACCGCTCCGCAGGAAATAGACGCCTTGGCGTTTCAAGGCCAGCACGCGCAGGAGGTCCACGCCGCGACGCGCCAGCGGGGATCGCGAAGCCAGATCTTCCGCGGCGTTGCGAATTCGAAACGCCGCCGCCCGGCCCTCCTGCAAATAGGCGCCCATCAACTCGTCCGCACCGTGGCCGTCGAGTGAGACCGTCACGTTGTTCTGCCGCAATTGCCGATAGATCAGCCATGCCGCGCTGGGCAACCCGATATAGACGTCGTCGAGATCGTCGAGAATCCGGTCGAGATCCGTCAACGCATCGCCCTGTCCGATTTCGAGGAAAGTGGGCTCGACCCTGGCCCAGGCGGCGGCCTCCTCGGCCATCGGCCGCTCGTCGTTCGATGCGCCCGGAAAGGTCGCGACGAAGGCATGGCGCCACGCAGCGCTGTCGCGCGGTCCCATCCCGGCCTGCTCGTGCGCGGCCATGGTACAGATCACCGCCGAGGAGTCGAAGCCTCCGGACAGGCACGTCCCGATCGGCACGTCGCTGCGCATCCGCAGGGCCACGGCGTCCTGGAACAGTTCGCGGAAGCCTGCCACACGCTCGGCTTCCGTGGCCGGCACCGCAGGCAGATGATCGATCGTCCGCCACCAGCGCCTGACACTGACCTTGCTCTGGCGCAGCCACATGCAATGGCCGGCCTGCAGGCGTCGAACCTGTCGAAACAAGGTCCGGTCGCTGCCTTCGATGCCGAAGGCATCGAACATCAGCCGCCGCGCCACCTCCGGATCGACGGATGGATCGATCAGTCCGCTCCGCACCAGCGCCCGCTGCTCGGAGGCGAAGACAAATCGCTCCGGCGACATGGCATAGAGCAGCGGCTTGATGCCGAAGCGATCGCGCGCGAGGAACAATTCGCGCGTGCTGGTGTCGAAGATCGCCAGGGCCCACATGCCGTTGAAGCGCGGCAGCATGTCTTCCCGCCAGGCCTCCCAGGCAGCCAGGATCACTTCGGTATCGGATTGGCTGCGGAACACGGCGCCCCGCGCCTCGAGCTCTCGGCGCAGCTCGAGGAAATTGTAGATTTCGCCGTTGTAGACAATAACGTAACGGCCGTCCGCGGACAGCATCGGCTGATAGCCGCCCTCGCCGGGATCGATGATCGCAAGGCGGCGATGGCCGAATGCGAGCGCCCGGTCTGCGCTGAACCACGTTCCTTCGCCGAACGGACCACGATGCGCGATCAGGCCGGTTAGTCGCGAGATCTCGGCCGGCTCGACCGCATTGCCGCGCAAATTGACGATTCCGGCGATTCCGCACATGTCCTAGATCGCCTTCAGGGGCACGAAGCGGCTGAAAATGGCCCATAAGTCCTGCAAGCAGGCCCTTCGATATGGTCCGAGCTGCGATACGGCAACTTCGACGACAAAGATGATCGCAGCCGTCACCGCCGCGACGGCTCCCACCGACCACCAGGACGGCGCAAGGTGGAACGGCGCGCGGTCGAGACCGGTGCGCAGCGCCAGCGCGGTCGCGATCCCGATGCCAAGCGGCAACAGCACGCAATGGATGACGCGCGGCCAAATGCCGGAAATGTCAAAACTGCGGCGCAGCAGCACGACGATGGTCGCCATCTGCGCGATCATGCCCGCGCAGGCGCTCCAGCCCGCGGCCTGCCAGCCGAAGCTCGGCAGCACGATCGCGCTGGTGCCGAGCGTGACGATCCCTGTGATCAGCGCGATGAGGGCGTTGGAGCGCGAGCGCGCCTGCGCCAGCAGATAAAAGCCGAACACATTCGCACTCGATCCAAGGATACCGGCAATCGACAAGACGACGAGCACCCGCGCCGCCTCGGCCGCGACCTCGGCACCGGTCCACACATGCAGCAGCGGACCGGCGACGGGGATCAACGCACCCAGCGCACTCGCGGCAAGCACGTTCAATATCCACGACGATCGGAACAGCAGATCGACCTTGCGATCCTCGCTCTCCTTCTGCAGCGTGCTGAAGAACGGAAACAGGATCTCGCCGACCTTGAGGATGCCGATATAGGTGGCCTCCTGGAGGCGCTGCGCCACGCCATAGAAGCCGACGAATTGCGGTTGCAGCAGCGCGCCGAGCAGATATCGATCGGCCTGCCCGGCAAGCAGTGCACCACCCTGCGCGGCAACCTGCCAGCCGCCCAGCCGAACCAATTTGCCGAGCGATCCGCGATGCAGCGACGGTGGCGCCAGCCATTGACCGATGCCGCGGGACCAGACCAGGGCCATCAGCAGACCGCTTGCAAAACCGAGCGCCTGGCAGCCGAGGAACGTCGAGGCATGAGGCGCGGCGGGGATCAGCAGCAGCATCGACAGGGTCGAGGTCAGGGTGCTGACAATGCCGATCGAGGAGATCCGGCGATAGTCCTGGCGCGCGGTGAACAACGACACGAAGACAGCCGATACGCATTGGCACAACCAGCCCGCACCGGCCAATGTGAAGGCCAGTCCAAGATCGTCGGCCGCCGGACCTGCCAGGTGAAAGCCGAGACGCGCCAGCGGAGCTCCGGCAAGCCAGAAGAAGATGGTGATCGGGCCGCCTGCTGCGATCGCGAGCATGATCGCCGTCGCGAATAGGCGCCGCGCATCCTCACGGTCGGATGGCTCCAGCCGCTGGGCGAGCTCGCGTGCCGTCGACAATCCCAGCGCGTTGCTGAACACCAGCGCAGGCGCAATGCATGCCGTCACGAGGCCTGCGACACCGAACGCCGCCAGGCCGAGGCGAGCGATCACGAAAGGCAGGATGGCGAGGTTCAGCACCACGGCCACCAGGAAGGCCATCGCGTTCCACGCGGAATTTCCCAGCAGATCGGGCGGTCTTTTTGTCGAAGTCATGCCAGCCACCCGGCCGTACCCTCACCAAGCCTGTGCCACCTCATCAATGAGGGTTCCCCCCAAGCAGCGCAAATTCGGGCTAGCAGTCAGGGCACGGATTGTCGATAGCCTGCGGAGGCAGCTGCCGTTCGCCTGTATCCGGGCCGCTCCGCACGGCAAGCCGCCGGGCGCTCAGAGCCCATCCGACTCGCCGTTCTTCGGCGTCGAACGCGGCACGAAGGGAGCGAACGCCGTATTATTCGTCGCCGGCATCGTCAGCCTGCCGCCGGAATCCATGGGGGGAGCCGGGGGGGCCGCCACCGGATCGGCCGGGCGCTGGAGCGCCAGAACCTCGCTGCGATCGCCCTGCTTGAACGTCACCTCGCGTGGCTGAACCTCGGTCAGCGACCAGCCGCCGAGCGATTCGCCCTGCCGCAGGCGCACGATCTTCTGATCGAAGCGGTTGACGAGGATCGCGATCGCATCGCCCTCGCCGATCACCGCCCCCACCAGCAGCAGCGGCGGTGGCGGGGCCTCGACCTGCTTGGGCGGCGGGGCCTGCACCTCCTCGACCGGGGACGCGGCGACCGCGCGTGGCGGCGGCCGGCGCGTGGCGGAGAAGATCGGGCGCTCCTGGGTCGCCGTCAGTGCCGAGAGCGGCACGGACCACAGCGGATTGCCGCGGGGGACCGGTTTGCTCACGGGCTGGGCCGGCCGCGCGATCGGCCGCGTCGCGCCGACATCGACGCTGTCGGCGGGAGTGCCTGCGGCATCGTCAGGCAGGACATCGATGCGCGAGTACGTGGCGGCCGGCGCCGCGGCGCTGCCCAGCACCGTCCACAGCACAGCCAATCCCACCGCTTGACGCCACCCGGACATCAGATCGCCCTGCAGGTTCCTTTCCCCAGCAAACTAGGCCCGATGGGCGCTCCCATCAACCGCCTCGTCAGCCCAATTCCGGCGGGCAGGCAGCAATCTCGACGCCGCCTGCATTGCGGCATGTAAAAATGTTGCCCAACAGCCACGATCGCTAAAATTGCATCCGGAACGGGCAGGAACCCTGCTCTATCCAACCCCCGTTCATTGCGAGCCCCAACGAGGTCATGAGATCATCGCCGACGGGGCTGCGCTTGCGCGCCCCGGTTGCAACGCCTGTGATTGTTTTTTGATTTGAGAGCACCAATGGCCGGACCGAAAATGGCGCCCGAGAGGATCGGAGACCGGCTGCGGTCGGTCAGGCGCCACGCTCTGGCGACCCTGCTTGCCACGACCGCCCTCGGTGTCGTCGCCGCTCATGCCGTGGACGGCACCTGGACCGGCGTCAGCAGCGACTGGACCGATCCGGCCAACTGGTCATCGAACCCGAGCGTGCCGGACGGAACCGCGACCTTCACCAACACCGGAAGCGCGAGCGTCGACAATTTCAACGGCGTCGTCGTCATCGGCACGGTCCTGTTCACCAACACCGCGCAGGCCTACACGGTCACGATCGGCGATGCGTTCATCGTCAATGGCACCGGCATCATCAACAATTCCGGCAACACGCAGAACTTCATCTCGACGTCCAACGGCATCAACATGGTGTTCCAGAACAGCAGCACCGCGAGCGGCGGGACTGGTGCGGTCACCATCACCAACAGTTCCGGCGGCACTGTCTCGTTCCTCCAGAACAGCACGGCGGGGACGGCCAGCATCATCAACGGCAGCTTCCTCACCTTCGAGGATTCTGCCAATGCCGGCAGCGCCCAGATCACCAACAACGCCGGCGGCCAGATCGATTTCTACACCAGCGCCTCGGCCGGCAGCGCCACGATCAACAACGCGGCGAGCGCCACGCTGAGCTTCCACAACAACACCACCGCCGCCACGTCGAGCATCATCAACGACGGCACGGTGAATTTCGACGGCTCGGCCACCGCGGGCAGCGCCACCATCACCACCAACAACGGCGCGACGACGAATTTCAGCGCGTCGGCGACCGGCGGCAGCGCACGCTTCATCACCAATGCCGGCGGCACGGTCGACATGTCAGGCCTCACGAGCGGCGGGATGACCAGCGGCTCGATCGAAGGCGCGGGCAATTACGTGCTCGGCGCCAACACCCTGACCACGGGCAGCCTCAACACCTCGACCCAGGTCGACGGCATCATCTCCGGCGTCGGCGGCGGCCTCACCAAGGTCGGCACCGGCACGCTGACGCTGACCAACCTCAATTCCTATACCGGCGCGACGACGATCTCGGGCGGAACGCTGGCGCTGTCGGGCGTCGGCGGCATCTTCAATTCCAGCGTCGTGACGGTGAACGGGACGCTCGATACGACGGCGGCTACGACGCAGACCGTGATCACGACGCTGGCCGGCAACGGCACCGTGCAGATGGGCGGAACCTACGGGCTGTTCATCTACAATGCCTCGACCGAGTTCGCGGGCACCATTGCGGGTCTTGCGGGCATCGAGATTGCCGGCGGAACCCAGACCCTCTCGGGCGTCAACACCTACGCGAACGTGACCCAGATCGACGGGGGCGCGACGCTCGCGTTGAAGGGCGCCGGCTCGATCGCGAATTCGCTCTACGTCGCGTTCGCGGGCGCAGGCGCAACGCTCGATATTTCCCAGACCACGTCCGGCGCGTCGGTGACGCAGATGACCTCGTTCGGCACCGTCGGCACCGTCGCGCTGGGATCGAAGACACTGACGATTACGGCCAACAGCGGCACCGCGTTCGGCGGCGTGATCCAGGACGGCGGCATCGGTGGCGGCACCGGGGGCAATCTGCTGATCGCGAACGGCGGACTGCAGCAGCTCTACGGCACCAACACCTATACCGGCACCACCACGATCGCGAGCGGCGGCGAACTCGACCTCGTCAATTTCGCCGGCAGCGACGGCAGCATCTCGGCCTCGAGCAACGTCGTCGCCAACGGCGTCTTCGACATCCAGAATTTGACCGCCGGCACCTCGATCAAGGCGCTCTCGGGGTCGGGTAGCGTCAATCTCGGCGCCAACACGCTAACGATCACGGCCGGCAACGGCACGTTCTCCGGCGTGATCGACGATGCCGGCTTCGGCGGCGGGCTCACGCTGACCGGCGGCACGCAGAGGCTGACCGGCGTCAACACCTACACCGGCGCCACCGCCGTGAACGGCGGCACGCTGGTGGTGGACGGCACGATCCTCAACAGCCCCGTCACCGTCAACGCCGGCGGCACGCTCGCCGGCAGCGGCACAGTCGCCGGTGTCCAGGTCAGCGGCGGCACGCTGGCCCCGGGCAGCGCAGCGACCCCTTTCGGCCCGCTGACGGTGACCGGCAGCCTGATCTTCACCGCCGCCTCGACCTATCTGGTGCAGGTCTCCTCCACCAATGCCAGCCTCACCCAGGTCACGGGCGCGACCGACCTCGGCGGTGCGACGGTGCGCGCGAACTTCACCTCGGGCACGGTCAAGAAGCAGTACACGATCCTGACCGCGGCCGGCGGCCTCGGCAACACCAGCTTCAATCCGACCGTTCTCTCCAACATGCCGACGCTGAACGCGACGCTGAGCTACGACACCAGCAACGTGTTCCTCAACGTCAACGTCAACTTCACGCCGGCAAGCGGCCTCAATACCAACCAGCAGAACGTCGCGAACACGCTGACCAATTTCTTCAATGCGACCGGCGGCATTCCCGCGGCGTTCGCAGCGCTCGGCCCGTCGGGGCTCACCACCGCCTCGGGCGAGCTCGGCACGGGCATCATCCAGTCCGCGATCAATGCCGACGGCCAATTCCTGAACCTGATGCTCGACCCGACCGTCATCGGCCGCTCCGGCGGCTTCGCCAAGGCAGGCAGCGTCGCGCAATTCGCCGACAGCGAGGATGCCAGCGCCTATGCCAGGATGCGTCCGGCCAATGCGCGCGAGCGCGAGGCCTTTGCAATGGCAACCAAGGCCCCTTCGCTGCTGTCCGCGCAGCCTAGCAGCCGCTGGAGCGTCTGGGCTGCCGGCTACGGCGGCTCGGCCGAGGTCGGCGGCAATGCGACCGTCGGCTCGCAGGACTTGACCGCGCGGGTCTGGGGCGCCGCGGCCGGCGCCGACTACAGGCTCTCGGTGGACACGCTGGTGGGCTTCGCGCTCGGCGGCGGCGGATTGAACTACTCGGTTGCGAATGCGATGGGCTCGGGCTCGGCCGACCTGTTCCAGGCCGGCGTCTACGGCCGGCACAATTTCGGCCCGGCCTATATCTCGGCCGCCCTCGCCTATGGCTGGCACGACGTCACCACCAACCGCACCGTGGCGCTGGCCGGGGCCGACCAGCTCCAGGCCCGCTACAAGGCCGACACCTTCTCGGCCCGCTTCGAGGGCGGCTACCGCTTTGCGATGCCGATGATCGGCATCACGCCCTATGCGGCGGCCCAGGTGACGAACTTCAACCTGCCGAACTATTCCGAGGCCAGCCTCAACGGCGGCGGCCTGTTCGCGCTGAACTACGCCGCGCAATCCGTCACCGACACCCGATCCGAGCTCGGCCTGCGCACCGACAAGTCCTACGCCATGCAGAACGGCGTGCTGACGCTGCGCGGGCGCGCCGCCTGGGCGCACGACTACAATCCGAGCCGCGCCGTCACCGCGCTGTTCCAGACGCTGCCCGGCACCAGCTTCGTCGTGAACGGCGCCAGGGTCGATGCCGACTCCGCGCTTGTCAGCGCCAGCGCCGAGATGAAATGGCTGAGCGGCTTCTCGCTCGCCGGCACCTTCGACGGCGAATTCTCCGGCAACGTCACCAGCTATTCCGGCAAGGGCGTGTTCAAGTACAGCTGGTGAGCCGGCCGGCCGGGGCTCGAATTAGCCCTGCGTTAGAGGCACTGCCCTGGGCGGCCCGGGATGGTGATGCAGACTCTCGGCGGTTGTGGCGTAGATGGGCCGTCCAAACGTGTTGGCGGGATCGGCTGCCCCATGATGGGAGTGGGTATTCCGTCAAACTCACACGCATCGGACGCGCCCAACATGATCCGCTTTCCTATGTCGGGTTCGAGGATCGTGTGAGGAGGCGAGCTGACGACCCAAACCCTTAGACGGCCGTAGCCGGCAATAACCCTGTGCCCGCCGGGCCCGTCGCAGGTCGACGTGCAATTCTTACCAGGGCAGAGAAACTCGTCTTGCAGAGTCCCTGTTATCGCAGAGGCGCCCGAAACGAACACAAGGAAAAATACGGCGACTAGCGTCCAGCGCATCAAATCATCCCATCAAAAAGGCCATCGTACCCCGTTGATGGGCGCAATGGCGATTTCTTTCCTTTGAAACGGGTGGGCTGCCCCCTACTTCCCCGCCTGCCACTGGCCGGACACGCCCAGGATCACCCTGACGCGGCCGGTGGGGGCATCGCCGAGCGCAGTGGTCTGCGGCACCTGGACGTCGAGCTGGTCGACGAACAGGAACGGCATTCCGGCCTCGAGATCGTAGAGCAGCTTTTGCAGTGCGGGCTGTTCCAGCTCGCAGCTCACGACGAGACCGACGAAGCCGTCCTTCGCCTGTGCCCCTGCCACGTCGACCTGCGAGGACTGCACCGAGCCGCCGACACTGCCGACGGCAGCGGCAACCCGTTGCAACAGATTGGCGCCGGCCACCGTCACGGTCGGCCCTTCCAGGAACGGCGTGCCGGGATGCTCGGCCGGCGACATCGCGGCGTTCTTGGCGCCGCCCTTGCGGCCGCGCAGCTGATCGAGCAGGTCGGAGGTCTCCGCCAGGGCCTGGCGGTGGGCGATGACATCGGCGATCGAAAGGCCCGCCATCAGCAACAATCCGCCGGCGATGGCGAGATAGAGCGAGACCGCGATCAGCGGCGAACCGGCAAGCGCCCGCGCCACGCTGTTTCCGCTCGCGACCTTGCTGCTCACCGCACTGCTCTTGGCACTGCTCATGGCGCGTTCCTCGGCTCGATCTGCGCCTCGATGTGGAAGCGCTCGCCGGGATCGGACGGGCTGCGCGTCGTCGGGGCATAGAAGGTCGCGCGGGTGAAATGCTGGGACTGCTCGATCAGCGGGATCAGCGAGGGCGCATCGCGGGTGATGCCGCCGATCTGGATCTTGTTGCCGGCAAGATGCAGCTCGGTGACATAGGTGTGATCGGGCAATACCCGGCTCAGCGACTCCAGCACGATCACGCTTGCTGCGGTCTCGTATTTGCGCCGCTCGAGCAGTGCGAGCGGCGAGCGCTCGCCGCCGTCGCTGCCGCGAAGCGCGGCGCGGCGCTGGGTGATCTGCCGTTCGAGTTCGCTCTGCTGCGTACTGAGGCTGTCGGCGAGGTAGCCCGCCGCGACCGACGCGGTCACCGCGGTGACCGCGGCAAGGGCCAGCACCGCCTGCAGCGTCCGGCTCAACCGCACCGGATCGACGGCGCCGCGCGATCTCTGCTCGAACACCCTGATGCGCCGGCCCTCGGCCGCCTCCGTCACGATCGCGATCGCCGAGGGATGGAAGGCGGACACCGCCTCGACATAGCCGAGCACCAGCTTGCGCGGCGCCGCGGCGATCTCCGTGGTGATGCTCTCGCTGCCATGCACCACCGGCGGGCTGCAGCCGAACACGGCCTCCGCGGCGCTCCACGGCGTCAGCCGGTCGATCTGCGCCCGCACGATGCCCTCGAGGAAATCGGCCGCACGGGCCGGCAGCTCCAGGGGACGGAACAGGAAGCGAGTCGGCTGCAGCACGATCTCGACGCGGCTGCCCCGGACGATCTGGGCGAGATTGGCGCCCACGAACTTGCCGTCCTCGAAGCCGAGCTCCTTCGGCAGATTGTCGGTCTTCGCGGCCTCCAGCGCGAAGGCGCCGGTCCCGGTCTCGACCAGCCGCACCACGCGCGGCGCCACCACCCGCTCCAGGGCGGCAACGATCGTGCCGGCCACGGTGCCGGTCCAGGCGTCGAGAATGCCGCGAAGGGAATCGAGCGAGCTCATCTCACAGAGGCTTTCCGGCGGAGCCATCATAGGCGTTGTGCCACGACAATACACGATACGGCTCATCGCCGCTGTCGAGAAGCAGGATCACGATCTCGGCCGAGCTGCGCCGATGCGAGGGCGCCTCGACGGCGACCGTCATCCGGTAGGCTCGCGAGCCCTCGACCGTCGCATTGGTGCCGCCGGCGAGCCCCACCAGCGAACGCGGGTCGATCCTGGGATCGGCGCGATCGCGCAGCACCTGCTGCAGGGTCTCCGGGGTCATGCCCGGCAGCGCCGCCACCACCTGCGGCGCGGCGTCGAGCACGTTCACTGTTCGCATGTTGCTGAACACCGTGACGAAGGGCAGCACGCGCTCGACCACGGCGGCCGGGATGCCGCGCACCAGCCAGAGCTCGTCGCTATGCGGAAACGGCGCGTGACGCGGCAGATACGGCGCGCCGAGCGTGCGGTAGAAGGTGTCTTCGGGATTGTCCTGTCCCGCTTCCGTGGAGGTGCGCCAGGCGAGGATCCTGTCGGCGTAGACGGGCGCCTCCGTCGCGGCGACGCCAAGCGCCGTCATCAGCCCTGCGAGCAACGGCTTCGGCGCCATGTTCAGATCGATACGCGCCGCCTCCGAGCGGAACGTCACGCTGACCCGGCCGGCCCCGACGCGGGCATTGAAGGTGCCGCTGGTCGGGCGCACCGCTTCGTTTTGCGCCGTCAGCCGGTAGGCGGCGAGCTCGAGCCCGGCGTTGACCAGCGCATCGGCCTGCAATCGGTCCGCGTTGACGGCGACCGTGACCGCGGTGTTGGTGACATAGGTCAGGTAGATCAGCGCGAGCGCGGCCAGCGACGCCAGCATCCAGAGCACCGCGACAACGATGAAGCCGCGGCTATCGTCAAGCCTCGCCCGCTCGTGTCCCGCGCCCTTCACAGCTGCTGCTCCTGCTTCTCGGGCTGCTGCGACCGCGTGCCCGCGGTCACGCAGGTCGCCGGATTCTTGGCCCGCGCGCATTCAGCCGGAGCCGTGATGTGCGGGATCACCGCACCCGAGACCGCCAGCACCTGGCCGGTGGTGCTGTTGCGCACGGTGACGCGGATGCGGTCCGGCAGTTGCGTCTGGCCGCGCCAGGTCGGCTGCCACTGACCATCAGGCCCGGCATAGGTGAAGCTGACGCGGAACGGCGCACGGACCAGCACGACCTGGTCGAGAAAGCGGACCTGCCCGTCCGCCGGCATCGGCTGGAAGGTTGCGCGCTCGCGCACCAGCGCCAGCCCCTGCGCATCTGCCTTCTCGATGAAACGGATGATTTCGAGCCCGGGACGCGCGCTCGGACCGAGCGCGGTGCGCAGGAAGGTCACCGACAATTCGGCGCCGTCGAACAGCGGCCCCTTGGCGTCGCCGTTGACGGTGATCTGCTCGGCGACCGAGAGGTCGGCGACGATACGGTCGAGCCCGGTTGCGAGTCGCTCGGCCCGCTGCACGCGCGCGATGCCGCGATTCCAGTTCGGCAGCCACTGCGCAGTCACCGTCGCCAGCGCCGCCAGGATGACCGTCATCAGCAGCGTGGCCAGCAACACTTCGAGCAGGGTGAAGCCCGCCTCATCGGCCAGTGCGCGGCGCAGCCGTTTCATTGCGAGGCTCTTCACTGCGAAGCCCTCGGCACCAGCTTCACCGTCGTGATCTGGATCGCAGCGCCGTCGGCGCGCTGGAGCCGCAGATTGACCGCCATCGGCACGAAGCGATCGGTTGCGGGATCTCCACCCGCTACGTTCATCGGCGCGACGTCGACGCGCCAGCGGCTGCCGGCGAACTCGCCGCTGCGCCGGCCGGGCTTCAGCAGGCCCCGTGCCGGCAGGTCCGCGAGCAGGGTCTCCGCGGTGCCGGCGAGCGCCAGATGCTGGTCGATCGCGCGCGTGCCCCTGGTCGTGGTGGCGATGACAGAGCCGATCGTCCCGAGCACGACCGCGATGATCGCGAGCGCGACCAGCGCCTCGATCAGCGTGAAGCCGGCGGCATCAGAGCAGCTTCTGCGGGACAATCTCGACGCCTCCGGTCAGCCAGTTGACGCGCACTTCGTAGCCCATGCCGGGCCGCGCCAGCGCGATGGTTCCACCGCACGACATGCCCGACGGAAAGAAGTCGATGGACCGTCCCGCCGCGCGATCGGCGCAGCGCGAGGCCAGCATCGCCTGCACCACCACGTCGCGCGGCAGGCGGATGGTCTGCCCCGTGACACCGGAACGGATCGATCGACTCTCCGCATCTACCTGCGTCGTCACCCGCACCTGGCGGCGCAGCGCCGCATTGCGGTCCGCCTTCAGCAGCGCGGCGGTCTCGACCGCATAGCTTTCCAGCCTGGCCCGCGTCGTCGTGCGCGGGATCGCGGGCAAGATGATCGCCGCGAGCATACCGATGATCGCGAGCACGCACAGGATCTCGATCAGCGCGAAGCCGCGCGTATCGCGGATGTCCTCAGCGCGCGCCGCTGACAATGTCGGCTGCCGTTCCACTGCCGCCTTCCTGACCGTCGGATCCGAGCGAGATGATCTCGTAGGGCGCGCTCGCGCCCGGCGAACGATAGACGTAGATGTGGCCCCACGGATCGTTCGGCACCACGCCGCCGCGCAAGTAGGGCCCGTTCCAGCCGGACTGGTTGGTGTTGCGTGCGAGCGCGTTGAGGCCTTCGTTCGAGGTCGGATAGCGCCCGAGATCGAGATAGTACAGATCGAGCGCGCTGGAGAAGCTCTCGATCTGGATCTTCGCCGCCTTGGCCTTCGACTCGCTGAGATAGTTCAGCACCCGCGGGCCGACCAGCGCCATGATCATCCCGATGATGGTGATGACGACCAGCATCTCGACAAGGGTGAAGCCCGCCTCCCCGCGGCCTCCTCGCCGGCGGCTGCGCCGTGCGGATCGATGTTTGGTCACTTCAAGCTTCTCCCGTTCCCTGCCTATCCGACAATCTGGCTCACCGACATCAGCGCCGTCATCACCGACGTGATCAGGCCGCCGACGACCAGCGAGATCGCGATGATCGCCGCCGGTCCCGCGATGCCGACTGCGCGGTCCAGCATGCGTTGCAACTTGGCTTCGTAGAATTCGGCGACGCGCCCCGACAGCATCGGCAATTGCCCGGTCTCGTCGCCGAGCCGGAGCATGCGCACGGCCATCGCCGGCAGAGCTTCCGTCTCGGCCAGCGCGTCGGAGAGCTTCGAGCCGTGGCGGACGCGGTCGGCCGCTTCGCTCCAGACCGTGGACGGACCGGTCGTCGCCATCATGTCGGTCAGGATGCGCAGCGTGGTGGTGAGATTGACGCCGCTGCCGAGCAGCAGGCCGAGATTACGGCAGAACAGCGCCGTCCGGTACGCGTTCATCAGGTTGCGGATCGCCGGCAGGCGCGTGATCGCGTTGGTGATGCCGTGGCGGACACGCTCCCGCCGCAGCAGGAGCCACGCGGCCGCGATGGTGCCGGCAAGTCCGGCCAGCACCGCGTCCGAATTGCTGCGCAGGACGGTGGAGATATTGAGGAAGACTCCGACGACCGGATCGACCTTGGCGCCGAAATCCTGCAGCACCGATGCGAACTGCGGCAGCACGAAGGTGAGGAAGAACAGCAGCACGCAGCCGGCCGCGCCGAGCACGAAGATGGGATAGCGGATCGCATCCGACAGCCGGCGTCTCAGGGCCTCGCTGCGCGCACGTTCGCCGGCCAGCACCTCCAGCACCTGATCGAGCGAGCCCGAGGCCTCGCCTACACGCACCAGCGCGATGTACATCGGCGGAAACAGCCCCTCGTGGCGAGCCAGCGCCTCGGCGAAGCTCTCGCCCGCGACGACACGCGAGCGGATGTCGGCAACGACCGGACGCAAGCGGCCGAAATCGGGATCGGCCGCGAGCAGTTCCAATCCGTCATTGATGCGGGCGCCGGCGCGGAGCAGCAGCGCGAGATCGCGGGTGAGGATGGTGACGTCTTCCGGCTTAGGCCTGTTGAAGAGGCCGCTCACGCGGCCGGCCGCGCCGCCGTCTTCCGGTGTGACGTTGTCGACGAGGACGAGGCCGAGCCGCTCGATCCGCTGCGCGACGTCGCTCGCCGCAGGCGCAGCGATGGCGCCGGAGACCAGTTCGCCGTTGGCGTTGAGCGCGCGGTAACGATAGTTCGGCATGGGCGTCAGCGCACCGTCGTGACGCGGAAGACCTCGGGCACGGTGGTGAGCCCTGCCCGGCATTTGGCGACCGCGTCCTCCAGCATCGTCGTCATGCCGCCGCGCATCGCGGCGGCGTCGATCGAATGGGAATCGGTCTGCGGTCCGACCAGTGAGCGCACCTCGTCGGACATTTCGAGGATCTCGAACACGCCGTTGCGGCCGCGATAACCCGTGCCGCCGCAGCGCTCGCAGCCGCCTGCCTCGTGGACGACCTCGCCGGCCTTGAAGCCGATGACGGCGAAGCGCGGATCCTTGGCGATGTCGGCCTCGGTCAGGGTATGCGGCACCTTGCAGCGATCGCAGAGCACGCGCACCAGGCGCTGCGCCACCACCGCGCGCAGCGTCGATTTCAACAGGAAGCCCTCGATGCCGAGATCGATCAGGCGCGGCACGGCCGCCGCCGCCGTTTCAGTGTGCAGCGTCGTCAGCACGAGATGGCCGGTCAGCGCGGCGTGAATCGCGATATGGGCGGTCTCGGCGTCGCGGACTTCGCCGACCATGATCACGTCGGGGTCCTGACGCACGAAGGCGCGCATGGCCGTGGCGAAGGTCAGCCCGATCGACGGCTTGACCTGGGACTGATTGATGCCGGGGATCTCGTATTCGACGGGATCCTCGATGGTGAGGATCTTTCGCGTCGGCTCGTTCAGGATCGACAGCATGGTCGCAAGCGTCGTGGTCTTGCCGCTGCCGGTCGGCCCCGTCACGACGATCATGCCGTGCGGCATTGCGAGCAGCCGCGTCATCACGCTCTCGTCGCGCGCGGCGAGACCCAGCCTGCTCATCTCCAGCAGGCCGCGGTCGCGCGGCAGAAGTCGGATGACGGCGCTCTCGCCGTGCTGCGTCGGCATGGTGGCGACACGGACGTCGATCTCGCTGCGCCCGACGCGCACGCGCGCGGCGCCGTCCTGCGGCAGCCGGCGTTCGGCAATGTTGAGGCTGGCGAGAATCTTGATGCGCGAGATCAGCGCCTGCGGCGGGATGCCGTGCGGCGACGGCAACGCGCGCAACAGGCCATCGACACGCATGCGCACCGCAAGTCCGGCGCGGAATGGTTCGACATGAATGTCACTCGCGCGCAAATCCACCGCGCGCTCCAGGAGATCGTTGAGCGCACGCACCACCGGCGCACCGCTGGCGAGATCGCGCAGGCTTTCGATATCGTCGTCGGACTGCTGCGCGACGCTCCTGCCGCTTCGATCGGCATGTGCGTCGTCGGCCTCGGCCCGTTGATCGAGCACCGTCGTAATGTCCTCATATGACGCTACGACGACATCGACCGGCGTTCCGAACACGATTTCGGCGGCGCGAATGGCAGCAGTGTCGGAGGGGTCGGCGACCGCCAGTCGAAACACGTCATTGGTCGAACTGAATGGAAAGATGGTGGATTCACGCAGAAAACGGCGCGAAAAGCCGTCCAGACGAGGCGAGGCCGCGAGCAGTTGCGGAAGGCTCAGCCGCGGCAGCGCGAAATAATCGGAGACTTCATCTGCGAATTCGGCCGCGGAGAGATCGGTGGCCTCCCACAATTCGCGCAAGGGACGCGTGAGCGCTGGATTGGCCGACTTGTCGACATGGGCGTGCGCCCGCGGCGGCAGTGAATATTTGTCGAGGAGGTGCTGCCGGAAGCTATCTGCGGAACGGTCGCGCATCGCATTCACAGCGTTGACCTTGTTACCTGAATGCAACAACTTCGGCGGGTCATGGACGACCCTTTGCCCTTGACTTATTTCTTAGCAAAAACATAATCGTGGCGCAAACAATTGCGCGTCCGAACCGAGGGGGATCGGATGCAATCTCCAATCACTCCTAGCGTTGGCAGGCGTATTTTGTTCGAGGTGGTCCAGCCGCTTTTGCGACTCCGCTCAGCGTTGCCTGGAACGCTCGTCCTGCTGTCATCTGCCTTCCTGCTCGGTGCCTGCATCGTCACCGCCGACCAGTCGATCGAGGCCGATCCAAAGGATCCGCGCGCTCAGGACATCGCTGACAAGATCCGCTCGCTCGACCTGCAGCCGCGGCAACCTGCGGATGCGGGCGCTGGCGGCATAGCCCAGTCGAAGTCGTCCAAGCCCGCGGTCTATCTCAGCGATGGTGCATCGCCGCAAGGTGGTGCATTGGCCGAGCGCGACGACGGCGGCGGCAGCGGCTACGACCTCAACTTCGAGAATGCGCCGGTCGCCTCCGTCGCAAAGGTCATCCTTGGTGACGTATTGAACGTCGGCTACACGATCGACCCGCGCGTGCAGGGCACCGTGACGCTGGCTTCTGTGCGGCCCGTGCCCAAGGCGGACGCGCTCTACGTGCTCGAGAACGCGCTGCGCATGTCCGGTGTCGCGCTGGTCCGTGACCGCAGCGGCTATCGCCTGCTCCCGGCACCGGAAGCCGGTCCCGGCGGCGTCGATCGTTCTGTGAATGCGGCGGCCGGTCAGGGCATCACGGTGGTGCCGCTGCGCTATGTCTCATCGCAGAACATCTTCAAGCTGCTCGACGCCTTCGGCGTCAAGGCTTCGACCATGCGAGTCGACAACTCCCGCAACACGCTGATCGTCAGCGGCAGCGGCAGCGACCGTGCGACCGCGGTCGACACCATCCTCTCCTTCGACGCGGACTGGATGCGCGGACAATCGGTCGGCATCTTCCCGGTGCGCAATTCCTCGCCGGAGCCCGTGATCACCGAGATCGAGAAGATCATGGATTCCGGTGAAGGCGGCATGAGCCAGAACGTGATCAAGTTCCAGCCGATCGCGCGGATGAATTCGATCCTGGTGGTGAGCCAGAAGCCCGAATATCTCAAGCGCGCGCAGACGTGGATCGCGCGGCTCGATCGCTCCGACACCGAAGGGGTGAATCTGAAAGCCTATCCGCTGCGCTACGGCAATTCCAAGCTGATCGTCGCGCTGCTGAACGACATGCTGCTCAACCAGGGCTCGGCGAGCAGCTCGACCCTCGACAACGCGACGAGCCAGATCTCGCCCGGCGCCGGGATGTCGACGACGACCTCGAGCAATCCCGTGGCATCGCTGAGCGCACTGCCGACTGCCGCCGCGGGCGCGGCCACGCCGGTCACCGCGCCTGCGGGATCATCGCTCAGCGCCCGTCCCGCTCCGGCCGCCTCCGCGACGCCGGCGCAGGACAATGGGCTCGGCGGCCCCTCGGGCGGCGCCAAGCCCGGCCTCAACAGCATTCTCCAGAACGTGCGGATCACCGCCGACGTCACCAACAACGCCGTGCTCGTCTACGCCAACCAGGAGGCGCAGCGGATCGTCGAGCAGACCATCCGCCAGATCGACCGCCCGCAGCGCCAGATCGCGATCGAGGCGACGATCGCCGAGGTGACGCTGAACGACCAGCTGAATTACGGCGTGCAGTTCTTCCTCGCCAGCAAGAAGGGCTCGATCTCCAACACCATTTCGGGCATCAGCAACAGCGCCACGATCGGCAGCAACACCGAGCCGACGAGCAACGCGGTCAATGCCGCCGCCGGCGCCCTGCTCGGCCGCGCACTGCCGGGCTTCAACTTCCTGATCGGCGCCGAGAACTCGCCGCGCGTCGTGCTCGACGCCCTGCACGGCATCACCAACGTGAAGGTGCTGTCGAACCCGTCGCTGGTGGTGCTGGACAACCAGGCCGCGACCTTGCAGGTCGGCGACCAAGTGCCGTTCTCGACGGGCACCGCGACAGTGCTGACCGCCAACAACACCGTGGTCAACACCATCGACTACAAGAACACCGGCATCATCCTGCGCGTGCTGCCGCGCGCCAACGCCAACGGCAACGTCGTGCTCGACATCGAGCAGGAGATCTCGAGCGTCGCCGCCGGCAGCGCCAACTCGCTGACGCCGACGATCTCGCAGCGCCGGGTCAAGAGCTCGATCGCCGTCACGAGCGGACAGACCGTGCTGCTCGCCGGCCTGATCAGCGAGACCGAGAACAGGCAGCGCCAGGGCCTGCCGATCCTGGATTCCATCCCCGGCTTGGGCGACGCCTTCTCGCATCAGACCAATGCGCGCAGCCGCACCGAGCTGATCCTGTTCATCCGTCCGACCGTGATCAAGGACGGCGTCGATGCGCATGTCATCGCCGAGGAGATGCGCAGCAAGATGAACGGCCGCCTGGTCGGGACCAGCAATCCCGTGGTCACCGTGAACCCGCCCAGGGCGGCACGCTGACGGCGTGATCAAGCAAGTGGCGAATGACGGCACGGGCCCCTCGCTCGCGCTCGGCATCGCCCTGCTGCTGAGCGTGTTCGCAAGCCTCGTCACCGCGCCGGGCGCCGAAGGCCTGTACGGCGCGTTCCTGGCGGCCCTGATGCTGGCGATCGCGGTTCACGATGCTCGCCACTACCTCATTCCGAACGAGCTGACGGGCGCGGCTTTCGCGCTGGCCCTGCTGCGCGCCGCGGCGTTCGTGCCCGATATCGGTCTGGAGGCCCTGCTCTGGCCGCTCGTCCGGGCTGTCGTGGTGGCGGTGCCGCTGCTGCTGCTGATGGTGCTCTACCGGCGCTGGCGCGGACGCGACGGGCTCGGGCTCGGCGACATCAAGCTCGCGGCGGTCTGCGGCGCCTGGCTCGACCTTGCGACCGTGCTCGCGGTGATCGAGCTTGCCGCCCTGCTCGCGATCGCTGCCTATGCGGCCAATGCTGCATTGCGAAAGAGGCCACTGCGCGCGACCGCCTTCCTGCCGTTCGGACTGTTCCTCGCACCGGCGATCTGGATCGGCTGGCTGGGCGAGACCTGGTACGCCAACTGGCTCGGCGGCTGGCCCGGCTAAGGTGCGATGCTGTCGGAATAAATCGCGATCCCGGGCAGGCGCGCCCCGCGCTCCGTCTACTGTGCATGGGGTTGTTTTCGCACTTTTTGTCTGGAAGGGATGCGGACAGCCGAAGCGGCCTAGGCGCCGGCGGTCAATGCTCGCGGCTCGGCGCCCATTCCAGAGCCCGCAGGCGGGCCTGGGCGATCTCTCCGCGCGTCATCTTGGTGGTGACGGCGTCGCGGATGCGGGCCCGCGCCTCGCGCGCCGGAGGCGGCGCTGCGGCGGTGGAGAGGTTGAGCCATTTGGAGGCCTCGACGATGTCCTGCGGCACGCCGAAGCCGCGGTCGTAGAGCAGGCCCAGGGAATATTGGGCACGGCTGTCGCCCTGCTCCGCCGCGCGGCGGTACCACATCGCGGCCTCCGTATAATTCTGCGGCACGCCGCGCCCGGTCTCGAACAGGAAGCCGAGATAGGTCTGCGCCGCCGCATTGCCGCGCTCGGCCAGCGGAATGAAGATGCGGGAGGCCCTCGCATAGTCCTGGCGCTGGAACGCGGAGACGCCCTGGCGGAGCGATTGGGCGGAGGCCGGGAAGCCGAGCGCCAGCATCGGTGCTGCGATCGCAACAACAAGGACCGCACGCCGCAGCGAGCGCCCCAGGCGACCATCATCCAGACCGGGACGTGACTCACTCATCATCCGACTTCCCATCGACTGCCCTTGCGCGAGGTTAGTCCGGTCCCGTGACGGAATCCACATCAGGATTGCACAGTGAGGCGACTATCGGTGGCGATAGTCTACTTAGCCGCCGAGATAAAGCCTCGATGAAGGTCTATGTCCGCAAAGGAAAAGCTCCAGGCGAGCATCGCCTGGAGCCCTCCAAGTTTCGGTGATAGAGAAAGTCTACTTGTAACCGCCCGCCGACGCCGGCGTGGTGTCGGGGCCGTTGCCGTTGATCTGATTGTCTCCGTATGAAAGCACGGAGCCGGCCGTGGCAATTCCGTCGTTGTTGACGATCATGGATCGGCCGATGCGAATGGTCGCTGCGCCGCCCTGAGAAATGCCAGTGCTGAGGCTTTCAGAGACATTGCTGTTGTTGACCTGAACATTGGACGCGCCTTGAACGCTCAAGCCAACAAAATTCTTATTAATGGAAACATTGTTGATGAGACCCTTGGCGCTTCCGCCGTTGGGATTGATCAATATGCCATTCCCATCGGCATTGGAGCCATTGTGCGTGATGACGCTGTCGCGAATCATCAGCAACCCGTGGGAGTTCGAGGGGGTGAACGAAACCCCCACGCCCCCGGCGGCATTGAAGTTCCTGATGAAGCTATGCTCGATAACCACTGAACCCGCTTGGAGGACGTTGACGCCCTTGATCCCAGTGCCGGCGCCATCGATGTCGAGACCACGCAGCACGATGTGGTCGGTCGCGGCTGCGTTGATGTTGATGCCGTTGACGCCCGATGCCAGGACGCCGCCGATGACGCCTTCGCAATAGACCGAAATCGCCTTGACGATTGTAAGGGTACCGAACCCACCGGGGTCGAGACAGTTGATCTCGCCGCCCGCCGCCGTCTTCGAGATCGCGCCGGCGAAGGTCTTGCAGGGTGCTGTGCGGCTGCACGGATTGGCGTCATCTCCCACGCCGGACACCCAGGTTCTGGTGGCTTGGGCGTGAGCCGGCTGCGACGCCACGACCGGTAAGAGCATTCCCGCAAGTAAGGCAAAGAGTGCAATTCGACGCATTTCATCCTCCCGAAATAGAGCTGAGGCCCAGCTCATTGCCATGCACAAGTCATCGTCTGTCGCAGCTTCGCTTCCGCGGAGTTACGGCATCACCTTCCAGATGTCAGTGGAACTTCCCCCGCCGTTGTCGGCGCTCGCAATCGGACCTTCGTATTCAAAATTATTAGGTACGCAAGGCTACTGGGAAAAATGGAAACAGTCTTGTCTTTTCTCATCGCGCAACCATTGCGTGATGGGTTGCGAGGCTTCTAGTGGTCGGCTCTGGATCGGGCAAGGTTCAATTTGACGTAGTTTTTTTATCGGTCTTATCGCGATCCGACACAAGAGGCCTTCGGCGACAACGCGGGTCTTTCGACGACAACAAGGGCTTTTGCGTTGCTCACGCGTCGCACAACCCCCGGACGTGAGGCAAGACGTTGGTTGTGACAGGATTGACCGCGACCGGATGCGTCGATTCGACGCGAGGAAGCCCGGGCCGTTAGCCGATTAGGAAACCGAGGCTATGCAGGTTGTGAAGAACGTCAGCCAAGTCGCCGATCGCGACCATATCGGGGCTTCCTGTCGTCTCCGCGAGAATCCCATGTCCTGAAGCGGTCTGCGCATCGGCCGGCGCGGGCATGAGATCCGGCGCCTCGGGCGATGCGGATACCGTGATCTCCCCTGGGGCGAAACTGAAATCGAAGCTCTCGCCGACGATCTGGCCTCCCGAAGCAGCGACTGGCGCCGCGCCGACGGCTCCGTCGCCGTTGAGATCCTGATGAAAACTCGACTCGAACGCTTTGAAGGCCTGGCTGGTGCCCGAGACGCTGCCTCCCAAGGCGTTGCTGTACACGCTGCCAGCCGCGTCGGCGTTCCAGACCGTGTACTGATCGGTTCCCGCCAGATGAAGCGCTACTTCGAAACCATTGCCCGTCTGCTCTGCACCAATCAGCGTCCAGTCGCCGAACTGACCAACCGTCACTGTCGAACCGAAATACTTCAGCACGGGGCCGGTCCCACCTGAGGTGGGATTCAGGTAGTAGTTGTTGTTCGCCGCCACCAAGCTCGTCGCACCAAAGGACTCAATCGCCGTACCGCTGATTGCGGGAACGCCCGTGGTGCCGTCGCCATTGAGATCCTGGTGGAAGCTCGTCTCGAACGCTTGGAGTACCTGGCTGGCGCCCGAGACGCTCCCTCCCAAGGCATTGCTATACACGTTGCCAGTCGCGTCGGTATTCCAGACCGTGTACTGATCGGATCCCGCCAGATGAAGCGCAACTTCGAAACCGTTGCCCGTCTGCTCTGCGCCAATCAGCGTCCAGTCGCCGAACTGACCGACCGTCACTGTCGAGCCGAAATATTTCAGCACCGGACCGGTCCCACCTGAGCTGGGATTCAGGTAGTAATTGTTGTTCGCCGCCACCAAGCTTGTCGCACCGAAGGACTCAATTGCCGTACCGCTGATTGCGGGAACGCCCGTGATGCCGTCGCCGTTGAGATCCTGGTGGAAGCTCGTCTCGAACGCTTGGAGCGCCTGGCTGGCGCCCGAGACGCTCCCTCCCAAGGCATTGCTATAGACGTTGCCAGTCGCGTCGGTATTCCAGACCGTGTACTGATCTGTTCCCGCGAGATGCAGCGCAACTTCGAACCCATTACCCGTCTGCTCTGCACCAATCGGCGTCCAGTCGCCGAACTGACCGACCATCACGGTCGATCCGAAGTACTTCAGCACCGGCCCAGTGCCGCCCGAACTGGGGTTCAGATAGTAATTGCCGCTCGATTGCACGAGGCTGGTCGCACCGAAGGATTCAACCACCGAAGCAGGAGCGCTGGGCAAACCAATGGTGCCGTCGCCGTTGAGATCCTGGTGGAAGCTCGTCTCGAACGCTTGGAGTGCTTGACTGGCGCCTGAGACGCTCCCTCCCAAGGCATTGCCATACACATTGCCGGTCGCATCGGCGTTCCAGACCGTATACTGATCGGTTCCTGCCAGATGCAGCGCAACTTCGAAACCATTGCCGGTCTGTTCTGCGCCAATCAACGCCCAGTTGCCGAATTGGCCGACCGTCGCTGTCGAACCGAAATATTTCAGCACAGGACCCGTGCCGCCTGACGTCGGATTGAGAAAATAATTGTTGTTCGTCTGCACCAGGCTGGTTGTACCGATCGCTTCGATCACGACATTGCTGAGGAGGCTTGCAAGCGTTGCACTCGAAACCGTCTGATCTGCAAACTGGAAACTCTCGACACCAGTGACGGTATCGATGCCGTCAGGCGTGCCGGAGCGGTGGTCGGTGATCGTGAAGGTCTGCGTGCTGGAATTGTAGGCCAGGCCATAGTTCGCGTAATTGCCCGAATACACCGCCGTGTCGATGCCCGCCCCGCCGATGATGCTGTCGTTGCCGCCGCCGCCGGTGATCGTGTCGTTGCCGGTGCCGCCGTTCAGGGTGTTGGCGATGGCGTTGCCGAGGATGGTGTCGTTGCCGGTGCCGCCGATGGCGTTGTCGATGTAGGAGCGCGCATCGCCGTTGTAGAGATAGGCGTTGTAGACGTTGCCGGACGCGTAATGGCCGTTGCCGAGATTGGCCAGTTGCGTCGCGGAGAACAGCGACGAGGCGCCGGGATTGAGGTTGATGCTGAGATTGGTCGTGTAGTTCGACAGGTCGTAGGTATCGACGCCGCCGCCATCCCAGACCGTTTCGTAGATGCGGTTGGCCGAACCGCCCGCACCGCCGCCGGGCGCGAGCTGCCCGACACCGTTGATGAACTCCTGGCCCGTCGTCGCATTCCAGGTGTAGACCGTGTTGCCGCTCTGGGTCGAATAGTCAGCGCCGTACATCGTCTGCAGCGCGAGGATATCGTTGGCCATATAGGTCTGCGGATATCCGTACGACTCGTTGGTGTAGCCGCTGGTGGTCGAGGCACCGACATAGCTGCGATAGCTCATGACGGTGTATTCGCTGTCGTCATGCGCGCTCGGCACCGCAACGTTGGCGGGGCCGCCGGCCTCCTGGCTGTGCTTGAGGCCGAGAGCGTGGCCGAGCTCGTGCAGCGCGGTCGTGAAATAGTAGTTGCCGAGCTTGGCCAGCGAGTAATTGTACTGGGTGCCGAACCATACATCGCCCGCCGCGGAATAATTGCCGGGGTAGTAGGCGTAGGAGGTCGGATTGGCCGACGGGGACTGCGCCACCATGATGTCGGCGCTTCCGGTCCCGTTGAACTGGATCGTGGCGTTGGTGTAGCCGAGGATCAGACCGATCGCGTAGGTGATCGCCGCCTGCATCTGGGTCGGCGCCGAGGCGAAACCCGACGTGGTCGGTTCGCTGCTGCCGCCGGAATAGGGATTGGAATAGTCGCTCGGCGAGTCCGGAAAGCTGTAGCTGATCGTGCCGGTCCATTTGTAGCCCGACAGCAGGCCGTCGATCTCTGCATTGTTGGTGGCACTGACGGAAACAGCGGTAGCCAAGGAACTCTCCGGAACAACGTAGCAAGAATTGATTCGCGACGCAGGCGCTTGATTCTAGTTAGAGAGTGCTACGTTTGGTTTAAATTGGGCGCCGGGCCGGCGGCGCTGCGGTAACCTCGCATTAGCCATCAAATTCCGTAGTGATACGGACCGGCGCCGGGCGTCCCCGCTCCGCGTCTAGCCTGTTCCGTAAAGGAAACTATGAAACTGGGTCGACTTGCGGCCGGTCTGATCGGAGCCCTGGCGATGCTCGCCGGGCCGGACCATCTGCCAATCGGAGAACTGCCTGCCATGGCCTCGAAAGCCAAAGCGGACGACAGCGACAAGCCAAGCGCCAAGGCGGGACGCGCGCCCTCCATGCCGATGGCGCGCGATCCTTCCGCCGCGGTGGCGGAAGAATTCGAAGCCGCCCGCCGGGCCGGAACGCGGGAAGCGTTCGAGCTCTTCATCGCGCGCCACGGCGATGATCCGCTGGCCGAGCAGGCGCGGGCCGAGTTGAAGCGCCTGTCGCGCTGATCCCCCCGCAAGCCGTGCAGGCAGCGTCGGGCCAGCTTCGATCAGGCCTGCATTTCGACAGGCGGCATCCGCGTCGAGGCCGTATTGCCCCCCGACGTTTCGGCCTTATGGTGGCTGCGCAATCTGTTCCGGAGCCGCTCAAGATGCCTTTTCCGCATGCCTCGGAAGCCCTGTCGCGCTTCACCGTGCTCGATCTGACCCGCGTCCGGTCCGGGCCCACCTGCGTGCGCCAACTCGCGGACTGGGGCGCGAACGTGATCAAGATCGACGCGCTGACGGAGGATGCCGGCGGCGAGCAGCCGGGCGGGCCGCGGCGGGGTTCCGACTTCCAGAATCTGCATCGCAACAAGCGAGCGATGACGCTGAACCTGAAGGACGAGCGCGGGCTCGCGGTGTTCAAGCGCCTCGCCGCCAAGGCCGACGTCGTGGTCGAGAATTTCCGCCCCGACGTGAAGAAGAAGCTCGGCATCGACTATGAGAGCCTTGCCGCGATCAACCCGCGCATCGTCTATGGCAGCATCTCCGGCTTCGGCCAGGACGGGCCCTATCACAAGCGGCCGGGCTTCGATCAGATCGCCCAGGGCATGGGCGGGCTGATGTCGATCACCGGCGCGCCGGGCGAAGGTCCGATGCGGGTCGGCATTCCCGTCGCCGACCTCACCGCCGGCCTGTTCTGTGCAATGGGCATCCTCACCGCATTGCTCGAGCGCGAGGTTTCGGGCAAGGGCCAGTGGGTACAGACCTCGCTGCTGCAGGCTCAGATCTTCATGCTCGACTTCCAGGCCGCGCGCTGGCTGATGGAGAAGGAGGTCGCCAAGCAGGCCGGCAACAACCACCCGACCAGCATCCCGACCGGCGTGTTCAAGACCTCGGACGGCTACATCAACATCGCCACGACCGGCGGGCGGATCTGGGAGCGCTGCGCCCAGGCGATCGGTGCGCCGGAACTCTATAGCCATCCGAATTATGCGACGGCGCCGTCACGCTCCAAGAACCGCGACGCGCTCAACGCCGAGATCGAGAAGCGTACGGTGACGAAGTCGACCGAGACCTGGGTGCGCGAACTCAACGATGCCGGCGTGCCGTGCGGGCCGATCTACGCCATCGACCAGATGTTCGAGGACGCCCAGGTCAGGCATCTCGGCATCGCCCAGGACGTGCCGAACGACGAGGGCCGGCATATTCAGCTGGTCGGCCAGCCCGTGACGCTGTCGCGCACGCCGAGCAGGATGGTGGCGCGGCCGCCGGAATTCGGTGAGCAGACCGACGAGGTGCTGAAGGAATTCGGCTTCGGTGCGGACGAAATCGGCAAGCTCAGGGACGCCAAGGTGGTGTGAGCGCCTCAACCGACGTCGCCAAGGAAAAGCCCGGCGTTCACGCCGGGCTTTTTGCGTCGTGCCTCGCCAAGGCGCTCAGGTGCCGCTGAAGCGGTAGTTCACGCCGAGGCGCAGGATGTTGTCGGTGATGTGCGAGCGATAGCCGACGACCAGCGGTGCGCCGCTGAGCGCGATCACGGGCGTCGTGAGCGAACCCGACACCGTTCCGAGATCGACATAGAGATATTCGAGCCGGGCGCTCCAATTGTCGGCAAAGGCGCCTTCGATGCCGGCGCCCACGGTCCAGCCGATCTTCGTCGTGCTGCTGCCGAAGCTTGCCGCGACCGGCGTGAACGTGCCGCCGTCGGCGCCCGCGAAGCCGCCGACATTGATCGCGCTCACGCTGCCCGAGGTGGAGATGCGGCCATAGGCGAGACCGCCGGTGCCGTAGAGCAGCACGCGCGGCGTCACGGCAAGGCCGAACCGCCCACGGACGGTGCCGAACCAGTCGAGCTTCTGGGTGAGATTGAACGCAACAGGCAGCGCAGGGTCGAATGTGTTGTCGCCGCGATGACCCGGGGTGCAGACGCCATCCTGCAGACCGTCCGGCGCACCGGCGCACAACGCCGAAAGACTGCCCTTCTGACCGCTACCCTGGAAATCGGCTTCAAGGCCGAACACGACTATCTCGCGCTGCCAGTTGTAGCCGATCTGTCCGCCGCCGGTGACGCCGCTGAGATCGAACCTGCCGGCGCTCGAGCTGAGCTGCGCACCGCTCCTGCTGTCGATGAAATCCGCCGTGGCCGCCGAGCGGCCCCGGCCATAGCCGACGTTGAGGCCGGCATAGAAGCCGCTCCAATTGTATCCGGGATCGACAGCCCCCGGCGGCGCCTTGGTGTAAACGTGCGGCACCGCCATATCGGCGGCGAAGGCCCGCGGCGCGAGCATCATGGCGATCGCCGCCGCAGCCAGCAAAGTTCGTGTCATCAATCTTCCCTCGAGATTTGGCGTTCCCTGTTCGCCTGCTGGACAGATGCGCGGGCGATTCAGTGCCGCGACACTAGGGAAGCGCTGCCTCCGCCGCGTCGTGCGTTCGAAGGTCAGTCGTTCGAGGGAGGCAAGACAGCCGAGGGCGGGTGCAAGGCACGCACGGGGGGATCGAGGCGATCTCGAAAGCACCGGTATTTCAGAGCGGTTTGATCATCCCGACGAACCTTGCGGGCCTGCGCGATGTCGCCGGAGCAAGCTCGATGCGATCGTTCCGACAATGCGGCCAGGACAAATCAGGCTGGGGCTGTGGCACGGCTGCAACTCGCACGTTGCACGCTCCGACCATCCGCGCGGCACCGCTGTCGGGGAAATCCGGACAGAAACGACAAAGCCCGGCGCGGGGCCGGGCTTTGCTTCTTGTTGACGCCTTTGTTGATCTCAGTACTTGGCAACCACCGGGCCACCGAACTGATAGTTGATGCCCGCGCGCAGGATGTGGTCAGTGAAGCGCGACGAGGTGTTGGCGGCGATTGCGGAAGCCGGTGCGAGCGTGAACGGACCGGCGGAGAAGCGGCCGAGATCCATGTAGAGATATTCGAGCTTCGCGCTCCAGTTCTGGGTGATCTTGCCTTCGACACCGGCGCCGACGGTCCAGCCGACGCGCGTATCCGAGCTTGTGCCGACGGACGCGATCGCGACACCAGCGGGGGTGAAGCCGGTCATGGTGCCCGTGGTCTTGATTTCGCCGAACGCCACACCACCGGTGCCGTAGAACAGCACCTTCGGAGTCGCGAGGATGCCGACGCGGCCGCGAACCGTGCCGAACCACTGGAGATGCTGATCTATCGTCAGTGTCGTGCCGGCAAGGCCGCCGGCGGGAAGGAAGGTCAGCCCGGGAAGACAGGGACCACCGGCAGGCGCGACGCCGCCGCAGTTGAAGAAGGCGCTGCCCTTCTCACCCGACCACTGCAGGTCACCCTCAATGCCGAACACCCAGTTGGCGCGCTGCCAGTTGTAGCCGGCCTGACCGCCCGCGACACCACCGTTCATGTCGAACGATGCGTTGGTGATGGACCCGGCCGGAGGCACGATCACCGCACCGGTTGCCGTGTTGTTGTAGGTGACGTCGGTGCGCGAACGGCCCCAGCTGTAACCGCCGTTGGCGCCGACATAGAAGCCGGTCCAGCTCCAGACCGGATCGACCATGATCGGAGCCTTGACGTAGGGCTTTGCCGCGAGATCGGCAGCCAGTGCGCCCGTCGCGAACAGCGACATCGCCGCTGCCAGTCCAACCACAATCCGCTTCATGGCAATTCCTCTTCCCCGCACAATTTTGTGATCAAAATATACTCGGTTCCCTCCCCAGGGGCTGTGCCGCGCCAGCAACATGCGGAAACAATCGAGCCTAAAGTAGTACCGGTATCAGAACGCCACCGCTCCGCTAAGCCATTGATCTGGAACAACGTTGTCCTAGGGCGCTAACGCGATGTCGCCGTGGTCCGCTGCGTCAGTCCGACGCGGCCCAGTAATCCGTCGATGACAGGCCAGAACAGCAGCACGATCGCCAGAGTCGTGATCGAGCCGACCAGACCGTTCGACCAGAACACCCCGAGCTTTCCGCCGGAGCCGATCATCGAGAGGCGGAAGGCATCCTCGGCACGGTTGCCGAGCACGAGCGCCAGGGTGAACGGCGCCAGGGGGATGCCGATCTTCTTGAACACATAGCCGACGACGCCGAAGCCGAGCATCAGCCAGATGTCGAACATCGCGTTCTGGATGGCATAGGCACCGATCGCGCAGGACACCACGATCATCGGCGCCACCGCAGCGAATGGCACGCGCAGGATCGAGGCGAAGATCGGCACCGTCGTCAGCACCAGCACGAGGCCCACGACATTGCCGAGATACATCGATGCGATCAGGCCCCAGACGAAGTCCTTGTGCTCGACGAACAGCAGGGGACCCGGATTGAGCCCCCATACCATGAGGCCGCCGAGCAGGATCGCCGCGGTGCCCGAGCCGGGAATGCCGAGCGCCAGCATCGGCAGCAGCGCCGAGGTGCCGGAAGCATGCGCCGCCGTCTCCGGCGCAAACACGCCCTCGATGCGGCCCTTGCCGAAGCTCTCGGAGTCCTTGGCGAAGCGCTTGGCGAGGTTGTAGCCCATGAAGGACGCCGCGATCGCGCCGCCCGGGGTGATGCCGAGCCAGCAGCCGATGAAGGAGGAGCGCAGCAGCGTCACCCAGTATTTCGGCAGGTCCTTCCAGACCCCGAGCACGACGCGCAGCGAGATGCTCGCCGCGTGCCCGCGCAGCGCCAGGCGCTCCTCCATCGTCAGCAGGATCTCGCTGATCCCGAACAGGCCGATGACGGCGACCAGGAAGTTGATGCCGCGGAGCAGCTCGGCCGAGCCGAAGGTCATGCGCAGATTGCCCGACACAGTGTCCATGCCGACGCCGGCGAGCAGAAGGCCGAGCGACATCGAGATGACCGTCTTGTGCTTGGCTTCGCGCCCGAGGCCGACAAAGGAGCAGAAGGTCAGCAGATAAACCGCGAAGAACTCGGGCGGCCCGAACTTCAGCGCGAAGGACGAAATCATCGGCGCGAGGAAGGTGATCAGCAGCACCGCGACCAGCGAGCCGATGAAGGACGACGTGAACGCCGCGGTCAGCGCCTCCGCCGCCCGGCCCTGCTGCGCCATCGGGTAGCCGTCGAACGTGGTCGCGACCGACCAGGCTTCGCCGGGGATGTTGAACAGGATCGAGGTGATCGCGCCGCCGAACAGCGCGCCCCAGTATATGCAGGACAGCATCACGATGGCCGAGGTCGGATCCATCGTGAAGGTCAGCGGCAGCAGGATGGCGACGCCGTTGGGGCCGCCCAGGCCGGGCAGCACGCCGACGAAGATGCCGAGCACCAGCCCGACCATCATCAGGACGAGCGTCTTCCACGTGAGCAGGACGGCGAAGCCGTGAAGCAGGAGACCGAGAGCTTCCATCGTTCGCCTGCCCTAGTGACCGAAGGCCGCTTCGAGCGGCCCCTTCGGCATGATGACGTCGAAGGCGATGTCGAAGGTAACGAACATGATCGCCGTGAATACGAGAGCGGTGAGCAGCGACTTCCACAGCGCGATCTTGCCGACCAGTCGCATGAAGCCGGCGATCAGCAGGAAGCTCGCGACATAGAGGCCGAGGAACTGCGTCACCAGGCAGAACAGCAGGGTCGGCGCGAACACCGCCAACACGCGGCGGGCCTGCGCACGCGTGACGAAGGTCCCTGATGCCGCGCGCCGGGCCAGCAGCGCCACGATCAGGCCGTAAAGGCTACCGCCGCCGAGGATGATCGAGAGATAGAATGGAAAGTAGCCGGGCTCGGGCCCGGTCGCATCCCAGGATGCGCCGGTGCGCCAATTGTCGTAGCCGAGGGTGACCGCGAGCGCGAGCAGCAGGAGGCAGACGACGACCTCGACCGAGCCGGAGGAGACGACGGCGGGAGAATCGTCTTCAGGTGCGGTCGGATCGTCGACGACGATTTCAAGATCGGTTTGGGACATGAGCGAACAACAAACGCTGTGGCCAATCCCCTCTCCCCGCTTGCGGGGAGAGGGTCAGGGTGAGGGGGAGTCTCCACGAGGACGGTGAAAGCTGGACTCGCGGAGAGTCCCCCTCACCCGGATTGCATCTTCGATGCAGTCCGACCTCTCCCCGCAAGTGGGAGAGGCGAAAAAGACGGCTACTTCGCGACGAATCCGGCTTCGGTCATCAGCGACTTGTTGACGGCATCGTCCTCCTCGAGGAATTGCACCATGTCCTTGCCGGTGAGGAAGATCGGCTTCAGCGCCTGCTTTTCCATATAGTCCTTGTACTCGGTGGTCTGGGTCACCTTGTGGAACAGCTCGACATAGAACGCCTGCTGCTCGGCCGTGACCTTGCCGGGCAGGAACATCGCGCGCAGCATCAGATACTGCACGTCGACGCCCTGCTCCTTGCAGGTCGGGATGTCCGCCCAGGACTGGGTATCCGTCACCTTGCTGGTGTAGGAGATGCGCTCCTTGTCGAACACGCAGAGCGGACGCACCTGGCCGGCACGCCAGACCTCGAGATTCTCGCTGGGATTGTTGACGTTGGCTTCGGTGTGGTTGCCGACGAGCTGGGTGGCGGCCTCGCCGCCGGACTTGTAAGGCAGATAAGAGAACTTCGCGCCGGTCTTCTGCTCCAGGAACACGGTAAGCACGTGATCCTCACGCTTGGAGCCGGTGCCGCCCATCTTGAACGGCGAACTGGCCGCCTTCGCGGCGTCGATGAATTCCTTCACCGTCTTGGGGCCGGCGCTATTGTCCCACAGCACGAACTGGTCGAGCGCGATCACCGAGACCGGGGTCAGTTCGCGCCAGTTGAACGGGATCTTTGCCGAGAGCGGCAGCATGTAGATCAGCGAATAGGCGATCAGCACCTTGTTCGGGTCGCCCTCGCTGGACTTCATGTACATCAGCGCTTCCGCGCCCGATGCGCCACCCTTGAGCGAGACCACCATGGGCTGCTTCATCAGATTGTTCTTCTGAATCGCGGCCTGCATCATCCGGGCCATCTGATCCGAGGCACCGCCCGCGCCCGCCGCCACGACGATCTCGACGGGCTTGGTCGGCTCCCAGCCGGCAAAGGCAGGCGTGCCGCAAAGCGCGGCCGCCAGTGCAATCGCGGCCTTCATTCCATGTCCCACGTGCGTCTTCCCTATTTTCTTGTTCGGATTGGAAATTCAGAGGTGAATTCAGCGCCATTGTGCTGGCGAATCCGACCGAGTTCAAGCCGCCCGGTGGCATCCCCCTTATGACTTTGGAATGAGAGGCCGAGCCGCAAAAACGACATGGGCCCCTTTCGGGGCCCATGCCTGTGGCTTCGAATGCGGTGGCTGCGGCCTACACGACCAGTATGTCGTGCTGGTTGAGCAACACGCCACTCTGGACGGCGACCACTGCGACCGCCGCACCCTGCGTGCCGTCGGCGCTGTAGTAGAGCGTCTGGTTGCCGGTGTCGAAATGGAATTGGGAGAAGCCCGAGAACACATCGTCACCGGAGGTTTCGAAGGTGACGTCCGTCCCCGCCGTCAACCCGCCGCCGAAACTGCTCGCGGAGACCGCGATGCGATCGTGCTCGGTGGTGTTGTTGAAGTCGCCGATCGTGCCCGGCGCCGACGGCGGCTGCAGGAAGGCGAAGACGTCGTTGCCGCTGCCGCCGGTCATGGCATTGCCGCTGGCCGTTGCGATCAGGACGTCGTTGCCGCCACCTCCGCTCATCGTCTCGGTCCCGTTGGTGGCGATCAGGATGTCGTCGCCGCCGGTACCGCTCAGCGACGTCGCCGATGGTGCGTTGTTGATGACGGTCGCGGTTGCGGCATTGGACGAGTTCGTCGTCCCGTCGGAGGCCGTGTAGTCGAACGATCCGCCGAGCGTGGAATCGTCGACGAACGCTGCATCCCCGAAGAAGGTGAACCCGCTGCCGCCCGAGCTGGTCGTGACGCTGCCGAGCGAGAGGTGGTCGGTGGTGTCGGGATCGGTGTCGTTCAGCGCCAGCGCCCAGCTGGGAACAACGACACCGCCGCTGGCGCCCACATCCGTGATCACGGTCTCGCCGACCGCCGTCGGCGCGTCGTTGGTGCCGATGATGGTGACGGTGACGTCCTGCGTGGTCGACCCGCCATTGTTGTCGGCAATCGTCACCAGATAGTTCTGGGACAGCGTCTGTCCCTGCGCCAGGAACTGGATGTCGGCGTTGTCGACCGTGAAGTGCCATGCGACGGATCCGCTGCCGCCGGCTTCGCTGACCGGATCGAGCGAGAACGTGCCGACATAGCCGCTGCCGTTCGCCAGGAAGCTCGCGCTGTGCGTATCTCCCGTCTCGGCGTCGGAGAAGGACAACGAGCCCGCCGTGGATTCGGTGGCCGGTCCCGTCGCCGGACTGACGTTGACCGAGTCGAGGATCATGCCGGTGGCATCGTCCTGATAGGTGAACTGCAGCAGCGTCGACGCGAGCGAGGCATCGCCGACGAGGTCGAAGGCATAGTGGTTGATGCCGGCCGGCACGTTGGCGAGCGACAGGATCGTCATGCCGTCCCACGAGACCGAGAACGGCGTGTTGACGCCCTCGGGATCGCCGATGACGTCGAAGCTGACGAAATAGTGCTGGCCCGGCGTGGTCGAGATGCTCTGCGACAGCGTTTCCGGTCCGCTCGTCGGCAGAAGCTCGACCGAATAGTGACCGAAGCTGCCGCCGAACTCGAGTTGTGCGACGTGAATATGGCCGCCGGCGCTCACCGACCAGCCGGCGAGGTTGCCGGTCTCGAAATCGCCGTTGACGATCGCCGGCGGGCCGGCATCCTCGATGACCGAACCGCTGACATTGACGGCGGTGACCTGCGGATTGTCGTTGACGCCGGCGATATTGAAGGTGAGCGTGGTCGAGGCTTGGTGGCCCTGGCCGTCATCGACGGTGAAGGTGAACTGGTCGGTCACGTTGTCGCCGGCCAACAGCGCGTCGACCGCCGCATTCGCGACATAACCGTAGGAGCCGTCTGCGTTGAGCACCAGCGTGCCATAGGTCCCGGCCACCGAGTTGCCGACATTGGCGGCGCTGCCGTTGACCTCCGCGATCGTCCGTGGCGTGCTCAGATCGACCGGTTGGATGACGTCGAAGATGACACCGGTCGCGATCGGCGAGCCGGCATCAGGGCTCGACGTATCGGTCGCGGCAATCGCCAACGGCGTCACGACCAGCGGATCGGCGGCACCGTCGATGGTGACGGTGACGGTCTGCGTCGAATTGGTGAAACCGTCCCAGACATTGACGTCATACTGCACCGTCAGTGTCTCGCCGACGCTAAGAAAGTCGAGATCGGCATCGGCAATGCTGAAGGTCCAGTCGACGCTTCCGGTGCCGCTTCCCGTGGAGTCGTGCAGCACCGTGGCGAGCGCCGACTGCAGGTCCACCAGCGTCTGGCCGGGGACGGGAAGGCTGCCGTTCGACCACACCGCCGAGCTCAGCGCTACGCTGACCGAATGCGCGTCCGACAGATCGACGTCGTCGAAGCTCAAGCTTCCTGTCGGCACCGGGCTCGTGGTGTCCGGCGACTGCGATCCGGTGACGCCCGGCTGCTCCGCGAGCGAAGCCGATCCCGGTCCGCTGGTGATCACCGGTGCGTCATTGGCGCCGGTGATGACGACGGAAACGGTCTGGGTCGAATTGGACGAGCCGTCGGCGACCTTGACGATGTAATTGACCGTCAGCGTCTCGTTGAACGCGAGATAGTCGAGATCCTTGTCGGCAATCGCGAAATTCCAGTCGATGCTTCCCGATCCCGTGCCGGTGGAATCGTGCAGCACCGTCGTCACCGCATTGGCGAGATCGGCCTGCGTCGCGGCCGGCGGCGTCGGCCCGGACGTCGAATCCAGCGTCACCGTCACGGTGTGGGAGTCGCTGGTGTCCTGATCGGTGAAGGCGAGCGTGCCCGCCGGAATCGTCGGCGTCGTATCCAGTGCGGACGAGCCCGTGGTGGCGTCCTGCTCGGCGACGGTGGAGGATTCCGCGCCGCTCGTGATCACGACCGGATGGTTGACGCCGAGGATGGTGATGGTGACGTCCTGGGTGGCGATGCCGCCGTGACCGTCGTCCACCGCGACGTGATAGACGAGCTTGAGCGTCTCGCCGCCATTGAGGAAATTGGTCGAGGAATTGGCCAGCGCGAAATTCCAGTCGACCTCGCCGAACAGGTGACCGGTCGAATCCTGCAGCGAGGTGGCGAACGCCGCCAGCAGCTGCGCATTCGTCAGGGGTATAGAACCGCCGCCCGAACGCGTCGCCGTGACCGTGGTCGCGACCGTATGCGCATCGGCGAGATCGATGTCGGTGAAGAGCAGGCTGTCATGCGCGGTGAGATTGCCGCCCGGATCGACATTCTGGTCCTCGACGAGCGCGGCCGATTCCGGACACGACAGGAACAGCGGCTTGTCGTTGGTGCCGACCACGGTCACCGTGACCGTCTGGGTCGAGATGCCGCCGGCATGGTCGTCGAGCTGCACCGTGTAGGTGATGTCGAGATGCTGGCCCGCCGAAAGGTAGTCGAAGGCGAGATCGGGCGCCGAAAAGGTGGTGTTGATGGTGCCGGTCGAGGAGCCCGACGCCTTGATGACGTTGTCGACGTGGAAGAACGACATCAGCTCGGCGTCGCCGAACGGCCCCGGCAGCAGGCCTGCCGTCGCGCCGGAGGCGGAGACGCCCGTCACGGCCGCGGTGTGACCGGTGTTGGCCAGATCGTCGTCGGTGAAATTGAGCGCGACGTGCACCGTATCCGGCGTCAGCGACAGCGTCTGGTTCGCCTGCTCGGTGACGGTCGCCGCCGAGGTCATGTTGAAGACCGGCTTGTCGTCGGTGCCGGTGATGGTGATCTTGACGGTCTGGATCGCATAACCGCCGTGGTTATCGGAGACCTTGATATCGTAGGTCAGCACCAGCGTCTGGTTCTTGGCGAGGAAGTCGAAATCCTGGTCCTGGTCGCTAAAATTCCATTTGAGCTGGCCCGAGCCGTTTGCATCGCTCAGGATCTGCGATTGCATCGCGGTCTGGAAATGCGCAAGCGAGGCTGCAGGGATGACCGTTCCGCCCGAGACCACCGCGGAATGCAACGTCGCGATCGTCGTATGGGTGTCAGTCTTGTCGCTGTCCTTGAAGCTCATCGTCCCCGACAGCGTGTGCAGTGTGGTCGAATCGTTGAGATTGGCGAATTCGGTGAAGCTGCCCGTCGCGGATGACGAGGTGAAAACCGGCGTGTGGTTGGTCATGGAAAAATCCCTGCCTGCGTTGCCATGAAGGCGCCGCCGCATGAGGGCGCGGCGACGTGACTAATCGGTCTGAGAAATCAGACGTGACTCAACGTTCGGGAATCAAAGGCTTGGCTGAAGGTCTTGGCTTAGGGGTCTCGGTTCAGAGCTTTGGCTTGTTCGCGAGGTCGTGCCTGGCGTCGGGATGGTCAGCAGCAATGAATTCTGGCGCGGCTCGCGTCGTCGAAAACTACGTCGCTACTTCTACAGTTCAATTTCAGTTCAATGACGTCCGGTTGCATCACGGTCGGTCAGAACGCTTCACGTTACCCAATTCAATAGACTTGAAATCACCTGCTGGCCGGCCTGCCGGCTCGAAAAATGAGAGACGGCATCATGCAACCTCCGCGATCTTATGCCCGAGCTTGTCGTGCCGTCAACGTGAACGCGTGGATGTGCCCGCGCACAATCGCGGTTCCGGGAGACGGAACCGCTTGAACATCTGTGACAATTGCAGTTGAGCGATGCGGCTGAAGATCGATGCCGGCTTCGCTTTGACCTCGTGCCGCGTAGCGAAGCGCCGCTACTTGCCCTTCCAGACGGGCGTACGCTTGTTGAGGAAGGCGTCCATGCCCTCGCGGAAATCCTCGCTCATATAGGCCTTGAGGATCAGATCCTCGCCTTCCTCGCGCGACAGCGTGCGGCGGATGCGGCGCACTGCTTCCTTGGTGGCTTCCAGCGTGAGCGGCGCGTGGCTGGCGACGAGCTTCGCGGTCTCGTCCGCGCGGCGCTGCAGCGTCTCGACGTCGGGCACGATCTCGTTGAGCAGGCCGAGCGACAACGCCTCCTGCGCCTCGACCAGGCGCGCCTTGAAGATCAGATCCTTGGTACGCGCAGGACCGACCAGTGCGACGACGCGGCTGATGTTCGACATCGACAGGCAGTTGCCGAGCGTGCGCGCGATCGGAAAGCCCATCCGCGTCGTCTCGGTGCCGATGCGGATGTCGCAGCAGGCCGCGATCCCGGCGCCGCCGCCGGTGCAGGCGCCGGCGATGGCCGCGATCACGGGCACGCGGCACTGCTCGAGCGTGCCGAGCACGCGGTCGATCCGGGCCTCGTAGTCGAGCGCGTCCTGCGCGGTCTTGAAGGCGCGGAACTGGGAGATGTCGGTGCCGGAGGCAAAGGCCTTGTCGCCGGCGCCGGTCATGATCAGCGCCTTGATCGAACGATCGGCGTTGATCTCCTGGCAGATCTCCGCCATGCGGTCATACATGGCGAAGGTCATGGCGTTGCGCGCCTGCGGGCGGTTGAAGGTAATCCGCGCGATGCCGTCCGTGACGGAGTAGAGCAGGTCTTCGTTGGTCGTCGTCGGTGCATTCATCGCGCGCTCACTTTCTTCACTTCAGTCAGCTCAGCTCGCCTGAGCCTTCAAGCCACCTGAGCCTTGGTCATCGGCACCACGTCGCGTCCCTTGAGGACGTCCATGGCCGCCAGCACGCCGCCGCTCCGGTGCGGGATCTTTGCAAGATCCAGGCCCATCTCGACGCCGGCGAGCGTGCCCATCAGCATCAGATCGTTGAAATGGCCGATATGGCCGATGCGGAACACCTTGCCCTTGACCTTGTTCAGGCCGGTGCCGAGCGACATGTCGAAGTTTTCGAGCACCACCTTGCGGAAGGCGTCGGCATCGTGACCGTCAGGCACGCGCACGCCGGTCAGCGCCGGCGAATGCGCGGCGGGATCGATGCACTGCGTCTCCAGGCCCCAGACCTTGGCCGCGGCGCGCGTCGCCGCGCTGTGGCGCTTGTGGCGGGACCAGACATTCTCCAGCCCCTCCTCTTCCAGCATCTTCACTGCTTCGCGCAGGCCGTAGAGCAGGTTGGTCGCGGGCGTGTAGGGGAAGGTGCCGAGCTTGTTGAAGGAGATGACTTCCTGCCAATCCCAATAGGAGCGCATCCCGGGGTTGGCCTTCGCGACCGCGAGAGCCTTCTCGGACACGGCGTTGAAGCTGAGGCCGGGCGGCAGCATCAGGCCCTTCTGAGAACCCGCGACCGAGACGTCGATGCCCCAGGCGTCATGCTCATATTCCATCGAGCCGAGGCCGGAGATGGTGTCGACCATCAGCAGCGCCGGATGCTTGACGCGATCGAGCAGCTTGCGGACTTCGAGCGGCGGCGTGAGGCAGCCGGTCGAGGTCTCGTTGTGCACGACGCAGACCGCCTTGATGGCGTGCTGCTTGTCGGCGGCAAGGCGCTTCTCCATCTCGGCGAGGTCGGCACCATGGCGCCAGTCGCTCGGGATGAAATCGACATCGATCTTGAACTTGTCGGCGATGCCGCGCCACAGCACCGCGAACTGGCCGGTCTCGCACATCAAGACCTTGTCGCCGGGGGCGAACACGTTGACCATCGCCGCTTCCCAGGCGCCGGTGCCGGACGACGGGAAGATGATCACGGGCTGCTTGGTGCGGAACACACGCTGCATCGCGGCAAGTACGGCGAAGCCGAGCTCGGCGAACTCCGGACCGCGATGGTCCAGCGTCGGCATGTCCATCGCCCGCAGCACGCGGTCGGGCACGTTGGTCGGTCCTGGAATCTGTAGGAAATGCCTTCCAGTATGCACGGTCATCGGCGTCCTTCCCGGTCTAGCCTTGGTTTTGATGGGCGCCGAATAGCACCATTTGACCGGCTTGTCCCCTCCCCTAAAGACGCCTCCCATGCATAAGCGGCGGGCCTCCGCCGGCCCCGTGGCCAGAGGATACGGCATCAGGGATTAGGGCGCCGAAGCTTCCCAAATCGTCATGCCCGGGCTTGTCCCGGGCATGACGATGAACGCCCCTACTCCGCGGCCACCATCTTTCCGGCCGCCCCCCTGCCCTCGGCCTCCGTGAACGGGCGCTCCGGGTGCATCAGGAAGGCCGAAAAGCCGCCGAGCAGCAGCAGGCCCATCGACATCAGGAACGGAAGGTACCAGTTGCCGGTCGCGTCGATCACAGAGCCCGCGACCAGCGGCGAGACGATGGCGGCGAAGGCCGAGCCGGTATTCATGAGTCCCGAGGCGGTCCCGGAGTATTTCGGGGCGATGTCCATCGGGATCGACCACATCGGGCCGATCACCAGCTCGGCACAGAAGAAGCTCGCCGACAGGCACAGCGCGACGATCGTGATGTCATGGACAAACAGGATCGGCAGCAGCGAGAGCAGCGCCCCCGTAAACCCCGCAACGGTGACGCTCAGCCGCGCCAGGCGGACATTGCCGGTGCGATCGAGGATCTTGTCCGAGAGCACGCCGCCCACGCTGTCGCCGACCACTCCCGCGAAGAACACGCCGGAGGCGAACAGCGCCGAGTTCTTGATGTCGAGATTGTAGTTGTTCTTGAAGAAAAGCGGCAGCCAATTGAGGTACAGCCACAGGCACCAGCCGTAGCAGAAATAGGTCAGCGTCACCGGCCACATCCGCCCGAGCAGCGGACCCCACGGCACGCGCGGCCGCTCGCCGGTCGGGCGCGGCGGCAATGCCGCAAGCTCGGCCTCGGTGATGGAGGCGTGGTCCTTCGGCTCGTTGCGGAAGTACCAGACCCAGACGACGCCCCAGACGAGGCTGACGAAACCGAGCACGACGAACGCGCCGCGCCAAGTCAGCCACAGGATCAGCAGCGCCACCACCGGCGGCGTCACGGCGTTGCCGAGCCGGGCGAAGGAATGGGTCAGGCCTTGCGCGAAGCCGCGGCGATTGGCCGGCGTCCAGTACTGCATCGCGCGCGTTGCGGTCGGGAATGTCGCGCCCTCGCCGAAACCGAGCGCGAAGCGCGCCACGAAGAGTGCGGCAAGACCGTTGACGAAGCCGGTCATGATGGTGGCGACGGCCCAGACCATGCCGCACCAGAACAGCGTCTTGCGCGGCCCGAAGCGATCGCCGACCCAGCCGCCGATCACCTGGAACAAGAGGTAGGGATAAGCGAAGGCGGAGAAGACGAGGCCGAGCTGGGTGTTGGAGAGACCCAGCTCCTTCTGGATCTCGCTCGCGGCCGTGCCGATGTTCACCCGGTCGACATAGGTGATGAAATACATCGCGCAGAGCATCGCCAGCACGACATGCGTCGCCTTGAACCTCACTCCCATCTCCACCCTCCCTGATCGCTTTTTTGTAATTTCCGACCGCGTGTCCCGCGCGGCTTACGTGCCCACGACTTTCAGATGCGGCGATGCATTGCCCTGCGGGCGCTGCTCCAGCAGCTTCATCGCGACATCGACGCCGCCTGAGCGATGCGGCACGCCGGCGACCGACAGGCCCATCTCGACGCCCGTGAGCGCTCCAAGCAGCGTCAGCGCATTGCATTCGCCGAGATGGCCGATGCGGAAGACTTTTCCGGCGACCTTCGACAGGCCCGAGCCGAGCGACATGTTGTAGTTCTCGAGCACGATTTTGCGGAACTGATCGGCATTATGGCCTGGCGGCATCAGCACCGCGGTCAGCACCGGCGAGAATTCCGAAGGCTCCTGGCAGAGCACTTCGAGCCCCCAATGATTGACGGCGGCGCGCGTCGCGGCGGCAAGCCGCTGATGCCTTGCGAAGACGTTGGCAAGCCCCTCCTCGAGCAGCATCGCGATCGCCTCGCGCAGGCCGTAGAGCAGGTTCGTCGCCGGCGTGTACGGGAAGAAACCCTTGGCATTGGGCTTGAGCATCTCCTCCCAGTCGAAATAGGAGCGCGGCATCTTGTTGGTCTTGGACGCGGCCAGCGCCTTCTCCGAGATCGCGTTGAAGCCGAGGCCGGGCGGCAGCATGAAACCCTTCTGCGAACAGCTGACGCTGACGTCGACCTTCCACTCGTCGTGGCGATAGTCGACCGAGCCGAGCGAGGAGATGGTGTCCACCATCAGCAGCGCCGGATGCCCCGTGCGGTCGATCGCGGCGCGGATTTCGGCGATGCGGCTGGTGGCGCCTGTCGAGGTCTCGTTGTGCACGACCATGACGGCCTTGATCGTGCGCGCCTTGTCCTCGGTGAGCTTTGCTTCGATCACGGCAGGATCGGCGCCGCGGCGCCAGTCGCCGGGGACGAAGTCGACTTCGATACCGAAGCGGCCCGCCATCTGCCGCCACAGCGTTGCGAAATGGCCGGTCTCGACCATCAGCACACGGTCGCCCGGCGACAGCGTGTTAACGATCGCGGCTTCCCAGGCGCCCGTCCCTGAGGACGGGAAGATGATGACCGGGCCTTTGGTCTGGAAAATCGTCTGGCTGCCTTCGAGCACGCTGCGGCCGAGCTCGCCGAACTCGGCGCTCCGATGGTCGATGACGGGCATGTCCATGGCGCGCAGGACGCGCTCGGGGACCGGGCTCGGACCCGGAATCTGAAGGAAATGGCGTCCTTGATGCATGAAAACCTCCCTGTCGGCGGGTTCTGCCGGCTCTGGAGGCCTATTTTGCATTCATTTTTTGTCCTTTCAATCGAAATTTGGTATTCGATTGTGGACGTCGACGCGACCAAACGGGCAAACTATTGTGCTGCAAATGAAATCCACGATTCCCGACACCGGGGTTCCGATTGCCCCGCCCGCCGCAAATGGCAGCGACCGCCAGGAGGCCTCGCTTCACGGCGAGATTCTGCTGCGGCTGCGCGACTACGTGGTCGAAGGCAATATCCCGGAGGGCGCACGCGTTCCCGAGCGGCAGCTCTGCGAGATGCTCGGCATCTCCCGCACGCCGCTGCGCGAAGCCCTCAAGGTGCTCGCGGCCGAAGGCCTGATCGAGCTGCTGCCGAACCGCGGCGCACGGGTGCGCCAACTCAGTCAGCGCGACCTCGAAGAGCTGTTCGACGTCATGGCGGGACTGGAAAGCCTCGCCGGGCGCCTGGCTTGCGAGGCCATAACGGATGCGGAAATTACTGCGATCGAGCAGCTGCATTACGAGATGTACGGCCACTATCTGCATCGCGATATGCACGGCTACTTCCAGACCAACCAGCGCATTCACGAGAGCATCGTCGCAGCCGCGCGAAACGAGACGCTGAAGACCGCCTACGCCAACTTCGCGGGGAGAATCCGCCGGGTCCGCTACTCCGCCAATTTCGCCCGCAAGCGGCAGCGCTGGGCGGAGGCGATGCGCGAGCATGAGGCCATCCTCGATGCGCTGCGCCGCCGCGCTGCCAGCGAACTCAGCGACATCCTGTTCCAGCACCTGCGCAACAAGCGGTCGGCCGCGATCGAGCACCTGACCGAACCCCAAGAGGACGCGCCAGCCTCGCCTTGAGCGCGGCCGGCTTGCTCATTTTGCATTCATAATATAATCGATCGGGAACCAGAATGAATAACTCAGCCAGGCCAGTCCTCGCTGGGGCAGTCCGGGATCAGGGATGACAAACGCCTCCTCGCTCGAACGGCGCCTGCGCGCGGAAATGACCGGCGACGTCCTGTTCGACGGCTTCAGCCGCGGCCGCTATGCCACCGACGCCTCGTTCTACCAGATCATGCCATCGGGCGTGGTGGTGCCGAAGACCATGGACGAGGCCCTGCGGGCGCTGGCGATCGCCCGCGATGAGGGCGTGAAGGTCACCCCGCGCGGCGGCGGCACCTCGCAATGCGGCCAGACGGTCAATGACGGTCTCGTGGTCGACCTCTCGAAACACCTGAACCGCATCCTGTCGCTCGACGTCGAGGGCCGCACCTGCGTGGTCGAGCCCGGCATCGTGCTCGACGGCCTCAACCGCCAGCTCAAAAAGCACGGCCTGTGGTTTCCGGTCGATGTCTCCACGGCCTCCCGCGCCACCATCGGCGGCATGGCCGGCAACAATTCCTGCGGCGGCCGCTCGCTCCGCTACGGCACCATGCGCGACAACACGCTGTCGATGGAGGCCGCCCTCGCCGATGGCGCGCTGAGCCGTTTCGGCGAGGTATCGCGCGATCTCTCCGATGTCGATGCGCCCGACAGCACCCGCGCCCTGATCCGCGACATGCTCGATCTCGGCACGCGCGAGGCCGACGAGATCGCCGCGCGGTTCCCGAAAGTGCAGCGCCGCGTCGGCGGCTACAATCTGGACGCTCTGGTGCCGCGCAATGCGCCGAACAACATGGCGCATCTCTTGGTCGGCTCGGAGGGCACCCTCGCCTTCACCACCAAGGTCGAACTGAAGCTGTGGCCGGTGATCCGCAACAAGGCACTCGGCGTCTGCCATTTCGGCAGCTTCTACGAGGCGATGGACGCGGCCCAGCACCTCGTCAAGCTGAAGCCGATCGCGGTCGAGCTGGTCGACCGCACCATGATCGCGCTCGGCCGCGACATCGCGATGTTCAAGCCGATCATCAATGCGGCGATCAAGGGCGATCCGGACGCCGTGCTGGTGGTCGAGTTCGCCGAAGAGCACCAGGCGGATAATCTGACGCGCCTGAAGCAGCTCGGCGAGCTGATGGGCGATCTCGGCTTCGGCTGGAATAACGACACGCGCAAATGGGGCGGCGTGGTGGAGATAACCGAGCCGGCGCTGCAGAGCGGCATCGCCGATTTCCGCGCGGCCGGTCTCAATGTCATGATGTCGATGAAGCAGGAGGGCAAGCCGGTCTCCTTCGTCGAGGACTGCGCCGTGCCGCTGCCGCACCTTGCCGACTACACCCAACGGCTGAGCGAGGTGTTCGCGAAGCACGGCACCAGCGGTACGATGTACGCGCACGCCTCGGAGGGCTGCCTGCATGTCCGCCCCGTGCTGAATTTGAAACTGGAGAAGGACGTCAAGGCGATGCGCGCCATCGCCGAAGAGGCCTTCGCGCTGGTGCGCGAATACAAGGGCTCGCATTCCGGCGAGCATGGCGATGGCCTGGTGCGCTCCGAATTCCACGAGACCATGTTCGGGGAGCGCCTCGTCGCCGACTTCAGGAAGGTGAAGCAGCGCTTCGATCCCGACGGTGTGCTCAATCCCGGCAAGATCGTCGATGCGCCCAGGATGGACGACCGCTCGCTGTTCCGCTTCAAGCCGGACTATCGCGTTGGCGAGCTGAAGACCAAGCTCGACTGGTCCGCCTATCCCGGCGCCGGCGGCGGCTTCCAGGGCGCGGTCGAGATGTGCAACAACAACGGCGCCTGCCGCAAGCTCGAGGGCGGCGTGATGTGCCCGTCCTATCGCGCGACGCGCGACGAGAAGGACGTCACGCGGGGCCGCGCCAACACCCTGCGGCTGGCGATTTCCGGCCAGCTCGGGCCTGATGCGTTGTCCTCAGAGGAGATGATGGAAACGTTCAAGCTCTGCGTCTCCTGCAAGGCCTGCCGCCACGAATGCCCAACCGGCGTCGACATGGCCAAGATGAAGATCGAGGTGCTCGCCGCGCGCGCCGCCAGCCACGGCCTGACATTGCGCGACCGCCTCGTCGGCTACCTTCCGCGCTATGCCGGTCTCGCCTCGCACTTTGCTCCGCTTGCGAACTTGCGCAATCGCAGCCCGCTGCTGCGAAAGCTGTTCGAGCGCTTTGCCGGCATCAGCGCGCGCCGGGCGCTCCCCGCCTTCCGCAGAGATGTGTTCGTACCGCCAGCTGACAGCATCGGGCCCGAGAGCGGCCGCGAGGTCGTGCTGTTCGCCGACACGTTCAATCGAATCTATGAGCGCGAGAACCTCGAGGCTGCGCTGCGCGTGCTCTCGGCCGGCGGGTATCGCGTACATCTGCCGAAGCCTGTAAACGGCAGTCGGCCGCTGTGCTGCGGCCGCACGTTCCTCTCGGCCGGACTCGTCGATGAAGCGAGGTCTGAGCTCGACCGTCTCGTGACCGCCTTCGCGCCGTTCGCGGCGCGCGGTGTGCCGATCGTCGGCCTCGAGCCGAGCTGCCTCCTGACGCTGCGCGACGAGCTCGCCTCGCTACGCAAGGACAACGACGCCAAGGCGGTCGGTGCCCATGCCCTCACCTTCGAGGAATTTCTGGTGCGCGAAGCCGAGGCCGGACGATTGCAGCTGCCGCTTGGTCATGTGGCCGACAAGGCTGTGGTGCACGGTCATTGCCACCAAAAATCCTTCGGGGCCTTCAAGCCGGTCGAGCAGGTGTTGCGCCTCGTCCCCGGCCTTGAGGTCGAGACCATCGAGTCGAGCTGCTGCGGCATGGCCGGCGCCTTTGGCTATGGCACGGACACCTATGATGCCTCGATCGAGATGGCCGAGCTGTCGCTGCTGCCCACCGTGCGGCGCGCGGACCCGAATGCCCTGGTCGTTGCCGACGGCACGTCCTGCCGGCACCAGATCCATGATGGCGCCCAGCGCGAGGCGCTTCACGTCGCACGTGTGCTGGCGATGAGCCTCGACCGCGCCGACACCAATTCCACTTCAACCGCTGCAAAGGAAACAAGCCATGGCTGACCTCACGCTCGACACCGCTCGAAAAATCCTCGACGCCGCCTTCGCAAAATCCGCCGAGCTGAAGCTGAAGCCCCTCGTCGTCACCATCCTGGACGCGCGCGGCGTGCTCAAGATCGCCGCCGCCCAGGACGGCACCAGCCTGATGCGCGCCGAGATCGCGCACGGCAAGGCCTATGGCGCGCTGGCCATGGGCATGGGCTCGCGCGCGCTGTTCCAGCGGGCGCAGGAGCAGGCCTATTTCATCGACGCCGTGAACACGATCGCCAAGGGCGCGCTGGTGCCGGTCCCCGGCGGCGTGCTGATCATGGACGGCGCCACCCTGCTCGGCGCTGTGGGTGTCTCGGGTGACACGTCGGACAATGACGAAGCCTGCGCGGTGGCGGGTATTCAGGCGGCTGGGCTGAAGCCGAACGCCGGCTGAGGCACGTTCTCGTGCCCCGGACGCTGCGCAGCGCCCTTCGCGGTGCGCTGCGGAGCCGGGGCCCATGTCGCGGCATCTGTCCGTGCCACCTTCCAGGTCCCGGCTCTGCGCAGCAACGCTAATGCATTGCAGCGCGTCCGGGACACAAGAACGATGGGCCCCCCTACCTTCCCGTCCAGACCGGCTTCCGCTTCTCGCTGAACGCCTTCAGTCCTTCCTTGGCGTCCTCGGTCATTGCGAGCAGCGCGATCTGGCTTTCGGTATAGGCGATGCTCTCGTCGAACGACATCGCGGCGATGGCGCGCATGGCGTATTTGCCGCGGCGGATCGCCGTCGGGGATTTGTCGACAATGCGGCCGATCAGCCAGTCGACCTTGGCGTCCAGCTCGGCCGTGGGCACGACATAGTTGAGCAGGCCTGCGCCCAGAGCAGCCTTCGCGTCGAACGGTTCACCCGTGAGCGCCCATTCGTTGACGAGCCGCGGCGGCGCGATGCTCTGCAGCAGGCTCAGGACCTGCATCGGGAATACGCCGACCTTCACCTCCGGCAGGCCGAAGATGACGTGATCGGCGGCCACCGCCATGTCGGTCATGCACAAGAGGCCCATGCCGCCGGCCATGCAGACGCCGCCGACCCGCGCAATCGCGGGTTTCGTGGAGTTCTGTGACAAACGTAACAGATCGGCATAGTCGACATTTGGTTTGGAATGATCCATCGCGAAAGCGGCGCCGGAGTTCTGCAGGTCGGCGCCCGCGCAGAACGCCTTGTCGCCCGCGCCCGTCAACACGATGACGCGGACGTCCTTGTCCTCATGCGCGTCGCGATAGCCTTTGGTAATGCCGGCGATCACGTCGCCGTTCAGCGCGTTGCGTTTCTCCGGCCGGTTGATGGTGATCCAGAACGCCTGCCCGCGCTTTTCGGTGATGACGGCTGTGGTGTCGGTCATGGCACGCTTCCCTGCTTTCCGCTTGCAGCCATTTGCGGCAGGTCGGGCGGCGCGCGCAAGGGCAAACTGCAACGCTGTGTCACCATAGCGTCTGAGCGCAACTTCGCTGGGCGATTGAATTATGAGTTACGGCCGCTATCCCGACTGGAGATTTCGATCACCGATGAGCCATTTCATGCGCGCCGCCATTGTGCTGTTGCTCGCCGGCTTGATCGGGCTCGGCACCAGCCCCGCAAGCCGCGCGGCCGACGCCGCGAAAATCGCACTCGTGATCGGCAACGCGAAGTATCCCGACAATGAATTCGTGCTCAACGACGTCGCCAACGACGCGCAGGACGTCGCCGAGGAATTGAAGCGTGACGGCTTCGTCGTCGATCGGCAGAGCAACCTCACGGGCGACACCATGCGCCAGGTGCTGGACCGCTTCTATGCCCGCATCGACCGCGGCGCGGTCGCGCTGATCTTCTTCGACGGCTTCGGCATCCAGTCCAACCGGCAGACCTACCTGCTTCCAGTCGATGCGCAGATCTGGACCGAGCCCGACGTCTCACGCGACGGTTTCAGCCTCGACGCCATCCTGGCCGAGATGAACACCCGCGGCGCCGCGATCAAGATCGCGCTGATCGATGCTTCCCGCCGCAACCCGTTCGAGCGGCGTTTCCGCCGCTACTCGGCGGGCCTTGCGCCGGCGATCGCCCCGAGCAATTCGCTGGTGCTCTATTCCGCCGCGCTCGGCGCGGTGGCCGCGAGCGGCAGGACCGATCACGGCCTGTTCGTCGCCGAACTGCTGCGCGAGATGCGCGCGCCGAGCATCAGCGCCGAGCAGGCGCTTGCCAACACCAGGAATGGCGTGGTCGCCGCAACGAGGCAGGAGCAGGTGCCTTGGCTGTCGTCGTCGCTGACGACGGAGTTCTCGTTTGCGGGTCCCGTGTCTCGGCCGCCGGACTACAAGGACGCCGGCCTGACGCCCACCAGGCCCGAACCGCAGAAGCCGGTCTGCGAAGTGCCGCAAGCGGAGGCGGGCCCGAGTGCGGACGAGCTCGCAAGAGATCCGGTCATCGCCGATCTCAGCCGCAAGATCGCGGCCAACGGCAACGACACGATCTCGCGCTACAAGCGCGGCCAGGTCTACGCCATCAAGCGCGCCTACGCGCTCGCCATGCAGGATTTCGACGGGGTGATCCGCCGCGCGCCCAGAGACGCCGAAGCGCTGAACAACCGCTGCTGGACGCGGGCCGCGACCGGCGACCTGGCGGGCGCCCTCGCCGACTGCAATCTCGCGCTCCAGGTCAATCCCGGCTTGAGCGACGCGTTCGACAGCCGCGGGCTCGTCAACCTCAAGCTCGGCCGGACCGCGGATGCGATCAAGGACTACACCGGCGCGATCCAGCGCAACCCGCGCTCCTCGTCCTCGCTATTCGGCCGCGGCGTCGCCACCCGCAGGAGCGGCGGCGACGGCACCACGGACATCGAGCTGGCGAAGTCGATGAACCCGAATATCGCGAAGGAATTTGCCGGCTACGGCGTCACGGAGTGCGTGCCCTAGCGCATGATCCGGAAAAGTGTGCAGCGGTTTTCCGACGGGATCATGCGCAATCAGGAAGCGACGGCCGCCTTCTTGATCCAGACCTTGTTGTCGTGGAACGCGGCACCGCCGATCGGCGCGATCGTGTCGGCACCCGTCAACATGTTGATGCCGCGGCCGCCGACATGATTCTTGTTCGGGTGAACGGACTCCGCGATCAGCACGCCGCGCCGCACGCCCTCGAACAACGCCGCGATCAGCGTGGTCTCGCCGCGGGCGTTGCCGAGCGTCACCGTATCGCCGTCGGCGATATCGAGCGCCGCCGCATCCAGCGGATGGATCATGACGCTCGCCCTGCCCTCGCGCGCCTGCGAGGACGGCGTCTCGTTGAACGTCGTGTTGAGGAAGCTGCGCGACGGGCTGGTGGCAAGCCGGAACGGATGGGCCTGGTCGGCATGCTCGATCACCGCCCAATGGTCCGGCAGAGACGGCATCTTGTCGAAATCGCCCATCGTCACGCCGAACGGCGGGTGCGCCCAATCGGCCTTGAAGTGGAACTTCCCGTCGGCATGGGCAAAGCCGTCGAGGAAATGCGAGGTGCGGAAATCCGGCTGCAGGTCGCGCCAGAGATCCGCTTCGAGAGCACCGATGTCGCCGTGGTTGCTCAGCTTCAATGTCGCATCGATCAATTCGCGCGGCGTCATCTCGAAGCCCCGATGCCTGGCGCCAAGCCGCGGCGCCAGCGCCTGCAGGACCTGGTGATTGGAGCGGCATTCGCCGGGCGGGTCGATCAGCTTGGGGCCGACGGAAATGTGCTGGTGGCCACCACCGTAATAGAGATCGTCGTGCTCCATGAACATGGTCGCCGGCAGCACGATGTCGGCCATCTGTGCTGTCTCGGTCATGAACTGCTCGTGCACCGCCACGAACAGATCCTCGCGTGCAAAGCCTTGGGCGACCAGCGCCTGCTCCGGCGCCACCGTCACCGGGTTGGTGTTCTGGATCAGCATCGCCTTGACCGGCCCCTTGCCGCGCAGGGCCTCGGCATCGCCGGTGAGGATGCGGCCGATCTTGGACTGGTCGAGGGCGCGGACGCTGTGGTCGATCGCGTCGTGGCCCTCGATGATGGATTCGTTGAAGTGCCACAGCGCGTAATTGTTGAAGAAGGCGCCGCCGCCTTCATATTGCCAGGCACCGGTGACCGCGGGGATGCATAGCGCCGCATGCATCTGCGTCGCGCCGTTACGCGAACGGGTGAAACCGTAGCCGAGGCGGAGGAAAGTCCGCTTGGTCTCGCCGACGGCCTTGGCAAACGCCTCGATCTCCGAGACCGGTACGCCTGAGATGGCCGACGCCCATTCCGGCGTGCGCGTCCGCAGATGCTCTTCGAGCTCGGCCGGGCAGTCCGTGTATTTGCCCATGTAGGCGCGGTCGGCATAACCATCGCGGAACAGGACGTGCATGACGCCGCAGGCAAACGCGCCGTCGGTGCCCGGGCGCAGGATGATCTTGATGTCAGCCTGCTTCATGGTGTCGTTGTCGTAGATGTCGACCGCCGCGATCTTCGCGCCGCGCTCCTTGCGGGCACGCGAGGCGTGCGTCATCACGTTGACCTGGGTGTTGACGGGATTGGTGCCCCAGATCACCACGAGGTCGGAAAGCGCCATCTCGCGCGGATCGACGCCCGCGATCTTGCCGGTGCCGATCGCATAGCCGATGCGCGCGACGTTGGCGCAGATGGTCTGATAGAAGCGCGAATACTTTTTCACATGCGTCAGGCGGTTGAGCCCGTCGCGCATCACGAGACCCATCGTGCCGGCGTAGTAATAGGGCCAGATCGATTCCGCGCCGAACTCGCGCTCCGCCTGGTTGAATCGCTCCGCGATCTCGTCGAGCGCCTCGTCCCACGAGATGCGCGCGAACTGGCCGGAGCCCTTCGGCCCGATACGGCGCATCGGAAACGTCACCCGCTCGGGGTGATGGATGCGCTCGGCATAGCGGGCAACCTTGGCGCAGACGACGCCGGCCGTGTAGGTCTGCTTTTTCGAACCACGGACGCGGCCGATGCTCCGGCCCTCGATCACCTCGACATCGAGGGCGCAGGCCGAGGGGCAATCGTGCGGGCAGGTCGAATGGCGGATTTCGATCTTGGCGTGCTGGTTCATGTCCCAGTTCGTAACATCAAAATACTGGCCCGCCGAGGGCATTTATCCGGCAATGCCCATGCGATTTGCTCAAATCGCGCGCGCGGCAGGTTCCTGCCGCATCCGCGAAATGCGGCTAGAGCCACACCGGAAGTCCCCCGATATTCCCGGCTGAACGGGGTTTGCGGGGCGTCGACAGTCCGCCTGCCGTACCGCTACAGTGTCGGCCAACAAAAACGACATCAGGGAGGTGGGCATGACAGCCCGAAGATCGATGCTGGCGCTGGCGGCCGGCCTGCTCGCCGGATTCTCGGCAGCCCCCTCCCTCGCGCAAGACTATCCGAACCACGCCGTTCGGATCGTCGTGCCCTTCGGCGCCGGCGGGCCTGCGGACGTGGCGGCCCGGCTGATCGGCAACGTGCTCCAGGAGAGTTTCGGTCAGCCCTTCGTGATCGAGAACCGCACCGGCGCGGGCGGCGTCATCGGCACGGTCGAGGCGGCGAAGTCGCCGGCCGACGGCTACACGCTGCTGATGATGTCCAACACCCAGACCGCGAACGAATCGCTGCTGACGGCGGACAAGCGCAAATACGAGCTGATGCGCGACCTCGCACCGATCGCGCCGGTCAATTATTCCGATCTCGTCGTCGTGGTGAACCCGCAGGTTCCGGCAAAGACGCTTGCGGAGTTCATCGCACTCGCCAAAGCCCAGCCCGGAAAGTTGAACTATGCCTCCTCCGGCCAGGGCACGCCGTATCACATGGCAGGCGAGCTGTTCAAAGCGATGGCCGGCATCGACGTCCTCCACGTTCCCTACCGCAACAGCGGCGAGGCACGCAGCGGCGTGATCGGTGGACAGGTCCAGATGATGATCGACGCCGTTCCCGCGATGGCACCGAACATTGCCGAAAACCAGGTCCGCGCGCTCGCTACCACCGGCGCGCAGCGTTCGGCAGTGCTGCCGAATGTGCCAACCGTCGGGGAAGCCGGCGTGGCCGGCTACGAGGCGACGATCTGGCTCGGGTTGATGGCACCTGCCGGTACGCCGAAGCCGATCATCGACAAGCTCAACGCCGCTGTAAACGCAATGGTGAAGCGGCCGGACATCATAAAGCTATGGTCCGAGCAGGGCGCCGCACCCATGTCAATGACACCGCAGGAATTCGAAAAATTCCTGCGCGGCGACATCGAGAAATGGGCCGATGTCGTCAAGAAGTTCGACAAGTCATAAGGCATACTGCTCATGCCCACCTTTCAATTCCGGCTCAACGGCGAGGCCATCGCCGTGGACGCCGATCCGGACCGGATCCTGCTCGACGTGCTACGCGATCGACTCGGCATCACCGGTGCACATTTCGGCTGCGGGGCCGGTGAGTGCGGCGCCTGTCATGTCATGGTCGGTGACCGCGCGATGACCTCCTGCGACATGCCGATGTGGTCGGTCGCGGACAAGGACGTCGTCACCGTGGAAGGTCTCGGCACGGCCGGACGGCCGCATCCTGTGCAACGCGCCTTCATCTCGGAACAGGCGATGCAATGCGGCTATTGCGCCTCGGGAATCATGATCACGGCGGCGGCCCTGCTGAAGCGCAATCCGTCGCCGACGGAGGCCGAGGTGAGAGAAGCGCTCGACCGCAACCTCTGCCGCTGCGGGTCGCATAACCGCATGGTGCGCGCGGTGCTCCGCGCAGCCTCGGAGATGGCCGCGTCATGACGTCCTCTGTCCCAAAACTCCCGGTCAGCCTCGCGGCCAATCCAAGGCTGTCATCCTGGGTGAAGCTCAGCGGCGATGGCCGCGTGGCGATCTCGCCCGGCAAGGTCGAGATCGGCCAGGGCATCGTCACGGCGCTGGCGCAGATCGCCGCGGACGAGCTCGACGTCGATATCGGCAGGATCGAGATGATCCGCGCCTCGACGGCGGCGAGCCCGAACGAGGGCGTCACTTCGGGCAGCCTGTCGATCCAGCAATCCGGCCGGGCGCTGCGCCATGCCTGCGGCGAGGTGCGCCAGCGCTTCCTCGCCGCGGCGTCGGAGCGTCTCGGCGTCGACGCAGCGTTGCTCAATGTCGATGACGGCACGATCTCGGGCCCCGGCAATGTCAGGACCAGCTATTGGGAGCTTGCCGGCGAGGTTTCGCTCGACCGCGACGCCACCCCGGGCGCGACTGCGAAAATCGCGGCCAAACGCGCCGTCGCCGGACATTCCGTCCAGCGCTTGGACATTCCCGACAAGGTGTTCGCGCGGCCGCGCTTCATCCATGACCTCACGTTGCCTGGATTGCTGCATGGACGCGTGCTGCGGCCGGACGTGGCGGGCGCCAGGCTGATGGCGCTCGATGAAACCGCGGCGCGTGCGGTTCCCGGCCTTGTCGCCATCGCCCGCGACGGCGGCTTTGCCGGCGTGGTTGCCGGCAGCGAGGCCGCGACAGAAGCCGCGCTAAAGGCCTTGCGCAAGGGCGCGACATGGTCGGCCGGCGAGCCGCTGCCGGATGAAGACGATCTCGTGGGCTTCCTGAAAAGCCAGCCGGTCGAAACGACCACCATCGACACCAGGTCGGCGTCGGCGCCGCGCGAGCCGGTGCAAACCCTGCGCCGCCAATACACCCGTCCCTACATCGCCCATGCTTCGATCGCGCCCTCCTGCGCCATGGCTCAGTGGGACGGCGATCACGTCCATGTCTGGACACACAGCCAGGGCGTCTACCTGCTTCGCGCCGATCTCGCGATCGTGCTCAAATTGCCCGCCGACAACATCGTCGTCGAGCATATCGAGGGCGCAGGCTGCTACGGGCATAACGCAGCAGACGACGTCGCGCTCGATGCCGTGCTGCTGGCGAAAGCGGCCGGCGGCCGTCCGATCCGGGTGCAATGGTCACGCCATGACGAGATGAGCCACGCGCCGTTCGGCGCAGCGATGGCCATCGAGATCGAAGCCGATCTGGATGCAGACAACGAGATCGTCAGCTGGCGGCATTCGATCTGGAGTAACGGCCACGCGGCTCGCCCGGGACGCGCGGCTCAGCCGGCACTGCTGGCTGCATCCGAGATCGCAAATCCCTACCCCCGCATGATCTCGACCAATCCGCCGGCGGCCAATGGCGGCGGCGGCGATCGCAACTCGATTCCCCTCTACGACTTCCCGGCCTGGACGATCACGAGCCACCGGCTGCTGACGATGCCGGTGCGCACCTCGGCGCTGCGGACGCTGGGCGGGCAAGGCAATGTATTCGCCATCGAGTCCCTGCTCGACGAGATCGCCGCCCTGCGCGGCGAAGACCCCATCGCGTTCCGCCTGCGCCATCTGCGCGACGAGCGGGCGCGCGATGTCATCCGCTCCGCGGCGCGGCGTGCGCAATGGAAGCCGAAGAAGCGGGCCGGAATAGGCCACGGCGTCGGCTTTGCCCGCTACAAGAACACGGGCGCCTACTGCGCCGCGATAGCCGAGATCGAAGGCACCGACGACATCCGCATCAGGCGGCTGACACTCGCCGTCGATGTCGGCGAGGCCATCAATCCGGACGGTGTCATCAACCAGATCGAAGGCGGCGCGATCCAGGCGACGAGCTGGGTGCTGAAGGAGCGCGTTCGCTTCGACCGGACCCGCATCACCTCGACCTCATGGACGGATTATCCGATCCTGACCTTCAGCGAGGTGCCGGCGGTGGATGTCGAGATCATTCAGCAGCCGGAGATCGAGCCGGTCGGCGCCGGCGAAGCCGCCCATGGTCCGGTGACGGCCGCGATCGCGAACGCCGTATTCGATTGCCTCGGCGTGCGCGTACGCGACCTGCCGATCACGCGCGACAGGATCATTGCAGCCATGGAGCTTGCATCGTGACGACGGTGAACATCTTAAGCGGCGGCGCGGCGCAAGGCCTGGTGCGCGGCCTCGCTGAGGCCTTCAAGACGCAGACCGGCGCCGGCATCGACGGCGAATTCGGCGCGGTCGGCATCATGGCCGACAAGCTGCGCGCGGGAACGCCGGCCGATCTCGTCATCCTGACGCAGGCACTGCTCGCAAAGCTCGCCGAAGAGAAGCTCGTTGTCCCCTCCGCGATCGCCGATGTGGGCCGGGTCGAGACCGCGCTGGCGGTTCGCAACCGCGATCCCAAGGTAACGGCCAACACCGAAGCCGATTTGCGCGAGGTGTTGCGTGCCGCAGATGCGATCTACGTCCCTGACATCAAGGCGTCCACGGCGGGACAGCACGTCGCGAAAGTGCTGGACCAGCTCGGCATCGCCTACGAGGTCGCCTCACGCCTCAAGATATTTCCAAACGGCGCAACCGCGATGCGGGAGCTCGCGATGTCCACCGCGACGCGGCCGATCGGCTGCACGCAGGCGACCGAGATCATCGCCACCGACGGAATCGCGCTGTCTGGAGCGCTGCCGGCGGGATGCGAACTCGTGACGATGTACACGGCCGGCGTCACCGCGCGGGCCGCGCATCCGAAAGAGGCCACCGCGCTGATTGCGTTGCTGACCGGCGCAGACCGCAAGGAACTGCGCCAGCGCGTAGGTTTTGCCGGCTAGGCGCGGATGACCGCGCTATTTGTGCAACTGGGTGAGACCCGTCGGCGGGCCGTCCACGGCGGTCCAGCCGCCGTCGACGAACAGCGTGCTGCCGCTGACATAGCTCGCGGCATCCGAGGCGAGATAGGCCACCGCGGTGGCGACCTCGTCGGCGCTGCTCCAGCGGTTGAACACGGTGTGGCCGGCGTAGAGATTGTAGATGTCGGGGCGCTGCTTGAAGGGGCCGGTCAGCGCGGTCTCCGCGATGCTCGGCGCAATCGCGTTGACGCGCACGCCGGCGTGACCGACCTCGGAGGCGAAGCCCTTCACCAGCAAGCCGATGGCCGCCTTGGTGGAGCCATAGACGCCGAGGCCCGGCTCGATGGTCACCGAGCGGACCGAGGAGCAGGCGATGATGCTGCCGCCGTTCTGCGCGACCATGATGCGGCCGAAGGCCTGGAAGAACCAGACCGTACCCTTGACGTTGAGGTTGAGAACGCGATCGAGATCCTCCTCGGTGTAGTCGAGGATGGTCTTGCGGATGTTGAGCCCGGGCGTCGTCACCGCGATGTCGAGCCGCGGGAATTTCTCCATGACCGTCTCGGCCAGCGCATTGACGTCCGCGGCGCTCGCGGCGTCGCAAGCCGCTGCTTCCGCCCAGCCGCCCTTGTCGCGAATGCCGGCGGCGGTCGCATCCGCGGCATCAAGCGCGCGATCGGCGCAGACCACGCGAGCCCCTAACCCGGCCAGCGCCTCGGCGGACGATTTGCCGATGCCTGAGGCGGCGCCGAGCACCACGGCCGTCTTGCCGGTGAGATCGAAGAGCTTGCGATAGTCAGTCACGGACGAAATCTCCCTGTTGCTGCTATCCCTTGTAACCCATCAGCAGGCGGGGCAGCCACAGCGAGAATGCGGGGACGTAAGTCACGAACATCAGAGCTGCGATCAGCGCAGCGTAGAACGGCAGGATGGTACGCATTACCGCGCCGACTGAGATGCCGCCGATGGCGCAGCCGACGAACTGTGTCGTTCCGACCGGCGGGGTGTTCAGCCCGAGCGCGCAGTTGATCAGCATGAGCATGCCGAACTGCACCGGATCCATGCCCGCCTTCATCGCGATCGGCAGGAAGATCGGTGTACAGATCAGGATGGTCGCGGCCATGTCCATGAACGTGCCGAGCACGAACAGGATGATGTTGATCAGCAGGAAGATGATCCAGGGCTGCGAGGAGACCTTACTCATGAGGTCACCGGCGAAGTCGGCCACCTCGTAGAGACCCATCAGGTACTGGAACATGGTGGAGACGCCGATCAGCAGCAGCACCACGCCCGTCGTCTTCACCGCCTTGGCCGCGGCCCGCAGGAAGTTCGGCAGAGTCATGGTGCGGTAGATGAAGAACGTCAGCAGGATGGTGTAGGTGACTGCGACAGCGGCGGATTCGGTGGCCGTGAAGACGCCGGAGAGGATGCCGGCCAGGATGATGCCGACGATCAGCAGCCCGGGCAACGCTGCGGCAAGCGAACGGAACACCTCGGCCCAGCCCGGGAACTTGCCGGCGGGATAACCGCGCTTCACTGCGACCGCATAGGCGGCGACCAGCATGCACACCATCAGCACCAGCGCCGGCAGGAGGCCGGCCGCAATCAGCGCGCCGATCGAGACCTTGCCGCCGGCGGCAAGCGCATAGATGATCATGTTGTGACTGGTCGGCATCAAGGCACCGACCAGCGAGGCATGGGTGGTGACGTTGACGGCGTAGTCGGTGTCGAACCCTTCCTTCTTCATCATCGGGATCATCACCGCGCCCATCGCCGACACGTCGGCCACCGGGGATCCGGAGACGCCGCCGAACAGCGTGCAGGCGACCACGTTCGACATGCCGAGACCACCTCGGATGTGCCCGACGAGATTCTTGGCGAGCTTCACGATCTTGTCGGCGACGCCGCCATGCAGCATCAGTTCGCCGCTGAAGACGAAGAACGGGATGGCGAGGAAGGAGAAGATGTTCATCCCCGACATCATCTGCTGGAAGATGACGGCGACCGGCAGGCCTTCATAGAGGATGGTGCAGATCGCCGAGAGGCCGATCGCAAAGGCGACAGGGACACCGAGGATCAGGAAGCCGAAGAAAGTGGCGCCGAGGATGATCAGTTCCATGAGGGGACGACCTCTTCGCCGCGCAGGAGCGCAATGATGTGCTCGATTGAAAAGGAGACGATCAGGACGCCGGAGGCGATCAGCGGCACATAGCGGATGACCTCAGGCAGGCCGAGATTGGGGATCTTCACGGTGCCGACCGATGCACCCAGGATCCAGCCGTTATAGGCCATCGCAATGCCGAACACGGCGACCAGCACGTGGATCACGATCTCGATTTTTTCCCGGACGTGATCCGGAAGCATCACCAGAAGGCTGTCCATGCCGATGTGACCGGCATCGCGCACGCCGACGGCGGCACCAATCAGCGTGACGTAGAGGATGAGGACCAACGCAAGGTTTTCGGTCCAGGTCGGGCTGGAATTGAGCACGTACCGTCCGAACACCTGGTAGAACACGATGGTGACGATGACGAGCAGTCCTGTCACCGACAGATACATGCCCAGGCGTGCGACGGGCGCATTGATCCGCGAGAGCAAGCCGGTGGACGGCCGTCCGGTGACCGCCTCCTGCTCGTGATCTGCGACGTGTGGGTCCGTCATCCCGCGTCTCCCTCGCGAGGGTCCGGTGCCGCCTCGCGGCGACGCCCGGACCCGTTTTGCGCCGTTTGTTACTTGGTGTCCTGGATACGCTTGACGAGGCCCTGCAGCTTCTCGTCACCAGCGAACTTTGCGTACACCGGCTTCATCGCGTCGACGAATTCCTGCTTGTTGCCGACCGTCACGACCTGGACGCCGGCCGCTTCGACGGTCTTGCGCGACGCCTGCTCGCGCTCGTCCCAGAGCTTGCGCATGACCGGCACGGACTCCTTGGCCGCCTTGCGGACCATCGCCTGATCTTCCTTGCTCAGCGTGTCCCAGACCTTCTTGGACATCACCAGCACTTCGGGCGCCAGCGAGTGCTCGGTGACGTTGTAGAACTTGGCGGCCTCGAAGTGACGCGAGGACTCGTAGGAGGGCCAGTTGTTCTCGGCAGCGTCCACGAGGCCGGTCTTGAGCGCGGTGTAGACCTCGCCATAGGGCATCGGGGTCGGGTTGGCGCCAAGGCTCTGGATCATGCCGACCCAGAGGTCGGACTGCTGGACGCGGATCTTCAGGCCCTTGAGGTCGGCGAGCGACTTGACCGGCGCCTTGACCGTGTAGATGGAGCGGGCGCCGCTGTCGTAATAGGCAAGGCCGACCAGGCCCGCGGGCTCCATGGCCGCCAGGATCTCGTCGCCGATCGGACCGTCAAGGACGGTGCGCATGTGCTGCGTGTCGCGGAACACGAAGGGCAGACACAGGGCAATGGTCTCGGGCACGAAGTTGTTGAGCGGCGATGCGTTGATCCGCATCATGTCGAGCGCGCCGATCTTGAGCTGCTCGATGGTGTCCTTCTCGGAGCCCAGGGCGCCGTTCGGAAACACCTTCACGCCGAGCTTGCCGCCGCTCGCCGTCGCGAGCTGCTTGCCCATGAACTTGACGGCCTCGACGGTCGGGTAGTCGGCCGGGTGGATGTCGGCAGAGCGGAAATCGCGTGCGGCCGCGAGCGGCGCTGAGACCGCCAGCACGGCGGCTGCGATGATACCGGTGAGTGTCTTCATCTGGGCTCCTCCTGAGGTGATTATGTCGTTGTCGGGCAGGCTGCAGGCCGTCTTGGGTCGCTCCACTTCCGGTGGGAAGTCAAGCGCCAATGTCGTCCCTAGGGCGGGCGGCATTCTCTGTCCAAGCCAAATCCGGCATCGATCGATGCAAGAGTTGCATTGATCAATTTCCCGGCGCAATTCTCACAATGGCGGGCATGGCCGGCTGGCTCGATGTCGCCGCCACGTGACTTGACGCCCCCAACGGCGAGCCTTCAGGATACCTCAGCATCGGACTGTCTCGAGGAATGCCTATGCCGCGGAAGCTGATCGATATTTCCGTACCACTGCGAAACGACGTGACGTCCGATCCGCCCGGCAATCATCCGACCATCCACTATATCGACCACCAGCAGGGCCTGCCGCGCATGCTGCAGTTCTTCGACGGCCTCAAGGCGGAAGACCTGCCCGACGGCCAGGGCTGGGCCGTCGAACAGGTCTCGCTGTCGACGCATAACGGCACGCATCTCGACGCCCCCTGGCACTTTCATCCGACCATGAACCGCGGCGAGCGGTCATGGACCATCGACGAGGTGCCGCTGGAATGGTGCTTTCAGCCCGGCGTGAAGCTCGACTTCCGGCATCTGCCCGACGGCTATGTCGTGACTGCCGGCGACGTCGAGACCGAGCTCAAGCGCATCGGGCACAGGCTGTCGCCGCTCGAGATCGTCGTCGTCAACACCAGCGCCGGCGCCAAATTCGGCGAGGCCGGTTACGTCAACTCCGGCTGCGGCATGGGCTATGAGGCCACCATGTATCTGCTCGAGCGCGGCGTGCGGCTGACAGGCACCGACGGCTGGAGCTGGGATGCGCCCTTCGTCTACACGGCGAAGAAATATGCCGAAACAAAAGATGCCGGCCTGATCTGGGAAGGCCACAAGGCGGGGCGGCACATCGGCTATTGCCATCTCGAGAAGCTGCACAATCTCGATCAGCTCCCCTCGACCGGATTCACGGTCTCGTGCTTCCCGGTGAAGATCGAGCGCGCCTCCGCGGGCTGGACCCGCGCGGTCGCCATCATCGACGATTAGGTCGGAGCCGTCACTCGCCGTCGAGGCCACTCTCGGCGAGCTCGCGCAAGGCATCGATGTCGAGCACCACGATGGCGCCGTGCTCCAAGCGAACCCAGCTGCGACCGGCCCAAGCGCGCAATTGCTTGTTGATGCTCTCGCGCGTCATTCCCACCATCTCGCTGATTTCCTGCTGCGTGATGGCGAGCGTGCCGCTGCCGGAATCGAGCTTGCGCTCCTCCGTGAGACCGAGCAGCGCGCTTGCGAGCCGTCCCGGTAGATTTTGCAGGATCACCTGCTCGACCTGCTGGCTGGTCCAGCGCAGGCGCGCGCAGAGCAGCTCGATGAACTTCATCGCGAGCGCCGGCTGACTCTTCACGAACGGCAGGAAGTCGCGGCGATCGATGATGTAGAGTTCGCAATTGGTGTTGGCGGTCGCATCCGCCGAACGCGGCGCGCCGTCGAGAACCGCGATCTCGCCGAAGATCTCCCCAGGGCCGATCAGATTGAGAATGGCATTCCGTCCGTCGGGGGACGAGGAGGATATTTTCACCGTCCCCGTGATCACCGCGAACAGATTGTTTCCGGGATCGCCCTTGGCGGCAATCGTCGCCCCGCGCTTCACGGTGGTGTGCTTGGCGTAGCGGCAGAGCTGGTCGAGCGCCTCCGGCTCCAGATCCGCGAAGATCGGGTGCTTGCGCAGGACCGATAATTTGTTGCCCGCCGCTTGTCGGGGGTCGCCGGTCTTGTCCTGAGGCACGCCGCTGGGCTCCTAAGACTGCGAGGCACTGGAGTTCCTGCGTAGTCAGTGTTGCCCGGCTTTTCAACCGGAAAGCATGTGCGCGGTTTGAGGCAAAAGCGGCGAAAATGCCTCCGCCCGGTTCGGGGGTCAGCACCCGAAGGATGCGCCAATGCGTCCCCGTCGATGCAGAGTTGCAAGCCCCGCAGGCCCCTGTTGCGTTGAGGCGCTGCGGAACGGCCAATAGCCGGCTTCGCTCAAGTCGGCGGCCAGGACTCTGCGATCAAGAGGTTCAACGCTTGGAATCGAGGTCTATCCGGGCGGCGCTGGATTGCCGGTCGGCCCACGCCAGAGCTGCGGCAAAGGCGACGAAGACCGCCACGACGACTATGGTCATCAGCAACGCATCAATAGGCATCATGCTCCTCCCGGTTGTTTGGGGGCATTATTTGCGACGGGTACCGAGCGTCATTGATCCGGATCAAAAATTCGGGAGCCGCTGCGGAAAAGCCGCCTCAGGCCGCGGCAAGGGCCTCGACGCGGGCCCGGTCGAGCAGGCTGATTCCGCCATGAACGATCTCGATCGCGCCGTGGCGTTCGAGCTTGGTGAAGGTGCGACTGACAGTTTCGATGGTGAGGCCCAGATAATCGGCGATGTCCTGGCGGCTCATCGGAAGGGAAACCGTGTCGCAGGTCCCCTTGAGCATGAACAGCCGCTCGCGCCAGCCAAGCAGAAAGCTTGCGACCTTCTCGTCGGCCGAGCGGCGGCCGAGCAGAACCATGTGGTCGCGAGCCTGGCTCAGCTCACGAATGGCCAGCTCGTTGATGCGCCTGAGCAGTTGCGGACGATCCTCGATGAACCGGCCGAAGGGCCCTTTCGCAAACTGGCACACGGTCACCGCACCGATCGCATCGGCCGAGAAATTGTGACGGCCGGAAAGATTCATGCCGAGGAAGTCGCCGGGCAAGGCAAAGCCGACGATCTGCCGCCGGCCGTCGGGCAGCAGCTTGTACAGCCGCATGACGCCTTCGAGGACATTGTAGAACGAGGTCGTGATGTCCTCCTCGGAGAACACGGTCTCGGCTGAGGAGAAATGGACACGGCGCCCGAGATGCTCGAACTGCCTCAGCTCTGCCGCATCCAGAGACGCGCAAACGGCCGATCCACGTACGGCACAATCGCTGCAAAAATGCCCGGTCGGCTCAATCGTGACCACGGAAGGCTTCATCCACCGCTCCAAGCACAGGTCCTGCTCCGCCCCCAGGGCCGAGTCCGCCACGCGCGGATGCATTTTACTGCGCTGCCACAAACGCAATTGACCCAGATCAATTTTGGTCTCCCTCCCCCCTCTATTCTGCGCCGAACGTTCGACGGGATCCCGCCCTCCATGCTTCAACATGCCCTGCGCCAGACCCTGATTGGTCTCGTTCTCATCACGCCTGCGCTGGCAGCCACGACGGCGGAACAACGCGGCAAGTCCTTTGCACGGGCCAATTGCGCGCGCTGTCATGCCATCGATCGGGTCTCAAAAAGCCCGCTCAGGATCGCGCCGCCGCTGCGGACGTTACACCAGCGCTATCCGATCGATGCCCTCGAGGAGGCGCTGGCCGAAGGCATCTCGACGGGGCACCCCGACATGCCCGCCTTCGAGCTCAATCCGGACCAGATCCACGATCTCCTGTCCTACCTGAAGACGCTGGAATAGACGGCCTCAGACCGCCTGCACGGTCCAGCCGATCAGCTCCTTGGCGATTCGGGCAAAAGCCACATCAAACGCTGCGACCGCGGCCGCAGGCTCGACCTTGTCGAGCTTCTCGCTGGCCTCGATGATGCGGGATGCGATCACCTTGCCATTCTTGTCGACGATCCGCGCCGACAGCATGATCTCGACCCGCGTATCGCCTTCCATGGCAATGCGGAACCGCCTGATGTCGATCAGAAGCTGGTAGTCCGCCTGGCCAAGGTCGGAGTTGCGCAAGGGCGCGTGGGCAATGTCGTAATTTTCAAAGCTGTCGATCAGCCGCGCCTGCACCAGTTTCGGAATGCTGTCGGCCCAGAGGAATTCGGCAAAGCCCGGATTGTCGCCCGCGGGCGAGAACAGCATGCGCTGCGTCTGGAGCATCGCGACCGCGGTCGGCTCGGGAATCGCCAGCGACGCAGACAGGGTCTTGCCGGCCGGGCCAAGGTTCTGCGGCGTGCGCAGGTCGTAGGTGACCTTCTGGGCGGGCGCCCCTCCGCCGGTCATCTTTTCGAGGCCCGCCAGGATGCCGTCGATCTTGCCGGTGTTGCGGGCCAGCCCGTCCGAGAACGTCTTGAGATTGGCGATGGTGTCCTTCAGCGGGCCGGAATTGTCCTCCAGCACGGTGTCGACCCGCCGCAGCGCATCACGCGCGGCTTGCGTCATGCTCTGGCCTGCGCCGGCCTCGGCGATCAAGGTCCGGGACTCTCCGGATTTGGCAACGGTCGTGCCGCCCTCCAGCGTCACCACCGGCACGCCGGTCAGCCCCTGGAAATCGAGCCCGACCTTGGTGTCGGCGCGCACGGGCGTTGCGGACGCAACCGAGATCGTGGCGTTGACGAAGCGCGGATTATCCGGTGCAAGCCCGAGCTGGGTCACCTCGCCGACGCGGATGCCGTTGAACAGCACGCCGGCGCCGACCAGCAGACCCGGCACCGGTCCCTGGAATTGCACCTGATAGTTCGTGCGCGGCCCGATGCCGCCGGTGTTGTTCAGCCAATAGACGAAGCCGAACACCGCGACAATCGCGGCCAGCACGAAGCTGCCGATCAGCACGTAAGGAGCGCGGGTTTCCATGTCTCATCTCATTTCGTGTTGCAGCATCTGCGAGCGCTTGCCGTGGAAATAGGCGCGCACCCAGGGATGCTCGGATTGCAGAAGTTCGCGCATCGGGCCAATCGCCACGATCTTGCCGTCGGCGAGCGCGGCGACGCGGTCGCAGACCGTGGTGAGGCTGGCCAGATCGTGGGTGACCATGAACACGGTCAGCCCCAGGGTCTTTTGCAGGGTCTTGATCAGCGCGTCGAAATCGCCGGCGGCGATCGGATCGAGGCCGGAGGTCGGCTCGTCCAGGAACAGGATCGGCGGGTCGAGCGCGAGCGCGCGCGCCAACGCCACGCGCTTGGTCATGCCGCCGGACAGCTCTGCCGGATATTTGTCGGCATCCTGCGCGCGCAGCCCCACCATCTCGAGCTTGGCGATCGCCATCTCGTCCATCAGCTCCGGCGACAGCACGAGGTTTTCGCGCAATGGAAACTGGACGTTCTGGCGGACCGTCAGCGAGGAGAACAGCGCGCCTTGCTGGAACAGGATGCCCCACGTCGTCGCCGCACCGTCCTTGCGACCTCCGGTCGCTTGTCCCATGACCTCAATCGTGCCGCTCTGGCGCGGGATGAGACCGATGATGGTCCGCATCAGCACCGATTTGCCGCCGCCGGACGCACCCACCAGCCCGAGGATCTCGCCCCGTCGCACATCGAGCGACAGATGATCGAGCACGGTCTGGCGGCCGAAACCGACCACGAGGTCGCGGACCCTTATCGCGAACTCTTCCTGCTGTTCGTCCATCGTCACATTCCGATCGAGGCGAAGAAGATCGCGAACAGGCCGTCGAGCACGATCACCAGGAAGATCGACTTCACCACCGAGGTCGTGGTCTGCCGCCCGAGCGACTCGGCGCTGCCTTTGACGCGCAAGCCCTCGCTGCAGGCGACGATCCCGATCACCAGCGCCATGAACGGCGCCTTCAGGATGCCTACCTCGAAATGGGTGATGGAAATGGCCTCATGCAGCCGCGCGATGTAGATCGCAGGTCCCATATCGCCATAGAACTGCGCGACCAGACCCCCGCCGTAGAGAGCGGCGATCGATCCGATGAAGGCCAGGATCGGCAGCGCGATGACCAGCGCCGCAACACGCGGCAGGATCAGGACGTCCACGGGATCGAGCCCCATCGTCGACAGCGCGTCGATCTCCTCGCGCATCTTCATCGAACCGATCTCGGCGGTGTAGGCGCTTCCCGAACGGCCAGCGACCATGATGGCAACGATCAGCACGCCGAGCTCGCGCAGCACGAGGATGCCGACCATGTCGACCGTGTAGGATTCAGCGCCGAACCTGCGGAAATGGAAGAAGCCCTGCTGGGCGATGATGGCACCGATCAGGAACGTGATCAGCATCACGATGGGAATGGCCTGCCAGCCGATGCGGTAGAGCTGGTAGACCAGCGACGTCAGCCGCAGCGTTCGTGGCCGGCGCAGCACGCCGATGACGGCCATGAACAAGGCGCCGAGCATTTGAAGAAAGATCGTGACGTCTTGGCGCGCATCGACCGTGGCCTTGCCGAGGTCACCGAGCCTGAGCAGCACCGGATTTGGCATAGCCGCAGGCGGCGGCGTGTGGCGGTTAACCTGGCGGACCTCGTCCAGGAGGCCGCTGAAATGGTCGGCGACACCGACGAATTCGGCCGATCTGCCCGACGATGCGGCCCGACGCGACAACTTCTCCAGGACCCAGGCGCCGAGCGTGTCCAGCGCGCTGATGCCGGACATGTCCAGGGTCACAATTCTCGACCGCTCGACCTCGGCGCCGACCGAGCGGGACAGCGTTTCGAGCCTCGTCACATTCGCTGCGGTCCAGGGCCCTTCAGGGCGCAGATTCAGTGCATCGCCAGACGGCGTTGCCAGCAACAGCGGTTCGGTCAAGCTTCACCTCATCGGGACGATTGGTCCCCATTCAGCCGCCACTTCTAGGCCGCCATGTGGCGGCCGGTTTGACCTGTCTCAATACCGGAACGGCCTCACGGCTTGACGCAAATCAAGCGTGGCCCTGCCGGCGGCTCTAGGTTCGCTTTTATTCAATGGAGACCGAAATCCATGTTCGACAGCGACAGGATGAGCGAAGAACTGCGGACGTTGAAGGTGGACGTCACGCGCCTCTTGAGCACCGCCGGCGAGGAGATGTTCGAGAGTTCGAAGGAGCGCACCGAGGCCCTGGCCGATCAGATCAAGGCCGCGCTGGCCGAACTCGGCGAGACCGTCAGCGACGAGCAAGAGCAACTTGAGGGCCTCATCGCGGATCGCCCGATCACGTCGCTCGCCTCGGCCTTCGCGCTCGGCGTGGTCGTCGGCTTCATGCTGAGGAGACACTAGGTGAATAGCGAGAATGTCGTCAAACATCTGCGCCTGCTGTGGCGCACCGACAGGATCATCGCAGAGATCAGGATGCGCCATCTGCTGATGGGGCTTGGCCTGCGGGCGTTTGCAGCATTGATTGCGGCATTCGGACTCCTGATGCTGGAGCTGTCGGCCTATTTCGCGCTGGTCCAGATCTGGAGCGCCATTGCCGCGGCCGCCATTCTGGGCGCCCTCAATTTCGTCATCGCCGCTCTTCTGTTCGTCTTCGGAGGCCGCGCTCCGTCCGGCCGCGACATCGAGCTCGCCAACGAGATTCACGGGGCGTCGATCGAGGCGCTTCAGCTTGAGGCCCGCGCACTGCAGGCGCAGGTCTCGGGCGCGGTGCATCATCCGCTCAGTACGATCGTGCCGGTGCTGGTGCCCCTGATCGCGATCATCGCCCGGTCATTGCGAGCCAGCGCCAAGTCATCTGCAACGACATCCGCCGCCGCAACTTCGGACGCGTCCTCCTAGCGGATGCGCTCAGAGCTTGAGCCTGACGTCGCAGATGTCGGGCTCGGTCGGGTCCGGCTTGACCTCGAAACCGAGCTGCCGGCACATCTCGAGCATCACCGTGTTCTCCTGGAGCACGTCGCCCGAGATGGCCTTCAGGCCTTCCGACCTCGCATAGGCGATAATGAGCTGCATCAGGGCCCATCCGAGCCCCCTGCCCTTGAGATCGGACCGCAGCAGGATCGCGTATTCACCGCTCTCGTAGATCGAGTCCGAATGGAGCCGGACCACGCCGACCATCTCCCCGGTCGCCTCGTCGAACGCGATGAAGGCCATTGCGCGTGCATAGTCGAGCTGGGTCAGGCGCGCGATGAATTCGTGGGTGAACTCCTTCATCGGCGCGAAGAAGCGCAGGCGAAGATCGTGAGGCGTCACGTGACGCAGGAACTTGTGGATGGTCGGCTCATCCTCGGGTCGCAACGGCCGCACGAAGATCGGCCAATCGTCCTTGAGCTTGAGGCGGCGCTCCCATTGCGACGGATAGGCCCGCACCGCAAAGTTGGCAGGGCCGGAACCTGCGAATTTCCGCTGCGGCGGCCCGACCGCGACACGGGCATCCACCGCGGTCACGCCGGTCTCGTCGGCGAGCAAGGGATTGATGTCGAATTCGCGGATCTCGGGAATATCGGCGGCCATCTGCGCCAGCTTGACCAGCACCATCGCGACGGCGTCCGGCTTCACCGCCGGTACGTCCCGATAGGCGCGGAGCAGCCGTGAAACCCGTGTGCGGTCGATCAGATCGCGGGCCAGCTGCAGATCGAGCGGCGGCAGCGCAAGGGCCTTGTCGTTGATGATCTCCACCGCCGTGCCGCCCCGGCCGAAGACGACGACAGTGCCGAAGGTGGGATCGTCGGCAAGGCCGAGGATCAGTTCGCGCGCCTTCGCCTTGACGACCATCGCCTGAACGATGATCCCGCCGATGCGCGCCTTGGGCCGCAGCTTCCTGGCCCGGGCGAGGATGTCGGAAGCCGCGGCATGCACCGCCTCCGGCGTCGTCAGATTGAGCACCACCCCGCCGACATCGGATTTGTGGACGATGTCGCGCGACAGGATCTTCAGCACGACGGTCCCGCCTTGTGCAAATATCTCGTTCGCGCGAGCCACGGCCTGCTCGACGTCATCAGCGGCGTAGGTCGGCACCATGGCGATGTCGTAGGCTTCGAGCAGGTGCTTGATCTCGACGGGCTCGAGCCATTCGCGGCCATCCGCGATGGCCGCTGCGACGATCTGCCTGGCGGCGCGGCCGTCAGGCACGAACGTATCGGGCATCGCGGGAGGAACCTGACTGAGCTCCTCGACCACTTCGCGATGCCGGACCAGATGCATGAAGCCACGCACCGCGTCGTCCTCGGTCGGGTAGTTCGGAATCCCCGCGCCGGAGAGCGCCTGAGCGATGTTCTGATCGGCCCCGACCCAGGCGGTCAGTACGGGCTTTGCCCACCGCCCGTGCTGCTTGCGATATTTGCCGACGAGCTCCGTTACGGTCGCCGCGATGTCGGCAGCCGAAGCGATCGCAGTCTGCACGTTGAGGACGAGAACCGCGTCATTGTCGGGGTCGGCGAGCAGCAACTCGAGGGCGGCCGCGTAGCGCGATGCATCGGCATCGCCCACGATGTCGACGGGATTTCCACCTGACCAGGTCGGCGGCAGCACTTCGTCGAGCTTCTTGCGGGCGTCCGCCGAGATCGACGCCGGAATTCCGCCAAGCTCGACCAATCGATCGACGGCAAGGACCCCGATGCCGCCGCCATTGGTGAGGATGGCCAATCGCTTTCCGGATGGCGATTCGACGCGGCCGAGCGTCTCGGCGCAGTCGAACAGTTCGCGCAGATCGGAAACCCGAAGAACACCAGCACGGCGGAACGCTGCGTCATAGACGGCATCGGCGCCAGCGAGCGCGCCCGTATGCGTTGCAGCCGCCTTGGCCCCTTGCGCCATGCGGCCGGACTTCACCACCACGACAGGCTTAACACGTGCTGCAGCGCGCGCCGCCGACATGAACTTACGCGCGTCCTTGATGGCCTCGATGTAGAGGAGGATGGCGCGGGTCTTGTGATCCATCGCGAAATAGTCGAGCAAATCGGCGATATCGACATCGATCTGGTCGCCGATCGAGACGATGCCGGAGAAGCCGACGCCGCGCTGCGCGGCCCAATCCACCATGCCGGCGGCAATCGCGCCGGATTGCGAAATCAGCGCGAGATTTCCTGCTCCCGGCATATGTGCGGCAAAGCTGGCATTGAGGCTCACGCCGGGCATCATGATGCCGAGGCAGTTCGGCCCGATCAGCCGCATGCCGTATTTTCGGGCTGCAGCGATCGTGCCCTCGTATAGCGATCCCGGTCCATGACCTAGTCCAGCGGAGACGATCAGCGCGCCCGCCGAGCCGCGCCGCCCGGCCTGGTCGATGATACCGGGCACCTCACGCGCCGGCGCGGTGATGACCACCAGTTCGGGCACGAAGTCCAGCCTGTCCAGGCTCTTCACCGAGGGAGCGCCGGCGATTTCCGCATGGCGCGGGTTCACCAGGCCAAACCGCCCTGCGAATTCGGCCTTGCGAATGTTCTCCAGAACAGCTCGGCCCACGGAGACCGGACGGGCGCTCGCTCCGACGAGCGCAACCGAACGCGGTGACAGCAGATTCTTCAGGCGATAGGTTGACATGACAGCAAATGCGCGCGGTCGGTGGTGGTTCCGATGGTCGAAAGATCGGGCTGGAAAGCAGCGGCCAGCCTAGTGGGAGATCATAACCCAGCACGGCGGCTGGCCAATGACGGTCTTTGTCACACCGCCCCAAACGATCTCATTCAGGCGTGAATGATGGTAGGCCCCCATCACGATGGCATCCATGGCATTGGAATTCGCCCAGCTTCCAAGCACCTTGCCGACCGAGCTGCCGCCGCCACCTACCGTTTCGAACGAGGCGTAGACACCGTGTTCCCTCAGATGGTCGACGAGGGAGGTCCCGGACTGCACGAGCGCGTCAGTCCCGTCGTCCGTCACGGTCACCACACGGACCGAGGCCGCAGCCTGCAGGACCGGCAGCGCGTCGCCCACCGCCCGCGCGGCGCGCGCGGAGTGATCCCAAGCGATCATGACATTCTCGAACTCCGGTCGCAGCGCTTCCACGCGCTGCTCCGGACACAGCAGCAGCGGTCGCCCGGATTCGAACAGGAGGGTCTCGATGATATGCTCCGTGCGGCTGTCATGCGGCTTCACGGGGACCAGCGTGAGGTCGCTGAAGCGCGCATGTTCGGCAAGGATGGGCGCGATCTGATCCGACGGCACCTTGCCCGACCGACTTTGGGCCCGGATGCCGGCGCGGGACGCCGCATCGGTGAAGGCATTCAGGAGGAGTTGCATATCCCCAGCGCCGGCAGGTCCGCTCGCGTCAGCGGCGCCGAGGTCTTCGGAAAGCAACACCTTCGGCCGCATGAACACCTCGTCCTCGAGCGCGAGCGCGGTGATCCTGGCGCCGAGATCGGCGGCAACGGCAACGCATTTCTCGATCGCGGCAAGAGCCGGTCCGCCCGGCTGGCCGACGAGCGGCAGAAAGACATCCTTGATGGGCATGGGGATTCTCCTCGATCGGCAAACTAGGCGGGCTTTCCTCAGGGACGCTTGATCCTCGTCAAGCCTCTGGGGAACTCCGGCTGGCCTGATCGGCCATTGACGGAAGTCAAGGACTGGCCGCGCGCTGCCATTCTATGGATAGTCGCTCGGAGCGGCGCAGCCGTGCTCGGCCCTGACCGTATTCCGGGATAACAGCTTCGATGACGGACGAAACGGCTGCCCAGCAACGGATCCTCACCGCGCTCGCGGCGCGTCCTGGGGTGACGCGGATCGATACGCACGCCGCATCGGTCTTCCTCGACGGGCCGCGCGCGCTGAAAATCAAGCGGGCCGTGCGGTTTCCCTTCCTCGACTATTCGACCCTCGATAAACGCAAGGCGGCCTGCGAGGAAGAGATCAGGATCAACCGGCCTCTGGCGCCACAGATCTATCATCGCGTCGTGGCGATCACCGAGGAGACGGACGGATCGCTGAAGGTCGACGGCAGCGGCCGGCCGCTCGAATATGCGGTCGATATGCTCCGCTTCGACGAAAACCGGACGCTGGATCACCTGGCCAAGGCCGGGCCGCTGGACGCGAACCTCGCGTCCGCGACCGCTGACGCCATCGCTGCTTCGCATGCCGTGGCGAAGCGCGCCGACGGCAAGGCATGGGTCGCTTCCATCCCCGGCCTCATCGATGCAAACAGCAACGGCCTGCGGCAGGGCCATCACCTCGAAGCGGGGGCGATCGAGCGGCTCGGCAAGGCTTCGCACGCGATGTTCAGGCGCCTGCAGCCGCGGCTCGATGAGCGCGGCCGTCAGGGTTTCGTACGCCGCTGCCACGGCGATCTGCATCTTGCGAACATCGTCCTGATCGACGACCAGCCCGTCCTGTTCGATGCCATCGAGTTCGATGCGCAGATGGCAACCGTCGACGTGCTCTACGATCTCGCATTCACCGTGATGGACCTGTTGCGCCATGATCAGGCCGCGGCAGCCAACATCGTCCTGAACCGGTATCTGACCGCATCGCCGGTCGAAACTCTCGATGCGCTGGCCGCCCTGCCCCTGTTCATGTCCATTCGCGCGGCGATCCGCGCGCAGGTGGCATTGGCGCGGCTGACGCGGACGGATGCCGACCGGAGCGGAATTCTCGGCGAGGCACGTCACTATTTCGACCTCGCCCGGGTTCTGATCGAGCCTTCCGCCCCGCGCCTGATTGCGGTGGGCGGACTATCCGGCACCGGCAAGTCTGTCCTCGCCCGCGAACTGGCGCCCCACGTTGCGCCTCTGCCGGGAGCCGTCGTGCTGCGTAGCGACGTCATTCGCAAGCAACTGTTTCAGGTGGGACATACCGACCGCCTGCCACCGTCCACATACCGGCCCGACGTCACGGCGCGCGTCTACGAGGTCCTGGCCCAACGCGCCCGGCAGGTGCTGACACAAGGCCATTCCGTCGTCGTCGATGCCGTCTTTGCGCGGGAATCCGAACGGGACGAACTGACCGTTCTGGCCAGCGAATGCAACGTGCCACTAAGCGGGCTATTCCTCGTCGCCGACCTTGCGACCCGCCAGGCCCGGATAGGCGGCCGCCAGGGCGATGCATCGGACGCGACGCAGGAGGTTGCTGCGCAGCAAGAGCACTATAATATCGGTCATATCGGGTGGGCGACCATCGATGCATCCGGCACACAGGAGCAGACGCTCCAGAGCTGCCGGGACGCGATCGCAAGGCAAGCAAGGCAATCTGATTGACGCGGGCAAGGATGTCGCGACCTACCACGAGTTCGACGGCAACCGCGCGTGCCAATCCGGCGGTGCGACGCAATGTCCTGCCCGGCCGTCTCAGCCCTGGCATGGCCTGCGATACCGCGTTCCGGATCATCGCCCGCCGCCATTTCGATGCCGTTCTCGCCCAGCATGGCGGTACCTGTGGCGGGGACCCGGAGGCACTGCATCAGATCCGGATTGCACTGACCCATCTGCGCACCGCGATCCGATTCTTCTCGCCGATGGTCGACGACGGACAGCGGCCAAACGTCTGGGCCGAGCTGAAATGGCTGAACAGCCAGCTCGGCATGGTCAGGGACCTCGACGTCGCGATCGAGCGGGTCATCGCCGAGAGCGGCGGCGAGCTCGACGTGATTGCCGAGCTCCAGCACTGGGACGAAAAGCGCGCCGAAAGCCACCGCCTGCTGGCGCGCGCGCTGCTATCGGCGCGCTATCGCCGCCTGGTCGAGCAAACCTCGGCCTGGATCGAAAGCGGCCCCTGGTCGACCCGACGCAGCAAGGAGGCGGTGCGGCTGCGCCGCTGCCCGCTGGCCGACCACGCGACGGCCCGCCTGACCGAGTGGGAAGAGACGCTGCTTAGAAAGGCGCGGAAATTGCGCAAGCTCGACGTCGAGAAGCGTCACAAGCTGCGGCTTCTCAACAAGCGGATGACCTATTCGGTCGAATCGCTCGCGGACCTGTTCGCCGACGAATCCCTGACGAAGCAGAAATCGATCCTCAAGCAATTGAAGAAGGCGCAGAAATCCCTCGGACAGCTGAACGACGATGCGCGCGGGCAAACCCTGGCGGCGTCATTGAACGAAGCCGTTCCAGAGGCAGGCATTCGCTTCCTCGACCGCAAGCGGGAAAAGAAGCTGCTGCGAGCAGCCTCGAAAGCCTACCGGAAGCTGGACAAGGCCAAACCGTTCCGCTCGTCAGACCTTGCACCGAACGCGCAGCCCGAAGATTAGGTGTGAACGTAGTCGCCAGGCGCGTCGGGCAAGCCGTCAATCCCTCCAGCGCCCATCGACGGCGGATCGCAGGGCGCCCCCGAGCGCGCCGCCAGCCATTGCGCCCATTCCGGCCACCACGATCCCTCGACATGCGGCGCCAGCTTCAGCCACTCTTCCGCGCCAACGTAAGGCGCATCCGCAGCCTTGGTCTTGATCTGGTAGCTGTGCCAGGATTCGGAGGGAGGCGCGACGATGCCGGCGTTATGGCCGCCGCTGGTTAGCAGGAACGTCACGTCGGCATCGACCTGATAGTGAATCTTGTAGACGGATCGCCACGGCGCGACGTGATCGGCGAGCGTGCCAACCACGAACATGGGCGTGTGGATGTCGGAGAGCGACACGCCCCGGCCCTCGACGCGGTAGCGGCCTGCGGCCAGATCGTTGTCGAGGAACAGCTTTCGCAGATATTCCGAATGCATCCGGTAAGGCAACCGCGTGGCGTCGGCGTTCCAGGCCATCAGGGCGTTCGGCGCAGCCGCTTCTCCCATCAAATAGTCGCGTGACAGCCGCGACCATATCAGATCGTTGGAACGCAGCAGCGCGAACGCGCCGGCCATCTGCGCGGTATCGAGATAGCCGCGCTGCCACATCATGTCCTCGAGAAAAGCAACCTGGCTCTCGTTGATGAAGAGGGTCAATTCGCCGGCTTCGGTGAAGTCGGTCTGGGCAGCAAGGAGCGTGACGGTGCCGAGACGACTGTCTCCGTCGCGCGCCATGGCGGCGGCCGCGATCGACAGCAACGTGCCGCCAAGGCAATAACCGAGCGCGTGAATCTTTGGGCCCGGCACGATCCGGCCTATCATGTCCAGCGCGGCCATCACGCCGAGCTTGCGGTAGTCGTCGAAGGCGAGATCGCGATCTTCGGCGTTCGGATTGCGCCAGGAGATGGCGAACACGGTGAAGCCCTGACCGGTCAAATATTCGACGAGTGAGTTCTGCGGCGACAGATCCAGGATGTAGTACTTCATGATCCAGGCCGGCACGATCAGGATCGGCTCCGGCCGCACCTGCGCGGTCGTCGGACGGTACTGGATCAACTCGATCAGATCGTTGCGGTAGACGACCTTGCCGGGCGAGGCCGCCAACGTCTGGCCGACGACAAACTGATCTTTGCCCGCAGGCTTCGACAGCGAAAGCAGACGCATCAGATCGCTGCACCAGTTCTGCCAGCCGAACACAAAATTCTCCCCTCCGCTCTGGAACGCCTTTTCCAGAACCTGCGGGTTGGTGGCTGCGAAATTTGAGGGCGCCAGCATGTCGAGCATCTGGCGCACCGAGAATTCGACGATGGCTTCATTTGCACGGGACACGCCGCGGACGCCGGTCGTGGCATCGTGCCACCAGCGCTCGGTGAGCAGAAACGCTTGCGCCAGCAAATTGAACGGCGGAGCTTCCCATTGGCGTTCCTCGAAGCGACGATCGCGTCCCTGCGGCTCGATGACGGACCACGGCTTTCGCGTCATCGCGTGCGCGGCAGCTTCGAGAAACCGGCCGGTATCGCGAAACACGTTGCGGGAGATCTCCATCTGCCGCTGCGGCGCCGCCGCAAGATGCGCGCCCCAATCGAGCCAGGCGAGCGATAAAGCCACGGGCGAGATCCCGCCAGTGAAGCGGGCCAGCATGGCATGGAACGCGCGATCCAGAGGGTATGGCTCCGATGCAGGCGGAGAACTGACCGCAGCCTGCGGCTCTGCAATTTTGCTTGCGATCGACGCAGGGACCCCGGCCGCCGGAATCGCGGAGCGAACCTGCGGCGGCTCTTCGGCCCGTGGAAATATCTTCACGACGCTCATGGCTGGATGTTCCTGCGGGCGTTCCGTTTTTGGCAGGATATGGCGACGCCGAGGCCGGGTGTTGAGCTGCATCAAACCCTAGAGCCCAACTGCTCAACCAACGGCTATGCGCGCTTGATCTGGGTCAAGCCGCACCGGGACGGTCTAGCTAGGCTTTGTGTATCGAAATTCGACAAGCAGCGGAGTTCTCCATGCGCGCCCACCAGATCATGACCCGGTCGGTTATCTCGGTCACCCCGGACACCAGTATCGTCGAGGCCGCGAACATCATGCTGAAGCGACACGTCAGCGGACTCACGGTCGTCGATGACACAGGCAAGCTGGTCGGCGTCGTCTCGGAAGGCGATTTCATCCGCCGCAGCGAAATCGGCACCGGACGCAAGCGCGGCCGCTGGCTGCGCTTCATCCTGGGTCCCGGAAAATCGGCCAGCGACTTTGTCCAGGAGCACGGCCGCAAGGTCGCGGAAGTGATGACCGCATCGCCCGTGACCATTACCGAGGACACCGCACTCGCGGAAATCGTCGATCTCATGGAACGGAACAACGTGAAACGCCTGCCGGTGGTGCGCGGCGACCTGCTGGTCGGGATCGTATCCCGCGCCAACTTGCTGCAGGCGGTTGCCGGGCTTGCCCGCGACGTGCCGGATCCGACGGCCGACGACGATCACATTCGCAGCCGGATCATCAACACTATGGAGAGGAACGACTGGTGCCCATTCGGACTCAACGTCATCGTCCGCGACGGCATCGTTCACCTCAGCGGCGTCATCACCGAGGAGAGCGCGCGGCAGGCGGCGGTCGTCGCGGCCGAGAATGTCGAGGGTGTGAAGAAGGTGCACGACCATCTGTGCTGGGTCGACACCATGTCCGGCGTCTACCTGAACTCACCCGAGGACGACGACCTCGCCAAGGCGAGCTGAACAGGCAGGCCGAACGAATTCAGCGCGGGATCACCGCAGTCGCCTCGATTTCGACGCGCGCCGCCTTCTCGACGAGACGGACCACCTGAACCAGCGCCATCGCCGGATAATGCGCGCCGAAGATGGCGCGGTAGATCTTGCCCAGCTCCTTCAGGTTGGTGAGGTACTCCTCCATGTCAACGACGTACCAGGTCAGGCGCACCAGGTGCTCCGGCCCGGCGCCGGCCTCGGCCAGGATCGCGGCAATATTGCTCAGAGTCTGGGCGACCTGCGCGACGAAGCCGTCCGCGAGTCGCTCCTCGGCATCCCAGCCGATGACGCCGCCGGTGACGACGATCCGTCCTTCGGCGGCCATGCCATTGGCATAGCCCTTCGGCATCGGCCAACCGGAGGGCTGCAGCACTTGCGTGCCACAGCGGGTGTCGCCCTCGGCTGCGGTCGGCAGCACCGCGAGCTGCGGGCCTTTCGGCGTCGTCACGGACAATTCTCTATCCTTCTCTCATTCTGCCGCGACGCCCGAAGACGTCGCTGCGGCCTGCGCCAGTTGCCGCAGGGCAAAGCGCTTCAACTTGCCGGTCTCGGTCTTCGGGAGTTGCGTCACGAACTCGATCGCGCGCGGATATTTGTAAGGCGCGATCTCGCGTTTGACATGCTCCTGCAACTCGGCCACGAGCTGGGTATCCGGCGTCACGCCGGCTGCGGCAATGACATAGGCCTTCACGATCATGCCTCGCGCCTCATCCGGCGCCCCGACCACGCCGCACTCGACGACGGCGGGATGCGTGAGCAGCGCGGCCTCCACATCCGTACCGGCGATATTATAGCCCGCCGACACGATCATGTCGTCGGAGCGCGACTGGTACCAGAAATAGCCGTCGCTATCCATCAGATAGGTGTCGCCGGTGATATTCCAGCCGTTCTGCACATACTTGCGCTGACGCTCGTCGGCGAGATAGCGGCAGCCGGTCGGCCCGCGTACGGCGAGCAGCCCCATGGTCCCGGGCGGCACGTCGTTGCCGGCTTCGTCGACGATCTTCGCTTCATAGCCCGGCACCGGCTTGCCCGTGGCGCCCGGGCGGATCTCGTCCTCGGTTGCGCTGATAAAAATGTGCAGCAGCTCGGTCGAGCCGATGCCGTCCATCAACTTGATGCCGGTGGCCTTGAGCCAGGCATCGAATGTCGGCTTCGGCAACGTCTCGCCGGCGGAGACGCACTTCCGTAGCGAGGAAATGTCGCGGCCGGCGAGCTTGCCGATCATCGCCCGGTACGCAGTCGGCGCGGTGAAGCAGACCGTGGTCTTGTATTGCTCGATGGCGCCGAGGATGTCGTCCGGCGTCGTCTTCTCCAGCACCACGAACGAGGCGCCGATATGCATGGGAAACAGCACCCCACCGAAGCCGAACGTGAACGCGAGCGGCGCGGAGCCGATGAAGCGATCGTTCTGCCGGGCCCGCAGGATGTTGCGCGCATAGCCGTCGCAGACCGCCAGCATATCCCGGTGGAAATGCATCGTGCCCTTGGGATCGCCTGTCGTACCCGACGTGAAGGCGATCAGGCAGATGTCGTCCGAGGCGGTATCGACGGCCGTGAACTCAGGGCTGGCATCCGCGATCAGCGCTTCGAGCGAATCCGGCGCGCCGTTCCCCCAATAAACGACATGCTTGAGGCCGGGCGCGGCCAGCTTCGCCTTCTCCATCTCATCAGCGAGCTTTCCGTCACAGAGCGCCAGCGATATCTCCGCTTTCTGGATCGGGTAGGACAGCTCCTTTGCACGCAGCAGCGGCATTGTCGCCACGCAGATGCCACCGGCCTTGATCACCGCCAGATAGGTCGCAACCATCATCGGGCTGTTGGCGGAGCGCAGCAGCACGCGCCCACCGGTGACGAGACCGAGCTTGCCGACCAGCACGTTGGCGATGCGGTTCACGAGCGCCTGCAGCTCGCGATAGGTGTAGCTCACGGCTGGACTGATGACGCAAGGCGCATCGCCGTGGCCCTGCTCGACCCACCGATCGAGGAAATAGCTGACGCAATTCAATCGCGGGGGATAGTGCAGCTCCGGCCGCGTGAAGATGAATTCAGGCCAGAGCTCGCGCGGAGGCAGATGCTGCCGCGCGAATGTGTCCACATGGGCCGTCGCGGCATTGCCGTCATGCGAGCCCGTCAGTTGCACCTTGGCGGCGTTGGCCATCGCACGCTCCTTTCAGCATGGAAAGCACCCAGCAGCACTATCTGGAAAACATTTTAGGCTTAAAACAATTTGGCGCAATAGGGGATTTTGGGCATCCCGTGCTTTTTCCTGCGGCAAAAGGGGTTGGCGGCCGGAGTGGGTGCGGGCCTAGGTTCGCCTGCGCGCGGCCGACTTTTGAGCGGACGCCTTGGTCTTGGCGAGGAGGCGCATCAGTTCGCGTACCTCCTTCGGCGTCAGGTCGGCGAAGAGATCGGCGATCCAGGTCTCGTGCTCGGCAGCCATCCTCCGGAACTCGGCGCGCCCAAGCTTGGTGAGGCGGATCACCTGGACGCGTCGGTCGGTCTCCGAGGTGCGGCGGTCGAGATGGCCCGATTCCACCAGGCGTTCGACGAGACCGGTGACGTTGCCGTTGGAGACCATCATGCGCTTGGAGACGTCGGACAGCGTCATGCCATCCGGCGCCTTGTCGAGCTGCGCCATCAGATCGAAACGAGGCAGCGTGACGTCGAACCGCTGGCGCAGCCGGCCGCGAACCTCACCCTCGATCAGGGTCGTGCAGGTGAGCAGCCGCAACCACAGCCGGAGCTCTTCGGCATGGTCCTCCGGCGTCTCGACGGCCTTGGTCTCGGAATCAAGCATCTGATGCAGTCATTGACGGCAGGCATTGGCGCCGGCACGGATTCCCGAACGTTTTGAGCTTCAAATAAATCGGGGCCGGCCGCAAGTCCAAAGCTGCAGCAATCGACCGCATGCCGATTTCTTTAGGCTTCAAATAATTGGCGCGCCGCTTGCATGCTCGCCGTGCCGCGGGATGGCGACGTCTTGAGCTTGCTTGCCGCGAACGCCATCATCGGCATAAGCTTCGTTTGGAGTACGCGGCTTGCAGCGCAAGCCCTGATGTCACGAGGGACAGATCATGAAATTGCAGTCGACCCTGGCCGCAGCCACCTTGCTGCTCGGCACCGCCGCTATGAGCCCCGCCCTCGCCCAGGAGAAGATCAAGCTCGGGGTGATCGTGACCCTGTCGGGGCCGGCCGCCGCGCTCGGCCAGCAGGTTCGCGACGGCTTCGCACTCGCGGTGAAAGACCTCGGCAGCAAGATGGGCGGTCGCGACGTCGAGGTCGTGGTGGTCGATGACGAGCTCAAGCCGGACGCGGCAGTCACCAAGGTCAAGGGCCTGCTGGAGCGTGAGAAGGTCGATTTCGTGGTCGGCCCGATCTTCTCCAACATCCTCCAGGCAATCCACCGGCCCGTGACGGAATCGAAAGTGTTCCTGATCAGCCCCAATGCCGGGCCGTCGACCTTTGCCGGCAAGGACTGCAACCCGTTCTTCTATGTGACGTCGTACCAGAACGACCAGGTCCACGAGATCCTCGGCAAGGTCGCACAGGATCGCGGCTACAAGCGCATGTACCTGATGGTGCCGAACTATCAGGCCGGCAAGGATTCGGTGGCGGGCTTCAAGCTCGACTACAAGGGCGAGATCGTCGAAGAATCCTACATGCCGCTGAACACGCTGGACTTCCAGCCGGAGCTCTCCAAGATCTCCTCGCAAAAGCCCGATGCGCTGTTCACGTTCATGCCGGGCGGTTTGGGCGTCAATCTGGTCAAGCAGTATCGCCAGGCGGGCCTTGCCGACACCATTCCGGTGCTCTCGGCATTCACGGTCGATGAATCGACGCTGCCGGCACAGCAGGACGCCGCGGTCGGCATGTTCGGTGGTGCCAACTGGGCGCCCAATCTCGACAATCCCCAGAACAAGAAGTTCGTCGCAGCCTATGAGGCCGCCTACAACGGCGTGCCCGGCACCTATGCCTTCCAGGCCTATGACGCCGCGATGCTGATCGACAGCGCCATCAAGAGCGTGAAAGGCGACCTCTCGAACAAGGATGCGGTCGGAGTCGCGCTGAAGAAGGCGGACTTCACCTCGCTGCGCGGCGCCTTCAAGTTCAACACCAACGGCTATCCGATCCAGGACTTCTACCTGACCAAGGTCGCCAAGCGTCCGGACGGCAAGTTCCAGACCGAGATCGTCCAGAAGGTCTTTGAGAACTACGGCGACCGCTATGCCAAGGATTGCAAGGCGGCCAACTAAGCCGAGCGTCGCGTCAAGGGAGGACTTCAATGAATAGCGAAATCACCGGCATCACGCGGGCTAACGAGGGGATTCAGGGTATTTCCTGGAACATTCTCGGCCAGACCTATGTGCCGAAAAGCAAAACCGAGCACAGCTTCTCGTGGCACGCAACTTTGCCGCCCGGCACGTTCGTGCCGCCGCACATCCATCCCGACCAGGATGAGTATCTCTACATGCTGGAGGGCAAGCTCGATTTCGTGCTCGGGAATTCGGAATCGCAGGCGACTCCGGGCGACCTAATCCGGCTCGGCATGGGCGTGCCACACGGCATCTTCAACAAGTCGGAGCAGACCGCCAAAGTGCTGTTTTGGGTGTCGCCGACCAAAAAGCTGTTCGACCTGTTCTGGGGCCTGCACAACATGAAGGAGCAGAAGCCCGAGGACGTGGTGGCGATGGCTGCCGAGTTCAACATCCACTTCCTGCCGCCGCCCCCCGGCGCCGGCTAGCGGCAAGCCCTAGGCGCGCACCGCCGCAAGTCCCGGGACGGCGGCGAAGCCGGCCTTCGTGGCATAGCCCCGCACGATCGCCTCGCGCTGGGAATAGCTCAGGACGTTGTCGACATTGTCGAAGCCGTCGGGCGCAAGCTGCTCGACGGCGTCGATGACGCCTTCAGGACCGCCACGCCTGTTGGAGCGGACGATGTCCGCGGTCATCGGCAGGCGCTTCTTCTCGTACTCGAGCAGCGCCTGGCGCGGATGCTCGGCACGCACCAGCGCGTCCGCAAGGCAGCGTGCGTCGAGGATCGCCTGCGATGCGCCATTGGAGCCGACCGGGTACATCGGATGCGCGGCGTCGCCGAGCAGCGTGACGCGGCCGGATGACCAATAGGGCAAGGGATCGCGGTCGCAGGTTGGGTACTCGTAGAATTCCGGTGTGGCCGAGATCAAGCTCTTCACGTCGATATAGGGCACGGAGAAGCGCGCCACGTGCGGCATCAGTTCCTCGCGGCGGCCCGGGCGCGACCAGTCCTCCTTGCGCGGCGGCGGGGCATTGCCCTCGCCAACTTTGACCAACACCGCCCAATTGGTCAGCCGGCTCGCAGGGCTCGAGCCCTCCGCGATCGGATAGATTACGACCTTGGCATTGAGGCCGCCGGCCACGATCATCGACTTGCCGGTCAGGAACAACGGCCAGTCGCGGGCACCGCGCCACAGCATCAAGCCATTCCAGCACGGAGGCCCTTCGTTCGGGAACAACGTGTCGCGGACGCGCGAATGGATACCGTCGGCGCCGATCAGGATATCGCCCCGCGCCGTGTGGATGTGCGCGCCGGCGCGATCGAAGAAGTAGGCGGTAACGCCGCCCTCGTCCTGCGTGAAGGCACCGAGCCGGCAACCGGTGTGGATGAGGTTCGCACCAAGCCGCTCCTCGACGGCGCGATGAATGACGCTCTGAAGGCGGCCGCGGTGGATCGAGAATTGCGGCACGTCGTGGCCGGCGTCGATACCGCGGGCCTCACGCCAGACCTCCTGGCCGTGGCGATTGAGATAGTAGAGCTGATCGGTGCGGATCGCGACGTCGTCGAGCTTCTGCAGCAGGCCGAGGCCCGCGAGCTCACGCATCGCATGAGGCAGCGTGTTGATGCCGACACCGAGCTCGCGGATGGTCTCGGCCTGTTCGAAAATCTCGCATCCGACGCCGCGCGAGCGCAGCATCAATGCGGTAGTGAGACCTCCGATACCGCCACCGACGATAATCGCCTTCATCGCCCCTACTCCACTCGAAATACGCCAGGCAATGGGGTTAACGTCGCACGGGCGATCACTCCGCCGCAAGCGGCTTTGTCGCCTCCGCCTTGAGCTCGGCCCGGGTCTTGGGCTTAGCCTTAATTCTCAGCTCATCGAGATCCTGGCGATCGCGCACGCTGTTCCGGAAGATTTGATCCTTCCCGGGCAGATATTGCGGCGGGCAGAACGCCTCGTCCGCGCCGTACCAGGCCGCCGCCTTCATGGTGAAGAAAGGATCGACCAGATGCGGGCGCCCGAGCGCAACGAGGTCGGCCCGCCCGGCGGCCAAAATGGTGTTGGCCTGATCCGCCGTCGTGATGTTGCCGACGCACATGGTGGCGACGCGTGCTTCATTGCGGACTTGGTCGGAGAACGGTGTCTGGAACATGCGGCCATAGACCGGCTGCGCGTCACGCACTGTCTGCCCGGTCGAGACGTCGACCAGATCGACACCGGCCTCGGCAAAGGCGCGCGCAACTGCGACCGCGTCGTCCCCGGAGATGCCGCCGTCCACCCAATCAGTGGCCGAGATACGCACCGACATCGGCTTGTGCGACGGCCAGACCGCGCGCAAGGCCTCGAAGATCTCGAGCGGGAAGCGCAGTCGGTTCTCGAGCGGGCCGCCATACGCGTCCGTCCTAGTGTTCGTCAGCGGCGAAATGAAGCTGGCGAGCAGATAGCCGTGGGCGCAGTGCAACTCGAGCATATCGAAGCCGCAGCGCTCGCCGCGCTCGGCCGCCGCGACGAAAGAGTCTCTCACCGCGTTCATTCCGGCGCGATCGAGCTCGCGCGGCACCTGACTGTCGGGGAAATAGGGCAGCGGCGACGCCGAGACCACGTCCCAGCCGCCCTCGTCCAGCGGCCGGTCGATGCCGTCCCACATCAGCTTGGTCGCGCCCTTGCGGCCGGCATGGCCGAGCTGCAGGCAGATCTTTGCAGCCGAATTGCCGTGGACGAAATCGACGATGCGCCGCCACGCCGTCTCCTGCTCGTTGTTCCACAGGCCCGCGCAGCCTGGCGTAATCCGCGCATCGCGGCCGACGCAGGTCATTTCCGTGAAAATCAGGCCAGCGCCGCCGATCGCGCGGGATCCGTAGTGCACGAGATGGAAATCACCCGGCACACCCTCCTTCGCCGAATACATGCACATCGGCGACACCACCGCGCGGTTGGCGACCTCCATCTCGCGCAGGCGGAACGGCTGGAACAACGGCACCATCGGCTTCTTGGTGTCGACGTCAAAGCCGCTGTCGCGAACCTGCCTTGCGAAGGATTGCTCGACCTCGGCCACAAAATCGGGCGCACGCAGCTTCAGATTGTCGTAGGTGATCGCCTTCGAGCGCGTCATCACGCCGAAGGCGAACTGCACGGGATCGAAATCCCAGAAGCGATCGACGTGTTCGAACCACACCAGCGAGACGTCGGCGGCGTGCTGGGTCTTTTCGACCTCTTCGCGGCGGCCGTGCTCATAGACGTCCAGCGCCGCCTTGATGCTGGGCGCCTTCTCCACCGCATCAGCCAGCGCGATCGCATCTTCCATCGCGAGCTTGGTGCCGGAGCCGATCGAAAAATGCGCGCTCGCCTTGGCGTCGCCGAGCAGCACCATGTTGTCCTTGACCCAGCGCTTGCTGCGGATCATCGGGAAATTGCGCCACATCGAGCGGTTCGTAAGCAGCTTGTGGCCGTCGAGGAACCAGCCGAATATCTCGGCCATTCGCGCGGCAGACTGCGTCTCGTTCAGCCCGGTCAGCCCTGCCCGCTCGAAGGTCTGCGGATCGGTCTCAAAAATCCAGGTGGAGTGCCCGGCCTCATACTGATAGGCGTGGGCGATGAACGGCCCCCACTCTGTTTCCTGGAAGATGAAAGTGAAGGCATCCAGCGGCCTCGTCGATCCCATCCAGGCGAACTTGTTGGTGCGAAGATCCACCTCCGGCTGGAAGTGCTCGACATGCTTCTCCCGGAAGCGGCTGTTGATGCCATCAGCAAGCAGGACGAGATCGGCATCCGCGAAGCGGGATTCGTCGTCGATATCCACTTCGAAATGCAGTGTGACGCCAAGCTCGCGTGCCCGCTCTTGGAGGATCAGCAACAGCTTCTGCCGTGAGCAGCCGCAGAAGCCGTTGCCGCCGACCCGGTGGACGGTGCCGCGGAAGTGCACGGCAATATCGTCCCAATAGGCGAATTCCTGAGTGATGCGGCGATAGCTCGGCAGATCGTGCTTCTCGAAATTATCGAGCGTCGCATCCGAGAACACCACGCCGAAGCCGAATGTGTCATCGGCCCGGTTGCGCTCGTAGACGGTGATGTCGGCGCCTGGTCGCCGCTTCTTGAGCAGGATCGCCGCATAAAGACCCGCAGGTCCGCCACCGATGATCGCGACTTTCATGGGAGCCTCGCCAATTCAACCGGCCATGAAACTATTTTAAGCCTAAAATAATTTTGCGCAAGTCCCCGTCGCCGGCCTGGCTGCGGATAGTGGCGACCGGCTCAGTCCCCCCTGAAGACCGGCTTGACTTTGTTGGCGAAGGCCTCGAATGCGCGCTCGAAATCCGCCGTGGTCATGCACAGCGCCTGGGCAACGGCCTCCGCCTCGATCGCCTCCTCGACCGACATCGCCCATTCCATGGCCAGCATCCGCTTGGTCATGGTGTTGGCGAAGGTCGGCCCTTCCGCGATCTGCCTGGCCAGAATTTGCGCCTGAGGCAGCACTTGCTCGGGCGTGACGATGCGGCTGAAGAAGCCCCAGCGCTCTCCCTCCTCCGCGGTCATGAACCGGCCGGTGTAGAGCAACTCGGACGCGCGGGACTGCCCGATGATCCGCGGCAGGATAGCGCAAGCGCCCATGTCGCAGCCGGCCAGCCCCACCTTGTTGAACAGGAAGGCCACCTTGGCTCCGCTGGCCGCGAGGCGCATGTCCGAGGCCATGGCGATGATCGCGCCGGCGCCCGCGCAGATGCCCTCGACCGCGGCCACGATCGGCTGCGGACAGGCCCGCATCGCCTTGACGAGATCGCCGGTCATCCGCGTGAAGGCGGTCAGTCCCTTGGTGTCCATCTTGACGAGAGGGCCGATGATCTCGAATACGTCGCCGCCGGACGAGAAATTGCCGCCGGCACCGGTCACGACGATGGATTTGACTGCATCGTCGAACGCGCAGGCGCGGAAGAAATCCGTCAGCTCCCGGTAGCTCTCGAACGTCAGGGGATTCTTCCGCTCGGGACGATTGAGCGTCACTGTGGCAACACCGTCAACCACGGCCAGCACAAAGTGCTGTGGCGAATAATCCGCAAGCGGTAGGGTCACGGGATTGGCTGGTCTGCTCATATGATCTCCTTGGCCTTCCTGTTCTGAACGGGCGCCACGCTAGATTTCGCCGCCGGCAACTGCGATCGCCTGTCCGGTGATCGCCCCGGCGCCCTCGCCGCACAACCAGAGCACGGCGTCCGCCACCTCCTGCGGTGTGATCAGCCGCCCTTGCGGATTGTGCCTGGCGAGGTCGGCTATCGCCTGCTCCCGGCTCCGCCCCGTCTTCTTCATGATGTTCTCGATGCTGCCAGCGACCAGATCGGTATCGGTGAAGCCCGGACAAACCGCATTAACAGTGACATTGCTGCCGGCCATTTCGAGGGCAAGCGAGCGCACAAGGCCGACCACAGCGTGCTTGGCCGCAGTGTACGCGCTGACATAGGCATAGCCCTTGAGGCCGGCTGTCGAGGCAACCGCCACGATGCGTCCATAGGGGCGATCCTTCATTCCTGGCAAGACCGCGCGGACGGCATGGACCACGCCCATGAAATTGACGTCCATCATGCGCGTGAAAAGGGCACTCTCCGATTTCACGAAGGGCGCGGATTCGGCACTGCCGGCGTTGGCGATCAGGATATCGATCGGCTGCCGCGTGCCCGCTTCCTTGATGGCGGCGCTCAGGGACGCTTCATCCGAGACGTCCGCGACCGCGGCAAAATGCGCGGCTCCCGCCCTGATCGCCTCTTCAAGAGTTGCGCCATTCCGGCCAAGCACCGTCACAGTGGCACCGGCATCGACGAGAGCGGCCGCGATCGCGCGGCCGATGCCGCGGCCGCCACCGGTGACCAGCGCGTGCGGCGATTGCGGCAATGCGGACATGCACGGGCTCCTTCGGATCTGCTGATCGCTCCGTCGGATATATTTTAAACTTCAAATTATTGCAACGAAAGCGCCGCGCGGCGCCGTGGAAGAGGCTGTAGCGGAGACCGGCCCGGAAATTGCTTTAAGTATAAAATTATCTCTTCCCATCCCTCGCAGGCCTGTTAGCATCGCCGGGCCAAAGCCAAAGGATGCCGCGTGCCGCAGCCTGAGCCCATGATAACAAAGGACGGACGCTTCGCCTATGAAGCTGCTGGCGCGTCCGATGCGACACCCCTGATCTTTCTGCATGGCATCGGCGGCGCAGCGCGCGCCTGGCGACGGCAGCTTGCCACATTCGGCAGCCGCTTTCGCGCCATCGCATGGGACATGCCGGGTTATGGCGGGTCCGCACCGCTCGCCAGCGTCAGCATCGCTGCCCTGGCGGATGCGCTCCAGCGCTTCATCGAACAGCTCGGTGCGACCAGCCCTGTTCTGGTCGGCCATTCCATCGGCGGCATGATCGTCCAGAAATGGCTGGTGCAATCGCCCAAACTGGCACGCGCAGTCGTCCTGGCGCAGACCAGTCCGGCCTTCGGCAAGGCCGACGGCGACTGGCAAAAATCGTTCATCACGGCGCGGCTCGGACCGCTCGACCGCGGCGAGACGATGAAATCGCTGGCGCCCTCGCTGGTGAAAGAGCTCGTCGGCGACGATCCGGATCCCAGCGGCATGGAGCTTGCGCGCGAATGCATGGCAAGCGTGCCGGAGGCTAGCTATCGCGCCATGATGCTGGCTCTGATCGGTTTCGATCAGCGCAGCACGCTCAAGGATATCTCCGTTCCGACGCTGCTCCTGTCCGGCTCCAAAGACAACAATGCGCCGGCACCGATGATGGCGAAGACGGCAACTTACATCCCCTCCGCCGAATATACCGAGCTCGCCGGCGTCGGCCATCTCGCCAACCTCGAGCGGCCTGACGCCTTTGACGAGGCGCTCGGCCGGTTCCTGAATTCCGTCGCGACCAAAAGCCTGAGGTGACTGCGCAATGACCATGCAAGTCAGCAAAACCATCGGCGAAACCGGCAAGATCGCGCTGGATGCGCCGATCTTCGACCCGGTTGCGTTCCGTCTCAGCGAAGAACAGGCCGGCATCATTGCTCGTGCACGGGAGATCGGTCAGAGCGTTTTCGCCGGCCGCGCCGCGACATACGATCGCGAGGCGATCTTCCCGACGGACAATTATCGCGACCTGCACCGAGTCGGCCTGCTTGGCATCGCCGTCCCCAAGAAGCACGGCGGGCTTGGCGCGAACTATCAGACCTATGCCCTCGCGGCCGCCGAAATCGGCCGCTATTGCGGTGCGACGGCGCTGACCTGGAACATGCATGTCTGCTCGACGCTATGGTCCGGTCCACTTGCCGACGATCTCGACATGGATGCCGAGACCCGCGCCGAGCACGAACGGCGGCGCGCGGTCCATTACAAGCGCATCGTCGAGGACGGCGCGATCTACTCGCAGCCTTTCTCCGAGGGTGGCGCAGCGGCCGCGGGCGGCGTTGCCTTCGGCACAGAGGCAAAGCCGGTCGATGGCGGCTGGATCGTCAACGGCAAGAAGATCTTTGCATCGCTGTCCGGCCACGCCGACTATTACGGCGTGCTTTGCACCGAGATCGAGGAAGGCGAGAAGGCTTCGCGCCGCAATACGCTTTATCTCGCAATCCCCGCGAAATCACAGGGCGTCTCGGTCGTCGGCGATTGGGATCCGCTTGGCATGCGCGGCACCGTCTCGCGGACGCTGCTGTTCAAGGACGTCTTTGTGCCGGACGATTCTGCGCTGATGCCGCGCGGCGTCTATTTCCAGGCCGCGATGCGCTGGCCGCACATGTTCCTGACGCTGTCGCCGACCTATATGGGCCTCGCGCAAGCGGCCTATGACTTCACGGTGCGCTATCTGCGCGGCGAAGTGCCCGGTATGCCGCCAGTCAAGCGGCGGATGTATCCGACCAAGCAGATCGCGGTCGCGCAGATGCAGATCAAGCTCGAGCAGATCAAGGGAATCTGGTTCCAGGCGGTCACGGAAGCGCGCGCCAATCCAAGCAGGGAACAGGTTTTGCGCGCTTACGCTGCGCAGTATTCCGTCATGGAAGGCGCCAACGAGCTCGCCGCGCTGGCGATCCGCACCTGCGGCGGGCAGGCCATGCTGAGGTCGCTGCCGCTGGAGCGGATCTATCGTGACAGCCGCTGCGGCTCGCTGATGCTGCCCTGGACGGCCGAGCTTTGCCTCGACCGTATCGGACGCGAGGCGCTGTACGAGGCCGGCGAAACGGACGACTGACGGTGGACCTCTGTAGTCTGATCGATCGCAACGCGGCGTTCGCGCCAGACAAGACAGCCATTGCCTTCGAAGGGGAACGGCTCAGCTATGCGGCGTTCGCCGCGCGCATCGAGCAGACGGCCACAGCCATGAAGCAGGAGCTCGGCGTCGGACGCGGCGATCGCGTGGCCATCCTCAGCCTGAACCGGCCGGATTACCTGGTTTTGCTCTACGCATGCGCGCGGCTCGGCGCGATTCTGGTGCCGCTGAACTGGCGGCTGGCGGTCGCCGAGCAACTGTTCATTCTTGCCGATGCGGGCGCCAAGGTGCTGGTGCTCGAACAGGCCTTTGCGGGAATTCTTGTCGAGCTTGCGCAAATAGCACCCGGCACGTCCGTTGTCGGCCTCGACTTCGCGCCGCCCCGTGGCACGACACTCGAAGGCCTGCTGGCTGGCAGCGAAGGCAAGGGAGGCAACCCGGACACAGATCTCTCCTGCCCGCTCCTGATCGTCTACACGTCGGGAACGACCGGACGACCGAAGGGCGCGGTGCTGCGGCAGGAAGCGCTATTCTGGAACGGCGTCATGAGCCAGCACATGCACAACATGACGTCCGACGATCACGTGCTGACCGTACTGCCATTCTTTCACGTCGGCGGCCTCAACATCCAGACCACGCCTGCACTTCAGTTCGGCGCGACGGTCACGATCCACGCACGCTTCACGCCGGATACAGCGCTCGCGACCATTGAACGAGAACGGCCAACCTTGACGGTCATGGTACCCGCGATCATCCAGGCCGTGAGCGAGCATCCCGCATGGGCCTCAGCGGACCTCTCGTCACTCAAAGCCGTGACCACCGGCTCGACCATCGTGCCACCGCACCTGATCGACCGCTTCGTCGTGCGCGGCGTGCCAGTCCTTCAGGTCTACGGCTCGACCGAAACCTGCCCCATCGCGGTGTATACGCGGCTTGGCGGCGATCTTTCGCGCGTGGGATCAACCGGACTTGCCGGCCTGTGCTGCGAAGCCAAGGTGATCGACCAGGCCGGCAACGATGTTCCGGCGGGCACGCCGGGCGAGATCGCTGTGCGGGGTCCCAACGTATTCTACGAATATTGGGGCAATGCGGATGCGACGCGCGAGGCGTTGAACGAGGGCTGGTATCGCACCGGCGATATCGGCCTGTGCGACGCCGAGGGTTATTTCTGGGTTCGTGACCGCAAGAAGAACATGATCATTTCCGGAGGCGAGAATGTCTATCCGGCGGAGGTCGAGCGTGTCCTTCTCGAACACCCCGATGTCAGCGAATGCGCAGTGATCGGCCGTCCGGATGCGCGCTGGGACGAGGTGCCTGTTGCGTATGTCATCCGACGATCCGGGCGCGGGATCGAAGCGGACGAGCTGAGAGCGCATGTGCAGGCGCAGCTCGCGCGCTACAAAATCCCCCGTGACATCGTGTTCGTCACCGATCTGCCGCGTACGGCGCTGGGCAAAGTCCAGCATTTCCTGCTGAAGCAGCTTGATGCGCGCTCGCGAGCGCAAGGAGAAGCATCTTGAAGATTGCAGTCCTGGGTGGGGGAAATGGCTCCTTCGCGGCCGCCGGCGATTTTGCGCTGGCAGGGCATGAGGTCCGGCTCTGGCGCCGAGATGCAGATCAGGTCGCAGCGCATGTTGCCGCTGGCTCGCGCATTGTTGTGAAAGATCACAACGGTCGTCATGACGTGAAGCTCGCGCTGGTGACGACCGACATCGCCGAAGCCGTCAACGGGGTCGAGCTGATCCTCTGCCCTGCCCCCGCTTTCGCCCAGCCGGACATTGCCCGGCTGCTCGCACCGCACCTGCGGGACGGACAAGTCGTGTTCCTGCCGCCGGCAACATTCGGCTCGATGATCTTCGCACAGGCCACGCGGGAGGCCGGCAACCGGGCCGCCGCGAGCTTTGCCGAGACCGGCACATTGCCCTGGCTCACTCGCAAGCACGGGCCGTTCGAAGTCGCAATCACAATCCGTGCAAAGCGACTTCCGGTTGGCGTCTTCCCGCTTGATCAGGCGCCGCATGCGCTCGAAGTGATCGGACGGGCGTTCCCCGACGCGATCGAACCATGCGGCGATGCGCTGTCCGGTGCCCTGACGAACGCCGGGCCTATCATCCATCCACCGCTGATCGTGATGAACGCCGGACCGATCGAGCACTTCGAGAAGTGGGACATTCACAAGGAAGGGACGCAAGGTGCGATCCGCCGGGTTACCGACGCGCTCGACGCGGAACGGATCGCCGTGCGCGAGGCACTGGGCTACGGCGCCCCCCATTTCCCACTGGCGCACCACTATGCGAAGGAAGGCGAGATCTGGATGTATGGCCGCGGCTCGCACGACCGCCTGACCGATTCCGGCGACTGGCGTGAGCGGATCGTGCTGACCGAGCACCGCTATATGCGTGAGGATTTGAGCCTGGGCTTGTCGCTGCTGGTCTCCATCGCCGCAATGGCGGGCGTGGCGACGCCACTGGCCAAGGCTTTCCTGGCCATCGGCGGCGCGGTTTGTGGTGAGGATTTCGCTCAAGGTGGCCGAACGCTCGATACGCTCGGTCTTGGCAACCTCGGCAAGGCCGAATTGCAGACGCTGCTTCGCAATGGATTTTGACCAATGACCGGTCGCGCCAACATCGCCTGTCTCGGAGCCGGCCGCATGGGGCGCGGCATCGCAGTCGCGTTCGCCTACGCGGGGCATATGGTCACGATGATCGACATCAAGGGCCGTTCAACAGAGGAATTCGCGAAGCTGGAGACCGACGCACTCGGCGAAGTCAGGACGACCTTTGCAAGCCTCGCGAAGCTGGGGCTGCTGACCGAGGCGGATGTTGATCCGCTCATCGCGCGCGTGTCGGTGGTCCCGGCTGACCGGAGCGGCGCAGCACTGGCCGAAGCCGGAATGGTCTTCGAGGGCGTTCCCGAGGTCGTCGAGCTCAAGCGGGACGTGCTCGCTGCGGCTTCAAAACAGGTCGACCCTGACACGATCATCGCATCGACGACGTCGACCATTTTGGTCGACGATCTCTCCGGCGCGATCGTGAACCCGCGTCGCTTTCTCAACGTGCACTGGCTCAATCCGGCTTACCTGATCCCGCTGGTCGAGGTTTCGCCCGGCAAAGCCACCGATCCCGCCGTCGTCGCGGAGGTCAAGTCACTGCTTGAAGGAATCGGAAAGGTCCCGGTGGTCTGCGCCGCGACGCCCGGCTTTATCGTCCCACGCATCCAGGCGCTGGCGATGAACGAGGCCGCACGCATGGTCGAGGAAGGTGTCGCGAGCGCCGAGGAGATCGACAAGGCAATCCGCTACGGCTTCGGCTTCCGTTATGCCGTGCTCGGGCTGCTCGAATTCATCGACTGGGGCGGCGGCGACATTTTGTACTACGCCAGCCGCTATCTCGAGGGCGCGCTCGGCAGCGACCGCTATCGGGCGCCCGAGGTGATTTCGAAGAACATGCACGAGGGCCGGATCGGTCTGCGCACGGGAGCCGGCTTCCTCGACTATTCAGGCATGGACGTTGACGCCTATCGGGTCAAGCGCCTGCAGGCCATGGTGGACCTGCTCCGGCATTTCAACCTGGCTCGCCCGCCCGTGCTCGACCGCAACTAGCCGAAGACGTCCTGGAGCACACCGTCCCGGACCACTGCGACGCCATCGAGCTCGATCGTTGTTCCCATCATCGGCAGGTCGAAATGCCCTGCCGTGTAGCGGCCGGCGAATTCGTTTGCCCCAGTCGAGAACAGGAAATTGCCGGATACGGCACGGATTTCCGTACCGTTGGTGTCCCGCTGATCGTACATGGATAGCGCTTCGTAGCGCGCGCCCGGATTCATGCCGAAGCCGACATGCGACACAGCGTAGGCCTCGCGGTCGCCCCAGGCGGCGAGATAGGCGCGCATCATCGCGGCATCCGTGCCCTCGCCTTCCAGTTCGACGACATAATCGTCCTTCAACGTCATCTTCACAGGTGAGGTCAGGTAACGCTTGAAGGTCAGGTTGATGTCGCCGGGCGCCATCACCAGCGTGCCGTTGATCGTCCCGCTCTTGGGGAAGCTGACGACGATGCCACCGGGCCAATGGGCCAGCGTGCCGGGCTTATCGGTCCAGCCCCACACGCCGACCGTTGAAGCCCCCACCATGTCGACCTCGAGCGCCGTGCCGGCCTTCGAGGTCACCCCCATGCGCTTGGTTCCGCGCAGCATTTTGGCCGCGGCGCGGACGCGCTTCTCCAGCGCCGGATCCGGCACCATCCGTTCCAGGGCCTCGGGATGCTCGTTCGAGATTACCAGGATCCGCGCGCCTGCTTTGAGGATATCAGGCGTCTCCACCGCATGCATCAAGCCCTCGATGGTGCAATCCACGACAAAACCGGCCTGCTGAAGTGCAGTGATGACCGGACCAAGCTTCTGGATTGCCTCGCTCGCCCCGGTCGAGCGGACCGGAACGATATTCCGATTGCGCGGGGTCGGCATGACCACGTGGAATGGCCGCGCGCCCATGCGCAGCAGTGCGAGCTCTGCCAGATGAACATTCAACGCGCGCGATTGGGTCTCCGAGAGGATCGCCGCGGTATCGCCGGGCTTGACGGCGCATCGCTCAAAGATCTCACAAAATGCGTCGATCCATTTTGCTTCGATGCGATCGGCCAGCATGCTTCTCTCCCGGTATCTTAGTTTATTGTTCAGTCAGATCACGCTTCGGGAAAGCCCCGCAAGAGGTACGATCGCACGGCGCCCAACAAGGCGTTCAGAATCAGCCCCAGCAGCGAGATCGTGATCAATGGCACGAACATGTCGACGGCCTGGAACGTCCGCGCCGCCGTAACGAGGGCATGGCCAAGCCCGTCCGTCGACGTGATCATCTCAGCCAGGAACACCACGATGCAGGAAATGACAAGGCCGATCCGGCAGCCGGTCAGGATCGACGGCATCGCCGCGGGCAATACCACCTTGAAAAGGATTTCGTAGCGCGGTGTTCCCGCCGCCATAGCCGACCAGATCAGTTTTTGCTCGACAGTCGATGCACCATAATAGGTCGACAAAAGAATAGGGAAAAGTGCGTCGGCCGTCACCAACGTGATCTTCGATCCGTGGCCGAAACCGAGCAGCAAGAGCAGTGCAGGATAGAGCGCGACCTTGGGCAACGGCGCCAGCACCCGCACGATCGGCCGAACCACCGCGTTGACTGCCGGACTTGCGGCAGCGGCGATACCGATACTCACGCCAAGCACGACCGCGATCGCAAAACCTGCAAATAGCCGGATCAGGGTCGCCACGATCTCCTGCTGAAACGTCCACGTCACGAGCTGTTGAAGGAGACGGCTGAAGACATAGCCCGGCGGCGGCAGCAAGGTCGCCGGCGCAAAGCCAAACGAGACGAGGCCCTGCCACACCGCGATCACCAGAGCGATCGGCGCGAGCCCAAGGAGGTGGTTTGCTGAGATGAGACGCGATGTCATGAGAAGCTCAGCGGCATGTCGAACTGAGGCTCGGACCAGCGCACCAGCCTGGCGCGGATCCGCTCGAAGATCGCATCGAGGCAGATGCCCATTGCTCCCACGATGATGATCATCGCGAAGACGGTGTCGTATTGGCCCATGTCGAGCGCATTGAACAGGATGTTGCCTGCGCCCGACTGACGGGCGATCATCTCGCTGGTGATCATCGTGATCAGCGCCAACACCAACCCCGTACGGCACCCGGTCAGGATTTCCGGCAGCGCGGCAGGCAGCACGATCCGGACCAGGCGCTGCAGGGGTGAGAGCCCCATCGCTGCGCCTGACCACAGCATCTTCTCTTCCACCGCTTTCGCGCCCTCGAAGCTGTGATAGATCACAGGCAGGCTGACGCCAAGGAAGATCACCAGTGTCTTTGTGACGTCGCCGACGCCCAGCCACAGCATGATGATAGGCATCAAGGCTGCTTTCGGGACCGGATAGATCACCATCAGGAGCGGATTGAAGAAAGCTGCGACGGCCCGGCTGCGCCCCATCAATAGCCCAAGCGGAATCGAGAAAAGCACGGCTACACCGAACCCCATCGCCATACGGCGGAGCGAGGCCAGGATGTTGATCAGAGCTTCCTTGTCGCCAAGGATATCAGGAACAGCACGAATCGCCTCGATTGCCGTTGGAAAGCTGTCGTTCTTCAATGCGAGCGAGGCAATCTGCCACACCGCCAGCAATCCGATGCAGGCCAACACGGGAGCGGCACGTCTGATCAGGGCGGTCGGCGATATCACGTGGCAGACCCGGCTTCATCGCTCTCGTCGAACATGCGCTCGATGTCGACGACGTATTTCTGATAGCGTGGATCGAGCAGCAGCTCGTTGCGGCGGCGCGGCCGCGGAAGATCGATGTCGATCACTTGCTGGATACGGCCCGGCGATTTCGACATCATCACGACCTTGTCCGACAGGAAGACAGCCTCGTCGACCGAATGGGTGACGAACAGTACCGTCTTGCGATCCCGCTCCCAGATGTTCAGGAGATCGTTCTGCAGGCGCGTCCGGGTGTGGGCGTCCAGTGCGCCGAACGGCTCGTCCATCAACAGGACCTCGGGATGGTAGGCAAGCGTCCGCGCGAGCGCCACGCGCTGCTTCATGCCGCCCGAAAGCTCCTTGGGATAGAAGTTCTCGTAGCCCTTGAGGCCGACCATCTCGATCAGTGAGCGGCTCAACGCTTCAGCCTCGCCCGCCCGGACGCCTTGCTGGCGCGGCCCGTACATCACATTGCCCAAGACCGTCTTCCAGGGAAACAGTGCAAACTCCTGGAACACCGGTCCGCGATCCGGGCCGGGTCCTGTGATCGCCTGCCCCTTGATCCTCGCCGCACCACTGGTTGGGCTGACGAAGCCTCCGACGATGTAGAGCAGTGTCGACTTGCCGCAGCCGGATGGCCCGAGAATTGAAACGAAGGCTCCTTCCTCGATCGTCAGTGAGATCTCCGAGAGCGCCAAATGGTCCTTGCGCGCCGAGGTCTGAAAAACCTGCGAGACGCGATCGATCTCGATGATCGCAGAAGCCGGCTTTTGTGGCGCCACCGGTCTCACCCATTCGCTCGATCTCGAAGGCACTACCTTCATCCCGCTCTCACTTCACGCGTGCAACGTCGCACAACCAGTCTGCTGAGTGTCCTCCGTCAGCGGCTCGAGCTTAGCAAGAAACCTGCCAGATCCGCTGCTGTTTCCGCCACCCGCGCGCCTCATTGTTCGAACCAGGGCCATTCCGCCGGACCCTCATGCGTCACAGCTCCACCCGGCGCCTGCCCTACGAGACGCGCATATTTCGCGAGCGCACCTGCGCGATGACGTGGCTGCCGCGGCTTCCAATCGCGCCGGCGCGCCGCGAGCTCCTGCTCGTCGAGCAGCACATCCATGCGACGACCGGCCGCGTCAATCCGGATCTTGTCGCCGTCGCGAACGAGCGCCAACGGACCGCCCACGAACGCTTCCGGGGAGACATAGCCGATGCACATGCCGCGGGTGGCGCCAGAGAACCGGCCGTCTGTGATCAGCGCTACCTTCTCGCCCATGCCCTGGCCATAGATCAACGCGGTGACGCCGAGCATCTCGCGCATGCCGGGGCCTCCGACGGGCCCCTCGTTGCGGATAATGAGAACCTCGCCCGCCTTGTAGCTGCGGTCACGAACCGCTTTGACACAGGCTTCCTCGTCTTCGAATACGCGCGCAACACCCTCGAAGACCTGGTTCTTCAGACCTGCAACCTTGATGACCGCACCATCCGGACAGAGATTGCCCTTCAGCACCGCGACACCGCCATCCGGCATGATCGGGGCGTGTGAGGTGTAGACGACTTCTCCATCAGGCGCGTTGGCAGCGCCGTATTCCTCCGCGAGTGTACGGCCTGTGATGGTCAGGCAGCTGCCATCGATATGCCCACTCTGAATCAGCTCCCTGATCACGACCGCAGCGCCGCCGATATCGTAGACGTCCTTCGCCGTGTATTTGCCCCCAGGCCGCAAGTTTCCGATCAGCGGTGTCCTCGCGAAGACTTCACCGACGTCATCGATGGTGAATACGATGCCGGCCTCATTGGCGATAGCGGGCAGATGCAGCGCGGCGTTGGTCGAGCCGCCCGTCGCCGCAACAATCGCCGCGCCATTCTCAAGGGATTTTCGTGTAACGATGTCGCGCGGCAGCGGCCCCCCTCGCTCCAGCATCTCCATGATCAGTCGCCCGGCTCGCCGCGAGATCTGCGCGCGCTCGGCATAGATGCCGGGTACCATCGAAACGTTCGGAATGGTCAGGCCCATTGCCTCCGACACCATCCCCATGGTGTTCGCGGTGAACTGGCCAGCACATGCGCCGATGGTCGGAAGGCACGCACGCTCAATGCGCTCGAGCGTGGCGCCGTCGATCTCACCCGTCATGAAACTGCCGACAGCCTCGTAGGAATCGAGCACAGTCAGCGTCCGCCCGTCCACGCGCCCAGGCAGCGAGCTGCCGCCATAGATGAAAATGGACGGCACGTTGCAACGGACCATGCCCATCATCACGCCGGGAAGAGTCTTGTCGCATCCGCCGTATCCGATCAGTGCATCGTAAGCGAGGCCGTGGACGACGGCTTCGATCGAGTCGGCAATCAGCTCGCGCGAAAACAGGGAAAACTTCATCCCCTCATGATTCATGCTGATGCCGTCGGAGACCGATATGGTCGAGAATTCGCGGGGCGTCCCGCCCGCCTCCTCAATCCCGGTCTTCGCCGCAGCCACCTGGAAGTCGTGGGTCATATTGCAGGGCGTCTGCTCGCCCTTCATGCTGACGACGCCAACCATAGGCCTGGCAATCGCGGCGTCGTCGAGCCCCATCGCGCGCATGAAAGCGCGGTGCGGAGCTCGGTCGAGCCCGTCTGTCGTCACCCGTGATCGCAACTTCTTCATGCGTGCATCTTCTTCATGCAACGCCCGGATGACCGGGCAGTTGCGATCTGATTGTTCGGATAGCTCGTTCTACCGCCTATTCCAGCGGAGCGACGATCATCGGATGCTTGAACTGCGCAACATCCAGCTTCGGCAGCATTCCCGTCTCTGCATAGATATCGAGCATCTTCTGAATTGCAGGGAAATTCGGTGCCGCCCCAGGATCACGGCCAAAATCGTTGTCCTTCAGCAGATAAGTTTCCAGTACCGGAACCGGTGCCTTCAGCACTTCGGACACAACCTTCAAGGTCTCTTCGCGGTTCGCCAAAGCCTTCTTCATGCCTGACGTGATGTCGCGGACATAGGCCTTGACCAGTTCCGGATTCTTGTCGACGAAATCGGCGCGGCAGGCTTCCAGGATGTGCACAATGTTAGGCATGGCCTGCGACAGCGAGAACAGTTTGCGGGTGCCGCCCTTTGCCTCAGCGCGCGCGGCAAACGGCTGGTTCATGTTGATGGCGTCGACGCGGCCCTGGCGCAATGCGTCTTCTGAGACGGCAAACCCGACCTCGACCAACTTGATATCCTTGGCGGGATCGACGCCGTTTTGCTTCAGGAGCAGATTGAACGGACCCTGCGTGCCACCCCCGATCACGGAAATGCCGACAGTCTTGCCCTTGAGGTCGGCGATGGTCTTAATCGGTGAGTCGTCCATCACGGCCCAATAGACCGAAAAGCCGCCCGGCTTCTCGAACACATGCTGCGCCACGATGTAGGCCTTGAGGTTGCCGCCGACCACACCGTTGGAGAGCGACAGCGGCGCCTGTGTCGCACAGTCCAGAGCGCCCGCGGCCAACGCCTGCGTCATCGGTGCGGTGCCCTGAAATTGGGTCCATTCGATGTTGTAGGTTTTGCCGATATTGGGGAATTCAGCCGGCCTGCGCATCATCCAGTACTTGGATTCCTCGGCCGGAATGGTCCAGCCGACGCGGATCGTCTGCTGCGCCCGTGACGGACCTGCGCCCGCAATCACGGCCACCACCACAGCGGTTGCCAGCATCAACCTCGAAACCGTTCGCATCGCGCCCACTCCGTTGCTCCGGCGCCGACCGGCGCCACCCACCCCGACCGTCCAAATGTTTCATGGTTCAAACAATCAAGCAAGCCATGCACGCCCGCCCGGTTTCGCCGTCGTAGGTCCCATGTATGGTGGGTCGGCAGTTGCGCTGCGACAGGAGGAAGCAACTTATGGCTGATACCAGCAAGACAAACTCGCAAGGCGTCGAGCGGCTCGGCTACCTCGGCCTCGGGCTGATGGGGACCCCCATGACCCATCGCCTGCTCAAGGCAGGCTATCAGGTCACGGTCTGGAACCGCTCAGAGAGCAAAGTCGCGCCGCTCGCCGAAGCCGGTGCCAGGCGCGGAGCAATGCCCTGCGATGTCATGACTGGATCGGACATCGTCTTCATGTGCGTCACTGACGCCGCGGCCGTGGAAGAGGTGATCTTCGGAGCCGGAGGTCTAGCGTCCGCTCCCGGTGCGGGCAGGCTCATCGTCGACTTTTCCTCGATCCATCCTGACGCAGCGCGCGACCTTGCAAGGCGGCTGAAGGAGGCCAATGGCGCGGGCTGGATCGATGCACCCGTATCCGGCGGCACCAAGGGCGCCGAGGAAGGCACGCTCGCGATCATGGCCGGCGGAGATGCCGCCGACATCGAAAGGGTACGCCCCTACGTCCTAGCGATGGCGCGAAGGTTCACCCACATGGGACCCACCGGCGCGGGCCAGACGACAAAGCTGTGCAATCAAGTGATCGTCGGATGCGCGATGGCCGTTCTTGCGGAAGCAACGCGCCTTGCCGTGAACTCGGGAATTGACGCCAATCGCTTGCCCGAAGCGCTTGCCGGTGGCTTTGCGGATTCCATCCCGCTTCAGCTTTTCGTGCCACGAATGGTCCAGGGCATTCACTCGCCGCCGCTCGGTCACATCGCAACGATGCTCAAGGACCTGGATACCGTTGCCGATGTCGCGCAAATGACGTCGACACCCGTGCCGATGGCATCGCTTGCAGGGCAACTCTTCAGACTGGCGAAGGCCGCGCGTGGCGCGGATGCGGACGCGCTGGAGATCTATAAACTATCGTCGGCGGACCATTGAGCCATCGAATACGACCCAAGCGTTACGGCGTATTCTTGCGTTCATCGTCGGCAAGGAACCGGCCATATGTCCCTCGCGCAAACAGCAGAGATTCCCCGGCCTTGTAGGCATAGGCCTCGACTGCTCCAAGAAAGATCACGTGATCGCCGCCATAGTAGCGGTTGACGGAGCGGCATTGAAAACTGGCGACGCTCTCGGCGAGCACCGGCGCGTTGCCGAGACCGGGTGTCCAGGCAACACCAGCGAACTTGTCCTCGGAGGATTTGGCGAACTTGTTCGCAAGTGCCTGCTGCGACGTGCCGAGGACATGGACGGTGAAGTGGCTGGCATTCTGAAACACCGGCAGGCTTGAGGAGTAGACCCCAAGGCTCCAGAGGACCAGAGGAGGATTCAAGGAGACCGATGCGAATGAATTGCAGGTGATGCCGTAGGGTTTTCCGTCATCCGCCGTAGCCGTGATGATCGTTACGCCGGTCCCGTATGTGCCGAGCGCATTCCGAAAATCACGGGGATCGATCGGCGAGCTGTCGCTCGCGAGTTCGTTGGCTGGATCGGGAACGGCCGGCTGCTTCGGCAGATCATTCATCGGCCGGCCTCACAGCGTAAGATTCTCGGACGGCAGGCCCAGCGCCACGCGTCCATAGTTGGTTCCGGCCGCGTCGAAGTTGAACGCGAGATGCGAGTTGATCGCATGCGCATCGCGGAACTGCCGCTGCAGTACCCCCGTCGTGAACAGGCCCCGCGCCCCGCTCGCAGCGAACAGCATCGAGACCGCATCCGTACATAGGTTCACCGAAAATGACCCGTCACGTCGATACCTGGTCTTGGCTGGCATGTCGGCAATATGGCCGCGTCTTGCATCCTCCATGGCGTCGATACAAGCCGAGCGCATGATCAGGCGTGCAGCGTCGATCTTGGCAGAAGCCTCCGCGATCTTGATCTGCGTGCTTTGGAAGTCGCTCAGCTTGGCCCGGTTGTAGGTGGAAATGCGGTGACGCGCGACTTCGATATAGTCGTTCAGGCAGGCCTGCGCGTTGCCGAGCGCAACGCCGGACAACACGTAAGGGAATAACGAAAACACCGGCAATGCATACAATGGATTGGGATTGACCCTGCTTCCCGGCGTTCGGCCGCCGGTAAGCTCGCCGACAGCGACCGTCATATCGTCGGCCACAAAGGCGCCCCGAACTTCCACATCACAGGACCCCGTGCCGCGCAGCCCTGCGACGTTCCACGTGTCGAGTACTTTGTAGTCGTCCTTCGGAAGCAGAAAGATCCGATACTCGATGCCATCGGCCTCGTCCTCGGAGGAAACCACGCTCGCAAGCATGTTCCACTCGCACGACGCGACGCCGGACGAGAACGGCCAGCTTCCGTGCAACTGGTATCCGCCCTTGACCTTCGTGGCGCGACCGGCGGGAAAGATGAACGAGGAGGCGATTAGCGCATCCGGATCACGGCCCCAGACCAGATCCTGCGCCCTTTGCTCGAACATGCCGAGCATCCAGTGATGGCTCGCCAGATTGGCGAGATTCCATGCCACCGACGCGTCCGCCTGTCCAAGCAGTTCGGCGCAGTCGATCAAGGCGACATAGTCGAGTTCGCCACCGCCAAGGCGCTTGGGTTGGAGCATCCGGAACAGGCCGGCCTCGTGCAGATCCCGTTCAGTCTCGGGCGGCAGGCATCGCAGCTCTTCCGTTCGTGCAGCCCGCTCTCGCAGCCGCGGCAGGAGCGCCCGCGCCTTGGCGATCATTGCCGCATAGGCACGCTCGCCGGACCCGAGCCCCTCGGACTCGCCCACGCTGGGCTCTTGACCAGGCGCCATTCCGCATCCCTCGCTTTCCCGCATTTATGCGGCGGGAACATCGCCAAATCAAGCCAATCGCTCTGGACCCGGCTACCCTAAGGGAAGCGATATCGCGAAACACCGATATCGTGAAGCAGCGCCCAGAAACTGCGATGCCTGCCCACGAAGTCGACCGCGCTGACTTAAACCGAGCCTTTGCCCAATCCAAAGACTCCCTTCTGGCTGAACTCGGCGATCTGATGCTGGTCGTAACCAAGTGTGTTCTGCAAGATGTCCAAGGTATGCTCGCCCAACAGAGGCGCCGCCACCGGATCAATCGCACCGGTCAGACTCATGTTGATTGGCGTCTCGATGTTGGGGACCCAGTCCGCAGTAGGGTGCGGAATCCGGCTCAAGCGATGGCGGTCGCGGGCCTCGGGCGCGTTGAATCCCTCTTCGACGGTGCGGAGATAGCCGACGGGGATATTGGCCAGCTTCATCTTTGCCATCCAATTTTCCAGGGTATCACTGGCAAAGACTTCCGCGATGGCTGCCCGCAGAAGCTCCTTGTTCTCGGAGCGGGCTTTGCGCGTTGCGAATTTCGGATCGGTGATGAGATCAGGCCGGTTCAGCACATCGACGACCAGTCGACGATAGAGCCGGTCGTTGGCACAGGCCATATAGAGTGGCCCATCAGAGGCCTCGTACACGCCGACGGTGGGAGACCCGCTCGGCGAATTCCCAAACCGGCCAGGGTTTTGACCGTTGATCAGATAGGCCATGCCATAAAAGCCCGTCATCGCCATCGCAATGTCGAACAGGGCCACCTCGACGTGCTGGCCGCGGCCAAGCCGATCCCGCGCCAGCAGGGCGAGAAGAATGGCGTTACAGGCCGTCATTCCTGTCGCAATGTCTACGATAGGCGGGCCGGTGCGAACCGGAGGACCGTCGGCAAATCCGTTGAGCGACATGAAGCCGCTTTCCGCCTGGGTGATAGGATCGAAGCCGGGACGCGAGGCGAACGGCCCTGAGCGTCCATAGGCAGAGATCGAGCAATAGACCAGCCGGGGATTGAGCGATGCGACCGCATTGTAGTCGAGGCCGAATTTCTTCATGACCCCGCTCGAAAAATTCTCCACGACTACGTCGGCCTTGCGGATGAGATCCAATGCGATCTCGCGAGCCTCGGGCACGGCGAGGTCGAGCGCGATACCTCGCTTGTTACGGTTGAGGCTAAGATAAGCAGCGCTCTCGCCGCCGATTTCGGCGTGCTCATATGCGCGTGTATCGTCACCGCCGTCCGGGTTCTCGATCTTGATGACGCGTGCCCCGAAATCAGCAAGCGTCTGCGTGCAGGCCGGGCCAGCAACGACGCGCGTGAAATCGACGACCAGCAAACCATCAAGCGCCGCAGGCCCTCCCGCGATCCGCGACGAACGTTCCGGCAGTTGAGGCTTGATGGACATCGGTGGCGCTCCCTTACATCGGCTTGTGGTCGCCGAATTGGCTGCAAGAGCAAACTTAAAGCGCGCTGCAGCCGACTTCGCAAGTGCTTCAACCACATACCTGAAAACGCAAAAAAGGCCCGGCAGCCGTCAAGCTGCCGGGCCTTTCGAATATTCTGGGCCTACGAGCCAGATCCTGCACTGCTCAACATGGAAAGTACGTTCCGCGCCACGGGAAACCCGCTCAGCGAAGCCACTTTCGCCAGTAAAGCGTCTGCGGCCACGCCCAGGGCGCCTCTGGTTCGAAGAGCCGATACCCCGCCTGGATGAAGTTGTTTGCAGAAACCGTGTTGTCCGTTGTGTCAGACACGATGCTGTCCCAACCGGTACGCCGTCCCCTTGCTTCGATTACACGCATCATCCTGCGCTGAAGACCCCGCCCCCAATGACGCTGCAGCACCCCGACCCTGCAGAAGTAGCCACCATTCCTCACGTGCGTCGATGGAAGCACGCCGGCGAAGGCGACGGCAGCATCACCATGATAGGCAAGCCACCACGCTCCCAGGTCGAACTGCGGCATGGCAGCCGCATCGAAGAACGTCGATTGATGCAGATCAGACAACATCTCCGCAATATCTTCATCGTAAGCATCGACCATGCGGATGATGTACATGAGACGTCTCGTCAGCGAGGACTATCGTGAAAGGAAATACAGTGACGTCGCCTTGGCGAAGGCTCACTTGCCCAGCACGACCTTGACGCCCAGCCAGACGGCACCCAGCAGGCCGGTCGCAATGACCGTGATCACAGCTTTGAAAGTGTAATTTTGCGCCTGCTCCACGCTCTTTCGCCACCGGCGAAGGTGCTGGAAGTCCGCTCTGACTTCTTTCCGGTCATCATCCTCGATCCCAAGCGAGGCCATTACTGACGTCACCGCTTTTGCTACGATCGCGTCTATGCTGTCCTGCTGGAGCCTATGCTGCTCGGCCAGCGTTTCGACAACAATGGCTCTGATCTCGTCCTCTTGCATCCTCACCGCTTGATGATCCTTGCGACATTCTCGAACCCGCGCTTGGCGAAATAGAAGGAGACGACGAGATTGGCGGTGATCGCCGCAAAGCCCGCCAGGGCGTCAGTTGTGCCGAGGCCGAGAACCTTGTCCCAGACAAGGAGCTTCGCAAAATAGACCGTCACGCAGTATCCGATCAGCTTGTCCGGTTCATACCAATAACCAAGCTCGGCGATTCTATACTGCGAGACGGCTTTGATTTCGGCCGTCTGCGACGCAATCTCGCCGGCCGCGAGATCCGCTGCGATCTTGACGTCGACATTCTCGGCTTTCAGTTTCGCGCCGTAGGCATCGATCAGCGCCTTGACGACGGGGCCGCCGAGAAACGAGATGAGTGTCATCCACATTGATCTTTCCTCCGAAGGGTTCGCAGGCGCGCGATGATCGTCACGACGGAGATCATCAGCAGGATACGGCCCGTCGTCTTGACGTCGCCGATAGCCGCGCTGATCTGATCCTTGACACCCGGATCGCCCAACGCGTCGGCGAGGTCGTCGATGATCGAAGCCAGTGCACCGGCGACTGCGACGCAATAGCTCCAGGCGATGGTCACGGAATGCAAGCAGGCCGCCTTGATCCTTGCGAGCATCACGATTTGCCTCGCAGCGTCGCAAGTCTTGCCTCGAGCGACTTGATCAGGGCGTCGGTCCCGGTCACAAGCCGAACGACCGGGTCCTTGCAGACCCAGCTGGTCGCAAAGCCGGCTGCGAAGAGCATAATGTCGAGCACTGTCCACATGTTCACTTCCTTCCAAAGATTGCTCTGACCAGATTGACAATGAACGCGCCGATCGAGCCCTTCGACGGGTTCGTCAATGAAGGCTTGGCTGGGACGGCGGCTGCCGGGCCTTTTGCAATCGCTCCCGCGAAGCCAATTTCGGAATCGAGCTCCATCAGAGCGATTATGAGCGCCGCACAGCCCAATTGCGGATCGACCTTGCCCGGATCGTAGACGCCGTCCCGAACATACTTCCCGGCGCGGTATTGGTTGGTGCCGGCCCAGAGATAGGGCGATGGCACGCCGCGGGCTGCATAGCCGATGCCGTTATAGGTCTCGAGTGCCGTCAACGCCGCGGCGATCGACCAGTCCTTGTGGCGCGCGAGGTGTGGCGGGCATTTAACCAGAGCGTCGATCGCGGCCGCTTCCCACGAGGTAAACGGACCGCGCCCGGCCGGAACGTGGACCGAGACGCGATTCCAGGGGTCGCCCTGCGCCAGGGACGCCTTCCAGTCCTGTGAGGATTCCCGCTCGTGAATGACAGCAATCGCCGACCAGGGAACGCCTGTTTCTCGCTCGACGGCCTGGTACCGGCGCTTGGCTTGGTAAAGGCGGAAGGCGACTTTGGCGGCTTCGGCTTTGCGGGTCGGCTTGGCATTCGCCCAGCGGACACCGTTCGCCCGAGTGAGGGCGTTTAGGTCTACCATGGGTTGACTCGGTTGGGGGGTGTAGTAGTAGCCTCAGGCCATGCTTGAGGATGTTCATTTTTTGCTCCGGTGCCTGCGCTACAGGTTCAGAACCGAGAGCTTGCAACTCAAAACTCTACTGAACTTGCGGCTGACCGGAGCCACAGTCTTAGACATTGGCGCCAACAAGGGCATTTACTCGTATTGGTTAGCCAAGGCTGTTGGGCACAATGGACGGGTTCTCGCAATCGAACCTCAGCCAGAGATGGTCCAGTATATTCGTCAGCGGCGCCTCGGATCGAATGTCGAGATTGTCAATCTTGCTTTGTCCGACGCCGACGGAGAATCTCAGCTATCGCGAAAGCGTCCTGGAGACGGCAGCGCATCTCTCTCCAGGAACATCGGCAGTTCAATACCTGTTAAACTCGCGAAACTGGATGATCTCGGGTCAATTTCGAACTTGAAGTTCATCAAATGCGACGTAGAAGGGCATGAACTCAACGTTTTTCGTGGCGGGGAGCATCTAATTCGTCGCTTCTCTCCGGTTATCCAATTTGAGAGCACGCTCGGGGAAATCGACCCATTGCTGGAGTTCTTCGGCAACCTCGACTATTCGGGAATCATGTTTCTTGGGAAAAGGTACGCTCGAATAGAAGAAGTCTCACGCAGCCCTCATCCCAAATTCGGATTGACCGGCCATCGAGATTTTATCTTTTTTCCAAAGGATGCTGTGGGATCAATCATCCCGCGAGATCACCAAATGATGCGCTGGTACAGATCGCTCTAGACAATCCGTAGCAGCTTGTTCGCGATAATCGTCGGTTGTGTATTGTTGTGACCGTTACCACCGCCAGCTGCGACGTTGTTGATGGTGATCCCAGTGGTCGCTGATCCCGTATTTTGAGATGAATAGGTGGCAAAGGGCGCATTGCCGCCGGACGCTGGCTTTTGTTCACCGAACTCCGCTCGTTGATACGAGTGCACATGTCCAGGGTCGGACAACGTATTCAGGTGTGTATGTGAGGCCAATTGGGCTATGGTCAGCGCATGGCTTTCCGAGCCGCCCGTCGCACCAAGATTGGTTGCTGCACCACCGAAATAAGATAACGTGAGACGGCTAGCCGAGGAGCCACCCATATCATCCTTTCCGGCAACCACCCGCCCACGAAGGTCGGGGATATTGAAAGTGGTCGAGCCGTCGCCAGGACCGTATGTAGTGCTAAATATGGAAAACAGTGTTGCATAGGCAGTGCGGGAGATTGCCTGCCCATACATGAAGGCGAACGAGCTATTCGGTGCCGATCCACCCCAAAAATCGATACTCCCACCGACAGGAACATTGTAGGGATTACCGAAAACACCCTGCAGATAAAATACACCTTGAGCGGCGCTGTAGGTCGCTGCATAGGGCGTCCCAGCAACCAAGATGCCCGCCGCGAGCTCATTTGCAGGATCAGCGCGAATAGTCTTTGCGCCGAGGCCATCCACATTCAAGCTGACATTCGGAGATCCTGCAGCGTTCGTCACGTGAGGCGTGAACGCGACTACCTGACCGTTCAACTGTGAGAGGGATTGAAATGCCTGATAGGTACCAACCGCATAGGCCGTACTCGTCCCGGTCGTAATTGTCGATCCCGCGACGTCATCACGATACTTCGCAATTGCCGCCATCATCGCGCGCGCCGAGTCGTTGACGCTCGCCGGCGATTGTCCCTCTGCCCAATTGATGGTCGAATCTGCCGTTGCGTCAGCTGACGCCGTTTGGGACCATTTGTATAGAGTCATACTTCTTCCTTGATCTGAAGGCGGTGCCAAACCGCAATGTGGTGCTCGGGGATTCGCTACCGGGTCGTCAGTCCTGCGTCTTTACCTCTGCGCCGCACAGCTCGATGTATTGCGCACAGCGGCACGACGGCGCCCGGGCCGTGAGGAGGTTTCGAATCACGCCGTCGGGGACGCCGGGGTTCTCGCTTGCGATCCTGGCCGCGCGGGTGTCGATGATGCCATCGATTTCGGCACGCAATTCCTCGATGCGTTCTTTAATCGTTGTCAAGCGCTGATTCTTCGCTGCCATTCGGCTTTTGGTCCTTCGTTTGAGCCTCGAGTGCCGCCAGTTTCTGGCGGGCACTTGCAGCATCGTTCTGCGCGCGCCGGAGCGCGCGTTCGCGTTGCGCTTCGTACGAGGCGAGATGAATCTGGATGTCATACGGTAACGCGGCAAACCGGCGCCTCAACGGCGCCGGCCATGACCGAGGCGGGGGAATTGCCGCGATCGCGCTCATCGCACTTGCGGCGGCACCACCGAGGGTCGGGTCCGCAAGACCAAGCGCCACATGCATTCGCGATATGTCCTGCACGGCCGGCCAGAGCCGGTCCATACCGAGCGACGTAAGGTCGGTCACAAAACGCGCCACCGATGCAGGCGCCGCTGGACAGACGCGCTCGCCGTTCAGCTCGCACCATTTTGCGAACATCGGCGCATCGCGCAATCGCGCCTGCGCAAGCGCCGTGAGCAATGGATGGGTCATCGCTTCGCTTTGCGCAGCGCCTCATGGATACTGCCCATGCGCCGGCGCAGATCGACGAGCTGGACACGCTTGCGCAAGCTGTGCGGGCTCGAGTCGATTTCGCCGCCCAGCTCGGCATCGAACCTCTCGAGTGCTGCCACGCGCTTCTTCAACCCATAGAGCGCGAAGTTCTCCGCGATCCGCTCCGGCGACATCGGTTCGCCGTATAGGTTTCCGGTGATGGATTCAGCGCGCTCGATGAAGTTTCGATTGTCTTCGCTCATGGTGTGCTTTCCTGCCGCGAATTCGACTGATGGGGTACGGTGAGACGACCGCCGCTTCTAGAACGGGAAGAATATTGGTGGCGCGAGGCGCCGCTCCGGCCTGTTCACCCCGCTGATGGGCCGATCGGAGGAGGTCGAAATTGACCATTCCTGGCGCGGAACGGGGGCATCCTTCATCGGCGGAGCAAACGGATTTGGATCCACGTACAACTCATTCCTGTCCCGGGTTGTCGGCGACAGCCCTGGCGGGAGTTCGATCGGATCGGAAGGCCCCACGCCCTTCATTCTATTGCGGAAGTCTTCGGCGTGTGCGCGGAGATACCTTACTACATCTCCGAGGATATTCGCCGGATCATTGACGTGCCCCTGCGAGCTCCTGAACGATTTGATGTAGCGGTCCAGATCATCGGCCCGGGCCTGCCAGTCCTTCCGGACACCATCCGGATAGTAGGACTGATTGCCTTCCAGGAGATCGCCCAGTTGCTTGCGAACGGCATCGTAAATACGCGGACGGTCTGCCTCCGCGATCGTCGTCTCGTAATCCGGGGGAGGCAGATACTGTTGCTCGATGTAGCCATGACGAACTCCAGTCGAATCATGCCGAAGCGGTCCCGCGATCAACAAAGGATCGCAGAATGATTCGGCTGACGAATAAAGGGGAAAGACGGGCTGGCGGCGCGCCCGGGGCGCCGAACTATTTGAAGTCCGAGAACTGCAGATACAGAAGCCCTAAGGGAAAATTTTCAACGTATTCGTTTCCCTTGCGAGCTTGCCCTTCGTAGATCCGAAGGCGAAGCAATGGCTCGGTAAGCTCCCTTGAAACCAGGCGATCGCCACCCGAAAAATAGCAACAACCGGCGCTGAGACTGCGGCCGCCATAGGCAAAGACCATCACCTTATGGTATCCTAAACGCTCGACGTAGAACGATATCGTCAGATCCGATTTTGGCAGCTCGATCGTGCAACGCTGTTCATATTGGCATTCCTTCGTGATCCCCTCTTCGTTGAGCGCGCTCGTCGCGCCTGCCGCGACATCCTCCCTCGTCGTGCCGTCGAAGGCATGGGATACGGTGTAATCGCCGGCGGACGCATCGGCCGACAGAACAAGGCCTATCGCGACAATCACGATGGGCAAAATACGACTCAACCGCATGGGTATCCAACCTCGTATCCACAACGCCTCTATCCGCAAGAAAAACTGATCGCCTCGGTCCGCAAAGGCTCCCCAGTCCCCTTTATCTCCGAGCCGCTGTCTTCGCCTGATAAAGCGCGACAGCGTCTTTGAGGTCGCCGGTGCTCGAAAGCCGGGCGCTCAGCGCTCGCAGATCACGCTGATCCCCCTCGCCTCGGCTGGCCGCCATGCCCGGCCTCTGCACCGGCGGCATCGGCTTCGCGTTGACGGCGTCCCTCGCTTTCATCATCAGCCGGTATTTTCCGGCATCATACATCATGCGCTGGAACGTCGCATTGCGCATCAAGGGCTCGCTGTCGAATAGACGTTGCAATTCCTCTGGTTCGATGCCGCTGGCTTTGGCCGACGCCATGATCTCCGTCGCAACGGCCTGCCTGACGTCCCTCGCCTCTTCCTTCAACATCGTTTCCAGGCGAGTGTCCTCCGCCCTCGCATAGTCCTGAAAGTTGCGCCGCGCGGCATCCGCAGTCCGCCGCATCTCCTCGTGTTGACGCGCGCGCAGTTGCTCGCTCCCCGCGACGATCGCCTGGATACGGGACAGCTTTGCGGGATCCTGTCGCGCGATTTGCGCCAGGGCTTCCGGCAGCCGCTCCGGCGCGAGGCCAGCCAGTTCCGGAAACTGGGTTACAAAGCTCGCTTGCGCGATCTGCATGGCGGCATCGAGGCCGTCGGCATAGCTGCGCCGCGCACGCTCGACCTCGCCGACCTTTTCCTCGAGCGCCAGGCGCACCTGCGGATGCTGCATGAACTGCTCGAGATCGGGATCGAGTTCGGCGGAGTGTTTCTCCGGATCCTTGCCTGTCCGCGAGGAAGCTTCAATCTCCTCGTCAGGCTCCTCACGGTCGTTCTCAGGCTGCTTAAAGCCATAGAACTCGGGCGCATCGGGATCATTGGCGGCTACATCCGCGCGCAGCGCGTCGATCCTTCTGGCAAGTGCCTCGGAAGTCTCGTTCTCGGCAGCTTTCCTGTCGCCCGATGTTGCGCTGGCATAGTCCCGCGCCGCGCGCGCCAGGGTTACGGCCTCGTTTGCGGCAGCCGGTTTGCCTTCCGCGTCGGTATATCGCCGGACGACGGTTTCCGGCCGAGAATCGGGGCGCCGGTCGGCCGCGTCGCGCAGCGATGCACTATCGCCGTCGATCGAAGGGCGTTCTTCGTCCCTGCCCGGATCCGGCATTTCTGAGTAACCTGCATTGGCCAGGTCGAAAGCAGCGCCTGTGAGGCTGAGATCGGATTCAATGGTCATCATTACTTTCCGAAGTTGAACTTGAACGGGCTCATAAGATTGCTGATTCCGCCTGCCAATGTCGCAAACTGATCGACCCCGGACTTCTCCTGCGTCCCAGTCGTGGTGCTGTTGCCCTGCTGCCCGAGCTGCGCGATCGGCACGCCGATCTGCGCGAGCAGACCCAATGCCTGCACCGGAATGCCCCGACGTTGCGCCTCCTCCGCCAGGGTCGCATTGGCCCCGTGGTTCTGGGCGTCCAGTGCCGATTGCGCGGCAGTCACGCCCTGGCCGCGATTGGCGAGGTCGCTCTGCTGCATCTGTGTCAACGTGTTGGCCGTGGTATTGCCGGCATTGTAGAGCGCGCCTGCGGCAGCGAGCTGGTTCGCCACATCCTGATTGTATTGCGCTGCGATCACCGGGGCTTCCGCTGCCGCGACGCCTCTTCCATAAGCCATCTGGTTCATTCCACTGAAATCACGACCCGCGGCGGCAAATTGCGAATTGACGGAGTCGCCCACATCGGACCGGATCTGCGCAAGCTGCGCCATGAGTCCCGGGTTGCTGCCTACCATGCTGCCGTTCGCGAACGGTGCCAGCGAGCTGCGATAGGCGGTGAGATTGTCCAGCACATTGCCGGCCTGCGCGGTGGCGCCGCCACCGTTCAGCAGCGACTGTGCATAGCTCGCGATCTGGCCCGCATAGGGATTACCAGCCGCAGCGTTGTTCTTCAGCGTATCGAGTGCATTACTCTCCGCCGACGTCAGGCCGGTGTTGTTGAGCCCCGTGCTGATCTGGCCCAACATCGCTTGCAGCGCGGGCTGCGCGGCGGCCCATGGCGCCGACTGCGATTGCACGGTCTGTGTTGAGGTGGATTGTCCGCCCATGGACGACGTTCCTTCTGAGCTTGAGTACGATCTGTCTTGCGATGGCCATCGGCGTGCCGTGCCCGGGCACCTCACCGAGGCCCCCTTGCCGATCCAAAATTCATCAACGGCTTATCAAGGATCGTAAATCACGCGGGAAGCCAGACCTAATCGCTTCGCGATCTTGTCGACCTCTTCTTGATTGTCCGGATAGTGTTGATAGATCAGCTTGGTCTTGATCGCATTGGCGCAATGTCGAGGATTCCAGGTCCACAGCACGAGGGGATACTGACCTGTTGACCGATACAAATTCATCAATTCGCGTCTGATGAACCTGCTCTCCGGCGGATCGGTGTAGACGGTGTCGACAATTTGGTCGCGATAAAATTCGTTCCACAGGCGCGATCTCGGCCTCTCGTCAGGGTAGTCCGGCGAGCAGCTCAGCCACGTCAGGAAAGGACCCCCCTGGTCTTTGCCCTCGACGAGGCCGATACAATCGCGATCGTGATATCGCTGAAAAAGCCCCCACGCCACCAGCGCGCCGTCCAGGACGTAAACCTCCGACGACGCCAGCAGAATGAAACTGGCACAGGCATAAAAACAAAAATCCCGCACGACGATGGCCGCATTGCGATCTCGAAGCGCGTTCGCCAACTGAACTGCACGTGCCGGATCTCCTCCGCGGCTTCGAACGATGGCGATGCCATGATCTGCCAAATCGGCCGCGACTGCGACGTTCAGGTCGGATGCGATCGCTCCATCGAGACAAAACACGCGCTTGTCTTCCGACAGCGCGATCGGGCGCTCGGCGTCGCCGCCACAATAGTCGGCCGCCCGAGCATATGGTGTAAAGTCAGTCTCTTGTGCCGCTGACTGGCCTGCGCCACCGCCAGCGATCAAAAGGCAGAGCAGCTCAAACCCACCGCACGAAATCCGGCGAGGCCGCGCGATGGGATCGCGCAGCATCGGGACGCAACGCCATTTGCCTTTGCTCTTGGGGACGCCAGGTTCATCCGGATGAGGTTCGATGCATGACATCTGAGACTCGAGTTTCCGCACGCATGACCACCCTAGAACAAATCAAGAACTATCGCAACCCCAAGTCGTGCCGGCCATCAGAAATTATCTGCCGTGACGCAGCATCCAGACCGACCCCGATGTGAGGCACCTGCGATAATCGTCCTGCCGGCGACTACGGCAGACGCTTGTCGATGATCGCATAAGTCTGCTCGTAGCCTTTCAGCGCGCGCACCCATCCCCTGCGCCCGAAAATGCGGACGCAGCGACACCCCTCCGCTTGCGCATACGCTTCGATGCCGCCGATCAACGGCAGCCAGCGTTTCATGCTTCTTCCCGCACATGCCGTGATGACGCAGACCTTGCCGGCATCTGTTTGCTGCAGGCTCGTGGCTGCAGCCGCCTCGATCACCGAACCATTCCAGGCGGCCCAAAGCAGCGAGGTGCCATCGAGGACGTCACGCTCAATTGTTGCAAACGCCGACAAGCCTGTTTCGACAGCTGCCCGCCTGAGCAGAGGAGCCGCCACCGGCCAGATCGACCGCACATGCTCCGGATCGAAGCAGATGAGCTGCGCGACGCCAGCGCGGGGATCGCGCCAGGGGACGTGTGTGCCCGCCATTTTAAAACGGAAAGAAGATCGGTGGCTGGACCGACCAGGGCGGCGTGGGCTCGTTGGCCATGAGACCGCGGGAACGATCGTTCGGCCGCTGTGGGACATCCGGCGGGGACTGGGAAAATACCGGCGGCACGTTCGGCGACGGAGCTTGCGAGCCAGTGAGGCCCTCCGGAAATGCCGGCGCGCCGAAGACCGGGGCAGCACGATCGGGAAAGGCTGATGCTTGCGGACGCGGCGACGCTTGCGTTCGCATCTTCCGATCGGCCCATGATCTCAGGTCTCCAATCGTCATCTTCTCGAGGAACGGATTGGCCGTGACAGCATCATCGCCAAGAACCGACCTGGCCGACTCACCGGGCTCGGCACCGAGCACCCTAAGTGCGCCTGACGGACCAGCGAAATGCGCCAGATAGATGTTGCCCGGAGTCGCATCGTGTCCGGCCCTAACAAGCCTCTTGGCATTCTCGGCAACGTAAGCCTCTACCATCTCGGCCGAAAGCTTGGGGTCCTTGCGCAGCTCCGCGAGCTCGTCCGGCGTCCCGGTCAAGTCCGGCCGATACCTGGCCAGCATGTCGAGCCAGGTCTTGCGCAAGAATTGTCCGGCACCCAAGGCGCTCGAGAGACCGTTCGCAGCATTTGCCCTGCCCCCGCTTTCAACGCGCACGATCTGGTTGGTCAGCGGGCCCGAGGCCGTCGTCGCTGCACTTGGCCGATAGCCAGCCTGTTGCTGTTGAAGCTGGCGGATGCGGCTGATCAGATCTGCTGCTGCGCTGCCGAAGGCCTCAGGGCCGTGCACGTCAGGCCCCGTCGCGGCCGGAATGGCTCTCTGTCCCATCTGTCCGGCGATTGCCGACAATCTGCCGAGAAGGCCGTTGGAGCCTGCATATGTCTGCGGCGCAAACATATGATCATCGCGGAAACCCATTTTCACCTCTATGACGGGATCTGAAAAAGGAGCTCGCCGCCCGAGACGAGCAAGCGAAAGTTGCAATGTCGGACGATCCATCTATAGCTAAACAGACCACCACTGCAGGATGTGACAGATGAAGCTGCTACCCGTTGCGTTCGCCCTGATGCTGAGCGGCACCGCCGCTCTGGCCGTCGACTTCCGCTGGACCCTTGGCTACGGCCAGGGCACGCTGGAGGCGAACATCGAGAACGGCGCCGGATCCACCTTCAGCATCTATTGTCCGGCCGGCGACGACGACAAAACGCCAGGCATGTTCATCACGGTTGCGCGGATCAAGCCTCAGGCCAAGGAAATGGTGACCGCACAGATCATCGTCGACGGCAAAAACCACCCGTTCCTGCTCGAAGAAAGCCAGTTCAAGGCTGCGGGGCGACAGAACCAATGGGATTTCAGGGAGCTCGTCAAGGCACTGGCCACGAGCAAACAGAAATCCTTTGTCGTCGAATTCCCCAAGTACCAGACCCAGGAGACGTTTTCGCTACTCGACGTCCGGAAGACGTTGGGGAGTGCGAAGAAGACCATCATCCGGGACTGTGATGACGGGACGTGATGGCGGCGGTCGGGCCCTGAACCGCTTCACGTAGTCCGATCGCTGGGGACAGCTGGTGATGTCGCCGGCAGAGGTGCAATCCGCTGGCCGACAGCAATCTCAGTGAGAAGCTGTCCATCCGAGCCTTCCCAGCACACGATGCGGTTGATTAGTTGCGGTGAAGTGAAATCGGCAATGGTGTAATCGCCCCGCCATACGAGCCCCCACTTCGAACTGCGAGTGACGAGTCCGCGCTGGAATTCCCAGTTGCCCTTTAGCAGGAAAGGAGCGACGTGCGATGAGCATCGCGCAGTGAATTCCAACTGCACGCTCTCTGTGACCTCACCGATTGGCTCAAGCGCAGGCGCGTCAATGTCAGAATGCTCAGAACTCATGAGAGATCCCTGATCGCGGATGCGAGGAATTATACACCTATTCGAGAGAAAGCGCGACGGTGCTTTCGGAATTGCTTGTGGCCTGCTGATGTCATTCGTCGAGCACCTCCGAAATACGTCTATTTCTGCGGTGGGTTTGATGACGGAATGGACCGAGAAGTCCCATCGCCATACAGAATCACTCGCCCATTGTCAGGGAAGTTGAATATGACGGTAGTCCCTGACTGCTGCGCATACCCGCCAGCCTTCAAACATAAGAGGTAGGCTTTTCTGCACGCAGCGGCGTAATCCTCATCCCAGCTATGGCTTAGACAATCGTAAGATGCTGTTGTGCACTGCGCATCCCTCGCGTAGTTGTCGTTTGCTGCATCTGCTAGGCGAGTCTCCGATCGACTGCTGATTGGTTGTGAACCCGCAATACTCTGCTCCCGGGCTGACGGAGCTCGCGACAGCTGCCTGAAATTTGGATCAAAATCGAGTTGATTGTTTATCGGTCGGCTTGGCGTGTAGCTCGGCGCTACCGCTCCCTGCCCTAAAATATCACCACGGCTCGCTTGATTCAGTTGCGGCGATTGCGCCAAACGTTCGAGAAATTCTAAGGTTTTTCCTCGATCAAGAACAGCGGGTCCGTAGTTTTCATGTGAGCTCATTTCAGGCATTTCGCTAAGTTCCCCTTTCTAGAGATGATCGCCTCACCCCACCACCGCATACAAAAAAACCCGCCCCGCGGTCGCGGAGTTCGCATGCGTGATCGTGAACGCCCCATTCGCCACTGCGCTCACATACATCGTCCCATTGCCGACCTCCGCCGCCGCATTCGCCGACGCCGGTACCAGGATCGGCACCGACCCCGCTGCACAATTCGCGGTCGTCACCGTCGTGCTCGATACCCCCGTCGCCAGCGTCACGCTGCCGACGGCGTTCGATCTGCCGGCCGCGAGTTGCTGGATCGCAAGCACGATCTTCTTCAGATCGGTCTCGGCAATGCCGGGAACATAAGCCGTCATAGCGTGCCGTTCGGTGTGAGATCAGGAA
>Ga0102590_1000134_pt2 | contig 140811 bp, 145 predicted proteins | sample AraplaMF_Col_mMF_FD_76859 | JGI IMG/M metagenome (GOLD analysis project Ga0102590, IMG submission 76859) | Arabidopsis root microbial communities from the University of North Carolina, USA - plate scrape MF_Col_mMF | ecosystem: Host-associated > Plants > Roots > Endosphere | place: USA... | reverse complement strand
CGCTACAATGCCGGCCCATGACCGCACCCGCTCCCCGCCCCTTGCTGCCGCGCCCGCTGCGCGTGATCGCCGGCCGCGCGCTCGAGACCGCGCTGAACCATGTGCTCTCGCTCGATCCCGACACCGTGCAGCGCCTGTCCGCGCTCGACGGACGCAGCGTGCAGCTGCACCTGGAAGGGCCGGCGCTGACCCTGGCGATCACCGTGCACGAAGGCCGCCTCAAGGTCGGCCCCGGCCGCGAGGACAGCCACCTGCGCGTGCGCGCCACCCCGGGCAGCCTGCTGGCGATGGCGCTGCGGCGCGACGACGAAGGCGTGGCGCCCGGCAAGGTCGATATCGCCGGCGATGCGGAGCTCGCGCGCCGCCTGGAAAAACTGGCCTCGAAGTTCGCTCCCGATTTCGAAGAAGCCTTCACCCGCACCTTCGGCGACGTGCTCGGCGTGCCGCTGGCCAAGGCGGTGCGCGAGGCGCTGGCGCATGCGCGCGAAAGCGGCAGCCACCTGGCCGAGGACAGCGCCGACTGGCTGCGCGACGAAGTGCGCGTGGCCGCCGCGCCGGGCGAAGTGGAAGTTTTCCTCGACGGCGTGGATGCCTTGCGCGAGCGCAGCGAACGCCTGGCATCGCGCCTGGCGCGGCTGGAACAGAAGCTCAAAGGAAACGCCGCGTGACGCCGCTGAAATTCGTGCCGCGCGTGCTGCGCGTCGCCTCGGTGCTGCTGGCCTATCGCCTCGACGAACTGGTCGACGCCGCCCATCTGTTCCGTCCACTGAAACTGCTGCGCCCGTTCCTGGCCAAGCCGCGCGCCGATGTGGCCAACCTGCCGCGCGGCGCGCGCCTGCGGCTGGCGCTGACCGAGCTGGGGCCGATCTTCGTCAAGGCCGGCCAGGTGCTGTCGACCCGGCGCGACCTGGTGCCCGCCGACATCGCCGACGAGCTGGCCCTGCTGCAGGACCAGGTACCGCCCTTTCCCGGCGCCGAGGCACGCGCGATCGTCGAGCGCGAACTGAAGGCCCCGGTGACGCAGCTGTTCGCGCGCTTCGACGAAACGCCGCTGGCATCGGCTTCGATCGCGCAGGTGCATGCCGCGGTGCTGCCCGATGGCCGCGAAGTAGTGGTCAAGGTGCTGCGCCCGGGCATCGATGCGCGCATCGCGCGCGACGTCGCCCTGCTGCATTCGCTGGGCGAGCTGGCGCAGCGCTGGCATCCGAACGCCGACAAGATCCGCCCGCTCGACGTGGTGGCGGAAGTCGAGAAGATGCTGGAGAACGAGCTGGACCTGCAGCGCGAAGGCGCCAGCGCGAGCCTGCTGCGGCGCAATTTCGAAAGCGGCGTGGACCTGTACGTCCCGGAAGTGCACTGGGAACTGACCGCCGAGCGCGTGCTGACCCTTGAGCGCGTCAATGGCGTCAGCTGCGACGACATCGCGGCGATCGACGCCGCCGGCGTGGACCGCAAGACGCTCGCTGCCAAGGGCGTGCGCGTATTCTACGAGCAGGTGTTCCGCGACAATTTCTTCCATGCCGACGCGCATCCGGGAAACATCTGGGTCGACGTGACGCGCTCGACCGAGCCGCGCTTCATCGCGCTGGACTTCGGCATCATGGGTTCGCTGCCGGAGGCCGACCAGTACTGGCTGGCGCAGAATTTCATCGCGCTGTTCGAGCGCGACTACGCACGCATCGCGCAGCTGCACGTCGATGCCGGCTGGATGCCGAACACCGTGCGCATAGACGAGCTGGAAGCGGCGGTGCGCACGGTGTGCGAGCCCTATTTCACCCGCCCGTTGTCGCAGATTTCGCTGGCCGAGCTGGTGGTCAAGCTGTTCCAGACCGCGCGCCGCTTCGAGCTGACCCTGCAGCCGCAGCTGATCCTGCTGCAGAAGACCCTGCTGAACATCGAAGGCGTCGGGCGCATGCTCGATCCGGACATCGATATCTGGGCCGTCGCGCATCCGGTGCTCAAGCGCATCCTGCGCGAGCGCTACAGCCCGCGCCGCACGCTGCGCGAGATGCGCAAGCGGGTGCCGGAGTGGTTCCATGCGGCACCGCAGTTTCCGGAGCTGATCCGCGACGCGCTGCGCCAGGTGGCGCGCGGCGAGCAGCGCCGGCTGGCCGATCCGCTGGAACTGGCGCAGCGCCAGGAAACTGCGCACCGGCAGCAGCGCGCGATCGGCGCGGGCCTGCTCGGCAGTGCCCTGCTGGTGAGCGCCACCGTGCTGTGGACGCAGGCGCCGCAGCACGGCGCGTGGCTGCCGCTCGGCGTGGCCGTCGCCGGGCTGTTCTCGTTTATCGCCGGATGGCCCAGGCGCTGACGCCAGCCGCGCCGCAACACGCATGACCGTTCTCGACCTCATCTACCAGGACGACGCGCTGATCGCGGTGAACAAGCCCGCCGGCCTCGCCGTGCATCGCTCCAAGCTGGTCGGCCCCGCCGACGAGTTCCTGATCGACCTGCTGCGCGAGCAAGTCGGCGGCACCGTGAACCTGGCGCACCGGCTGGACCGTGCGACCAGTGGCGTGCTGCTGGTGGCGCGCTCCGCCGAGATCGCCGCCGCGCTGGGCGAGCAGTTCATGGGTCGCGACGTGCACAAGCAATACCTCGCCGTGGTGCGCGGCTGGCCGGAGCCGGACGAGGCGCTGATCGACTACCCGCTGCCCGGTGCGCGCGACACCGGCCCGCGCCGCGATGCGCGCACGCGCTATCGCCGGCTGGCCACGGTGGAAGTGCCGATCGCGCTGGGCCGCTATCCGCAGCAGCGCTACGGCATGGTGCTGGCGGAACCGGAAACCGGCCGCTTCCGCCAGATCCGCAAGCACATGGCGCATGTCCACCATCCGGTGATCGGCGATTGCCAGCACGGCCGCAGCGATCACAATCGGCTGTACAAGCAGTACTTCGGCTGCCACCGCATGCTGCTGCATGCGTGGCGGGTGAGCTTCGCGCATCCCGTCAGCGGCGCGCCGATGCGATTGGAAGCACCGCTGGATGCCGCTTTTGCGGGTGTGCTGGAACGCTTCGGCTGGGCCCTGCCCGAGATCCCCTGAAGGCGGATGGGCGGGCCGCCCCGCCCCCGCTACACTGCGCGCCATGCTTACCGTCAGCCGATCCCTAGCGCTGCCCGAGACCGAGCTGACCGAGCGCTTCCTGCGCGCCGACGGCCCCGGTGGCCAGCACGTCAATCGCACCGAAAGCGCGGTGGAACTGCGCTTCGATGTCGCGCGCTCGCCCTCGCTGCCCGACCCGGTGCGCGAGCGCCTGCTGGCGCGCCGCGACCGCCGCCTCACCGAGGACGGCGTGCTGGTGATCCAGGCGCGCCGCTTCCGCGACCAGGCGCGCAACCGCGAGGACGCGCGCGAACGCCTGGTCGAGATCATCCGCGCCGTGCTGGTGCCGCCCAAGCCGCGCGTCGCCACCAAGCCGTCGCGCGCCTCCAAGGAGCGCCGCCTGGCCGGCAAGCAGCAACGCGGGAAGATCAAGCAGACGCGCTCGCGCAACTGGAGTTCCGAATGAGCCGTCCACCGGTGGTCCCGCCGACCCCGCCCTCGGCGCCGAAGCTGCAGAGCCGCTTCTGGCCATGGTTCTCGCGCGGCGTGCTGCGGCTGTGCGGTTGGCGCCTGCTGGGCGAGCTGCCGGACGTGCCCAAGCTGATCCTGATCGGCGCGCCGCATTCCTCGTACTGGGACGGCCTGTGGGGCCTGCTGATGAAGATCGGCATCGGCATCGAGGTCAACATCATGATCAAGCGCGAGGTGCTGGACGGCCCGCTCGGCATCATCCTGCGCCCGATCGGCATGATCGCGATCAACCGCAAGGCCGCGCTCAACGTGGTGGGGCAGATGGTCGAGCGCTTCCGGCAGCGCGAGCGGATGTGGCTGGGTATCACGCCAGAGGGCACGCGCAAGCCGGTCAAGGAATGGAAGTCCGGCTTCCTGCGCATCGCGCACGAGGCGGATGTGCCGATCCAGACGCTGTTTATCGATTATCCGAGCAAGACCTTTACGCTGGGGCCCGTGGTGCGGGCGACGGGTGATCACGATGCGGATATGGTGAAGATTCGTGCGATGTTTGCGCCGTATCGCGGCAAGCACCGCAACGCATGAGCTGAAACCCTTCTCCCTCCGGGAGCACGCGGGGAGCGCACATGGATGTGCGCGGCTCTGAGGAGCGAGGAAGGTGGCGGCAGCCGGATGAGGGTACGGGCGGAGCGATACGCATCACTCTTGCGCTCCGCCCGTACCCTCACCCCAACCCCTCTCCCGATGGGAGAGGGGCTCTACGCATCGGCACTCGGAGGCATCCATGGAATCACTCGGCATCCAGCATTTCGGCGCCTTCGTGCTGGCCTGCATCGCGCTTGCGCTGACGCCCGGCCTGGACACCTTCTACATCCTTGCCCGCAGCGGCCGCGAAGGACGCACGGTAGGCATGGCCGCGGTGCTGGGCATCAATGCCGGCTGCATCGTGCATACGCTGGCGGCGGTGCTGGGCATCTCGGCGATCCTGATGACCTCGGCGCTGGCGTTCGCGGCGCTGAAGTATCTGGGCGCGGCCTATCTGGTATGGGTCGGCCTGCGCATGCTGCTGGCCAGGCAGAGCGCGCGCCAGCCGACGGTGACCCGCGGCCGCGGCCTGAGCGCGGCGTTCCGCCAGGGCATGCTGACCAATGTGCTGAATCCGAAGGTGGCGTTGTTCTTCCTGGCCTTCCTGCCGCAGTTCGTATCGATGCAGGCGCCGCATCCGCAGTGGGGACTGGCGGTGCTCGGCGTGAGCTTCATCGGCGTCGGCATGCTGTGGTCGATGGTGCTGGCGATGCTGGGCGGCCAGGTGCACCGGCTGCTCGATGCGCGCCCGCACCTGGGGCAGTGGATGGACCGCGCCTGCGGCACGGTGCTGCTGGGCTTCGGCATCCGCCTGGCGATGCAGCGCCAGCAGTAACGCTCGGCGTAGGTTGGGGTGGGCCGCAGGCGAACCCCAACGGATCTGCATGCGCATGCGCCTGTTGGGGTTCGCCGGTGGCTCACCCCAACCTACCGTTCGGAGTGGCCCGGCTCGTCGTAGTCGCGATGGGTCAGCAGGCCGGGCCGGATCAGATCGATGAAAGCCCGCGCTTCCGCGCTGAGGAATTTGCCCTTGCGCATCACCACGCCATAAGCGCGCTGCGGAAAGTACTGCCGCAGGTTGCGCACGGCCAGCCGCGCGCGGTCGGCCTCGGTGATGCAGATGCCGGTGACGATGGAAATCCCCAGACCCATCGCGACGTATTCCTTGATCACGTCCCAGCCGCCGACTTCGATCGCCACCTGGTATGGCACCTGCCGCTGCTGGAACACCAGGTCCACCAGCCGGTAGGTGGACAGGCGCTGCGGCGGCAGGATCAGGCCGTAGGGCGAGAGATCTTCCAGCCGGATCGCGTCCTTCGCCGCCAGCGGGTGATCCCGCGGCGTGATCAGCATCGGGTCGTAGTGATAGACCGGCGCCCAGGCGATGTCATTGGGCACGTCCAGCATCGAGCCCACCGCGAAATCCGCCTCGTCCGCGCGCAGCAGGGCCAGGCCGTCCTTGCCGGTGACGTTCGCCAGCTGCAGCTGCACCGCCGGGTAGTGCTCGCGGTAGCGGCGCACCAGGTCCGGCAGCAGGTACTGGATGGTCGAGGTGCCGGCGGCGATGGTCAGGCGGCCGCTCTGCAAGCCCTTCACCTTGGCCTGGAAGTCGCGGTCCAGCGATTCCCAGCCTTCCACCAGCGGGCGCGCCAGCTCGTATAGCGCCTCGCCGGCGTCGGTGAGATTGATGCGGCGCCGGCTGCGTTCCAGCAGGCGGGTACCGAGCTCCCGCTCCAGCGCCTGCAGCTGCAGGCTCACGCTCGGCTGCGACAGGAACAGCGCCTCGGCGGCGCGGGTCAGGGTGCCGAGCTTCACCGTGTAGACGAAGGCGCGCAGTTGCTTCTGGCGGTTGCCCTTGTAGTAGAAGCGCGCCTGTCCCTCGGCGGGGGCGACATCACCGGCGCGGCGTCGCGGGACCGATTTTCGGCCTTTGCGGGGCTTGTTCAGCTTGTCGGATGCCTTGGTCAAGGCTTTCTGCTCAATGAGTTAGAAAAATCATTAGCTTTGCCAATATCTAAAATTGAAACATTCGCTTTGTCAAAGCCAATCTCCGCGACCTAGTGTCACCCCATCGTCATCAGTGGAGTGAAGCCATGGCCGTCCCCCAAGAACGCCTGCCCCAGTCGTCGATCCGGATCGAGGGCGAGACCGGTCCCGGCCACGAGAGCATCCTGACCCCCGCGGCCCTGGCCTTCCTGGCCGACCTGCACCACCGCTTCAACGATCGCCGGCTGGACCTGCTGGCGGCCCGCCGCACCCGCCAGGCCCGCTACGACGCCGGGGAGCTGCCCGACTTCCGCGCCGACACCCTGGCCATCCGCGAGGGCCGGTGGACAGTCGGCAAGATCCCCGCCGCCCTGCAGGACCGCCGCGTGGAGATCACCGGCCCGGTCGAGCGCAAGATGATCATCAATGCGCTGAACTCAGGCGCGAAGGTGTTCATGGCCGACTTCGAGGATTCCAGCGCGCCCACGCTGGCCAACCAGCTCGACGGCCAGATCAACCTGCGCGACGCCGTCAACGGCACCATCGGTTACACCTCGCCGGAGGGGAAGACCTACCGCGTCGGCCACGATCCGGCCGTGCTGGTGGTCCGCCCGCGCGGCTGGCACCTGCCGGAGCGGCACCTGACGGTGGACGGCGAGCCGATGTCCGGCGCCCTGGTCGACTTCGGCCTGTACGCCTTCCACAACGCCCGCGCCCTGCAGGCGCGCGACCGCGGCCCGTACTTCTACCTGCCCAAGCTGGAGGCGATGGAAGAAGCCGCGCTGTGGCACGAGGCGATGGCCGCCGCCGAGGAGGCGCTGGGCCTGCCGGCGCACTGCATGAAGGCCACCGTGCTGATCGAGACGCTGCCGGCGGTGTTCCAGATGCACGAGATCCTGCATGCGCTGCGCGAGCGTGCGGTCGGCCTCAATTGCGGGCGCTGGGATTACATCTTTTCCTACCTGAAGACCTTCCGCGGCCACCGCGACCGCCTGCTGCCGGAGCGCGGCCAGGTGCTGATGACGGTGCCGTTCCTGAAGGCCTATTCGGAGCTGCTGATCCAGACCTGCCATCGCCGCGGCGCCTTCGCCATGGGCGGCATGGCGGCGCAGATTCCGATCAAGGGCGACGAAGCGGCCAACGAGGCAGCCCTGGCCAAGGTGCGCGCCGACAAGCTGCGCGAAGTGCAGGCCGGCCACGACGGCACCTGGGTCGCGCATCCGGCGCTGGTGCCGGTGGCGCGGGAGATCTTCGACCAGTACATGCCCTCGCCGAACCAGCTCAACGTGGCGCGTGCCGACGTGCAGGCCAGCCGCGACCAGCTGATCGCGCCCTGCGCCGGCACCATCAGCCGCGCCGGCTTCGACAACAACGTGGAAGTGGCGCTGCGCTATACCGCCGCCTGGCTGGACGGGCTGGGCTGCGTGCCGATCCATCACCTGATGGAGGACGCCGCCACTGCCGAGATCGCCCGCGCGCAGTTGTGGCAGTGGCTGCACCATCCTGGAAATCCGGCCGGCGGGACGCCGGCCGGAGGCGGCCTCGAATTCACCGACCACGCGCCGATCGACTTCGCGCTGTTCGACCAGGCGCTGGCCGCGCATACGCACCGCCTGCGCGCCAGCACGCATCCCGGCGCCGCGCGCGCCGACGACGCCGCGGCGCTGCTCGCCACGCTGACCCATGCCGAACAGCTCGGCGACTTCCTCACCCTGCCCGCCTACGACCGCCTCGCCTGAGCGCGACGCCGCCTTTCGTTACCAGGAGTCACGACATGAAGAACAACTTGCCCACCGCCGAGCAGATCACCCTCGACTGGCAGAACAATCCGCGCTGGAACGGCGTGCGCCGCAACTACACCGCAGCGGACGTGGTGCGCCTGCGCGGCACCGTGCCGGTCGAGCATTCGATCGCCCGCCACGGCGCGGAGCGGTTGTGGAAGTCGCTGCAGCAGGAGGACTTCGTCAACGCGCTCGGCGCGCTGACCGGCAACCAGGCCATGCAGCAGGTGAAGGCCGGCCTCAAGGCGATCTATCTCAGCGGCTGGCAGGTCGCCGCCGACGCCAACCTCGCCGGCGAGATGTATCCGGACCAGTCGCTGTATCCGGCCAACTCGGTGCCGCAGGTGGTCAAGCGCATCAACAACACCTTGCTGCGCGCGGACCAGCTGCACCACGCCGAGGGCAACGACGAGATCGACTGGATGGTGCCGATCGTGGCCGACGCGGAAGCGGGCTTCGGCGGCGTGCTCAATGCGTTCGAGCTGATGAAGGCAATGATCGAGGCCGGCGCCTCCGGCGTGCACTTCGAGGACCAGCTGGCCTCGGTGAAGAAGTGCGGCCACATGGGCGGCAAGGTGCTGGTGCCGACGCGCGAGGCGGTCGACAAGCTCACCGCCGCGCGCCTGGCCGCCGACGTGCTCGGCGTGCCCACCTTGCTGGTGGCGCGCACCGACGCCGACGCGGCGGACCTGCTCACCTCCGATATCGACGACAACGATCGCCCCTTCGTCACCGGCGAGCGCACCGTCGAAGGCTTCTTCCGCGTGCGCCCCGGCCTGGACCAGGCGATCAGCCGCGGCCTGGCCTATGCGCCCTACGCCGACCTGGTGTGGTGCGAGACCAGCAAGCCGAACCTGGAGGAAGCGCGCAGGTTCGCCGAGGCGATCCACGCGCAGTTCCCCGGCAAGCTGCTGGCCTACAACTGCTCGCCGAGCTTCAACTGGAAGAAGAACCTGGATGACGCCACCATCGCCAGGTTCCAGCGCGAACTGGGCGCGATGGGCTACAAGTTCCAGTTCATCACCCTCGCCGGCTTCCACAGCCTCAACTACGGCATGTTCGACCTGGCGCACGGTTATGCGCGCCGCCAGATGAGCGCCTTCGTGGAACTGCAGGAGCGCGAATTCGCCGCGGCCGAGCGCGGCTTTACTGCGGTGAAGCACCAGCGCGAGGTGGGCACCGGCTATTTCGACCAGGTGACCCAGGCGATCCAGCAGGGGCAGTCGTCGACCACGGCGTTGAAGGGTTCCACCGAGGAAGCGCAGTTCCACGCGCGGCGCGCTTCGGCGGCCTGATCGAGCAAACCACTTGGCGTGGCGCCGGCAGGGATGCTGGCGCGGGAGCCGGCGGGTCCGCCCGCCGGCTCCCGCCATGCAGGGAAGCTTGCCGGCGGAGCGCGCAGTCTCGTCGCCACAAAAACCTGGGCGCTATGGGCGTCTGAAACGAAGGAAGGGATAACCCTGAGGGAAAGGCCAAACCCCGGTATCGGACGGGGGGAGGGAGGGGAACCGATACCGGGGTGGCGGGGACGGAGTCCATAAGAGAACTCGTCGGTGCAGATATTAGCCCGAATCCGAGCCGAGTCAATACCGGACGGTACACAAATTCATCGCCGCACCTTAATGGCTTGATTTGAAAGGCTAGAACCGCCGGTATTGCAGCGCTTCGGCGAGATGGACGCGGGCCAGCGAGGCCGCCCCGCCATCCAGGTCGGCGATGGTGCGCGCCACACGCAGGGTGCGGTGGTAGGCGCGGGCGGACAGGCCCAGGCGCTCGAGCGCCGCTTCGAACCAGGTCCGTTCGGCGGGACCGAGGGCGCAGTCGCGCTCCAGTTCGCGTGTGCTGATCTCTGCGTTGGAGCGTCCGGCACGTTGCATGGCGTGGTGGCGTGCGGCCAGCACGCGGGCGCGGACCGTGGCGGAATCCTCGTCGTGTTCGCCGCGGGCGGCGCCCAGTTCGCTCAGCGGCTGGCGCGGCACGTCCACGCACAGGTCGATGCGGTCCAGCAGCGGACCGGAGACGCGGCCGCGGTAGCGCTGCACCTGGTCCGGCGTGCAGCGACAGCGTTCGCGCGGATCGCCGGCATAACCGCAGGGGCAAGGATTCATCGCCGCGACCAGCTGGAACTGCGCCGGGAACGTCGACTGCCGCGCTGCGCGCGAGATCACGATGGAACCGGATTCCAGCGGCTCGCGCAGGACGTCAAGCACATGCCGGGTGAATTCCGGCAGCTCGTCCAGGAACAGCACGCCGTGATGCGCCAGCGAGATCTCCCCCGGCCGCGGATGCGAACCGCCGCCGACCAGGGCGACGGCGGATGCGGTGTGATGAGGCGAGCGGAACGGTCGGCGACGCCACCGTCCCGCCTCGACTGGCTGCCCGGACACCGACAGCACGGCACAGGTTTCCAGCGCCTCCGATTCGCTCAGCGGCGGCAGGATGCCGGGCAGGCGTTCGGCCAGCATGGTCTTGCCGGTGCCGGGCGGGCCGACCAGCAGCAGGTGATGTCCGCCGGCGGCGGCGATCTCCAGCGCGCGGCGGGCGTGACGCTGGCCGCGCACGTCGCGCAGGTCGGGGCCGTCGCCGGCCACCTCGTCATTGGCGGGAGCCGCTGCCGGGGTCGGCAGGTCCTGCGTGCCGCGCAGCCAGCCGCAGACCTCGGCCAGCGAATCGGCGACGCGCACGTCGGCATCCGAGATCAATGCCGCCTCCGCTGCGTTGGCGCGAGGCACGACGACCTTGCGGCCGCGTGCACGGGCACGCATCAACGCCGGCAAGACACCGGAAACGCCGCGCAGTGCGCCGGAGAGCGCCAGCTCGCCGAGGAATTCACAGTTGTCGAGCCGCTCGCGCGGCACCTGGTTGCCGGCGGCGAGGATGCCCAGCGCGATCGCCAGGTCGAAGCGGCCGCCATCCTTGGGCAGCTCGGCCGGAGCCAGGTTCACGGTGACCCGGCGGTTGGGGTACTCGAACGCGGTGTTCTGGATCGCCACCCGCACCCGGTCGCGCGCCTCGCGCACGGCGGCCTCGGGCAGGCCGACGATGTTGGTGCCGGGCAGGCCGCCGGACAGATGCACCTCCACCATCACCTGGGGAGCGGCCACACCCTCCTGGGCGCGACTGAGGGTGACGGCAAGACTCATGGGCAGGTGCTGATGGTTCCGGAGCGGGCAAAGAATGACCGCCCCCGGTCGTTCTCGGGGTGAGGGTGACGGACCGGGGACGGCTCCCGGGAGGGAGAAGTGCTAGCCCCCGCGCGATGCGGCGAGCGCCTCCAGATCGGCCACTCGTCGCTCCAAGGCTTCCACTCTTGCTCGCGTACGGGCGAGCAGGAGGGTCTGGACGTCGAACTCCTCGCGGGTGACTAGGTCGAGGCGGCGCAGTCCCTGCGCAAGGACATCGGAAAAGTTGGCGCGGAGGTCCTCATGCGCCTGAGCCAATCCTGGCGGAACCAACGAGGCAAGTCGTAAGGCAAGCTGATCGATATCCTGCCTATCCATCATGGATAGCACCTCGAACTCGTCGGAAAGAAGTCTAAGTAACTGCTGTGTTTGTGCGCCATCGGCGGGCTCCGCTGCTGCTTGTAGGGATTTTCCTACACGTCGTGCTCACAGGCGACAAATCCGCCCCCGGCCGGGCAAAATGCCGCTCCCCGGGGGCATCGGCCGCCCGCTGTCTTGTGACGAGGAATTCCCATGAAGCTGGTGGTGGCGATCATCAAACCCTTCAAGCTCGACGATGTGCGCGAGGCGCTGGCCGAAGTGGGCGTGCAGGGCATCACGGTGACCGAAGTGAAGGGCTTCGGCCGCCAGAAGGGCCATACCGAGCTCTACCGCGGCGCCGAGTACGTGGTCGACTTCCTGCCCAAGATCAAGCTGGAAGTGGCGGTGGCGGACGAGCAGTTGGAGCGCGTGGTCGAAGCCATCTCCCAGGCCGCCCGCACCGGCAAGATCGGCGACGGCAAGATCTTCGTCAGCGCGCTGGACCAGGTGATCCGCATCCGCACCGGCGAGCTGGACAACGACGCGCTCTGAGTCAGTCCGCCGTGGCCGAGAGGCCACGTTCCCGCTGGAAACGCCGGTGGTGCACCAGCAAGCCGGTGAAATACACCAGGTAGTAGCCGACCATCAGCCCGAACACCGCCAGGGTAAGCGGGCTGCCGATCGGCGGCGCGTGCCCGGCGGCCAGCGCCGGATCCTTGACCTGCGGCATCACCTCGACGAAGCGCCAGGCCAGGCGGCCGACCAGCAGCAAGGTCAGGCCCGCGCCGATCCACGGATTGGGAATATAGACATCGGCGCCCTCCGCGTTCTGGCCGAAGGTGGTCAGGCGCAGGCCCACCGTCCCCAGCACCGCGCCGCCGGCAATGCCGCCGGCCAGGCCCGCCAGCAACATCGGGTTGTACAGCCCGGTCAGGGCGAACAGTACGGTCACCGCAGCGAAGATCGCGATGCGCGCGATCATGCGTTTGCGCCGGATCGGCTGCGGCCCGAAGTTGCCGCGCACGCGCCGGTAGATGGCGAAGGCCGCCAGCGGAACCATCAGCGCGGGAATCATGTTCGGAGCCATGGCCGGCACTCGTTGGTGGAAGATGGCGCAGCCTAGCGCCCGGGATGTTGCACGACGACTGACGCCGCGCAGCCATCGCGGGTGACACGCGTCACCCGCGCGGCGCGGCGCTTACCTGGCCTTGCCCTGGTTGGCCACCGCGGCCATCTTCGCCGCGATCGCCTCGGCATCGCCCAGGTAGTAGTGGCGCAGCGGCTTGAGGTTCTCGTCGAATTCGTACACCAGCGGCACGCCGTTGGGGATGTTCAGCTCGACGATGTCCTCGTCGGAAATCCCGTCCAGGTACTTCACCAGCGCGCGCAGCGAATTGCCGTGCGCTGCCACCACCACGCGCTGGCCGGCGCGGATCGCCGGCGCCAGCACTTCGTGCCAGTACGGCAGCACGCGGGCCACGGTGTCCTTGAGGCATTCGGTGTCGGGGATCAGCGCGGGATCCAGCCCGGCATAGCGCGGATCGTGCACCGACTCGTTGTCGGCGCGCTCCAGCGCCGGCGGCGGGATGTCGTAGCTGCGGCGCCAGACCTTGACCTGGTCCTCGCCGAACTTGGCCGCGGTCTCGGCCTTGTTGAGGCCGGTCAGCGCGCCGTAGTGGCGCTCGTTGAGGCGCCAGTCGGTGAGCACCGGAATCCACATCAGGCCCATCTCGTCCTGCACGCCCCACAGCGTGCGCACCGCGCGCTTGAGCACCGAGGTATGCGCCACGTCGAAGCTGTAGCCGGCTTCCTTGAGCAGGCGGCCCGCTTCCTTCGCCTCTTCCAGGCCCTGCGCGGTGAGGTCGACGTCGGCCCAGCCGCTGAAGCGGTTGTCGAGGTTCCACTGGGATTGGCCGTGGCGGATCAGTACGAGTTTGTGCATGGCGGGCATCGGCTGGAGGGAAGGCGGCGAAGTGAAGACGGCATGGTGAAGCCCGCCTTCCGGCCCGTCAAATCGGCCTTCCCCTGTCGAAGGTCATGCTAAACCCCGCCCCGCGCCGGAGCATCCTAGGCAGGTCATTCACTCACGGAGTTCCGCCATGCGCCGTACCCTGCTCACCCTGGCCCTCGTCCTCGCGCTGCCGCTGGCCGCCCACGCCCGGGACAACGATATCGACAAGGTCAACGGCGCGGTTCGCGTCGAGGCCGGCCAGCAGGCCGGCGACGTCAGCTCGGTCAACGGCTCGGTGCACGTCGGCGAGCGCGCCACGGTGCAGAAGGCCAGCACCGTCAACGGCTCGGTGGAACTGGGCGAGCGCGCACAAGCCGCGGAGGTGGAGACCGTCAACGGCTCCGCCACCCTGGGCGCCGGCGCCAAGGTCAGCGGCGAAGTCAGCACCACTAACGGCGCGATCCGCCTGGGCAAGGGCGCGGACGTGGCCGGCAAGGTCGGCAACGTCAACGGCCGCATCAATCTCGAGGGCGCGCATATCGGCCACGGCATCGAGACGGTCAACGGCAGCATCTATGTCGGCGCCGATTCGCGCATCGAAGGCGGCATCCTGGTCGACAAGCCCAGCGGCTGGTTCAACAGCAACAACCGCCCGCCGCACGTGGTGATCGGCCCGCACGCCGTGGTGCAGGGCACGCTGGAATTCCGCCGCGAAGTGATCCTGCAGGTCAGCGACAGTGCGCAGATCGGCCCGGTCAAGGGCGCGACGGCGACCAAGTTCTCCGGCGAGATGCCGTCGGACGACTGAGCATGACGAAGCGGGTCGCCCTCGATGGCGATCCGCTTCGTTTCAAAGCCAGTCGCGCGGCTTGAGGTAGTCCTGCAGCCGCGCTTCCGCCGAGCCGGGCTCCGGCGTGTAGGCATATTCGAAGCGCACGCGCGGCGGCAGGCTCATCAGGATCGATTCGGTACGCCCGCCCGACTGCAGGCCGAACAGCGTGCCGCGGTCGTAGACCAGGTTGAATTCCACGTAGCGCCCGCGACGGTACAGCTGGAACTCGCGCTCGCGCTCGCCGTACGGCGTGTCCTTGCGGCGCTCGGCGATCGGCAGGTAGGCATCGAGGAAGCCCTGCCCCACCGCCTTGGTGAAATCGAAGCAGCGCTCGAAGCCGCCTTCGTTCAAGTCGTCGTAGAACAGGCCGCCGACGCCGCGCGTCTCGGCGCGATGCTTCAGATAGAAGTACTCGTCGCACCACTTCTTGTAGCGCGGATATACATCCGCACCGAACGGCACGCACAGGTCGCGCGCCACCGTATGCCAGTGCGCCGCGTCCTCGTCGAACGGATAGAACGGCGTGAGATCGAAGCCGCCGCCGAACCACCACACCGGCTCCAGGCCCTCCTTGCTCGCTTCGAAATAACGCACGTTGGCGTGCGTGGTCGGCAGGTAGGGATTGCGCGGATGCAGCACCAGCGACACGCCGGTGGCGACGAAGCCGCCACCGGCCAGCTCCGGCCGGTGCGCGGTGGCGCTGGGCGGCAGCTGGCTGCCGTGCACCAGGGAGAAATTCACGCCGGCCTGCTCGAACACCGCGCCGTCGCGCAGCACGCGCGTGCGGCCGCCACCGCCGGCCGGACGCGTCCACGCGTCCTCCACGAAACTCGCCTTGCCGTCCAGCTGTTCGACCGCGGCGCAGATGCGATCCTGCAGCTCGCGCAAGAACTGTTCGACTCGGTCGGTTTGCTGGCTCATCGGGACATCCGGGTGGGTGGGGAACGGCGGGAGCTTAGCAAGCCCATCGCGTACCCGGCTGCGACCTCGCGCCGCGGTCTAGCGCACGCGCATCAAGAGCCGCGCAGCGCCGATCCGCCGCGCCCAGCGCAGGCCCAGGTCGATCCACATCACATAGGCCGCCTCCGCGAGCAGCCGGAGCGCGATGCGCCGGTCCAGGCGCAGACGTTCTTCCGCGGCCACCGGCACGCTCGCCGCGAAACCCAACCAGCGCGCCAGCAGCAGGCAGCGCGGCAGGTGATAGCGGCTGGTCACCAGCGCCACCGGCGGCAGCGCCTCGGTGTGTTCCTCGTGGCGCAACAGACTGCGCCCATGGCGCAGGTTGTCCAGCGAATCGGTGGAGGCCTGTTCCAGCCGCGGCGCAAGACCGGCGGGCAGACCGTGCGCGCGCAGCCAGGCCAGCCCGGCTTCGGCCTCGCTGATGCGGCCGCCGCTGCAGCCGCCGAGCAGGAGCATGCGCTCGACCTGTCCCGCCTGCGCCAGCGCCAGCGCGCGCGCCAGGCGCTGCTGGTAATCGCGCTCCGGCCGGTCGCCGGCCAGCTTGCGCCCGAACACCAGCACGTCGCGCCGGTCCGGCGGCGCCAGCGCGCTGCGCGCGGCCACCCGCCACACGAAGACCAGGTAGCCGACCCACACCAGGCCCAGGCTCAGCACCATCGCCACGCCCACCACCACCGCGACATGCAGCAGGTCGCGGCGGCGCGCATGGCGCCAGGGACCGCGTTTCAGAGGGGCGAGGATGGAGGACACGGATGGGCCCGGCAAAAGGCCAGCAGTGTGGGCAAGGCTTATGAAAGCCGCAATGGAGATAGTGGGCGGAAATATGAACGTAAGAACCGGCCGCACTGGGCGCACCCCACGGCCCCCCGCTAGGCTCCCGCGATGCCCCGACCCATGATTCCTCTTGCCGTCAGCGCCTATACCGTGACGTCCGCGCTGGGCCTCGGCCTGGCCGATCATCGCCAGGCGCTCGAAGCCGCGCGCGGCGGCCTGCGTCCGAACGATTTCGGCGACGCGCCGCTGGCCTGCTGGATCGGCCGCGTCGACGGCGTCGAAGACGCACCGCTGCCGGACACGCTGGCCGAGTGGGAATGCCGCAACAACCGGCTGGCCTGGCTGGGCCTGCAGCAGGACGGTTTCCTCGGGCGCGCCCAAGCGGCGATCGCACGCTACGGCGCCGCGCGCGTCGCGCTGGTGCTGGGCACGTCCACCGCCAGCATCGGCGCCACCGAGGAAGGCTACCGGCGCCTCGACGACGGCCGCATGCCGGCCGGGCTGGCGCGCCCCGGCCTGCACATGCCGCACTCGCTCACTGCCTTCGTCGCCGACGCACTCGGCCTGCAGGGGCCGGCGCTGACGGTGTCGACCGCGTGCTCGTCCAGCGCCAAGGTCTTCGCCAGCGCCGAACGCCTGATCCGCCTGGGAGTGGCCGATGCCGCCCTGGTCGGCGGCGTCGACACGCTGTGCGGCAGCGTGCTGTTCGGCTTCAACTCGCTGGAGCTGGTGTCGCCGGAGCGCTGCCGCCCGTTCGATCGCGCGCGCCGCGGCCTGTCGCTCGGCGAGGCCGCCGGCTTCGCCCTGCTCGAGCGCACCGGGGCCGCGCCCGCTTCGCCGCGCCTGCTCGGCTACGGCGAAGCCAGCGATGCGCACCACATGTCCACGCCGCATCCGGAAGGGCTCGGCGCGGAACTGGCGCTGCGCGATGCGCTGGAGCGCGCCAGCCTCGACGCCGCGCAGGTCGATTACATCAACCTGCACGGCACCGCGAGCCAGAAGAACGACGAAGTCGAAGCTGCGCTGATCGGCCGCATTTTCCCCGCCGGCACGCGCGCCAGTTCCACCAAGGGCTATACCGGACACACGCTGGGCGCGGCCGGCATCGTCGAGGCGGCGTTCGCGCTGCTCGCGCTGGAGCATGGCTTCGTGCCGGGCAACCTCGGCGGCGACGAGCCCGATCCGGCCTGCGGTCCGCAGTTCGCGTGGAGCGGCGAACGACGCGACGTACGCATCGCCTTGAGCAATTCTTTCGGTTTCGGCGGCAACAATGCCTGCCTGGCGTTCGGCAAGGCAGCGGCATGAGCGAGTTGCGCATTTACGTGGAAGGCATTGGCGTGTGGTCGCCGCAGCTGGCGGACTTCGCCGCGCTGCGCAGCTGGCTGCAAGGCACGCCGTCGCCCGCGCCCGCCGCGCGCCCGCCGGCGGCGACGCTGCCGGCGAACGAACGCCGCCGCGCACCGGAAAGCGTGCTGCTGGCGATCGAAGTGGCCGGCCAGGCGGTGGCGATGAGCGGACGCGACGCGGCAACACTGGCCTGCGTGTTCGGTTCCGCCTTCGGCGACCTCAGCATCACCGACTACATGTGCCAGACGCTGGCGCAGACGCCGGCCGAGCTGTCGCCGACGCGCTTCCACAACTCGGTGCACAACGCGCCCGCCGGCTATTGGACCATCGCCACCGGCTGCCATGCGCCGTCCTCGGCGGTCTGCGCGTGGCACGACACGGTCGGCGCCGGCCTGCTGGAAGCCGCGGCGATGGCGCTGGCGGACGAGCGGCCGGTGCTGTTCGTCTGCGGCGACGTGGCGGCCGCCGGCCCGCTGGCGCCGATCACCGGCAGCGCGCAAGCCTTCGGCTGCGCCTTCGTGGTGACGCCGGAAGTCTCGCCGCGCAGCATCGCCGCGCTGTCGCTGCGCACCGTTCCGCAGCACGGCGGCACGCCGCGCCAACGGTCCGCGCTGCCCGCCGCCTGGTACGAAGGCAATGCCACGGCCAATGCGGCGCTGCCGCTACTTGCCGTTTTGGCAGGCCATAACCGTCATTGTCAGATGGCCGCGGCGGGAAAGCTGGGCCTGGAAATTGTCATGGAGAACGTCGCTTGAATGCCCCGGGCAACCGCTGGTGTGTACTTATCCCCTGCCTCAACGAAGAGGCGGCCATCGAAGAGGTGGTCGGCTCGGCCATCGCGCTCGGCGCGCCGGTCATCGTGGTCGATGACGGCTCCGACGACCGCACGCCGGAGCTCCTCGCGCGCCTGCCGGTGACGCTGTTGCGCCACCAGCAGCGCCGCGGCAAGGGCGAGGCGCTGCGCACCGGCTTCCGCGAAGCGCTGCGCCAGGGCTTCGACGCCGTGGTCACCATGGACGGCGATGGCCAGCACCTGGCCAGCGACGTGCCGCGCATCGTCGCCGCCGCGCAGCGCTATCCGCGCCACATCGTGATCGGCGCGCGCCTGATCGACAAGGCGCAGCAGCCGAAGGCGCGCCGCCTCGCCAACGCCTTCGCCGACTGGGGCATTTCCTGGGCCTGCGCGCAGCCGGTCGCCGATACGCAGAGCGGCCAGCGCTGGTATCCGCGCGCGGCGCTGGACCTGGCCGATCTGCCGGCGGAGAACTTCGTGTTCGAAGCGGCGATCCTGATCGCCGCCTCGCGCGAGAAGGGCCTGGGCGTGGCCTCGGTGCCGATCGCCTCGCGCTACCAGGACGAGTTCCGTCTCAGCCACTTCAATCCGGTGCGCGACGTGGTGCGCATCACCAGCTACACGGTGGGGCGCGTGCTGCATTACGGCGACGTCTGGAACAGCTATCGCCGTTCGCGCGCCAGCCAGCCGATCGTGTTCGATACCGCCGCGCCGGCGCGCTGAGGCCGGCCCGGGCTCAGCCGACGTAGATCACCGCCGCGCGTCCGCTGGCCAGGACGCGCCCGGCCTGCTCCACGCGAAACGCGTACTGCGCGCCGGCTTCATCGGCGAACAGCTGTTCCGCATGGACGTCCAGACGCCCCGCGTGCGGATCGACATGGTCCACCGCCAGCATCACCTCGCGCAGGCTGACCAGCCGGCCCTGCCTTACCGACGCATCGCCGCGTGCGCGCGCCTCGAGCGCGCCGTGCACCGCCATGGCCTGCGCGCCGTATTCGGCCAGGTGCACGGCGTGCAGGCCTTGCGCGGAACGCAAAGGATTCGTGGGAGCAGCATGCCGCTCGCTGATGGCATGCAGCGTGGTGGCGTCCCACGCCAGCACCGCATCGAGCAGGCACATCTCGCCCGCATGCGGAATCAGCGGCGCCCAGTCAGTCCGTTCGAGCATGCGGCGCCATCAGGGTGGAAAGGCAGAAATGGAAGGCCACGCCCAGGCTCACGGTGAGGCCGATGGCGCGCAGCACCGGGATGCTGCTCCAGGCGAACATGCCGAACACCAGCAGCGCGGAGGCGACGCAGACCAGGGTGGCGTGCAGGGTGCGGCGCTGCTCGGCGACCTCGTCCGTGTCGCGCTCGAAGAACAGCGCGTAGTGCAGGCCCAGGCCGGCGGCGAGGGTCAGCGCGACCAGGTGGAACAGCGAGATCTCCACGCCGGCGGCGCGCTCCACCGCCAGCACCAGGAAGGTGGCCAGGGTCATCGGCGCCAGCACGCGCCAGGCACGGCGCCAGCCGCGCAGGGCGAACGATACGGTCAGCACCAGCAGCACCGCGGCGATGGCCAGCGCGTGCAGGATGCGCACGCGGTAGTCGGCGACCAATGATTCCGCCGCCGCCTTGAGATCCAGTACGCGCACGGCGCCGCCGCTGTCCTTCGCCAGCGCTTCGAGCGCGGCGACGTCATGCACGCCGCTGAGCGTGCCCAGGCCCAGCCACTGGTGTTCGCGCTGCACCAGCATGGCGGCGAAGCGCTGGCCCAGCGCGCTGCGCGCGAACGCCTCCGGCGTCAGCGGCGGCAAGGCCTTGGCTTTCGCCACGTCGGCCAGGAAGGGCTCGAACAGATCCTGGCGGAACGGCATGCCCTGCGTGGCCGCGGCGAGCGAGGCGCGCAATGCCACGGCATCGGGCAGCCTGCGCTGGCGCTCCTGCTGGGTGGCGATGCTGGGCAGGTAGCGCGAGGGCAGTTCGATCGCATCGGCGGCGTGGCGCGCCACCAGTGCATCGACCTCAGGTTCCAGCTGCTCCGACAGGCGCAGCACGCCTTGCGCATCGGCAGCCTGCAGCACCAGCAGGTAGCGCACGTCGGGCGCGCCGAGCGCTTCGCGCAGGCGCGCATCGCGCTGCAGCAGGTCCGGCGGCAGCGGCGTCAGCGCGGCGAGATTGTTCTGCCAGAACGCGCCCGGCGCGACGGCCAGTGCAATCACGATCGCGACGGCCACCGCCGCCGGCAGCCAGCGCGGGCGCGGCAGGCGGTCGAAGAAGCCGCGTGCGCGCGCCAGCCAGGGCATGTCCGCCACGTCGCGCACCTGCGCCGGCAGCAGGCGCGGCAGCAGATAGCGCGTGCACAGGCCGGCCACCAGCAGGCCGGTGATGGTGAACACCGCCAGCTGCTGCAGGCCGTTCACGCCCGAGGCGTAGAACGCCAGGTAGGCGATGCAGGCCGAGGCGATCGCGGTCAGCAGCAGCGGCCACAGCGCACGTACGCTGGCCACGGCGTTCTCGCCGGCGCGCCGGTGGCTCAACACGCGGATGGGATATTCCTGCGCCACGCCGAGCAAGGTGAAGCCGAAGGCGAGCGTGATGCCATGCACCTGCGGGAAGGCCAGTACCAGCGCGGCGATGCCGCCCAGCGCGGCGCTGGCGATCGGCAGCGCCGACAGCAGCAGCGAACCGAAGCTGCGATAGGCCAGCAGCAGCAGCAGGATGAAGCCCACGGTGGAGACATTGCCGATCCACTCCGCCTCGTGCCGAGTGTGTTCGCCCACCACCACGCTGAAATAGCCGGGGCCGCTGATGCTCAGATGCGCGCCACCGGTCTTGGACAGGCGACGGAACGCCTGCTCGATGCCGTTCACCGCCTCGCCCTGCGCCGCCGGATCGAAACCCGCGGCCTTGGTCTGCACCACCAGCAGGGCTTCGCCCTTGGGCGAGAACCACACGCCTTCGCGCACGTCCGGCGTATGCGCCGGGGTCCAGCGCTCGGCCAGCTTCAGCACTTCCAGGGTGGGATCGCGCGGCAGCAGGCCTTTCAGCAGCGTGGCGGCGGGAGAGGAGAGATCGTCGAGGCGCTGGTCCAGCTGGTCGGCGAGGAAAGCCTGGTCGTAGCGCTCATGGTCGAGCGTCGGCGACAGCAGGTAACGGTAAGGCAGCAGCTGCTCGTCCAGCGCGGCCAGGTCGAAGCTGCCGTTGAGCACTTGCGTGTAGCGCGGATCGCCGCGCAGCGCACCGGCCAAGCCCTGGCTCAGTCCGGCCAGCGTCGCGTCGTCGCCGCCGTCGATCGCCAGCAGCAGCAGGCGCGAACCCGGACCATCGCCGACCTGCTCCATCAGCAGCCGCTGCTCGAACGTGGTCGGCGCGGGCATGAAGTCGCGCAGGTCGCCGCTCACCTTCAGCCGCTGCGCCACCAGCAGGCCCAGGCCGGCCAGCGCCAGCAGCCACAGCGCGAGCAGCAGCGCCTTCCCCGTGCGCGGCATGCTCAGCCGCCGCCCTTGCACAGCGCCGCCAGCGTGTCGCGCGTCGGCGCCGCCGGCATGCGCGCGGCCAGTTCGCCCAGCAGGTCGACGGCGAGGTCGCCGTCCGCTTCCTGCATGCGGATGCAGCGCGGCTCGTTGCCGTGGCCGTCGATCTGGATGCCGGCGATGGTCTTGGCCACGCGCGTGTCGCGCGGCGTCAGCGTCAGCGTCCAGCCGCCGGCGTGCGCTTCATGGCGCACGTCGAAGGCCTGGTTCAGGCGCGCGGCATCGCCGCCGAGCAGGGCGACGAAGCTTTCCAGCAGCACCTGCAACTGAGGCGCGCGCTTCAGCGAGAAACTGCGTGGCTTGCGGCCCTCGCGCTGGGTGGTCACCTCGCCATCGGCGATCGTGGCGGTTTCCTTCTGCGGCTTGTCCACGCGGCGCTCCAGCTGGTCGCCGCCCAGCCAGCCCAGCTCGCCGGAGACCACCAGCGGCTGCTCGAGCACCTTCATGAAGCGCGCTTCGGCGAACGGCGTGCGCGCCGGCGCGGGACGCGCCAGCGAACTGATCAGCGCCTGCGCTTCCGGTGCGCTCGAACCGGCCGCGCGGGCCTCAGGGTCCTGGGCGTTCGCCCAGCACGGCAGGCTGAGGCTGAGCAGGAACAAGAGTGTCTTGCTGCCAGAAGTCATAGAAGTTGAACCAGTTATAGGGAGCTTCGTGGATGTAATGCTCGACGCGGCGCGCGTAACGCGCGATGACCGCATCCAGCGCCTGCGCGCGATCCTGGCGCGGGATCTCCACGCGCTCGGCGAAGGCTTCGAACACCAGGCGATAGCGGTTGCCGCCCAGGTACAGGCCGAAGCACAGCACCACCGGCACGCGCAGCGTATGCGCCAGCAGCCAGGGGCTGACCGGGAACGGCGCGGGGCTGCCCAGCAGGTCGGCGCGGCGCAGCACTTCGTGTCCGCGGCCGCGGTCGGCCAGCATGGCGACCATGGCGCCCTGGCTGCAGGCCTCGGCCATCTGCAGCGCGACCGAAGCGCCGTCCTGCGAGGCGTCGATGACCTTGTCGCCGATGTCCGGCGCCAGCGCTTCCAGCAGTTCGGTGAGCGCCGGCGTCTTCTGCTTGTCCAGCAGCACGCGCAGGTTCACGTCCGGGCGGCGCGTGCTGATCGCGCGCAAGGCCTCGAAGCTGCCCTGGTGCGAACCGAACAACAGCACGCCCTGCCCCCGGCCCAGGTGCGCGGTCAGCGTGTCCAGGCCTTCCACCTCGATGGCGAAGCCGCGCTCGCCGCGCGCCAGCAGGAACACGCGGTCGAGCATGGTCGAGGCGAAGCAGTGGATGTGCTTCAGCACCTGCCACGCGGTCACGCGCCCCGGCAGCACGCGCGCGAGGAAGTCGCGCGAGGCTTCGCGTTCCAGCTTGCGGCGCCAGTAGAAGTACAGCGTGATCGGATACAGGAACAGCCGCGCGAAGCCGCGCCCGCCGTACAGCGCGATGCTACGGATCAGCCACAGCGCGAAGCGGCCGCCGCCCTCGGGCCGGCTTTGCCAGTGCTCGGTCATGCCGCCGCGCCTTCGACCGCGCCGCGCGCCAGCAGCACATCGGCGCGGCGGAGCTCGAAGCGGATCCGCGCGCCGCTTTCGCTCAACACCAGTTCCGCCTCTTCGCCAGGCAGCAGCGGGGCGACGAATTTCGCCTCGGCGATGCGCGCCAGGCGTTCGCCGCGCCAGTCGCGCAGCGCCATCGCCACCGCTTCCAGCAACACCACGCCGGGCACCAGCGGCTGCCCGGGAAAATGCCCCGGCAGGCTGGGATGCGTGGGATCGATGCGCACGGGCGTGCGATAGGTCGGACTCATGCGGCCACCGGCATGCCAATGGAAGCGGCGAAGCTGGGGATGCCTGGCATGCCGGGCATCGTCGGCACGGCTCAGACCGCCGCGCGGTGCTTTTCGACGTGCTCGGCGAGCGAGCGCAGGCTGGCGAAGATGGCGCGGTTGTCCGGATTGTCCGAGCGCAGCTGGAACCCGTACTGCTTGGACACGGCCAACGCGATTTCCAGCGCGTCGATGGAATCCAGGCCCAGCTCGCCGCCGAACAGCGGGGCGTCCGGGTCGATCTGCGCGGGCTGGATGTCCTCCAGGTTGAGGCTCTCGACGATCAGGGTCGCCAGTTCACTTTGTGCCGCGGTCTGCTCTGCCATGCTCGTTCCGTACTGCGTCCGTACATGCCCTCCCCCCCGGCTGGCATGGATCGGCAGTGTAACATGGCGCCCTTGTCGTCCCTGGTTACGGTGCATGGTTCCCGGTTCAGAAAGCCTCCCGTCGGCCGCCCCGGAAAGGCGCGCTCCCCGCATCTCCTATCGCCACGAGGCACTGGCCGCGGTGCTGGCCGAAACCGGCACGCTGGCCGCGCTCGGCTTCGGCGCTGGCGCGCCGCTCCATGACGATCCCCGTTACCTGGCGGTGCCGCTCGAAGGCATGGAGGCGCCGACGCCGCTGGAGGTATGGCAGGTCGACGGCGAGGTGGAGAGCGGCCGCGAAGGTCCGCTGCGCTGGTCCGCCGGTGCGGGCTGGCTGTTCGCGGCGATCGAGCTGGACGAAGGCGAATACGGCGGCCCGCGCGACGCGGCCGAAACCGCCTACCGGCGGCTGCGCGAATTCATCGCGCACCGGCCGGAACATCACGTCCAGCGCATCTGGAACTACCTGGGCGCGATCAACCAGGGCGAGGACGACGCCGAACGCTACAAGCTGTTCTGCGAAGGCCGCGCGGCCGGCATGGACGCGTTCTTCCGCGAAGGCTTCCCCGCCGCCACCGCGATCGGCCACCACGCCGGCGAGCAGCGCCTGCAGGTCTACCTGCTGGCCTGCGACCAGCCCGGCCGGCGCGTGGAGAATCCGCGCCAGGTCAGCGCCTGGCGCTACCCGCGCCAGTACGGCCGCACGCCGCCGAGCTTCGCCCGCGCGATGTCCCTGCCGGGGCAGGACGTGCTGGCGATCTCCGGCACGGCCGCGGTGGTCGGGCACAGCTCCGCGCATGAGGACGACCTGGACGCGCAGCTGGCCGAGACCCTGGCCAACCTGGAGACCCTGCTGGCGCACGCGGGCATGCCCTCGGGCTTCGACACGCATTCGCCGCTGAAGGGCTATGTGCGCCATCCGGCGGATGCGCCGCGCGTGCTCGACTTCCTCGCCGCGCGGCTGCCCGGCGTGCCGGTGCTGCTGCTGCACGGCGATGTGTGCCGGCGCGAGCTGCTGGTGGAGATCGACGGCTGGCGCTACGCCTGATCAGGGCTTGCCGCAGCCGCCGTGCGCGTCCTTGAACGACGCCAGCAGGAAGTCCGTCACCGCGTTTGAGGAGGCGGGCATGGCGATGGCCAGCTCGCGATAGAACGGATCGCCGGTCTGGTCGAGCACCATCAGCGCGCGTACCGGCGGCGATTTCGGCAACGGATAGGCGGCGCGCACGGTGCAGCGGTCCAGGCGCTGCAGCTCATCCGGTTTCGGATCCAGCACCGGTTCCGGCGTCGACGTCTCCATCAGCGCATCCAGCTGCTTGTGCGCGCCGGGAAACACGCCCTGCGCCGCTTCGTAGATGCAGCCCAGGCAGGCCGGCAACAGTTCCCAGCTCATCCAGCCCGCCTCCGTGCCTTCCGGCGCGGCGAAGCCGAAGACCGTGTTGCCGTCGACGCCCACCGCGGTGCGCTGCGGTTTCCATCCGCGCGGTACGGCGAGCCAGCCGGTGGCGTCGGCGTAGAACCAGTCGAGCTTGTCGCGCAGCTCCGGCGGCACCGCGATGGTGAGCACGGGGATGTCGGCGTCCCGCAGCGTTTCCCATTCGCCCTCGCTGTCCTTGACCTCGATGCGGGTGGCGCGGATGTCGAGCGGATGGCCGGCGGCATCGTGCGGATGCGCCGGGGCGAGGCGGTAGTCCTTGCCGGCGACGTCGATGTAGTGCGTCGGCGGACCGGTCAGGGACCGGCGCGGGCCATCGGCGGCGGTGCCGATGCCGGTGCCGGCGGCGAGCAGGAGCAGCGCGGTGCCCAGGCGTAGACAGACATGCATGCGAGACACTCCTTGTCTTCGGGAAAGCGGGACGGCGAGAGCGGCACCCTGGATGCGGTTTCGCTCCGCACAGCGTGTCGCCAGCGCGTTCGAAGCTATTTCTTCTGCGGACGCTTCCAGCCGTGCAGCGTGGCCTGCCGGCCGCGCGCCACGGTGAGTTCGCCGGCCGGCGCGTCGCGGGTGATCACCGAGCCCGCGCCGATCGTCGCGTTCTCGCCCACCCGCACCGGCGCCACCAGCGCGGTATTGGAACCGATGAACGCGCCATCGTCGATCCGGGTGACACTCTTGTTCACGCCGTCGTAGTTGCAGGTGATGGTGCCGGCGCCGATGTTGACCCGGGCGCCGACCACGGTGTCGCCCAGATAGGTCAGGTGATTGGCCTTGCTGCCTTCGCCCAGCTTCGCCTTCTTGGTCTCGACGAAGTTGCCCACGTGCACGCCGGCGGCCAGCTCGGTGCCGGGGCGCAGGCGCGCGAACGGGCCGATGGTGCAGGGACCGTGGGTGACCACGCCTTCGAGGTCGCAGTGCGCCTGCACCACGGTGCCGGCGGCGAGGTGCACGTCCTTGAGGCGGCAGAACGCGCCGATGCGCACGTCCTCGCCCAGGTGCACCTCGCCTTCGAGGATCACATCGATGTCGATGTCCACGTCGCGCTCGACCGTGACGCTGCCGCGCACGTCGATGCGCGCGGGGTCGGCGATGCGCACGCCTTCCAGCGCCAGTGCCTTGGCCGCGCGCTGGCGGTAGACCGCTTCGAGCTCGGTGAGCTGCCAGGGATTGTTGGCGCCGGCCGCTTCCATTTCGTCGTCGCACTCGACGCAGAAGGCCGGGCGGTTTTCCGCCGCAGCCATGGCGAAGATGTCGGTGAGGTAGTACTCGCCCTGCGCGTTGTTGCGGTCGAGCCTGGCCGTCCAGCGCTTCAGCGAGGCGGCATCGGCGGCGACGATGCCGGTGTTGATGCGGTCGATCGCGCGCTGCTCCTCGCTGGCGTCCTTCTCTTCCACGATGGCGCGCACGAAACCGTTGCCGTCCAGCAGGACGCGGCCATAGCCCCTCGGGTCGGCCACGCGCGTCGCGAGCACGGTGAGGGCTTCGTCGGTGTCGATCAGGCGGCGCAGGGTCGACGGCTGGGTCAGCGGCACGTCGCCGTAGAGCACCAGCACGGCGGCGTCATCCGGCACGTCCTTCAGGGCCTGGGCGACGGCGTGGCCGGTGCCCAGGCGCTCCGCCTGGAGCACCCAGCGCAGGTCCGGCTGGCCGTCGAAGGCGGCGAGCACCTGGTCGCCGCCGTGGCCGTAGACCACGTGGATCTGCTGCGCCGACAGCGCGCGCGCGGCGGCCAGCACGTGCGCCAGCAGCGGACGGCCGGCGAGCGGCATCAGCACCTTGGCCTTCTTGGACTTCATGCGCTTGCCTTCGCCGGCGGCGAGGACGATGACGTGCAGGGGCATGTTCTTCATGTCGGTCCCTTGGGGCTTCGGTCAGCGAGGCAGGATAGCAGCCGCTCATTTCGCTCCATGACCGGGGGCTGACGGAGCGTCCCCGGCCGTGACGCGTGCCGCACCTCCATAGCATTCGAAGTGGAAATCGAAGGCGAGGCTGAACGGGCGCGCCTGGATGTCGACGACGTGGCTTTCGCCGTTGGCGTCGGCGGCCCAGCGTTCGACTTTCAGCGGCACGAAGGACCATTGCCTTGCCGCGGCTTTCACGGCGTCGATATACAGGCGACGGTCGGCAGCGGCGGTCGCTTCGTCATCCACGCGTACGTCATCGACCTTGCCGGCGGCGCTGACCACCAGCAGCGCGCGCACTTCCTCCGGCGGCGGGCAGTGCGCCAGCAGCGCGGCCGGATAGACGGGCGTGACGCGATGCTCGGGCGCGGCGCCGCTGGAGACTTCGCCCAGGGCCAGCTCGTAGCGCGCCGTGCCTTCTGGGACCACGGCATGCCAGGTGGCGTCGCCCTGTGTTCGTATCGCCGACGATGGCCGCGGTGCCTGGCTGCACGCCGCCAGACAGGCCAGCCAGCTCAGGGACACGATGCGGAAAAGCTTCGCCACGCGCGGCTCCGTGCGGACACACCACCGCAACATGCCCAAACGAAAACGCCGGCACAAGGCCGGCGTTCCGCATATGTCCCATCGCCGAAGCCGGCGCGAAGGAATCAGTGCTTGAGGTTCTTGCGCAGGCGCTCCAGCGCCTGCAGCTGGGTCAGCGCCTGGGCCAGCTTGGCCTGCGCCTCGGCGATGTCCTCGGCGTCGGTGCGGTTGGCCAGGGCGTCCTCGGCTTCCTGCTTGGCGCGCTGGGCGGCGGCTTCGTCCAGGTCGGCGGCGCGCGCGGCGGTATCGGCCAGCACGGTGACGACCTGCGGCTGCACTTCGAGAATGCCGCCGGAAACCCAGAACTGCTGGCGCTCGCCATTGACCAGCACCACGTCGACGTGGCCGGGCTTGAGGCGGGTGATCAGCGGCGCGTGGCGGGGCGCGATGCCCAGCTCGCCCATTTCGCCGGTGGCGATCACCATCGTCGCCTCGCCGTGGAAGATCTCGGCCTCGGCGCTGACGATGTCGACTCGAAGGGTATGGCTCATTGGTTCTTTGCTCGCTTCGCTCGCTAGGGAATAGGGAGTCGGGAATAGGAAATCGGGAGAAGCGCGCTCCGTTACGAGGCTCTTACTATTCCCTATTCCCTATTCTCTATTCCCTCACCATCAAGCCGCCTTCTTCGCGGCCATGTCCTCGGCCTTCTTGATGGCCTCGTCGATGCCGCCGACCATGTAGAACGCCTGCTCCGGGATGTGGTCGACTTCGCCGTCCACGATCATCTTGAAGCCGCGGATGGTCTCCTTCAGCGTCACGTACTTGCCCGGGGCGCCGGTGAACACCTCGGCCACGTGGAACGGCTGCGAGAAGAAGCGCTCGCACTTGCGCGCGCGGTAGACCAGCTGCTTGTCTTCCTCGGACAGCTCGTCCATGCCCAGGATCGCGATGATGTCCTTGAGCTCCTTGTAGCGCTGCAGCGTGCCCTGCACGCGGCGGGCCACGTCGTAGTGCTCGGCGCCGACCACGTTCGGGTCGAGCTGGCGGCTGGTCGAGTCCAGCGGATCCACGGCCGGGTAGATGCCCAGCGAGGCGATCTGGCGGCTCAGCGTCACGGTGGAGTCCAGATGCGCGAAGGTGGTGGCCGGCGACGGGTCGGTCAGGTCGTCCGCGGGCACGTACACGGCCTGGATCGAGGTGATCGAACCGGTCTTGGTGGAGGTGATGCGCTCCTGCAGCACGCCCATTTCCTCGGCCAGGGTCGGCTGGTAGCCCACCGCCGACGGCATACGGCCGAGCAGCGCGGACACCTCGGTACCGGCCAGCGTGTAGCGGTAGATGTTGTCGACGAAGAACAGCACGTCGCGGCCCTTGCCGTGCTCGTCCTTCTGGTCGCGGAAGTACTCGGCCATGGTCAGGCCGGTCAGCGCCACGCGCAGGCGGTTGCCCGGCGGCTCGTTCATCTGGCCGTAGACCATTGCCACCTTGGACTCGGGCAGGTTGTCGATCTTGACGACGCCCGCGTCCTGCATCTCGTGATAGAAGTCGTTGCCTTCGCGGGTACGCTCGCCCACGCCGGCGAACACCGACAGGCCCGAGTGCTGGGTCGCGATATTGTTGATCAGCTCGAGCATGTTCACCGTCTTGCCCACGCCGGCGCCGCCGAACAGGCCGACCTTGCCGCCCTTGGCGAACGGGCACACCAGGTCGATCACCTTGATGCCGGTTTCCAGCAGCTCGTTGGCCAGCGCCTGGTCGTCGTACGAGGGAGCCTCGCGGTGGATGACCCACTGGTCCTCGGCCTCGATCGGGCCCACTTCGTCGATCGGATTGCCCAGCACGTCCATGATGCGGCCCAGGGTGGCCTTGCCGACCGGCACCTTGATGCCTTCGCCGGTGTTGCGCACGGCCAGGCCGCGCTTGAGGCCATCCGGCGAACCCAGGGCAATGGTGCGCACCACGCCGTCGCCGAGCACCTGCTGGACTTCCAGCGTGATGTCGGTGCCGTCGATCTTCAGCGCGTCGTAAACCTGCGGCACCTGATCGCGTGCGAACTCGACGTCGATGACCGCGCCGATGATCTGTACAACTTTACCCTGGCTCATGGAGTGCTCCGGATGGATCTTTGAATGTCTGGTTTAACCGCGCCCGTTCTGGTCGCGTGGTTTTAGTGAAGAGTGCGGCCATGGATGGCCGCCCGTTTGATCTTCGCGATCATGGATGATCGCATTCATACAGCCGCGGCGCCGCCGACGATTTCCGAGATCTCTTGCGTGATCGCCGCCTGACGCGCCTTGTTGTAGACCAGCGTCAGCTCGCCGATGACCTTGCTCGCGTTGTCCGACGCGGCCTTCATCGCGACCATGCGCGCGGCATGCTCGCTGGCCAGATTTTCCAGCACGCCCTGGTAGACCACCGACTCGATATAGCGGCCCAGCACGTACTCCAGCACCGTGGCGGCGTCCGGCTCGTAGATGTAGTCCCAGTCGTGCGACTGTTCGAGCTTGATGCCGGCGTAGGCGGTTTCGCCCGAGGCCTGGTGCGCTTCCAGCTCCGCGGCCACCAGCGGCAGCGGCAGCAGCGCGTCCAGCGTCGGCTTCTGCGTCATGGTGTTGACGAAGTCGTTGTAGGCCAGGAACACGCGATCGAGCTTGCCGGCCGTGTAGGCATCCAGCACCACCTTGATCACGCCCACCAGCTGCTCGAGCTTGGGCTTCTCGCCCAGGTGGGTGACGCTGCCGACCAGGTTCACGCCCTTGATGCGGCGGAAGAACTGGGTGGCCTTCTGGCCCACGGCCACCACGTCGATCTCGACGCCCTTGTCCTGCCACTCGCGGATCGCGGGCAGCAGGCGGCGGAACAGGTTCGAGTTGAGGCCGCCGCACAGGCCGCGGTCGGTCGACACCACCACGAAGCCGACGCGCGCGACCTTCTCGCGCTGCACCAGGAACGGATGGCTGAAGTCGGTGCTGGCCTGGGCGACGTGCGCGATCACCTTGCGCATCTGGCGCGCATAGGGGCGCGAGGCCTTCATCAGATCCTGCGCCTTGCGGATCTTCGAGGCCGAGACCATTTCGAGCGCGCGCGTCACCTTGCGCATGTTCTGCGTGCTCTTGATCTTGGATTTGATTTCGCGTCCGCCTGCCATCTCTTTCTCGCTCGCTGTGCTCGCCCGGGTACGGGCAATGGGAGCGGCGGCGCCGCTCCCGTGACCTGCTTACCAGCTACCGGTCTTCTTGTACTCGTCCAGGCCCGACTTGAAGGTGGCCTCGATGTCGTTGTTCCAGTCACCGGTGGCGACGATCTTCTTCATCAGCTCGCCCTGGTTCTGGTGGAAGAACGCATGCAGGCCCTTCTCGAACGGCAGCACCTTGTCGACCGCCAGGTCATCGAGATAACCCTTCTCGGCGGCGTACACCGACAGCGCCAGCTCCGCGATCGACAGCGGCGCGTACTGCTTCTGCTTCATCAGCTCGGTCACGCGCTGGCCGCGGTCCAGCTGGGCGCGGGTGGCCGGGTCCAGGTCCGAGGCGAACTGCGCGAACGCAGCCAGCTCGCGGAACTGCGCCAGGGCCAGCTTCACGCCGCCGGACAGCTTCTTGACGATCTTGGTCTGCGCCGAACCGCCCACGCGCGACACCGAGATACCGGCGTTCACGGCCGGACGGATGCCGGCGTTGAACAGGTCGGTCTCCAGGAAGATCTGGCCGTCGGTGATCGAGATCACGTTGGTCGGCACGAAGGCGGACACGTCGCCGGCCTGGGTCTCGATGATCGGCAGCGCGGTCAGCGAGCCGGTCTTGCCCTTCACTTCGCCGTTGGTGAACTTCTCGACGTACTCCTCCGACACGCGCGCGGCGCGCTCGAGCAGACGCGAGTGGAGATAGAACACGTCGCCCGGGTAGGCTTCGCGGCCCGGCGGGCGCTTCAGCAGCAGCGAGATCTGGCGGTAGGCCACGGCCTGCTTGGACAGATCGTCATAGATGATCAGCGCGTCTTCGCCGCGGTCGCGGAAGTACTCGCCCATGGCGCAGCCGGCGTACGGCGCGATGTACTGCAGCGCGGCCGACTCGGAGGCCGAGGCGACCACCACGATGGTGTTGGCCAGCGCGCCGTTCTCTTCGAGCTTGCGCACCACGTTGGCGATCGACGAGCGCTTCTGGCCGATGGCGACGTAGATGCACTTAATGCCGGAATCTTTCTGGTTGATGATCGCGTCGATGGCCAGCGCGGTCTTGCCGGTCTGGCGGTCGCCGATGATCAGCTCGCGCTGGCCGCGGCCGATCGGGATCATGGAGTCCACCGACTTGTAGCCGGTCTGCACCGGCTGGTCGACCGACTTGCGCCAGATCACGCCCGGCGCGACCTTCTCGATCGGCGAGCTGAGCTTGGCGTTGAGCGGGCCCTTGCCGTCGATCGGCGCGCCCAGCGAGTCGACCACGCGGCCGAGCAGCTCCGGGCCGACCGGCACTTCGAGGATGCGGCCGGTGGTCTTGGCGGTGTCGCCTTCGCGCAGGTGCTGGTATTCGCCCAGCACCACCGCGCCGACCGAGTCGCGCTCGAGGTTCAGCGCCAGGGCGAACGCATTGCCCGGCAGCTCGATCATTTCGCCCTGCATCACGTCGGCCAGGCCGTGGATGCGCACGATGCCGTCGGACACGCTGATGATCGTGCCCTCGTTGCGGGCTTCCGCGCCGAGCTTGAACTGCTCGATGCGGGTCTTGATCAGTTCGCTGATCTCGGACGGGTTCAAGGTGGTGCTGGACATGGTCGTTATCCTGGGATTTTTTTGAATTCGCTTGACTCGAGAGCCAGGCCTGCGTCGCGGCGACGCGGCCAGGCCGGGTTGGCTCTACGCGTACTCAGGCCGTCAGCGCGCCGGAAAGGCGCGCCAGGCGGCCGCGTACGGAGCCGTCGATCACTTCGCTGCCGGTATCGATCACCACGCCGCCGAGCAGCGAGGCGTCGACCTGGGTTTCCAGTTCGATGTCGCGCTTGAAGCGGCGCTTGAGCGAGGCCTTCAGCTGCTCGGCCTGCGCGGCATCCAGAGCCATCGCGCTGGTCACCTTCACCAGCAGCTGCGACTCGGCTTCGCGCTTGTACTGCTCGAACAGCTCGGCCACTTCCGGCAGCAGCGCCATGCGGCGATGCTCGGCCAGTTCGGCCAGGAAGTTGGCGAACGGCGCCTGCGCATCCATGCCCTGCGGCAGGTGCAGCGCGACCAGCTGCGAAGGCAGCACGCGCGGATCGTTGCCGAGCGCGGCCACGCGCGCGTCCTTGGCCACCGCGGCGGCGAAGGCCAGCGCCTGCGACCAGGCGCCCAGCGCGCCGGACGCGCGCGCCAGCTCGAAGGCGGCGCGGGCATACGGACGGGCGAGAGTGATTGCCTGCGCCATGGCTTAGATCTCGGCGACGAGCTGGTCGAGCAGGGCCTTGTGGGCCGAAGCGTCGACTTCGCGCTGCACGATCTTCTCCGCACCCTGCACGGCGAGACGGCCGACCCAGCCGCGCAGCTCCTCACGGGCGCGCTGCTGCATGCTGGCGATCTCTTCGCCGGCCTGGGCCTTCAGGCGCGCGGTCTCGGCGACCGCGTCCTCGCGGGCCTTGTCCACGATCTGGTTGGCCTGCTGCTGGGCGCGCTCGATGATCTCGGCGGCCTGCTGGCGCGCCTGCTTGATCTCGGTGGCGACCTTGGCGTCGGCGTCCTTCAGCTCGGCGCGCGCCTTCTCGGCGGCGGCCAAGCCGTCGGCGACCTTCTTCTGGCGCTCTTCGATCGCCGCGTTGAGCTGCGGCCAGATGAACTTGGTGGTGAACCAGACCAGGATGGCGAACGAGACCATCTGGCCCAGGAAAGTCAGATTGATATTCATGAGCTTTCCAAATACTCCGGTAACGCGTTAAACCGCCGATCGCCGCAGCGCTTGCGCTGCGGCGACTGTTATCGCGCCGATCAACCGCCGGTGGCGGTCTTCAGGGCGGCGATGAGCGGGTTCGAGAACGCGAACAGCAGCGCCACGGCCAGGCCGATGATGAACGCCGCGTCGATCAGGCCGGCCAGCAGGAACATGCGGCCCTGCAGCAGCGGCACCAGCTCCGGCTGGCGGGCGGCCGACTCAAGGAACTTGGAGCCCATGATGGCGATGCCCAAGCAAGCGCCCAGCGCGCCGAGGCCGATGATGACGCCGATGGCGATGGCGGTAAGGCCCTGCACGTGAGCAATGAGTTCGACGAGGTTCATGGAGTTCTCCTGTGAATCTTTCTAAGAGTGGTTAGAGCGAAGCGGAATTGAAAAACGAAACCGGATGGAACCTAAGGATCAATGGTGCTCACGCGCCGTCGCGATGTAGACGATGGTCAGCATCATGAAAATGAACGCCTGCAGCAGGATGATCAGGATGTGGAAGATCCCCCAGGCGGTATTGAACAGCACGCCCGGCAGGAAGCTGAGCCAGCCCGCGAACAGGCCGGCGATCAGCATGAACACCAGCTCGCCGCCGTACATGTTGCCGAAGAGTCGCATCGCGAGCGACACCGGCTTAGACAGGTATTCGATGATGTTGAGCGCCAGGTTGAACGGCACCAGGATCGCGACCACCACCGGGTTGTGCGCATGGAACGGCGCGGTGACCAGTTCCTTGCCGAAACCCAGCGTGCCCTTGGCCTTCATGCCGTGGCCCAGCACGATGAAGAACACCGCCAGGGCCAGGCCCACGGTGGTGTTGATGTCGGCGGTCGGCACCCAGCGGAAGAAGGTGTGATGCGCGGCTTCGGCACCGGCGGCGGTGGTGACCGCGAAGGCCGGCGCGTCCAGCGGCAGCAGGTCCATCGCGTTGAGGAAGGTCACCCACATGAAGATCGACAGCGCCAGCGGGGTCACCGTGCGGCGGTCGCCGTGGAAGGTGTCCTTCACCTGCGTATCGACGAACTCGACGATCAGCTCGACGAAGGCCTGCCCCTTGGACGGCACGCCGGAGGTGGCCTTGCGGGCCTTCAGCCAGAACCACAGGCAGAACAGCGCGCCGAGCACGAAGGCCACCACGATGGAATCGAGGTGGAGCTTCATGAAGGCGCTGTCACCCAGGCTCACCACGTTGTGGTGCAGGTGGTGCTGGATGTATTCGGTTAAACCGCCCTGAGGCTCGCTTGCCATGTCTCAGCCCTTGAATCGGAACGCCAGCAGATTTATTGCGTACGCAGCCACCAGCCCCGTGATAGCGGCCAGTGGCGGCAGTTTGTATTGACCCAGGATCACGATCAGCCCTCCAGCGATCGCGATCCATTTCAGGACCATGCCTGAAACCATCCGGCCCATGGTCATGCCGCCCCCGCCCAGTCCTGCGAAGGTGCGCGCTGCCAGCAGCGCGGTACCCAGCGCCACCAGTGCGGCGCCCGCAGCGCCCGCGATCGCGTCGCGGATGCCCTGCGTCAGGAAGGCGAGGCCCACGATCGCCGCCGCGACGAGCTGCAGCATGACGATGCGCAGCGCGAGACGACGTCCGGAGGCAAGACTGTTGAGCACGTGAGGTCCCCGCGCGGCTTCGCACTAGGCGGCACCGATCCAGCTGCGGGCCACGGTCCAATCTTAAAAAGTATATCAGCGGGGCATTTAGACGGACAAGCCGCGTTCCCGTGATATGCCGCACTTTCGTGCCCGATCGGTCACTTTGCCGATCGCCGCGTGTGCAAAGCGTCCATGCCGCGGGCAAGAAAAAGGCCGGACTGGTGAACCAGTCCGGCCTTGGGGACGTCGCCGAGGGAGGGAGCGACGTTGAAGCGATTACTTCGCGGCGGCGGCGGCTTTCTTCACCGCGGCGACCGGGGCCGACACGGCGTCGTTGGCGGCCTGCTGCTGTTCCTGCGCCAGCGCGGTCAGCGACTCGGCGGTCTTCTGCGTCACGGCGATGATTTCCTGGGTCACGGCCACGGCGCGCTCGGCGTTCTCGCGGCTCAGCGCGCTGCCCTTTTCCCACAGGGTGCGCAGGCCTTCGATGTCGCGGGTCTCGAGCGCACCGGCGATGTAGTCCGAGGCCACCTGGGACTGCTTCTCGAGCGCCTGGAACTGCAGCTCGGCGATCTTCTCCAGGCCCTTCAGGGCCACCGACTGGGCCTTGAAGGCGTTGTCGGTCAGCTGCTTGGCGTAGGCGAACACCTGGGCATTCAGTTGCTGGGTCATGGCTTTGCTCCCTCGGCGGGAATAGGGGTAGTGCGACAAAGCCTAACAAGCCTTTTTGTGCGGCGCAATATATTTTTTGTGAAGAAGTGAAATTTCGCAGAAAAATATTTCTGCAACAATCATCTATGACAGATCGATGAATTGGCGCGACGCGTCAAAAGCTGTCGCGGCTGCAACTGGCGCCAGAGGTGCAGGTTTCGTGCACCACCACCTTGTCCAGCCCCGGCAGGCGCGGCTCCAGGCGACGGAAAATCCAGCGCGCGAGGTTCTCGCTGGTGGGGTTTTCCAGGCCTTCGATGTCGTTGAGGTAGTGGTGGTCGAGCTGGTCGTACAGCGGGGCGAAGGCCGCCTTGACGTCGGCGAAGTCCATCACCCAGCCCTGGTGCGGGTCCGGCTCGCCGGCGACGTGGATTTCCACGCGGAAGGAATGCCCGTGCAGGCGCGCGCACTTGTGCCCCGGCGGCACGTTGGGCAGGCGGTGGGCGGCTTCGAGGTGAAAGAGCTTGAAGATATGCATCGCGACATTCTAGCGCCTCGCCTCGCGCGCACTGGGGAAAGCCCCAGGTCCGGCGCCGCCGCGCGCGGCGGCATACTCGCCCGGACCAGGCACGAGCCTCCCTCATGCGCCTCCTCGCCACCCTGCTGCTGAGCCTGACCGCCATGAACGCCACCGCCCAAGCCGCCAGCACGCCGGACGCCGGCAGCCCCGAACGCAAGGCCCTGCTCGATGCCGCCCGCGCGCCGCTGGAGCAGCGCCTGCACCAGCCGGTGCTGTTCGCGATCGATGGCCTGCGCGTCGCCGGCGACTGGGCCTTCCTGCGTGCACACCTGCAGGGCGCCGGCGGCAAGCCCGTGGATTTCGCCGGCACCGAGTTCGAGGAAGCGGCCAGCCACGGCGCCCTGTCGCGGGTCTACGCCGCCCTGCTGGAACGCAAGGCGTGCCACTGGACGGTCAGGGCCGAGGCGATCGGCCCCACCGATCCGGCCTGGGCCGCCTGGGCGCAGACCTACGGCGCGCCCGCCGCGCTCTTCGCCGACTGATCCATCCGCGCAGAAAGGCGAAGGGCGACCCTGCGGCCGCCCTTCGCCCTCCCCCGCCTGGCCGCAGGCTCAAGGGGGCGTGAGGTACCACGCACCGCCGTAAGGGTGGCCGTAGCCGACCCGCTGCGTGCCGTCGCTGTTGGTGTTGTTCGAGCCGATCAGCTGGATGTTGCCGCCCTTGTTGCTGGCGACCAGCTCGACATGGCCGCCGTTGTTGAGGATGCACACGTCGCCCGGCTTGGCGTGCGCGGCGTCGACCACTTTCCAGCCGCGATCCTTGAGGATGCGGCCGATCGAACCGGCGGCGCCCTGCCCCGTGCGGCTGGAACCAGACACCAGGTCGGTGTGCTTATCCAACAGCCCCGCCTTCTGCAGCACTGCGGAGACGAAATTCGCGCAGCACACGTCCGAGGGCACGTTGGGATTCATCGGCAAGGCCCCGCTGCGCTTCAACTCCGAAGCGTTGCGCCCGACGAACTGCCTGGCGATATCCACCGCCTTGCTGCCGCTGGCACCGCTGCTGCCGTTCACGCCGCCCGTACCCTGTGTGCCGCCGGTGCCTTGCGTGCCGCCCGCGCCAGGGATGTGTACGACCTGCCCGGGATAGATGCGGTTGGGATTGGAAATCTGCGGATTGGCGCGCTCCAGCGCCGCCAGCGAGACGCCGTTGCGCGAGGCGATGCTCGACATGGTGTCGCCGGAACGCACGGTGTAGTCGTGGCTCGCCGGCGCCTTGCTTGGGCTGCTGCCGCCGGGCAGATGGATCACCTGTCCCGGATAGATGCGATTGGGATTCGAAATCTGCGGGTTGGCCGCCAGCAGCGCCGACAACGACACGCCATGCCGCGCGGCAATGCCCGACATCGTGTCGCCGGACTTCACCGTATAGCTCCCGCCCGTCGCCGCACTGCCGCCACCGCCCGGCAGATGGATCACCTGCCCGGGATAGATGTGGTTGAAGTCGCGGATCTGCGGATTGGCCGCTTCCAGCGCCTTCAAAGACACACCCTGCCGCGCCGCGATCGCCGACAGCGTATCGCCCGGCTGCACGGTGTAGTTGCGCGAACCGCCCGGGGGAGCCGGCGGCGATGGCGGCGACGGCGGATTGCCGCCGCTCGGCGCATCGCTGCCGAACAAGGCCGCCTCCTTCGCGCGCCGGTTCACCAGCCCCTGCAGCACATGGCCGCCGGCATGCACGTACTCGCCGAACATCGCCTGCGCGCCCTTGTAGTCGCCGGCATTGAGCTTGGCCAGCAGGCCCGGATAACCGTTCGCGCCGAGGTTGTAGGTCAGGCTCACCAGCGCATCGAACTGGTTCTGGCTGATCGGCACGTGCACGTTGCGGCGCACCGCGTCCTGCGCCCAGGCCAGGTCTTCCTTGAGGAACTGCTCGGCCTGCGCGCGGGTGATGGTCTGCCCCGGCTGCACGCCCTTGGTATGGCCGTAGCCGATGGTCCACGGCGCGCCGCCGGTGCCCGGATCGGGATACGCACTCGCGCTGTAGCCCTCGAAACCCTCGATCATCTGCACGCCGTTCTGGCTGATGCTGAAGCCGGAGGCCGGGCCGGCCTTGCCGGCCGCCGGTTGCGCGCCACCCGTCGAGGCGGGCGCCGCAGGCTTGCCGCCGCCATCGCTGGCGCCGGCGGGCAAATGGATGCTGTCGCCGGGATAGATCCGGTTCGGATTGGCGATCTGCGGATTGGCCGCCTCCAGCGCGGCGAGCGAGACGCCGAAGCGCTTCGCGATGGCTGACAGCGAATCGCCGTGCTGCACAGAGTAGGTGTTCGATGCATCCTCGCCGGCGGCGAAGGCCGGGGAGGAGCGCACGGCGCTGACTGCGGTCATGGAAGGCCTCTTTCGCTTGGGAAGATGGGCGACCGCCGAATTGCAGCACCGTGACAACGGACTCTCCCATTGGGACTTTCCCCAGCTAGGTATGTCCCTAGATAGACGTCCAAATGACCTAGGGAAAACCCCAGCTAGGGACCGCCCTACTGATCGCCGCTCAAGCGGCGGCGCTATGGTCCGATGCGTCACCAAGGGAGGTGGAGCGATGTACCTGGAACTGCAGTCCCAACGCAGCAGCGCGGCGCTGCCGGTAGATCGCCAGGACGCTGCGGCGCAAGCCGCGGCCAACAGCGCCGCGCATCCCGATGCGCATGTCTCGCAGCCGCAGCTCGCGTTCAATCCGCAGCTGGCAAGCCTCACCCGTTCCATGTTCGGCGCCGCAGCCAACGCGGCGCCGAACTTCGACGCGCAGGTACGCGGTACCGATGCCAAGGCGATCGACCTGCAGCTCGCGCAGATCGCCCAGGACGTCTACGACCCGCACAGCCAGGGCGTCGGCGGCTGGACCCGCCTGACCGGCGACCAGCTCGCCCAGGCCGGCATCGATCCGGCGTCGCTGGAAGATCCCGGCACCGGCTTCCGCGCCGCCATCTACCAGGACAAGAACGGCGACCACGTGCTGGCCTTCGCCGGCTCCAACGACATCCAGGACTGGCTCAACAACGCCGAGCAGGGCTTAGGCATTTCCGCCGCGCAGTACAACCAGGCGGTGGCGCTGGCCACCGAGGCCAAGGCGGCGTTCGGCAACAGCCTGGCGATCACCGGCCATTCGCTGGGCGGCGGGCTGGCCTCCATCGCCTCATTGGCGACGGATGCCGCCGGCGTCACCTTCAACGCCGCGGGCTTGAACGACGAAACGATCCGCCGGCTGATTCCCGAGGGCGATCCCGCCGCGCTGAAACAGCAGGCCGAGGACGGCCTGATCCGCCGCTACGCGGTGAACGGCGAGATCCTCACCACCGTACAGGAACACTCGCCCTTGCCCGATGCGGTCGGCCACAAGATCGCGTTGAACGACCCGGATCCGGTCGCCAAGCCGGACATCCACTGGTACGACTGGCTCACCGGCAAGGCCGAGGTGCTGGAGGCGAAGTACAAGATCGACGTAGCGAAACACTCCGTCGAACTGCACGATGACGATGCGGTGCTGGCCGCACTGCAGAAAGACCATCCGTGGTCTTCTTGAACCGATCCTCCTGACTCGCCCACCATGAAACCGTGACGCCGCCCGTGCTGTACTCGGGCGGTTTTCGGCGCTGTGCCGACACCGGAGAACCCGGCATGATGCAGGTCCATCGCCCCAGGCTCGCCGCCTGGTGCCTGCTGGCGAGCGTCGCGCTCGCCGGCACCGTCGCGGGAAGAGAGGCCATGAGCGACACGGATGCAAGCAAGGTATTCGCCGACGCGCGTGTCGTCGCGGTGGTCGATGCCGCCGCGCGCGGCGACGAAGAACGCGTGCGTACCCTGGGCAGGGAAGGCGCCGATCTCAACGCACAGGGCGAGCGCGGCGTGACGCCGCTGGAATGGGCGCTGCTGCACAAGGACCGCCGCGCCATGGAAACCCTGCTGCGCGCCGGCGCCGATCCGTCGCGGCCCGGCGTGGGCGGCGCCACTGTGCTGCACCTGGCCGCGATGGCGAGCGATCCGAGCTATCTGCGCGTCTTGCTCGACCATGGCGCCGATCCCAACGCGCCGCATGGCATCACCGAGGCGCCGCCGCTGGATGCCGCGCTGATGAATCCCGGCGACGACGCGTTCGATCTGTTGCTGGCGCACCACGCCGACCCGAACCGCGCCGACCGCCTGGGCAACACGCCGCTGCATGTCGCCGCCAAGGTGCATCGCACGCATTGCGTGCTGCGCCTGCTCGAAACGGGCGCAGACGCCACCCGGCGCAACCAGCAGGGGGCGACGTTCCAGACCTACTTCAACATCCTTCCCGCGGGCGGCCTCAACGCCAGCGCGCGCGCGCAGCACGAGCAGGTGCATCAGTGGCTGCGGCAGCACGGGGTGGCGGTGGAGCAGGGCGTGCAATAAGCGCGACGTAGGTTGGGGTGAGCGCAGCGAACCCCAACGGACGGTGCACGGCAAACGACACGTTGGGGTTCGCTGCGCTCACTCCAACCTACCGGGGGGCCTACGCGTCTGGCGCGCTGCCCCACAGATACCGTGGCGGCAGGCGCCCGCGGAATTCCGCCCAGTCCACTGCCTGCGGATAGCGTCCGCGGCCCGGTTCGCGCAACGGCAGGCGCGGTCCGCGGTGCACGCGGCAGCGCGTGCTGAGCTTGCGCCGGCGGCGGCGCAGGGCGGCCTCGGCGGCGCGGCGGCGGCGGTCCTGCTCGCGGCGGTCGCGGCTCTCCTCGGATTCCTCGCTCTCGGCGCGGCGCTCGCGCGTCGACTTCACGGCGGCCTCGCCAGGGCGGCGACCGGCGGCGGCGCCTTCTTCCTCGCCGACCGCGCCGACGCGGCGCATGCGGTCCTGCACCAGGGTGAACTGCAGGCTGCGGCCGGAGCCCAGATCGATATTGCGCCCGGCGCGCATCGCCGCGGCCTGCGCGGCAACCGCCTGCGGATCGACGAAGCCGGGCGTCTGCACATTCGCCGCCGCGCCGCCGGCAGCGGCCTGGCCGAGCTGGGCCATCAGCAAGGCCATGATCTGCAGCTTGGCTTCATTGCCATCGACCGCCGCCGCGGCCACGCTCCAGCCGGCCGGCGGCGTGCCCTGCGGCATCGCCTGCCAGGCCGCCGGGGCGGCCACCAGGGCCGGCCGTGCGCCGTCCAGCCAGGGCATCGGCGGCGGTGGCGGCACGGACTCGTTGCCACGCTGCTGGTTCATCGCCGCCTGCGCCATCGCGCCGGCGGCCTGGGCAAAGCTGAGCACCACATGGTCGGCGCGCGCGGCGCCCAGCGCGGAAGCCGGCACGCCGGTGGCCACCACGCCGCTGCGATCCGCCCCCTGCACGTAGTTCACCGGCGCGCTCCCCGGCGCGGTGCCGCCAGGCCAGCCCGCCAGCGGGTTGCGCCCGGCCTGCGCGGCCAGGTCGGCGCTGTTGAGCGCACCGGCGGCGACCAGCGGCACGGACTGCAGATTCGCGCTGGTGGAAAGCGTCACGCCCAACTGGATGCCATCGAGCCGCGCGCTGCCGCGCAATGCATCGGCCAGGTCGGGCAGCAGCGGCAGCTCATGGCCCTGGTTACCAGCGTTGTTGTCGACGTTGCCGTTGCCGCGACTGGCCCAGTTGCCATTGAGGTCGCCGAGGCTGGATACCGGCAGCTGCACGGTCAGCCCGGCCGACAAGGGCGTGTTCGCGCTCATGCCCGGATTGACCTGCAGCAGGCTGTCCAGCGGCAGGCCGAGCTTGCCGGCGATGGTGCTCACGGTGTCGCCGGGCGACATCGGGAAGCTCAGCTGCACATGGCCGTTGGCATTGCCTTGCCCGCCGCGATTGCCGCCCAGCAGCTGCAGGATCGGATCGCCCTTGAGGATGCCGTCGATGCCTTTCATCCGTCACCTCAGCCGAGCAATTCAGGATCGATCTCGAGTTCGCCAAGGTGCCGGTTGGCAAAACGCTCGATCAGCTGCGGCGCACCTTCGAGCAACTGGCGGTAGGCATCCGGCGAACGCGTATCGGCACGCAGCTTCCAACCCTTGTCGGTGCGGCTCAGCCACAGCTCGGTGCCGGGCAGCACACCGTCCTTCAGCGTGATCATGATTTCGCGCGACTGCGCGGAGCTGCGCGATTCGGGCACCAGCAGCTGCTTCACATGGCGCTCGATCAGTTCGGCCAGCGCCGGCGCGAGCGCGTTCTGCGCTGCTGGCGCGGCCTGCTGCGCGCCTTGCATCACGATCTGCTGCGCCTGCTGCCAGGCCTGCGCGCCGGCCGTGGCCAGCCCCTGCCCATCCTGCTGGCCGCCGCCGCTGTCGGACGAGGTATCGCTGTCGCGCTCGCCGTCACGCGGCGGCAGCGCCGTGGCCTTGCCGGCCGAGGCATCGAGCTGGCGTTGCAGCAGGTCGCGCAGCGCCTTCTCCTGCTCGCTGGCAGCCAGCCCCTGCGGACCGGTGGCGGTCTCGCCGCTCTCCTGTGCGTCCTGACCCTTGCCATCCATCAGCTTGCGGAAGCGCTGGATCTCTTCGCGGCCGCGCGGCGCTTCGTCCTTGGCGCGCTGGGCATGCGTATGCGGCGCTGGCGGCGTGGTGCGCGTGGTCGTGGTGGCATCGTTGCGCATAAGGACCTCAGTGCGTCGGGGCGCGGTGCAGGAACAGTTCTTCCAGGCTCTGTTCCTCGCTCCATTCGATGCGGCCGCGCATCTCGCGCAGCCAGCCCTGTTTCATCTCGTCGACGGCATCGAGCTTGCCGCGTGCCTGGCGCCATGCGGCGGCAGCGCGGTCCAGCGCGTCCTGCGCCTGCGCGCAGGCGATCTCGCGCTCCTCCAGCTCGGCGCGGCACAGCGCGATCTGGTGATCGAGCAGCTGCAGATGCCGTTCGTAGCGATCGATCGCCAGGGCGGTGGGCGCACCGTCGGCGAACATGCCGGCCCAGCTGCGGTCGGCGAAATCCTGCCGCGCGAAGCTGGCCTGCTGCAGGCGCTCGTCCGCGGCCATGCGCTCTTCGGCGGCGATGTGCTGGCGCTCGCGGCACTGCTTGAGCTCCGTCTCCAGCGCATGCAGGCGGATGCCGCGCACGGTGCGCAGCGGCTCCAGGGGGAATTTGCTCGCGCTCATGTGCACACTCCCGTCAGGCGCGTGCGCGTGCCGGCGAAATCGGCCGCCTCATGCGTGCCCTGGCGCAACAGTTGGTTGATGGCGTCGATGCGCGCGATCGCCGTGTCGGCGTCGGCGTCACCGCCGGGTTTGTACTCGCCCAGCTGCAACAGCATTTCGATGTCGCGGTACTTGGCCACGTAGCGGCGCAACAGCGAGGCGGCACGCTGGTGCGCGCTGCCGGTCACGCGCGGCATCAGGCGGCTGGCGCTGGCCAGCACGTCGATGGCCGGGTAATGCCCCGCCTGCGCCAGGCGGCGCGACAGGTAGATATGGCCATCCAGGATCGAGCGCACTTCCTCGGCGATCGGATCGCTGCCGTCCTCGTCTTCCATCAGCACGGTGTAGAACGCGGTGATCGCACCCTTGTCGTTGGTGCCGGCGCGCTCGAACAGGCGCGGCAGCGCGGAAAACACCGACGGCGTGAAGCCGCGCCGCGACGGCGGCTCGCCCATCGCCAGGCCGACGTCGCGCAGCGCGCGGGCGAAGCGGGTGATCGAGTCCATCATCAGCAGCACGTTCATGCCGCGGTCGCGGAAGTATTCGGCGATCGCCGTGCCCAGCCAGGCCACGCGGCTGCGCTCCAGCGCCGGCCGGTCCGAGGTGGCGACCACCACCACGCTGCGCTTGAGGCCGTCCTCGCCCAGGCTGTCGTGCAGGAATTCGCCCACCTCGCGGCCGCGCTCGCCCACCAGCACGATCACGTTGACATCGGCCTGCGCATTGCGCGCCAGCATGCCGAGCAGGGTGCTCTTGCCGCCGCCGGCGACGGCGAAGATGCCGGTGCGCTGACCGCGGCCGATGGTGAGCGCGGCGTCGATCGCGCGCACGCCGGTGGGCATGGCCTGGTCGATCACCTGGCGGCTGAGCGGATTGGGCGACGGCGCGTACAGCGGAACGCGCTCCACCTGCTCCAGCGGACCCAGGCCGTCCAGCGGATCGCCATGCGCGTCGATCACCCGGCCGAGCAGGCTCATGCCGGCCGGCGCGGTGGCCTGCTTGCCGGTCGCGGTCACCGTGGTGGCGGTGGAAATGCCTTCGAGCGGGCCGAGCGGGGTCAGCAGCGTCTGGTGCTGCGAAACGCCCACCACTTCCGCCGGCAGGCTGAAATCGTTGTCGGGTTGTTCCAGCAGGCACAGCTCGCCGATCGCCGCGCGCACGCCGGTGGCGCGCACCAGGGTGCCGTAGGCCTCGGCCACGCGGCCGACGCGCTGCAGCGTGTCGCGCCGGCTCAGCGCGCGCAGCAGCGGGTCGTCGGCCGGCACGGCCATGACCTCGGGCGCGGCGTCGGACGGCGACACGCTCATGGCGCCGCTCCGTTCTGCTCGGCGGCGGCCAGGATCACCCGCGCCTGCTCGAGCTGTTCGTTGAAGCCGGCGCGCACCATGCCACCGGCCGATTCGATGATGCAGTCGAAGCGGTCCAGTTCCGGGTCGCCGATGATCTCGGTATCCGGCGCCGCCGCCGCGCCCAGCGCGGCCACTTCGGCGCGCGCCTGCTCGGCCACGTCCGGGTGCACGCGCACCAACAGGTGCGGCTCGAACACCAGCTTCTGCATCGCTTCGGCCACCAGCGAGGCGACCAGGCGCTCGGCGCCGATCGCCGGCGCGATATGCCGCACCACGGCGATAGCGATCTCGCTGGAGCGCCGGCGCAGTTCCACCGTGGCGGCGGCGCGCGCCACCACCAGCGCCTCCAGCGCACGCGCGCAATCGCGCAGGCCGCGCTCGCGGCCTTCCACCAGGCCTTCGAACTTGGCCTGCGCGCGAATCTGCTCCACCTCTTCCTGCGCCTGGCGCAGGATCGCATTGGCCTCGTCCAGGATGCGCTGCGCCTCCTGCAGCGGCGTCCAGGCCGCTGCGGGAATCACGCCGCCGTCCAGCAGCAGCTGGAAGCGGTCGCGGTCGACGAACATGGCCTGGGCGTTCATTCGGCGTGGCTCTGTTCGGCGGGCGCTTCGACATCGGGCGGCGGCGCCAGCAAGGCGGCGAGCAGCGCCGGCACCGTGGCGGCCGGCAGCCAGGCTTCCTTCGCGCAAGGCAAGGCCGGCGCGCTGGCGTAGGCCAGGGCCAGGCGTTCGGCCAGCCGCGGGTCGCGGCGGCCGGCGTGGCCGAGGAATTCGATCTTGCCGCGCTCGTACACGGCCTCGCGCAAGGCGGCGGCGTCGCGCTCGCAGCGCTGGACCAGCGCGCGGCCCATGTTGCGCACCGCCTCGGGCGCGGGACCGCGCCAGGCATCGGCGGACTGCGCGCGCCGCCAGTGCTCCAGGCCCAGCGCCTCGCGCAGGAACAGCACGTCAGCGCGTTCCACCGTCACGCGCACCACGGGACCCAGCGCGATGGCGCCGAGTTCGCGCGTGAACGCATCCAGCTCGGCCTGCGGCCAGAGCAGCCAGGGTTCCTCGTCCGCCCATGCCGCCCAGCGCTCCTGGTCGGGCGCGAACACGCGCGGCTGCGCGCGCAGCGCGGCGCGCGCCAGCTGCCGGCGACCCAGCGCCGAGCCACGCGCCCGCTCCAGCAGCGGCGCCGGCAACGCCAGGCAGCGCGCCGGATGCAGACCGTCCAGCACGGTCCGCGCCTGGAAGCGGCGGATGGCGCGCTCAGCGCTCACCCGGAGCCTCGCGCCGCATCACCCCGCGCGACGGGTGGCCCATCAGCGCGCCGCGATTGCGCCATAGCAGCAGGCCGGCCAGCAGCACCGCCAGCGCGGCCAGGCCGACCAGCAGCAGCGAGGCAACGTCGCCGCGCATCACGCCCGAGCGCGCCGGCTGCACCGGTATCTCGCTGGGCGTGCGCTGGAAGAACTGCACGGTGACGCGGCTGGGATCGGTCAATCCCTCGGTACCGGTCATCACCGCGGCCTTGATGTCCGGCGCGCGGCTCTCGATGCCGGCATTGGGCCGGGCGATGATCACCACCGAGGCCGAGCCGCTCACCGGCTTGTCCTCGATCGGACTCTTCTCCGGAATGGACAGGTACACGTACGCATCCACCACGCCGTCGAACTGCCGCAGCGTATTGCCCAGCTGCTGCTCGCGCGCGTAGACGAAGCGCTGCTTGTCCTCCAGCGGCGAGGACACGAAACCGTCCTTCTTGTAGATCTGCGCGATGTTGGCGATGCCCTGGTGCGGCAGGCCGGCGTCGCGCAGCACCGCCACTGCGGCGGGCATGTCGCGGCGATCGAGCATCACCCGCCAGCCCTCGCCGCGCTCGCCCGGTTCCTTCTGCGCATCCAGGCCGGCGTTGATCAGCGCCGCCACCACTTCGTTGGCCTGCTGCTCGTCCAGCTTGGCGTACAGCACGTCGCGGCTGCAGCCAGCGAGCAGCCCCAGCACGCAGGCCAGGGCCGCCAGCCGCAGGACGAGGGTTGCGAAACGCTTGGTCATCGCCGTAACACCTCAGGACTGCTGGCGGAACAATTGCTGCACGCCTTCCGAACTGCGGTTGGCGACATTGCTGGTCAGCTCCGCCTGGAACACCAGCTCGTGGCACTTCAGGGTCATGTCGATCACCTGGCTGGGCGAGAGATCGCGCCCGTTCGCCTTCATCGCCTCCGACAAACGCCCCAGCTCATTGGCGCGGCCATTGAGCGAGTCGAACTGGTTGAGCACCGCCTTGAACTCCGGCGACATCTCGTGCGGCACCGGCGTCACCTGCCCGGCCTGCACCGCATTGGCGGGCGCGGCGTCGGCGAAGGACTGGCGGAACTTGGCCACGTCGTCGGCGTGCGCCGGCGTAGCCACCTTCGGTTCCGTCGGCGCGAACTGGCCGACGTTGACCAGCTGGGTGGGATCCACGTTCATGGTCATGCCTCCTGGCACCAGGTGCGATTACTGCTTGCGGCCGAGGGTTTCCAGCGCCTGGCCGACCGCGTTGTTCGAGGTGGCGGCATTGGTGGAGAGGAACTGCATCTTCAGGCTCTCCGCGGTCAGCTGGGTCATCACCGAAGGCTGGTCAGAACCGTTCTCGCTCACCTGAGCGGAGAGATCGGTGACCTTCGACGCCTGGTGGTCCAGCGCATTGCCCCAGGCCTTGGCCATGGCTTCGAACCAGCTCTTGGACTGCTCGTCGCTGGCCGAACGGCCCGCGGCGGCCGAACCGCCGGCGATGGTGTTGTTGATGGTGGGGAACTGGGTGCCGCTGCCGTTGATGGGGTTATTGCTGCTCATGTTCGTCTCCTGGTGGTGACACTGCTCGCCTCAATGTCCGCCGGCGGCCTGCTGGGTCTCCGCCCCGATGGCGACGACCTGCCTGGCCGGGACGACGGGCGTCTCCGGTGCCGGAGCCGCGGCGGAGGCCGCGGATTCCGGCACGGCCGGCGGCAGCAGTACCGTCGCCGCCGCTTCGTCGAGCGGTTGCGGGGTCTGGTAGTCGTCGGCCTTGTCCAATTGCATGTAGCGGTTGTCCGGCATGCGCAGGAGGATGCTTCCCTCCGCGCTGACGGCAAGAAACACGCCGCCCTGCGGCAGCTTGTTGCCCACGTAGTAGCGCGACTCGTCGCGCGTCACGAGGTACGGCTCGCGCCCGCCTACGATGTGGCGGATGCGCTTGCCCGGATCGGGCTTGACCGGTTCCGGCGCGTGTTCGTCGTAGTTCTTCAGCGCCAGGGCCAGGCCGAGGGCATCGGCGTTGAGATCCTGCATGTCGGTCGAGCCGAGCACGTCCTTCTTGACCTTCTCCGCCTTGGCGATGTCGCCGAAATGGCCGACGACTTCGATGCCGCCCTGGTCGAGCAGCTGGGTCTGCACGGTGTAACCGTGCATGGCGAAGATGTCGGTGACCTGCTTGGCCACGCTGGGCCAGTCGCGCACGGTCAGCTCGGTGGTCAGCCCCGCGTCGGACAGCTTGCGCTTGAGCTGCGGCAGCTGCGCCGCATTGCCCACCAGCCCGCGCAGCACCACGTGACCGCCTTCGCCGGCGAGGGCGCTGACGTGGCGCAGCGACAATCCGTTGAGGATCGCGCGCGCGCGCTCGAGCTGGTCGGACATGCTCGTCGCACGCACCGCCACCGCCGGATGGGTGACCTTCCAGCTGCCGGCCAGCACCAGCGCCGCTACCGCCAGCAGCAGGCCGGCCAGCGCCAGCACGCCGCGGCGGCGGCCGGCCAGCTGGCGGTCGGTGAGCGCGGGCAGCGTGTCGTCGCCGACGTCGCCCAGGCTTTGCCAGCGCTCGCTCCAATGCGGGCCGACCGCGAACTGCACCTCACCCAGGCGCACCAGGGCGAAGTGCTCCAGGCTGACGTTCTCGCCGATCGCGATGCGGCCGTCGTGGGTTTCCACTTCGCCGTCCATCGCGCGCAGCAGCACCTGGTCGCCGACCACGGTCAGCACGCAATGGTGATTGGCAATGCCGGCGTCGTTGAGGATCAGATCGCAGTCGTCGGCCTGCCCGATCATCAGGATGCCCCGCGGCGGCAGGCGCATCTCCGCACCCGCATGCAGCCCGCTGAACACGCGCAAGGCCAACTGCACCTTGGGCGGCTGGCTGGGGCGTTGGCGGGTGGCGGGCAGGGCGCTCATGGCATTACTCCGGAGGACGCTTCTGGGGCGTGGGAGCCGGTGCCGCCTGCGGCGGTTGCTGCACGATCACCGGCAACGGCGCCGGCTGCGTGACCTGGCTCTTCTTGTGGTTCCACCAGGCGTTGCGGTCGGCTTCCTGCTTGTCCAGCTGCTCCTGGCTTTCCATGCTCACCTGCGGCGAGCTGGGCGTCTGCTGGCCGTTGATGTGGTTGAGCATCACCAGGCGCGGCGTGATCAGGAACAGGCGCTCGGTATGCGCGCGCTGCTTCTGCACGGTCTTGAACAGGTAACCCAGCAGCGGGATGTCGCCGAGCAACGGAATCTTGTGCTCGTTGTTCTGCGACTGGTCCTGCACCAGGCCGCCGAGCAGCAGGCCCTGGCCGTCCTGGATCACCGCCTGTGTGTTGACCGCGTTCTGGCTGACGATCGGATAGGAGATGTCCTGCGCATCCTTGGCCGAATAGGTGATGTTGCCGTCCTCGATCTGCACCATCATGCGGATGCGCGGCGCGCCGTCTTCCATCACCAGGTGCGGCGTCACGCGCAGCGTGGTGCCGGCGGTGACGTTGTAGAGGTCGGAGTTGTAGGCGCCGGACACCGGCACGTAGACCGACTGGTTGCTCTGGATCACTGCCTCGGCGTCATTCATGGTGATCACCTGCGGGCGGGTGACCACGTGGGCGACGCCGTCGTCCTCCAGCGCATTGATGTTCGCCACGAACTTGGCGGGATTGCCCAGGATGGTGCCGATCTGGAACCCATTGTTGAACAGCGGTGGCAGGCCGCTGGTATCGCCCAGGCCCAGCGCGGCCAGCAGCAGACCCTTGTTGTAGAGCGCGTCGGCCGTCGTCTGGTTGCCGCTGAGGAAACCCACCGTGGTGCGGTGGTTGCGGTAGAACCAGTTGATGCCGAGCTGGCGCGCCTTGGTCTTGTTGACGTCGATGATGGTGGCTTCGATCTCCACCATCTGCGGCGCCACGTCGAGCTGGCGGATCAGCTCGTCGTACATCGGCAGGCGGTCGGGCGTGTCGCGCACGATGATCGCGTTGCGGAAGCTGTCGGCGACGATGCGCGTGTCGCCGCTGCCGGCGATCGCTTCCACGCCGCCGCGCTGCGCGGTCGGCGCCAGCTGGGCTGCCGGCGGAGCGAGGCCGTCGTCGTCCTGCTGCGGCGGCACTGTGTAGTTGCCCAGTGGCGGCGGCGGCTGTTGCCCCTGGCCGGCCAGGCCCTGGCCGCGCAGGCCGCGCTGGCGTGCGGAGGCCAGCCGCTCGCTGGCGCCGTTGAACTGGCCGTAGCTGGCCTGGTCGCTGACCAGCGCACGCAGCACGCTGGCCACGCCCGGCACGGTCACCTGGCGGTTGCCCAGGTTCATGCTGGTGTCCGAGGCCCAGGCGTACTTCAGCGGGTAGAACTTGAAGCGCGTGGTCTCGTGCTGGCCCAGGCCGGCGATGGTCAGCGACATCTGCTTGACCTGCTCGACGAAGCGCTTGGTGCCGGTGATGCTGACCAGGCCGGTGCTCGGCTCCATCTTCCACACGTTGCCGGTGGCGGCATCGGCCCAGTTCACGCTGCCCATGGCCGAGACGAACTGCGGCTCCAGCGGCAGCGGCACGCTGGTGTAGTCGGTGACGCGCTCCGCATCGAGGTAGACGTAGACTGCCGAGCCGTCCCAGTACGCCAGCAGGCCGTTGGTGTCGGCGATGCGGCGCCACACCTGGGCATAAGTCCCCTTGAAGGCGCCGTTGATGGTGCCGTTGCGCGCGGCGACCTGCGGGCTCAGCACCACTTCCAGGCCCTGGTCGTGGAAGAAGTCCGGCAGGATCTCGCGCAGCGTCTTGTCGGTCTGGATCTCGGTGGTGCTTTTCTTGAACGGTATCGCGGCCGCCTGCGCCAGCGCGGCGTACAGCATCAGGCCGAGCACGGCCACGCAGGCCAGCGCCCGCCGGGTGCTCATGCCCATCTTCCTGCCCCTGTCATCACCCATCGTCACGGATTCCTTGGCCTTAGAATGTCGCGGCCGTCAGACGGCCAGTTGTCCCACCGGCACCAGACGCAGGTCGGGCACCAGTTCCTGATACGAAAGCACCGGGATGTCGGCGTACTCGGCCTCGGTGAGCTTGCGCAGGTGGCGGCGCACGTCCATCGAGCTGAGCAGCACCATCGCGCTGCCGTGCTCGCCGCGTGCGTGTTCGCCGATCTGGGCCAGCAGGCGCGCGGCCAGGTCCGGTTCCACCGCCAGCTGGGTGCCGGCCGGGCCGGTGTGGACCGAGCGGCGCAGGCGCTCTTCCAGTTCCGGGCGCGCGACCAGCACGCGCAGCACGTGGTTGTCGTCGGCGTAGCGGTAGCTGAGGTGGCGGCGCAGCGCCATGCGCACGTATTCGGCCACCAGCACGATGTCCTTCTCGCGGCTGGCGGCGTCGGTGATCGCTTCGAACACGTCGCGCAGCTGGCGGATCGGCACGCGTTCCTCGACCAGGCGCTTGAGCACTTCGGCCACGCGCTGCGGCGACACCACGCGCAGCATCTCGCGCACCAGGTCGGGGTAGTCGCGGCTAAGGCCGTTGGAGAGATTGGAGGTTTCCTGGATGCCGACGAACAGCGACAAATGCCGCTCCAGCGCCATGCGGATGTGTTCGAGCAGCACCTGCGGCGCATCCAGCGCCTGGGCCTGGCGCGCACCGTCGCGCGGGATCCAGCGGCCGGGGAAGCCGCTCACGCCTTCCGGCGTCACTGCCCCGGTCTCTGTGGAAGGCGCCGGCGGAAGCGCGGCGCGACCGGGCAGGAACAGCTGGCCCGGACGCAGTGCGCCGTGCGCGATGCGCACGCCGTAGGCATACAGCGCGTAGCCTTGTTCGGGCAGCTGCAGGCCGGCGCGCAAGGCCGGCTTGGGCAGCGGCACGCCGTAGTCCTCGCGCAGGCCGCCCACCACCTGGCGCAGCAGGTTGCGCACCTGGTTGCTGCCCAGCGCCTGCAGCGCGGTCATGTGCACTTCCAGCAGCAGCGGCGCCGAGGGCAGCAGCACGTCGCTGTCGGCGACATCCGGTGGCAGCAGCTCGGCCTGGCTTTCCGGCACCTTGAACAGGCGACGCAGGAAGCCCACGCGCTCGCGCATGCGCCAGGAGGCGATGCCGACCAGGATCACGCCCAGCGGCAGGAACACCACGATCGGAAAGCCCGGCACCAGCATCATGCCCAGCGCGATGCAGCCGATGATCATGGTCACCCGCGGCTCGCCGGAGATCTGGCGCGCGATGATCGCGCCGAGGTTGCGGTCCTCCTCGTCGCCCGCGGTGCGGGTGACGATCAGGCCGGCGGAGATCGAGGCGAGCAGGGCCGGGATCTGCGCGACCAGGCCGTCGCCGATGGTGAGCACGCTATAGGTATGCACGGCGTCGCCCACGCTCATGTCGTGCATCATCACGCCCACGCCCAGGCCGCCGAGCAGGTTGATCACGATGATCACGATGCCGGCGATGGCGTCGCCCTTGACGAATTTCATGGCGCCGTCGAGCGAGCCGTGCAACTGGCTTTCGATCTCCAGCAGGCGGCGGCGGCGGCGCGCCTCGTCCTTCTCGAGCAGGCCCGAGCGCAGGTCCGAGTCGATCGACAGCTGCTTGCCGGGCATGGCGTCCAGCGAGAAGCGCGCGGCGACTTCGGCGACGCGCTCGGCGCCCTTGGCCACCACGATGAACTGCACCACCGTGATAATCAGGAACACCACCAGGCCCACGATCAGGTTGCCGCCCACCACCATGTTGCCGAAGGTGTCGATGATGTGGCCGCCATCGGCATTGAGCAGGATCGAGCGGGTGATGGCGATCGACAGCGCCAGGCGGAACAGCGTGGTCAGCAGCAGCACGCTGGGGAAGCTGGAGAAGGCGACGGGCGTGGGGATATAGATGGCGATCAGCAGCAGGCCGACGCCTATGAGCATGTTGAGCGCCACCAGGGCGTCGATCGCCACCATCGGCAGCGGCAGGATCATCAGGCCGATGATCGCCACCACGCCGGCGACCAGCACCAGGTCGCTATAGCTGCGCGAACCGCCGGCGCCGGGCGCCAGCCGCGAGAAGATCGCTTCAAGCGCCATGGCGCATCCGCGTGCGGCGCATCGCGCGATCGGCGCCACTCATCGCGACGCGAACACCGGCGACTTGCCACCTTGTAGGTCTCGCCACGCTGACCACGCACACCACTCCGGCAACCGGACACACTCGTCCATTGAGCGAATGGAAACGCCCTTTCCCACTGCCGTTGCCGATGACGCCGCGCACATGAAGGCGCGATCCGCTTCAGCCTGACGCCCCCTGTCGGCGCTCGGTGAAGTGGCAACCTACACAGCGCCCCTGAAAATCGGTACCTAGGGAAAACCCTAGGTTTTATGATTCACTTTCGTGAAAATGAAATTCACACCCGGGAGATAATCCAAACCAACGCTTCAATCACGCTATTTGCGTGATATTGATCACGCTATTTCGCATTGTCATCACGCCGTAATTCGGCGATCAGCTCCACCCGTTGCGCGGTCACCCCCAGCACCAGCCGGCGCTCGGCCGCATCCACCACTACTACGCGCTCGCGGGCGCCTACAGCCACGGCCTGCACCACTTTGAGCGGCCCGCCGGGGCCGCGCAGCGTCTGGCCCTTGCGCAGCCACCACAGCCATGCCAGCAGGGCCGCGCAGACCGCTATCAACGGTAATAAAAGGCCTAACCAGAGGCTGCCGCCATCGGAGCTATCGGCGGCCAATGCGACGGACGGCCAAGTTAATCCGGCCATGACGTTGCTAAGTAATCTCTTCATGGCATTATTCCCATTCCAAAAAAGACAAATAAACTTGGCCACTGTGTCATTCGTCATGGGGGGCGAACGCGCGACACACCTGCTCGATCAAGGATCGTCACGATGCCTGTGACCCGGATTCACCGCAAGCCGACGCCCGCACGGAACGCGGCCGTCGACGCAGCACAGGGATATGCATGGATCGACGCGGTGCCGTGGCCCTGCATCGCGTTCGACCGACGCGACGGCACCGCCCTGGCGCACAACGAGGCCTTCCGCCAGGAATTCCCCCAGTTCGACGCCGCACCCTCGCGCGAACAGTTCGACGCCGCGTTCGAGCGCACCGGCGGCCAGGGCGGCAAGCCGATCTACTACGCCGCGCAGACGCGGCGCTGGTACCGCATCGAGAACAGCCCGCCGCGCACTGGCGCGCCGGCCGAGGCGCTGTTCATCACCAATATCAGCGAGTGCATCGACCTGTTGCGCCGCCACCAGGCGCAGCACGAGCAGCTGCTGTCCACCTCGCGCATGATGAGCGTGGGCGAGATGGCCACCACGCTGGCGCATGAACTCAACCAGCCGCTGGCCGCGGCGGTGAATTACCTGAGCGGCTGCGAACAGCTGGCCGGCGAGGCGCCGGAGGCCGGCCACCTGCTGCAGGGCATCCGCCTGGCCAAGCGCCAGGCCGAGCGCGCCGCGCAGATCATCGGCAGCATCCGCGAATTCGTGCGCAGCCGCGAGCCGCACCGGCAGAACCTGGATGCGCACGCACTGGTGCACGGCGTGATCGAGCTGCTGCGACTGGAGGCCGAGCAGTTCCAGGTCGCCATCGTGGACGCGCTGCCGGCCGACCTGCCGCCGGTCTTCGCCGACCGCGTGATGATCGAGCAGGTACTGCTCAACCTGATCAAGAACGCGATCGAGGCGATGCGCGAAACGCCGCCCGCGCGCCGCGGCATCCGCGTCACCGCGCGGGTGGACTACGACGGCATGGTGGAGATCCGCGTGGTCGACCAGGGCTGCGGCCTCGGCGCCGCCGACATGCAGCGGCTGTTCACGCCGCTGTACACCACCAAGCCCGACGGACTGGGGATCGGCCTGGCCATCTGCCGCTCGATCGTCGAGTACCACGAGGGACGCCTGTTCGCCGAACCGAACCCGGAAGGGCACGGCGGCTGCGCCATGGCGTTCACCGTGCCACGAGGGAACGCTGCATGACATCCGCCCATCATGGCACCCGCATCTATCTGGTCGACGACCACCAGGAGTTCCGCGACTCCTGCGTATGGATTCTCGAGCAGACCGGCTTCGAGGTGCAGGCCTTTCCCAGCGCCGAAGCCCTGCTGAAGGAAATCACCCGCCATCCGCCACCGGCGCGCAGCTGCGTGGTGAGCGACATCCGCATGCCCGGCATGAGCGGGCTGGAGCTGCAGAGCGAACTGGCCCATCGCGGACTGGCGCTGCCGCTGATCTTCGTCACCGGCCATGGCGACGTGCCGCTGGCGGTGGACGCGATGCGCCACGGCGCAGCCAATTTCATCGAGAAGCCGTTCGATGCGCCGCTGCTGATCGAGGCGATCCAGTCGGCGCTGTCCGCGCACGCACCGCAGGCGGCCTCCGGCGCGCTGGCCAACCTGACCCGGCGCGAGCGGCAGGTGCTGGACGGGATCATGAGCGGCAAGCTCAACAAGGTGATCGCCGACGATCTGAAGATCAGCCCCAAGACCGTCGAGCTGCACCGCGCCAACCTGATGGCCAAGCTCGGTGCGCACAACGTGGTCGAGCTGACCCGCGCCGTGCTGGGCCAGGCTTGAGCATGGTCGCCATCGAGGCCGTCCCGGCCATGCTCCCGCCCGGCGAGGGCCTGCTCGCCGCCGCCCGTGCGCTGCTGTCGCGCGGCAATGTGCTGGCGCAGGCGGACGCCGTCGGCGTGCTCACCCTGCTGGCCGGTCGCGGCCAGCGCCATGCCGCCGGTTTGCCGTGCGTGCGCCTGGATCATGCCGGCGGCTCGTGCTGGCTCGCGCTGGAGCAGGAGCACGGCGAAAGCCCGCTGGGCGACGCGCGCTGGCAGGACTACGACGGCGAGGCGCGCCTGCTGGCGTGGTCGCTCGCGCACGAAGCCATGGTCGCGGCGCTGGGCGCACTGCTCGGACAAGAGCTGCTGCCCGCCGCCTTCCTGCCGATCGGCGGCGAGCGCGACAAGCTCTGGCTGAACCTGCTCTGGCAGGAACACGACGGCGGCAGCAGCGGCGGCTGGGTCGGCTTCGGCGAAGCGGACCTGCGCATGCTCGCCGCACGTTCCGAATGGCGGCAGGATCCGGCGCGGCCCGCGCTGATCGGCGATGTCAGCTCACTGTCGCTGCGCCTGGTCGTGCCGGGCCATGTGCTGGATGCCGCGGCCGCCGCCGCACTCGCGCCCGGCGACGTGCTGGTGATCGGCCAGGAAGCGGACTTCGAGGCGCGCCTGCAACCGGACGACGAAGGCGCGCGCCACATTTTCGGCCTGCCCGAAGGCTGGCCCGTGCTGCGCCGCCAAGGCGAATGGCAGATCTCGCAGCGCCCCCTGCTGACGGCGGGCGGCGAGACGGCGCGTCCGCTGTTCCTGCTGACCCGGCTGAGCATGGGCCTGGACGACCTGGGCCAGCTGCGCCCCGGCAGCCTGCTCCAGGTCGACGGCGCACTGGTCGGCGCCACCGTCGGGATCATGCTCGGCGGCCGGCGCTACGGCGAAGGCACGGTGGTGCGGCTGGGCGACTGGCTGGGCGTACGCATTGCGCAAAAGGACTGAGCATGGATTTCAACAGCTTCTCGCCGGCGCTGGTCATCACCATGGTGGTGGCGCTGGCGATGGCGCCGTTCGTCGCGGTGATGGTCACCTCGTTCACCAAGATCGTGGTGGTGCTGAGCCTGCTGCGCAACGCGCTGGGATTGCAGCAGGTGCCGCCGAACGTGGTGATCAACGGCCTGGCGATCATCCTGTCGATCTACGTGATGAATCCGGTGATCGGCGACAGCTACCGCGACGTGCAGACGCAGATGAGCACGCAGGCGCCGGGGCCGATGACCATGGAAAAGCTCGGCCAGCTGGTGCAGTCCGGCAAGGAGCCGCTGCGGCGCTTCCTGATCAAGCACAGCAACGAAGGCGAGCGCGGCTTCTTCCTGGCCAGCGCCAAGCGCCTGCTGCCGCCGGATCGCCAGGCCGACATCACTAACGAGGATTACCTGGTGATCGTGCCGGCGTTCACGGTGAGCGAGCTGACCCAGGCCTTCCAGATCGGCTTCCTGATCTTCCTGCCGTTCCTGGTGATCGACCTGGTGGTATCCAACATCCTTTTGGCGATGGGCATGATGATGCTGTCGCCGACCATGGTGTCGCTGCCGTTCAAGCTGTTGCTGTTCGTGCTGCTCAGCGGCTGGGCCAAGCTGATCCATGGCCTGGTGATGACCTACCAATAGGAGGCGGGCATGTTCGATCAGGAAATCCAGCTTGCCCGCGAAGCCCTGTGGCTGGTGCTGGTGCTGTCCGCGCCGCCGATCCTCGCCGCGGCCATCGCCGGCCTGCTGGTGGCCTTCCTGCAGGCGGCCACGCAGATCCAGGAGCAGACCTTTCCCTACGCGGTGAAATTCGTGGTGGTGGTGGTGGCGCTGCTCGGTACCGCCGCGATGCTGGGCGGCACGCTGTTCAAGTTCGCCGACCGCCTGTTCAGCGGCTTCCCCGGCATGCTGCATTGAGCGCGCCATGACCGATGCGTTTTCCGTGCAGTACCTGGGCGACCAGCTCACCGGCGTGGCGCTGACCTTGCCGCGCATCGTCGCGGCTTTCCTGGTGCTGCCGCTGATGAGCTCGGAGACGGTGCCGGCGCTGGTGCGCAACAGCTTCTACGTGAGCCTGGCGATCCTGGCCTATCCGCTCGCCGCTGCGGCCAGCCCGAGCATGACGGTGATGACCGGCGCCAACTGGATCGCGGTGCTGGGCAAGGAAGTCTTCCTGGGCCTGTTGATCGGTTTCTGCTTCGGCCTGGTGTTCTGGGCGCTGGGCGCGGCCGGCGCGGTGATCGACACCAAGGCCGGCTCGTCGATGTCGATGGACATGGACCCGATCGCCGGCCAGCAGAGCACGCTGACCAGCGTGTTCCTGATGCAGGTGGCGACGTGGCTGTTCATGGTCAGCGGTGCGTTCACCGTGTTCCTGGACCTGCTGATGTCCAGCTACGCGCTGTGGCCGGTGGCCAGCGTGCTGCCGCCGCTGAAGGCCGGCGGCATGGATTTCTTCATCGGCCAGTTCAATTATCTGATGACCGCCGTGCTGGTGCTGTCGGCGCCGGCGCTGGTGGTGATGTCGCTGGTGGATATCGCGCTGGGCCTGGTCAACCGCTACGCGCAGCAGCTCAATGTGTTCGCGCTGGCGATGCCGATCAAGGCATGGATGTCGACCTGGGTGCTGCTGCTGGCGCTGGGCGCGATGGTCGAAGTGGTGATGCGCAAGCTGTACGAGAACCGCGGTTTGCTCAAGGTGCTGCAGTCGATCCTGTAGTCACCTGTTCAAGCCTATTTTCCATTGGCCTATTTCCACTGGCCTATTTTCCATCGCGCGAATCGCGGATCGATTCGGCCCAGCGCAACAGCTCGGCCACCGCCTCGAAGAAATCGGACGGCAGGAATTCGTCCACTTCCACTTTCTCGTACAGGCCGCGCGCCAGCATGACGTTGCGCATGATCGGCACGCCGGCTTCCTCGGCGGCCTGGCGGATCAGCGCGGCTTCGTGGTCCTCGCCCTTGGCCACGATCACCGGCAGGTCGTCCTCGCCCTGCTGGTAGCGGATGGCGATCGCCAGGTGCGTGGGATTGGTCACCACCACGCTGGCGCTGCGCACGCCGGCCAGCGTGTTCTGTTGCGCCCACTCCTGGTGCAGCTGGCGGCGGCGGCCTTTCACCATCGGGTCGCCTTCGTTGTCCTTGAGCTCCTGCTTGATGTCGCGGCGGCTCATTTTCATCTTCCTGGTAAAGGCGTAGCGCTGATAGAACGCATCGAGCACCGAGACGAAAAAGAACACGAAGATCACGCCGGTGGCCAGGCGCTTCACCGCAACCCAATGCGCCTCGCCCAGCATCTCCGGCGGTGCCTGCGGCAGCAGCGCGAACTGGCCGATCAGGGCGAACAGCACCCAGGCAAACAGGCCGATCAGCAGGCCGCTCTTGGCGATGGCCTTGATCACCTCGACCAGATTCTCCCGCGAGAACAGCCGCTTGATGCCTTCGGCGGGATTGAGCCGGCTGGCGTCGGGTTTGAGCTTCTTGGGCGCGAATACCGGCCCTACCTGCAGGAATTCCACCATCACGCCCACCGCCACGGCGCCCAGCAGGAAGGGCAGGGTGAGCCACAGGAAAGCTTCCAGCGTGGCCAGTCCCACCGTGTGCAGCGCCTGGCCAAATGGCTGATTGAGGCCCGCCAGGGTGGTATCGAACAATCCGGTGAGACGAGCGCGGATCAGCGGCATGCCCAGCATCACCATCAGCAGCCAGGCGAGCACCAGGACCGTGCTGGTCAGCTCGCGGCTCTTGTGGACGTCGCCTTCCTTGCGGGCGTCGCGCAAGCGCTTGGGTGTCGGTTTTTCGGTGCGGTCACCGCTGTCCTTGTTCTGCCCGGCCATGAGTCCGCTCGCGCGCGTTGCGGTCAACCGATGCTACGGCCTGACGTTGGGCCTTCACCGTGACCGGGGCGCCAGTGTGGACAGGCTTGCGGCCGACGGCCACCTAGGGATTACCCCAGCTGATTCAGCGCCCAAGCGAGACCTAGACTGATGTCACGCATCGAATCCATACCTCCAGGTGCCATGAACCTTCCCGAAGTCCAGTCGCGTCCGCTCGCGCCGTCCCTCGAGGTCGGCGCCCTGCATGCGCTGGCGGCCCAGGGACTGGCGCAGCGCCTGCCGGCAAGCCACGGCAACCAGCTGCTGGGCCTGGACGTGTGGGCCGGCACCAGCGCGGCGGAACGCCTGCTGGGCGGTACCGGTGCGGCGCTGCCGGGCGGCGGCGCGCAACTGGACCAGGTCGTCAGCCACATCCTGGCCCCACTGGGCTGAGCCGGGCACGCGAGCGCCCGCATGAGCGCCCAGCTGCAACCTCTCGCTGCACCGCTGCTGGAAACCACGCGGCGGCTGATCGGCGCGCTCCAGCATGAACCTTCCGTCGAGATGCGCCTTGCCTTGGCCAAGCGCCTGGTGCGCCAGCTCGGCGACGAGGCCTATCCGGTCTTCCTGAAAGTCCTGCTGATCGTGGCCGAGAGCGAGGACTCGGCGGCAAAGCAGCTGGTGGCCGATCTGCTGGCGGCCGCCGCGCGGCGCATGGACCTGCCGAGCGGGCCGTTGAGCGCCTGGGGCGGCTCCAGCGGCGACGGCATGAGTTCGCTCACGCGCCGCCGCCTGCTCGGCCCGATCGAATACCTCACCGTGTGGCATTGCCAGCAGACGCAGCGCCCGATGCTGGAGGAAGCGCTGTACGCCGATGCGGTGCGCAAGCTGCTGGCGCTGTTCGACCTGAATCCGGAACTGCGCGAGCTCTACGCCGGCAAGCTCGGCTCCGACGCCGGCGGCGAACTGGAAGGCACCTACACCCGCGATACGCGCGACATCCTCAGCCGCCTGGCGCAGCGCTGGCGCAAGCCGGAAAGCACGCCCGACGAGGTGGTGCGCGCCGCGTTGCGCGGCGATGCGCCGAGCACGCCGGTGCCGCCGGGGTGGATCGTGCATCGGCTTTGAGCGCTCAGGCCCGGGCCGGTGCCGCCTCTGCGGCGCCCCATTCGGCCGCGGCAAGTTCGAAGCGGCGGGCCGCCTTGCCGGCATAAGTGCAAGACGCTGTTTCGTGGAAGCCGAGCCGCTCGAGTACGCGCGCCACCGCTTCGTTGTCAGGGTGCGCATGCGCCGCCAGCCTCGGCAGGCCAAGCGTTACGAAGGCGTGCCGGCACAGCAGTCGTCCGCCTTCGATCACATACCAGCGGCCCCATGCCTCGGCCGTGAGGCGCGCACTGATCTCCACCTCGGCGGTCGCTTCGAGCGGCATGAGCGAGAAAGTGCCGAGGAATTCGCCGCCGACCACATCGGCGCGCCAGATGCCCAGGCCGCGATGCTTCGCATAGATCTGGTTGACCCAGGCCACCAGCGCGGCCACTTCGAAAAAGCGCGTCGGGCAATCGTCCAGCTGCAGCATGCGTGCCTGCGGTTGGGCGTATAGACGGCTGAGCCAGGGAATATCGCCATAGCTGAGCTGGCGCAGGCGGATGCGGCGGCTGCGGGCGATTTCCACGCCGGCGGCCGGCGCCGCGGAGCGCGCCGTGACTTGCCGTTCCGCCGTGTCGCTCATGGCCGCGCCCCCGTGGAATCCTGCGCGACTCTGACGCGCGACGCGTTCTCAAGCTAGCTGGGGCTTTCCCCAGGAACGCGCATCACAGCGCGACGAAACCTTGCGGCGTCAGCTTGATGCCGCGCAGATCGACGCCCATTTTTCGCGCGGTGCCGTTCACGCCGTCCTGCAGCCGGGCCAGGCTGGCCGGATCGCCCTTGCGCTGCAGTTCGCTGCGCGTGGCCGAGGCGATCATCGCCAGATAACCGAAGGTCTCGGCCATCTCCTGCTTCTGCGCATCGGGCATGGCGACGAAGCGCGGATTGCGCGCCAGCGCCCGCTGCATGTTGCGGCGGACGGCGTCGATGCCGGCGCGGTTCTGCGCGATGCTGCCGTTGTTCACCACTTCCCAGGACAGCACCAGGTACGCGGTGAAGGCATCCGCCACGTTGTGGCTGTCGTAGCCGTACTGCCGCAGCAGCGTGTCGAACTTCGCCAGCATGTCGTCGCGCGCCAGCGCCTGGCGGTAGGTATCCGGCTGGTGGCCGCCGAACTGCCGGGCGATGCGGTCGAGCACCTGCGCGCTCACTTCGGAGGAAGGCCGGAACTGCAGTGCCGCGAGATCGGCCGCGCTTGCGGGACCGGCGGCGCCGCGATGCGCCGTCCGTTCGGACGAGCGTCCCTGCTGCAGGATCACATCGCCCATCACGTTGGAGCCGATCACCGAATTGTTGAGCACCATGCCCTGGCCCATGCCCACGGTGGCACCGGCGTCGTATTGCGCCTGCGCCGTGCCCACCAGGAGCAGCAGCAAGGTCGCGAGCAGTGAGCGTTTCATCGGATGGCTCCCACGAAAAACAGCGCGGGGGCATGGTAGCCCCCGCGCGTGAACAACCGGTGCAGCCGCCGCCTCAGTTCTTGCGGGCCAGCGTGGTCAGGCCGTCGCCGATGGTCTTGATCGAGTTGCTGAAGGAGTTCGACAGGATGCCGAACATCTGCGACTGCGCGGAGAACTCGGCATTGAGCTGCTGGAACACCTGCGCATCGTCCTTGCCGGTGTGCTGCGACATCTGGTCGGTCAGGTCGACCAGGTGCTGCGCCTGCTGGCCGAGCATCTTGCCCATCGCCTTGGCGATCGCCACCAGCCAGCTCTCGCCGGCGCCGTCGGCGTCCTTGTCGGAGCTGCTCTTGAGCGTGCGCATCAGCGACTCGTTGTTGATGACGCTCTGGATGTCCTTGGTCATCGCATCCTGCAGGTCGCTGCGGAAGCGATCGGCGTCGCCGGTGTAGGCACCGTTCGCACCCTGGTGATTGGCGGCATTGATCACGTCGTTGGTCGCCTGCGACAGCGAGCTGGCATCCCAGCCGTCGAGCGAGGCGCTGCTGTTGCTGGAGAACGACGCCTTGAATGCATCGCTGGCGAAGGTGCCGGTACCCGGGCCGAACTGCTGGTTGATCACATTGGTGAACGCCTCGCCGGCGATCTGGCGCGCGGCCGAACGGAGCAGCACGGACGAGCCACCGCTGAGCGAGGCGGAGGTCGCATTCAGGGCAAGATTGGCAACCGAGTTGAAATTGAGGTCGAGCGACATGGCGATTCCTCTGCATCATGGGTAAGGGAATGAATGGCTCATCCGGCGCGCCCCTCGACGCTTGATGGCCTCGCCCCGTGCAGACAGGAACTCCTTCTCCGTCCTGCCATAGCCCCCGGGCCGTGCGCTGAAGTATCCGCGGGCGCCCGGCAGCGACCAGCTAGGTCGAACCCTAGATAGGGATATCCCCATGGGATCTGCCCGGCCGGCGCAAAGCGCTTGTCATGCGTATGTGCTGGCGCCGATCGCGGGCACAAAAAAACCGCGCCTGGCGCGGTTCCTGGCCGTTCGCCGCTGTCGGCGAAGGAATGAATGGTGGCTAGAGGCGGGATCGAACCGCCGACCTCAGCATTATGAGTGCCGCGCTCTAACCATCTGAGCTACCTAGCCACGGTAAGGTCTTCGCCCGGCGGGCGCGGAAGCACCAGGGCGAGGGCGCGAAAGTTTAGTCGGCCTTAGCCATGGGTTCAAGTCTCCGGTGTTCGGCCTCGGCTTGCCGGTACTTCCGGGGCGTGGTTGAATCGGTCGCGGGAACAAGGTGTTGCCGGTATCAAGGCAAGCGCCTGACCTAGGAGAAGACATGATCGACGTCGATGGCTACCGTCCGAATGTGGGCATCGTGCTGCTGAATACAGACGGCCGCCTGTTCTGGGCGCGCCGCGTCAATCGTGATGGCTGGCAGTTCCCCCAGGGCGGCATGCGCAGCGACGAAACCCCGCTGGAGGCCATGTATCGCGAACTGGCCGAGGAAACCGGCCTGGCCCCCGCCGACGTCGAAGTGATCGGCGCCACCCGCGGCTGGCTGCGCTACAAGCTGCCCAACCGCTATATCCGGCACCACCAGCGCCCCATGTGCATCGGCCAGAAGCAGGTGTGGTTCCTGCTGCGCCTGGTCGGCAGCGAGGAGGCCTTCTGTCTCGACGGCTGTGAGAAACCCGAATTCGACCATTGGCGCTGGGTGGATTTCTGGTATCCGGCCAATCACGTGGTCAATTTCAAGCGCCAGGTCTACGAGCGGGCGCTGCGCCAGTTCGCCCCCCTGGTCGAGACCCTGCTGAGCATCCAGCTCGGCAACCTGCCGCGGCAGGATGAGGCCGAGCGCCCCGGCGGCGGACCGGGCTGCCAGGCGGCCTGAATACCGGTTCCGGTCGTCCGGGCACGTCAGTTGACAATCATTCGCATTTGCGTTCCCATACGCCGCATGTACATCTGCATGTGCAACGCCGTTACCGACCACGACATCCGCCGCGCCGCGGCCGATGGCGTGCACACGTTCGCCGAGCTGCAGGCCCGCACCGGCTGCTCGGACTGCTGCGGCTGCTGCGAGCAGGAAGCCCGCGCGACGCTCGACAAGGCGGTCGAGCAGGTGCTGCTGCAGCTGCCCGTCGTCACCGCTTAATACCGTCCCCACGGTTATGTTTGCGTCCGCGGTTCGCCGCGGGCGCTTTCGTGTGAGCGAAGCATTCCTATTTGCGTTCCCTCATGGCCCGGCGCGGATCCGTATAGTCGCCAGTTGCAGCGATCAGGAGACAACACCATGAAGGGCGACACCAAGGTCATCGAATTCCTCAACAAGGTGCTCTACAACGAGCTCACCGCGATCAACCAGTACTTCCTGCATTACCGCATGTTCAAGGACTGGGGCTACGGCGAGCTGGCCTCGCACGAGTACAAGGAATCGATCGAGGAGATGAAGCACGCCGACCACCTGATCGAGCGCATCCTGTTCCTCGAAGGCCTGCCCAACCTGCAGCACCTGGGCAAGCTGCGCATCGGCGAGAACGTGCTCGAATGCATCCAGGGCGACCTCGACCTGGAAATGGCCGCGGTGAAGGACCTGCGCGAAGCGATCGCCTACAGCGAAGGCATTGCCGACTACGTCAGCCGCGACATCTTCAAGGGCATCCTGCACGACGAGGAAGAGCACATCGACTGGCTGGAAACCCAGTTCGGCCTGATCAAGGACATCGGCGCCGAGCGCTACCTGCAGAGCAAGATGTCCAGCTGATTCGTCACGATCCGGACATAAACGTCCCGGAATTATCGTGAAATACCGGGAACGGCCGCCGAAGCGTGCGGCCGTTCCTTGACGCTCTCGTCACGGCACGGCTATACCGTGTTTTTTCCCGGGAAAGCCCCCGCATGGCTTCACGTCCACCACCGCGCTTCGTCGTGCGACCGCACGACATGGCCGGCCAGCGCCGTCGGCGGATCTGGCTGGGCGCGGCGTGGTTCGCCAGCGTGCTGCTGGCGGCCGTGCTCACCGGCCTGCTGGTCGGGCACTCCACCCCCGCGGCCTCCGAGCGCCGCCAGCTGCAGGCGCTGAGCACCGAGAACGAAGACCTCAAGCAGCAGGTCTCCAACCTGCAGCGCGCCGCCCAGGTCAACGACATCGCCAACCACTCGCTGCGCAACACGCTGGCCGAGCGCGAGGAAGAAGTCAGCGGCCTGCGCGCCGACCTCGATTTCTACGGCCGCCTGGTCGGCGGCGACGCCCAGCGCGGCGGCCTGCGCATCCAGAACGTGCGGGTGCAACCGATCAGCGGCACGCAGGGCTGGAACCTCACCGTCTCGCTGACCCAGAACGCCAAGCGCGGCGAGGACACCAGCGGCACCGCCACGGTCAGCATCGAAGGCCTGCGCGCCGACAAGGTGGTGCGGCTGGACTGGCCCGCGCTCGGCGACACCGCGCAGAAGGACGGCCTGCCGTTTCGCCTGAAGTATTTCCAGGAACTGCACGCCACCATCGTGCTGCCGGCGGATTTCCGCCCCAATCGCGTGTACGTCAGCGCGCAGCCCGCGGGCGACGATGCGGTCAACCGAACCGTCGCCTGGACCGATGCCCTCGGCGGCACTCTTACCAAACCAGGGGATTCCCATGCTCAACCGTAAGCGCAACGAACGCGTCAGCGTTCCTTCCTCCTCCCACGACACCAGCCTGATCGCCCGCGGCACGGTGATCCAGGGCGACCTGCGCTTCAGCGGCGCGCTGCACCTGGACGGCCGCATCGAAGGCGCCGTGCTGGGCGAAGGCCCGGACGCGGTGTTCACCCTCAGCGAGCAGGGCCAGGTGCACGGCGACATCCGCGTGCCGCACGCCATCATCAACGGCCACGTGCAGGGCGACATCCACATCGAGGAGCGCCTGGAACTGGCGCCGCAGGCCCGCATCCAGGGCGACGTGCACTACAAGACCCTGGAAATGGCCGCCGGCGCCCAGGTGAACGGCCGCATGTCCCACCGCGCCGGCGACGCCCCGCGCGAGCTGCCCTCGCCGGAAGAGCTGGGCGAGCCGGTTCCCGCCTGAGCCGGCGCCGAACGCGGTATCCTTGCGCATCGCCCGCCGCAGCCCCATGTGATCGCGATGGATACCGTCGTTCCCTTTCCCACTGTTCCCGACTACCGCAGCGCCGGTGCCCCGCTGGTGTTCACCGAGGCCGCCGCGCACAAGGTGCGCGAGCTGATCCAGGAAGAAGGCAATCCCTCGCTGAAGCTGCGCGTGTACATCACCGGCGGCGGCTGCTCCGGCTTCCAGTACGGCTTCACCTTCGACGAAGCCCAGGCCGAGGACGATTTCGCGCTGGAGCGCGAGGGCGTCACCCTGCTGGTCGACCCGCTCTCGCTGCAATATCTCACCGGCGCCGAGATCGACTACTCGGAAAGCCTCAGCGGCTCGCAGTTCGTGATCCGCAATCCCAACGCCAAGACCACCTGCGGCTGCGGCTCCTCTTTCTCCGCCTAAAGGTCTCCCGGGCATGGACAGCAAGACCCTGCCGCGCCCCAACACCTTCGCCGGCCTCAGCCTGATCCTCGACCGCGTCGCCGAGCGGCGCGAAGAGCTGGCCTGGGTCGCCGAGCAGGGCGCCTCGGCGCAGGCGCGTTACCTGCTGCTGGACGGCCTCGGCGAAACCTGGCTGCGCAACGGCAGCGACGCGCTGCGCTGGCTGGATGCCGCCGAGCGCGAGCGCCTGCTCGCCGATGTCGACGCCAGCCTGCTCGGCTTCGCCGACGGGCACCCGCACTTCATGCTGGCATTGGACGATGTCGGGCGCGCCGCCGCGCTGGACAGCGCGCTCGACGCCCGCCGCGCCAGCCTGCGCGACGCCGGCCTGCGCCTGAGCGCCTACGAAGCCGGCCTGTTCGCCTACGCCAAGGGCCTGGCGCACTGGCAGCGCGAGACGCGCTTCTGCGCGCGCTGCGGTTCGCCGCTGGTGCTGGTCGCTTCCGGCCATCGCGCGCAATGCACCAACGCCGACTGCGGCCGCCTGCATTTCCCGCGCACCGACGCGGCGATCATCGTGCTGGTGGAACACGAAGGCGCCTGCCTGCTCGGCCGCCAGGCCGGCTGGCCGCCAGGGCGCTATTCCACCCTGGCCGGCTTCGTCGAACCCGGCGAGGCGCTGGAAGACGCCGTGCGCCGCGAAGTCGCCGAGGAATCCGGCGTCGAAGTGGGCGAGGTGTATTACCACTCCTCGCAGCCGTGGCCGCTGCCGGCTTCGCTGATGGTGGGCTTCATGGCCCGCGCGATCTCGCCGGCAATCCGCCTGCGCGACGACGAGCTGGAAGACGCGCGCTGGTTCACGCCGCGGCAGATCGTCGACGGCTTGAACGACGGCAGCTTCCTGCCGTCGCCGCGCCTGTCCGTGTCCTATCACCTGCTCGCGCACTGGCTGCAATGGCGTGCCGGCCTGGACCTCGACGCGCTGGTCGAACAGGCGCGCGCGCAGCGGGCCACGCCGGCGCGCTGACGCCGCGCACGACCAACGACGTATAAAGAAAGAACGGCCCGCGCAACGCTCGGCTGTCGCACACTCCTCGCTACAATGCGGCCAACGCAAGGGAGTCCTCACCGATGGCCGTCAGCCTGCTCACCGCCCTCATCGCCCTAGGCCTGCTGCATCTGCAGCCGGCGCTCGCGCACTGGCGCGGCGATGGCGGCTTCCGCCGCTGGGTGGCCCAGCTGGGCGATGCCAGCGGCGCCGGCCGCACCGTGCTCGCGCTGATCGTGCCGGTGGTGCTGTGCCTGCTGGCGATCTGGCTGATCGGCCTGCTGCCGATGCGCGACCTGATCCTGCTGGCGTTCTCGCTGGCGGTGCTGCTGTATTGCTTCGGCCCGCACGCGTACGAGGCCGATCTCGAAGCCATCCTCAAGGCGCCCGACGGCGTCAGCCGCCAGGCCGCGGTGCAGGCGCTGTCGGACGACGGCGAGCCGATCGCCTGGAATGCCGTCGCCGTCGGCGAAGCGGTGGCCTACGCCGCGCTGCGCCGCCGCTTCGGCGTGCTGTTCTGGTTCTTCGTGCTGGGCCCGGCCGGCGCGCTGCTGTACCGGCTGGCGCAGACGCTGAGCCACGACGCGTCGCTGCGCCTGGACAGCGAAGCGCAGGCGCTGGCGCGCCGCCTCGCGCATGGCCTGGACTGGCTGCCGGCGCAGCTGATGGTGTTCACCCTGGCCCTGGTCGGCCACTGGGATGCCGTGATCGGCGCCTGGCGCCAGTGGCACCGGCAGGCCATTCCCGGCAGCTGGCTGCGCGAAGGCCCCGGCTTCCTCGGCGCCGCCGCGCGCGCCGACATCGAAGTGGACATCGAAGCCGGCGACGGCTACGCCGAGGAACGCACCGACGTGCTCGGCGAACTGCGTCGCCTGCGCAGCGCGCTGCTGCGCGCGCTGCTGGCCTGGCTCAGCGTGGTAGCGCTGATCGTGGTGGCCGGCTGGCTGCACTGAGCCGCCGGCTCCCCATCTGGCTTGATTGAATCAGGCCTTGTCGCCGCGCAGGACGCGCACCCGCTCTTCCAGCAGCGACAACTGCGCATCCGCCGGCGCGACCGGCTCGCCCACCACCAGCTCTACCCGTGCACGGAATCGCCGCGGCAGGCGCGCCCGCCGCAGCATGTCGTCGCGACGGCTCCATACGCTGCCCCACAGGCCGCGCAGCGCCATCGGCACCACCGGCACCGGGCGCCGCTGCAGGATCTGCGCGACGCCGGGACGGAACGTTGCCACCTCGCCGTCCTTGGTCAGCCCGCCTTCCGGGAAGATGCACACCAGCTCGCCATCGGCCAGCGCCGCATCGACTTCCTCGAAGGCCTTGCGCAGCACCTCCGGATCTTCCTTCTGTCCCGCGATCGGGATCGCCTTCGCCGTGCGGAACACGAAGTTGAGCAGCGGGATCTTGAAGATCTTGTAGTACATGACGAAGCGCGCCGGCCGGCGCAGGTTCGCCATCAGCAGCAGCGGGTCCATGAAGCTGACGTGGTTGCACACCAGCAGCGCCGGCCCTTCCTCGGGAATGTGCCGCGTGCCGTCCACGCGCACCCGATACAGCGTGTTCACCAGCACCCAGGTGATGAAGCGCATCAGGAACTCGGGCACCAGGGTGAAGATGTACACCGCCACCGCGATATTGAGCAGCGCCGTGGCCAGGAAGATCTGTGCCGGCGTCAGCCCCGCCGCGCTCAGGCCCAGCCCGAAGCCGGAAGCGACGCAGATCCACAGCGCATTGAGAATGTTGTTGCCCGCGATGATGCGCGACAACTGCTCACGCGGCGCCCGGCTCTGCACGAAGGCGAACAGCGGCACCACGTAGAAGCCGGCGAACATGCCGACCAGGGTGAGATCCAGCGCGATACGCCAGCTGCCAGGCGAGTGCAGGAAGGCGGTCCAGTCCAGGCCGTGCATGGCGGCCAGGCCGGAGCGCGCGAAGTACAGGTCCACGCCGAACACGGTCAGGCCGAACGCACCCAGCGGCACCAGGCCCACTTCCACGCGACGCCCGGACATGCGCTCGCACAGCAGCGAACCGATGCCGGTGCCGATCGAGAACAGCGTCAGCACCAACGTATTCACCGAGCCGTCGCCGCCCAGGTTCAGGCGCGTGTAGTTCGGCAACTGCGAGATCAGCACGGTGCCGAAGAACCAGAACCAGGAAATGCCCAGCACCGCGTTGAATACCGCGCGGTCGGCGCGGGTGAGCTTCAGCACCTTCAACGTTTCGGTGTACGGGTTCCAGCTGAAGCGCAGATCCGGCGCGGTGGCCGGCGCCGAGGGAATCTGCCGCGAGGCCAGATAGCCGATACACGCCACCAGGATCGTCAGCGAAGACGCCGCCACCGGCCCGAAGCCGACGATCAGCATCAGCGCGTTGCCGGCGATCATGCCGATCAGCATGGCCAGCTGCGTGCCCATCTCGACCAGGCCGTTGCCGCCGACCAGCTCCTGCGGTTTGAGCGCCTGCGGCAGGATCGCGTACTTGATCGGCCCGAACACCGTCGAGTGCAGGCCCATCAGGAACAGCACCAGCAGCAGCAAGGAGATGTGGTGGGTATAGAAACCCACCGCCGCCAGCAGCATCGCGCCGATCTCGAACAGCTTGACGAAGCGGATGATGCGCGTCTTCTCGTACTTCTCGGCCAGCTGTCCCGCGGTGGCGGAGAACAGGAAGTACGGCAGGATGAACAGCGCCGGTGCCAGGCTGGTGTAGAGCGACACCGTGTGGTCGTCCAGCCCCATCTGGAACGCCACCAGCATGACCATGGCGTTGCGGAACGCGTTGTCGTTGAACGCGCCCAGCGCCTGGGTCCAGAAGAAGGGCGCGAAGCGACGGCTGCCCAGCAGGGAAAACTGGCTCATGCGGGTCCTTGGCATCGGAGCGATGCGGCATAGCCTAGCGGGAAACCTGGCGCCTCATACGGCGGGACCGCGTAGGTTGGGGTGAGCGCAGCGAACCCCAACGGACCTCGCAAGGCAGTCGCCACGTTGGGGTTCGCTGCGCTCACCCCAACCTACGCTGCGTGCCGTTCAGCGATGCAGCGCCCGATGCGCGATATCGCGCCGGCAGAACGCCCCGTCGAAATGCACCTTCGACACCGCCGCATACGCCTGCTCGCGCGCCGCCGCGATGTCCTTGCCCAGCGCGCACACCGTCAGCACGCGGCCACCGGCCGTGGCGGGCTGCCCCTGCGCATCGAGCCGGGTACCGGCATGGAAGACTTTGACATCCGCGCCGAATGCCGCATCCAGCCCGGTAATCACATCCCCGCTGCGCACCTTGCCCGGATACCCGCCGGCCGCCATCACCACGCCGATCGATGGCCGCGAATCCCACTGCGCGGTGGTGTGGTGCAGCTCGCCGTCCAGCGCGGCTTCGATCAGCTCGACCAGGTCGGACTTCAGCCGCAACATGATCGGCTGCGTCTCCGGATCGCCGAAGCGCACATTGAATTCGATCACCTTCGGCGCGCCGCGCTTGTCGATCATCAGGCCGGCATAGAGAAAGCCGATGAATGGCGCACCCTCGGCGGCCATGCCGCGCAGGGTCGGCTCGATCACTTCCTTGAGGATGCGGCGCTCGACCTCCGGCGTCACCACCGGCGCCGGCGAATACGCGCCCATGCCGCCGGTGTTGGGGCCGAGGTCGCCTTCGTCGCGGCGCTTGTGGTCCTGGCTGCTGGCCATCGGCAGCGCGTGGCTGCCGTCGCTCATCACGATGTAGCTGGCTTCCTCGCCGTCGAGGAATTCCTCGATCACCACGCGCGCGGAAGCATCGCCGAAGCTGTGCGCGCCGAGCATGTCGTGCAGCGCCAGCTCCGCGTCGGACAGGGTCAGCGCCACCACCACGCCCTTGCCCGCGGCCAGGCCGTCGGCCTTGATCACAATCGGCGCGCCGTGCTTGCGCACATAGGCCAGCGCCGGTTCCAGCTGGGTGAACACCGCGTAGCGCGCGGTGGGAATGTTGTGGCGGAGCAGGAAATCCTTGGCGAAGGCCTTGGAGCCTTCCAGCTGCGCGGCGATCGCGCGCGGCCCGAAGATGCGCAGGCCGGCGGCGCGGAACTTGTCGACCACGCCGGCCACCAGCGGCACCTCGGGACCGACCACGGTCAGCTCGACCTTCTCCTCGCGCGCCAGCTTGAGCAGGCCGTCCAGGTCGGTCACCGCCACCTCCGCGTTGCGCAGGCCGCGCTCGCGCGCCGTGCCGGCATTGCCGGGGGCCACGATGACTTCGCTGACGCGCGGCGACTGCTTGAGCTTCCACGCCAGCGCGTGTTCGCGACCGCCGTTGCCGATGACCAGAACTTTCATGCCTTGCTCCGCTACGAAGGGGTGCGCCTGCTGGCGCAGCACGACATTGTAGCGGGAGGGGCAGGCAGGCGGCCGTCAGCGGCCGATCAGCTCCATCAGCGCGGCGCGCGGCAGCTTGCCGGTCTCGTTGCGCGGCAGGGAGTCGACCAGGCGCAGCGGGCGCGGCAGGAATACCGGTTCGACCGAAACGCGCAGGGCCTCGAGGATGGTCTGCTCGTCCAGCCCCGGCGCCACCGCCAGCGCGGCGATGCGCTTGACGCCGATGGCGTCGCCATCGAGCTGGAACACCACGCCGTCGCGCACGCCCGGCACCGCCAGCAGGCGGCGGGTCAGGTCGCCGAGCGAGGCGCGCTTGCCGGCGATTTCCAGCAGGTCCGCATGGCGGCCGCACAGGCGGAAGCGACGGCCTTCGTCCTGCAGGGCGACGATGTCGGCCAGGGCGATCGGCTGCGCCAGTTGCGGCGCGTCGACCAGGGTGCCGTCCGGCTGCGGGTGCAGGCGCACGCCGTCGTACAGCGTCCAGGGCTCGTCCGCGGCGGCGCGGCGCGAGGCGATCACGCAGGTTTCAGTGGAGCCGAACACTTCCAGCAGCGGGGCGCCGAAGCGTTGTTCCGCGGTAGCGGCCAGCTCCGCCGGCATCGGCGCGGTGGCCGAGACCATCGCCGCGAGGGGCGGCAAGGCGACGCCGGATTCGATCAGCGCGCGCAGGTGGATCGGGGTGATCACCAGCACGCGCGGACCGCAGGTCTGCGCCAGCGCGTCGGCCACGTCGGCCGGGAAGAACGGGCGCGCCGCATGCACGCCCACGTCGCCCAGCAGCGGCAGCAGCACCGAGGTCTCCATGCCGTACATGTGCTGCGGCGGCACCGTGGCGACCACGTCGAAACGCGGGCCGACGATCGCGCGCAGCGCGCGCATGTTGCCGGCGTTGCTGGCGTGGAAGCTGCGCCAGGTCTTCGGGTAGGCCTTCGGCACGCCGGTGGAGCCGGAGGTGTAGCCGATCGCCACGACCTGCTCGGCCGGGATCAGCGGGGCGGGCGTCTCGCCGTCCGCCGCGGGTGCGTCGAGCGCCGGCATGCGGCGATAGCCCGGCGGCGCCGGATCGAGCACCAGTTCGCCCAGCGCATAGCTGCCGGGATGCGCCGCCATCACTTCGGCCACCGCCTGCGGCTGGCGCGAGGACGGCAGCAGGTTGGCCTGGCCACGCAGCGCGATCGCGCAGAAGGCGACCAGGAAGGCGTAGCGGTCTTCGCACAGGTTCACCGCCGCCGCCGCGCTGGGCAGCTCCGCCGCCACCTGCTGCACATGTGCAAGAAATTGCGCGGCGCTCACCGCCTCCGCGCCGCGCCAGGCCACCGTGCGCGCCGGATGACCGGCAACCAGCAGCGGCAACCCGGTGCTGGCCGGATCGTGGCGGTAGCTGTCGTAGACAATGGCCAAGCGGTGTCTCCCCGTACTGTTTGGCAGCCTGCACCCTGTTGGGGTTCGCCTATGGCTCACCCCAACCTACGCGGCAACGCATCCATGCTGCCGCCCCGGAAAACCGGGCCGACGGAACGGATATCGGATTGGGCCCGGCGAGGTTCTTCCCATCCTCGCGACCGCCGCTGAATACCTCCCCACTGGCGCCAGGGGCGTCCAGAACGCATTCAGGCGGGCCGGCGAGCCGGCTCGGGTCAAGCCCGGATGATAACGCCGGTGAGTGCGTCGCGGATCACCGTGGGCCGCTCCTGGCCGCCGAGCGGGGCATCCAGCACGCCCTCGAGCGCGGCGCCGAAGTACGCCTCGACTTCCATGGCGGAGCGCGCCGGCGGCTGCCCGTGAGGGTTGGCGCTGGTGGACACCAGCGCGCCGCCCCAGGCGCGGCACAGCGCGGCGGCGGGCTCATGCGCGGAGACGCGCAGGGCGATGCCGGCGTGGGCGCCGGCGACCCAGTCCGGCACTTCGGCCGAGCGGGGGAAGATCCAAGTGTTGGGGCCGGGCCAGCTGGCGCGCACCTGCGCCATCACCTCGGCGGGCACGGCGCTGCGGTCGATGTAGCGCTCGACCTGGGCGAAGTCGGCACCGATCAGCAGCACGCCCTGGGTGGGCGGGCGCTGCTTCAGCGCGAAGATCCGTTCGAAGGCGACGCGATCGTGCGGATCGCAACCGAGCCCGTATACCGCCTCGGTGGGATAGGCCAGCACGCCGCCGCCGCGCAGGAGCGCGGCGGCGTCTTGCAGCTCATCCGGGGTGAAGCGCCGGGTCACTCAGGCTTTGGCCTTGCCCGCCGGCTTCTTCGCGGTGGCCTTCTTGGCGGCCGTCTTCTTGGTCGCGGTTTTCTTGGCGGTGGTCTTCTTCGCGGCCGCCTTCTTGGCCGCCGGCTTTTCGGCCGGAGCCTTCTTGGCGGCAGCCTTCTTCGCGGCCGGCGCGGCCTTCTTCGCCGCCGCCTTCTTGGCGCCACCGCGGCCCTTCTTGACCGGCGCGGCAGCGAGCAGCTCGACGCACTGCGCTTCGGTCAGGGTCTTCGGATCCTGGTCCTTCGGGATGCGCGCGTTCTTCTCGCCGTCGGTGATGTACGGGCCGAAGCGGCCGTTGAGCACCTGCACGCCGTTGCCGAAGTCCTGGATCACGCGGTTGGCCAGCAGTTCCAGCTTTTCCTGCACGATCTGCAGCGCGCGCGGCAGCTCGATGGTGTAGGGGTCGTCCTCGGCCTTGAGCGAGGCATAGGTGCTGCCCTGCTTCACGAACGGGCCGAAGCGGCCCACGCCCACCGACACCTCGTCGCCGTTCTCGGCCTGGCCGAGCTTGCGCGGCAGCTTGAACAGCTCCAGCGCGTCTTCCAGCGTGATGGTGTGCATGCTCTGGCCGGGACGCAGGCTGGCGAACTGCAGTTTCTCGTCCGTGTCCTTGTCGCCGATCTGCGCATACGGCCCGTAGCGACCCAGTCGCACCGACACCGGCTTGCCGGATTTCGGATCGTTACCGAGTTCGCGCGCGCCGGTGGCCTCGCTGCGGTCGACCGTCTCGGTCTTTTCCTCGACCTGCTGCTTGAACGGCTGCCAGAAGCGTTCCATCAGCGGCACCCAGGCTTCCTCGCCGCGGCTCACCGCGTCCAGCTCGTCCTCGAGCTTGGCGGTGAAGTCGTAGTCGACGTAGCGGGTGAAGTGCTGGGTGAGGAACTTGCTCACCGCGCGGCCCACGTCGGTGGGCTTGAAGCGGCGGCTGTCCAGGAGCACGTATTCGCGATTGAGCAGCACCTGGATGATGCTGGCGTAGGTCGACGGACGGCCGATGCCGTGTTCTTCCAGCGACTTCACCAGGCTCGCTTCGGAATAGCGCGGCGGCGGCTCGGTGAAGTGCTGTTCGGCCAGGATGTCGTGCAGCGCGACCTGCTCGCCCTTTTCCAGCCTGGGCAGGCGGCGGCCTTCGTCGTCGTCCTCGGCGCTCTTCTGGTCGCGGCCTTCCTCGTACACGGCCAGGAAGCCCGGATCGACTACGGTGGTGCCGGTGGAGCGGAAACCCGCCTCACCGCCCTGGGCATGCGGCAGCGCGAAATCCACCGACACGGTATTGAGCGTGGCGTGGATCATCTGGCAGGCGACGGTGCGCTTCCAGATCAGCTCGTACAGCTTGCGCTGCTCGTCGTTGAGGAACGAGGCCACTTCGCGCGGCGTGTACATGGCCGAGGTCGGGCGGATCGCCTCGTGCGCTTCCTGCGCATTCTTGGACTTGGACTTGTAGACCTGCGGATGGTCCGGCAGCGCCTTGTTGCCGTAGTCGCGCGCGATCAGCTGGCGCAGCTCGCCGACGGCGTCCTCGGACAGCGCCACCGAATCGGTACGCATGTAGGTGATCAGGCCGACGTTGCCTTCGCTGCCCAGCGACACGCCCTCGTACAGGCCCTGCGCCACCTTCATGGTGCGGCTGGTGGAGAAACCGAGCTTGCGCGCGGCTTCCTGCTGCAGGGTGGAGGTGGTGAACGGCGGCGCCGGGCGGCGCTTGCGCTCCTTGCTGCCGACGTCGCTGACGGTGAGGCGGCCGTGCGCGGCCTCCTTCAGCGCCGCGCGGGCGGCCATGGCGTCGGCCTCGTTGGTGAGGTCGAACTGCTCGAATTTCTTGCCGTACAGGCGGGTCAGGCGCGCGCTGAAGTCGCCCTCGGGATGGCGCAGCGCCGCCTCGACCGACCAGTACTCGCGGGCGACGAAGGCTTCGATCTCTTCCTCGCGCTCCACGATCATGCGCAGCGCCGGGCTCTGCACGCGGCCGGCGGACAGGCCGCGCTGCACCTTGCGCCACAGCACCGGCGACAGGTTGAAGCCGACCAGGTAGTCCAGCGCGCGGCGCGCCTGCTGCGCGTCGACCAGGTCGTGCGAGAGCTGGCGCGGCTGGGCCACGGCGGCCTTGATCGCCTTGGGAGTGATCTCGGAGAACACCACGCGGTGCAGCTGCTTGCCCTTGGTCAGGCCGCGCTGCTGCAGGATCTCGCTGATATGCCAGCTGATCGCCTCGCCTTCGCGATCCAAGTCGGTCGCCAGATAGATGTCGTCGGCGACCTGGGCGGCCTTGGCGATGGCGTCGACGTGTTTCTGATTGCGCTCGATGATCTCGTAGGCCATGGCGAAACCATGGTCCGGATCGACCGCGCCCTCCTTCGGCTTCAGGTCACGCACGTGACCGTAGGAGGCCAGGACCTGAAAGTCCTTGCCGAGGTACTTGTTGATCGTCTTGGCCTTGGCGGGCGACTCGACGATGAGCAGATTCTTTGCCATGCAGCGGGGTTTCCAGAAGCCAACGGCCCGCCACATGGGCGGGCCTTCTTTATTTAGTTAAAGGCATGCCAAGCCAACGCCGTCAAGCTTGTTCTCGTGAAAACGAGGTACAGAGCGGTTCCGGCACATCGGTCGGCTAGCCCGGCAGACGCTGGTAGCGATTGCCCGGCAGGCTGCCGACCACGCCTTCCAGCTCCAGCATCAGCAGCATCGACGACAAGGCGGCGGCGGACTGCCCCGTACGGCCGGCCAGTTCGTCCAGCGTGGCCGGGTCGTGGCCCAGGGCGGCCAGCAGCTGGCCGTACTCCGGGTCGCCGCTCCAGCCTTGCTGGACCGGCGCCGGCGTGCCGTCCTCGCCATGCAGCCGCGCCGCCAGTTCCGCGCCCAGCGCGCGGGCCTGCGGGGCCAGCACCTCGGCCACCTCGGCCGCCGTTTCCACCAGCCGGGCGCCGTCGCGGATCAGCTGGTGGCAGCCGCGCGACAGGGGATTATGAACGGAGCCGGGCAGGGCGAACACCTCCCGGCCCTGTTCGCCGGCCAGCCGCGCGGTGATCAGCGAGCCGGATTCCAGGTCCGCCTCCACCACCAGGGTGCCCAGCGCCAGGCCGGACAGGATGCGGTTGCGTCGCGGGAAATGCCCCGCCACCGGCGGCGTGCCCAGCGGGAATTCGCTGACCAGGACGCCTTCGCGGGCGATCCGGTGCGCCAGCGCCAGGTGCTTGCGCGGATAGACCCGGTCCAGGCCGGTGCCGACCACGGCGACGGTGGGCCGGCCGGCGTCCAGCGCGCCCAGATGAGCCGCGCCGTCCACGCCGTCGGCCATCCCGCTGGTCACCACGAAGCCCGCCACGGCCAGCTCGCGCGCCAGGCTGCGCGCCTGCGCCAGCCCGGCGGCAGTGGCGCTGCGCGAGCCCACGATGGCCACCTGCGGGAACAGCAGCAGGCTGGCGTCGCCGCTGACGAACAGCGCGGCGGGCGGGTTCGGGATCGCTTCCAGCAAAGGCGGGAAATCGGCCTCGGTGCAGCACAGCAGCCGGTGGCCCGGCTCGGCCAGCCAGGCCAGGTCGGCGGCGAGCAGTGCCTCGTCCGGCTGCGCCAGCCAGGCCACGGCCTCCTCGCCCAGCGCGGCCACACGGCGCGGCGCGTGCGCCAGCACGGTCTCGATGCGCCGGTCGTGGGCCAGCAGCCATTGGCGCAGGACGCCGGAACCCAGCCCCGGCGTGCGCAGCAGCACCAGCCAGGCGCGCCATGTATCGGTTTCGCTCATGCTCGAGAGTCTATGCGGCGGCGCAAACAAAAACGGCGCGGACGATGCCGCGCCGTTCTGTCAGCCGATGCCGATGGCATCGGTCGGAGGTTTATTCCGGCATGGTCAGGCGGTCGCCCATCGAGACCGGCTTGATGCCGTCCATCACCAGGGCGTAGCTGACCCGGTCGAAGGTGCGGAACACCATCACGTGGCCGGCGAATTCCTCCGGCAGCGTGACGCTCTTGCCCATGTCGCGCCTCCAGCTGTCGCTGGCCACGTCGTCGTTGATGGTCTCGCCCGGATGCATGACCGAATAGGTCTGGCCATTCTCCACGCCGTCCTTCGCGCCGATCGAGAGTGCCACCACCTGCATCTGACCGACCGAGTCCATCGCATCGCTGAAGGCGATCACGCGGGAATTGTCCGGCACGGCCTTGGGTGCATGCGGGTAGTAGTACGCGTCGTAGGGCTTGTCGTCGATCGGCAGGATGCGGTCGCCCTTGTGGATTTCCAGGGTGGAATCCAGCAGGAGCAGGGTCGAGATGTCGCCGGTACGCAGCGTCTCGGCGGTGCCGATCACCGTCACTTCCGTGCCCAGGTCCTTGCCCCGGCCGTAGTGATGGTCGTTGCGGAACTCCTCGCGCCACGGGGTGGTGACGATCGAGGCCTCGTTGTCCAGCTCGTGGCCGACCAGGCCGTACGGCTCGCTATGGTCGTCCTCGTTGAAGCCGCGGAAGGTGTGGCTGGGGCGCACGATGGCCCAGCGCTGGCCCGGGTCGGCCTTGAGGTTGCGCACGTAGATGTTCTGGCCGACGGTGCCGCGCAGGCGGGCTTCTTCGAAGCCGACCACGTACGGCAGCTGCTTGACCTCGTCCGAGTTCAGCACGCGCGTTTCCTTCAGGAACATGCGCAGGGCCGACAGCGGGATCGCCGGGATCGCCTCGCCCTCGGCACGCACGCGCGGCTGCAGGCCGAGGCGCGGACCGTTGATGAAGGAGAGGTTGAGCACGTCGCCCGGATAGATCAGGTGCGGGTTCTGCACCTGCGGATTCGCCTGCCAGATCTCCGGCCAGAGCCAGGGCTTGGACAGGAAACGTGCGGAAATACCCCAGAGCGTGTCGCCCTTGCGCACGGTGTACGAATCGGGATGGTCCGAACGCAATTGAGCGCCGGCGGCGTACACGGCGACCGTGACCAGCATGCCGGCCAGCAGCCCGATGGACTTTCTAATCATAAACGGGAATCCCCCATCCCCCGATGCTCGGCGGAGTGTAACCGAAGGTTCAGCGTCCGCAACCAGAGCCAGTTGGCAGAATCGTCTGCCAGACACGGGGTTGCCGACGTACAATAAGGTTCATTCTAGATCGCGCCGGGGCTGGCTTTTCACCAATTCGCCCGCATTTTCGGCGCCGAGGTGATTTGCATGTCGACCCTGACCATTATCGAGTTCCCCGACCCCCGCCTGCGCACCAAGGCCGAACCGGTGCGCGTGTTCGACGCCGAGCTTAAGCAGTTCGTCGCCGACATGTTCGAAACCATGTACGCCGCCAACGGCGTCGGCCTGGCCGCCACCCAGGTCAACGTGCACCAGCGCGTGCTGGTGGCGGACATGAGCGACGAGCGCAACGAGCCGCTGGTGCTGATCAACGCCGAGATCCTGGAGAAGGACGGCGCCCAGGTGTACCAGGAGGGCTGCCTGTCCTTCCCCGGCATCTATGCCGACGTGACCCGCGCGCTGAAGATCAAGGTCAAGGCGCAGGACGTGGACGGCAACGAGATCGTGAAAGACTTCGAAGGCCCCCTGGCCGTGTGCGTGCAGCACGAGATGGACCACCTGGCCGGCAAGGTGTTCGTCGACTACCTGTCGCCGCTGAAGCGCTCGATGCTGCTCAAGCGCATGGACAAGCAGCGCAAGCAGGCGGCCAGCGCTTGAGTGGCGCGCCGTTGCGTGTCGTTTTCGCGGGCACGCCTGAATTTTCCGTCCCCTGCCTCGAAGCCTGCCGCGCCAGCGGCGCCGAGGTCGTGGCCGTGTACACGCAGCCGGACCGCCCCGCCGGCCGCGGCCGCAAGCTCACCCCCAGCCCGGTGAAGCAGGCCGCGCTGGCCGCCGGCATTCCGGTCGAGCAGCCCGAATCGCTGAAGAGCCAGGCAGTGCGCGACGCCCTGGCCGCGTACCGGCCGGACCTGATGGTGGTGGTCGCCTACGGCCTGATCCTGCCGCGCAAGGTGCTGGCCCTGCCGCGCCTGGGCTGCTGGAACGTGCACGCCAGCCTGCTGCCGCGCTGGCGCGGTGCCGCGCCGATCCAACGCGCGATCCTGGCCGGCGACGCCGAGAGCGGCGTGGACCTGATGCAGATGGAAGCCGGCCTGGACACCGGCCCGGTGCTGCTGGAACGCCGCACGCCGATCGACCGCGCCGACACCGGCGGCACCCTGCACGATCGCCTCTCCGCCCTCGGCGCCGACGTCCTGGCCGACGGCCTGCGCCGCGCCGTGGCCGGCGAAACGCTGGCGCCGACGCCGCAGCCGGAAGAGGGCGTCACCTACGCCCACAAGCTGGACAAGGCCGAGGCGAAGCTCGATTTCCAGCGCGACGCGCTCGCCCTGGAACGCCAGGTCCGCGCCTTCGATCCCTGGCCCGTGGCCGAAGGCGAGATCGCCGGCGAGCCGCTGCGCATCTGGGCCGCCGAAGCCATCGCGCGCGACCATGCCGCCGCGCCCGGCAGCGTGCTGTCCGCCGGCCGCGACGGCATCGAGATCGCCTGCGGCAGCGGCGCCCTGCGCGTGACCGCGCTGCAGCGCGCCGGCGGCAAGCGCATCGGCGCCGCCGACTATCTCAACGCGCGGCCCGAACTGCGCGGCGCCCGATGACCGATACCCGCGCCCTGGCCGCCCAGGCCCTCGCCGAGGTCGCGCTGCGCGGCGCCTCGCAGCGCGACGCCACCGAGCGCTACGCGCCGCGCCTGGCCGACCCGCGCGACCGCGCCCTGTTCACCGCCCTGGTCAGCGACGGCGCGCGCTGGTGGCTGCGCTTCGACGCCGCGCTGGATCGCCTGCTCGACAAGCCCCTGCGCCAGAAGGAACCGGCCGTGCACGCCCTGCTGGTGCTGGGCCTGGTGCAGCTGGAAATCCTGGAGCTACCCGACTACGCCGCCGTCGCCGCCACCGTGCAGGCCGCGCGCGCCCTGGAGCGGCCGCGCCTGGCCGGGCTGGTCAACGCGATCCTGCGCCGCTGGCAGCGCGAACGCGTCGAACTGCTGGCCGCGCTCGACGCCAAGCCGCAGACCCGCCATGCCCATCCCGCCTGGCTGGCCAAGGCCATCGCCAGCGACTGGCCGGCGCAGGCCGACGCCGTGATGGCCGCCGACAATGTCGAGCCGCCGCTGATGCTGCGCGCCAACCGCCGCCGGACCACCCGCGAGAACCTGCTCGAACGCCTGCGCGAAGCCGGCTACACCGTCGATGCGCATGCCTGGCTGGCCGACGCCATCGTGCTGCCGCACAGCACCGACGTGACCCGCATGCCCGGTTTCGCCGAAGGCCATTTCGCCGTCCAGGACGGTGCCGCGCAGATCGCCACCGACCTGGCACAAGCCCGCGACGGCCTGCGCGTGCTCGACGCCTGCGCCGCGCCCGGCGGCAAGGCCTGCCATCTGCTGGAGCGCGCGGACGTCGCGCTGACCGCGCTCGAGTCCGACGCCGGCCGCGCCAAGCGCATCAGCCAGAACCTGGAGCGCCTGGGCCTGTCCGCCGAGCTGGTCATCGGCGACGCCGGCCAGCCCGACGCCTGGTGGGACGGCCGCCCGTTCGACCGCATCCTGATCGACGCCCCCTGCTCGGCCACCGGCGTGCTGCGCCGCCGGCCGGACGTGCGCCTGCACCGCCGCGACAGCGACATCGCCGCGCTGGCCGCGCAGCAGCGCCGCATTCTTACGGCGCTGTGGCCGCTACTGGCGCCAGGCGGGCGGCTGCTCTACGTGACCTGCTCGCTGCTGAAGGCGGAAAATGAGGCCGTGGTCGGCGAATTCCTGGCCAGCCGGCCCGAAGCACGGGTCGCCCCGATCGCACCGCCCGCGGGGCAGGCCGCCGCCGTGGGCTGGCAGATTCTCCCCGGGGATGGGGACCTCGACGGCATGTACTATGCCGTGCTCGAACGGGCCTGATCGCCTTCCGGTCGGCCCGTCTAAGCGCCGGATAAGGCGTTTGGCTTAAAGAAACGTTCCACCCATCGCTACGTCGCGGCGCCGCCGCCGGAAATCCACGCATGTCCGTTGCCTCGCAAGCCACTTCCCAGGAACGCCGCTATTTCTGGTTGCTGCTGCTGTTCGCCGTGGTGGTGATCGGCGCCGGCATCGGCCTGCGCGATCCCTGGCCGTCGGACGAGCCGCGCTTCACGCTCGCCGCCAAGCAGATGGTGGAAAGCGGCGACTGGCTGTTCCCGCACCGCGGCGCCGAGCTGTATTCGGACAAGCCGCCGATGCTGATGTGGACCGAGGCCGCCAGCTACAAGCTGATCGGCAACTGGCGCATCGCCTTCCTGCTGCCCTCGCTGCTGGCCGCGCTGGGCACGCTGCTGCTGGTGTACGACCTGGGCCGGCGGCTGTGGAGCCGGCAGGCCGGCCTGTATGCGGCCGCGGCGCTGCTGGTGAGCTTCCAGTTCGTCTACCAGGTCAAGCGCGCGCAGATCGATCCCTTGGTGATGTTCTACATCACCGCCGCGAACTGGGGCCTGCTCGTTCACATGCTTAAAGGCCCGAACTGGCGCGCGTTCTGGTTCGGCTGTTTCTGCGCGGGACTGGGCGTAATCACCAAGGGCGTCGGCGTGCTCGCGCTGTTCATGCTGGTGCCGTACGTGGTCGCCTGGCGCGGCGGCTGGGACGGCGTCTCGCGCATGGGTCCGGGCGCATGGTGGCGCTGGCCGCTGGGCCTGGTCGCGCTGCTCGCCGCGATCGCGCTGTGGCTGGTGCCGATGCTGCTGGGCGCGAAGGCGCACGGCGGCGATCCGACCTACGCCGGTTACGTCAACGACATCCTGTTCCACCAGACCGCCGGCCGTTACAGCAAGTCGTGGGATCACCACCACTCGCCTTTCTATTACGTGCCGATCGTGCTGTTCAGCTGGCTGCCGCTGTCGCTGACCTATCCCGGCACGCTGCCGCGCTGGTGGCAGCGGCTGAAGGCCAAGGACGCGCGCATCCTGCTGCCGCTGGGCTGGATCGTGCTGATCCTGGTGTTCTTCGCCATCCCCAAGGGCAAGCGCGACGTCTACATCATGCCGGCACTGCCGATGCTGGCGCTGATCACCGGCCCGTTCCTGCACGAGCTGCTGCAGAAGCGCTGGCTGCGCATCGCCGGCCTGGTCTTCATCGGCACGATGGGCGCGGCCATGCTCGGCGTCGGCGCCGCGGCGCTGATCGCGCACCCGAAGTTCGCCACCGAATTCGCCACCGCGCGCGGCTTCGACGATGGCGGCCATGCGCTGTGGTGGATGTTCGTGGCGATCGGCGCGGTGCAGCTGATCCTGATCGCCGCGCTGCGCATGTCCCGCGCGGTGTGGGCGGTGTGCGGCGGCATGGCGGCGATGTGGCTGGCCTGGAGCCTGTGGGCCTATCCGCTGCTCAACGATTCCAGTTCCGCCGCCGGCCTGATGCAGGACGTGCGCGAGCGCGTGCCGGCCAACGAGGAACTCGGCCTGGTCGCCTGGAAGGAACAGAACCTGCTGATGCTCGACCGCCCCGCCACCGACTTCGGCTTCACCGTGCCCTGGCACGAGCAATACGTCGCCGCGGTGAAGTGGCAGGCACAGGATCCCGCGCACCGCTGGCTGTTCGCGCTCGACGGCGTGATGGAGAAATGCGTCGACCGCAGCAAGGCGATCAGCCTGGGCCACGCCAACCGCCGCGAGTGGTGGCTGTTCAAGGCCGACGCGGTGATCCCGGGCTGCACGCCGGGCGAGGATGTGGACCGCGTGCCCGCCAACACCGCGGACTGACGCCATGCATGCGCGCAGCGTCAACCTGATCGTCCGCAGCAACGGCGCCGGGCTCACCCGCGACATGGAACTGCTCGCCGGCGTCCTGCGCGGCGAGGGCTACGACGTCACCGTCACCCACATGGGCCATCGCGGCCGCCTGAGCAACCGCCTCAAGCGCCTGCATGCGCGCCTGCGCCGGCTGTGGCGCGGCTGGCGGCGCGGCGTGCTCAACGCGCGCTACGACGTCAACATCATGCTCGAGCATGTGCGCCCGGAGCTGTTCGCGCAGGCGCAGCGCAATGTGCTGATCCCGAACCCCGAGTGGTTCGAGCAGAAGTGGACCAGGGAGCTGCCGCGCTTCGACCGCGTGTTCGTCAAGACGCGCCACGGCGAGCGGCTGTTCGGCGCGCTGCAATGCCCGACCACGCTGATCGGCTTCACCAGCGAGGATTGCCGCCGCGGCGGCGTGCCGCTGCAGCCGGGCTTCTTCCATGGCCCGGGCCGCAGCGGCAACAAGGGCACGCTGCCGCTGATCGAGCTGTGGTCGCGCCATCCGGAATGGCCGACGCTGACCATCGTGTGGCGGCGCAAGCGGGTGGAGATTCCGCCGCTGCCGGCCAACGTGCGGCTGATCCGCGACTTCATGGACGAAGACGAGCTGCGCCGCCTGCAGAATTCGCACGCCTTCCATCTGTGCCCTTCGCAGACCGAAGGCTATGGCCATTCGCTGGTCGAGAGCCTGAGCCTGGGCCAGGTCACCATCACCGTCGACGGCGAGCCGATGAACGAGCTGGTGACGCCCGAACGCGGCGTGCTGGTCGCTGCGCATGCCGCGGGCAAGCAGGAACTGGCGACGCTGTACGACTTCGACACGGCCGCGATGGAAGCGGCCGTCGAGCGCTGCCTGGCCATGCCGGAGGAAGAGCGCACGCGCCTGGGCTTGCACGCCCGTGCCTGGTACGACGCCAACCGCGAAGCCTTCCCGCGGCGCTTCCTCGACGCCCTGGCGGCGCTGGCTTAAACCGCGCGCATGGGCACCAGCGTCAACCTCATCGTCCGCGACAACGGCCTGGGGCTGTCGCGCGATGCGCGCCTGCTCAAGACGGCGCTGGAGCCGCACGGCTGCGAGGTGCACCTCACCCTGCTGGGCGAAGCGGACGAGCGCCGCCGCTGGGCGCTGGCCAAGCCGTGGAAGGCCATGCTCAGCCACGCGAAGCACGCACTGGCCACGCGCCCGCGCTTCGACATCAACCTGATGTTCGAGCACCTGTGGCCCGATCACCTGCCGCTGGCGCGCCGCAACGTGGCGCTGCCGAATCCGGAATGGTTCGACGCGAAGGACCTGCGCCATCTGTCGCGGATGGATGCGGTGTGGACCAAGACGCTGCACGCGGCACCGCTGTTCCAGGCGCATGGCTGCACGACGTCGTTCGTCGGCTTCGCCAGCGAGGATCGCCACGATCCGTCGGTGGCGCGCACGGAAGGTTTCTTCCATCTCGCCGGCGGTAGCCTGACCAAAGGCACGGACCGGTTGCTCGCGCTGTGGGCGCGGCATCCGGCATGGCCGATGCTCACCGTGGTGCGCCACAAAGCCGGCTCCGTCAACGCGCCGAATATCCGCGTCATCACCGACTATCTCTCCGACGACGCGCTGCGCCAGCTGCAGAACAGCCACCGTTTCCACCTGTGCCCGTCCGAGACGGAAGGCTATGGCCACTACATCGGCGAGGCGATGAGCGTGAGCGCGGTGGCGATCGGCGTGGATGCGCCACCGATGAATGAGCTGCTAGGCACAGATCGCGGCCTGCTGGTGCCGGCGATGGCGGACGGCGCGATGGGCCTGGCCACGCGCTATCTGTTCGACGAGGCCGGCCTGGAGCAGGTCGTGGCGCGTGCGCTGGCGATGAGTGCGGATGAATACGCCACGCTCGGTCGCACGGCGCGTGCGTGGTTCGACGCCAACCGCGCGGACTTCCCCGCGCGCGTCGGCGCCGCGCTGCGAGCTCTGCAGCGTTAGGAAGCGCCGGTACCGGCGAACTCCGCCAGGTGCCGATCGATACCCTGCTCGCAGCGCGTGATGCGCTGCTCGACCGTGGCGCGATATAGCCGGTTGTTCGGCAGGCTCATGTCGTCGACATCCGGCTGCGCGCGCGAGGCATGGTCCAGATGCATCGCCAACGCCGCCCACTTCAGCTGCCTCCGCGTCACCCCGGCATTGCCCATGCGCGCGGCCAGCTCGCGGTCCTCGGCGCCATAGCCTTCCATGCGCTCGTCGAAGCCGTTGATGCGCAGCAGGTCCTCGCGCCAGAAACTCGTATTGCAGCTCATCACGCGGCCGCCGCTGCGCGCGCGCGACTTCCAGCGCGCCAGCGGCAGCGAGTGGAAGGCGTACAGGCGCTTGATGCCGTCGAACACGTGGAAATCCGCGTCGGCCCACGGCGCGAAGCGCGGCTTGCCGCCGGCGAGCAGGCGTTCGGTTTCGCGCGGATGCGTCTTGAAGCGCCCGCCCTGCAGGAAATAGCCCGGCTCGGCCAGGGCCAGGTGGTCGGCGACGAACTGCGGGTGCAGCACCATGTCGCCGTCGATCAGGATCACGTAGTCGCCACGGCTGGCCGCCATGCCGCGGTTGCGCGCACGCGCGGCGCGGAAGCCGAGATCCTCCTGCCACACGTGGCGCAGCGGCACCGGGAAGTTCGCCGCCATGCGCGCGACCAGGGCGCGGGTTTCCTCGCCGGAGCCGTCGTCCGCGACGATCACTTCGTCCGGCAGCCGCTTCTGCGCGGCGATGCTTTCCAGCACCTTGCCCAGCGCCGCCGGCCAGTTGTAGGTCAGCACCACCAGCGAGACCTTGGCCGGCTTGCGGCCGTCCGTCGCCGCGGCCGGCGCGCCATCGTCGCGGATGCGCCAGGCCAGCCCGATGCTCATCGCCAGCGGCAGCCAGCCGAGCAGCCATTCCACGTCGGGACGGCGCAGCATCTGCGGCGCGTCGAACTGCCAGGCCACGCTGGCGTAGACCCACATCGCCAGCAGCGCGCGACCCAGCGCCACATGGCGGTAGCGCCAGGCGCGCCAGCCCACCACCAGCCACAACGCCACCCACAGCAGCAGGCCGGGCAGGCCGAGCACGATGGCGAGATGGCTGAAGACGTTGTGGCTGTGCTCCCACTCCTGGTCGCCGACATGGATGGTGTAGCGGCTGCCCATGCCCAGCCCCAGGATCGGGTGCTGCAGGAACAGCCCCATGGCCTGCGCCAGGATCTGCGGCCGGTACGACATGCCGCGTTCTTCCATGTACTGCCAGCCGCCCAGCGCGATGATCACCGCCGCCACCACCAGCATCACCGCCGCGCGCCGGCGCAGGTGGCGGCGCGTGGCGCCGAGCATGATCACGCCCTGGCTGACGATCAACGCCAGCCAGGCCGAGCGGCTCAGCGTCAGCAGCACGAAGCCCAGCAGCGCCACGATCGAAATCCACTGCAGCACGCGCAGGCGCTTGTCGCGCACGCTCAGCTGGGTCATCCAGGAAATCGCCGCGCCGAAGGCGAAGGCGGCGAGGTTGGGATTATTCAGCGTGCCGAACGCCATCAGGCGGTCCTGCGCCTGCCATACGCCGTCGCGCAGCGGGAACGCGGCCATGCCGACCAGCGCGGCCAGCGACAGGCCGACGCCGGCCCAGTACAGCACCTGGTGGAAACGCCGCGGCTGCCCGGCCACCAGGCTGGCCCAGATCGCGACGAACAGCGCCGCGTACAGCACCACCACCACGTCGTCGCCGAGATTGCCGTTGCGGGCCCAGCCCACCGTGACGATGGCCCAGCCGAAGAACGCCGCCAGCAGCGGCCCCTCGGGCACCCGCGCCAGGCCGCGGAACATCACCCCGCGCCATTTCCAGGCCAGCCACAGGGCCGGCAGAAGGAACAGCACGATCAGGCTGTCGTGATAGGGCTTGCCGGGGTTCCACACCTTCGACCCGGTCGGGCTGCCGGCCAGGCCGACCAGCAGCCACCACATGCCCAGCAGCATCCAATAGCGGAACCAGGTGGGCAAAGCCTCCCACCGGCGCCGGAAATACGTCGCCCGGCCTTCCCGCGATGCCCCGTTCTGCCTTACGTCGCTCAACTTTCGGTTCCACATGCTCGAAGCGGGTCCTGTCATCCTGCAGCGCGTTCCCTGGGGCATCCAGACCGATCTAACGCACGACGGCGCGGAAGGATACCCGGCCCGGGAGAAACGTGACGCGAACGGCTGCAGAGTGTTGAAGACGTTTCCGATGGCATTTCTGGAATAGCCCGGTTGCCCGCGGCCCCGGTGCCTGCCGGCGATCCGCCGCAGGTCATCGGCTAGAATCCCCCGATGCACACGCTCCCCCTCACCCTCGTCGTGATGACCTACAACGAGGCGAAGAACATCGCCCGTTGCCTGGACAGCGTGCCGTTCGCCGCCGAGAAAGTGGTGATCGACAGCGGCAGCACCGACGACACGGTGGCCATCGCCCAGGCCCACGGTGCCCGCGTGGTGCGGCAGGACTGGCTTGGCTTCGGGCCGCAGCGCAACTTCGCCACCACCCAGGCCGGCAACGACTGGATCCTGGCCCTGGACGCTGACGAGTACCTGACGCCGGCCTTAGCCGGGGAGATCGCGGCGAAGCTTCCCGCGCTGATGGCCGGCGACACCTGCGCCGTGTGGCTGCGCCGCGCCACCATCTACATGGGCGCGCCGATGCGCTTCTACCTGCCCTCGATGGGCGAGAAGATGGCCCGCCTCTATCACCGCGACCGCGCCCGCTGGGCCGACGTGCGCGTGCACGAATCGCTGCGCTTCGACGGCCCCGCGGTCACCTTCCAGGCCCGCTTCAACCACGAGAACAATCCCAGCCTGCCGGAGAAGCAGATCAAGGTGCTGCGCTATGCGGAACTGAAGTGCCGCGACTGGCTGGAGAAGGACAAGCCCGTGCGGATGTGGCAGACGCCGTTCGTGTTCGCGCTGGCCTTCCTCAAGGATTACCTGTTCCGCCTGGCCTTCCTCGACGGCTGGCGCGGCTACGCCATCGCCCAGACCGCCGCCTCGTACGCGGTGTACAAGCGCATGCGTTACTACGAGATGCGCCGCAACCCGGCCTCCATCGAGAGCGGCGCCGCCGCGCTCCATCGCCACGGAATCGACCGCTGACCATGCCCAAGCACTATCTCCTGTACGGCTCCGAACGCTACGCGCTGGCCATCCTGCGGCCGGTGCAGGAGGCGATCCGCGCGCGCGGGGACGAGGCGGCATGGTTCTTCGACGGCCCCGGCGCGGAAGACCTGGTCGCGGGCGAGCGCCTGCTCACCGTGGACGAAGTGCGCGCGTGGCGGCCGATCGCCTGCATCACCTCGTCCAACCACCTGCCGCATTTCTTTCCCGGCGTGAAAGTGGAGACCTTCCACGGCTTCGACGCCGGCAAGCCGCGGCACATCTATATCCGCGGCTTCTTCGACCTGTACTGCACCACCGGCCCGCGCGACACCGCGCAGTTCCAGGCGCTGGCCGACGAGCTGGGCCACTTCGCGGTGGCCGAGACCGGCTGGCCGAAGATCGACCCCTTCATGAAGGAGATCGCCGGCGCGCTGCCGCCGGTGCGCGAGCCGCCGGTGATCCTCTACCACTCCACGTTCTCGCCTTCGTGGAGCGCGGCCGAGACCTTGTACGACGAGGTCAGGCGCCTGTCGCGCGACGGCCGCTGGCGCTGGATCGTCACCTTCCATCCGAAGATGAATCCGCAGACCACGGCCAAGTTCAAGGCGCTGCAGAACGAGCACCTGAGCTTCGCCGAGAACGACAACATCCTGGAGCTGTTCCCGCAGGTCGACATGATGTGCTCGGACACCTCCTCCGCGCTCAACGAGTTCCTGCTGACCGGCAAGCCGGTGGTGACCTTCAAGAACCGCCGGCCGGGCCCGCAGCTGATCGATATCGACGACCCGGCGCAGTTCGAGCCGGCCATCCGCACCGCGTTGAGCCGGCCGCCCGCGCTGATGCAGGCGATCCGCGAGTACGCCGACAGCATCCATCCCTATCGCGACGGCCATTCGAGCGAGCGCGTGCTGGACGCGATCGATGCCTTCATTGCAAGAGGCGGACGCAACCGCAAGCCGAAGCCGGGCAACTGGTGGCGCAAGCTGAAGCTGCGCAAGCGCATCGGCTATTGGGGCCTGGCCCGGCTGCCCCGCCCTTAAAGCCTCCGGACAGAAAGCCCCCGTCTAGGACAAGCCGTTTAGAATCGCAACCTTCCTGAGATATCGAGCCGCCCCGTGCCATCCAGCGCCTACAGCCGTTCCGAACACCTGCGCTCCCTCTGGCCCTGGCTGCCGCTGTGGACCGCGGTCGCCCTGCTGGCGATCTTCTCGCATGGCCCGATGCCGCTGTATTCCACCCGCACCCTGGCGGTGGCGTGGGAAATGTGGAGCCACGGCCACTGGCTGGTGCCGCATATCAATGGCCAGCCGTACAGCGACAAGGTGCCGCTGCTGTTCTGGATGATCCACGCCGGCTGGTTCGTGTTCGGCGTCAACGACGTGTGGCCGCGCGTCCTCGAGGTGATCTTCGGCGGCGTTGAGCTGATGCTGCTGGCCACGCTGGCGCGGCGCCTGTTCCCGAATCGCCCGTGGGTGGCCAAGGGCGCGCCGTGGATGCTGCTGGCGCTGGCCTATGCCTTCCTGTTCGGCCTGCAGGTGATGTACGAGGTGCTGCTGGCGGTGTGGGTGCTGGCGGCGCTGCTCACGCTCACTCCGAAGGCCCATCGCGAGGAACCGCGCTGGCTGCTGTTCGGCCTTTTCATCGGCGCCGGCCTGATGACCAAGGGCCCGGTGATGCTGCTGCACGTGGCCTTCCCCTGGCTGCTCGGCCCGCTGTGGAACGACTGGGCCAACCGCCACCGCGCGCGCTGGTACGGCCGCGGCGCGCTGGCCGTGCTGCTGGGCGGCGCGATCCTGCTGGCCTGGGCGCTGCCGGCCGGCTTCAGCGGCGGCGACGAGTATCGCCATCGCCTGTTCTTCACCCAGACCGCCGGCCGCGTGGTGGATGCGTTCGATCACGCCCGCCCGTTCTGGTGGTACCTGACGATGATCCCGGCCCTGCTGTTCCCGTTCAGCGGCTGGCCGCGGGCGTGGGTGGCGCTGGGCGCGCTGCGCCGGCCGCTGGAGCCGGGCCTCGTGTTCGGCCTGTGCTGGCTGCTGCCGGTGCTGCTGGCGTTCTCGCTGATCAGCGGCAAGCAGCTGTACTACCCGCTGCCCGAGTTCGCCGGCGCCGCCCTGCTGCTGGCCGGCGCCATCGCCGTGCTGCGCGAGCAGAAGCCGAAGCTGGCCAACACGGCCTGGCTGGGCACCTGGCCGCTGGGCGTCGGCGGCATCCTGTTCGCGGTGTTCCTGTTCGTGCTGCCGAACCTGGTGGAGCACAACCTGATGCACGGCGAGTTCATCGACTCCACCTCGCAGTACAGCCGCTTCTTCAGCGTGGTGTTCGTGGTGCTCGGCGCGCTGCTGCTGCTGCGCGGCCGCGGCGAGCTGCGCCGGCTGGCGGTGGCCGGACTGATCGGCACGCTGGCGCTCAACACCCTGTTCACCCTGACCATGTGGTCGAACTTCGACCTGCGCCCCGCCGCCCACCTGCTGGGCGCGGCCGATGCGGAAGGCCGGGCGATCGGCTACGTCGGCAACTACGAAGGCCAGTTCCACTTCGAAGGCCGCCTGAGCCGGCCGATCGAGCGGCTGAGCGAAGGCGAGTCGATCCAGGCCTTCGCCCGCCTGCATCCGAATGGCCTGATCATCACCCGCCCCGAGAAGCTCGCCGACAGCGACCTGCGCTACCCGCTGCTGGTGCAGCCGTTCCGCTCCAGCTGGGTGGTGATCTGGCCGGCCGCCTCGCTGGCCGCCCAGCGCGCCGGCCACACCCCGGCCGAGCCGCCGCATCCGACCCGGCTGTACCAGATCGATCCGTGGCGGTATCGCGCGCTGCAATGAACGAGGCGCTGATCGCCAACCTGCGCGCCCAGTGCGGCGGCCCCCGCGACGGGGCGCTGCTGCGCTTCTCGCTGGGCAATGCGTTGTTGGGCTTGGGCGACGCGCCGGCCGCGGCGGAGGAACTGCGCCACGCCGTGCGCTTCGACCCGCGCTATTCCGCCGCGTGGAAGCTGCTGGGCAAGGCCTTGCTGGCGATGGAAGACCGCGCCGGCGCAGCCGACGCCTGGACGCACGGCATCGAGGTCGCCCGCGAACGCGGCGACAAGCAGGCGGAAAAGGAAATGACCGTGTTCCTGCGCCGGATCGAACCGAAGGACGCGAGCTAAAAAACTCGTCATTCCGGCGTAGGCCGGAATCCAGTAGCGAGGCGCATGATCGGCAGCGTCACATCCCAGCCTTCGCCGGCATAACGAACGCCCTCAACGCCCCCCGCCCGCCCGCCCAGGATCGTCATACGGACTCGGCCGATCATTCGCCGAGTACCGCTTGTAGTGCCACTGATACTGCGCATACGCCAGCTCCACGCAGTCCTGCACGCCCCGGTTGAGCGCCGCACACGCCACGCCCTGGTCCGCATCCGCCAGCCCTTCCGGCGCCGGCAGCAGATGGATCCGAAACCCCTCGCCCCGCGGCAGCCGCTCCGCGAACGCGAACAGCACCGCCGCCCCCGTGCGCGCCGCCAGCCGCGGCAGCAGCACCATGGTCAGCGCTTCGCGGCCGAAGAACGGCGCGAACTGGCCCTCGCCCTCGCGCGGCTTCTGGTCCGGCAGGATGCCCACCGTGCCGCCCGCGCCCAACCGCTTGAACAGCGTGCGCACCCCGGCACCCTCGGCGCGCACCTGCTCCGGCGCCAGCGCGCCGCGTGCCTTGCGCAGCAGGCCCTCGACCGCGGCGATGCGCGGCGGGCGGTACAGGATCGCCATCGGCGTCTTGCGGCACAGCCAGTAGTTCAGCAGCTCCCAGCAGCCCAGGTGCGGCGCGGCGATGATCACGCCCTTGCCCGCGGCCAATGCCGCGTCGAACAGCGCCTCGCCGCGCACCTCGCGCACCAGGTCAAGCGCGCGCTCGGCGTCGCTGCCCCAGATCTTGGCGATCTCGGTGATGGACTTGCCGCTTTCGATCATCACCTGGCGCAGCAGGGCGGCGCGGGCCGCTTCGTCCAGTTCCGGGCGGGTGATGCGGATATTCACCGCGGTGTTCTGCACGGTCTTGCCGTTGAGCCGCAGGGACAGGCGGCCGAGCAGGGCGCCTACGCCGTGCAGAACGCGCAGGGGCAGCAGGCCGATGAGGCGCAGGAGGAGGTAGAGCAGGTAGATGTCGAAGCGCATGAGTCGATGGAGCGGCCTTGGAGTCTTCGGCGACAACCGAACGGTGACGTCACTGGATCCCGGCCTTCGCCGGAATGACGGCCTTACGGATGACAGCTTGTATCGGGATGACGGCCGATGAGCCGCGCAGTGTACCGGCTCAAGCCGTGCACCCTCCGGCCGCTACCCCGTTTTGTGGGTACTCTTTGCGCCCCGCCGCCAGCCCAGCCGCCTTATCGATGATCGCCCTGATCCAGCGCGTCCTTTCCGCCCAAGTCGACGTGGACGACGAGACCGTGGGCGCCATCGGCCCCGGCCTGCTCGCCCTGGTCGCCGTGCAGCCGGTCGACGACGAGGCCAGCACCCGGCGCATGCTCGAACGGCTGCTCGGCTATCGCGTGTTCGCCGATGAACAGGGCCGCATGAACCGCTCGCTCAAGGACACCGGCGGCCAGCTGCTGCTGGTCAGCCAGTTCACCCTGGCCGCCGACACCCGCTCCGGCATGCGCCCCAGCTTCACCAGCGCGGCCTCGCCCGAGCAGGGCCGGCGCTGGTTCGACCGGCTGGTGGAACTGGCCCGGGAAGCACACCCCGGGGTGGAAATCGGCCGCTTCGGTGCCCATATGAAGGTGCAACTGGTCAACGACGGACCAGTCACCTTCTGGCTCGAAACGCCATGACCGCGGACCCATCGGGTGACCGCGCCCACTTAAAAAAACTTCCCATACAGCGGGTGTTTGGCGCGCTTTTTGCGTATGCCAGATACCGATATCTTTCACTTGAAAACTGGTCAAAAAAGCAGCACATCGCTATACTGATCGGTTCCTGCATCCGCGGCGGTAGGTATGAACAACAAAGCTCCCGAGCAACAGTCTGAAATCAAGGCGCTTATCTCGAAAGGTCTCGAGCAGGGCTACCTGACCTACGCCGAAATCAACGATCACCTCCCCGACGACATCGTCGATCCGGAGCAGATCGAAGACATCATGGCCGTCCTCAAGGGCGTGGGCATCGAAGTGCACGATGCCGCCCCGGACGCCGACCCGCTGTCCGACAATGCCTCCGGCACCGCCACCGACGACGAAGCCGCGGCCGAAGAAGCCGTCGCCCTGCTGTCGGCGGTCGACTCCGAAGTCGGCCGCACCACCGACCCGGTGCGCATGTACATGCGCGAGATGGGCACGGTGGAGCTGCTCACCCGCGAGGGCGAGATCGCCATCGCCAAGCGCATCGAGGAAGGCCTGGGCCAGGTGCAGACCGCGCTGGCCAGCTTCCCGCTCACCATCGAGATGCTGCTGGAGGAATACGACCAGCACCTGGACGGCAAGCGCCGCCTGAGCGAGATCCTGGCCGGCTTCGCCGACCTGGAAGAAGCCGCCGACGCCGCCCTGGCCGCCGCCGAGGTGGAAGCCGCCGACGCCGACGGCGAAGCCGACGAGGACGAGGAAACCGAAGGCGCCACCGAGGACGAGGAGGCCGGCCCGACCGGTCCGGATCCGGAAGAGGTCAAGCGCCGCATGGAACTGCTGCGCGACTACTACGGCAAGTTCCAGAAGGCCTCGGCCAAGACCACCGACATCGGCGACAAGAAGATCATCAAGCTGCGCGAGCAGATGGCCGAGGAGTTCCTCAAGCTCAAGCTGCCGTCCGCGCTGATCGACAGCTTCGTGCGCAAGCTGCGCGACGTGGTCAACGACATCCGTCACCACGAGCGCGTGCTGATGGACATCTTCGTCAAGCAGGTGAAGATGCCCAAGGCCGAGTTCATCAAGACCTTCCCCAGCAACGAGGGCAACCTCGAGTGGGCGAACGAGCTGGGCCGCAAGCGCCAGAAGTGGTCGCCGAACATCAAGACCTACAAGGAAGCGATCGACGGCGAACAGGAAAAGCTCGCCTCCATCGAGCACAAGCTGTTCCTGCCGCTCACCGACATCAAGGAAATCAACCGCACCATGTCGGTCGGCGAGGCCAAGGCCCGCCGCGCCAAGAAGGAAATGGTGGAGGCGAACCTGCGCCTGGTGATCTCGATCGCCAAGAAGTACACCAACCGCGGACTGCAGTTCCTCGACCTCATCCAGGAAGGCAACATCGGCCTGATGAAGGCGGTGGACAAGTTCGAATACCGCCGCGGCTACAAGTTCTCCACGTACGCCACCTGGTGGATCCGCCAGGCGATCACCCGCTCCATCGCGGACCAGGCGCGCACCATCCGCATCCCGGTCCACATGATCGAGACGATCAACAAGCTCAACCGCATCTCCCGCCAGATGCTCCAGCAGTTCGGCCGCGAGCCGACGCCGGAGGAGCTGGCCAAGGAAATGGAGATGCCGGAGGACAAGATCCGCAAGGTGCTGAAGATCGCGAAGGAACCGATCTCGATGGAAACCCCCATCGGCGACGACGAAGACTCGCATCTGGGCGACTTCATCGAGGACACCAACGCCAGCTCGCCGATCGAGTCGGCCACGGAAACCGGCCTGATGGAGACCGTGCGCGAAGTGCTCGCCGGCCTCACCCCGCGCGAAGCCAAGGTGCTGCGCATGCGCTTCGGCATCGACATGAATACCGATCACACGCTGGAAGAGGTCGGCAAGCAGTTCGACGTGACGCGCGAGCGCATCCGCCAGATCGAGGCCAAGGCGCTGCGCAAGCTGCGCCACCCGAGCCGCTCGGAGCAGCTGCGCTCGTTCCTCGATATCGACTGATCGCGTCGGGCGAACGGTAGAAAGCGAAAAGCCCCGCGAGAGCGGGGCTTTTCTTTTGTGCCGAGGGTGAAGAATCAGCCGCCCATGTCGTAGAAGAACTGCTCCTTGTCGACCTTGCCGTCCTTGTTGACGTGGTAGACGCAGATCTCCGTCATGTTGACCCGACCGTATTCCTTCATCGTCACGTCCAGCGTCATTTCCATGCTGAACCAGTTGCCCGCCACCACCGGGTCGCTGACATGGCCGCCATGCACTTCCACGATCGATTCCTGGAACTTGCGGCCCTTCTCGAAAATGGCATCCAGCCCCTTCACATTGCCCAGCGCGCCACCCGGCGCGCCCTCCGGCTCGATGCTCTCCGCATCCTTGGCATACAACTCCTTCTGCGCCTCCTCGTACTTGCCCTCGCGACACAAAGCCACCAACCGCTTCGCTACCGATTCCGTGCTCATCGTGCACCTCCGGGTCAAAGGGCTTACCAGCCTACGCCGGGTACGATAAGTCCGGATGTGCCGTTGACCCGGTCTTTGTGGTCTCGACGGTCCTGGGGTGCGCGGCTAACATGAAGGGCTGCTGCGAGATCGGCCGTGCAATGCGGCTACAGCTCCGGGCCTATAGCTCAACGGTTAGAGCAGGGGACTCATAATCCCTTGGTTGCAGGTTCGAATCCTGCTGGGCCCACCATCTATTGCTCTCTAGGCTTCTCACAACATCTCGCCTCGGCATTGAATCTGCGAAAAATCAGCCATTTTTGGCCCTTTATCATCTCACACGACCGCAGATCTACTCATCACAGCGCAGATTGGCCGGTGGTACCTTTGGTGGTACCAATGTGCCAACATCCGGGAAACGGACGAGATACCACCAGCTGGACCGCAGGTGGCGCTGTAGGAGAAAAAAATGACGGAATTGACTGTACTGGCAGCGCGAAATGCGAAGCCACGTGACACGATGTATCGACTGGCAGCGGGTAAAGGCCTCTATCTGCAGGTGATGCCGAACGGCGCCAAATACTGGCGATTGAAATATCGACATCTAAAAAAACAGCCCAAGATGATCAGCCTCGGCGTGTTTCCACAGGTTGGCTTAGCTGAGGCCCGCACCGAGCGTGATCGCCTACGCCAACTCATCGACGCGGGCATTGATCCAAGCACCCAGCGTCGCGCCGATCGCCTTGCGCGCGAGCTGGCTACTGAAAATAACTTTGAGGCCGTGGGTAGGGCCTGGTTCTCCGAAAAGAAAAGCGGTTGGGTTGATAGCTATGCACGCGGCGTGATCAGCCGGCTCGAGAACAACGTCTTTCCGTGGATCGGCGCACTACCGATCGCGGAGGTCACTGCGCCGCAAATCCTCGTCACGATGCAGAGAATCCACGAACGCGGTGCTACCGAAACGGCCCACCGCACTCGTAATTATCTCAGCGAGATTTTTCGCTTCGCCATTCGCAGTGGACTCGCAGAACGTGATCCCGCCGCCGACGTCGTGGGCGCCATTCCTGCGGCGGAAACTTTTCACTTCCCCACCCTCACTGAACCTTCGGATATAGGTGGATTGCTGCGTGCGATTGACGGATACCGCGGCACGTATATCACCCGTTATGCGCTAAAGCTCTCACCACTGCTATTCACAAGGCCTGGTGAGCTGCGCTACGCGGAGTGGTGCGAGTTTGATCTAACAAGTGGCTTTTGGACCGTACCTGGCATGCGGTTGAAGATGCGAAAAGCGAAGAAGGCCAAAGCTGAGCCACATGTCGTGCCTCTGAGCAGGCAGGCTGTTCAACTTCTGAAAGAGCTCCATGCTCTGACAGGCGCGGGGCGCCTCCTCTTCCCCGGAGAGCGCTCTTCCGATCGACCAATGTCCGAGAACACAGTCAACGCGGCCCTACATACCCTTGGTTACAAAGGGAAGATCGTTGCACATGGATTTCGACACATGGCTAGCACTGCCCTCAATGAGGCAGGCTGGGATAAGGATGCAATCGAACGCCAGTTAGCACACAAAGATAAGAATCGCGTCCGGGGCATCTACAACAAAGCCAAGTACGTCATGGAGCGGCGACAGATGATGCAGGCCTGGTCTGATTATCTGGACCGACTACGGCTAGGTGACGAAGCAACGATGCGGCGAACAAATAGGAGTAAGAAGGCAGCGGCGTGAGAGGGTCGCCGGCGACCGATGCCGGCGACCGCGGAAGTCAGCCAGTCAAAGCCAGCAGGATATCCGCGCGAGCCTTGAGATCACTGCCGATCATTTCCAGCAACTGGTAGACAGCGTCGGGCTGCAGAACATTGAGACGCATGCCTTCGCAAATACCGGTGGCCACGACGTCGAGCGCATCAAGGCGTAGTCGCAGCGCCTCGAGTTCGCGAAGGAGGTCGGGGGAATGGCGGTCCGGTTCGATCATTATTCTTAACTCCTTAGGTGACTCACGAGCGGTCGCTGTGCTGGCATCACTGCGGAGCACAGCTAGATCGCAAGTTCCTTCGAGCAATGTTCGGACCACCCCGTCAATTCTTCGACGGCCGCTCAATCGTCGCTGGAGTGCACTGCACCGCTACGACGAAACACCCAGCATTTCACCGTCACGCCCTGGTTGTCGCGCACAGTGATCTGACTGTTGACGCTCTTATAGGCCACGAATTTCCGCGCGCGGCTCTCGGGTAAGAGGCGTTTCAGGTCAGAGAGGCTGGGTATCTTGTTGATGCCGCGTTGCGAAGCGACGGCCATGAAATGCGGCAGACTGACCGCGATGAGCTGATCATCCCGACTATGGTTCAAGCGCGGCATGCCCTCGCCTTCTCCGTCAAGGAAGTCGAACAGCTCCCAAAACTCCTGGACCGTCGGATGGTCAGCATTGATTGCCTGCTGTCGTGCCACAGCCATCTGCGTGACGTGGTCGAAGGCTAGTCGTTTCTGCTCCGCAGAAATGGGCACAACATGCTCCAACGCGTCAATCAGCGCCAGGATCTGTGCGTGGTTCTTACAGATGCGCATGCTCTTAAGGCTGGGATGCGCTTTGAGGATGGCCTCGTATTGGATGGTGTATTCGGCCAGAGTATTCATGATCTTCTTTTCGCGACGTACGACAGCCAGCACGAAACCACTAAGCTGATCGACAGGCCAATTTTCCAGCCTCTTGCCTGCGATCGAGCCTTCGACGCTGTGGTGGCTTTTGTCGAAATACAGATGGACGATGCGCTGCAGAACCGCGTCACTGGCGTCGACCACGGCGTTCTGGCTGATCACCACCGTGCCGCGAAACGGCGGCTCGTAGGTTTCGTTTCCGGCGCTCTTGTGGCCGCGCGCGCGGCCGATGCGGCCGTTATAGAGGGGCTTAAGCTCGTCCCAGTCGAACTGCTTCGCATGCACCTTGTCTGACCCATTACTGCGGTCAGCCTCGATCATCACCATGGGCAGATTGCCCACCTGGCCGAAGGCGCGCGTGCGGCCGGCCAAGGTGGATTTCGTGGGATCCGTGCCTTCATAGTCTTCGCGGCCCAGCAGCTTCCACAAGAATTCGATCAACGTGGATTTGCCGGCGCCGGCCTCGCCGACCGCTTCGAGGAAGGGAAATGACTTGTCGCGCTGTCGGATTTGCTCCGCGAACAGGCTACCGAACCAGAACGCGAGGGCGACCAGCCCCTTTACGCCAAAAGCGGTCCATAGCTGACCGAACCACGCGTCCGTGTAGTCCTCGCGGCGAGTATTGATGTTGAGCTCGACGGAGTGCAGCAGGCTCTTGATGTTGAGCCGGCCGATCTCGAAGTAGTCCTCGCTGTTCAATTCGTACAACGCGCCGTCCTTGACCGCGACGTCGCCGAACACGTAGGTCGCGTGCTCCTTGCTATAACCGATGAAGTCGATGGTCTCTACCGTCTTGATGCCGTGCCGCATTTGCTCTTTGAGCAGATGCATCAGCTGCTGACTGGTGCCGGTGAACATGCCGCCCGGCGAAATGCTGGCCAGGCGCTTGCCGAATTCCGCGGCAGTCATGATCTGGCCGCCGGTGAAGGTATTCTTTACCGCGGGGCGGTCGCCCGGCTGGTTAACCCGGAAGAAATACCAGCTCTCATCGGTGATGTCGTTGCGCTGGTAGTACAGCGCCTGGGGATAGCAGGTGCAGATCTCGTACACCGCGTTGCATTCTTTCAGCGCCTGCTCGCGGATCTCTTCCTCGCTCAGCCCGGCGTCCTTATCCTCGAGCGCCGCCTTGGCCTTGGCATAACGCGACAGGTCGAGCTCGAACCACCACAGGCGGTTGCCATACTCAAAGGGGAACTCCGCCCGCCCTTCCGCGCCATAGATAAGAAGTGCTTTCTCCGCGGGCGTCCGGGCGATCAGCAGCGCACCGTGGTGGCGGTACGCCTTCCTATCGTCCGGCGACAGGCGATCGCGCTGATGCAGGTCGTTCCAGTCCAGCTTGCTGCGGCCGTCCTGCGGGATCTGTGCGGCTGCGCAGTCCCAGCCCTGCTGGCGGGCCTGCTTCACCCATTTGCGGGTGTAGCGCTGCCCAGCGCCGTCGTTGGTGATGCCGTCCGCATCGAGCGCCCACACCAAAGTCGGGCGGTCGCCCGCGCGCTGCTTGGCCAGTTCGGCCAAGGCATGCTCGGGATAGTTGTTGCAGGTCAGCGCTGCCACCGCGGCGATGCCATGCAACCACAACGCGATCGCGTCGAAGATCCCCTCGACGATCCAAACCTCATCCACGGTCGATAGGTCGAGGCCTGGCGGTACCCACCAGTGGCCGGCGTGCTTGCTGCCGAAGTTGAAGCGAGCCTTCTTCTTGCCGAACCGCTGGGGACGATCAATCAACCGCTCCCAGTAGCCGCCGCCGGGCAGGCGAAACCGCACGGTCGCCGTACTGGCGTCGAGCTCGCGGTCGACGTAGCTCTCCTGGGTATAGCAACCCTTGAGGCGAGAAGTGTCGAAGCCTCGGGCATGCGCCAGATAGGCATCGGCCGCCGCATGTGGGTTTGTTTCGCTGACGGTATAACGCTCCGACCAGTTCTCGAAGAGGTCCGGATAGAGCTCCTTGACGTGCCGCTCCCAGCGGCATTTATCGACGCGGCCGCAGCGGATCATCCAGGGCGCGTCTGCGTTGGTCCACACCTCACGCTTCTGACACTGGGGACACCGGCCATCGCGCAGCCATTTGCCTTCGCCCTTGGCCTTCAGATCGAAGTCACGAGTCAGCTGCCGCGTCACGTCGGCATGGAGGCTCGGCATCATGCCGCACCACGTTCCGCCACCCACCGCAGGATAGCGCTGAGTCGCCAGCCGACGGCTTTGCCACCAAGCGGTACGGGTCTCGGGAAATCGCCAGCCGCCACGCGCCGATAGATCGTGGCGCGGGACAGGCCTACGCGGGCCTCCACTGCAGGCAGTCGAAGGATACGGTCGTCATAGGGCATCACGGCCGCGGTCATATCGGTCACGCCTGGCTGACGCTGTCTATCAAGCGCTACGACCGAACTCATGGCGCTACCCCTGTGCCGGCGACATCTGTCGCCGCGCATTCCATGCTGACGGCGCGGTGATGATGAGCGGCTCGGATTAGCGCCGAACCCATGTCGATGGCCTGGTCGGTGGACATCGACAGGGAGAGTGGTCCAAACCACATTGATACGGGCTTATGGTTGTCGAGATAGCCGGTGGTGTGTATGACGACCTGCAGGTCGTCAATCAGCACCTTCGCAGTCGAATAGGCGGAGTCGATGTAGGTCATGGCTACCCCTCAGTGCTGAGTCGCGGTGTCAGCGGCACGCACGGCCTGCTCGCGCGCCAGACGCAGCAGATCCGCCGCGGTGAAGGTGATCTTCGCGCCACTAATTGGATCGACCAGGAACACCGCGAAGCAGGTGGTGTGACTCAGATCGACGTAGACGCGGCTGCCCCGAGCGTCAAGTTCGCCCAACGCCTGCAAGGCGGTAATGTGCGCGGCGCTTCGTGTGGCACCCTGCTCCTGCAGATGCGTCGCGCAACGCTGCACCAGGTGGTGGCGATCATGGTGAAGGTGCTCGGCTTGGTGGGCGAGCAGGTAGCCGATAGCGACCTCGTGCAGATTGGACTGCGACATGGTTTCTCTCTCCTTGGGTTGGATGGTGGGGTGGAAGCCGGTATTAACCGGCGGGGGCACCCTGGGTAGTGGCTGCGACGATCGGTGCGCCGATGCGGCACTCGAGCTCAATCGCCGGGTTGGGCGAGGCGCTGGGAATCAGCGTGCGCAGGATTTCGATCGCGGATAGCCAGACATGACCGCAGGCTTCGTTGACGCACTCGAAGCGCGTCTCGATATAGATCGGCGTCAGACTGCGGCTATTACGTGCGCGGGCGAAGGCGCCGCAGTGCGGGCAGCGAACGCGAAGACGATTCGTGTCGTGCTTGTGGCCTTGGGGGTGACGGGTCATGTGCGATTCAAGCTCCGCGCTTTATTGATGCGGTCGCGGCGGCTGCTCTGGCAGCTTGTTCGCGTTCGTAGCTCTCCCATCCCCGCAGGTACATCTGCCGGGCGATCGAGTTGCTCGACGCACCGCTATTCGCGACAAGGACTTCGTGACGGGCCATCTCGGGGGCGAGAAGCCGCAGCGCGATCGGTTTTTTGACGACCCCGCGCGGGGCGTAACTGACAGAGGATTTGCGCATGCTCGGCATGGGTTACGATGGCCCGGATGTGTCACACAATTCGCAGAATACACGCAATTTGCGTGATTGCAATACGCGATATGAAGGAATCACGCAGGGTGAGGGGAAAACCGTGGCTGATCTGAACGCCGGGCCGATCATCGACCGCATGCAGCAGGTCGCTGATGTCAGGACCGATATTGCCTTGGGCGCCTATTTTGGCCACGGGACCAGCACGGTTTCCGGCTGGCGGACCCGGAATAAGGTGCCCTACGAAGAATGCGTGATCCTTGCAAAACGCAAGGGCGTCAGTTTGGACTGGCTCCTGCTCGGCCTCGGTGCGATGCAGCCTGCGGGAGATGCGGTGGCGGCCAATGACACCGCTGGCGACGACGAGCGTGTGCGCCGCATGGTGGCCTTTCTGCGCCATTGGAGCGCCACTAGCAGTTCCGACAGCACGGTTTGGCTCGAGATGCAGTTCGCCCGCACAGTGCCCGAATACGCCGAATGGGTGGCATCGCGAAAGAAGTAATGTAAGGCGACTACGGTCAGGAAGACGGGCGCAAGGGGGAGGAGGCTATGGTCGAAAACATTCACCGGGCTATGGCTCAGCAATTCGACGTGCTCGATTGCTATGACGCCACCAAGCTTTGGCTTGACGAGGTATGCAAAGCCTCAGACGCCAACCGCAACGAACTGGGGTTCCTCGCGAGGAGTGTGTTCGACCAATTTGCCCGTCGCGATGGCTTGTATGTGCTGGTCGCTCAAACACCGACTGGCCCGCAGTACGTAGGCCACCTTTTGTTTGATCGGCATTTCCCACGCGCGCATGTACGGCAGATGTTTGTTTTGGAAGAGTATCGCCGGAGTGGTGCCGCGTCGCAGTTACTTGATCATCTCCGCCAGTCATTGGCGCGAAACTGCTTCATCTCAATTTATGCTCGAGTGGCTGAGGACCTAACAACCGCTAACGCCTTCTGGCAAAAGCAGTGCTTCTATGTGCAACGGTCAGAAAAAGGTGGCGCTTCTCGGAATCGCCAAATTTTGGTCCGTAGTCACGAACTGGACTCACCCCAGCTGTTTCCGACCAGCGGACTGAATGACCACAATCCCCTGGGTTTGTTGGAGCCGGCGGCGAACGAACTGCCGATGTACTTGTTGGACATGAACGTGCTCTTCGATGTACAGCCGCGTCGCCTTCGGCGCAATGATGTCATTGGGCTGTTCCAGGCCGAGCGCATGAATTTCTGTCGCTTGGCCATCAGTAATGAAGTTCGCGATGAGTTGCAACGCAACCTCCAAGCGAAACATACAGACCCGATGGAGGCCTATGTTGAGACATTCCCTTGCCTCCCCGTAGACAAGCACGACGACTCCGACCCAGTTTATTTGGATCTGGTCACACTAGTTTTTGCACAGACAGTTGGCCAGCGCGCGCTTACTGCCAATGAGCTCTCCGACATACGCCATGTCATCACGGCGATACAACATGGCCTAGCCGGCCTCATCACCAACGACTCGGCTCTGCTAACGGCAGGGCCCGAGATTGAGAAGAAATACGGGATTCAAGTCTTGTCTTCTGGCGCTTTCGAGCTCGAAGATTCAGCCGCGCACAGCGACGAGGCCTTTGAAACTATCGAGAAGGATACGTTGCGTTTATTGTCGGTATCCACGGAGGCAGAGACTTCCGTGAGAGCTCTGCTAAGTCAAAAAATACGCTTGTCCGGCTCGGCGATCGCCGCCAACTGGCTGCCGATAGAAACTCAAGGTCGCATTGCGTCACGATGCGCTGTTTGGAGCGGTTCGTCTTGCGTTGGGTATATCACTTGGCCTGCACTTCTTACGGCCGAGAGTATGGTGATCGTCCGTGCAGCGGTGGACGAATCACATGCCCAGGCGCTTGGAGCAGCGCGCATCCTGTTGCTGCATCTGGTCGACCGCTTACGTAGTAGTGGACCTCGCCAAGTCAAACTCGAACTACCCCCGCACCAGTCGTATCTCCGGGAAGTTGGTGCCGTACTTGGCTTTGTAGGGAAGCCGCAAGCGCACTATCTGATCAAATCGATTCTCGGTATGGTGCTGACACCTACATCGTGGAAGGAAGGCCAGCTAGCACTGGCGGCAAAAGGTGGACCTCGTCTTCCTTCCAATGCGCCTACCTACAGCGGACCTGATCAGCAGTTGGTAGTGCATACCCCCGATGGCAATCGAGTCCATGTTTCCCTCGACAGACTCGAATCATTGTTGGCTCCGGCCCTGTTTTGCCTGCCTGGGCGGTCGGCAATCATTAGTCCTATCCGGCGGACGTATGCGGAACCGCTACTCGGCCACTCGCCGCAAGGCTCGCTTCTTCAGACATCGGCTTCGCTATATACCGACCGCATTTATCTTAGCGATCCAAAATCACTAAAGCACTTCAAGCGCGGCACACTCATGTTCTTCTATGAGTCTGGAAAGTACGGGGGGCGAAGCCAAGTTGTCGCTGTGGCGCGGATTCGTGAAGCCTATCTCAAGGCGTGCGACGCGTTCGCGATATCTGATCTCGAGCAGTCCGTACTCACCACTACCAGTCTCGCTGATATCGGCAAATCTGACATGAAAGCCATTGCTGTCTTCGACAACATTTTTCCTCTACCTAAACCGGTCGATTTAAAAGTTCTTAAGCGCATGGGATGTGGTCGTCCGAATGATTTGATCACCACTCACGCAATCTCCGACGAACAACTACAAACCATTCTCACTGAGGCGTTCAGTCGTGAGTAAAAGCGGACACATTCTCATCTCCTTGGAGTCACGGCACGCGGAGAACATCTTTGCAGGTTCCAAGCGCGTTGAGTTGAGGCGACGAACGATGAACGTCTCGCCGGGCGACACACTTTGGATATATGTCAAGCTTCCGGTGGGATCGATTGTCGGACACGCCAAAATAGGCAAGGTGCATGCATCCTCGCCCACCGCCCTGTGGCGGCGGTATGGATCGGTGTCTGGACTGTCGAAGCAAGAATTCTTTGCATATTTTGGAGAGATAGAGCAGGGCGTTGCGCTGGTTCTCGAACATTCGACGCGCCTGCGGAGTTCGTTGTCACTTGATGTGTTGAGGCAACTGGATGAAGGATTCCAGCCGCCGCAGTTCTTCGCCCGATTGACGTCCGAACATCCGTTGCATGAAGCGGTGACATCCTCAGCATAGAAGGTCGATCAGCCCAGTAGTCAGCCACCAAGATGTAAGGGAGTTCCAGATGACAGCGTCTTCCATGGATGAAAGTCGTGCCAGATATACGTCGGCAATGGGCGAAGAGCTCGGCTCCAATTTTTTTGAGCTCCAGAGGAAGCTCGTAGAACTTCACATGATTTGGCAGCAGTATCGGCAGTTGTTTGGCACCGATGAAGAGACCATTCACCTTCTCAACAGAATGGCGGGCCTGTTCTTCAAGATTGTCCAAGATGAACTATGGGACAGCGTACTACTTGGCATATCAAGGATGACGGACCCCGCAACCACAGGTCGAAATAAGAATCTGACGATTCGATCATTGATCCCTTTGATTGAGGATGTTTCCTTGCGAGCGGAAATGGAGATTCTTTGCGATGAAGCGGTACTTGCTGCGGAATTTGCTAGGGAACATCGGAATAAGCGTATCGCACACCAAGACCACGACTATGTTAGAAACCAAAGCTCTTCTCCTCTCAGCGGGATAAGTAGGTCTCTAGTTGAAGACATGCTTTTCAAGCTAAGAGCGGCTCTCAATCGCATGGAAAACGTTTATTGCGACAACACTGTCATGTATGAGGAGTTTATTGATAGCAGCGGCGCGCGAGTGTTGATTTACAGACTAAAGGAGCTGGAGAGATTGCGGGCTCAGACCGCTGCAGCCCATTAATTCAAGCGGCTATCAGTTGCGACCACTCTCTCTCGGCATGGTTCAATGGTTCGGGTTGAGCTCGAGCTCGATATGTGAAACCAACCCCTGCTCCGCTAGCACATGCTCGATCTTCACTACGGTCCACGCCGCACTGTCGATCTGCGGCTTGTACCCGCCGACGGTAGCTGTCATTTCGGGATAGATATCCGGTCGACCACGAGCGATCCACATCTCGAACGATGAAACGCCACGCTCCATCTTCTGGTGCTCACTTCGTACCGCACGCATGGCATTCGCCTTCGTTGCATACACGTGGCGCAACGTCTTCAAACCTTGGCCATCGTCCTTGCCCACAAGGACTGAAGGCGTTTCGCCCGTGGCGTTGCTGTCGTACATCGCGCGGACGCCACCATAGGTGCCGCGATCCGCTTCATGCCAGCGATGATCGTCTCCAGACAATCGTCGAATGGTCACCGTTGGTAGGGACTTCCCGCTCGGCGTTTGCCCTTGCCCAATCGGCGAGAAAAGAAGCGCTCCCGCCTTGATGGTGGCAAGCGCGTCGTACTTTCGCCCAAGCCGCGTCAAGAAGTTCAAATCGCTCTCGTTGGCCTGGTCGATGTGATCGACGACAAGCGGCGCAAGCGTCGCATGGCAGCGCGGTACCAGACCGTTACGGCCCGCCAATTGCTCGACGATGGCACCTACGGTCAGGCCGCTGTAGCTTTGCTCACGCAGCTGCCGGATGGCCGCTTTCATCTGCACGCTGCGACCACGCAAGGAAAGCTGATCCGGCGATCCGGAGTGCTCCACTTCATCGACGGTGAACGTGCCCATGTCCGTCAGGCCGCCACCTTCCCACCCCAACCAGACCCGCAGCTTCGCGCCACGTGGAGGGATCGCCAGCTTGCCATCGGCATCGTCCAGCCGCAGGTCCAGCTGATCGGCTGCGTCGCCGCGGCAACTGGTGATGCGGAGATCCATCAGCCGAGGTTTCAAGCGGTCCGTCAGATCCGTACCATCCAATGTCACGCGCCAGATCGCCTTCGGTAATTCGTCGATCATGCATAACCCTGCATACGATTACCGTCATCGTCGGTGCTTACCGGATCACCTGGTGGCGCACTGGAGACCTGGGCATCTTCAGCGCGCTTAAGCTGGATGGAGAATTCCGTCCGACGGGCCACGCCTTCGGTGGTGAAGGCGGATCCGTTCTCTTCTAAATGAGCGATCACCCAGGCACCCATCACGCGTCCGGCCCCGTCCACCATGGCGTAGGCGTCGCAGCGGTCGCCCATGGCGCGCAGCAGCGCCAGGCTGGACAGCTTGCCGGCCACCTCGGGCACCAAGACGCCGGAGAGCGTGATCTCGTCGTCCCCGGGCCCCACCGGCTGCAACGTGGGACGCGCGCCGACACGACTATTGGCGCTATGGCGCCAGGCCGTCGAGCGACGCAGCTCGCTGTAGGCAAGATCCGACAGCTGAAACACAAATTGACCCAAAGCCATAAGCATGGTGATTCCTTACTCCTGATCCGATAGCAGCGATCGCCGCGCCGCGGCCTTGGCGCGCTCGCGCCGATCCAGTTCGGCGGATACCTCGCGCGCCACCGATCGCGCATCGCTGCCCGGGGCGGCGTACACCTTCACGTCGTAGCTGTTTTGGGTGCTCGATGCTGCGCCACCGGCTCGAAGGGGCTGGCTGTCGATCGCGAATCGCGGCGGCGGCACGGCGCCGTCATTCCAATCCCAATTGCGCTTTGCCGCCGGACCCTCGTCGCTACTGACGCCCAGGCTGTTCTTGAGCCCTTGCCACTTGGCGACGATCCAGTCGATCTTCTCGCCGATCCACTGAAATGCGACGACAAAGGGCTGCTTGATCGCCTCGCCGACACCGGCCATGAACCCCACCACCTCGCTCCACTTCGTCCGCAACCACTCGACCGCCTGGCCGCCATGGATGACGATCCAGCCGATGCCCTCACCGATGGCGGCACCCAGCCACGTGAAGGCTTGGACGACCCAGGACACGCCGGTCACCACGCCGGCGAGGACGTAGCCGATGGCCTGGCCAAAGCTCACGCCATTCGCCTGTGCTGCGGCCAATTGCTCGGAGGTGGTATGCATTGGCTCGAACAGCGCCATGAACCAGCGCCACGCCGCACCGAGCCCGTTGGCAAGCCACGCCAGCGCCGGCTGCAGCGGTGCCAGGGCCTGGCCAAGCTCGGCGAACGCCGGACCCACCACATCGGCGATGCCCTGACCTAACCCCACGAAGAACGCCTTGATGGGCTCCCAGTACTTCCAAACGATCATCGCGGCGACGGTCAAGGCGGCGACCAGGGCGAGTACCGGAAGACTGACGCCGGTGATCGCCAGCGTGGCTGCGCGGGCACCGCCGGCCAGGGCCGGAAATACTCCGCGCGCTAAGGCACCTAGGCGCACGAACAAGCCGCCCCCCGACGCCCCGCCGCGAGCCAATAGCCCCAGTCCGCCGCGGCCGATCGCAAAACGCAGCAGCGCGAACTGCCCGACCAGGCCACCCAGCGCGATCATGAGGCCGCCGACCGCGACCATCAGCAGTCCGGCACTGCCGGCGACCAAGGTCAGCCCCTTCGCGAGCACCGGATGGCGCGCGGCGAAACCCGACAACGACCGCAACATGCCCACCAGGTTCTCAAGCGCACCGACGTAGAGCGGCAACAACTGTGTACCGAGCTCCCGATACAAATCCGCCTTGCGCGCCTGCAGCGTGGCCTCTTGCCCCGCGGCGGTCCGACCGGCCTCGTTGTACAGCGCATCGACTCCGAACGCCTTTGGCGCCGCCGCCAGGTGCTTGGCGATGTTAGCGCGCTCGAGGTACATGGACGCGAACAGATCGCCGCCCTTGCGGCCCGAGAACAGTGCATTGATCTTGCTGACGACCTGTTTGTCGTCGAGTTTCCCGTCCGAATTGATGGCGGGAATCACCTTGTCCATCAAGTACTGGAACGGGTTGCTCTCGTAGAGCTCGATGTCCTTCAGCGCGCCAGGGAGGAGCTTGGTGATGTGACCGGTCTTGCCGTACTTCACCGCCTCGGGGTTGATCAAGCCCAGTTTCGACAGCTCCTCGGCCGACTGCTGCGTGGTGCGCCCCGCGGCCCAGTTCTGGTAGGCGGTGGCCAGGCCCGTGCCGGTGCGGAAGCCGCCCATCTCCTGCATGGTGTGCAGCAGACCGAAGAAGAACGACTGATCGTCCAGCTGTTTGGCCGCCACGCCGCCGGTCTTGATCATCTGCAGCATGTCTTCGGAGGTGATCATACCGCCGGACGCCACGTACGCCTGGGTCGCGAAGTTGATGACCCGTTTCAACGATTCGGGGCTCTTTGCGGCGCCACGCAGCTCGGCGGTTTTGAGCAAATCCGCGAACATGGTTTCCGCCTGGGCGCCATGGCCGTCGCCGTGGCCGCCCTGGGCCATGACCGTCTCGATCCCGAATTTCATCTTGGCCAGAAACGGCGTCACTTCCTCCGCTTCGTGCATGTCGCGCAGGACGGTATAGGCTTCTTTGAGCATGCGCAGGTTGTCCGTCGCGCTACTGCCCATGATGTCCATGCCCTTCGCGAACTGGATCGCATCGGCCACCGCGGCGTCGCCGATACCCTGCGAGCGCAGCTGCGCTTCCTGCGCCTGAAAGGCTTTCGCGGCGGCGATCGACGGATGAATGCCATCCAGCAGATGCCGGCCGGTTTGCATGGCACCGTACCCGGTGATCGATAGGTTCGCGGCCAGCGCCTGGCCGCGGCCCAGGCGCGTGCGCAGCGTGTCGAGCCGCTGCGCGTGGGCGGCCTGGGCGCGCAGCTGGTCGGTCTGCTGTTTCAGGCTCGCATTGGCCGATTGGGTCTCCCCGCGCAGGCGACGTTCCTCGGCGCTGAGGTTGCGTGTACTGACGCCGGCGGCACCGAGCTGGTTGCGCAGCTGCTGCAGCTTCTGCGCCTGAGCGGTCTCTTGCACTTTGAGCGCTTCGGCCTGCTTGGTCAGCTCGTCGAAACGCCGGGTAATCGCCTCGGTCGGCACGCCGCAGGCCCGCATGTCCTTGACGGTCTGCTGGATCTGCGCGTTGACCGCCTTTAGGCGCTGCGAGGTCGCCAGCGAGCCTTGCTTGAGCGTGCGAAATTCGCCGACCTGCTTTTGCACTTGGTCGAGCTGACGCAGCGCGTCGCGTGTTTGGCGCAGCGCATCGCCCGTCGCCTTCGAAGCGCCCTGCAGCCGCTTGAGCGGCGCACTGGCCTTGTCCAGCATCTGCAGGAGAACTTGCAGTTTCAGATCCACCGGCTACTCCGCTCCGCTACGAAGGCGCGCTCGCTCGCGCCACTCGATCAATTCGTCCAGGTCCAGCTCGGCCGTCGCGGTGGGCGGCCAATGGAACACCACCGCGATATCGGCCATGTAGTCCTCTACGCGGAGAGGGAGGCTTTCACTTCCGACGGCAGCAAAAAACCCACAATCTCGCTACCGAGGCTCAGCAGATCCGGCAGCTCCAGGTTCTGCACGTCGTGGGTGGTCAAGGTGGGCTCGGTGATGCGCGGCAGTACCTTCACCAAGGCGCCGACATTGAGCTGGACCAGCTCCGATAGATTCACGCCGAACAGCTCGCCGGACTTGGGGCGGCGCAGCACCAGCGTATGGATTGTCTGCTCGCCGCGGACGATGGGCGTGTCCAGCTGGACGCTGACCGTGCTGAGTTGAGTCGTCGGGATGGTGGACTTCTTCATGAGGACTTTCCTATGCGCAAAGGTGCACATCGCCGGTGCGAGACCGGCGATGCGTGACGAGGGGATTTAGACGCCGAGGGCGCGGCGCTGCTCGGCGAGGCGATCGACACCGTCGACCATGAAGATCAGGTTGAGAAGATCGATCTCGATCTTGACCGCGCCGTTGATGCTGAGCTTGTAGTAGTTGCAGGGCGTGGTGAACTTGTGCTGGGTGTTGTCGCCGGGCTTGGCGCTGCCGAAGTCGAGCTCCTTATGCCGACCGCGTACCACCACCTCCACCGCGTCGACCGCGCCGGTATCGTCGCTCTGGTAGGCGCCGGCAAAGCGGATCATGCACCCGCCGACCTGGGTGATGCCGTACTGCGACAGGGCTTCTTTCAGCAGGCCGCCGCCGGTCCATTCCAGCGTGATCGCTTCCTGGCCCAGGTCGATGCTGACCGGGCCATCCATGCCGCCGCCGCGCCATTCCTCCATCTTGCGGCTGAGCTTGGGCAAAGTGACTTCCTCGACCTTGCCGATGTAGTTGTTGCCGTCGTTGAAGACGTTGAAGTTCTTGAGCTTGCGGGGCAGTCCCATCGCGCGAGGTTCCAGGTAAGGAATAAGGAGTGCAGCCTTCACCGGGCCGCACGGGATCAGCCGTTGATCGCGGTGGCGAAATCGGCGAGGTAGCGGTCGGTGATGCGCTGACACAGCAGGAGGTTCTCCAGCGGTGGCACCGGGGTGTAGTCGTAGTCGAGGTTGAGCTTGCCGTCGGACAGCGTGGCGGCGCTGTTGACCGTGTCGTCGTACCAGGCGCTGCCGTCGATCAGGTAGCCGTTCGCCTTGAGCTCGCGGAACTTGGCATTGATGCCTTCGAGGATGTCCTTCACCAGACTCGGATGCATCGGCTTATCCACCGCCCACAGATGGCCTTCGGCCAGGGTGTCAGCCAGCACCTGCGCGGTACGCGTCGCGCTCTCGAAGGCGAACTTCGGTTCGTCCGAACAGGTGCGCGAGCCCCAGAAGCGGAAACCCTGTGCATTGACCAGGGTGGTGATGCTGGCCTGATTGAGCAGGCCGGCATCCGTCGCCGGATCCTGCAGATCCCAGCTCACGTCGATGCTGATGCCATTGACGCCGTTGACGGCGACGTTGGAGAGCGTCTTGTGCCAGCCCTGCGCCTCGTCGATCGCGGCGCGAAGGCCCAGCGCATAGGCCGCCGAGGGCACCTCGACCGTCGCGTTGGCGGTGGTATCCCAGGCAGTGAAGTTCGGCCAAATCAGCATCACTTCGCGCTGGCTGAACGTGGCCTTGTAGGCCACCACGTCGCTGGCCTTGGTGAAGCCGTGGGCATTGATATAGGCCACGCCGCGCAGCTTTTGGGCGAGCGTCGCCAAGGCGATGGCGACCGGCGGCGTATCCAGGCCCGGCGCGCCCAGGATGCGTGGTTTGACGCCCAGGCTCGCCTGCGCAGCTAGCAATGCCTGCGCACCGGTCAGGCGACCATTGGCGTCGGTCCCGCCAATGACGTTGCTGTGGGTCTCTGCCTCGTCTTTACCCGCGGCCACGCGGACCACCACCACGAACGGGCTGGTCTGCGCGTCGATCGCCGTCAGGGCGGTGAACAGCGTGCCTTTGGCGGCGGTGCCGGCCTTACCGAGGGCGGTCTTCAGGTCCGTGAGCAGGACGGCCTTGTTGAGTGGGAAGGTCGCAGCGTCGGCGTCCTCGCCGGTGGCGATCAAACCAATGACTGCGGTGGATACGGTGCGCAGCACACGGCTGCCCGTGGTGATTTCGACGACGCGGACGCCGTGGTGGTAGTCGGTGGCCATGTGAACCTCGCAGGTACGTAGTCAGGGAAGGGAGAGCGGGACGGTGAAGCGGCCGGAGCTCGCGATCGGGGTGTCAGTGCGTGTGCCATCCAGGGTCACCACCACCGCACCCGGTGTGTGGCCGAGCTCCACGGTCACGCGGCTGATCTGCAGACGGGGCTCCCAGCGCATCAACGCGGTGGCGATCGCCGCCACGAGTCGAATGCGGGTGGCGGCGTGGAAGGGTTGGTCGATCAGGCGGGGCAGCAGAGAGCCGTAGTCCCGACGCATCACGCGCGAGCCCACCGGCGTGGTGAGGATGTCGCCGATCGACTGGACCAGGTGCGCGGTGCCGGATAGGGGCTTTCCGGTGCGGGCGTCGGTGCCGCGCATGCTCAGCTCGCCACCGGTAGGCCGGACAAGTCGCCACCGCGCATGACCTGGTCGTGCGGATGCTTGGTCAGGCTGACGCCGGCGGCGACGACATCGGCGGCCGCGGTGATCGTCGTATCCACGGTGACGTCGGCGCTGACCTGCAACTTGCCTTCGATGCGCACGTCACCGCGAATCACCACGCCCGCCGGCGCGGTGACCTGTGCGGTGCCGCCGGCAGGGAGCGTGGCCGCCAGCGTGTGGTTCTGCGGGTCGTAAGCGATCGTGGCGCCATCCGCATAGACCGTGACGTTCGCATCGGACCCAGCGTCGGGAGCCGGCGCGCCGTCGGAATAGAGGGCGGGCAGCACGCAGCCGCGCGTGGTATCGCCGCCGGGGTTGAGCAGCAAGACCTGTTCGCCCGGGCTTGGCGCCCAGCGCGTACGCGCCGAGCCGGCGCGCAGCGTGATCCATTTCAACGGCGCGGTGAGCAACTGCCCGGTCTTTACCGTGCAGCGCTGCGCGGCATGATCGACGGAGGCGATCACGCCGTAGCGCAGAAGATTTTCGAGCAGGCGGGTGAGTTCGGTGGTGCGATCCATGGCCCGCATGCTGCCGGCCAGGAAGCGGCAGAAGCCACGCGGGGAATGTGTACCAGTGGACTTCTACACTAGGCCGATGTCTGCGACCCAGGTTCGTCCGGTGGCAATGTCCCGCGTTCCCATTGCGCCACATCGTCACGCCATTGGAACGGACCCTCCATGCCGCGCGGCGGCGGTTGCAGCGTGACGCTATCCGGCAGGGTCTCGCCAAGCATCAACGGCGACGCCAGGGCGCCGGTCGCTTTGTCGTAGGTGGGCACACCGGTGTAGTCGCAGCACGCCACCCATTGCCCTTGCGTCTCATGCCACACGTCGCGCATGAAGCTTCCCACCGGATGAATCGTCGGCGGGACCGCGGTGAGGTCCGAGGGCACGGGGTCGTCGGCAAGCAGATCCGCGCCGACCAGGTCGCCGGTGGTCTTGCGCCACAGCAGGGCGCATTCCCTGCCGCCAAGGAAGCCCCGGCAAATGGAGGTAGCAGGCGAAGTCATGGAGGTCCTTTAGTAGGCGATGCAGAAAAGCATGCTCACACCCGCGGCGAGATTGACGGTGCCGCCGGTGCTGTTGATGGTCAGGCCGTGAGTGTGGTCGCCACCTGCGTTGATCGTCACTGTGTGCGCGTGATCGCCGATGCCGCCGATGGTGATGTCGTGGGCATGAGCGCCGGCCCCGCCGATGCCGACGTTGTGTCCGTGCGTGCCGTTGCCGTCCGTGGAAAAACTATGGGCATGCCCACCGGCGGCACCGGTGGTGCCACCGTCGTACTGCATCCAGCTTTGGTTGGCCCCCTGATAGCCAACGCGGTTGTTGCCATAGCCCGGATAGGTCGTCCGGCTGTCCTGGGGATGGGTGTGATCGCCGGCCCAGGCCGTTCCGCCGGTGTGGCCATGCCAGCCCTGTTGGTCGGTCCAGGCGCTATGGGCGTGGTCGCCCACCGCCGAACTCGAGGCGCTGTGGCCGTGGGCACCGGCAGCTCCCGTGGATCCGCCATGGGCGTGTACGCCCCCGTTGGCGATGCTGCCGCCATGCGTGTGGGCCATCACTGCGCCGGCAACGGTGATACCGACGGTCTCGGCGGTATCGGCCGCGACCGCCGTGGTGCCGGCGGCAAACTTCGGTAGATTGAAGGTGGTGACGCCATCACCCTTGCCGTAGATCGTGCCGATCGCGGTGAACAGGTCGGCATAGGTCGCACGCGATACCGCGCCGCCGTTGCATAGCAGCGTGCCTCCCGGTGCGGTGTTGCCGGCGTACACGATGATCTGACCGGGGATATACCGTGTCCGCGCGCTGAGATAGAAGGCACCCTCCTTGCCATCAAGCAGATCGGCATCCAGGCCGTTGCCCGCCCCCTCATCTTTGAGGGCAGCCGACTTGAGGCCGAGCAACGAGCGGACATCCAAGTCCTTAGCAGCGGCGATCAACTTCTTCGCGAAGGCGGTCGGAGCCGTGGCGCCGAGGCGGTCATTGAAGGTGGCGAGCAGGCCCTTGGGCGTGACCGTGCAGCGCGCGTCGTTGCCAGCAATCGTCTCCGCGTCCGTCGCCAGGCGCGCAATGCCCGGCATGTCGGTCGTGGCGAGATTGAGCTGGAAGTTGGTATCGCCGAAAACGAGGCTATCCGCGGCGATATCCGCGAAGATCGTGTCCGCGGCAATCAGCATGCCGGCCTGGCTGCTCTTCTCGACCAGCACCGTGGCCTGGCCAAACACCGCAAACAGCGTGCCGTCCTGCAGATATAGCCCGATGCCACGTACGCTGTAACTGTCGGTAGATAGGTCACGGATGGTGATGTGCACCGTGTCCGCCGCGGTGGCACCGCCGCTGAATGTGGTGAGCCGCTTGATTTCACCGGGCAGTGCGGTTTGCTTCGGGTCAGGGATAAAGGCGGTGGCGGTCACACCGATGCTGGCGACCGTCACCGCGACGGTGCCCCCATGATCCGGTGCCACCAGGGAGGCTCGGCCGGCATGGGTAACGATGAGCTTGAGTGCGGGGGACGGCATGCTTAGGGAGAATCCGGGTCGACGGTGAACGAAAGACGGGCATAGGTGAGCGGACGCGCATAGGCGCTCAGGCCCACGGTCGAGGAGAGATTGACGCCCTGGGTGAAGGTGAAATGGCTGCGCACGGGTTTAGTGCGTTGGATCTCGGCGATGACGTCGTCGACGTACTCGGCGGTGGCCAGCTCGCCACCCTGGCCGGCCAAGGTGAGCAGCAGGTGGAAGGTGTGGGGCACGCCCTTCGGCGTCTGCTGCCACCATTCGGTGACTTCGACTGCGCCACCGAAGCTGTCGATCACGTCGCGAATGCTCTGGATCGTGCCCTTGCGTCGTTGAATGGCGATCGCTGCCGCCACGCGTGCACGCTTCACCTCGATCGGCCAGTACGCCTTCCACGAGTCGATCGACAGCGCCCAGGCCAGCCATGGCAAAAGCGCCTCGGGACAGGTGGCCGGATTCCATAGGTCGCGCAAGGGAACAGGAATATCGCCTAGGCGGGCCATCGCCGCTTCCAGTGCTCGCTCACCTGCGGTGGCATTGGGCGGCAGCAGGCTACTCATCGACGCCGCCGTAATGCAGCTCGACCGCGGTGCAGAACGGGGCCTGGGTACGGTCGATCGCGATGTCGCCCGCCGGCGAGGTCAGTGTCACCCGCTGAATGCCATCGCAGTGCAAGGCCGCGTAGAGCCCGCTCATGGTGATGTCACGGCCAATCCGGTGCGATTCGGCGACGTAGGCATCCAGCCGCTTACGGGACTCGGCAAGCACCACGGCGCTGTCGGGGCCGGCGAAGGTGGTGATCGTACCCTTCACCTCGTAGGGAACGATGACCGCGGATTGCACGGTGACCTCGTCCGTCATTGGCCGCACGTTATCGGCATTCACGGCGGTGGCGACGGCAGCGCATAGGTCGGCGGTCGCGGTGCCATCGCCCTTCCGCGACAGTACGGTGACGACCACATGGGCCGGTTCCGGGCTGGTCGCGCTGGCATCGAGCACCTGCGACGAGGCACTCAGAGCATGGTAGATGTAGGCCCCTTCCGGGCCGGCGACTGAGAACCCTTCGGGCGCGAGCGTGATGCGACGGCGATAGTCCGTGTCGCTTTCCATCGTCGGTGGAATACCGCGATCGGGGTCGCCGGGGGCGAGTTGTAGTCGCCCCACGCCGAGCAGTGCGCCGAGGTGATCGAGATCCGATTTCTGCGCGTAGGCCAACATCACGGCCTTGGCGGCGTCGTTGATGCGCTGACGGATCAGAAGCTCACGATAAGCCGCAACCTGAAGCGCCTTGTAGACAGGGTCGGATTCGATCAGCGCGGTGAAGGTGTCGTCGAGTTCGCGCAGCTTGGCAAGCATCGCGCTGAAGATGGCCTCGAAATCGAGCGGCTCGACGACATCGGGCGCGGGCAGACGCGACAGGTCCACCGCGGTGTAACCAAACGTGCTCATGGGGATTCAGCGAAACAGGGCATACCTGCATGCTGCCGATCTGAAGCGCGTCACCGCGACCCCGTTCGGGTGTAGGAGTGCACGGGTACATCGCGAGAAACCGCGCTTATCTCTCCTCGAGAAAATCTCACATGGACTATCCGCATTCACGCCATGCGGGTAAGCCGAGAGATATCGCTCCTCCCTTATGTGGGATTTTTCTTTGACCGAAGCGCTTGCCTATGGGCGATGGCAGAAAGGCCGCCACCGAAGAAAGCGCAGACCAGAGCCGTGTACTCCCTTAATACGCTCTCGTATGGAGGTGATTCGGGATACTCACCTCCGATGCTTCTGATGAACTCGATAAGGGGTTGGAAATCGTCTTCCGTAAGCGAGTAGTTGACTCTGTGTGCTAAGCGATTTCGCACGACATTGAAGTGCTTGATCGAGGGTATGGGATCATAGGCAGCATCCTGGAAGCAGCTCGCAATTAGATCGAGCTTGGTGGCGAACTGAAGCTTTGCTTTCTGCCATTGTATTTGCGGTAAATCGTGCGCCATGAAGGCGTCCACGTAGTGCTCAATAATTAGATGCGAAGATAGGAAAAGCCCGAGCAACGCAAAATCCACGGCATTGAAGTCCGTCCACTCCACTCGGCCGTCCCTAATGCCATCAAAAAGCGGCGGGAGCCTGTCGTATGTATCTTCGCCAGGCATTTCGAAGTCTGGCAGATCAGCGGTTTCATCGCTCATAGCAATCCTCTTGGCGGCAACCCAGCATACATAAATAGGCCGACGACGGTCAGGATATAGTGGCCCTCGACGAGGGCTGGCTCTCTTGGCCGAACCTTGTGCGCTGCAAAAATAAGTCCGCCCGACAAGCGAGAGCCCGCGGGCTTACCTTTTGCGCGTCCCAAGTAAGGATGCCCGCCCATTGGACAAGTTCCGTTCCGCCCATTAAGGGCATACCTATCCGAAACGTTACTGACGACCAGCATCCGCCATGGACTCACAGCGGCACTGCTCTTTGACTACTATTCGCATCGGCTGGGATAATGAGCCCAAGGAGGAGGGGCCGAATGAGCGACTGGATTTCATCTTTCATTAGCGGCGCATCGGGCCTTGGAGGCGTTTTCCTTGGCGCATATCTGACAAGTCAGCGTGAAGAACGAGCGCGTGAAAAAGAGGCTGGAAAGCGAGCTACCTTACTTGTCATCATCGTTAGCGAGGCGCTCGATAAGTATGGCTTAGGATGCGCCCGCATAGTTGCCGATGATGGCTTAAGTGAGGGTCAGCGCAACGAAGGCGGCTTTCGCGAAGCGCAAACCTTGCCGCCAACGTTCGACCCGACATCATTTGATGTGGATTGGCAGTCGATTCCCGCCAACTACACGGAAGACGTGCTCAGCCTTCCCGCTCGCATGGATGAGGTGGAGGGGCGATTGTCCGACGTTTGGATGTATACGGCCGACCCGCCTGACTTTGACGAATATTTTGAAGAGCGCGCTCTGCTATATGCTGAGCTGGGACTATTCGCCCTGCAGACATCCTTGTATTTGCGCAGCCACGTCAAGCTACCAACTCGCCGAATTCGAGCATGGAGCGCAGAGACGTATATGACCAACGCCCAGCGCGACATCCGACAGAAGCGCGAGCTGCGGGCCCTGGAAGGATCTCGATCATTTTCCGCACCCGACGGCAATTAGTCCGAACCACAGGAAAAAGAAAGGCTCGTGCGTAACCTTTCGTACCAACCAAAATAGCGAGGACTAAAATGCCCCCGGCCCGAGTAACTAAAGCGTTCGTTGCAACTCAGGTAGCGAGCTTCCAGGCAAATCTTTCTCGAGCTCGTGACCTGTATAAAAAAATCGTCATTCATGGTTATACAGGGACGTCAGCGGCTACGTCGTCGCGATTGACTAACCCCGATACGCGCGATGCTGCTCAATTCATCTTCTTCGAGGTCGCGGCGAAATTTGAGGAATTTGCAAAGACGATGTTTCAAGTCGAAGTTCGCTCTCGGCTGAAAGCAACAGTCAAACAAAGCCACTATGTAATGGGTGACCCGGATCAAGGTCTCAATAACAAGCTTGGATGGGGCAGTCCTGAAAGACTCAAAGAACGCGGAGGGAATATTCTTGGGCCAACCTCTTTTTTCGCCAGCTTGCATCCTGCCCTCGGTGCTCAAACGTACAATCATCTAGTTGCAGCACACATGGTTCGCAACCGAATTGCACATTCGGGTGGCCAAGCTCAGAAGAGGTTTGTAAAGCATTTGGCAACAGAGGGTATTCCAACTGCCGAGCGACAAGGCATGAGTGTTGGACGATACATTCGAGATTACCCCGCTACCGCTTCAGCCACCAACAAGCACTTCTTCGTGTATTTGCAGGCATATGAGGATTTCGCAAACAGGGCGGCAACGGCTCTGCCGTAATGTCCGCTTCCGGCTCGCAGCGGACGTCTGCGCCCCTGCCCCTAAGGGCTCAGATGAGAAATTAGGATGTCACGAACCATCGCTCGGTTGTCCGGCGCAAAACCAAGTAATGTTCGTCGCGGATACCTCACGGACGGCCCTAGAGGACTTGCACGATCTAGTTCTCCGTATTGATGCACCGCGGCGATTCTTCCGGTGCGTCCGGTCCATTCGACTGAGGCTTCTTCAGCCGTTGCTTTCGCTTTGAGGTACCTGGCGGTGCGAAGCTTGGTAAACATCGCATCGCGTTTGAGGCGCCCTCGCTTGCCGCGTAAATCTTTCGGCCGCTTTCGTGAGACGAACGGTTTGCCGTCCGGTTCATGTTGAGCCGCGATGCGCTGTTGCTGGCTGCGACGGAGCGCGACCGTGATCGCCTTCGCCACCTTGCGTCGGCCGGGTGGCGCTAGTTTCAGCAAAAGCGCTCCGGCCCAGTCCTCAAGCAGCGACAGATCGTGGGTCATGGCGTCGCTGTGTCCCATTCGGCCACCAGCTCCCCGCGCAAGAACAGCCGCCAATGGCCGACCGGCAGCGATGCCTCGGGTAAGGGTTCGGCGACCGGCTCGATGTCGAGCCGTCCGTCGTCGGATCGCTTCACGACCACCGACTCCGATAGCTTGATCTTGATGCTCAGGTCGCACTTCGCGTGGTCCAGCAGGTCTGCCTCAAAGGTGATGCCATCCCGGCGCTGATCGACATTGTCGAGTAGCTCCGGCTGGTTCGCCGACAGCCAGGCCAGTAGGGCCACCCACACGATCAACGGATCCGCAGCAAAGTCGGTCAGGATGATATTGAGCGTGTAGGCGCACTCAAAGGATAGACCCGGGACGTAGGTGGCGTGCAGCGAACCCTGGTCAATGAAGACCAGGAAGCGCTCCGGATCGCGAGCGAGGTCGGGCAAGGCTGCCACCAGCGCGGCGCGCAGGCTATCGGGCTTCTTCACGGCGGCGTCCCACTGTTGGTACGCACCCAGTCCTGCAGCGCTGTCAGCTGTTCGGCGATGGCATGGCAGGTGGTGTAGTTGTCGACGACGGTGCCGGCGACAGCAGAGAGCGCAAGGCCGCTGGCTTGCGCATCAACAGGTCCGGTGGGATCGGGCATTGCGGACTGCGCGGCGGCGTCATGAAGGCGCACGAAGCCGACAGGCACGATGCAAGCAGCATCGGCAGACGCAGGAACATAGACAGGTACCTTCTGAAGGATGGTTTGGCCCGTTGCGTGCACGATCTGCACGCGATCGACGTACTGGGTCACGATGCGCTCGCTGCCGGTCTTGGCGGCTAGCTCGCCGGCCAGGTCGCGCGCATGGGTTTCCGCAGCGACGGCGCGGCTATCCGCGTCCTCGATTCGGCGGGACGTCACCGTGTGGTAGAGCCATAGCGCACCGAGCAGCGCGATGGCGAGCAGCCCTTGGCGCAGGTGGTTCATGCCGCCACCGCCGTGTGGCGGGCATAGGCCCGTGCAAGCTTGGCGTCGTATAGGTTGTCGGCGTAGGTCGGTCCGTTGTACCGACGAGCAAAGGCCACCCATTTGCGGCCACGCAGTGCTTTGTGCAGCTCCGCATCCGCCTGTACGAAACGCACGAACGCACGCAGGTGCTCCGCTTCGCCCATGGCAAACGCCGCCGCCATCGATGAGGCGCCGGCATAGCCCAGCGCGTGGGCGTGGTAGCCCATGATCTGAAAGCGTCCCCAGCTGCAAGCTTCCATGGCCGGTTCGTGGGCAAGCGCCGTGGCCTGAGCAAGTCGCATGTACTCGGCGGCCCCGCCAAGGTATCCCCCGCGCTGTTGGCTGAGGATGGCCGTGGGCGCATTCAGCGCGGTGGGGTCCATGCGGGCGGCGACCAGGCGCTGCCAGAACACATGCCTCTCGAACAGGATCACGACACGGCCATCCGCCAGAAAACCACCCTGCGGACTTTCCACCTCGATCACCGCCTGCAGCGCCGCGACCTCGACTCCGAGCTGGTCAGCAGCGGAAGCGATGTCAGCCTGGGACAACGCGCGAGGATCGGAGCGGCCGGCGAGCGCCCGCTGCGTGCGAGGTCCGGCGATGCCGTCGACGACGAGGCCGGCACTGCGCTGGAACTGGCGCACTGCGGCTTCCGTGGTCGGATCGTAGAAGCCGGTGCGTGCGACCGGGACGCCGGTGGCGGTGAGGCGCGTCTGCAGGACGGTGACGTCCGCTCCGTGATCGCCGGCGCGGAGCGTGCGTAGTTCAACGGTCATAACGAGTCCGAAGGAGGTGGGCGATGTTGCCGCGGGCGCGCAGGCTCAGCAGGCACAGCACGAGGGCGATGCCCGCATCACCCAGGTGAATCGCCGGGGCCGGATACAGCCCGAGTCCGAGCTCGAGTGCGGTGGTGCCGGTGGACACGATGAGGATCCATGCGGCGGCGCTGATCGCGGGCCGGTAGCGCGACCCGTCGCGTCGATAGAGCAGCAAGCGCAGGCAGGTGGTGGTGTTCGCCACCATCATCACGAGAGCCAGTAGCGCCGCCATCAGGAGTCCCTTCGCCGAAAGACTCGGGTCAGATCGATCGATCCGACCCGATCCAGTAGTTGCACCGTAACGGCGACGATCAGCGCTGCGGCAAGAAAGGCAGCGACGCCGGTCTGCTGCAGATCGCAGCGCTTGGCCACCTCGGGCGCGGCCAAATAGCCGGCGATCCAACTGATCGCTAGGTACATCAGGCGCTTGGGAATCCCCAGATCGCGCGCATGCAGGGCCATCAGCGCGGCGCCGGCAAAGGCGCCGACGATGGCATTGCCATCCATGCCGGGCAGTAGGCTCGCCACACTGACCCCCGCTGCGGCGAAACCGGCGAGCGTGGTACTGGTGGTAGTCGGTTCGGCCATCAGGATTCCTTGGGGTGTCAGGTCCAGAGCTGCACGACGCCGGTTTCCACCGGCACGCGCATCACGGCGTCGTGCAACGTCACGGCGTAGCCCGTCGGCAAAAAGGGGCCGACGCCCGCCAGTCCGGGATTCGCAACCAGGGCCGCTTCGGTCACCCCGGCGGTGCGCCCCAGGGCGCGCAGGCACAGGGCATCCAGGGTTTCGCCTTGCAGGGCCCGGACAATCACAGCAACTCGACCGTGGCACGCGGACGGCCGAGCAGGTCGCGGATCGCATACCGAGCGAGGCGGCGGTAGTCGTCCGCCGTGGACTCCACGATGTCGGCGCGCCGCTGCCCGGCGCCGGTGGTGTCGATATCCCGGTAACGCTCGGCCAGTTCCGCCTGGGCGGTCGCGTACACCGCGCGGCGGTACAACAGCACCAGGCGGGATTCGCCAGCGATCACCTTGCTCGGCACCTCGTTGAGGGAGGCGCGACCGAAGGCTTGTTGCTGGTGCTGCCAGGCATCGAGTTCGTCCTCGACCGAGGCGATTGCGAGGCTCAAGCATTCGACCAGGCGCTCGGTGGTGACGGTACCGTCGATGCGCATCACCGCGCGCGCATCGGTCGGATTGATGGCCGGAAACCAATCGCCGGAGGTGATGGGGGCGGGCGCGGGCGCAGGCGCCGCGGCAACAAAAGCGTTCATGGGCTCTCGTCAATCAAAGGTGCGGCGGTGGTCGATGGGTCAACGGGCGGGAGAGAGTCGGCCGGTGCCCACCGAGCCGCCGCGGCGCTCGGGGGCGAGCTCAGGTCGCGGGAGCCAGCTGCTTGGTCAGCTTGGCGATGTCGGCTTTTAGGCCGAGCCGCGGATTCAGTTGCAGCGCACGCTGCAGATGGTCGAGGGCTTGGGATGGGCTGACCGTGCGCAGCGCTAGGCCGATCGCTCGATGCAACTTGGCGCGCACTTCGTCGGGCATGTCACGCCCTTCCGTGAGCGCACCGACGCGCAACAGATCGTCGACGGTGACCTGGCCGCCGTCCGGGAGCCCCGCACGTTCGGCCACTTCTTCCACCACCAGCGTGGGCAGATCGCGCTGATAGTGCTCGGGCAGGCGCAGATCGTGCTTCAGGAGGTGCTCGGCCATATCCAGCGCGTGGCCGATGTCGCCGGTGTCGATGCTCCACACCATCACGGTGGCGAAGACGTCGTCCTGTACCGGCTGGTCGGCCTCCAGTACACCGCGGATCCACGCACTGTACTCAGGCAGGCGCTGTCGCTTGACGGTGATCTTCTGCTCGATCGATTTGATGTCCTTCAGGACGCGCTTGTCTTCGGTCAGCTTGGCGAGCATGAGCTCGTAGGCCGAACCGCCGGCCAGGGACGGTTCGCCGTTCTCGGCGGCACGGGCCGAGGCCCGTGCCGCAAGGATCCGCTGGCGATGCAATTGAGCGGGGGACGGCATGGCTTAGGCCGCGCCGCCCGCGCCGGCCAGCGCGATGTTCTCGATCAGGCAGCCGTGGCCGTAGTCCTCCACGACATAAGCATCGTTGGAGCTTTCGTAGTTCGTGACGCGCTTCCACTCCGGCTCTTCCTTGATGTAACGGCGACGCCCACCCTCCTGCCAGTAGATCGACAAGTTGTCATAGCTGGTGACCAGGATCGCGTTGCTCGGGAAGAACGGCACACCGGCTGCGGCCTGGTTGCCGACCCGGCGCTGCGCCAAGATCAGGTCGGTGGCGAGCACTTCGGTCGCCGGCTGGTCGCGGTTGACCAGCGGGAAGTACTTGTCGTGCAGCAGATCGCGACCGATCAGCACGACCAGATCCGAGGCATCGCGGTACCACGGATCGATTAGGCTGGCGACAGCGTCGTAGACCAGCGCGTCGAGGTTGGCGTAGTCGCCGTCCTTGCCGATCTGGATTTTGCCGGCGACTTTGCCGCTCGCCATCACACGATCCGGCGCCTGCGTGCGGTATTGCTGCAGCCAGCCGACATTGACATCCTGCAGCATCGGGTTCGTCGCGCGGTCGGTTTGCTTGGCGACATTGGTGCCGTTGAAGCCGATGGTCATGCGGTCCAGTGCCTGACGCTTAAGGATGGCGTCGCGTACGCGGGTCTGGAAATCGGGGAACTTCGCCCACGAATCGAGCTTGGCGTAGCCGAGGAAGGTGTCGTATTCGGTGTCGGCACAGCTATAGCGCTGGTCATCCAGGCCGCTGAGGTCGCGCGGCTGACGGGCGCCCTTGGTGACATCGGTGCGACCGGCGATCGGACCGGAGATCGACAGACCCAGCTTCTCGCCGACCAGCTCGGTCACCGGAGCGATATTGATCTTCGACAGGAACGCGCTGGATTCCTGCATCTTGGTTTCCAGGCGCTGCTGGACGCTGGGCTCCACGCTGAAATGCACGGCGGTGCTGTCCACCCCGTTGAGGGCGGCGATTTGCTGGGTGTACTGGTTGAAGACGAGGCGGGTGTCGTTACGCATAGGTCAAGCTCCGGAGACGGGCGCGAAGGGGAGGCGAGCGAAAAGGTCGGACCGACTAGCAGTCGGTCTGTGCGGCACCGTTGCCGCCGGTCGCCGCGGGACGCCGGGGCGTAGCCTCGGTCTGACCCAGCTGGGTGCGCAGCGTCGAGAACTCGGTCTGCGCGGTCTTGGCGTTGCGCTCCACGGTGGCCAAGCGTTCCTTCAGGGCGGAGAGCTCAGTCACCAGCACCGTGTCGCGCTCGGCGAAGGACTCGACCACCGCGGTCAGGCCATCCATCGCCGCGGCGACATCCGCCAGCTGCGCATCACTGGATCTGGCTCTAGTGGTGAGCTTGGCCAGGCGCTCCTTGATCTGAGCGAACAGCGCCAACGCCGGCGCCGGCTCGTCCTCGAATTCGATCTCGACGGCCTCGGTGGCGGCGGTGAACAGGTTGTCCGGCGATTGCTTGCGGGCAGTGAACGGGCTGATCGCTGGGTTGCCGGCCGCGAACTGCATCATGTCGGTGCCCAGACTCGCCGGGCTGTCAGTGATGCCGAGACCCACCAGGTAGGCGCGGCCCGTGTCGGCAAACTTCGGATTGACCTCAATGCTGGGGTAGATCTTCTGCTTGGCTTTCGCCATCGCGACGAGTTCGGGCGTCGGCTCGATCTGCGCGAACAAGGCCAGCTTGCCCTTGAGATCGCCCGTCGTGATCTCTTCGGCCTTTACCGCGGTGACATCGCCGTAGGCCTTGAACGGACCCTCGGGGAGCATGCCACGCAGGTGCTCCAGGAAGATACGAGCACCGTAGGTGTTGGGGCTGTAGTTTGCCGCGATGTCCAGAATCCAGCTGCGCTCCATCGTGCGGCCATCGGTGGTCGCGCCTTCGACGGCGACGCGAAAAAACTTGCTCTTGGCCATGGGGAAACCTCGGTGACGTGGACGCCGTAAAAGGCGTGTCCATCGTCGGCACGTGCGCACACAGCGGCAACTCGAGGCGGGTGTAGGAGTGGACTCATCCACCCGCGCGAACCCTGCAAACGCGAAGCGCTCGGCGACGATGCCGCCATGCTTATTCCGCCTCCCGATGTCGATCAGCGCCGCATGGCGCGTGCGCTGTATTGGCAGGGATGGCGCGTCACGGACATCGCGCAGGAGCTCGTGATTCCACGCACCACAGTAGAGGCGTGGAAGACCCGCGATCAGTGGGATGCGGCGCCGGTGATCGAACGCGTCGAGACCTGCATCGAAGCACGCCTAGTGCAGCTGGTCTGCAAAGACAAAAAGACCGGCGGTGACTTCAAAGAGATCGATCTGCTCGGCCGCCAGATCGAGCGCATGGCGCGCGTACGCCGCTACCAGGAGCCCGGCGGCAACGAAGCCGATCTGAACCCGAACGTCGAAGCACGCAACGCCGGTCCGAAGCGCAAACCTAAGCGTAACGAATTCACCGAAGACCAGGTTGATCACCTACGCAAAACGTTCCTGGGCTCCCTGTTCGAGTACCAGCACCTCTGGCATCGCGCGGCCGACGAACGCACGCGCATGATCTTGAAGAGTCGCCAGATCGGCGCGACGTGGTACTTCGCGCGCGAGGCGCTCTATGACGCCATCACCACCGGGCGCAACCAGATCTTCCTGAGTGCCTCCAAGGCGCAGGCGCATATCTTCAAGCAGTACATCCGGCAGTTCGCGATCGAAACCTGCGAGGTGGATCTCAAGGGCGACCCCATCGTCCTGTGGAATGGCGCGCACCTGTACTTCTTGGGCCAGAACGCCCGCACCGCGCAGGGCTATCACGGCAACTTCTACTACGACGAGTTCTTCTGGACCTGCAATTTCGAGGAGATCAACAAGGTCGCCTCGGGCATGGCCATGCACAAGCAGTGGCGCAAGACGTACTTCTCCACGCCCAGCGCCAAGAGCCACCCGGCTTATCCGTACTGGACCGGCGAGCGCTACAACCGCCGGCGTCCCAAAGATCAGCGCATTGAGATCGTCACCGCCCACGAGGCGCTGGTGGCGGGGCTGCGCTGCGGCGACAAGGTGTGGCGCCAGATCGTGACGATCGAGGATGCCGAGCGCGGCGGCTGCAGCCTATTCGACATAGACGAACTACGGACCGAGTACACGCCGGACGAGTTTGCCAATCTGCTGATGTGCCAGTTCATTGATGATGGCGACAGCCTGTTCACACTGCGAATGATGCAGGACTGCATGGTGGACAGCTGGGTCGATTGGTCCGACCTGCAGCCTCTGACCGCGCGGCCCTTCGGACATCACCCGGTGTGGGTCGGCTACGACCCGTCGCTCGGCAACGGTGGCGACAGCGCTGGCCTGGTCGTGGTGGCTCCACCGCGCATGCCAGGCGGGAAGTTCCGGGTACTCGAACGCCATCGGCTGAAGGGACTGGATTTTGAGGCCCAGGCGGAGTTCATTCGCACCATCACCAAGCGCTACCACGTGACCTATATCGGCATCGACTGCACCGGCATCGGCGCGGCCGTGCACCAGTTGGTGGTGCAGTTCTTCCCGCTGGCCCGGAAGTTCGTCTACTCGGTCGAGCTCAAGGCCCAAATGGTCATGAAGGCGCAGCACGTAATCGGTAAGGGCCGCCTCCAGTTTGACGCCGGCTGGACCGACTTCGCACAGTCGTTCATGGCGATCCGCAAGACCCTGACCGACAGCGGCCGGCACGTGAAATACACGGCCGGACGTTCCGAGGAAATCGGCCACGCCGATCTGGCGTGGGCCTGCATGCACACCCTGATTAATGAACCACTGGAAGGCGCCAACGGGCGCAATTCCGGTTTTGTGGAGATGTTCTGAACATGACCGAGATCAACACCGCCCCACCGCGCATGGAAGCCTTCAGCTTTGGCGATCCCATGCCGGTGCTCGATGGCCGTGATGTGCTGGAGTACATCGAAGCCTGGCGCAACGGGCGGTGGTATGAAACGCCGGTTTCCATGAGCGGACTTGCGCGATCGTTTCGATCGACGCCGCATCACTCCAGCGCGATCTATGTGAAGCGCAACATTCTGGTGTCGTGCTTCAAGCCGCACAAGCTGCTCAGCCGCGAGGCGTTTTCGCGCTGGGCGCTGGACTTCATGGTGTTCGGCAATGGCTACCTGGAGCGGCGTAAGAGCCGCCTGCGCACCACCATGGAGCTGCAGCCTGCGCTGGCGAAGTACATGCGGCGTGGCGCCGATGACATGGACGTGTATTTCCAGGTAACCGGATGGAAGGCGGAACATGAGTTCGCCAAGGGGGCCATCTTCCACTTGATGGAGCCGGATATTCACCAGGAGGTCTATGGCGTGCCCGAGTACCTGTCAGCGCTACAGAGCGCATGGCTGAATGAAGCAGGCACGCTGTTCCGGCGCAAGTACTATCTCAACGGGTCACACGCCGGGTATATCCTCTATGTCACCGATGCGCTGGCCGACGAAGAGCAAGTGAATGGTATCCGCGACGCGCTGAAGAACAGCAAGGGACCGGGCAACTTCCGCAACCTCTTCATCTATGCGCCGAACGGAAAGAAGGATGGCCTGCAGCTGATGCCGATCAGCGAGGTGGCGGCCAAGGATGAATTCTTCAGCATCAAGAACGTTACGCGTGACGATGTCCTGGCTGCACATCGCGTGCCACCGCAATTACTTGGCTTAGTGCCTACCGGCACCACCGGATTTGGCTCAGTGGTGCCCGCGGCGCAGGTATTCGCCATCAACGAACTACTGCCGCTGATGGCGCGTTTCCGCCAGATCAATGACTGGCTTGGCGACGAGGTCGTAGCGTTCAACGACTATGCAGTGCATCAGTAGCGGATGAGCTATCTGTTGAGAAATCCTGTAGCGCTGCTATTTCGTCATCCACATCGGCAATGCGAAGTCGGGATCAATTGTCTTATGTGCGGCTTTCAGATAACTGCTTCGTATGCGAGAAACGTCTTGAATAGGCATTGTTTTCACAATGCGAGACCATAACGATAGAAACCTATCGTCGATAACATCCAACAACCCTGACAGGTAATCAGCAAGCATCATGGGTAGATCTGGCGTCAGTGACCGTGTGTACGCATCCCACGAATCAGTTGAGCTCAAGCAAATTTGTTCAAAGTCGATGTCGCTACGACCATCGTTGGTCCACAGATTTTGGATTGCCCTCTTTAGCTCAACATCAATTTCAAGTAGGTCATCAGCCCCGGGCGCGCGCGCAAGTTGATCTGTCATCAGAGCAAGCATCGAACTGGAGGTCGAGTCATACGAACTCGTTAACTCATCGCTAGCTACAGTTTTGATGCATTCAATCAAAGACTTGTCAGCACCAGAGGCTATACAACCATCAATGAGATCGGATTTGGTCCTCGCCAAACGATCGGGTGAGAAGGATACATTCCAGTACACATCCGCTCCCGACATCATCTTTTTTACTACATTCCGACAGGCAAGCTGAATTGACGCACGCTGTCCATCTTCGGCTATTAGTCCAATCATCGACCAATAATTAAAGAACCAATCCGTGCTTAGCAGCATGACCAACTTGTCGGCATTCGCTTCGTTCACCTTAATGTCCTCTTGGCATGCTGGGTAAAGGCCTAGTGGCTAAGCCCCACGCGCCTGGCGGTATAGGGCAACCGTTCTCAATTGCTTTTTTTATCAGGTTACGTAGCCTATTCTGCCATCCTTGCGCTTGCTGAATATGACCCATCCATGTCCCAACCTCGGGGGGATAGGCAGGATTCCTAACGCTATGTGCTGTGTCATATAGCCGCCAAGAGTCCGATAGTAGGTCGTTGATGCGGCCCTGCAGTACCGTCATAGCCTCGTAAATCGCTCTCTGGATAGCTTTGCATTTGTCACTGTCGCCGGGGCAGTTGAGCTCCGCAGAAGGGTGAGGCTCATCTGTGCATGAGTCGGCGGTGGGGGACGGATATATCAACGCACCTAATGCACCAAGTGCTCGGCAAAGACCTCCGCCTATCGGTAGTGGCCTGGGCGCTAAAGGCTCGTTCGCGGCGGGCCCAAAGTTCGGCACACCGCCAGTTCCAGGAGCCGGCAGAGTTGTTGGTGCTGGTGCCGCTGGCGCTGGAACTGTTACTGCATCAAGCCCAAGCGGATCTACGCTAGTAAGCGGGTTGCCCCTCGCGTAACCAAATGTGCTGACACCTGCAGCCAGACCAACGGGATCACTTTGAATGTAGCGCCCACATTCTGGGCAATAATTTCGGTACCCGTTCTGGACCAGCCCCGACTCCGCATCTACGTACTGCCCGGGGAAACGCAAATTGAAAACGTAGCCGTTCGAAGAGATGGGCTGCTGCTCGCTGAACGGATTACCGGAGTTACTCAATTGCCAAATCGGAGCGCCTGTGGCGTCGGTAATCACGCGTGGTGTATTCAGGCCATCGGCGTGTACATAGCCCACGGTATTGCCGGCGCCGGAGTTGTCGATCACCGCCACCGGCAACGCTTCTAGCCAGACATAGCTACGACTGGTCGCTCCGTATTCACCGAGCAGCTGACTGTCTTCGTCGTAGGCAAATCGCTGAGTGCTTGTCGCCGATTTCGAAACACGCTGCCCCATTGCATTGTAGGCGTAGCTACCGACGGTCTGGCCGTTGTGCCGCACTACTGTCATGCGATTGCGGTCGTCGTAGCCGTAGCCAAACGTGTCGCTGCCAGTCGCATTACCCGTGGTGTTGCCATTGGCGTCATACGCTCGAGCGCTGTTGCCTATGCTTGTCAGCCAATGGGTGCCTGTTTGGTAACCGTAGGTGCCCGTGGCCAGCGCATTGCTCGCCTTGCTGAGGCGGTCGCCGGTTTTGTTATAGGTATAAGCTTCGATCGCGCTCCCCTGGGCATCCTTGAGGCCGGTCAACCTATACAACGGATCGTAGCTGTAGGTCTCAATGGCCGGATTGGCACCCGATGCATTGCCCAAGGCCGTGATGTTGCCCATCGCATCGCGTGCGAAGTGCAGGTTCAGCGCCGGGCTGACGATGTCCGTCACCGCGTAGTTCGCATCGTAGGTGCGGGTGAGCGCTTGGCCATTGCCCAACGTGTAGCTGGCGATGGGACCGAACGGCAGGTAGCTGACATTGGTGACCACGTTGCCGGCGCTGCTGCCCGGTGATTGCGCAGTGACGCCATTGATGCGGCCAGCGCTGTCGCGGCTGTATTGGATGATGGTTCCATCTGGCGTGCGGGTGCTCGCCAGGCGGTTGGCCAGTGTGTAGCCATAGCTGGCCATATCGACGGCCGTGCCCTGGGTCTGGCGCTTCTGCACCACGTTGCCGCGAGCGTCGTAGCAATAGACCGTGGTGACGGCCGTTTCCACCACGCTGGTCAGGCGGCCCACCGGGTAGGAACCCACGCAACCGGTGACGCTGTCAGCCTCGTCGTAGCGGTAGCTGATGTTAGCGTTGCTGTTCGGATAAGTGGTGGCGGTAATCCGATCCAGCGCATCGAAAATGCTGTGGCTAACCACGCCTCGCGCATCCGTAGCCTGGACGCGGTTGCCAGCCGCGTCGTAGGTATAGCTAGAAGTACCGGTGTCAGGGCTATGCACGGCCTTGGTGTTACCCAGGCCGTCATAGTCGTAGGTGGTGTTAAGGCCATCCGGATCGCTGACACCCTGGAGGTTGTCCCTTGGATCGTAGGCGAACACGCTCTGGGTGTTCTGCGTCGCCGGGTCCACGCCGTTGTAGTTGTCGATGGTGCTGACCAGGCGATTGAGCGCGTCATAGCCTTGTTTGCGCTGGACGCCCAACGCATCGGCGCTGCGCACCAGGTTGCCGATGCCGTCGTAGCTGTCGCTGAAGCTGGCGTCGAAGATCGTGCGGTTGAAGCCATCCTTGATTCCGACCAGCTGACCCAGAGTATTGTAGCTGCGGGCCACGGAGCGGCGCAGCGTGCCGGTGGCGTCGAAAGTCTCTTCCTTGGTCTTATTGTCGGCCGCATCCAAGGTGTAATGGATACGGTTGCCAAGGGCATCGGTGATGTCTGTGAGGCGATGGGCGGCATCGTAGGTATAGCTGACCTTGATGTTGTCCGGATCAGTAACCCCAATCACATTTCCCGCGCCATCATAATCAAACGTGGTGACTGCATTGCCGATCGCGCGGGTCTTCAGCCATCCACGAGGCGTATAGGTAAAGGTCGTCGCTACGCCGTTGGCATCGACCATTCCGGTGACGCGACCTGCCCCGTCATAGGACGTATAGGTCGTCACGTAGCCCAGTGCATCAACCGTTTGATAGACATCGCCCGCTTTTGCCGAGGCACTGCTCGTGGTGTAGTACCGGATGCTGCTGACCTGACTTAGATCCGTCCGCGGCCCAGTTTCGCTTAAGCGCAACCCCACGAATGGGCAACCCGTGCCGATCGTGTCGCAGTAACTGTATTGGCGTTGCCGCACACCGTCGGGCGCTGTAGCGGTGCTGCCACACACGTAGCTGAGTGCCGCGGACTTGGATGCGTCGATCTCGCAGGCTGCCGTGACTTGGCCCCTGCCGTTATACGACCACGTGAACTTCTCTATCAGGTTGTTGTTGTAGTCATAGATGCGACGCTCCGTCGGAAGATGAAAAACGTTATTCCAATCGGTTTGGATGGTGCGGGGATTCTGACTTCCATAGTTGTCGACGCTGCCGGTGAGCAATCCCTCGCTGTTGTGCTGATAGCTCGCGATGTTGCCGTTGAAATCGGTGGCTTTGCTGACCAACCCCGTGATGTCGTATTCGCGAGCACTTACAGTGCCGCAGGTCTTGCACGTTCCATTCAGGCCCACCGCTTTCGGCACGCCCTGGATGACCGTGAAGGTGTGATTTCGCGTCGCCCCGAGCGGATCTGTAACAGTGGCCGATCCATCGCTGTTGTAGGTGATAGCGAAGGCATCGACGCCTCCAGCCAACTCGTTTGCTATCGCTTTGCCATTCGCGTCATAGCTGTAGCTGACGTACCGGACCTGATTCTCATCGATGATGCCGGTCAGCAAGCCCGGCGCCAGGGATCCGCCTACGCGCGACGGCTCGTTATAGAGATAGGTTCGCTGCTTTCCATCCGGATAGCTTGTCGTCGACAGGTTTCCAGCCGCGTCGTAGGCGTAACCAATAGTTTGGCCATCTGGACTGGTCACCGTTGTCAAGCGACCAGCTGCGTCGTAAGTCAGATTGATGGAACGCAGGAACGGATCCGTCACGGAGATCAGGTAGCCCGCGCCTGGAGCGATATTGGCCGGCGTAGAGGCATCGCTGTAACCGAGGGAGATTAGGAAGCCTTCGGGATCCTGGATGGCGACTAGCCGGCCAGTAAGGTCGAATTGCTCCGTGCTGCGAGTGTCGACTCGCTTGAGCAACCAACCGGTGCGGTTCCCCGAGCCGTCTTTCTGCTCGACCAATTCGTCGAAGACATCCGGCTCACCCGCCCAGACACCGGAGATCAATTGGTAGATGACGACGCGGCCATCTTCTCGTGTGACCTTAACCGTATCTGGATTAGGAGCCGTACCAGCGATGAAGTTGACGGTGCGCTGATAGGTATGTCGCCAACGCAATCCTAACTGTCCCGCGCCACCGCTAGGCGCACTGTTGTAGTAGCGAGTAAAAACCAACCATCGTCCGGCCGCGATTTCCTCCTCACGTCGAAAGACATTGCCGGTACCTGCGTTGATCGGATCGCCTACGCAGTTCGGGCACGGCGGCTCGCCGTTGCTCTTGCCCGGATCCGGCGTGACGGGCGTCGGACAAAGCCATTGATTGCCGACGCCAGTGTCATAGCTGCCGAGGCCATTCACATTGTTGTGCAGGCCGTATACCCACGACCCGATAAGTGCTGTCTGGGAGGAATTGTTCCATCCGACGCAGCACGTGTGGCATGAGGCAGTGACGACCAGATCGGGATACTGCGACATGGCGCTTGGCACCATTACATTCACGCAGTGATCTTCGGCTTGGCTGTACGTCGGCCAGCCAGAACCATTAGGGGGACACCAATGACTATCGGCGAGCGCCGCCGTGGTGTGCATGGCTCCTGCGAGGAACAATCCTAAGCACAGGCCTAGGCGCATGAAGCTAGTAGAGGACGTCGCTCCGGGAAGGCGCGGTAGGCACCGGGCGATCCATCCCTGAATAGCCTTCAAGCGTTTCATCCGCAGTCTCCCTGGCGAGCATTGGCCAAGGAAGTCCGTTCGTGATTGCCTTCCTTGGCAAGGATGCTTATCTAAGCTTCACGGAAGTGAAGTTTCAGTGAGGGAGTATCCAAAGTTTGATGTTGCTCCATCCCGAGTTACTGCTCATAGGGTGTGCATGTCTTAAAGCATTTTACCCGGCTTAATTGAGGACGGCGCTACATGGGCTCCTGCCTAATCTAGCGAAGGTCAAAAGACCTCAGCTCGCGCGGTTACCCCCGCCGCACCCGCGCAGCCTTTCTGTAGCGATTTCGACGCAGTCATCCCCAGGCCCAGTGGATGGCCGACACCGCGCACAGCGGTGCGCCCGTCCCTTCGCGATGCCCCGCCCTCCGACGCGATACGACGCGCGCGGATGCCTTTCTGGCGGTGCATTGTGGCATTGCCACCGAAATGGGATGTGTGGCTCGGACGTAGGTAATCCGGGTGATTGCCGGCCGACCATCATCTAAGCAGTTGAATATAATAGCAATTACCATCACCCCACAAAAGTAATGACAGGTGATGCCGAAGGTAATGTCATTCTAAGTTATTGATTTCAATAGATCAGCTTACGTTTCAGAATTACCTTTTAGAGAGGTAACTAGTTACTCATTGATCACCATATAGTTACTCTTACGAATCATCCGCAAGTACGCGTATTTCATAACAAAACACCCAGGCCCAGGATCACATCACCCGAATTACCTTTTTCCGATAGGGGCGGACATTTTGAAAAGATGCTGCCGGGGCTGTTGGACCCTTTTCTCGTGCCAGCGATGCTGGTGCTCTTATTTGCACACGCAACGCTGACCTAGATCGTTTATAGAAGAATGCATCACGGCAGCACCCAGTGGGCCATCGCCGGCGCGGCCAACGAAACTAGTTGCAGAGGGCGCCAGCCGGCCAGATTTGGCCACCCTCCAACCACGTGTACGATGAGCAATAGCCAGGGCGAAGCGGAGCGCAGTCAGTTATGCATGCTGCAATGGATCTGGATGAGGGACTTACACGACTGAGAGACATCATCTCGGCTTTCCCGCCCGAAAGTGTTCATTGGAACGAGGCCCAGAACCGATTTCAGTTTGTTGACAGACTTCTCACGGAATGTCTCGGATGGCAGAAGCCAGATATTTCCGTCGAACAGCCGGATGGTGCAGGCGGGCGGTCTGACTACCACCTTGGACAGCATCCGATCAAAGCCATTCTTGAGGCAAAACGCGAGGCTGTTCGTTTTGAAATGCCGCCGAAGGCCGCTCGAGGCGTAGTCCGAAAGATAGGCCCCATTCTCGCGTCCTCAAAGGACTTCAAGGACGCAGTCACCCAGGTCATTCATTACTGCGCCATGCATGGTGCGCCGATTGCCATCGTTTGCAATGGGCCACAATTATCCGTCTTCCAGGCGCTGGTACCTGGACACTCTCCGCTGGAGGGCGACTGCTACTTCTTCGATGGATTCGACGACTACGTCAGCCAGTTTACCCTGCTCTGGAAGCTGCTGTCGCCCGAGGGTGTCACAGAGAACCATGCGCACCGCGCGCTCGCCTCACTTCGCAACCCCCGCCTTCCTCCGAAGGCTTCGGTTTCGATCCCCGAACCGTTCAAATACCGCTACCGCAACGACTTCCAGGAGGAGCTCCGCCGACTATCATCCTTTCTTCTCGAAGAGATTGAAGACAACCCGGACCTGAGAGGCGATTTCTACCGGGAATGTTACATCCCAATCGAGGCCAACAATCGGCATCTCCTTCTTAGTAAGAACATCATTGCAGCTCGCTATCGAAGGGTGGCCGACAATGGTGTCGAGCCCTCCCCCCTCGACAAGGCGACTTCTGTCCATGCAGGGAACATACAGTTCCAGGATTCAGTTGCCGAAACGCAATCAGGCTCTAGACCCATCGTCGTCGTCGGCGATGTAGGCGTGGGTAAGACGTCCTTTTTTGAGAACCTATTCGAGAACCTGAGCGCGACCGAGAAAAGCAACACTTATTTCCTCTATCTGAATCTAGGTGCCCAAGCAACACTTACAGACGATATCAAGACATACGTCCTCACCCATATCCCGGCTCGCCTCAAGAACAGCTACGGCATTGATATCAATTCCGCAGAGTTTGCGAGAACTATCTACTACCGAGAACTTTCAGATTTTGACGCTGGCGTTAAGGGTCAGCTCAAAGCCATCGACCCTATCGCATATGAGAAGGCAAGAATCGAGTTTCTGAGTGGAAGAATCGAGCACCGAGACCGCCATCTGCAATCAGCCCTTGGGCACCTGGCTTATGGCCGAAAGAAACAAATCATTCTCGTCCTGGACAACGCCGACCAGCGAGACTTCAATGTTCAGCAACAAACGTTTCTCATTGCGCAAGAGTTCGCGGCAACCCGCAACATGCTCGTCTTCGTATCCTTGAGACCGAGTACATTTTACGTTTCAAAGACGACCGGATCTCTCGCTGCATACCAGAACAAGATTTTGACCATTTCCCCACCTCCTGCGGATGAGGTTGTTCAAAAGCGCCTCTTGTTCGCTCTGCGAGTCGCGCGAGGAGAGGTCGCTCCATCGGCACTGCCCAACATTCGATTGCAACTTGGCAACGTCGTAACATTTCTGAAAGCCACGGCGCGCTCCATCAAGGCAAATGATTCAATCAAGCAGTTCTTGAGCAACATCTCCGGGGGCAATACACGCTCAATTGTGGAGCTCATCACCGGATTCTTTGGGAGCCCCAACGTCGATTCAAGGAAGATCGTCAGATTCGAAGAGCAAAGCGGCTCTTACCGCATTCCTCTGCATGAATTCACGAAGCATGCCCTCCTAGGTGAGTATGCGTACTTCAACGCTCAATCTTCCCTCCTTGCCTGCAATGTGTTCGACATATCTTCTGCAGACCCTAGGGAGCACTTCCTGGCAAGCCTGGTAGTGGCTTATTTGAGCTCGAACATTGGCGCTGTCGATAACGATGGCTTCGTCAATGGAACCGCCATAGTGGCTGAAATGGCCAGCCAAGGGTTTGTGGAAGATCAGATCACCAAGGTGTTGCAGCGTTTGGCAAAGAAAAGACTAATTGAGACGCCTCATGCTCACTACCGAGAGATCCCAGTCCCTGACGAAGACAACGCTGCGCAGTTCCACTTTCGCGCCACGTCCATCGGCATTTACCATGTCCGATACTGGTCCGGCTCTTTTGCGTTCCTGGATGCTGTCGCCACGGACACCCCTATTTTCGATGAGACAGCAAGAGTAGGCGTTTCAAAATTGGCCGCCTCCTTCGAAATCGCCGACCGACTAGAGCGTACCCAGCTTTTTCGGGATTATCTTGAAACGCAGTGGCACTCAGGTAATTTTGGGGCCAACTACTATGACTTCCCCGACTTGCTTCGGTCTCAGGCCAATACGTTTTCGGCGGTAGACTCGGTCGTAGCACGTGCGCGTCACTGATCGACCACCCAGCATCGTTCTGTGGGTGGTACATCTGGTAGTACATGAGTGATATCAACCGTGACTCGCGCCTTGAAAAACATGGCATTACGATCCTGATTTGGTGGGTGCTGGGCCCACCACTCTTCGACTCGCAAAGTTGGCGCTATGGGTCCAATCAATGATGAGGGGGACAAAACATGAGATATCTGTGCCTTTTGGCCACTATCTCTGCTCTGGTCTTTGGATCTTTCTCTGCATCTGCTTCCAAGGAAGGCATCCTCCGAATGGACACCTTCGAGCTAACCTCAGACGGAATAGGCGGGTCGGGTCCCGTGACGATCTCGGGAAAACAAGGAAACAACGGCATCTCGAAGCTCACCATCGCGGCCTTTGGAAAAAGGTTCGTGCTCAATGAGGTGCAATTGGCCGCGATCCAGGGTCTTCCCATCAATGGCCTTCAACTGTCCTACGAGGCCGGATACAAAGAACTTGGCGGTCGCACCGTATACCTTGTTCTTTCGAAGGGGTTCACATCGGGAACAGTCGGTCAGAAGTTTGTGGTCATTACAGAGAATGGAGCGATAGAGATCACTGACGAGCTCCGCTAAGTCGATTTTCGCGCTCCGGATGTCCCCAACGACGACGCGACCTGACGTTCGCTTCCGACCCCGAGCCGACTTAACCCACTGCATGAAGCAACGTTAGGAGATTTCCAAGATGCCCGATCTGCCGCCCAATGGCCTGCCTCGATATCGCTTGCTCACGGGCAAGGATGATGCCGCATTCTGTCAACGCGTGTCCGACGCACTAAGTCTTCGTTACGAGCTGTACGGCTCTCCTGCGGCGACATTCAATGGGGACCATGTAGTCGTCGCGCAAGCAATACTCTGGCCCATGAAAGACCAGGGTGTCAGGTGAAGTGCATCGACACTTATGCGACGTCCGCTTTCTGCCGAATCCATGTGAGATCGCGCACGAGTGGGCCGCCACCGCAAAGGCGGCTCCGGTCTTAGTATGGCCGGCATGGTGCCTGCCTGATCATCAGGAGCCTCGCGAGTGAACCGAGTTCTCGCAGTTCATGACGATCGAAAGCCGTCTCGCCAGGCGTACCTGATCGTCCTCGGTACGCTCTGCGTGCTGGCAGCCCCTCATCTGGGCTTGCCGATGTTTCTTTATCCGCTATTTGGCCTGGGGCTTTGCACAGCCATGCTGCGTTATCGGCGACTCGGCTGGGCCGATGTCGGTTTCCGTTGGCGGGCATTCGGCATCGTTCCGCTGATCGTTGGCGGTGCGCTTGGAGTGATTTACGCTGCCATCAATTACAGCGTCATCGGCCCGGCGCTGTTCCGCCTGCTGGGCGAGCGGCCCGACCTGACCGATTTCGCGTTCGTGCGCGACCACCTTTCCGGTTACGTGATCGCTCTCGTCATGGCCTGGCTGATCGGCGGCTTCTACGAAGAGCTGCTGTTTCGAGGCTTCCTGCACGACGCGTTCTTGCGTCACTTGCGGGTCTCAAGCTTTCGTCCCTTACTGGCATTTGCCCTGACGGCACTCATATTCGCCGCTTACCACTGGCAACTGGGTCGCTTCGGTGTCGCCAATGCTTTGGTGTTCGCTCTGTTCGCAGCCGCCATACGGTCCCGCTGGCCGGCGAATCTATGGTACGTGATCAGCTTTCATGCCTGCGCCGATATGAGCGCCTTCACCTTGATGCGCCTCGGTTATCTGTAGCGGGCAGATGCAGGTGCGTCCTGAACCATAGTTTGGCCGGTGTGGCCAAACTATGAGATTCCAGAAGCAAAGTTGGGGCCCAGGGTTTCCCTAGCCCGGCAAGCTGACCACCGCCTTGAAGCCGCCGAAGATCATGCGCTTGCCGTCGAAGGGGCAATCGCTGGCGGCCTCCATGCGTGGATCCTTCATGAATTTCTCCATGCCGGCGTCGCGGGTGGCCTTGTCGGGCCATTCCACCCAGGAGAACACCACGGATTCATCTTCCTTCGCCTGCACGGCGCGGCGGAAGTCGGTGACTTTGCCATCTGGCACGTCGTCACCCCAGCACTCCACCACGCGGACGGCGCCGAACTCCACGAAAATGGCATCAAAGGTGCGGGCGTGCGTGATGAACTTGTCGCGATTGGCATTGGGTACGGCGATCACGAAACCATCGATGTAGGACATGGCAGTTTCCTCAGCGGGAACGGGCGGCCGGTATGGTCGCCTTCAAGTATGCGACGAATGGGCGCGCGCGGAATCGACAAGGGCGATCAGCCTCGACCAGCGTGGCCCATCGCTCAGGAAGCCCGCCGGACCAGCCCATCGATGTAGTCCTGCAGCGTGATCGTGCCGCGCTCAGATGCAGTGGGGCGTTCGAAGCCCCCATCGACGCTGACCGCGGTCATACGGGCGTACGACGCAGCCGCGGCCTCCGAGAAACCGAGCTCGCGATACTTCGCTTCCCAGCGGTCGCGAGGAATGACCTCCACGGCGACCGGCTTGCCGATCGCCGCGGAAAAAGCTGCAGCGACATCGTTGGCCGAATAGCGCTCGGGCCCTTCGACATAGTGAATGCCGGATTCGCCGCGCGGCCCGGTAAGCAGCCGGGCCGCGGCCTGGCCCAGATCCTCCGGTGCGACCATCGGAATGGCCAGGTCGGCCGGGAGCATCGATTCAAGGCGGCCTTCCTTGATGACCATCGGCAACGATGCATCCCAGTTGCTCATGTAGTACGCGGCGCGGATCACGCTGGCCGGTATAGGTTGACTGCACAGGCCTTGCTCGAAGCCGTAGAGCACGCTCAGGTCGCCAATACGCTCGCCGGGCTGCGCACCCATGGTCGATTCGGCCACCACCTGCTCCAGGCCGGAGCCGTCCAATGCCTCCAGGATGGCGGCGACACTGCGCTTTTCCTGGGCATCCGTGTCGGTCGACGTATCGGCCGGCGGATTGAGCAGGAATGCGCGCTTGCCTTTGCGAAAGACATCGCGCAGTGCAGCCGGATCGACGACATCCGCGACCGCCAATTTGGCGCCGCGCTGTTCCCAATGGTGGCGTTGGCTGTCGTCGCGCGAGACGACCGTAACCGGCTCGCCCATCTCGATCAGCCGCTTCGCCGCAGCCGATCCAACGTGCCCCGTGCCGCCAAGAACGATATGCATGCGGGCTGCTCCGTTTTGCCGCGGAACACGCTAGCGTCGCCGGCGTTTCCGCTTCGTCAAAACAGGCCACGTCCATTGGCGCGGTGCGCGCCGCCCTCATGAGTGTCATCGAAGAACCGGCGCGAGTTGATCCTCGCGCCGGTCACGTGCATCAGCCTCGACCAGTGTCACCTCACACAGGCGGCC